>ERZ773180.14-NODE-14-length-194480-cov-5.092020_pt1 | contig 194480 bp, 144 predicted proteins | sample MGYA00511080_ERZ773180 | MGnify/ENA primary metagenome ERZ773180 (study PRJEB29015, sample SAMEA2738175) | human oral metagenome | biome: human oral; feature: human-associated habitat; material: saliva | place: China | collected 2178 ... | reverse complement strand
TCATCTTACTTATAGTGCTAATATACGAAATAATACGCTAAAAAACAATAGGATAAGTGGTAAAATAGACTGTTTTATTGTGCAAGGGTCTCATAATATAGTCCCGAACTGTTCAGAGCAGCCTTCGTTGGCTGTTTGTTTGTGGTAAAAAGGAACTAATACACTATACTGCGGTTCCGACCTATTCGTGATATTCTTTGTCAGTTGTTTGTACTGAAAAGATGCAAGGTGGGAAGCTGTAAGTAGAAAATAAGTTTTGCTCACGCCCTTTTTTCGTGTAATTTTGCAGCATTATTGCTTATTATGGCAGACTATCAGCAGAAAAAGAACTTACTCGGGCTTATGCCTTCCGAATTGAAAGAATTGGCGCGCTCATTGCAGTTGCCCGCTTTTGTGGGTAAACAGATTGCCCGCTGGCTTTATGTGCACCACGTAAAGCAGATCGATGAGATGACCAATCTTTCGCAAACGGCGCGAGAGTTGTTAAAGCAGCGGTATGTGATTGGCAATTCTTCGCCCATAGATGCCCAATACAGTAAAGATGGGACGATTAAGTATCTGTATCGTACGCTGTCGGGAGATTATATCGAAACGGTTTTTATTCCGGATGGTGACAGAGCTACGCTTTGCGTTTCGTCGCAAGTGGGCTGCAAGATGCATTGCACCTTTTGTATGACCGGACGCCAAGGCTATGTCGCTTCTTTGTCGGCCGCTGATATTTTAAATCAAATTTACTCCTTGCCGGAGCGTGATCGGCTTACGAATATCGTATTTATGGGGCAAGGAGAACCTTTTGACAACTTAGATAACGTCTTGCGGGCCACGGAGATTCTGACATCGCCCGAGGGATATGCTTGGAGTCCTAAGCGGATTACGGTGAGTACCATTGGACTCCTACAAGGCTTAAAGCGCTTTTTGGATGAGAGTAAGTGTAGCTTGGCCATCAGTCTTCATCATGCCGTGCCTGTGGAGCGAGAGAAGATAATGCCCGTGGAGCGCGCTTATCCTATCAAAGACGTTGTGCGCCTGCTGAAGCAATATGACTTCTGTCGGCCTCGAACGAATGAAAGCGTAGGGAGTAAACAGCGTCGCTTATCGTTTGAATATATCGTGTTTTCAGGCATAAACGATAGCTTGAAAGATGCTGCAGCGATCATCGATTTGCTCAAAGGTTTGGATTGTAGAATCAACCTCATCAGGTTTCATCAAATACCGGATACGCCGCTTAAAGGCGTCGATGACCAAAAGATGCTGCGCTTTCGCGACTATTTGACCGCGCACGGTATCTTTACTACGATTCGCGCATCGCGTGGGCAGGATATTTTTGCCGCTTGCGGCTTGCTGTCGACCAAGAAGCAGGAAGAGGAATTAAAAGAAAAGAAATAACAACCTTGTTGGTGCAGATGGCGTAAGCTGATTGGCATAAACAAATGAACAATAAAATGAATAACATGAGAGATAATCAAAGAGAGGCTGTTGGCGCTGCTCATTCGCTTCAATCGCATATAAAGGTCGGCATCACGCACGGAGATACAAACGGCGTAGGTTATGAATTGATCTTTCAAACTTTTGGAAATCCTGCAATGTTTGAAATGTGCACGCCGATTGTTTATGGTTCTCCACAGATTGCTAATGCGCATAAGAAAGCTTTAGGCTTACAGCTGAATTACCAAATAATAGAGGATAGTGCCCGATCAGTTGATGGGCAACTCAATCTTATCGATTGCGTAAAAAAAGATGTGCCGGTTAATCTTGGTCAACCGGATAAGGCTGCGGGCTTTGCGGCTTATTGTGCCTTGGAGCGTGCGACGGCAGATTTGCGCGAGGGAAAGATTGCTCGTTACTGCGCCGATAGACAAGTTTACGATTCAGAGTGACGACTTTCATTTCACCGGACATACAGAATACTTGCAAGATCGTTTGAAAGGCGAGTATGAACCGCTGATGATTTTAATGAATGGTCAGTTGCGTGTGGCTTTAGTGACGACGCATTTGCCACTTCGTGAAGTTGCTTCGGCCATAACTGCGGAAAACGTAGAATTGAAACTTCGATTGTTACAACGCTCTTTGCGTACAGACTTCCTGCTTCCTATGCCGCGCATTGCCGTCTTGTCTTTGAATCCACATTGTGGTGATAACGGAACGATCGGGAGCGAGGAAGCTAATATCATCAAGCCGGTTATCGAGAAGTTGGTCAAAGAAGGTAAACACGTCTTCGGTCCTTATCCTGCTGATGGCTTTTTCGGCTCAGAGCTTCATCACCGATTTGATGCCGTATTGGCTATGTATCACGATCAAGGATTGGCACCTTTTAAGGCTCTTGCTATGGAAGAAGGCGTAAACTTTACGGCCGGATTATCAGCGGTGCGCACTTCGCCGGACCATGGCGTGGCTTACGATATTGCCGGCAAAGGCGTAGCTTCTGTTGCGTCTTTTAGATCTGCTGTTTATTCGGCCATAGATATTTATAGAAACAGAAAAGCGGATGCAGCCGCTAAGGCCGATCCACTGCCATTAGGACTCTACGAGAAGAGGCAGGAGAATGAGCGCGCTCGCAAGGTTGCTAAAAACGATTCGGCAGAATGAATTACGCCATTATTGCGGCCGGCGAAGGATCGCGTCTGATGCAGGAGGGCGTAGAGCAACCCAAGCCCTTGGTTGAATTAAACGGAGAGCCGATGATTCATCGGTTGATTCGTATCTTCAATGCCAACGGAGCGGAGCAGATCGCTATTGTCGCCAATGATCTTTATCCTGAAACGGCTGAGTATGTGCGCAAATTAATGTCGGAGCCTTTTGGGAAGCATTGCCGACTGGTTGTGAAGTCCACACCAAGTTCGATGCATAGTTTTTATGCCTTATCCTCACTCCTTGAAGAAGGCCCTTTTTGCCTTACGACGGTAGATACGATCTTTAGAGAAGAGGAGTTTGCTCGTTACATAGCGGATTTTTCTACAACGCCTTATGATGGCCTGATGGGCGTGAGCGATTTTATAGATGATGAGCGCCCGCTTTATGTCGAGACTGGAGAACATTTGATGATCTCTGATTTTGGAGATGCGGCAACGCAACATTCAATATATATATCCGGCGGAATATATGGTTTGAAGCCGATTTGCTTACAGACGCTTCAACGTTGTATGGCTGAAGGGCTGCATAGAATGCGTAATTTCCAGCGAGGGCTGATCAAAGATGGGCGAAAACTACAAGCTTGGCCCTTTTCTAAAGTTTTGGATATAGACCACGCCTCCGATATTTTGAAAGCCGAACAATTCTTGGCGGCTGAAAAAGCCCTTTGATTATGCAGATACTTGGCGTGCGGCGTGCTCATCGCTTTTCCCCAAACTCTGTAGTGAGGGATGCAGAGATTTTTAATGCGGTGGTTAGTCTTTTGGAAAGTTATGACCATTCTGTGGTGGCAGTTGACGAGGATACGTTGCGTTATAATAAGATTTTTGATCGGGTCTTCTCAATGGCGCGAAGTGAGGCGGCTTTAGCGCAACTCCTCGACTTTGAGCGACACGACTGTCCGGTGATAAATTCTCCGCAGATCTTATTGCGAATTTCGCGTGTTTCCCTCTATGAATCGTTTCTTGCAGCCGGCATCCCGCAACCCCAAAGTTGGGTGTTGGAATATCCCTATTCGCTTCCGCCTGATTTAGATTACCCTTTGTGGCTGAAGCGTGGAGAAGGTTGTGCACAAGCAAAGGGTGACGTACAATATATATGTAATGAAGCCGCTTTGAAAACTGCTTTGCAAACTTTTCAATCCGAAGCGCCGAAGAGGTTGCTTTTATCACGGCATTTGCAAGGTGATTTGATTAAGTTCTATGGTGTAGCCGGAACGAGTTTCTTCTATTCGCATTATCCTACGCAACAAGGCGGCTTTAGCAAGTTTGGGTTGGAGCAAAACAATGGTGTGCCTCATTACTTTCCGTTTTCTTTGTCCCAACTGCAAACCGCTGCGGAGCGAGCATCAAAGATAAGCGGCCTAAGTGTATATGGAGGTGATGCCATCGTTCAAGCAGACGGCTCTTTCTACATTATTGATTTTAACGATTGGCCGAGTTTCTCTCCTTGCGTTAATGTTGCGGCCGAAGCTATTTCGCAATTGATTCTTTCCGATTATGACAGTTAACAGCAACATAGAGACAACGTTAAAGTCCGGCGATACTGAAGAATGGTTGGACTTATATTTTACGCGCCCGCTTGGCTTTTTCTGGGCGAAACTCTTCGCTCGCCTCCACGTTCATCCTAATATTGTGACCATCTTTAGCATCTTCTTAGGCGTAGGAGCCGGTTTTTGCTTCTATTTTGAGGATTTGCGTTGGACTGTTTGCGGTATTTGCCTTCTTGTATGGGCAAATATTTATGATAGTTGCGATGGACAACTCGCTCGGATGACAGGCCAGAAAACTAAATTAGGTCGTATCTTGGATGGGTTCGCAGGTGATGCTTGGTTCTTTACAATTTATTTCTTTATTTGTTTGCGCCTGACACCCGTTTGGGGTGTTTGGATTTGGCTCTTAGCGGCTTTGGCCGGACTTATTTGTCATGCCAAACAATGCCAATTGGCCGATTATTATCGCAATGTGCATCTTTTTGTACTAAAAGGTAAATCCGGTAGTGAGTTAGATAGTTCTGCGAAAGTAAAGGCAGATTATGAAGCGCTTCGTTGGGGAAATGATTTTATACAAAAGTTGTTCTTGTATTTTTATATTGGATATACCAAAAGCCAAGAGCAGATGACGCCTTCTTTTCAGCATTTGCGCGCAGCATTGCAAGCGAAAATAGGCGAACGAAGTTGGCCAGAACAACTCCGAAAGGACTTTCGCCAAGGCAGTTTGCCCTTGATGAAATATGCCAACATCTTGACTTTTAATACGCGAGCTATCGTTTTATACATTTCGCTTCTATGCTTTGTTCCGTGGGCCTATTTTATTATTGAGATAACGGTGATGAATGTGCTGTTCTTCTATATGCGCCAACGCCACGAGCAACTTTGTCGCCAACTTTATCAAAATCTGCCGACTTATGAAGCCACTATATAGAAATCTCTTTCTTTTGTTTGGATTGGTCAGCATAGGTTTTATGCTGTATAGTTTTGGAACGGATTTCGCCGATTGGCAAACTTCGCTCCTCAATGCCGGGTTTTATCTTCCTGCGGTTGTGGGTTGTTGGGTCGTTGTGTATGCTTTCAATGCGCGAGCTTACCAAGAAATCGTCAATTGTGTTTCTCCCGATAAGCGCTTGTCCTATTTGCACGCTTACAAACTCACGGTTAGCGGCTTCGCCTTTAGTTATACGACACCTTTTGGCTTTGGTGGCGCTCCCTATCGCGTGATGGAATTGAGCCGTTATATCGGAACGCCTTGTGCAATGTCTTCTACCGTGCTTTATTCGATGATGCACATTCTCTCCCATTTTTTCTTGTGGATGACCGGCGTTGTATGTTTTGTGCTGTTTTACACAGATCGCTTAGATTCGACTACGATCATTCTTCTCGCCATCTTTGTCCTGATCTTTTTCGTCGTACTTTATTTTTTCTATTATGGTTATAAAAACGGCCTGATTGTCAAACTCTATTCGATATTGCTGAAAATACCGGGCATCAGGAAGTATGCACGTCGATTTTATACAAAAAATGAACAGGCGATGCAGCAAGTGGATCAAAACATCTCTTACCTGCATGCCCGCCCAAAAGCCTTCTATTCTTCGCTCGTTTTAGAATACGTCGGGCGCGTATGCAATAGTCTTGAATATTTCTTTATTCTGCGCAGCTTGGGCATACCCGTCGATTTCTTTGATGCGTTGTTGGTTCTGGCTTTCTCTTCGTTGATCGGTAACCTCTTGTTTTTCTTCCCGATGCAATTGGGCGCGCGCGAGGGTAGTTTGGCTGCCATTGTCCGCATTTTAGGATTTGGTAACCCCTCCTTAGGTTTGTTTGCCAGCTTCTATACGCGCATTCGCGAACTCTTTTGGATTATTGTCGGCGTCTTGTTGGTGAAAGTGGGCAATCAAAAAATGATGAAATAATGCAAGCAATACTCTTCGATTATGGCGGTACGCTGGATACGAATGCCGTGCATTGGTCCAACGTGCTTTGGGCCGGCTTTCAACAGATGAAAGCACCATTTAGCAAAGACCATTTTCGCGAGGCCTATGTCTATGCTGAGCGTAAATTAGCGCAAGTTCCACTTATCCAGCCTTCTGATGATTTTCATAGTTTGTTGCTAAAAAAAGTGCGAATAGAGGTCGATTATCTCATTGAACACGATATTTGGGAAGCCACAGTCGCAGAACAGTCGGCTATGGTCCGTGGCGTAGCCGATTATGGTAATGCTTACGTCCACCGCAACTTAGAGCGCGTGCGGCCGATCTTGAGACGGCTCTCACAACACTATAATTTGATTTTGGTGACCAATTTTTATGGCAACATACAAGCCGTACTCGCAGCCTACGATCTGAATTTCTTCAGTCAAATCGTAGAGAGTGCAGTGGTTGGGGTGCGCAAACCGGACCCCCGTATCTATGCCTTGGGCCTTGAAGCTGCAGCTTGTGCTGCGGAAGACGTGGTAGTCGTCGGCGACAGCTATGAAAAAGATATACTTCCTGCAAAATCCTTAGGCTGCCATACCATTTGGCTAAAAGGAGAGGGTTGGAAAAAGGAGGAACACTCGGACAATGAGGCAGCAGATATTATTATTGAAGATATAGCTGCTATAGAGCATTTGTTGCTATCGGACAAAGGGTAGAGTAGGGCTATTTGCCGCACTATGATTTCTTAATACAGGCAGCGCTTGTCCTAATCTCCGTATACTTCATTCTTATTATTTAGCAACGAATGACTTGACCTTGGTAAGATGAAAGTCCGCTTCGGCGCCTTTTTATCGTGAGCGTACGTTTGTTTCATCGTGAGCGTACGAATGTCCTTACGTGAGCGTACATTTGTTTCACCGTGGTGAAACTTTGAAAAGATAAGTTTTGCGCGGCTGAAAATGGACTTAAAGCAGTCGAAAAGTCAGCCCGAGTGGACGGAAAATCTTGTGTTTATGAGAAAAAATGCAAGAAGCCTTTGCCATACTTTGGTCGTGCCGATGCTTGTTTCTAAATTTGCAGAAAACAAATTAAGTATGCAGTTTCGGATATATCAGCCGCTGCCCGGGCGCACCTTGACACAGGAGTTGGATGACTTGTTGCTCCAACTTTATGATGTGAAGACGAGTTTCACACGCGTATATTTCTCAGACGTAAAAAACCAGTTGCCTACTTTTGAGTGTCACCCCCTTGCTCGAAAGCTGAACGAGGGCGTCGTAGCTTACGTGGAACAACCTCCATTAGATGGGAGTAAGGTCGCTTTGCAAACCGTGGAGGGCGATACTTCTCACTTTATGTTTCAAACCATAAGATTTGATGAATCAGAAAAGCTTCAGTCGTCTGAAGAACAGACATTTGAGGCCTTTGAACACCATATTTCCTTTCTCCACAAACAAGGCTTGAGTCTCAAAGACAACTGCCTGCGCACTTGGTGCTTTGTTCACGATATTGATCGCCATTATGAAGGATTCATCAGTGGGCGTAACCAATTGTTTGCACGAGAGGGGTTGAACAAAGATTCTCACTTTATTGCCTCAACGGGCATAGGTGGAAGTTTTGCATATAATGCGGCGCTTGTCGGTATCGACTTTTTGTCGGTAGATAAAACTTATAGTGATACCATAAGATACTTGCAGGCCCCTGAATATCTGAATCGGACGGAGGAATATGGCGTGGCCTTTGAGCGAGGAGCAACAATCGACGTGGCAGGTGAACGCTACTTCTTTATTTCCGGAACCGCCAGTATCGATAAACAAGGAAACATTGTGCATCCCGGCGATGTTGTGACGCAAGCCGGCCGTTTGTTTCTTAATATTCAGGAATTGCTCAAAGATGGTGGTGGTAGTTTGGCTGATTTACAATCCGTTATAATCTATCTGCGTGACATCGCCGATTATGTTACCATAGATCGTTATATGAGAATGCGTTTTCCGCAACTTAGTTTTCTCATTGTGCAAGCTCGTGTTTGTAGGCCGGGATGGCTGATTGAAGTAGAAGGCGTAGCAGCTAAATCATTATAAGTAGCTGTATCCCCTTGCATAAGCCTTTAGAGTATCTTCGTCCAAACTGATCAGTGAAAGTTGTGGAGGACAGGCTTTCGGAGAAATAAAAGAGTAGCTGAATTCGTGTTATTTTTATCGATATTTTGCCTATAAAAGAAGAAAAACTACGAGATATAGTGGGAGGAGACTACCCGTTGGGCTTTTTTTTGGATAGAAACTTAGGCCTTTTCGTTTGTTTTTGCGAAATTTGCGAATCAATTAAAATGCCCAAGATGGAATATACAGCCCGCCAGATCGCAGATCTTCTGCAAGGAACCCTTGAGGGAAATCCTGAAGCGGTGATTAATACATTTGCCAAAATAGAAGAGGGGTGTCAGGGAGCCATTTCTTTTATGGCTGATTTACACTACGAACATTACCTGTATAAAACGCTCTCAAGTGTAGTGCTTGTAAATACTGATTTTCAACCAACGCAACCGGTTAAGGCTACACTTATACGCGTGCCGAATGCGAGAGAGGCAATCGGTCGTTTACTTACAATATATCAGCAGCAAACGCAACGCCGGAGGGGAATACATCCGCGGGCGGTGATAGCTGAATCAGCCCAAATCGGTAAGAATTGCTACATAGGTCCTTCTGTTTATATCGGAGAAGGAGTAGTTGTTGGCGATGATACGCAGATTTATGCCAACTGTGTGATCGAAGAGCGGAGTAAGGTCGGCAAAGGTTGCTTGTTGTATCCCAATGTATCTGTCTATCACGATTGCAACATTGGTGATCGCGTTATTTTACATAGTGGTTGCTGCATAGGTGCTGATGGTTTTGGCTTCGCACCCGCGGCTGAAGGTTATGAAAAGATACCGCAAATTGGCAATGTTATTATCGAAGATGATGTCGAAATAGGAGCAAATTCTTGCGTAGATCGCGCCGTGATGGGATCTACCTTGATACATAAAGGTGTGAAATTGGATAATCTGATTCAGATTGCTCACAATTGCGAGATTGGCTCGAACACTGTAATGTCGGCACAAGTCGGCATTGCCGGATCTGTAAAGGTGGGCGATTGGTGTATGTTTGGCGGGCAAGTAGGCGTCGCCGGACATATTTCCATTGCGGATCATACCAATTGCGGTGCTCAAGCCGGTATAGCAGGGAGCATACGTAAAGGTAATAGAACGTTGTTGGGTTCTCCGGCAATGGATGCTAAGGCTTATGCGCGCAGCTATGCCGTGTTCAAAAGTTTGCCGGAAATGCGCAAAGAACTGAATGATATCAATGAGAATTTAGAAGATGCGGCAGATCACGCTTGATGATCTGTATGGTATTACTGCCGTAGTATTTATATAGTATGCAAGGACTAAATTAAAACGAACACTGAATGAAACAAACGACGCTGAAAGGATCATTTTCACTATACGGAAAGGGGTTACATACGGGATTAAGTCTTACTGTAACCTTTAATCCGGCTCCGGAAAATTATGGTTATAAGATTCAACGTATAGACCTGCCGGGTGAACCTATTATCGAAGCTATCGCAGAAAACGTAGTAGATACGAGTAGAGGAACGGTCGTGGCAAAGGGAGAAGCCCGCTGCAGCACTATTGAACACGCAATGGCCGCCCTTTATGCTTTGGGTATCGACAACTGTATGATTAGAGTAAACGGTCCGGAATTTCCCATTCTTGATGGTAGCTCAGAAGTGTTTGTTAAGAATATAAAGGAGGTAGGTATTACAGAGCAAAATGCTGAAAAAGATTTTTTCGTTATCAAACATAAGATAGAGTTTCGCGACGAGAAGACCGGCTCAAATATCATCATATTACCGGACGATCAGTTCTCAATAACAGCAATGATATCCTTTGATTCCGAGTTTATCGGCAGCCAATTTGCGACGCTGGATGATATACAAGATTTCTCGAAAGAGATTGCACCGGCTCGCACCTTTGTCTTTGTACGTGAAATAGAGCCCCTGCTGAGCGCCGGTCTGATTAAAGGTGGTGATTTGGATAACGCTATTGTTATTTATGAGAGACAAGTTTCTCAGGAAACTTTAGACAAATTGGCTGATCACCTGCACGTAGAGCGTAAGGACGCAACGCGTTTAGGCTATATCAATAAGCGTCCACTGACTTGGTCGAACGAACCGGCGCGTCATAAGTTGCTCGATATAATTGGAGATATGGCCTTAATTGGTCGTCCTATCCAAGGCAGAATCATCGCAACGCGCCCCGGACATACTATAAACAATAAGTTTGCGCGCCAAATGCGGCGCGAAATTCGTCAGCACGAGATTCAGTCGCCGAAGTATGATCCAAATGCAACCCCATTAATAGACATCAATCGTATACACCGTCTGCTTCCACATCGATATCCTATGCAATTAGTGGATAAGGTTATTGAGATGGGGTCGGATTATATCGTTGCAGTAAAGAACGTAACCGGCAATGAGCCTTTCTTTCCTGGTCATTTTCCCACGGAACCGGTAATGCCGGGCGTTTTACAGATTGAAGCAATGGCGCAATCAGGCGGCTTGCTTATCTTGAATACGTTAGAGCATCCTGAAAATTATAGTACTTACTTCTTGAAGATAGACAATGTGAAGTTTCGGCAGAAAGTTGTGCCAGGCGATACACTTATCTTCAAGGTTAAATTACTTTCTCCCGTTCGTCACGGCATTTCTTCTATGCGTGGTTTCGCCTTTGTAGGAGAAAAGGTGGTGATGGAAGCCACTTTTACAGCACAAATCGTAGAGAATAAAACGAATAAAACATAAACAAACTCGTCATTATCCTATAAACATATGAGCAGCCTTATATCCCCGCTCGCATTTGTCTCTCCTGAGGCAAAAATTGGAGAGAACTGCGAAATCGGTCCTTTTTGTTATATTGATAAGAACGTAGTTATTGGAAACAATAATGTAGTTATGAATTCTGTGACCATTTTATCTGGTGCACGGATTGGCAGTGACAATGTCATTTTTCCTGGTGCAGTGATCAGTGCAATCCCGCAAGATTTAAAATTTAAAGGTGAAGAGACTACAGCAGAAATAGGCAATAATAATAAGATCCGTGAGAATGTCACGATCAATAGGGGTACGGCTGCCAAGCAAAAAACCATTGTAGGTGATAACAACTTATTAATGGAAGGAATGCATGTGGCGCATGATGTGTGTCTGGGTAGCGGTTGCATAATTGGAAATTCCACCAAAATTGCCGGCGAGGTTGAGATAGATGACTTTGCTGTGATTAGTGCTAATGTCTTGATTCATCAATTTTGTCACATTGGTAGTTACGTAATGGTTGGAGGTGGAACGCGCACCGGTCAAGATGTGCCTCCCTATACTATGGCTGCACGTGAACCTGTAGCTTATTGTGGTCTAAACTTGGTCGGTTTACGTCGTCATGGTTTTTCTTCAGAAGTGATAGATCAAATACACGAAACTTATCGCTTGTATTACAATACAGGTATGTCGCGCGAAGAAAGTTTTGAAACAATTAAGCGCATTTTCCCCAATTCAAAAGAAGTGAATTATATCATTGACTTTATCAAAAACTCAAAGAGAGGAGTAATCAAATGAGATTTAAAATAAAATTTATATCTGACGAAGTCGAGGGTTTTTTGCGTGAAATTGAGATTAATGATGACGCAAGCTTTTTAGACCTAAATCAAGCTGTACTTAAAGCCTGCGATTATCCTGACGATCAAATGACGTCTTTCTTTTTGTGCAATGATGAATGGGAGAGAGGCGTGCAGGTTACGCGCGAAGATATGATGGCTGGTGAGAGCGAGGACATCTATGTGATGGAAGATACTCGACTTTCAGAGTTTATTGAAGATGAAGGGCAACACTTGGAGTTTGTTTTTGATCCTTTCAATGACCGATTCTTTTATATGACTGTCAGAGCAATCCTTTCGGGTGAAGGGCAGTCTATCTTTGATATAGTAAGAAGCAAAGGAGATGCTCCCGCGCAAATCAATGAATTACTAGATGTAGAGACACTTATTGCGAAAAAAAGCGAACTATTGGAGGCTGATGATGCTTACTTCGCAGATGACAGTTCTCCTTTTAACGAAGAGGATATAGATTTAGAAGGCTTTGAGATTAGCGATGAGTAATCCTTTTAATTATCGCTTAAGCTTGTTATATCAAAGGGGTAATGGAGAAGACTTTGCTTGTTTTACTTGGGCCAACTGCAGTCGGCAAGACAAAAACAGCTTTAGCAATAGCAGAGCTTTTTTCTTCGCCCATTATCAACGCTGACTCTCGACAATTATATCGGGACTTACCCATAGGAACGGCTGCTCCAACTGTTGAGGAACAAGCACTTGTCAAACACTATTTTGTGGGGGATCTATCACTGACCGATTATTATAGTGCAGCGCAATATGAGACTGATGTTTTATCCCTATTATCTCGTTTGTTTGCAGAAAGAGACATAGTAGTTCTTTCTGGAGGCTCAATGCTGTATATAGATGCTGTTTGTAATGGGATTGACTATATTCCTACGATCGACGCATCTACCAGATATTTGTTAAACGAGCGCTTAAAGGCTGAAGGTCCAGAAGCTTTAAAAGCTGAATTGAAGTTGTTAGATCCTGCTTATTATCAGCAAGTAGATTTAAAGAATACTGCGCGTATCGTACACGCCTTGGAGGTTTGCTATATGACAGGACAGCCTTTTTCTTCTTTTCGTACAAAATCTCGTAAATCACGGCCATTTCGTGTGGTGAAATTTGGACTTTGGCGAGATAGAGCAGAACTCTTTGAGCGCATAAGCCAGCGCACTGAGGAGATGATGATCCAGGGTTTGCTGGAAGAGGCAAAGCGCGTCCTTCCTTTTCGTCATAACAATGCATTAAACACTGTCGGTTACAAAGAACTTTTTAAATACTTCGATGGTGAATGGGATTTACCCTTTGCCGTTGAAAAAATAAAGAGAAATACAAGAGTCTATAGCAAGAAGCAAATGACTTGGTTTAAAAAAGATCCAGAGGTTCATTGGTTTAAGGCTAACGACAATCCTGCTTATCATATCATGCAAAGCTTTGCAAAAAATACAGTTTAAGTAAAGGCAAAGGTTGCATATATATAATGTGTGACTTACATTTGCAATATCCAAACTATTCAGAGATTATATGCAAACAAAATCCCATAGCCTATTAGGCAAAATTAAAGTTTTTTTTGTGCGTCTGAAGCAAGGCGTTCGTCGTTTTTGGACTTGGTATAAGCATTTATACTTAGGGCAACCTTGGTGGAAGAAGACTCTTGTCGGGATTCTTAGCTTCTTTTCATTGCTCTTGATCTACATCATAGCCGTGATGACCAACTTCCTTTGGCTGTTTGGGAAGTCTCCTTCGCTTAGCGAGATTATGCACCCGAAGAATCCTTCTGCTTCCGAAATTTACAGTGCAGACGGACAAATGATAGGTAGATATTATAATGAGAATCGCTCACCCGTACCTTACGATTCTATTAATAAAGTCTTTTTTGAAGCCTTGGTTGCTACTGAAGACGAGCGCTTCTATGAGCACCACGGTATAGACTATCAAGGATTGGCTGCTGCAGCTAAAGATGCTTTACTTGGACATCCGCGTGGTGCATCTACGATTACGCAGCAGTTGGTGAAGAATATGTTCCGTGTGCGAACGCAGTATGGTACAGGATTGTTAGGTAAGATTCCCGGCGTGCGGATTCTTATAATGAAGAGTAAGGAGATGATCATTGCCACAGAGATAGAATTAACCAATTCTAAACAGGATATACTTCGAATGTATGCAAATACTGTCGATTTTGGTTCTAACTCATATGGTATTAAGACGGCTGCCAAGACTTATTTCAATACTACACCGTCAAAACTTAAAACGGAAGAAGCGGCCGTACTTGTTGGAATGTTGAAAGCTACGAATGCTTTTAATCCGCGTATCAATCCAAAACGAAGTTTGGCGCGTCGCAATACGGTCTTGGAGAAGATGTGCGCAAGAAAGTTTTTGACGCGTCAAGAGTGCGACTCTTTGAAGCAACTTCCCATTGAACTAAAGTTTACCATAGAAGATCCTACAGATGGCTTGGCACCTTATTTCCGACAGGCAGTGGCCGATTATCTGAAAAAGCAATTGCCCGATTTAGATCTGTATACTGATGGTGTTAAAGTCTATACCACTTTAGATGCAAAGATGCAGCAATATGCAGAAGAGGCTGTCAGAGAGCAGATGAAGGTAGTGCAGCGAAACTTTGATGTGCATTGGCGCGGATTAGGAGAGCCTTGGCGTGATGAAGAGGGAAAGATAATACCTCGTTTTATTGAAGATATTGCGGCTCGTAGTGATGCTTATAAACAATTGGCTGCACGCTATCCTAATAATCCTGATTCTGTAAACTATTACCTCAATAAGCCGCATAAGGTGAAACTCTTTGGTTATGATGGTGAAAAAGAAGAGGAAATGAGTACGATGGACTCTATTCGCTTTATGGTAAAGTTTATGCATGCCGGTTTTGTCTCAATGGAGCCAAATACGGGGTATGTAAGAGCTTGGGTAGGTGATATCGATTTTGATGCTTGGAAGTACGACAAAGTGCGCTCTATGCGTCAACCGGGCTCAACGTTCAAACTCTTTGTCTATTCTGCGGCTATGGAGAGCGGCTTGATACCTTCTGATAGTCGTAAGGATGAATATATTCAGATGGAAGTCTACGATAAAATTAAGAAGAAAGATGTGATTTGGCGTCCGCATAACGCCAATGGACGTTTTTCCAATGCAAATATTCCTTTACGCGCTGCTTTTGCTCGAAGTATCAATACTATAGCCGTTAAGGTTGGGCAGGAAGTTGGCATTCCTCGCGTGGTTCAAACAGCTAAGGCAATGGGTATCAAGTCGCCTTTAGATGATACGCCCTCTTTAGCTTTAGGCTCCAGTGATGTTAATCTTATAGAGATGGTTAATGCTTATGGCACGATAGCCAACGAAGGTGTTCACGTCGAACCTGTACTCGTCACGAAAGTCGTAGATAGTGATGGAAAGGTCCTTTATGAAAATAAGACCGAAAGTTCACAAGCTATTTCGTGGCGTTCAGCTTTCTTTATGCAGAAGATGCTTGAAGCCGGTATGACTGATGCGGGGGGCACCTCACAGAGTATGCGTCATTATATGAGTGCCCCATATTGGAATAAGCAGATCGAAGTAGGTGGCAAGACCGGTACGTCAAACAACCACTCTGATGCTTGGTTTATCTGCGTTACACCGGCACTTGTCAGCGGAGCCTGGGTTGGTGGAGAATATCGCAGTATTCATTTCCGCACGGGCGCTTTAGGTCAAGGTAGCAAGACGGCCCTGCCGATTGTCGGACTCTTTATGCAAAAGGTATTGGCTGATCCGCAGTTGAGTCCGCGTTATATCAAGAAATTCCCACTACCGAAAGAGGCCATCAATCCTAATGACTATGGTGGCGACTATATCGGTTCGCCCAATACTGATGCAGACAGCCAACAGGGTGGATCTGATTCGCTTAGCAATGCGTCTGAAGATCTATTCGGTAATGAAGAAGCTGAGTCCAAACCTTCGGAATCGACTGCTCCGCGGGCAGAACCTGCACAGGAAAATGTGCCGGCTGAAGATAAGAAAGGCAAGGCGGGACGTCATAAGGATAAGAAGCAATCCGTTAAAGATAGTGAGGATCTGTTCAACTGATGAAATATCGACAAACCTTAGAAAAATCCTCCTCGACTCGTAGGGCTTAGGAGGATTTCTAATGTAAGTCTTACCGGGCTCTAACCTCCGGTGGTGGTCTTACCGGGCTTCTTCTGCTTCTCCACGCGGAAGAACTCAACGTTCTTCAGCCAGCGGAAATCGGCCGTGGGCGTGAGAGGATCTTGGTTTTCGAGATGCATTACGCAGGCTTAAAATCCGCTTCTTTCTCTACGGCTTTCGACGAGAAAGTAGGGCGGAACGCCGCGAGCGGACCGCCATCGACAATGTAACCCTTCGAGCAATACTCGTTGAGCACTTTGCGGAACTTGTAGAATACGGCAGCCACGTCGGCATCGCCCACCGTACTGTCTTCCGCCATCCGCTCGCAAAGTTTGTCGAACGAAATGCGGTGTTTCTGGCAAACTGGGCTTGCCACGAACATTTCCTTGTCCTTCAACGGGCCGATACTCATTTTTCGTTTGTTCAAAGAATAGTCCATGATACTGTAAACCGAATTGAGGTTAAAAAAATGGAGCTTGTAACATTTGGTACCGACAGCCAGAAGGCTTACGCTTATCTTTGCAACATACAAGAAAGGAAATAAGTGCAAGGCTTACATCAGTGGAGTAGGGGCAACGCGCCCCGAGATGCTGTTGCAGCCGCCAAGATCAATTAACGTGAAACTTAAAATTAAGACAATGGAAGATATGCTACGCGGCCTTTCGGCCAAAGATACGGAGCGATTAAAAGCTCTCTTACAAATCGAGGAGGATTATGAGACGGGAAAAATGGACTTGAAAGAAGCCCGTCGCCAACTGAGTGAGAAAGTGGGTCGTGTACACCCTTATGATATTGCGAAGGCTGAACAACACCTTGTGCCCGCTGACGATGAAGAGTGTCGCAAAGTTGATATGAAAAAGACTTTGCAACTGTTGGAAGGCTTTTTGGATACGTCGCGCCCGGACTTGCCGGCTGACCATCCCATTATGCTTTACTATCGTGAGAATGATGAGATGCGGAAACATTTGGCTGAGGTCGAGAACTTGTTGCAGTTTCCATTGATTAAGAATCAGTGGCTCGAACTGTATGAGGCTTTGCTGCAATATCCCATACATTATACGCGCAAGCAGAACCAGCTTTATCCGCTATTGGAGAAAAAGGGCTTTGATAGGCCAACGACGACGATGTGGACTTTCGACGATTTTGTACGCGATGAAATTAAGGCGGCTAAGCGCTTGCTTGATGAAGATCAGGATGATGAATTCTTGGCGCGCCAAAAGGATGTGTTGGCTTACACGCGCGATTTGATGGAAAAAGAAGAGACGATTCTCTATCCTACGTCCTTAGCGATGATTTCTCCTGCTGAGTTTGAAGAGATGAAGGAGGGGGATCAAGAAATCGGGTTCGCTTTTATTGAGCCGGAGGAGTCGCTTGCCAAGCAGCCAACACAAACGTCGGCCGCAGAAACGAGCGGATTTGCAGCCGAACTACAAGCTTTGTTGGGAAAATATGGTTATTCGGTCGGCAATGATAAGGATCAGGTGTTAGAAGTTAAGACCGGAAAGCTTACATTAGAGCAAATCAACTTGATTTTCCGCCATTTACCCGTCGACATTTCTTTTGTTGATGAAAACGAACTTGTGAAATTCTATTCGGATACGCCGCATCGCGTCTTCCCGCGTAGCAAGAATGTTATCGGTCGTCAGGTTACCAATTGCCATCCACGGTCCAGTGTGCACATCGTACGAGAAATCGTAGACAAATTTCGTAACGGGGAGCAAGATAAGGCTGAATTTTGGATTAACAAACCGGGTTTATTCATCTACATCATCTACTATGCGGTAAGAGATGAGGCCGGACGCTTCCGCGGCGTTTTGGAAATGATGCAGGATTGTACGCACATTCGTGACTTGGAAGGCTCGCGCACGCTCTTGACGTGGGAAGCAGAAGAAACAGATGAGGCGGCGGAAGCTTCTCAATCGGCCAATGCGCCACTTTCAGCTGAAACGCGTTTGAAGGACTTGTTAAAAACTTATCCCTGGCTCAAAACTGAATTAGTGAAACTCCGGCCGGAGTTTAAGATGCTCAATAGTCCGCTCGGCAAACTGATTGTGGCACGCGCGACACTTAAGGATGTGAGTGAGCGCAGCGGAATGTCGGTAGACGAACTCTTGCAAAGTTTGCAAAAGTTGATAGCTGCGCACGCCTAAATTACTTTTTTGCTGCCGGCCGCTGTGATTTTCCTTTGAAACTTACAGAGGCCGGTACGCGAAAGAGTCCGGCTGCTTTGCTGTAGATGTTAAGTCGAAGCGTTAATACATTCGTGCCGTCCACCTGCTGTACATGACCGTAAAAGGGCGCTTCGTTTTTGACCGTGTTATCCCAATAAAGTATTGAGTTAAACAGCTTCATCATCTTTATGCTTCCTGCATTCGGCGCGGAGGTCTTCATCGTGCCGTCAGAACTTATGCTTATGCCTTTTATGGAAAAGAGAATCGTTCCGGGCATCTTGCCAATTTTAGGTACAGCTCCCGTTAACACGCCGTTGTGTAAACGAAAGACCATCTTTTGTGAAGGCTTTAGTTTGCCTTTTATCTTAATATTGTAGGCCGTACCGCTATAATCTCCATCGAATTGCGTGTTTACTTGCGCCTTCAGTGAGGCGAAAACAGTACAAAGTAGTAAGCAGAGAGAAAGCAGTCGTATTTGCTTCATCGTTTAATTTGTTTTTGTTGGTGGTCAACACACTTTTCGTTCGCGCGTTGCTTGTTATTGTTAAGCTCATTAGTTTGCTGCAAATTGATAGTGCGCTAAAGTGCCGGCCCCCAAGGTCGTTTGTCTGCGAGTGTGCAGTCTGTTATGATTATATCTATATTTGTTGACCGCAGCATCGAATTGTGGAGACAAAAGTAACCAAGATTCTCCTATCGGTTAAAGATTTTCGCGTAAAGCATCGCTAAAAATAATAACCTTGTCCGTTTTTTGCTTCCGTAAAGTAGCGTGTTGAGGGCATTAAGCCCATAATCGCTTTGCTTCCTTCTCCTTTCCGACTTTCTCGCATTGACTTCCGCGGTGTCGAAACGTAGCGGCTCAATGTACGCTCGTGATGGTAGAGCTTTACTCTCGTGAGCGTACGAACGTACGCTCACGAGGGGACGAACGTGCGCTCACGAGAGTAAATAGCCGACTTACGTCGGCGGAATGCTGAGTTTAGAACTTTTGTAAAAGAAATGAACTTTTCGGTTTTAGAAACGGCTACGTAAGAATATTCAAGTAGAAAGAAAGCATTGTCGGTGGGTAATATTACCTTTGCAAATCAAAACCATAGGTGAGTATTAGCGAATAGAGGCGATAATCAACAGGTGCGTGTGCGCTCAAAGCTTACACAGAAAGTCTTAGATGCGCAATCTTAGCATCAGCAAAGGCTGCTTAGCGCTTGTTATGTGCTGATTGTTTGCCCGCTTGGGCGATTGTGGCGCGAAATCGTCGGATATTATTTTTCAAATGAGCATAACAACTCCTTGCCGGCCTGCTGTGCTGCGTCAAAAACAAGTTGGAGGAAGCGCTAAGCGCGTGGATGAATTGGATTTTCTAAAGGCCGTATTCATCCTGCTGATGGTAGCTTTCCATTTAGTTTATATCGGTAATAAATATCCCTATGCTAAAGCCGTGGTTTACACGTTTCATATGCCGGGATTCCTTTTGATTTCAGGCTATTTGGCTAATACGCAAAAAACGGTGAGGAAGTTTTTGCGCGGAATGGGGCGCTTGCTCCTCCCTTACCTGATTATGGAGGGCGCTTATGTTATCTTAGCCGCTTTTTTGCCGATTCGCGAGCACATCGATTCGCTGACCGTTGGGACATTCTTGCAGCATTTGTGGCTCAAACCATTAGGGCCTTATTGGTACTTGCATACACTTGTGATTTGTAGTGTGATGTATTTTGCAATCATGCGACTTCCATTGTTGGCAAATTGGATGAAATGGACGATCGTCTTGTTTGCTTATGGTGCACTTGCCTTTGGTTTACACTTAATCTCGTTCACGCACGCTTGTTATTTTGCGGGAGGCATCGCCATACGCTTACTGCATAAAGATTTTATCAGTTTTTTTCGCTTCGGATTATGGGGTTTTATCCCTTTTACCGCATTGCTGTTTTGGCCTGACCAGTTGCATAGTGGGACTTTTGTAGGTGTATTGATTGTCTATTGCGTGATTTGCGGATTATTGGGCCTTTATCCTTATTTCAAAACCAACGGCCGCTTGTTGTTTATAGGGCGAAATACGCTTGTTATCCTCTTGTTTTCTCCGGTTTTCACACTCTTGGTCAAGCCGCTTGTGCCTTTCCTCGCTTTTGATCCGACGGGGATGCTTTTCTTGTTGATTGCCGTTTCTCTCGCTGTGGGAGGTAGTTTGGTAATAGCAAGGGTAATGGAGAAAACGCACACAGCTGTTTGCCTCTTTGGCCAATCAAAAATTTTGCATTGAAAGAGTTGTTAAGCGTATAATAAGTATGTTGGGGTACAGATCTTTTGATGTGCCGACTATCTTCATACTTCATCAAGCGTAAACGAAAAGTTCCCTTCACCACGCCAAGGGCGATGAAGGGAACTTCGTATGTTTTGTGCTTAGGTCGCAACTAAGCGCCGAAAATAGCTTATTTGCTATGTTTGCGTTGCTTATCGGCTACCTGCCGATGCTGATTTTCAATCCACTGTTCGCGAGCATAGGCCTGCATATCGGTGACGGTATCTTTCTCGTCGACAATTTCTGTGCCCAGCATGGTCTCGATGACGTCCTCCATCGTTACAATGCCGCGCAAGCAACCATATTCGTCGATGATTACAGAAATGTGCTCTTTCTTTTCCAATAATCGCTCCCAAATCGTTGAGACGCTTTCCGTCTCTTGGAAAGACAAAATGGGGCGTACAAGCTCCGAAAGTTGCATCGAAAACTTATCTTCTGAAAGTTTTTCCAAGATTGTTTGGCGTAAGACGTATCCTGTAATGTAATCGTCCTTATCGTCTTTGTAAACAGGGATTCTTGAGAAAGTTTGATAGCGCTCATGCTGCCTGAACTCGGTGACCGTCATTGATTCATCAGCGATCTCGACGACGCTGCTTGGCGTCATAATCTCGCGCGCCGTCACTTTCGAAAGTTTAAGCATATTCTGAATCATCCGATCCTCCTTCTGCTTGAACACACCCTCTTCCGTGCCGGCCGTAACCATAGCTGAAACTTCCTCGCGGCTGACCGAAGTAGCATTTTGTCCGGGCGAGATGAAGCGCGTAATGAACTCCGCCATCAGAACAAAAGGGAAAGTGAGAAAAACCAAGGCCCTGTAGACCGGCGTCATAGGAATTACCAAGCGACGCCAATGATTAGCGCCTAAAGTCTTGGGGATAATCTCTGAAAAAACTAAAATAAGCAAGGTTAAACCCGCAGATACCCAGCCAAACCATTCTTCTCCTAAAACGAGGGCCGCCTGCTTTCCGACGCCAGCAGCACCAGCAGTATTAGCAACGGTATTCAGAGTCAGAATAGCTGAAATAGGACGATCAATGTCCTGCTTAAATTTACGAAGATGTTTAGCTGCTTTTGAGCCTTCCTCCTCTTTCATTGTAATAAAAGAGAATGGCGTAGAGAGCAAAGTCGCTTCCATAATAGAACAAAGGAAAGAAACGACTAATGCCAATAAAAGGTAGAATATGAGTAGCCCCATGTATAATTAAAAAAGTATCTCGCTCACTGCCAAAACGCTAGAAGTAAACTGAAACTCGGCCCCAAAAGGGTGAAAATGCGCTTCATTAACCTTCAAATAAAGCGTCGTTTCGCAATGTTAGATCGCTGCAAAGATAGAAATTCTTAATTGATTAACCAAAAACAAGTATGATTCTTACAAGAACTTGGCAGAAACGAAGGGCATACAATATGTATAATGAAGATTGTGCACATGCTTTCAAAAAAAATAGGGTAGCCTGCGCAATAATGAAGCAACGTTTGGCAAGACAAGACTTTGGGTTGTTTTAATGTCGTGTTGCTGGTGAATAAGCCTAATCTCTTTAGCGCAAAGCTCAGCAACAGACGAAGTTTTTCTAACTAAGTAGACGTAAATCTTGGCAAAAAAGGAAAATTACTGTACCTTCGCGAGAAGATTTGCAGGTAAGGCCTGCATAGGTAAATCATGAAAAAAGGATTGACAGATAAAATGTCTGGTCAGATGGATCAACAAAAGCAAGAACCCATCTCTAAAGCCTGGCGAGAGGATATAAAACAAGCCGTTGATGTATTAAATCGCGGCGGAGTCATACTTTATCCTACAGATACGATTTGGGGGATAGGATGTGATGCGACTAATCCGGAGGCAGTACAGAGAGTCTACGATATAAAACGTCGTATAGACTCTAAAGCCTTGATTACATTGGTCGATTCTGAAGCAAAATTGCAGTTTTATGTGCGCGATGTGCCTAATGCTGCGTGGGATATTATAGATTATGTTACTCGGCCGACAACAATCGTTTATGATACCGTGCGTAACCTTGCTCCAAATTTGCTTGCTGAAGACGGTAGTGTCGGCATCCGCATTACGCAGGAACCTTTTAGCCGCGAATTATGCGCTCGCTTCAGACGCGCGATTGTTTCGACTTCGGCTAATGTGAGCGGCGAGCCTTCGGCAGCTTGTTTTGATGCAATCTCTGATGAAATAAAAGAGGCAGTTGATTATATTTGTACGTCTCGCAGGAATGAACGTAAACCGGCTTCGGCCTCTGCTATAATTAAATTGTCTTTCGATGGGACGGTACAAATCATTCGCCAATAAATAGACGCCAACGTGACGACAGCAGCAATAGACCGTGGGTACAATCCGATCCTGAGAGGCTTGCTCTTCTTGCAAAGCCATCTTAATCGTCGGCAATTTATACAACTGCTTAGCTTTTTGGTGGGCGTGGGAGCTGCGCTTTCAGCACAGCTTCTAAAATGGCTAATCCATGAGATACAGTTTTTGCTAACTTTCCGCTTTGATGTCGGAAGGGCGCAATGGCTTTTCTTGGTTTATCCGCTCGTTGGTATATTGTTGACAGCGCTTTTTATTAAGTATGTTGTTCGTGATGACATCGGACACGGCATTACGCGCATCCTTTATGCTATTTCGCGCCGCCAAGGGCACATTCGCCGCCACAATACTTGGTCAAGTATCTTAGCTTCTTCCCTAACAATTGGTTTTGGCGGTTCAGTGGGCGCGGAGTCGCCGATCGTATTAACAGGTTCGGCCATTGGATCCAATCTTGGCGAAGTGTTTCATTTGGAGCACAAAGAATTAATGTTGCTTGTCGGGTGTGGCGCTTCAGCTGCAATTGCCGGTATCTTTAAGGCGCCCATTGCGGGAATCGTCTTTACGCTTGAAGTCTTGATGATAGACTTGACGATGGCTTCTTTGCTTCCTCTACTGATTGCTTCGCTGACGGCTACTTGCGTTACTTATTTCCTGACCGGCCCTGCTGCGATGTTTAGCTTTCACTTAAACGATCCCTTTGTCGTTGAGCGTGTGCCTAGTTCTATCTGTTTGGGCGCTTTTTGCGGCATCCTTTCGCTTTATTTCACACGAGCGATGAATTGGTTTGAGCAAGTTTTCGGGCGCATCAATGGTACTTTTAAACGAGTCGCTTTGGGAGGAACAATCTTAGCAATTTTAATTTTCTTCTTCCCACCGCTTTATGGCGAAGGCTACAATATCATAGCAATTTTGTTGAATGATGCCGGCACAATAAAGGCTGAAAGCGTGATGAACAATTCGCTTTTCTTTAATCATTCTGAATATTTTCTGATCTACCTTGGCTTAATCTTGTTCTTTAAAGTCTTTGCGACGACGGCGACTAATGGTGGCGGTGGTTGCGGCGGTACTTTTGCGCCGAGTTTGTTTATGGGGTGTTTGGGCGGATATTTCTTTTCAAAGGTTTGGAATAGTCTTTCTTTGTTAGGCATCCACGTTCCGGAGCGCAACTATGCACTCTTGGGTATGGCGGGCTTAATGAGCGGCGTCTTTCATGCGCCTTTGACCGGTGTCTTCCTCATTGCAGAGTTGACGGGTGGTTATGATCTCTTCCTACCTTTGATGATTGTTTCAGCTGTTTCGTTTCTGACGATCAATTTGTTTGAACACCATAGTATTTATGCGATGCGTTTGGCGCGTAATGGCGAATTACTCACGCACCATAAAGATAAATCGATCCTAACGCTAATGACCTTGGATGCTGTCATTGATAAAAGCGTCCCGGTGTTGCGTCCAGAGATGAAATTGGGCCAAATTGTGCGTATCGTCTCCAATGCGCAAGGAGAAGACTTTGCGGTGGTTAATGACGCCGGCACACTTTTGGGTATCGTCAATTTAAAGGCATTGCGCAAAGTCATATTCAGAAGCGAGTTGTATGGCCTGTACACGGCTGAACAATTGATGCAGAAGCCCGGTATTACGTTAGAAACGCTCGATGCTATGTCTTCGGTTATGGATCGCTTTCAAGAAACCGAGGCCGAAATGCTTCCCGTGCTCGATGGTGAAGGTGTTTTTGTCGGTTTTGCATCTAAGACCCGCTTATATAGCTTATATAGAAAGCTAATGAAAGACTTTTCAGAAGAATAACGATGACAAAAGAAACATTACGTATAGTCTACTTTGGTACGCCTGAATTTGCAGTTGAGAGTTTAAAGAGATTGGTCGATGGCGGCTATAATATTGTCGGCGTAGTCACGATGCCCGATAAACCGATCGGACGCCATCAAAGCATCCTTTCAAAATCAGCCGTCAAAATCTTTGCAGAGGCTCACGGATTACCACTTTTGCAGCCTGCGAGTTTAAAAGATCCTGAGTTTTTGGCTCAATTAAAAGCTTGGCAGGCGGATGTGCAAGTCGTCGTAGCCTTTCGTATGTTGCCCGAAGTCGTTTGGGCAATGCCGCGTTTCGGAACGTTTAATCTTCACGCCGCATTATTGCCGCAGTATAGAGGCGCTGCGCCCATCAATTGGGCCATAATAAATGGCGAACGTGAGACCGGTATCACAACATTCTTTTTGCAGCACGAAATAGACACAGGCAATGTGATCCAACAAGTTCGCGTCCCCATCTCCGATACGGATACGGCCGGAGATATACACGATCGCTTGATGCTGCTGGGCGGAGATTTAGTGATTGAAACAATAAACAAGCTGATCGAAGGCGATATTAAGGCCATCCCGCAAGCAGAAATACAGGCCGATGAACCGCTTAAGCCTGCTCCGAAACTATTTAAGGATAACTGCAAGATAGACTGGAGTGCGGGTGTCAAGCGTTGTTATGATCACATCCGTGGTTTGTCTCCTTATCCCGCAGCTTGGACCACCTTCGTGAGTGGTGAGAAGCAGCAAGCGCTTAAAATAATTTCATCAGAAAAGGAATTTTGCACGCCCGCAGCGCCTGTTGGCACCATCATCATTGCAGATAAAGCCGATTTGAAAGTGGCTTTAAGCGATGGTTATTTGCATTTAAAGGAAATACAACCGGCCGGAAAAAAACGCATGTCCGTTGCCGATTTCCTTCGTGGCTTCCGTCCTTTCGGAAATGAAAGGGTGGAGTAGGGAAGGCTTCATTATCGACAACGAACACGCGTAGTTCGTTAAGCTTAAAGCTCTACTTTTTGAAGATTTATGGTGCTTTCTGCATCTTTCTCAAACACAATTTTTGCATCTTCAAAAGCCGGAGGGCCCATAACGCACTTTGCATCGTTGCTGAACCCAAACTTTTCAATTGGGATTCCCATTTTTCCAACATCCATGGTGCCGTTGCCGTTTTCGTCGTGGAAAATGGCGATGGCATATTCACCTTTGGGGAGATCCGTGAAAGTTACCGTGCAAGTAGCACCCGTTACGTCCTGCTCAAGACTCTTAAACGATTGCTTCAGCCACGTTTCCTGACTATTAAACAGGGCTACGAAAACCTTACCTTTGTCTTGTTCAATCCCTTGGATGTGAACGGTTAAATTCTGGGCCTTCATTTGATTGAGGCCAAACCATGCTGAGCAGATCAGCACAAACAAAAACTTTTTCATAATCTGATATTTTTTATTTGAGTTAGGGGGTTAATGTCGAGATATATGACTGTAGGGCCTGCACGTAAGCTTCGAATGCCTGCTTTCCTTTTGAGGTCAGACGGCATACGGTGCGCGGTTTCTTTCCGGCAAAGGTCTTTTCTACGTGGATGTAGCCCGCAGCGCCTAACTTTTCGATCTGCACACTCAAGTTGCCTGCCGTGGCCTGCGTCTTCTCCTTGAGATAGACGAAGTCTGCCTCTACGACATTGCTGAGCAGAGAAATGACGGCTAAGCGCAATTGAGAATGCAACAAAGGGTCGAGTTCCGGCAACATAGTTACTTGGCGTATTTATGATTGAGGTAATGGCCGGGAATAATCATCAGTACAACGAAACCCAACGCAAACCATAGATTCGAGTTATAGTAAATGCCTCCGCGAGAAAGTTGAACTAACAGATGCAAGCCCAGGCAAAAAGGCAGGAAGGGTAGGTAAGTCAGTAAGCGCTCCTGACTAATAAGTCCGCTTACGCTGATTCCGACCGAGCAAAATAGCAAGACGAGCGGTTGTATGTAGGCCGAATTGCTGCCCAAGATGGGGAAGATAATCATCATGAGCATAAAAGCCGTCCCGATGACCATCCACAGCTGATTAATCATTGAGCGCACATACGTCTTCATCGGTTTTTCTCGCTGCCGGCTAAATAAATATGATGACAAAAAACCAATAAAGGGTAAGCTCAACCAGAGCAGATTCCATTGCGGTGTGTTTGTAGCCAGCGTAAGTCCGTAAATGACAAGTCCAAGCAGCGTCGTAAGGTAGCCCCATATTAACATGGTGTCGCCGCTGTGGCGTCCATCGTCTGTTTTCGTCTGATCGATCATTGTCATGATCAGTTTCAGGCTCTCTTTCTCTGAAATTTTTTTCTCTTCCATTTTGAGTATTATTTTGTGTGTTTGTATTTCGTTGTCTTTTATAGCAATGTAAGTGTGATCGCATCGGAGTGGGCTTCATAAAGAAGTTTATATTATAAACCAAATGCTGTTTAAAATAAGCGGCTTCCTGATTTTGCCGCTCTTAAATCTGGTGCAAAGATAAAGTAGTTTATTTTATAAACCAAGAAATCTTGCGTAATTATTTTGGAAAATCGATTTTTCTTTACCGTGCGGGTAAAAAATGACTGCCAAGCACATAAGATAGGCTGACGATCTTGTAGCTAAAGTTGCGCATACCTCATCAGCGTATTGTTTGGCGGGAGCAAACCATCGTTTGGTGGGAGCAAACTATCGTTTGGTGGCAACAAACCATTGTTTGGTGGGAGCAAACGAAAATCATTCGTCATAAAACGATTCATATATTGGCGTTTGTATTCTACTATCTACCGGCGGCGTTTTGCGAAGAATGTTGTCAGTCTTTACGGAATTGTTAGAGTAGCCGATTGTTAGAACATCCTTGCTCATTGTAGGCGATACCTTTTTCAAAGGCAGTATAGCAGCGTTAGTATTTACGCCTTCTTATGACTATTTGTCCTCATTCTACCCATTCTGATCCAAACTACAAAAATTATATGCTTACTACGGAGCATAATTTGAGACTTTAACCGTCAAATAGGGTGTTTATAGCCCTGCGAGGTCCTTACATTCCAATTTTATTGCTTAATTTTGCACAGTTAAAACGCACTTGTGCTAAAATTTAGTAGAAAATGAATTCGTCAGCATACGACTATAAAGATTTTATCAAAAGAATAGAGGACAGTTTGAAAGAGCATTGGGATCAAGATGCTTTCACCGATTATCAGGGAGCAACCCTGCAATATCACGACGTTGCACGAAAGATCGAAAAACTCCACATTCTCTTTGAATATGCCGATATTCACCCCGGCGATAAGATAGCTTTGTGCGGCCGAAACAGTTCCGGATGGGCTTCAGCTCTGTTAGCGATTTTGACTTACGGAGCAGTCGCCGTGCCGATCTTGCACGAATTTAAAGCGAAGCAAGTACACGACATCGTGAATCACTCCGGCGCCCGTCTGCTTTTTGCCGGCGATCAAGCGTGGCCTGAGTTGGATGCCGAGCAAATGCCGGATCTGATGGGCATAGTCAGCTTGGTCGATTATAGTTTGCTACTCAGCCGTTCAGAGCAATTGGTGCAGGCGCGCGAATCGCTTAATAAAATCTTCGGCGAACGCTTCCCCAAATATTTCCGTCAAGAGCACGTCAATTATCGCCCTGCATCAGACCCCGACGCTTTAGCCATTTTGAACTATACTTCCGGGACGACGAGCAACTCTAAAGGCGTTTTGATCCCTTATCGTGCGTTGTGGTCGAATATGGACTTTGCCGACAGCGTTTTAGGTGATAAGTTGGAGCGTGGCAGTAAAGTGATTAGTATGTTGCCGATGGCACATATGTATGGCATGAGCTTTGAATTCTTCTACGAATTCTTGATTGGCATCCATATTTATTTCCTCACGCGCGTTCCAAGTCCGCGCATCATCTTCCAAGCCTTTGCCGAAGTGAAGCCCGACTTGATCGTTGCAGTCCCCTTGATTATCGAAAAAATCATACGAAAGTCGGTTCTCCCCAAGTTGCAAACACCCAGTATGAAAGTATTGCTGAAGTTGCCCTTGATCAATCAGAGAATTCGCGATAAGATTCGCGAGCAACTCGTGGCGGCTTTCGGTGGAAAGTTCTATGAAATCATAATCGGCGGCGCGGCATTTAATAGCGAGATTGAAAACTTCTTGTATAAGATGAACTTCAATTACACAGTCGGCTATGGAGCAACGGAGTGTGCGCCCATTATTACGTATGCCGATTGGCACGAACGCCGCTTAGGCTCCTGCGGTCGCGTCGTTCCGCATATGGAAATCAAGATTGATAGCAAGGATCCTCAACGCATTGTGGGCGAAATCCTGGTGCGCGGCGCCAATGTAATGCTCGGCTATTATAAAAATCCGGAGGCTACGGAGGCGGCCATAGATAAAGATGGCTGGTTTCACACGGGCGATTTAGGTGTCATTGATGCTGATGGCTTCCTATACATCCGTGGGCGCAGCAAGAATATGCTGCTTGGCTCAAGCGGGCAGAATATCTATCCAGAAGAGATCGAAGAGAAATTGAATATCCTGCCTTATGTAGCAGAATGTATCGTCATTCAAGAAGGAGATCGACTCTTTGGACTTGTCTATCCGGATGAAGAAGAGGTGAAGCGCGACAATCTGAGCGATGAACAATTGCAAGAAAAAATGGAGCAAAACCGCAAAGAGTTGAATACGATGGTCAATAGCTATGAGCAACTCTCCGGTATACGCATCCATAACGAAGAGTTTGAAAAAACGCCTAAGCGCTCAATCAAACGCTATCTCTACACGAGTAACTTTGAAAAAGCTTAGCACGAACCCCTAGCGCGGCTTGATGCTCCCGCACTTTCGCAATGAATTGTTAAAGATAAGCATACCTATATATGGATGACTTAGAGAAAGACTTGACTGACTTGACAGCAAAGGACGCAATGGTCCTTCGCACAGAGGGTTTAGTAAAAAAATATGGGCGCCGAACGGTTGTGAACGACGTCTCATTTAATGTGCATCAAGGGGAAATCGTCGGACTGCTCGGGCCTAACGGAGCGGGGAAGACGACTTCCTTTTATATGACTACGGGCTTGGTCGTGCCGAATGGGGGACACATCTATTTAAATGACCACGACATTACAAAGTTTCCTGTGTATAAGCGTGCGCGCTATGGCATAGGTTACTTGGCGCAAGAGGCTTCCGTTTTTCGCTCGATGAGCGTTGAGGACAATATTATGAGTGTACTCGAAATGACAGGGAAGTCTAAGGAGTATAGAAAAGATAAGCTCGAAAGTCTTATTGCGGAGTTTCGTTTAGGGAAAGTTCGGAAGAACAAAGGCAATCAACTGTCGGGCGGTGAACGGCGGCGCACGGAAATAGCTCGATGCTTAGCCATTGATCCTAAGTTTATCATGCTTGATGAACCCTTTGCCGGCGTCGATCCGATTGCAGTAGAAGATATCCAATACATTGTTTGGAAACTGAAAGATCGACATATAGGTATTTTAATTACCGACCACAACGTAGAGGAAACGTTAAGTATTACGGATAGGGCCTACCTGCTTTTTGAAGGTCGCATCTTGTTTCAAGGTACGCCGGAAGAGCTTGCTGCCAATCAAGTCGTCAGGGATAAATACTTGACAAACTCTTTTAAACTGAGAAAGAAAGATTTTCAAAGTATAGAAAAACAAAAAGAAAATAGTCTCTCATGATGAAAGTATTTTTAAGCTGCTTGCTGCTATTGCCACTCTCAGCCTTTGCAGACACGATCCACGTGGACAAGGCTTACCTTCAAGGTACCTTGGTTTTGCAAACTCCGTATCAAACGGATAAGACGAATATGAAAGGAGCGACCTTTGATATGGAGGAGGTTCTTAGTAAGAACAGCACTTTGATAGATCTCCCGACCGGAGATAAAACGATTCGGAGGGCAACGGCACTACCGGCAATTGACAATAAGCCAACTTTGCGCGCTTTACGCTTTACGCTTCGCACGCAAGACTTCCTTCGCCCTACAATTATTGCGAAGAATCTGAGTAAATATAAAATGTATCTCAACGGCAAGGAGATTTCAGCCGGTCAGCCTTTCTCCTTACAGCCGGGCGAAAGCAATGTGGACATTCTTTGCCTTACCAAGCCTGAAGAAAAGGATTCCTTTAATATAAGTGTAGCGGGAAAGGACTTGAATCTTTTACAAATCAATGCGACAGGTAAGCGCTTGTACGTAAGAGACGATATGATTTTAGGGCCGCATCCCAACTACCTGAGCATTTCGCCAAACGGACGATATCTTGCCTACAGTATTGTTACGGTTAAGAAAGATGGAACGTCTGTATATGAAACATTTATTAAAGACGTTAAATCACAAAAGGTACTCAATCGCTACAATGCTTATACAGATGTTAGATGGCTGCCTAAAGCAGACATTATGTATGGTACTAGAGAAGAAACGGGAGGGCGCGTTTTATATACCTTTGATCCCGCAACACAGCAAGAGTCTATACTTGCTTCGGGCATTCCCACCGGTAGTTTTGAAATCTCTCCGCAAAGAGATTACTTGATTTATCGTGTGGAAGAAGACGGACAGAGTTATGAAAACGGCATTAAGCGTATCTTTCAGCCCGATGATCGTATGCCAGGCTGGAGAAAGCGCCAATCTCTTTTCCGTTATGACCTAAAAACCGGGACAATGGCGCGCCTAACCTTCGGAAAAGAAAGTGTAGAACTTGAGGATATTTCTTCTGATGGGCGCCGCTTGCTGTTGCTTTACGACCGCTTTGATGCCACGCAACGCCCCTTTAATCGTAAGGTTATTTTGACCTTAGATTTGTCGACCAACAAAGTAGATACGATCTACAACAACGCGACGTTTGTGGAGTCCTGTTCTTTTTCGCCCGACGACAAGCAAATCTTGATCAAGGCCTCTCCTGCGGCATTTGATGGCATAGGATCAGAAGTTAAACCTGATCAATTTCCTAATTCCTTCGACTATCGTCTCTATTTGCTTGATCTCGCTACGAAGCAGGTGCGCCCCATTTTGAAGAACTTTAAGCCTAGCGTTAATAGAGTTAATTGGGCTACGGGTGATAAGAACATCTACTTCTCGGCCGACGATGGTTTTGATATTTCCTATTTCAAATTAAATCCTCGGACAGAGAAGGTAATAAAATTCTCCCTTCCCGTTACTTGTCTCGGAAGCTGTGGCCTGTCTTACAATGAAGCGCAACCGCGCCTCTTCTTTACCGGACAGACTGACCATAGCGCAAGAGAGATGTTCTTGGCGTCATTAAAAGATGCTAAGCCGGCCGCAACTCGAATCGGCAATATTGATTTTGCTAAAATGATGAAGGATGTTGCCCTTCCTGCTTGTAAAGACTGGTCGTTTAAGGCAGAGCGAGGCGATACAATCAAAGGCTTCTATTATGTGCCGGCTAATTTTGATCCCAACAAGAAGTATCCGATGATTGTCTATTATTATGGTGGTTGCACGCCGACTACAAAGCAGTTAGAGTATGTCTATCCTGTAGCCGACTTTGCTAATCAGGGCTATGTGGTTTACGTAGTAGAGCCTAGCGGCGCCATTGGTTTTGGGCAAGAGTTTGCGGCACGTCACGTCAATACTTGGGGCAACGAGAGTTCTGACGATATTATTCAAGGTGTTAAAGCCTTCTTAAAGGAGCACCCATTCGTTGACAAGTCTCGCATTGGTTGCATCGGTGCCTCTTATGGAGGTTTTATGACGCAATATCTACAAACAAAAACAGATATCTTTGCTTGTGGAATAAGCCACGCCGGCATCAGTGATATTGGTGCTTATTGGGGTGGTGGCTACTGGGGCTATTCTTATGGTGAGACTGCTGAGTATGGAAGCTTTCCTTGGAATAATCCTGATTTATTTGTAAAGCATTCTCCTTTGTACAATGCAGATAAGATTCATACACCACTTTTATTACTGCATGGTACGGTGGATACGAATGTGCCAACTGATCAAAGTCAGGCTTTATTTACTGCTTTAAAGATTCTGGGGCGCCCTACAGCATATGTTGCAGTAGAAGATCAGAATCACTATATTGGCGACTTTACGAAGCGCAAAGCTTGGCAAGAAATCATCAATGCTTGGTTCGCAATGTGGTTAAAACAAAAACCTCTTTGGTGGAATACGCTCTATCCAGGAGATGAATTTGATAAAACAAATACCACGAAATAAACAAGACCGTAAACTATAACTTAGCCAAAAAGAGCACTTAATTACTACAGATAGGAGTTAAGCGCTCTTTTTTGTTGTGTCTACATCTTCTGAACTAAAGTCTTACTTTGTTTCTATTAAGCAGACATTATTGTTCTAATGACCGTATCGATACGATTAAAGCCTTCCGCACTCTCAAAGAGGTAATGTCCGCGAAAAACATGGCATCATATTTTTTGCACTCTCTGTACTTTTTATGTTTTCTTTTTGCGGTTTTCGAAACAAATAATGCAGAAAAGCTAAGTGGAAAGGCGATTTTTTTAGTTTTATTTTGCTCCGCGTGTTGCATATCAGCCTTTGACGGAGATCTATAAAGCGATGAATCAGTGTGAAAGCAGGTAGAAAATCCTGCCCCTGAAAGAGCCTTTGAAAATAGAAAAAGAGGAAACAAAAACGACTTTTACGACTAAGATTTTCGGAAAGTTGCTATCGGAGAGCCCGCCTCCGCACCCTAGGCAAACTTTCACCTATAATCGTTGAAACTCTCCTATAAGACAATTTTAATTCTCCTATAAGACCGTTTCAACTTTCACCTAAGAAACTTTTTCCGATCACAGGTGAAGTTTCAACAATCCCTGTCCCTGCGCGACCGAAAAACAGCCCATTTTCGATAAAATACGAAAAAACCGCGCTTTCATCAGTTGAAAACGCGGCCTTTCCTAAATGTAATTTTTTGCCGGCACTAAGCTGTGCCTTAATCCTCAACTACTTCGCATTCCGGATATCGTCCTGCGCACCGAAGATTAAGTTGCGCTTGTCGAGGGCCATACGCATCGTACTACTTTTCGTGAACCGCACGCTCACGCGCTTAATGAGATTTACTCCTTTTTCCTTTGCCTCTTTCGCCGTGGTCACGCCCTCGCCGTGCATCGTCAGGCGAAAAGAACCGAGGTCTCCTAAGCGAACGGAATTACCATCCGCAAGCGTTTGGAGAATCTCATATTGCAGGGCATCCAACACCGCCTTGACGGAGGCAGAAGATACACCCGAACGCTTCTCGATGCGCCCGAGAATGGTGCGTAGCATCACGGGCACGCCCGGCGCCATCTGCGGATAAAATTTCACTTGATCTCTCTTGAGCGGATTTTTCTTCGCTCTGATAACGAATTTAATCATTGTGGTATAGATTTAATTGGTAAATAATTGAACCAAGAGCGCTCCTCGCCCTTGCGTATGCAAAGGTAAGCATTTTCGATGAGCCGACAAAACGCGATATAATCCATTGATAATAAGCCAATCCGCGGCCGTTTTGAGAGACCAACCCTAAGGGGTTGCACATTGCGGCGAACTATGGCAGGGTTGTCGTTCCGCTCCAACGCCTGCCCTGCCAAAAGACCAAGCCTCAGGGATTGTGTTGCAGGGATGGGCTTTGCTGGTTGGGATAGAATCGCGTTTAGATCAAGGATTTATATGTAGTTAATGTTTTCCCGCCTAAAATTGCCTTGTTATCGCGCATCTGCGTCCACAAATAACTCCATCGCGGTCGCCCGCACCTATAAAAGAGACTAAATCCTACCAGAATCGCCCAACTATCGCGCACTGTCGTCCACCAATAACCCCATCGGGGTTAGTCTTTTGGTAGGGCAGTGTTGACGTAAAGCGTCAACGCTGCCTCGGAGCATAGCTAAATTGTCAACCCCTTAGGGTTGGTCTTTCAAAACAAGCCAACGCCCGCCGGCGGAAACCCTGAAGGGCCAAATCTAAGAGCTTGTTGAGAGTGTTTTGCGTGTTATGACCGATTCTTATAAACTCGTCCGAGAAAACATCAAGCCTAAGAGCTTGTTGTTGTACGTTTTTAATTGATAAGTTGTTATCTTACTTGCCTGTTGGAAAAGGCAAATTTAGTTGCACACGGGAAGAACGATGGCGATGCCCTTTGGTAGTACTTACAAAGTATGCCTTTCAAGTCTCATAAAACACTTACAAAACCCGCCTAATATGCAGCTATCATAGAAGTAAATGTCATTTCATGAATACTTTATAGTCAATCATAAAGAAAAATTATGCTCACCGACAACTGTTAAGGGGGGCTTCCGTATATTGAGCTTAGATGCCGAGAATGTTGCGCAGAATCCACCACGCGAAAAATAGCACCACATAAAGCCTAAGCCAATTAGGATTATGCGTCAGACGTTGCAATTTTCGCTTTGATTCCCCACGCAAAATCCAATCACTTAGGATGACAAGCGCCAAATAAGGGAGAGAGAAAAGAAAGAAGAAGTTGTAGTGCAGAGCCTCTGAAAAATGCCCGTGAAAGGCTGCGTGCGCCGCGCGCTGGAGTCCACACCCAGGGCAACTATAGCCTGTTGCCCATTTTACAAAACATTTGGGGGCCAGTTCATAGCGTGCAGGATCAAAATAATAAAGCGCCAAAGCGATAGCAACCACTAATATTCCGCTGCCCAGCCTTAGCCATTTTTTGCGCGAGTTCTGTTTATCAGCAACAAGATTCGAAGTTTTCGCGCTTAATTGCTGCTTTTCATCGGCAAGGTTTTGCGTATCAAAAGGCGAAAGCATTTGTTCAGCATCCAACTCCATAGCGTCGTCGACGGTAGTTGGTTTTCGATCCTCTTTCACTACAATAAGACAATTAATATTCGTTCTATAAAATCCGACATCCCATCAAGGCAAAAGCGCCTCCTCTTCGCCGGAAGCCGAAGAGGAGGCACAATGCATCAATAGGGTTATTTCTTAGGCGTCTGTGCAAGGATTTCCTTCAAGAACACCCAATACTTATCTACACTCGGTATATGGCAACGCTCGTTAGCGGTGTGCGGCGAGCGAAGCGTAGGCCCAAAGCTGACCATGTCCATCTTGGGATATTTGCTACCGATAATGCCACACTCCAAGCCGGCGTGAATTACCTCTACATTGTTGTCATTGCCAAAAAGCTCCTTGTAGATCTTTCTCATCAACTCTACAATCTCGCTCTTCATATTAGGCTGCCAAGCAGGGTAATCGCCATCAAGTTCGACCTTCAAGTCGGCCATTGAGAAGATACTACCCAAGGTTTCTGCCAAGCACTCTTTCATAGAGTCGCGGCTTGAGCGAATCAAGATCTTGAAGAATACTTTACCGCCGCCAATCTCAATGATTGCCAAGTTAGAAGAAGTTTCCACGATATGCGGCGTCTCCGGAATGAAACGGAACACGCCGTTGTGACAACCATAAATAGCGTCTACGAGATTATCTTGTATTTCTTCCGGAACAAGTTTGCTCGGCAACTCGTGATCAAAGACTTCTACGTCGAGTTTCTCTTCAACGAAGCCGTATTCAGCTTTAAACGTATCGCGCCATTCAGCAACGCATTCCTCCTTGAAGGCCTCCACGTTCTCCTTCGGCAAAGTCAGAACAACCTCAGCCTCATTCGGGATCGCGTTGCGCATATTGCCGCCATACCAAGTAGCCAAGCGTGCTGCATAATTAGCAATCGCATCTTGCACGAGGCGTGCCATCAACTTATTAGCATTCGCGCGGCCCAGGTTAATCTCCAAACCTGAGTGGCCACCAAGCAAACCGTGAATATTAACGCGCACTGCAGCGTCTTCAGGATCTACGTCGACTTCCTGATATTCCATTCTTGCCGTTTGGTTTACGCCACCGGCCGAACCGATAATCATTTCACCTTCCGTCTCATCGTCCAAATTGAGAAGGATCTCGCCCGTGAGCGTATCCGTATCCATATGGTCTACGCCATACATTGTCGTTTCTTCATCGGCAGTAATGAAGCCTTCGATAGGGCCGTGAGGAATCGTATCGTCCTCCATAACGGCCATAATAGCCGCTACAGCCATACCATCATCTGCACCGAGTGTCGTTCCTTTTGTCTTGACCCATTCGCCGTCAATCCAAGTTTCGATCGGATCGTTCAAGAAATCGTGCTTAGAGTCTTTAGCCTTCTGCGGCACCATATCCATATGGCCCTGCATCGTAACGACCTTGCGATCCTCCATACCCGGAGTAGCGGGCTTGCGCATTATGATATTGCCAGCTTTATCTTGGAAAGCCTCAATATTGCGTTCTTTTGCCCAATCGAGAAGGAACTTTTGGATTTTTTCCAAGTGGCCTGAAGGACGCGGCACTTGCGTCAGAAGATAGAAGTTATGCCAAATTGCTTTTGGCGCCAGGTTTTTAATCTCACTCATAATTTATTGTGTTTAAGCGTTAGAGGGTTTATTTGATTGTATTCGTTTCTTTTGTAAATAAGTCGTGGAGAGCCAGCCCCAAAGTCCTAGGACGACGACCAGCCCGGTTTGAATCGTATGCACTGCGAGCGCAAAGAGAATCGCATCGCCCGCAGCCACGCCGTAAAGGACCAAACTTGTTTTAACGGCAAAGTGCCAAGGACCGGCGCCGTTAGGCGTCGGGACGAGCACGGCAAACGTACTGATGCAAAAGATCAGAAAGGCGGCTGCCGGCGGTATGTTTGCGGTAAAGTCGAAGCAGAAAAAGGCCAAATAAAAGTGGAGAAAATAGCAGGCCCAGATCATTAAACTCCAAAAGAGGAACAGCGGCAGATTCTTCAGCTTGCGCAGCGAACTCACGCCGGCCCACAGATTCTTGAGCACCTTCTTGCCTTTTTTCATATAGCGCACCACGAGCGTCAGCACCAACGCAACGGCGGCTACGATGCACGCGATCGTGACGAGATAGCCCGTTTCCGTGAAGCGCCCGAGAAAGCTTTGCAGGTTCATACCTGTCTCATCGAGAAATCTCTTAAAGGCCGGCACTTGCCAAAAGAAGGCCGCAACGGTCAAAAAGACAATCAATAGAGAGTCGACCACGCGCTCAGTAAAGACGGTGCCCAAAGCTTTGGAGAAGGAGACGCCGTCGGCGCGCTTCAGCAGGCCGCAGCGCAACACTTCGCCCGAACGGGGAACGACGAGGCTCGCGGCATAACTGACAAAGACGGCATCTTCGCAACTGCGGCGCCGTGCCCGCTCGCCGATGGGGGCTAAAAGCATACGCCAGCGCCAAGCGCGGACGAGTTGCGCCAAGATGCCAAACACGAAGGAGAAGAGCATCCAGCCCCACTTCATATCATGCAAAACGGAAGACAGAAAGGCCTGCCAATCTGTCCCGCGATACATCCACCAAAGGATGCCCAGCGCAAACAAGAAGGGCAAAACGATCTTCAATATGTTTTGCAATAATTTCAACGGAAGCGATCTGCAGTTTTTAATATTCTTATTCAAAGACACAAAGGCGGAGCAAAAAAGCGCCGACAGAAAGGTTTCGACAAAGTTTGGCTCACTGCCCGCGTTACGCTATCTTTGCAATTGCGAAGATAAACAAAAAACTACAAGATGCGCGCAGTAAAACCGAAAAAAAAACTTGGACAACATTTTCTGACCGACTTACCTACGGCGCAAGCCATTGCCGATACGATCGACGCCTGCCCGGATCTGCCCGTCTTGGAGGTAGGACCGGGTATGGGGATGCTGACTCAATTTCTTCTGCCTAAGAAGCGGGAGACGAAGGTCGTGGAAATAGATCGCGAGAGTGTGACCTACTTGCTAAATCGTTGGCCGGCGCTCGCCGACAACATATTAGGCGAGGACTTTCTACGGATGGATTTAAGCAAGGTCTTTGATGGTCGGCCTTTTGTGTTGACGGGCAACTACCCTTACGACATTTCTTCGCAGATTTTCTTTAAGATGCTCGACTTCAAAGACTACATTCCTTGCTGCACGGGTATGATTCAGAAGGAGGCGGCCGAGCGCATCGCTGCCCCGCCGGGGACGAAGACTTACGGCATCTTGAGCGTACTCCTGCAGCGTTGGTACAGTGTCGAATATCTCTTTACGGTCGAGCCGCATGTCTTTAATCCGCCGCCCAAAGTGCGCAGTGCGGTGGTGCGCATGACGCGAAACGACGTGACCGACTGCGGATGCAACGAGCAACTCTTGCGCCGAGTGGTCAAGACGAGTTTTAATCAGCGCCGCAAGATGCTACGCGGGAGTTTGAAGCCCTTGTTTGCGCAATTGAACAACGAGCAAAACAAGGCTTTGGATCACACGGATTTTCTCCTCCCGCTGACGATGCGCCCCGAACAACTCTCTGTCGAGCAATTTGTAGACCTTACGAATCGCGTAGAAGCCGAAATGCAGCGCGAAGGGTAAGTTCGCGTGTTTTATCGACCGACAAGTCGTCGGCCACTCATTTATTTTTTTAGGCTACGGCCGCTCCGTTTGATGCTGCGTGCGCGAAAAGCGCGCCAAACGGTGCGGCCATAGTCGTATTTGGTTGGACGGGAAACGCGTAGGTCGCGAAAGAGATGAGTGGCGACGCAGGCTGGTGCGCGCTGTGCTTAGCGCAGTTTCACGAAGTCTTTGCCCGTCTTCCGACAAAGGCTACAGCTCGTTGCTAAATACCACTTTATCAATGCCTTCTACTCTAAAACAAGCAAACAATATCGTCTCTTTTTATCTCATCTTACAGAAACGCCGATCGTTTGCCCCCACCAAACGATAGTTTGCTGCCGCCAAACCATAGTATGCTCCCACCAAACGATGGTTTGCTCCCACCAAACAATGGAATGTACTATGCGGACGACAGAAAAAACCGTCCGCCGCTTGCAGAAGTCAAACCAAGACGGCGCCGCGCAAAAGGGACAGAAAGCCAAGCCGGACATCGTATTATGGCATACGAAACAAGGAAAAAACGAAAAGAATATTGTACTTTCGCAACGTTAACATACGCATTGCATATACAATATTGGTATGGGACTTATCGAATTTAGCAAACTACCGGTCAACAATCTTGTTGGAGCAGATTGGAAAACGTTTCAAGCTATCACCAACGGGCAAGAGATAGGTAGGCATTATCGCACGAAATATCGACTGACGAAAGCCGTCTGCCGACTCCTCTCTCTACTGGCGCCGATGCAGGAGAAGCGCTTCCAAAAGAAGTTGGCCGCAAAGCCGTTGGAACACGCGCCGGTTTTCATCCTTGGCCATTGGAGAAGCGGAACTACGTTTGTGCATAACGTACTTTCGTGCGACAAACATTTTGGCTACAATACGACGTATCAGACGGTCTTTCCGCATTTAATGATGTTTGGGCAGTCGTTTTTCAAGCAAACGATGTCGTGGCTAATGCCTTCGCATCGCCCAACGGACAATATGGAGCTGGCGGTCGACTTGCCGCAAGAGGAGGAGTTTACGATGACGAACATGATGCCGTATACGTATTACAACTTCTGGTTTCTGCCGCAGCGAATGCGCGAATATGCCGACCGCTTCTTGTGCTTCGAAAATATTAGCGAGGAGGAGCTGCGCACATTTGAGGAGACGTTTGTAAAAATCATAAAGATCAGTCTGTGGAATACGGGCGGCACGCAGTTTCTTTCAAAGAATCCGCCGCACACGGGGCGCGTTCGCGAACTGGTGCGTATGTTTCCCGACGCAAAGTTCATCTATCTGATGCGCAATCCTTACACGGTTTTTGAATCGACGCGCTCTTTCTTTACCAACACGATACGCCCGCTTCAGTTGCAAGACATTGCGGAAGAGGAATTGGTCAACAATATTCTCTACGTCTACGAGAAGTTGCACAAAAAGTACCAGTCGGAAAAAGCATGCATACCTGCGGGAAATTTAGTGGAACTCCGCTTTGAAGATTTTGAAAGCGATGCCTATGCACAGACGGAGATGCTCTATAAAAAACTAAACATTCCGGGCTGGGAGGAAGCGCAGACGGCGATCAAGCAATACACTGACGCCAAAAAGGGCTACAAAAAGAATAAATATGCGTATAAGCCGGAGACGGTAGCGCTCGTTAATCGCCACTGGGGCGACATTGTTGAACATTGGAACTACGAAAAGTTATAGAAATGGACTCTTCAGTAATCATTGCTTGGGTGCTGGCGCACCTTAATTATTGGGTCGTGGCGCTGTTTATGGCCATCGAAAGCTCGTTTATTCCTTTCCCGTCGGAAGTTGTGGTTCCGCCGGCTGCGTGGAAGGCGATGACGGATCCGGATATGAACATCGTGGGCGTCGTTATCAGCGCTACGATCGGCGCAGACATAGGCGCGTTGGTCAATTACTATCTGGCGCGATGGCTGGGGCGACCTTTGGTCTATCGATTTGCACGCTCACGCTTCGGCCACATACTCTTGATCGATGAAGCCGGCGTAAAGAAGGCTGAAGATTACTTCCGCCGCCACGGAAAAGCGTCGACCTTCTTCGGGCGCTTAGTGCCGGCCGTGCGCCAATTGATCAGCATTCCGGCCGGATTAGCCGGAATGAAACTGCGTCCCTTCCTGCTTTATACTACTTTGGGCGCGGGGGCTTGGAATACGATCTTGGCCATCATAGGATGGGCCATCTATCGCTTCACGGACCTCAAAACGCCGGAGGATGTCGTTACTTTGGCCACGAAATACAGTCACGAAATTGGCTACGTACTACTAACGGCTGCCGTTCTCATCGTTTGTTTCCTCGTTTACAAAGGCTGGAAGAAGACGCCTGAGGCGCAAGAAGACGAGAACGAAGCCGAGGAAGAGGAGAACGAGGATTAAGCCCGGCATTTTAAGTTACAGACATATATACATGCGTCCAAGGACGGCCGCCGTCGGACCTCGTCGACGCAAAAACAAATCAAATGTGGATAAAATCGCAGCGCATTAAGGCTGCTTCAATCATCATCGGCTGGCTTTCGAGTTTGGCGTTTGGCGCTTCAGCCCAAAATCCTGTGCAAGCAGATTCGGCGCAAACGCCGTACGACTCCGTTATTGCGGAAGCACTCTCCGGCAGCTTTATTTGCCTCTCTGCGCCGCGCACGACGGAACATCAGTGGCTGTTTAGCATAGGGGGTGAAAACTTGCTCGACACTTATCTTTCGCCCTTGGCATATAAAGGTACGACGATGGGCACAAGTTTCCGCACCGAGCGCTTTACGCATTTCGGCGTCCAACGCTGGACGGTGCGCGCCCGATATTCGCTTCACGCAGCCTATCTCGCTTCGCCCACCGACAACGGCAAGGAATGGGATATGCAACTTAGCGGAAGCGGCGCCCTACTCTACGATTTTTTGCGCTACACGGGTTGGCGCTTTGCCGCGGGCGGCGCATTGGAAGGCCAGACGGGCTTTACTTACAACACGCGCAACGGAAATAATCCTGCGCAGGGACGAGCTGCAGTGGCTCTCGCCGCAACGGGACTCGCGGAGTACACGCTCCGCGTCGGCAACAAACCGATACGCATCCGCACGGAAGCAGATTTTCCGCTGGTGGGTTTGATGTTTTCTCCCAACTATGGGCAATCGTATTATGAGATCTTTTCGCTCGGCCACTACGACAAGAATGTGCGCGTCACGTTCCCGGGCAACGCGCCGGAGGTCCGATGGACCACCACCCTATCCTTACCTTTCCGCAAGGCGCGCTTATCCATCGGTTACGAGGCCGACATTCACCAACGCCGCATCAATGGTTTGAAATATCACGCCTGGAATCACCGTTTTTTAATCGGATATACGCGCAATATATACGTAGTCAAATGAAAACACCTCTTTGTTTGCGCCATTTCTTTCCCCCTTGCGCCCTACTCCGCCGCCGTTTGCGCCAACTGGCCTTTGGTGCACTGTGGCTTTTACTTGCTTTCACGCCGGCGGGCTGCGTTACGGAGGAAGTACCTTCCGATACGCGCCGCGGCAACTTTGAGTCCTGCTGGAAGACGCTTGACGAGCATTATTGCTTCTTTGAAGAGAAGCAAAAAAGCTTTGGTTTGGATTGGAATGAAGTCCACGCCCGCTACACGCCGATGATCAATGAGCGAATGACGTCGCGCCAATTATTTGAAGTGTTGGGAAAAATGGTCAACGAACTCCGCGATGGGCACGTCAACCTCTCGGCGGCGCACAACGTGAATCGATACGGCGCTTGGTACGATAACTTTCCGATGAACTACAACGATTCGCTGCTCCACAAGTATTTGGGGCGCACTGATGAGTATTACCTTAGTAGTGCTTTGGCCTTTCGCGTGCTCGACGACAACGTAGGTTACGTCCGTTGCAGCACGTTCGACTACGCCTTTGGCAGTGGAAATCTATCAGAAATGCTGCAAACGCTTGGCCCGTGTAGCGGATTGATCATAGACGTGCGCAGCAACGGCGGCGGCATGTTGACCTCAGCGGAGCAATTGGCTTCTCTATTTATTAACGAGCCTATGGTGCGCGCTTTTATACAGCACAAAACGGGCAAAGGCCATCACGATTTTTCTGCGATGCGCCCTATTACGATCCGGCCCTTCGCCGGTCTGCGCTGGCAGAAGAAGATTTGCATCCTCACCAACCGACGCACGTTCAGCGCCGCCAATAGTTTTGTAGCCTTTCTTAAAGGTTTGCCGAACGTAACCGTTGTAGGCGATCAGACGGGGGGCGGCGCCGGACTGCCTTTCAATGCAGAATTGCCCAACGGGTGGCATTTGCGCTTCTCGGCCTGCCCAATGTACAATGCCGAAGGCCTATCGACCGAAGGCGGCATCCGGCCGGACGTCAAAGTCGACATAAGTTCGGCCGACTACGCCCGCAGTTACGATACGATCATCGAGCGTGCGCGGGCCCTACTTCGCGAACAATAGCCAGCGCCTTTGGTTTTAAGGATGCCGGCAGTTGGATGCCGCGTTTGTGGAGCGAGCGTAGCCAGCCGTGCACGTCCGTTTTCAGCATCGTATCCAGCACTTCTGCAAAAGCAGCTGTCTGTTCAGCCGTATATTGATCCGAACGAATACCTTTGAAAACGTCTAATTCCTCATCGTCATAATACTCTGCCGGTTCCTGAGGCGCAGCGAGCGCACAGTTCATCGTGCATACATCCGTCAAGCCGCAAGCCGCCCGCTGCGGCTGCTGCGTTTTCGGCTCCGAAGGCGCATTTTCGCTCCGCCCGCGCCTTTGTTTGTAATAATCATATAAGCCAAACAAAGCCGCAAAGCCGAAGAGCGCCAGCAAAGCATATAGAAGTACGGTCATTTCATCAAAGATTGGAGGGCTTCCCAAAAGCCCGGATAAGATTTATTTACCACTGCCGGCTCAGCAATCTGAAGGCCGGGAAAGCGCAAGGCGCAAGGGGCAAAGGCCAAGGCCATGCGATGGTCCTCATACGTAGCCACGGGCTGCAAGTGTGCAGGTGCGGAAGCGTAAGTCACGGAGCGGATGGATTCATCGTTTTCTACCGCCACGGTTATTCCCAGTTTATCCAACTCCCGTGCCAAAGCGGATAAGCGGTCGGTCTCTTTGATGCGCAGGGTCTGCAAACCCGTGAAGCGAAACGGGCGTTGCAAAGCGGCACACGCCACCACGATCGACTGCGCCAAGTCGGGCTGCCCGCTCAGGTCAAACTCTATTCCGCCCGTCTGCATCTCCGTTTTTTCCAAGACAGCCCCTTCGGCGCAAAACGTCGTCTTGACGCCCAATGGCAAGAAATAATCTTGTAAGCGCGCATCTCCCTGCCACGTCTCCTCGCGCAGCCCGCGCAAGAGCAGGCGGGCGGCGGGGTCTGTCGCTAAAGCGACCGCTTCGTACCAGCAAGCCGCACTGCTCCAATCGGTTTCCACCCGATAGCGGGCCGCCGATTGATAAGGCACAGGCGCTACGACGAGCGTATCTTCCGCCTCCCATCCGACTTGCGCGCCAAAATGGCGCATCAAGGCCAAAGTCATATTGATGTAGGGGCGCGATACGATCTTTCCTTCCAACCGAAGGCACAGCGAACTTGATAAATAAGGGGCAATGAGTAAGAGTGCCGAAACGTACTGCGAACTTACACTACCCGATAAGTGCAAACAGCCGCCGCGAAGTTGCCGCCCACGAATTCGCAAGGGCGGAAAGCCTTCCCTCTCCGCGTAATCAATGTCAGCCCCAAGGCTACGGAGCGCCTCTACGAGCGGACCTATGGGCCGTTGCTTCATTCTTTCGCTCCCCGTAAGGCAGTGCGCTCCGCCGCTGGCGGCATAATAAGCCGTCAGGAAGCGCATCGCCGTACCTGCCCCTCGTATGTCGATCTGCGCGGCCGACGTTTGCAGTGCTTGCGCCAACAAGCGCGTATCTTCAGCTTGCGAAAGGCCCTGCAGCGTATAATCTCCATCCGCCAAGGCCGCGATGATGAGTGCCCGATTGCTCAAACTCTTTGAGCCGGGCAAGTCTACGCTCCCGCGCAACGTGGATGGGAAGTATAAAGGATCGGTAACCATACGCTAACAATGGGCAAAAATACAGATAAATTGCGAAACTGTGGGCGCAAAAGCCGAAGAGCCGCGATCTCAGTCAGCGTTGCACGGCATGGCGTTTGATTTTGGAGAAACGAAAAGTGGGCGAAAAGCGTGCCCATCCCGCCTGTTGCGCTTACGCTCGTGAGGTGAAACCTTTTTTATCACGAGATGAAGCCTTTTTTATCACGAGCGCAAACCTTTGTTGTCGTGATAAAAAACTCAGCCGTTGCGCCGGGAGCCGTTTGTTGCACACGTCGCACCATAAAAAAGTCAATGCCGGAGTGTGCCTTTCAAGACCTCACCTTCGCCTTTCGCCGCGCGATAAAAAAACGGCGGAGCACCTTGCAAGACTCCGCCGTTCACCTCTGCCCCTTTCCAAAGAAAAGGACTGAAAACCCGTATATTCAGGCCACAAATGCCGCCTCGACGGCTATGGCATCCGGGAAAATGATGTTGTTTTCCAAATGGATGTGCTCGTGCAGATTGGCCTCGAAAGTCTTAATCTTGTCGAGCAAAAGCCGATAAGAGGCACACGCATCAGCCGGCGCGGTATAGTTGTTCGTCAGCGCCGCAATGTGGCGATAACGCTCACCCTCGCCGTCGTGTTCCGCCTCCATCACGTTGATAGGCATAGCCACTGAGCCGCAATGGAAAGGTTGCGGATGCTCGCCCCGCGCGATGGCTGCATACATTTCATACATGTAGGGGAATAAAACCTGCTCTTCTTTCTGCAAATGCTCCTCAAGTGCTTCCAAAGAGCCTTCGAGCAGCCGCGCAACTTCGTGCAACTCGGGATGATTTTCAGCATGAACCTGCTCAACCTTGTGCATCAGCGAAAGCATCTCAGGGCCGTCGCGACGAATGCCGCGATGATGGATCTTCAAGACGTAATCTATCAATAAATCCGTCGGCCATTGCTTAAAATCGGGGGACGTTCCCGGCTGCGCATGCAAGCCATCAAGCGCGGCAGCCACACGCTCAGGATCGGCATTGGCCTTGCCGACCGCCTCCAGATAGTTGTCGCTGCCGTGGCAACAGAAATCAACCCCAAAATGATGGAACACGTCAGCCGCAGCATAGTTGTCGGCCACGATTTCTCCTACTGTCCGTGAAGCGTACTTGGAAATGTCTTGTGTCATAATCTTATCTCCTAATCTTTATTTGCAGGCAAAGGTATGCGATCAGCAATGGGAGAGGCGTAACATAAGTAACGCAGCCACAACTTTTAGCCTTTATTCACACTTTTAGCCCGCTGTACGAGATTAGGCCGATCAAAGACTGAGCGCGGCGGAAAGTAGTTGGTAAAAACCGCGTTAGCCGCTTGGTCTTCTATGAAGTTTGGCTTAATTTTGCGGTACCAAAAAACTATTTATTATGTACAATCCGACCAGTTTCCTGCGCGTGGCACTTCCTGCTGCGCTCGAGGCGGGCAAAGCCATATTGGAGATTTATGCTCAACCCACTGAAGGTTGGGAAATAGAAGAGAAAGCAGACCATACGCCACTCACGCTTGCCGACCGACGTGCCAACGATATTATCATGCGACACTTGCGCGCCACGGGACACCCCATTCTGAGCGAAGAAGGGCCACTTCCCGACTATGAAGAGCGTAAGAATTGGCCGGGCCTGTGGGTCGTTGACCCACTGGATGGCACATCGGAATTTTTAAAGCGTAACGACGAATTTACGGTCAACATTGCTTGGGTGCAAGATGGGAGTCCGGTGGCGGGCGTCATTTACTTGCCGGTCACGCATACGCTCTATTTTGGCGTAAAAGGGATGGGTGCATTCAAAGTGGGCGATGTGACCGTGGCAAAATCAGAAGAAGAACTGATTCGCGCCGCGCAACGCTTGCCCATTGAAAAGCAGCGCGAGGGCTTTGTGGTTGTGGCATCGCGCTCTCACCTCTCCGGCGAGACGGAAGCGTATATCGAACAATTGCGCAAGGACCATCCGGACTTGTCTTTAATATCGGCGGGCAGTTCGATGAAACTCTGCCGCGTAGCTGAAGGCTCGGCTGACGTCTATCCGCGCTTTGCGCCAACGATGGAATGGGACACGGCTGCCGGCGATGCGATCGTAAGAGCCGCCGGCGGGGAAGTGGTCGACACGGAACGCCACCAACCACTCGTCTACAACAAGGAAGACTTACACAATCCCAACTTTATCAGTACTTGCAAGAGCTGAAATGGCTCATCCGATAGCACTTACCATCATAGTATTGGTCGGCATCATCGCCGCGCTGATACGCGACCGTCTCCGGCCGGGACTGGTGATGACTTCGGGCGCTATCATTTTTTATTGTAGCGGACTGCTCTCCACGAAGGAGTTCTTAGAGGGCTTTGCCAACAAGGGCTTGATGACGGTAGCCTTACTCTTTCTGGTCAGTGAAGGAGTGAGGCGATCCGGACTCTTGGAGAAGTTTGTTGGCCACGTACTCCCCAAACAGCAGACATCCATCAAGGGCACGCAACTCCGCGCCTTGCCTTTCGTAGCTTTTATTTCGGCTTTTCTGAATAACACGCCGATCGTCGTAATCTTTGCGCCTATGCTGAAACGCTGGGCGGAGCGCAGGCATTTGTCGGCCACAAAATTTTTAATTCCCCTCTCTTATGCCACGATTCTGGGCGGTATGTGCACGCTCATCGGAACGTCGACCAACTTGGTGGTAGACGGATTGGTGACGGAGGCAGGCTATCCGGGCTTTTCGATGTTTGAGATTGGAAAGGTGGGCATCTTTATCGCCTTTTTCGGACTACTTTACTTGATTCTCTTTAGTGATCAACTGCTTCCCGAAGCGCGCGAGCCGATTAACTTGGCCGACGCGGGTAATTTCAAGGGCAAGGATCTTCAGCGCATTGAGGTGGTGCTCTCGGCGCGCTTTCCGGCGATCGGGCGATCGGTCTTCGACTTTGATTTCAAAAAGAAATATGGGGCTTTTCCCATAGAAATATCGCGCGGAGGTAAGACGATCTTAATGCGGGATATGCGCAAGTTGAATTATCGTGAGGGGGACACGGTCGTATTGATGGCCGACCGAAACTTTATGGAGAACTGGGGCGATTCTTCTTTCTTCTTAATGGTCTCCGGCGAACAGGAGACGGAGCCAAAGATGGCGCGTTGGAAGAGATGGACGGCGCTGGGCTTGCTGATCACCATGATCATCGGCGCGACGCTGGGCGAGATGAATAAGGGGGAAGCCGGTGGAAGTTTCCGTCCGGATATGTTCTTCTTCGCCGCAGTCGTAGCCTGCTTAATGGCTTGGCTTCAGATTTACCCGCCAAGGAAGTATACGAAATTTATCTCTTGGGATATTCTCATCACCATAGCCGGGGCCTTTGCCATCAGCAAGGCAATGCTTAACTCCGGACTCGCCGGCGCTATCGCGCAGTTTGCCATCGAGCTAACCGATCGGTTTGGGCCTTTAATCTTGCTGGCCGTGATTTTTATCATCACCGACTTGTTCACAGAATTGATGACCAACAACGCGGCCGCCGCCCTGGTTTTTCCCATTTCTCTATCCATTGCCGAAAAGATGGGCGTTAGTCCGATGCCTTTCTTTATCACGATTTGCATCGCCGCATCTACGAGTTTCGCTACGCCTATCGGCTATCAAACAAACTTGATTGTGCAGGGTTTGGGCGGATATCGGTTTGCAGATTTTACACGCGTAGGCCTCCCGCTCAATATTTTGGCCTTGGTCATTACGATCCTGCTCGTGCCGGTATTTTGGCCTTTTTAAGCAATTTACGGTATAAGCAAAACAAAACGCCCACCGAAAGCTTGCTGCTCCGGTGGGCGTTTTATATATTCTTATGATCGGGCTTATTATAATTGTCCTACCCGGATCAGATACTCAGCTATCTGCACAGCATTGAGGGCTGCACCTTTGCGAATCTGATCGCCCGTGAGCCACAAAGTGAGTCCGCAGGGATCAGCAAGGTCTTGGCGGATGCGACCCACATACACATCGTCGCGGCCGGCACTCTCAAGCGGCATAGGATAACGCCCGTGAGCGGGATCATCGACTAAGGTGATGCCCGGCGCAGCGGACAAAGCGCTACGCACGGCCTCGACGGAGACGGGCGCTTCGGTCTCAATCCAAATATTCTCGCTGTGAGAGCGCAGACTGGGGACGCGGACGCAGGAAGCACTGGTCTTCACGTCGGAATGGAGAATCTTGCGCGTCTCATAGAACATCTTCATTTCTTCCTTGGTGTAGTCGTTGTCGGTGAAAACATCGACTTGCGGAATCATATTGAAGGCCAACTGATGGGGAAACTTATCGACCTTTACTTCCTCCCCGTTGAGCACTTGACGACACTGCTCTTGCAATTCTTGCATCGCAGCAGCTCCGGCACCCGATGCGGCCTGATAAGTAGAGACGCGGATGCGCTTGATCGGCGATAGGGCTTGGATAGGCTTCAAAGCTACGACCATAATAATCGTAGTACAGTTGGGGTTGGCGATAATGCCGCGTGGACGATTCAAAGCGTCTTCGGCGTTACATTCAGGCACGACCAAGGGAACATCGTCATCCATACGGAAAGCGCTGGAGTTATCGATCATCACGGCACCGTGCTTGGTAATCGTCTCGGCATAGCGCTTCGAAGCACTGCCGCCGGCAGAGACAAAGGCAACATCCACGCCGCGGAAATCGTCATTCTCTTGCAGAAGTTTCACTTCATAATCGCGGCCTTTGAAAGTATAGGTTCGGCCCGCACTGTTCGGTGAGCCAAAAAGAAGGAGTTCGTCTACGGGGAAGTTTCGCTCGGCCAAGACTCGCAAAAACTCTTGCCCGACAGCGCCGCTGGCGCCTACTATTGCTACTCGCATATTGTTTGTTTGCTAATTTGTTATGTCCTTTTCTGAAAGGAAATGCTACTATTCAGAAGACGGAAGGATAAATGCTCCGTCGTATTGTCGGCAAAATTAGAAATTTTAGGGCTAAAGACCTTATTATGCGAAAGAAAATTCGTTACTTTGCAAAAAATAACAGGCCGCAAGCGCTCTTTCCGACAAACAAGAAGCCGGCCGAGGCTACTTTTGGCGGTTCGGCTGTGCGCTACGCATTTTAGTCGACACAAAAAGCAAACTATGCGCTTCGCTTTAGGCGGGCAGGCAGGACGCGAACCAAGCCGCAAGGCTACGCGCTCAACGAAGCACACTAACGTGAAGCCTCCTTCTCGCCGCATAGACCATACATTATTATATATATGATCCCTTTGCCCATCACTGACCCCACGTGGATTTTCTTCATTGTCCTCGGCATCATTCTGATTGCGCCGATGGTCTTGGAGCGCCTGCGTGTACCGGCCATTGTGGGAATGATTGCGGCCGGCGTGTTGATCGGCCCGCACGGCTTCAACATCTTGGCCCGCGATAGCAGTTTTGAGCTTTTCGGCAAGGTAGGCCTTTATTACATTATGTTTTTGGCAGCGCTTGAAATGAACTTGCAAGACTTGTGGAAGATACGCTACAAAGCCTTGGTCTTCGGCCTGCTGTCTTTCATTATCCCGATAGCTTTAGGCTTCGGCGCCAATACGCTCATCTTAGGCGCTTCGGTCGTTGCGGGCGTTTTGATGTCGGCGATGTATGCTTCTCACACGCTGGTTTCTTATCCGATCATCTTGCGCTACGGCCTTTCGCGGCGCGAGAGCGTCAATCTTGCGGTGGGCAGTACGATCGTGGCTGATACGCTGACGCTTTTAATGCTGGCCGTCGTAGGCGGATCTTTCAAAGAGGCGCATTCCGACTTCTTTCTCCTTTGGCTGGTCTTAAAGACGATAGCCATTGGTGCTACGATTGTCTTCTTGTTTCCGATGGTCGCTCGCCTTTTCTTTAGGCGCTTCAACGACGGCGTCATACAATATATATTTGTCTTAGGCCTCGTCTTCTTAGGCGCAGGCTTGATGGAGTTTGTCGGAATGGAGGGCATTTTGGGTGCTTTCTTAGCCGGCTTGGCGCTCAACAAACACATTCCGGCCACAAGTCCGCTGATGACACACATCGAGTTTGTCGGCAATGCCTTGTTCATCCCTTATTTCCTCATCGGTGTAGGAATGATTGTCAACGTCGGTGCCTTGCAAAGCATTGAAGCCGTAAAGATTGCCCTCGTTATGATCCTCGTCAGCACACTGGGCAAATGGTTGGCCGCACGCCTCGTGCGGCAACTGTATCACCTAAACCGCACGGAGGGCGCTTTGCTCTTCGGCCTTACGAATGCGCGCGCCGCAGCTACCTTGGCTATTGTTATTGTGGGCTACGAGATACATCTGCCCGACGGCAGCCGACTGCTCAACGAGCAGGTCTTAAACGGGACGATGCTCTTGATCTTGGTTTCTTGCCTGATTAGTTCGCTCGTCACGGAGCGCTCGGCGCGCAAGTTGGCCTTAGACACGGAGGAAACACCTGCCCGCCCCGATACGGTGCAGCCGCATATGCTGATCGCCTTAAGCAATCCGACGACGGTCGAGCCTTTGATAAATATGGCTTTACTACTCCGCTCTACGCAGAAACGGACGCTCATCACGGCTGTCAATATCATCAGAGACGATAAGCCCAATGCGCAGGAAAGAGGCCTGCAACTCCTTGAAAAGGCGGCGCAGATAGCGGCCTCGGCCAATGTGCACGTGCAGACGCGCAGTCGGTGGTCGGTCAACATCGTCAGCGGGCTTTCTCACTCGATGAAAGAGGCGGATGCCAATGCGCTGATGATCGGACTTCACCACAAGGCGCACTTATTTGAGAAGTTTTTTGGCCGTTTGGCCACGGACCTTTTCCGCGCCGTCGACAAGCAGATTATCGTGTATCGTCCGCTGTCTTCGCCCAATACGATTCGCCACTTGCAACTCTTTGTTCCGGACAATGCGGAATACGAACCGGGCTTCGCGGAATGGGCCGCCCACATCGCCCAACTGGCAGGACAGTTAAGCTGCCGGATCAATGTGCATGCCGGCAAGCACACGCAGCGAGCTTTGAAAATCTTCTGGACAAAACAGCGCTACAGTTTGCAGGCTACATATAATGAGTATACTGATTGGGACAACTTCCTGCCCTTAGCCATACAGACGCGCGAAAGCCATTTAGCCGTCTTTATCATTGCGCGGCCGGGGACGCTTTCTTATCAAAACTACTTTGCGCGAATGCCTGAACAGTTGGAGCGTCACTTTACGGCGCGCAACTTGATGATCATTCTGCCGGCTCAGTATCGCGGCACTTACGGCCGAGAAGATTCTTTGCCACCCGCCTGAGCGTGCAAACTTTTCGCTTGTGCGCTGTTTTTTCTTAAAGCTTTGCCCTTTTCTATCCTTACTTTTAGGAATTTGTAAGGTATCGCACCCTGGTTTTATCATCTCAAATAGTCATTTTATGCCATTCATCAAAAAAAAAACGATTTAATACCACTTAATGTCATATTAGCACTATCTTTGCAGCAGCTTACGCTTACAACGCTCCGCATAGCTTAGCGCGAAGAAGCACGGCAGATTGAATAAAGACAACCAATGAAACCACAAATTTCAATCTCAATAAAATGAAAAAAACATTGTATGCGTTAATTCTGACGCTCCCACTCCTTTTTACGAGCTGCGGAAAAACAGGAAATTATGGTTATCCAAGTAAACTGGACTTCAGCAATGAAGGAGGCAGTAAAGAGGTTAAAGGAAATGACTACCCTTATTCTATCGAGATAGCCGACTACGATGGAAATGGAAAATCAGTATCAGAATATAGTGCCGGCGACTCAATAAACGTCACTTATCAATGGCTTACAATTAAAGCGAAGAAAAAGGAAAGCAAGTTTACAATAATTGCAGAGCCCAAGAAAGGAGGGAAAAGCAGAAAACTATATGTCTATGCCGACATAGATCCCTCAGAACCAGGAATGCCGGCTGAAATCAAAGTCGTACAATAAACGATATCTTGTTTCTAAGAAACAAACATTATGCGTCAACTCGATAAGAAAACAAAAGGGGCTTTCCTCATCTTACTCCTCACCTTGCCGCTACTTTTCACCGGCTGCGGAAAGACAGGAAACTATGGTTATCCAAGTAAAATAACATTCAGCAATGAAGGAGGGAGCAAAGAGGTAAAAGGCAACGATTTTCCTCGCTCAATCGAAATCGCCGACTTTGATGGCGTTGGCAAGTATAAAGAGGTAGATTATGCTGTCGATTCAACGATTGTCACCTACGAATGGCTTACCATTAAAGCGAAGAATAAGGAAAATAAGTTTACAATCATTGCAGATCCCAAGAAGAGCGGAAAAAGTAGGACCTTATATATCCGTGCCGACATAGATCCCACAGAACCCGGAATGCCGGCTGAAATCAAAGTTGTGCAGTAAGCTGTATCTCCTTGCTAAGGAAACAATATATGATGAATCACATCCATAAGAAAACGAGAATTGCTTTCTTTGCTTTACTCCTCACCCTGCCGCTACTTTTCGCCGGCTGCGGCGAAACGGGCAACTATGGCTATCCAAGTAAAGTTGTCCTGACAAAGAGCGGAGGCAGCAAAGAAGTAAAAGGAAATGATTCCCCCTATCTGATCGAAATACACGATTATGATGGGAATGGAGAAGTAAGTAAAGTATTTGGTGCCGCTGGCGATTCAATGATTGTAAGCTACCAATGGCTTACCATCAAAGCCAAGAAGGGTGACACCAAACTCCAACTTATTGCCGCTCCCAAACAGTCGGGTAAAAGCCGGACGCTTTATGTTCACGCTCCCGTTATGGACACCGGAGCTGAAATCAAAGTCGTACAATAAACGATATCTCGTTTCTAAGAAACAAGCATTATGCGTCAACTCGATAAGAAAACAAAAGGGGCTTTCCTCACCTTACTCCTCACCCTTCCGCTACTTTTCACCGGTTGCGGAAAGACGAGCAACTATGGCTATCCGAGCAACGTAAACTTCAGTAATGAAGGCGGTAGTAAAGAGATTAAAGGCAATGATTCCCCTTATCTGTTAGGCATAGCAGACGATGACGGAGACAGCGAAGCTGCTCAGATTCAACAAGACGGCGACTCAATGAACATCAGCTACCAATGGCTGACCATTAAAGCCAAAAAAGGAGAGTCTAAGTTCACGCTGATTGCCCAACCCAAGCAAGGCGGCGGTAGCAGAACCTTGCGTGTCTATGCAGGCATAGACCCCACAGATATGGATAATATGGCTACGATTAAAGTCGTGCAATAACCCTGCAAACTCACACGAAAAAAGCCTGCTTCTTTATGGAAGCAGGCTTTTTCTGACCCTTGAACTTCCTCGAGAATCAGGCGCCTTTATTCGGGCGAGTACACACAGCAGTCGTCAGACGAGATGCAACGGCTCAACGCGTTGCATTCACCTGCCGCTCAATCTCTTCAGGCGTTATGGCAAACGTAACCCGCTTAACCGATTGCTCACTCCAAAATACAAGTTTTAACCCCAAGTGAGCCTCGACCAGCGAATTCACAAACGTACTCAGCTCTTCATCGTCCTTTACTATAATTGTCTGCAACACTGCCCCTTTTATCATATCTGCCCCTTCTTTACCTTCCAACATGTGCAAATCGTCCATCGTCAGATCCGATTCGTCTGTTTTAATCTTATAGACCAGATTGTCTCTCTCCAGATACAGATCAGTGAGCGAAAGTCCATTGCCCCAGTCCTGCGGTAGCGTTTTCCGCATCTCTTCGACGATTGAATGAAGCAGATCAACATTAACAAAGAAGCCCTTATTTAGCTCTGCCAACTCGGCAGAAGTCATCGTAAGCACAGTCTCCTTTTTAGAGGGCATTACGCTTATGTTCACCTTAAGATTCAAGCCCGTTTTGGCAAAAAGCGCCACCTCTGCATCCTTCGCTTCATACAGCGTCTTCACAAAATTACCCTTATAAAGCGAGAGCATGGTCTTAAACTGCTCAAAATCGCCCACCAACTCGTCCGGCACATCAACATACATCACGAAGTCGCTGTCTGTAACCTCAACTCGCGTTAACTTCACACCGTTACCATATTCCTTAGGCAAGTTTTTCTGAAGGGCTTGGATAGATTGAGCAAACTGCGCACGGAGTTCTGTCTGCGTCTGCGCCTCCAAACCCAACACACAGACCATTGCTAAAACCAGACTTAAATAAAACTTTTTCATATACTGCAAATTCATTATTTCACACATAAACTTTATCTTTTTGCTCATCGGCCTGATGCACCCGCACCGCAAAAACCGCACAAGCTGCGCGTCTGCTGCGCCCGCCCAAACAGCAGTAAGCGCGTAGGCAGCACACACTTTTGACGAATAAAGCAACTCATCTGCCCCACGACTATGCGCCCCGCCATCGACCTATTAGCAAATGCAAAGATATGTAATATAACCCTACCACACAAGCCTTCCAAGAGAAACGACAAACCGATCTGTTTCAGCGAGAAGCGTGTCCCAACTTTTCCCGAACCGTTGGGACAAAATTTCCAACCCTAGAAAAAAACCTCCCAAGGCTAGGAATTAAAATCCGCAACCTTGGAATTTTAACGCCAACCGCTTGAAGCAAAAACGATCACCGCATCAATGTTTTACGCTCCCGCACCTAGCCCACACTTGCTCCGATATCCGTGTACTGGCGAGTAAGAACATCTCTATTTAATACCAACAAACCCGAAGAAGCGAGGAGAAAGGAACAGCGAAATATATCTGGCATTATAAATAAAACTTAAGTTTCCAAACAAAAAATGGACTTCTTCAGACCTCGAATCACAATTTAATTACATAAAAAGGTCAAATTACACATACTTATGTGAGAAATATTGTATATTCGCGGGGTCGAAACTGAGATATAAGTTTTTTTGGCGTGTACCCATCTATAAATTCCTTCAGGCTTACAACCTCATAGGATTTACCTAATACTTGAGCATACCCAAGACACTCCGCAGGCGCTCAAGACAAGACGCTCTACATAAAGCGCCGCCGAAAAACGAAGCACACTATAATTTAATGCTTGTTATAAATTTAATAAATGTCAAATGCTTATGAAAAATCTCTTCTTGGTGTCGCTTTTGACACTATTTGCCCACTGCGCAATGGCCCAGATATCAGCAGATGGTAGCCTAAACGACTATGGTTTACTTTCACAGAAAGCAAAAGTTGTTCGGCAAACTAAATACAATTTGAAAAAGGCTCTGCCGGTTAAAGACGAAGAAATCATCAAGGACAAGCCTGCCGGTGAAGAAGTGGAGGAAATACAGCGCAAGTCGATTTGTGCTGTACCGGAGACCGGAGGTGCCGCTTTTTCGCGTCAAGCCTGTGCCTTAGCCACGTATGTTGTAGGTGAAGACAAGCATCTTTATCTGTTCAATGCGCTTGGCAAATGTTATACTTTCTCATACACCAAGTTGGAGGCTGACGGAGAAGGCAGATACACGCTCCACACTCCGCAAGCCATCGATATGGGCTATAACGATAACGGCGATAAGATCAAGCTTTACGCCACCCGTTTGGTACTCGCTCAAGAGGGAGACGATTGGGTGTATGTCCCCGAATTTGACAGCAAAGAGCAGTTTAAGGGTGATGTTCATTTCACACTCACTGATGGCGTGTTGGCGCAAGAAGATGAGGGGACGAACCCGGAAGTAGAACTACCCAATGTCATCATCGGACTCACTGACAGCGATGGACAATGGCAGGGCTTTGCCACTTCCAACATTCTTATACGGCCCTTTAAAGAAGAGAAGACGGAGTTTCCGGAAGAACTGGAGCCTGAAAACTTCACGCTTGCTTATACAGACGTTCGAGGCAACAGCAAAGAAGAGAACATTAAGGTAGCACTGACGGAAACAGAGGCCTACGTGCTATGCCCTTATACGTTTAGCGGCGAGGACAACGATGCTTTATGGTTGAAAGGCGAGATAAAAGGAAACAACATTACTTTTAAGACGCAATACATGGGCATTGCCGAGGACGAGCACGCCTATGTCTTCTTGCTGCCGGCAACTTGTTCGTTCAGAACAGACGAGGAAGGCCAAAAACATATGCAGGCAGAAAAAGCAGATGAGATCGTTTTCAGTTACGATAAGGTGGCAAAAAAACTGGTCAGTGCGCCCAATGGCTTAATGCTGATCAACGAAGGAGGCGAAACCATCTCTCCGTGGGCGGCCTATGGCGAACCTACCATTAAAGTGTATGATATGACCTTGCGCAAGCCGGCTGCACCGACAATAAAGGAAGTTTCGCCTTACGACGAATCAGATGGTATGAGTGTAAAGTTCATGATGGAAACCAAAGACGTAGATGGCAAATACATCATGCCCGACTACTTATATTATAATGTGTACTTCGACACAGATGAAAAGCCGATGACATTTACCGAAGCAGATTATTCGGGTTTGGATGAAGACATGACCGACATTCCCTACCTATTTGAGGATAAGCAATTTTTCTATTTTCAAGGCGATATGCACTTATTCTATGCCTTGGTTGAAAACTACAAGAAGGTGGGCGTGCAAGTCCTTCATAAGATAGGTAACGAAGTGAGTCGATCAGAAATTGTATGGACGAATAACCCGTACACAAAAATAACCGATATAGACGCTGACGCGAAGATCGTAAAGACAACTTACTACGACCTTTCCGGTCGCAGAAGAGCTACGTGTGAAAAGGGAATCTACATAAAGGAAGTAACCTACAGCAACGGCAAGAAAACGACGTCAAAAGTTGTTAGATAGTCGTCAGCTGAAGGATAGAAAAAGTTTTATACTTTGTGTTTCGCGAAGGCGTATCAAAGCAAATGTTTTGATACGCCTTCTTTTTGTTGTGATAAAATGAGAAAAAAACGATGATCAACCTTGCGAGAATGGATACGTTGCAAAACGTAGCTGAGAGTATAATCCACAAATCCTTATAATAAAGGAATTACGCAAACAGCGAGCTTGTCAGAGTCGCACAGCTTCGATCGTATAACCTTCCTGATGGAGCGCTTCGAGGATGCCCGGATCGGAGGGTACACCCGTAAGGTGAAAGAGACCGACGACAAAGAGCGTAGGTTTCTGCTGCATCATCGGCCGCATCACTTTCAGCCATCTTTTGTTGCGGGGAGAGATTTGGAGCTTTTCTGCCGCCTGATCTATAGTCTCGCCATTACTCTTCACCATCACTTCGACTACACCTCGGCTATCTTGCGCCATATAAGCCGTCAAGAAGCGGTCCCAATCTGAGCAAGAATTCTCCAATGCGCACAGAACAACAACTAATAGTTTGGCACGCTCCGCGACATTACCCATCGATGCTATATTGGTGCGGAAATTACTAAGAAAGGTAGAATCGATCTTTACCTCGCTAAAGTCCATAATGAGCGAGGGCAGCATTTCTTTCTGATATTCGAGCGATTCCAACTGTGCATATTCTTTATGAAGGCTATCGGCCAAAGTGCCCATATAAAGATCTATCACTTGCGACTTACTCTCAGGCGACATTCCCATCCGCCCGTAGCCCATTGCCTTAAACATATATAAGGCCATTTGCTGCATAGGCAAGGCTATGACGCCCGGATCGTAACGCCACCAACAAGAGTCAGCACCACAGATGTAATGCTCCAAATGATAATGATGAATGAGCGAATCGACCAGATGAAAGGCATCGGGAGAAACAACTTGCAGCTGACTGTCGGCAGGCAGCGTAATGTGCGGAAGCAACTGCTCCATAAGTGCTTTAGACGCAGCTTCATTTTTCCGGTTAAACGCTTCCAACTGCCGAACGTCGACTTCCGTAACAATACGATCAACGCCGGAAGCAATGCTCATAAAAGCACGACTGCGAGTAACAAACTCGTGGGGCAAGACGTGAAGCGCCCCGAAAAGATAGGAAGGTTGCGCCAAACCCTTGCCCGAGATGCGATACATAATCGCACTTGGAATCGTATCCGCAGGCGTAGGCGGCGCAGCTTGTGCAACTAAGCCGGACAGACTCGTCAGGCAAAACATCAGCACGATAAGCGAGCGGCATAAAGTGCGCCGCCGCATCGTCATTGTACGTATTATCATAGCGTTATGGTGTAATGAGCAGGCGCAGGCTGTCGGCTTTTGTGCGCACTTTCAGCCAGTTTTGCAACTGCTTTCGCTCTGTCTTATCCAAGCCTTTAGGACTTCCCACTACGGCCAACACGTATTGGCGGGCCGAAGAGGTATCAGTGCGTGCTTCAGTGACACGCGACAAACTGATGCTGGCTACTGTCGGATAAACGGCTTTTACTTCGTGGCGAATGTCTATGCCCATCTGACTATATTGTGCATAGCCCTTCAACTGCTCTTCCAAACGGCTGACCTGCTCAGCCTGCATAAGCAACTTCTGCTTATCGGTCCCACTTTGGCCCGCCCCCGCCTGAATGGTTTGACTCAACAGCAAGCTATCTGAATGCGCACCTTGAATGATGTGTAAACGATAATCACCCAATTGATAATTGGCTAACCGCGCCTGCGCTTGCTTGATTTCTTCGGCCGTGATCGGTTTGCCCAGCGCCACGATCTCAAGAAGCTTGGTCTTCTCATCCCTTCTCTGCGAGAGGATCTGCGTTGCCTTAAAGGTCAACTCATTCTTGGTAAATCTCCGCATATTGCTATCCAACACACTCTCGCGAATGATCTGAACCGTCATATAGGCCGCAGGCAACATCGTAAGCACGACAATGCCTATGATGTATCTCTTCACCTTTGAAAACCGAGCAGCGTCAATAAACTGCTTACGTCGAAACCGCAGCAGCCTCACACCGACAAATGTGGACAAAGCGATGAAGACCGTATTGATAAAGTAAAGATAAAAAGCGCCGAAGAAGAAAGAGAAGTTGCCCATAGCCAAGCCATAACCGGCCGTGCAGAGTGGCGGCATAAGCGCTGTAGCAATGGCTACACCCGGAATTACATTGCCCTTTTCTCCAACAGAGAGTGCCAAGATGCCGGCAGCCCCGCCACAGAGCGCAATCAGTACATCGTAGAGCGTGGGCGAAGTGCGCGCCAACAGTTCAGATTGTGCCTCAGTCAGCGGCGTAAGCAAGAAATAAATGGTCGCTGTAATCACACCAATGGTTGTAGCTAACAGATAATTCTTCAGCGAACGACTCAAGAGCCTTGAATCATTAGTACCTACGGAGAGTCCCATTCCGACAATCGGGCCCATCAATGGAGAGATAAGCATGGCGCCGATAACAACGGCCGTCGAGTTAACATTCAAGCCCAGCGAAGCAATAAAGACCGCAAAGACGAGAATCCAAAGGTTTGCGCCGTAAAACGTGACACCTCTACTAATTCCCTGTATGATTTCTTCCTCATTCCCTTTATAAGGCAAGGCGTTGAAACATCCTTTTATGACTTGCCAAAGCGTCTTGTTTTTGTGTTGCATAAGATAACTTGTAAAATGATTAATGATAGATTTTCTGCAAAAATACGATTATTTTCCCGCTGCAAGCACTTCGAGTCGCAAAAAAGTCCGCTTGACGCCATTTTCCGCCACGAGCGCAGCATTTGTTTAGTTCCGCTCAAGAAAAGCGCCGCAATCCGTCAGCGCAAACCGAAGTTTATGCGCTTTCATTCTTCTGAATTAATTCTGCAACGCCTGTGCATCGTATGCTTAAAATTTGTAACTTTGCCGAGAACTACAGCGCGCCAATCCACGTATATTATGGACGCAACGAAGAATATTTATCCCGTCTTCGACAAGATGGCCGACCGCTCTGCCCATGAGGCCTTACTCGGGCAGCGCGGCGTGATGCTTTGGTTTACGGGCCTAAGCGGATCGGGTAAGACTACGCTGGCTTTGGCTTTAGAGCGCGAACTCCTACAACGGGGGCGCCTCTGCCGTCTGCTCGATGGCGACAATATCCGCACGGGACTGAATAGCAACTTAGGCTTTAGCGCCGAAGATCGCCGCGAGAATATTCGCCGCATCGCTGAGGTAGGTAAACTCTTCGTTGATACCGGCATTATTACGATAGCAGCATTTATCAGCCCGACGCAGGCTGTGCGTGCTATGGCCGAGGAGATCATTGGCGCGGAGCATTTCAAAGAAGTTTATATCTCTACCCCATTGGAAGTCTGCGAGGCACGCGATGTAAAAGGCTTGTATGCTCGTGCTCGCCGTGGCGAGATCCCTAACTTTACGGGCATCTCTGCGCCTTTTGAAGCGCCGCCGCATCCGGCGCTCTCCTTAGACACTTCGCGCCTCGACTTTTCTACTTGCCTGCAACGCCTGCTCGACTTGGCTTGTCCACCAACAACAGGACCGGACAGCGGAAAAAACACATAACGACACGACTAAAGACAAAGACGACGGAAAAGTGCTTGCGACAAACGAACAAACAAGATGAACAACCAAAATATAGCATCCTACAGCCTCAGCCACTTACAAGAGTTGGAGGCTGAAGCCATTCACATTATCCGCGAAGTAGCGGCTGAGTTTGAAAACCCCGTAATGCTTTACAGCATCGGGAAAGACTCGGGCGTTATGGCGCGATTGGCAGAAAAGGCCTTTTATCCAGGGCGCCCGCCCTTCCCGCTGATGCACATTGATTCAAAGTGGAAGTTTAAGGAGATGATTAGTTTTCGCGACAACTACGCTCGCGAGCACGGTTGGCAACTTATCGTCAAGAGCAACGACAAAGCCTTTCAAGCCGGCGTAGGGCCTTTTACGCACGGATCTAAAGTTCATACGGATTTAATGAAGACCCAAGCCCTGCTGGAGGGTTTGAAAGAATACGAATTTGACGCAGCCTTCGGCGGCGCCCGCCGCGACGAAGAGAAATCGCGCGCAAAAGAGCGCATCTTCTCTTTTCGTGATGAGTTTCAACAGTGGGATCCAAAGAATCAACGGCCCGAACTCTGGGATATCTATAATACGCGTATCCACAAAGGCGAAAGCATCCGCGTCTTTCCTTTGAGCAATTGGACGGAATTAGATGTATGGCAATACATACGCTTAGAGCAGATCCCTATTGTGCCTTTGTATTACGCCAAAGAGCGCCCGGTCGTCAACATAGACGGACAATGGATTATGCCGGACGATGAGCGACTTCCGGAGAAGTATCGCGATAAAATAGAGATGCGCAAGGTGCGCTTCCGCACTTTAGGCTGCTGGCCGCTGACGGGAGCCATAGAGAGCGAAGCTGATACGATAGAAAAAATCGTAGAAGAAATGATGACGACCAACAAGAGTGAGCGCACGACGCGTGTGATTGACTTCGACCAAGAGGCGTCGATGGAGCAGAAAAAACGCGAAGGCTATTTCTAAGCCAAAGACGCAAGCGCAACAACCCAACAAACAGAAGCACCATGCACAGCAATCTTTCCAACCCCATAAGCAAGACGCAAAGTTCTATCGAAGCTTTTCTCGATCAAGACGAACGCAAAGACCAGTTGCGCCTGTTAACCGCCGGCTCTGTCGATGACGGGAAGTCTACGCTCATAGGCCGCCTGCTCTTTGATAGCAAGAAATTATACGAGGACCAACTCGTAGCGCTCCGGCGCGACAGTAAGCGCGTCGGCAACGCGGGTGAGCACATCGACTACGCACTCCTGCTCGACGGACTCAAGGCTGAGCGCGAAGAAGGCATCACGATCGACGTTGCTTATCGCTATTTTTCCACCAACAAGCGCAAGTTTATCATCGCAGATACACCGGGCCACGAACAATATACGCGTAATATGATCACAGGTGGCTCTACGGCTAACCTCGCAATCATTTTAGTAGATGCGCGCAACGGCGTTATCACGCAGACGCGGCGCCATACGTTTCTCGCCTCACTCTTGGGGATTCGCCACCTTGTCTTGGCGGTCAACAAGATGGACTTGGCAGCTTTCGACGAAAAGGTTTTTAAGGACATTGTAGCTGATTTCCGCGCTTTTACTACGCCTTTGGGCTTAGACGACGTCACCTGTATTCCGCTCTCCGCCTTAGAGGGCGACAATGTCGTAGAAAAGAGCGACCGCACGCCGTGGTACGACGGCCCGAGTTTGCTCGAATTCTTAGAAAATGTCCATATTGGCAATGACCACAACTTAAAAGATTTCCGCTTTCCCGTGCAATACGTCTCACGCCCCAACTTAGACTTCCGCGGCTTCTGCGGAAAAGTGGTTTCGGGCGTAGTGCGCGTCGGCGATGAAGTGTGTGCGCTGCCTTCGGGCAAACGTTCGCGCATCAAGCGCATTGTTAAGCCCTACGCGCCCTCTGTTCCGACATCCGACAAAGACTGTGCGGAAGAAGCGTATGTAGATTATGCCTTCCCGCCTCAAAGTGTGACGCTCGTTCTAACGGACGAGATCGATGTGAGTCGCGGCGAGATGCTCGTACACCCCGACAACCTTCCTTTCGTAGGCCGCACGTTCTCAACAATGCTGGTCTGGATGGACGAAGAAGCAATGAACGACCCCAAGAAGTCGTATTATCTGAAGCAGACGACCAACACGACGCGCTGCCGCATTGACCATATCGACTACAAAATCGACGTCAACACGATGGAGCATAGCGCTGTGACGGCCCTGCACCTCAACGAGATCGCCCGCGTCGCGATTCAGACGTCCAAGCCCCTTTTCTTTGATGCTTACGGCAGCAATAAGCCGACCGGCTCTTTCATCTTGATCGACCCGATCACCAACAGCACCGCCGGCGTTGGTATGATTATCGCACCGGTTACGGAAAAGGACTTGCACGCAGCTGACGCACTGCCAACAATCGACTTGCGCCGACTCGACATTGCGCCGGTTCATCACGAAGCAGTACGCAAGGTAGTGGAGGCGCTATCGCGTCAAGGTCTTGATGTCAAACTTATTGAATAATCACGCGCCGCAGCAGTGCAACCCCGCTGATAGGCACCCCACGATAAAGCATTTATTTAACCCGCAAATAACCGCCGCAGCAAGCGGCACAAATAAACAAACTATGAGAAGAACTTTACCTATTCTTGCGTTCCTGCTTCTATCTATCATGCAGGTATGTGCGCAACAAAAGATCTATGACTTCCAAGAAGGCAAACTCTTTTACAAAATTACGAGTACTGAAAAGCGCACGGTCGACGTCACGCCGGAGCTTGACGAACTCGTGAAGGCCAACGGCACGTTCTACAACAACCCGCTCGAAGGCGACATCGTGATCCCCAATAAGGTGGAGCACCAAGGACAGCAATATTACGTAAGCGGCATTCGCGACAACGCGTTCGGCGGATGCGGAAAGATCACGTCAGTCTCTATTCCGGCTAACGTTGGGCGCTTAGGCGACCAAGTCTTTCTCTCTTGCACCGGACTGAAGCGCATCACGGTCGACCCCGAAAACCCGATGCTGAAAGACATCGACGGCGTTCTCTTCGACAAGAGCGGAAAAAAGCTGCTCTCTTTTCCCAATATGCGGACGGCTAATTATGAAATGCCCGAGGGAACGGTTGAAGTGGCACCGGCTGCGTTCTTCCTTTGCAACGCCGTAGAGACCGTTAAGTTTCCCCCCACGTTGAAAAGCATCGGCCTTCTCGCCTTCGGCCACTGCCTGAAGTTGCGCGAAGTGACGGTACCGGAAAGCGTTACGGAACTTGGCGACTTTGCTTTCTACAACTGCACTGCGCTGGAAAAGGCCATCATCAAGGCCGACATTTCTGAGATCAAACAATATATGTTCAGCCGCTGTACGGCGCTGAAGGAAGTATCAATCCCCTCATCTGTCGAGTTTATCCGCACGTGGGCCTTTGGCGATTGCGCCCCGATGAAATCCATCACGCTACCCGAAGGTCTGAAAGGCATCGATGCTGAAGCCTTCAACGGTTGCTCATCGCTCAATGAGATCACGCTACCTGAAGGTTTGGAGCAACTCGGTGCCCACGCTTTCGACCGCTGCAAGGCGCTCAAGAGCATCACGTGCTTGCGCAACGAACCTTTAGTGCAAGGTGTGACGATGGGCGTTAGCGTCTTTGACGGTGTAGATAAAAACCTTTGCGAACTAAAGGTGCCCCGCGGCTACAAAGATCAATATGCAGCTGCCGAACAGTGGAAAGAATTTACCAACATCTCTGAGCACGACCTCACGGGCATCAGTCTTCCGATCAATCAAGGCCGGACAATGAAGACGACAATCTTTACGCTCAACGGCCAACGCTTGCCGGCTAACGCGCAGCCCGCACAAGGCCTCTACATCATCAACGGCAAGAAAGTCTACGTCAAGTAAGACGATAAGCATAAAGCAATTATACCGTTTCCGGAGCGACCCCTTGCAGACCAAGCATCTGCAGCGGGTCGCTTTGCTTTATCTACCCTTTCGTAGCTACCCTCACGTGCCTTCTGCGGCGCACATCAACGCGCATACAAGTTGATATTCAAGGTATAAAACTTATTGTTTGCGCATTGCCAACGCGTCATATTATCGTTTGCTGCCACCAAACTATCGTATGCTCCCACCAAACTATCGTTTGCTGCCGCCAAACCATCGTTTGCTCCCGGCAAACGAAACAAGGACGGGCACAAGGCAAGGAAAAAGGCCGCTCCAAGTGAACGAATCCGGCCTTAAAGATGAATGAAATTTGTTGAAAAAATAATGTAACTAAAAGATTATGATTTACCACGGCGAGTAAATCATAAAAAGCGAAGCATATCCGTCTATTTCAGAAGAATATGCTACAAAACACATGCGCCGTCCGTTATTAAAATCCAGGCAAAGAGCAGGCAGATCGAGCGCTAAAAGGCAATGCTATAGGTGGCAGCATTCCTGCCAAGGACAAAAGGAGCAGCAAGGTGGAGGAGGTCGGCAGTAGCGTAGCGCGTCAAACTTTCTTTACCCGCAGGCGCATCCAGCCGAGGAAGATGAGTCCGCGGAAACACAACTCTACGCACATCGCAATCCACACGCCGCGTAGCCCATAGGAATCTACAAGCAGGGCAGCCAGCGTTAGGCGGACGGCCCAGATACTAAAGAGGTTCATAGCCGCCGGTACGATCGTGCGCCCAAGACCTACGAAGACGCCATACACGACGATGGCCGCCGCAAACATAGGCTCGGCAAAGGCTTCTATACGCAAGATGCTGACGCCCAAAGTTTGCACTTCCATATCCGGCGTAAAGAGGGCCATCATCAGCGGCGCAGCAGCGTAAAGCACAACGCCCATCAGCGTCATGACGGCTATGCCGGTCCAAGTAGTCAAGCGGGCGAAACTGTAAGTCAACTCTTTGCGACCGGCGCCCACGCTTTGTCCGACGAGCGTAATAGCGGCATCGCCTACACCATAGCCCGGCAGATAGCAAAGACTTTCGGCCGTGATGGCAAACGAATTGGCAGCTATCGCCGCATTGCCCAAGGGGGCTACAATCACGGTCGAAAGGATTTGTGCACCGCACATCACGGCGCGCTCCAGCGCCATCGGCAAACTCACGCGAAAGGCGCGCTTCAAGATGCGCGAGGCCGTCAATACGGGGCGCTCCTTACGCTTAAAAATATGCAAATCGGGGCAGCGACAGCACAAATAATACGTCATGGAAAGGGCCGTAATCACTTCGGCAATGGCCGTACCCAAAGCAGCGCCGGTCACGCCGAGATCAGCACCGGGCACGTGGATTTGCAGGCCAAAGAAAGTCAGTTCGCGCGAAGGGAAAATCAGCAGCCAGTTGAGCAGGACGTCCCATATGCACATCAGAATGTTGAGCAAAGTGGGCACGGCGACGTTGCCGGCGGCTCGCAAGGCGTTGCCGGCCAAGAAATTGAGCTGAATAAAGGGAACGCCGAGGCTAAAAATGAAAAAATAGGCCGTGGCATCGGCATGAATCGATACATCGCCGCGTAGCCAGCGCGGCAGAGCGTCGCTAATGGCGCAGCCCACCAACAAGAGGACGGCGCTGAGTAGCAGGACGCATTTGAAACCCACACGCAATACGTCGCGGGCGGCGCGAAAATCACCGCCACCAATCTGATGGGCAACCTGAACGGAAAAGCCCGTCGCTGCAGAAAAGCATAGGCCGCCGAAAAGCCAAGTTGTCGTGGTGACAATCCCGACGGCGGCGGCCGGATCTGCGCCCAGTCGGCCGACCATGGCAGCGTCGATGTATTGCATCACAATCGTAGAAAACTGCGCTAAAATGGCCGGCAAACCGAGGAGGGCGATCAGGCGAAATTGGGCTGAACGCGGCAATTCCTCTCCGTTGCGTATCTTCAGAAGAAGTCGATCTTTTAATTTCATTGTGCCGATAAGTGGGGCCAAAGTTACGCATTTCGCCTGCGTTTCTCGATGCGCCGCTTGAATAATAAATCCCGAGGCGCGCCAATTCTCTTTCCGCAAGGCTTCAAAGTGCGTGATAAGCACAAAAAAGCCGCGCCAAAACGTCGAAACGTAATGGCGCGGCCAATTTATTGTTGGCTTAGTCGTTGCTAAAAGAGAGGGCATCGCCCGCAGCCCGAACGCGGATGGGGCGGCTCTTGTCGATCGCGCCGCTCAGCAAAGACTTACTCAAATCATTGAGCAACAAACGCTGCAGCGAACGCTTCACAGGGCGCGCGCCAAACTCCGGATCAAAGCCGGCTTCGGCAATTTGCGCAATAGCATCTTCATCTACTTGCAGCGTAATGCCTTGTTCGGCTAAGCGATTTACGATCGCGGCAACCTGCAAACGGACGATAAGACGGATTTCTTCTTTCTTCAGCGGCTGGAACATAATGATGTCGTCGATACGATTGAGGAATTCCGGCCGAATCGTCTTCTTTAGCATCTCAAAAACGCCTTCTTTTGTCTCGTCGAGCAGACGTTCTTGCTCGCTTTCCGACTTCCCGCGCATTTCATCAAACTTGCTTTGTATAAACCCCGACCCAAGGTTTGAAGTCATGATGATAATGGTATTTTTAAAGTTGACCACGCGTCCTTTATTGTCGGTCAAGCGGCCATCGTCGAGCACTTGGAGCAAAATATTGAAGACATCAGGGTGGGCTTTCTCGATCTCATCGAAAAGAACTACGCTATAAGGTTTGCGGCGCACAGCTTCGGTCAACTGGCCGCCCTCTTCGTAACCCACATATCCCGGAGGCGCTCCGACCAAACGCGAGACGCTGAATTTTTCCTGATACTCGCTCATATCAATCCGCGTCATCAGCGATTCGTCGTTAAAGAGGTATTCTGCCAAAGCCTTGGCCAACTCCGTTTTTCCTACGCCCGTAGTACCCAAAAAGATGAACGATCCAATCGGGCGTTTAGGGTCTTGTAAGCCGGCACGGCTGCGGCGTACGGCGTCAGCAACGGCCGTTATCGCTTCATCTTGTCCGATTACGCGCTGATGCAGTTCGGTTTCGAGATGCACAAGCTTTTCGCGCTCGCTCTGCAACATTCGACTGACGGGAATGCCGGTCCATCGGCTGACAACGTCGGCTATGTCGTCGGCCGTCACCTCTTCTTTCACCAGAGCCTCATTGCCTTGTCGCTGCTTCAGGTCCTCCTGAATGTTGTCGATCTCTGCTTGCAGCGCCTGCAACTTGCCGTAGCGAATTTCTGCCACGCGTTCATAATTTCCTTCGCGCTCAGCGCGGTCGGCTTCAAACTTAAGGCGCTCCATCTCCTTCTTATTTTCTTGGATCTTATTCAGGAGTTCGCGCTCGCCTTCCCATTTTGCGCGGAAATTTTTCTCGCGTTCTTCAAGCGTCGCAATCTCTTTATTGAGTTGCGCCAACTTATTTTCATCATTCTCGCGTTTGATGGCCTCGCGCTCAATCTCCAATTGGCGCAAGCGGCGTGTGATTTCATCCAACTCTTCCGGTTGCGAATCGCGCTCCATACGCAGTTTGGCAGCCGCCTCATCCATTAAATCAATCGCCTTATCCGGCAAGAAACGATCCGAGATATAACGGTGCGAAAGTTGCACGGCAGCAATAATAGCGTCGTCCTGAATGCGCACCTTATGGTGGTTTTCATAGCGCTCCTTGAGTCCACGCAGAATCGAGATCGCATCTTCTGTGCTTGGTTCGTCCACGGTTACCGTCTGGAAACGCCTTTCGAGCGCCTTGTCCTTCTCAAAATATTTTTGATACTCCTCAAGTGTCGTCGCGCCGATCGTACGAATCTCGCCCCTTGATAGCGCCGGCTTCAAAATATTTGCGGCATCCATCGCACCTTCTCCTTTACCGGCGCCCACAAGCGTGTGGATTTCGTCGATAAAGAGGATAATATTCCCCTCAGAACCTACAACCTCGTTGACCACACTTTTCAAGCGCTCTTCAAACTCGCCCTTATACTTCGCGCCGGCCAGCAATGCGCCCATATCGAGCGAGAAGAGTTGCTTCTCACGCAAATTTTCAGGCACATCGCCTCTGACAATGCGTTCTGCAATGCCTTCTACGATAGCCGTCTTTCCCGTTCCCGGCTCACCAATCAAGATTGGATTATTCTTTGTACGCCGACTCAGAATCTGCAATACGCGCCGAATTTCTTCATCTCGCCCTATCACGGGGTCCAACTTTCCGCTGCGCGCTTCTTCGACCAAGTTGCGTGCAAATTTAGCCAATGCCTGATACGTCTCTTCGCTCGAAGCCGACGTAGCCTTCCGCCCGCCGCGCAATTCGTCAATCGCTTTTTTCAGCCCATCTTCCGTCAAACCGGCATCGCGCAACAATTGCGCCGTACTGCTCGGCGTTGTAAGCAGCGCCAACAGCATAGGCTCAAGGCCCACAAAGCTATCGCCCATCTGCTTCGCAATATCTACGGCCTTGGTCAAAGCCGCGTTGGCTTCTCTATCTAAATAAGGCTCTCCGCCACTGACGCGTGGCAGACGCGCTGCCTCTTGCGCCGCGTTTTGTGTTAATGTTTGGAGATTAACGCCCATTTTTCCGAAGAGAAATTGCGTCACGTTTTCGCCGACCTCCAACACGCCGAGCAGCAAGTGTACCGTACCGACAGCTTGTTGCCCGCCACGCTCGGCCTTATTCAGCGCCTGCTGAACGGCCTCTTGCGCTTTTATTGTAAAGTTATCAAATTTCATATCGTTTTTCTTTTTTAGTTTTTACTACCCTCTGTCCAAACTTTATGCCGCACGTAATAAACCTGACAAATTGGCAGTTAACAGGCAAATCATCCTCTTGTAAATACAATACATAGTCTATTAAAGAAACAACATCCTTAGAACAAAGCAAAAATAATCACACAGAAACTTGCAAATAAGATACAAACACCATATATTTGCGGATATTTCTTATTAAAAACTTAATTCTCTTTCCGTAGACTCCAAAATATACCTTTCTATGAAAAAGATTTTTTTCCTTCTCCCTTTCCTTAGTTTAGTACTAACAGACTCTTATGCACAATTCAGTATGTTAGATCCTCGCTTTAGCGATGATTTCATCATTCCCGAAAACTATTGGGAACCCAAAGATACATTGGCTAATCACGTTGATTTTGTATGCATCTTCGAATATAATGTTGTCGATACCGTTCTCAATGAAGCAAGAAACTATAATTTGATTTTACAATGCTCAGATACGGTTGCTACCTTCTCTGATTTTTACGACTACAAAGAAGATTCCCTTATAACAGCACATCATAGAAAGATTACCGTGGGTGAATATCGTCCGATTTTCAATCAAGCTATGAGAGAATCTTCCAACTATAACTACTGTCTCTTCTACAAGCGTAATTTCTATCGCCGTAATGACTCTTTTATCGGACGATCTTTTTATTATGAAGAATCATTACCAAAATGGGATTGGAAACTTTACGAAGAAACCAGAAGAGTCTGTGGTTACGTATGCCACAAGGCCGTAGCTAAACATGCAGGCCGCATTTGGACGGCTTGGTATACAGAAGAAATTCCTTCCAATGCCGGTCCTTGGTTGCTTTATGGTCTTCCCGGCCTCATCTTAGCCGCAACAGATAATACCGGCACACATAGTTTCGAAGCCATATCTCTACAAAAGCCGGCCTTACCTCAATTGCTTTGGAAGAAAAAGACAATAAAACAAACAAGAAGTTACTCACTCAAATCAGAATATAACCAAGCATTCCACGCCTCGAGTTTATTCGAAGCAGCCGGCGTCGTTAGCGACACAAAGTTTGAAGATAAACGTCGCTTCTACAATCCGCTCGAGTTAGAATAAATTTCTTTTGCCTATGTTGCGCCCGCTACTTTCTATGTTGCTGGCCTTGGTAGCTACCTTTACTGTAGCGCAAACAACGTTGCGCGGTAAGGTTTCCGATGAGAAAAATCTCCTCCTCGGCTCCGTAACTGTAAAGGCCTACATCGCCGGCAAAAGTAATATACTTGCTTACACGCGCACCGACGATCAGGGGACTTTCTCCTTGCCCATCAGCACGCCGGTTCAGCGTCTCACCTTGAAGTTCAGCCGAATGGGTTATCGTACCGAAACGCTGGAAGTCGACAATCGAGATACGATCCTCAACGTACAGCTCCACACAAGCGACGACGAGTTGCGCGAAGTGACCGTACGCGCCCCAATTGTCAGAAAACTTGGCGACACGATCTCTTACAACGTCGACCAACTCAAAGCAAAATCCGACCGCTACATAGAAGACGTCATCCGGTGCATACCCGGCATCTCGATTAACGCAAGCGGGCAGATCAAGTACCAAGGAGAAGATATCAACCACTTTTATATCGAAGGCGTGGATATGCTTGAGGGCAACTATATGCTGGCCACGCAAAACGTACGCCCGGACGATATAGCCTCCGTCGATGTTTACGAAAACCATCAAGCCATCAAAGCCCTCAAAGACCGAGAATTTTCCAAGCGGGCAGCGCTCAATCTGAAGCTAAAGAAAAAGAGTCTGCTCCGCCCCATCGGAGAAGCAAAAGCCGGCATCGGAGTTGGCAAAAATCCCACTTGGTTAGGCGGCCTCTTCGGCCTTTTCATTGCCTCCGGCCATCAACATTTGCTCACCGGAAAGGGTAATAACTTCAGCGAAAACTACAACGGACAGGGGGGCGGTGGTTATTTCTCGCCCGATATCCCTGCGCCCACAGCTCAATATGCTTTCGCTGATTTACCTTTCGGCAGTTCGGTTTTCCCCCAAGGGCGCTATTATCACAATCGCTCCGCCATGGGCTCGGCCAACAACATCTTTAAGATCGACAAAGACCGCCAGCTGACTGTCAATGCCGATTATGCTTTCAACGACAACCACTTCGACCAGCAGAAGCGAACGGAATATTATGCCGCCGGTGCAGCGCCCGTCCTCGTCATCGAAGACAACGCCGCCCGCCTTCGTCAGCAAAGCGCCCGCATCCGCCTGCGTTGGGAGCGCAATGCAGATCGCATCTTTTTCACCAATGCTTTAGACCTTGAGGGAATATTTCTGCGCAATCGCTTCAATCTCTCTGCCGCCGAGGTCAGGCAGTCGAACCTGCAAAATCGATTCTCCGCTGCCGATCGATTGGAATGGACACGCCAAGGCGGCAAACGCGGTTACCTGCAAATCATATCGCAGATCGGCATCACCAATATCCCGAAGAATCATATCGAAGCCCTCTCCACTCGTGCTGATACGCTGCTCCTGAGGCAGGCCGCCACAGGACTTTGTATCTCTACAGCCACCTCATCCACCTTATCTTGGCTCTTGGGCGGCAATGGACGCGCCGGCTCGCTCGGCAGCACGTTTAGCTTGCGCACACTTTTCGACAATTACCAATCCGAACAGCACCGCTTCCATCCCACCACCGACAACGATGTACACGGCTATCGCCTCACAGCCGGCGCTTCTCTCTTCTACAAGGTCTACTTCCTTCGCCTACGCTGGGAGGCCTCATTGCCAATCAACTTTTACAGCCTACGCTATCGCAACGTGACAGACCGCAATACTTATCTGCTGAATCGTCCTTACCTTTCTCCCCATCTTTCTGTATTAGGCCGACTGATTAAGGACGTAAATATGGAAATCGGAGCCGGCATAACGCATACGATAGGCGACATGACCAACTTCATTACCCATCCCATCTACACGACTTATCGGGATCTCGTCACGCAAGGCGATGGTACGATGAATTTCAGCAAACGGCAGTATGTCGACGCCACCATCTTTCAACGCGATGTCTATAAAGGGCGTTCGTTCAAGCTCTTCGGCGGCTATTCCGTGACCAATCATAACCGACTTAATGGTATGCAGGTTTCCGATGGCATCACCATTACAGAACAAGTAGCCAACAACAATAAACAAAAGATGTGGAACTGCGGATTGGCTCTGATGAAGCATGATTATGGAACGCACTTGGTGCTCAAGCTATCGGGTGATGTGATGGGCAGCTCTACCGCATTTTTGCGTAACACGCAGACTTTAACCTCAAGAAATCTTCACGTACGGCTTGCAGCAAGCGCAGAAAAGCCGTTGTTTCGCAATGCTGTCAACCTTACCCTCAATGCGGCCTGGGGGCACGCAGCCGGCAGCATCCAAGGCTTACCGAGCAGTTTCTCCGCCCTCAATACCTTTGATGGCGGTGCAAGGTTACTCATCTACCCCGCAAAGAATTGGGAGTTGCGCCTGTCCGGCAGCTACAACGCTACAGAACGCCAAACGCGCCACTTTGTCCACGCTTTCTTCCTCGATGCCGGCGTGCGGTGGAGCAAGGGCCGCTTCGATTTCGAACTCAATGGGCGCAACTTAACCAACTGCCGGCAATACACCATCCGAGAATATATCTTGAATGATGTATATACCTACACGTATTTCCTACGTCCTGCCGAGTGTCTCCTTTCGATTAAATATAAATTCTGATCCACCATCCGGCCGAATAGCGAGCGGTGCCAACCACCGCTCGTTTATCTACAACAAGATTTCCCACAAAATGCGGCAAATACGCCTTGTTTGCCGCAATTATACGACCTTCTTCGCCCCACCTTCGCATGCCGCGGACTGATCATTGACCGCCCGCCGCGTCCACTTGCTTTTGCGCAAGGAGAGAAGCCGCTTCTGCTCCACAACAGTTGGATAAAAAATGCCCCATCCTTACCTGCGTACGCCCCAAGTGGCAAAAAGCGCGCGTACCATCGTGAGCGTAGACCTTTTTCATCACGAGCGTAAAGGTGTACGCTCACGATGAAAAGTACTTTTTATCGTGATGAAAAACCAAAAACAGCAAAGCAAAGCCCTTTGCAAGCGAAGCGCGCGCACGCAAAATCCGGACAAAGACGGGCGCAAAAGGCCACTCGCTATGGCGACAATGAGCGCGAGTCGATGGGCGGACAAAATAGATGGAAGCCGGAAAAGAAGAAAGAAAAGAAAAACGAGTGGGCGGCATTTTTAACAGCCCAAAGGGCAAATACATTTGGCCGACTAAGGGAAAAAGCTTAAATTTGCGAATCATTTTTGCCGCATTATCTAAAGATAAAATCAGGCATTTACCATCAGAAAATCAACCGACAATGGCTAAAAAAGAAGATACAGCAAACCAAGGTGCGAGCGAGAAACTCAAAGCCTTGCAGGCCGCAATGGCCAAGATTGAGAAAGATTTTGGCAAAGGCTCTATTATGAAATTAGACGACGAGGAAGTCGAAGATATTGAAGTCATTCCGACGGGTAGCATAGCCCTCAATGATGCACTCGGCGTGGGCGGTTATCCCAAGGGCCGCATCATCGAGATCTATGGCCCTGAAGGCTCCGGAAAGACGACGCTGGCCATCCACGCCATAGCCGAAGCGCAGCGGCGGGGCGGCATCGCGGCCTTTATCGACGCCGAACACGCCTTTGATCGCTTCTACGCGGAAAAATTGGGCGTCAATCTGAGCGAATTGCTGATCTCGCAGCCGGACAACGGCGAGCAGGCGCTTGAGATCGCCGACCAACTGATTCGCTCTTCAGCCATCGACATCATCGTGATCGACTCCGTGGCGGCGCTGACGCCGAAAGCCGAAATAGAAGGCGACATGGGCGACAACAAGGTAGGCTTACAGGCCCGATTGATGAGTCAGGCGCTGCGCAAACTCACCTCTACGATCAGCAAGACCAACACGACGTGCATCTTTATCAACCAGTTGCGCGAAAAGATCGGCATCACCTTTGGCAATCCGGAGACGACGACGGGCGGCAATGCCTTGAAGTTCTACTCCAGCGTGCGCTTAGACATCCGCAAAGCGACCAGCTTGAAAGATGGCGACCACGTCTACGGCAATCTTGTACGCGTGAAGGTCGTAAAGAACAAGGTAGCGCCGCCGTTCCGCAAGGTAGAATTTGAAATTACGTTTGGTGAGGGCATTTCTCACATCGGCGAGATCGTCGATCTGGGCGTCGAATTGGAAATCATCAAAAAGAGTGGTTCGTGGTTTAGCTATGGGGAAACCCGACTCTGCCAAGGACGCGATGCACTCAAGCGCTTGCTGGCCGACAACATTGAGTTGACGGAAGAAATAGAAGAGCAGATCAAGGCGGCGCTGCACGAAAGAAGAGCAAAATAAAAAATGCCGCGTCAGATAAAGGAAATCTGAGGCGCGCAGACGAGACATTTTTTTACGATAATAATTTTAGGGTTTGGCCGAGTGGGGACGTGATGTCGCCACTCGGTTTTTTGCAGGCTACAAGTCGGATGGCAACTTCATGCTGCGAAGGTTTGCAGACGGCATGGAAGCGCCGATCGCCACCGAAATGCCGCTCCATCAACGCCGTTGGAGCCGGAAGCCAGCGAAAGAGCGTCAGCCGTAGCGCTCGTCCCACGCTTGGAAGATGGCCGGACTTTTTGGGCCAAACTTAGCCAAGCTCTTCACGACTTGGGCTGCGGTCTTCTCTGCGTCGGGGTGACTTTTCGAGAAAAATTTATCGGCATAGCAGATTACTTTTTCCGCTTCCGTCTCCGGCCGGAAGTCTTCAAGCGGTAGCGGTAGCCCCTGACGACGTATGTCTTCAGCCGTTAGTCCCGTGCCGGTGTGACGTTCGCAGATGCGCGCCAAGTCTTCGCGACCCTCCTTACGCATCAGTTCGGCGCCAAGACGTCCGTGCAAGAGATAAGGCTCACTGCCGTGGCAAAAAATACCGGGCGCATCGGTCAGAAATATGCCTACATCGTGGAGCATAGCCCCTTCATAGACCAATTGTCGGTCGAGCTGCAAATCAGGATGGCGCTCGCAAACGGCCAAGGCCTTTTCGGCCACCTGCCGACTGTGCTTCAAGAGCAAACGCCGCAAGGGGTCGTCGGCCGGATAGTACTTATATATAATGTCTAAGGGATTCATCGCGTGGCAGTGAGACAAACGGCTGCTTTAGCGCCGTCGGCAGAGAACGGAGGATTGATTTTCGTAACTTCGACGGCGGCTTTCTCCACCAGATCAAAACGATTGAAAAGGCGGGTCAGAATGCGCTGCGCCACGTGCTCGAGCAAGGCTGACGGAGCGGCCATCTCGGTCTGCACGATTTGGTAGGCCTCGGCGTAATTGACCGTCCCCTCGAGTTGATCCGTGTAGGCCGCATCGGCTACGGCACTCAACGTCAGACTAAGATTGACGCAGTAGTCGTTGCCCACAACGCGCTCTTGCGGCAACACGCCATGATATGCGCGAAAACGCAAGTCGGAGAGTCGTATTTCAGTTGGATGAATGTGCATTTTCAGTATGGTTTCGTTGATAATTGGTTAAAGGAAATACATTGTCAGCGTTTGCGACGCCTTGATCGCTTTTTGTCGGTTCGCAAGGCGCCGGCGCCGGTTCAGTACAAAAAATGATGAACCGCATATCTGCTATGGTTAAGCAAACATGCGGTTGAATCAATTTTTTATCTCTATATTTAGCTCTTGTGTAATGCAAAGATACGGCGAAACGACGCACTTGTGCGCCATAAGGTGCATTTTCCTTCCGTTTGTTTGCGTTATTTAAAAAGAGCATTTCGATTTTGTCAAGTCAAACATGCAATCATTCTTGATAATAGATGCGCTTTACGCGATTGCTAACGCTCGTCAGTATCTCGTAAGGTATCGTTTCGAGGGCATCACTCAAGACCGTGATGGGCAAATGTGGGCCGAAAACTTCCACACTATCGCCCTCCTTGCAGGGAATGTCGGTGACGTCGATCATACAAACGTCCATACAAATATTGCCTACGTAATAGGCCTTCCGGCCATTGACCAAGCAGTAGGCACGCCGATTGCCTAAATGGCGATTCAGTCCGTCGGCATACCCGATAGGGATGGCGGCAATGCGGGAATTGCGCTCGAGGACGCCTTTTCGACTATAGCCGACGGTCTCGCCGGCCTGCACATCACGGATTTGGAGAATGGTCGTTTTAAGCGTCGTCACATTATTGATAATATGATTGTCAATAGGATCTACCCCGTACAAGCCAAGGCCAAGGCGGACCATGTCGAGGTGGCGCTGCGGAAAGCGCTCGATGCCGGCGCTGTTGCAGATATGACGCAAGATCTTATGCGGAAAAGCGGCCTGCAACTGCTGCGAGGCTTTGTCGAAGAGTTCAAATTGATGGTCGGAGAAAGCGTCGAACGCGGGACTGTCGCTACCCACAAAATGGGAGAAAACGGAGCGCGGGATCAAGGCGGCTTGATGGTGGAGGCGGTCGATCAAGGCCGGCATATCGCGGAGCGGATCAAAGCCGAGGCGCTTCATACCCGTATCGAGCTTGATGTGGATCGGAAAATTGGTGATGCCTTGCTGTTTGGCAGCGCGGATGAGGGCTTCCAACAAACTAAAATCATAGACTTCGGGCTCTAAATCGTAGGCAAAGAGGGTATTGAACGAGGACATCTCGGGATTCATGATGATGATATTACTCGTAATACCGGCCTTGCGCAGGTCGGCGCCCTCATCGGCTACGGCGACAGCCAGATAATCGACGCCGCGATCTTGTAGGGTTTTCGCGATTTCCACACTTCCGGCACCGTAGGCTGAAGCTTTGACCATACAAGCTATCTTCGTCTCGGGCCGCATGAAACTGCGAAAATAATTAAGATTGGCCGCGATGGCCGCTAAGTCGACTTCGAGGATCGTTTCGTGCACCTTGAGCGAAAGGAGTTCGGTCAGCGCCTCAAAATTATAAGTTCTTGCGCCCTTCAGCAGCACCATTTCATTGCGTAAACGGCCGATTTTACCGCTCTCCAAAAGGGTTTTCGTCGTCGGGTAAAAGACGGCATCGATCTTAAACAAGCCCTGCATAGCCGAAAGATCAGGGCCGACGCCGATAAGTCGGTCCACGCCGCGGCGGTTTACCATCTCGGCCACTTGCGCATAAAGTTGCTCGCGCGGCATGCCGCTCTGACTGATATCACTTAAGATTAAGGTCTTTCGCATACCAACTCTATCGGGACGGCGCTGCATAAAATCGAGCGCAATATCCAAGGAATTGACGTCGGAATTATAACTGTCGTTGATGAGAATGCAGCCGCGAACGCCTTGTTTCACCTCCAAGCGCATCGCAACCGGCTCCAAACGAGCCATACGCTGCGCAATGACGGCGGCATCTACGTGCAAGTAGAGGCAAACAGCCAAGCAATGGATGGCATTTTGCACGGAAGCCTCGTCGGTAAAGGGAATAAAGAAGTCGCTTTCTTGTTGCAGATAGGCGTAAGTGATGTGTGTGCGCTCGCTTTCGTGCGCTACTTTGCGAATAACGAGCGGCCCTTCGTCTTTCGTGCGAGACCAAGCGAGCTGATCACCGGCAAAGGAGGCTTGGCGCACGCCTTCGGCAACGACAGGATCATCGGCGTCGTAAATAAGTACGTCGGCGTCTTTGAACAAGCTTAACTTCTCCGCGCATTTCTCTTCGAGGGAGGTAAAATTCTCTTGATGCGCTTGGCCAATATTGGTCATTACGCCGATGCGGGGCTGAATAATGGGGCGCAAAGCGGACATTTCGCCGGGCTGAGAGATACCGGCTTCAAAAATGCCCAATTGTGTTTGCGCGTTGAGCAGACAAACGGACAGCGGAACGCCCACTTGCGAGTTGTAAGAACGCGGCGAGCGCGTAACAACCCATTGAGGTGAGAGCAGTTGGTACAGCCATTCTTTGACAATGGTCTTTCCGTTGGAGCCGGTAATGCCTACGACGGGAATATCAAACCGGCGGCGGTGGCATTCGGCCAAATGCTGGAGCGCTTTCAAGGGATCTGCGACCACATAAAAGGCGGCAGCGGGGAAGCGGCTCGCATAATCGTCGGGCAAAGCGCTCACCACAAAATCACGCACGCCGCGGCGGTAAAGATCTGCCACGTATTTGTGGCCATCATTGCGCTGAGAGCGCAAAGCGAAGAAAAGCGTAGCTTCAGGAAAGGCCAAAGAGCGGCTATCCGTCAAAAGCCAATCAATATTTTTGTCGGAGTTGGCTCCAAACCGATGCGCGTCAATGAGCGCTGTGATCTGTTCCGAGGTATAGTGCATAATGCTTGGGTGTTATCTTGTTCAGAAAAGTCGTCATCAAATGGTTATTCCGTTTGCGGCCGATGCAAAGCTGCTTTATACGCTTTGAGGTTTTGGCGCATCCGGTCGAAGTCGGCGGGCGCGAAACTCCATTCCTTCAATCTTTCCCAGATATAATCGGCCGTTTGCTCCGAAGGGTGTTGCATATCCGGCGCGTAGAAGCGATAATCTCGCAATTCGTCGTTCACAATCTCGTAAGACGGGAAGTAAAAACACGGTGCGGCGGTCGGCGCGGCGTCATTCGCGGGCGAGCAGAGGCGATCTATGGCTAAGAGGAGCGTGGCTTTGCTCAATTTGTCGGCGTGCAGGCCGTATTTAATATAGCGATACGGACTCAGGGTAAAGACAAAGCGGCGGGGCGTCTCGCCAGGCAAGGCGCGGAAGAAGGTTTGCCACGCCTCGACCACATCTTCGACGGAGAGCAAACGCTCTTCAAAAGCCGAACTCAATTCTTTATGGCAGTTGGCCACGCTGCGCCCATCGGCCTTCAAATGATAGACGTGGTTCGTGCCGAAGGTAATAAATACAGTATCGGCTTGTTGCCAAAAAGCTACGGCTTGCTGCAGCGCTTGTCTTGTTTTCGCTTCGCATTCGGCTTGGGTATCGGCCGCCCATTTCCCGCCGAAAGCCCAACTGCGCCAACGTCCGTCTCGCCCCTTAAAGAGATGGCCTTCCGGAAGTCGATTCGTTTGCAGCGCGCGCAAGGCTTGCAGTATGGAAGTCGGATTATAGAGCGTCCCGAAGGGGTTAATCAGCACACAACCCTCATCCATTTCGGCCGCTAAGCGCCTGCCGATTTCATCGGAGAAGCAAGAGCCCAGCAGCAGGACACGATTGCGAGGCGTCAGCGCTAATTTTTGGAGTGGTAAGTCTACCGGCGTGCGAAATTCCATAACTATCTGCAAAAATACAACAACGGGCGTGAAGCTCGCCTCCGATAGCTTCATTTTTATAGCAAACTTACGGTTTATGCGCTTCTTTTTTCTTTTGCGCGGCATTGATCGAAAAAGTATTCCACGCTTTTTCCGCTTGGCTGAAGCCTCTTAATCCGCCTTCTATCTCTATCTTTGCAATTATGAAATACTTGATTGTCTCCGATATTCACGGTTCGCTGCCGGCTTTGGAAGCCGTATTGCAGCAGTTTGACGCGGGCCGCTACGATATGCTCTGCTTGATGGGCGACATACTCAATTACGGGCCGCGCAACGGTTTGCCGGAAGGGCTTAACCCGCAAGCCATCGTCGAGCGCCTCAACCCTTTGGCCGACCGTATCGTGGCTTTGCGCGGCAATTGCGATAGTGAGGTCGATCAGATGCTTTTAGATTTTCCGCTGATGTCCGATTACGTGCTACTTGTCGACGAAGGGAAGCGACTCTTTCTTACGCACGGACATATATATAATGAGGGGAAACTACCGCGATGTGGCTTTGAGGCCTTTTTCTATGGGCATACGCACTTGCAGGTTTTGAAGAAGGATGCGAAGGGTCGACTGATTTGCAACACCGGCAGTCCGACGTTTCCGAAAGGAGGAAATCCGAAGACCTATGCCTCGTATGAGCACGGACAAGTGACGATCCATTTGCTCGACGGTACGCCTTTGCAGACGCTCAGCATAGACTAAGCGCGCCGATGGTTTGCCTCCGTCTGGCGAAGGCGGGCACACATTATAGAATAACAAAGCCGAAGAAAGCCGGGTGCAGCATTTGCACTACTTTCTTCGGCCTATTTTTTAGCTATTCTTCTGCTGCGGCCGGCGACACTCGATGTGCGCGGCGCGCGGCGCAGCATAGCGGACGGCAAATTTACTTCGCCATCGCCAAAACTACTTCTACGATCTTCTTGCCCAACGCTTCAGCGGCTTCGGGCGTAGCTGCTTCCGAGAAAACACGGATAATCGGCTCCGTATTGCTCTTGCGCAGGTGCACCCATTCCGTTGGGAAATCGATTTTGACGCCGTCAGTGTCGGTGATCTCTTGATCTTTATACATTTCCTTCACCTTTTCAAGGATGGCGTCTACGTCTGTGGTGGGTTGGAGGTCTATGCGACTCTTCGAAATAAAATATTCGGGAAATTGCTTTCTGATTTCAGAGACCTTCTTGCCGGTTTTAGCCATATAAGTCAGCATCAAACCGATGCCCACTAAAGCATCGCGGCCATAATGTGCTTCCGGATAAATCACACCTCCATTGCCTTCGCCGCCAACAACGGCATTGATCTCCTTCATCTTCATAACAACGTTGACTTCGCCCACGGGAGCGGTGCCGTATGTGCCACCATATTGGCGCGTAACGTCACGCAGGGCGCGCGTAGATGAAAGATTGGAGACCGTATTGCCCGGCGTGTGCTGCAAAACCCAGTCGGCGCAGGTCACAAGTGTGTATTCTTCGCCATACATCTCGCCATCTTCTTGGATGAAGACCAAGCGGTCGACGTCGGGATCGCAGACGAGGCCAATATCGTAGCCGCCTTTAGCCATCAGGCCGCAGATTTCGCCGAGGTGTTGCTTCAAAGGTTCGGGGTTGTGCGCAAAATCGCCCGTCGGTTCCCCGTTTAAGATCGTCACATCCTTCACGCCGAGTTGCTCCAGCAGTTGCGGCAGGATAATACCTCCCACAGAGTTGACCGTATCCAAGCAAACGCGAAAATTGGCCTTGCGAATAGCGTCGACATCCACCAACTTCAAGCGCTTGATCAAGTCGATATGATATTGGTTGTAGTCGTTTTTCTCATAATAATGGCCTACGTGGTCCACGTCAGCATAGACAAACTTGTCCGTTTGATCCACTAAAGCAATCAGTTCGTGGGCAATTTCGGGCGCAATGTATTCGCCGTTTTCATCCATAAACTTCAGCGCGTTCCAGTGGCGCGGATTATGACTCGCCGTAATAATAATGCCGCCCGCAGCGTGCTCTGCCGTGATGGCCAGTTCGGTCGTAGGCGTTGTGGCGAGGCCGATATTAACGACGTCGAAGCCCATACCGAGCAGCGCGCCGCAAACGCAGTGGCTGACCATTTCTCCGGAGATGCGCGCATCGCGCCCTACGACGATTTTATTTTCATATTGTCCCACCAAGGGGCGACGAAGCATAGCAAAAGCCGTCACGGATTTTACGATGTCAAGCGGATTGAGCGTATCGCCCGTTTCTCCGCCGATCGTTCCGCGAAAACCGGCGATGGATTTAATAAGTGTCATACTTATAATGTTATTTTGGATTCGTTCCGGCAAGGGATGCGCGTACGAGGGTACGCTTTTCTTGCGTCGGGAGGCAAGCTGTGTCGCGCCATACGCAAGCTTTGGCCGCAAAACTCTTGCTGTGAGCGGCCAAGTACACGACAAATATACACGTTATTTGGCAATTATGGAAAGAAGCACGCGGTTTTTTCCGCATAAAAGTAGCGAGCGAGATGCTTTTCCCGCAAACGTGGAGACCTGCGCCGCTCTACTTTTCGTCTGCGGCACATTGCATCTTATACTTTGACAAGGATTTAGCGCACGAGGGCTGTTTTCGGCCTATTTCGCCTGCATCAGCGGTTGGTTTGGTGGCAGCAAACGATAGTTTGTTCCCAGCAAACCATAGTTTGGCGGCAGCAAACGATAGTTTGGTGGCAGCAAACAATGAGGAGTTGCGCCGGCAGCCTTTGTCTCTCTATCTTTTGCCACGCATCCCTAAGGGTTTGCCGTCAATAGTCTGTATGTGCTACCGCCCGCTCCCCTTCTCGTTTATTGAGAAAGCACTTGCAGGCGGTTGAGCCTTGAGGGTATCTATTAAAAATGCGAGCGCCGCCTTCATTGAAGAGGCGGCGGCAGATTTCATACGGATAAGGAGATTACGATTGGAGGTTTACGCTTGCTCAGCGGCGTAAAACTCAATGGGAAGATGGTCGGGGTCTTCAAAAAAGACGAAAGCGCGGCCCGTAAACTCATCGATGCGCACCGGCTCATGGGACACATTGAAAGCGTCGAGCCTACGAATGGCCGCATCAAGGTCTGTCACTTCAAAAGCCAAATGGCGAAGGCCGGCGGCTTCGGGATAAGATGGGCGAGGAGGTGGGGAGGGAAAGGAGAAAAGTTCGATGACGTATTCTCCGTTTAAGGCCAAGTCGGTCTTATACGAATGGCGCGCAGCGCGATAATGCTCGGCCAGCACTTCTAAACCTAAGACCTGCGTATAGAAACGGAGCGAGCGAGCATAATCGCTGCAAATAATGGCGACGTGGTGCACCTTAGAGATCAGTGGCATAGGGATGTGTATTGGTAGTTGGCGTTGCGAGGCGCACGGTATAGGCCTTTACGACGCTGCATAAGATCGGAAAATACGTCAACTGAAGAAAGCCGGCGAGGGGCTTAATACCACTCGACGTTGGTCGAATAAGAACTGCGCTTATCCCACTTCAAGGCGTCGGCCAACTCGTTGGCCTTGGCGCGGATGGTGAAGTTGAAAGAAGAATAAGGGCGCAAGACGACGCTACAACTCATCTCGAAGCAGTGCAGATCGCGCGAGACTGAAGCCGTTGTCATAGATAGTTGGTGGAAATTGAAGTCGTAGCCGGTCGAGAATGAGATATTCCAGCCGTCGGCTATGCGCAAGAAGCCCGAAGCATTGAGCGTCTGCGTAAAACCATAGGGATAGCGCATCCGGCGCGTATTGATCGGGCGCTTGCGGTTTTCATACATCGTTACGCCGTAAGAGATCGTTAGCGACCAAGGCATCGAAAAGGCCATATAACCGTCGCGATCGACCTTTGCATTCTGCTTTACTTTTTGCCCCTTCTTATCTAAGTCGCGCAGTGTCGGATCGATGTTGGCGTCACTCGGTTTCTCGCTTTTCTCTTCCTCGCGCTTATCGTTGCCTGATGCGAAATCGTTGCTCCCGCCTTTGCGGAAAAGCGATTTAAGTTTTTTCCAAGTGTTGTTGTCGAAAGTGTAAGAGAGGTTCTGACTCATACCTTGGAAGCGCCCGAAGCGTCCGTAGCTCCATTCTGTCCGATTGCCCGTAACGACTTGCCCTTGGGAGTTGAACACATATGCATACGTGGCAAAAATGGCTGCGAGCGAAAGCGTATAACTCTTGGTCAACTTTAAGCGGATACGGGTTGAGAGGTCGCTCCACGGGCGCTCTTTCGCCGCCAGATTGTAAGAGAGCGAGGCGCCCAGTTCGTCGATAAGACTAATCTTCTTCACGCCGGTCGAATCCTTGTCGGTTCTGACTTTCATCTCTAAGTTGTTCGACATATTAAACGTCACTGTCCCCTGCTTTGTCGATGAGGGATAACCGAAGATGCCGGCCGCGTAAGGCGAATACGGGACGCGCTCGACGTTGCCTGAAGCATCGATGCGGTCATACGCCTTCACGTAGCCGTAATGCGGAGCGGTGAAATCGGGCGCATAACTAAAAGAGATGGAGGGCTTGAACACGTGGCGGAACATCACGACTTTCTTTCCAAAGAGGAAGGGCAAAGGCTTGTAGAAGCCGTAGAGCGTCGTGTTGGCTGAAACGCCGACGTTCCAATCGTAGAGGTTGTAGAATCCGCGCGTGGTATCGCTCAACTCTACTTGCCGCACGGCGTCCCAAGATTTGGTAATGCGGTTCGTATACATCAAATCTCGAAACGTAAAGTTGGGCGAAATGTTGATGTATTTAAAGAGTTGGAAAGTCGCCTCAATGGGTATATTGTGCTGCATACCGTTGCGCCAATCTTTAATCAAGCTCGATTTGAGCAGGCGATTCTCTTTGGTCGTAATACTATTGGAGAACTGGCCCGTATACGACATAGAGATTTTCTCGTACCAACGCTCCTGCCCCACTTGCCGCTTGCGGCGGAAGGGATAAAAGCGATTGAGCGAAAAAGTCAAGTCGGGCAGCGTCATCGCAATGGTCGAATCGCGCATATTCTGCGATAAGTTGGTCGATCCGGAGAGCGTAAGGCCGATATTCGAGAAGGTTTTGGAGAAAGAAATAGAACTGGCGCGCGTACTTTGCGTATAAGCATTCGGGTTATACATACTCTCTAAGTTGGAGCGCTCGTAATTTTCTGATGCAAAATTGACGCGGGCCGAGAAGTTAAAGCCGTTAGTTCCTTCAACGGCGGTTTTTTGGTGCATCCACTGCACTTTTAAGCTCTTTGTCACGGAATAGTCGGGCAGGTTCTTGTCGCCCTCGACGGTGCGTAAGAAACTGACGTAGATGTTGCCACTATATTTATAGCGCTTCTTGTAGTTGGTCTCTGCGCTTAAACCCCAAGAGCCTTTCGTGTAAATCTCCCCCAAGACTTTCAGGTCCATATAGTCGGACAAAGCAAAGTAATAGCCGCCGTCGCGCAGATAAAAGCCGCGCCGCGTCTCATCGCCGTACTTCGGCATCACAAGTCCGCTGGAATATTTCTTGTTGAAAGGGAAGAATCCATAGGGCACGCCCAGCGGCAAGGGGACGTCTGCAACGACTAAATAGGCCGGCCCGAAGACGGTTTCCTTGTTGGGTATGACCTTGGCGCGAGAGAGTTTGAGATAGAAGTGAGGGTGCGGCGCGTCGCAGGTAGTATATTTGGCGTGCTCCAAATATAGCGTGCCGTCAGCTGTGCGCTTCGAACTCTCACTCTGGATGTAGCCATTGCCTTGCGTGGTATTAACGTTGGTGATAAAGCCTTTCTGCGTCTTGAAGTTATAGGCCATTCGCTCGCTCGTATAGGTATCGCTGCCTTGCCGGTAGACGGGCTTCTCAACAAGCACACTATCGGAATCGCGCACGCCTTCTGCGAAGACCAAACTCGAGTCCATGTTCATCGCAATACGGCCGGCGTCGAGCGTCATGTTTTGATACTTCACTTGACCTTTGCCATAAAGGAGCACTTGCTTGTTGGCCGCGTAATAAACCAAGGAGTCGGCGGCCTTAAAGTCGACCGGCGCTTCGAAAGGCGCACCTCGCTTGGTGCTATCCTTGTGCAGGCTATCGACGTTGAGCGTATCGACGGAGACGATGCCCGCACTTTTCGCCGGCGCCCCAACTGCAGACTTCGCTGAATCCTTAGCTACGATGGCCGAATCTTTGCGCGTTTGCGTCGAATCTTTCACGGCCTTCGCCGCAGGCCTAACCGCTTTCGCTACACCTTTGCCGGCGCGAATCGTATCCTGTAAGGGCGCTGCTTGAGGCGCAACACGGAAAGGCCCTCCGTTAGAAGCCAGACAGAGCGCCACAAAAGTAATCAGGAAAGCGAGTATTTTCGATCTCAAATTCGTACGAATGTAGGCCGCAAAAATACAAAGAATTTGTGTAAAAGCGGAACAAAGGGGCAGAATCGTATCAACGGACAGCAAGAAAGAAAACAACTTTTTCCTCTTTTACTACTTATTAATAAGCCCTCCAGCCGTGGTTGGCAGAAGGGCAAAAGGGGATGTGCGACAAGCATAGCACCCAATAAGTTCAGCGGCAATGGCTATGGCTTCATTACTTTCTTTCCGCCGACGATGTAAATGCCGGCCGGCTGATCTTTCAGTTTGCCTGCACAGCGAAGGCCTTGTGCCGTATAGATTCCAAGCTTAGCAGCTGTCGCAATGTTCGGCGCAGAGATATTCGTATTGTCGCGCGTAATTTCTACCCAGTCTGTCACAACTTTTCCCTCCGCATCGACAAGGACGTAGTTGGTGTGTTTATTGTTTTCAAACGAGGTCCAATAAGCGCCCACCGGAGCCGTTACTTTACAACCAACTAACTCGGGGGCCGTATCCCACACCCACGTGATACTGCCGGCATAAGCGTCGCGGTTACTCCCGCCGCCGCCCTTAGCGCGAACGTTGCAGTTAACGAACTTCCAATAGCCTGATCCTAAACCATAAACGCCACCGCACGCTTCCAGATCGCAGCCATCCACGACGATAGTGCCCCAGTTGAAGATCGCGCGGCGAAAGCCTTCTTGTGGTACCGATATAGCTCCGTTTACCACTAATTTCCCACTACCCTTAATCGTAATATTACAATTCTTGTCATTAAACAAGCCCCAATAACTTTCCGACGTGATACTATTGTTGCCCACGACGTTAATCGTCAAATCTTTAATCAAGCTTTCGAGGCCCACACACTCCGGCACAATCGTTTTGATCGTTGCATTTTCAAGCGTCAGCGTATTGGTTGCCGGATCAAACGTCACCGTCCCGCTCACACCATCAATGGTGGAGAGGTCTTTACAGTTAAGAGAATTCACTCTCGTACCAATGATTTCCATGTCGTAATTGTCTTGCGCATACATTTGTTGCGGCAAGGCAAAAGACGCTACAAGCAATGCCACGATTGCGGCAAAGTTCTTTTTGAGTAAAGGTTTGTGCATTTTAGCTGTGTCTCCCTGTTAAAGCTCCTTGCGGAGTAACGCCGTATCGGAAACTCGGGCATTAGGTTTTACGTTTGTTTTAGTTGTATTTTTAGTCAAGCGATCGATGCACTTTGCTATTAAGATGCACACATTGCGCCTGCTTTGTAGGTCTTGCTTCTCAGTTGAGGTTTGCTTTCTTTACACTTGCAAAGATAATGGTATTACATTTTTGTCCCAAACATCTTGCTACGTTTTCGCTTTTGTGTATGCTGTGGGTGGTCAGAACAGACTATGGAGCGCCATTTTTCTTTGATTTCCGGACGTAACAGACTTTGCAAAAGCCCAAGCGCTTCGCCCGATGCCTTCGTCCTCATTGGCGCTTGGGAGATAAACCATCGCTTCGTTTAAGCCTATTGACTTGAAAAAGGCTAACTTTGTGCCACTTGCAGCAAACTCAAAATACGATGTCGCGCCTTCAGTCCTTTCTTTTCAGCATTCTCTTTAGCTTGTGGAGCTTTGAGGCTTATGCGCAAGTGCCGCAAGTTCACGACAGTGCCGCCGCCTTGCGCGAGGTCGTTGTGCGCGCCCCGCTTCCCCAGCGCGAAGTCGTAGCGCCGCAGCGCTTAGAAGGCGCTCGTCTGCACGCGCTCAAAGGGACTTCCGTGGCGGATGCACTGCGCTATTTCTCAGGTTTGCAGATCAAAGACTATGGCGGCATTGGTGGACTCAAGACTATCGACGTCCGCAGTATGGGTAGCAGTCATCTCGGCGTGTTTTACGATGGCCTACCCTTAGGCAATGCGCAAAACGGTCAAACGGATCTTGGCCAATTCTCTTTGGACAACGTCGAGGTCGTCTCATTATATAATGGACAGCGCACGGGCGTCCTCCAATCTGCGGCTGAGTTTGGACACGCAGCGGCCGTCTACCTACAAACTCGCCGCCCGCAGTTTGCCGAAGGCCGCCGCAGCAACCAACGATGGGGCGTGCAATACGGCGCGAGCCGTGCGCTACAACTTAGTGGCCTCTACGCGCTCCGTTTAGCGCCCTCCCTGAGTGCTACAATCAATGTCGGCCTACTCAATGCCGACGGAAAATATCGCTTTCGTTATCGACGCCTCACGCGGCGCGGCGTTGTCGCTTACGACACGACAGCCACGCGCCACAATGGCGACGTTTTGGCCTTGCGCGGCGAACTAAATATGTACGGGCGTTTGTTGGGCGGCGACTGGCGCGCAAAGGCCTATATTTATCATTCGAAGCGCGGCATCCCCGGCGCAATTGTTAGCAATGTGTGGCGGCGCGGAGAGCGGCAGGGCGATGATATCCATTTCGTGCAAGCCGCGTGGCAGCGCACGTTCTCGAAGCGTTACAGCACGCGCTTGCAAGCCAAATATGCCGACTACGCAACGCGCTATCACAACAGAGATACGCTTGCCGCCCCCGCAGACCATCATTACCGACAGCGGGAAACGTACCTTTCGTGGGCGAATGCTTATGAAGTGCTTCCGGGTTGGACGCTCTCCGGCAGTTATGATTTCCGCTACAACACCTTGCGCGACGACCATCCCCTCTTCGCCTACCCTCGCCGCACGACGCACCTCGCGGCCCTCTCTTCTTCCCTCCACTTGGGTCGGTGGCAGGTGCAGGGCAGTTTGATGCAAACCATCTTGCACGATCGCACACGCACCGCCGCCCAATCGGCTACCGTGCGCAATGCCTCGCCGACTCTCTTTTTCAATTACCTACTCAAGCCCGACGGCACGCTCTCGCTCCACGGCTTTGTGAAGCGCCACTTTCGCGCGCCAACCTTCAACGAGCGTTATTATACGGACATTGGCAATGCACTCTTACGCCCCGAAAAGGCATTTCAAATAGCACTCGGCGCGCAATGGCAGCACGCGTTTCGTCACCGCCTCTGGCAGCGTCTGCAATTGTCGGCTGAGGTCTATTATAATAAGGTGCACGATAAGATTATCGCCTACCCCAAAGGGCAACAATTTCGCTGGACGATGCTAAATCTCGGGCGCGTCGCCGTTCGCGGCTTCGATGTCAATGCGGCGCTTGAGGCGCGTCCGAAGCGCGCTCTGCAAGTGGCTTTACAGGTGCGTTATAGTTATCAATGGGCGCACGACCTTACGGATCCTGCCGACGCTTATTATAATCAGCAAATCCCCTACGCGCCGCACCATAGCGGGGCGGCCGTGGTAAGCGCCTCGTTCAAGCGTTGGGCTTGCTATTACAGCTTTATTTACGTCGGCCGTCGATACGCGCAGCCTGAGAACGTGCGCCGCAACCGCTTGCAACCGTGGTACACGCACGACCTCTGCCTCCTGCGCCACTTTCGTCTTTCACGCCGCCTCGAAGGCAAACTAACGCTCGCCGTCAACAATATTTTTAACCAGCAATACGAGGTGATTGCCAACTATCCTATGCCGGGTCGCACACTGAACGCGGCACTGGACATCAATTTCTAAGTTGCCACTATGCCACACCCCTCCACCCTCTTCCGCCTCTTCCTGACGCTGCTCCCGCTCTTGCTTTTGCAAGCCTGCCGCGGAGATGAGATCTTGCCCGACGAGCCGGGCGTCACGCCGGGCGCAAGCAGTGGCGAGACGTACGCGGCGGGAATGTATGTGCTCAATGAGGGCAATTACGGGATGAACAGGAGTTCGCTCGACTACTTGGATTTGTCCGCGCCCGACGGAAAAGCCTATTATTATCGCGGCGTCTATGCGGCGCGCAATCCGCACGAGATCAAAGAACTCGGCGATGTGGGCAACGATGTGCAGGTCGTAGAGAACCAACTCTGGTTAGTGATCAATGCTTCTCACAAAATCGTCGTCTGTCAGGCGGATAAGGGGAATAAGCTGGCGCAAATAGAAGTGCCCAACTGCCGCAATGTGGTCTTCTCCGGCGGCTTTGCTTATGTTTCTTCCTTTGTCGGCCCACTCGACCCCGCCACACGCACGCCCTTAGGGCGCGTGTATAAGATCGACCGACGCACATTCCGCAAAGTAGATTCCGTCGTCGTAGGCCCGCAACCGGAAGAAATGGCCATCGCAAGCGGACAATTATTGGTGGCCAACAGTGGTGGCTATCGCACGCCTTTGTATGACAACACGTTAAGCGTCATTGATATGGCGACGTTCCGCGTTACGAGCCGCCTCACCGTAGGCCTGAACCCGCACCGCTGCCGCACGGACCGCTATGGTCAAGTCTGGGTCACGACGCGCGGCAATTACGCTGACGTGCCGCCGCGCCTGTATTGCCTGCGTCCGGATGCCGCCGGCGCGTATCGGGTGGCGGAGGTCTTCGACGAAGCCGTGTCCGATTTGGACCTTGTTGGCGACTCGCTCTACTTTATCGGCGTGCGCTGGGACGCTGCCGGGCAGGTCAACCACGTGGATTACGGGCTGTTTGATGTGCGCACGCACCGGCGACTTCCGACGACGCTTTTCGATGCGCCGGACTTGCGCAGCGTGAAGATGCCTTATGGCATCAAGGTCAATCCGCGCGCCAAGGACTTCTATATTATGGATGCGAAAAACTTTGTTGCGAGTGGCGAACTCCTACATTTCCACGCTGATGGGCGCTTCGATTGGCGCGTACAAGCGGGCGATATTCCCGCGCATGCGGCTTTTGTGCCGCGCAGAGCGGAGATCGGGCCGCCGCCGTCTCAGCAGCCTGACAGTCGCTACCTGCAAGCGGTCGACGAATACGTGCCTGCCCCCGGCCAGTTTGTGAATCTGCTCCCGGCCTACGCCTCGGGCGACGATGCGCGCAGTATGGCAGCGAAGTGTACCGCAGCTTTGGCCAACAATGCGCGGGGACTCGTCAGTTTGGGCGGATATGGGGGCTACCTAACCTTTCATTTCGATCACCGCGTAGCGAATATTCACGGAGAGAACGACCTTTACATCGCCGGCAACTCCTTTGCCTCCGCCGATCCCCAATGGGCCGCTCTCGGCGGCGCAAGTGAGCCGGGCATTGTGATGGTTTCGCGCGACGACAATCGCAACGGCCTACCCGACGATCAATGGTACGAACTGCGAGGCAGCGCCGATGAAGACAGCGTGGGCCGCGTGGATTACGCTTATGCCCTGCATTATACACGGACAACCGAAGGCGCCATCACGTGGTCTGATAATCGCGGCAATCAAGGCGTAGTGACGAACAATGCCTACCATACGCAGCATTATTTCCCCCGCTGGCTCGCCGCGCCGCTCCGTTTTTCGGGCACACTGCTTCCGCCCAATCGTTTCTTAGTGGGCGCCGGCGGCGGACAATGGTTGGGTTTCTTCCTGCGATGGGGCTATGTTGACAACAAGCCTAACAATGACCGCGCGGCCAACTCCTTTAATATCGACGATGCAGTCGATGCGCAGCGCCGCCCCGTCCGTTTAGACGGCATCGACTTCGTGCGCGTCTATACGGCCACTCGACAAATCAACGCCCCCCTCGGCGAGAGTTCGACGGAAGTCTCCGGCGCGGAAGATTTGCATCCGGAAGCCTCGCTCCGGCGCTTTCCCCGCGCGGCCAAAGTTCGGCCAATGCGCGCCCATCGCTGATCTTGGCAAGCGGCCGATGCTGCAGCGATGGCACCACTCCCGCCATTTGCCGACAAGCACTAAGATTTGTACGCGACTACCCACTCTCTTCATCACGCCTGCTCTGCTCCATTGCTTTTCGATTTATTTTTCTGCTACCCACATTTGAGTAGCGCATCGTGCGCCGCACTTTTTGCGCAATTTGGGTTGGAAGAAAAACGACGAAACAGGGTCGGCGACGTTTTTCATCACGAGCGTAAACCTTTTTTCTCGTGAGCGCACAGTCTTTTCATCGTGAGCGCAAACCTTTTTTCTCGTGATAAAAAAGGTCGCAGGCGGAAGAGCGGCCTTTACAAATGGGGCGGCGTGGGAGAGAAAACCAATCGTTGCAGACTGAAAAAGCGTGCCTCCTACGTCGCAAAGACATAGGAGGCACAATGCGCAAACCTTAGAGCGGTGAAAAATGAAGACTAAGTTCTGTGAGTTGTTGAGATGCACACGCGTTTTCCACTTCGCGTTAACGGCCGGTGGGCCGTCGCGGCATCAAACAGCGCTCTCTTGCTCGCGCCACACATCATATTGAAACAAATACAACTGCGATTTGCCGGCAAAGTCTACGCTTCAGCGCATTGTGCCGGCCGGAAGCATCGTCAACTCATTCGTCGTCAGCCGGAGGCGAGGACGGGATGAATGCTTCCACAGCATTCGCATCAGCACACGGCGCCGACTGCTCACAAACTTCAGTGGTCGACGACTCTTCAGTAGGTGGTGTCGACACAAAACGCAAGGTCGCCGACAGAAAGGCGGAAAAAAGCATAGCCAATCCGATCAGGGCCAGCGATGATTTGAAATGCAAAATATATTTTCTTGGTAACATATAATTTCTAATCTTGAGTTTTACTTTCGCAAAGTTAGGCTTATTTCTCGCCATTCGGAAATTTCGCGCATCGCCAAAAGTGGGTATTTTTCATTTTTCCGCCTCGCGCGACCGGTGTCAAAGTATGGGCGCGCTGCTTTGCATTTCGCTACAAATTGCGTAACTTTGCACTGATTCTAAACAAAAGATAAAGATGGAAATGATAAAACTTGATATTCGGAAAGCGGCTTGCTTTTTAGCAGAAGGAGCTGTTGAAGGGATGGAAAAACAGACGAAGGCGGCGCACAAAGCGCTGGAAGATGGAACAAGTAAGGGCAGCGACTTCTTAGGCTGGCTTCACTTGCCATCAAGTCTGACACCGGAATTTTTACAAGACATCAAAACGACGGCCGATACGTTGCGCCGCGAATGTGATACAATCGTCGTGGCCGGCATCGGCGGCTCTTATCTCGGTGCACGCGCCGTGATCGAGGCTTTGGGCAACTCTTTTGCGTGGCTGACGAATAAAGGCGAAAATCCGAACATCCTCTTTGCGGGAAACAACATTGGCGAGGATTATCTCGCCGAACTTTTGGCTTACTTGAAAGGTCGCCGCTTTGGCGTAATCAATATTTCAAAGTCGGGAACGACGACGGAAACGGCACTGGCCTTTCGCCTCTTGCGCAGTTTGTGCGAGGAAGAACGCGGCAAGGAGACAGCGCGCCGCGTGATCGTGGCCATCACGGATGCGAAAAAAGGTGCTGCACGCACGACGGCCGACAAAGAAGGCTATAAGAGCTACGTTATCCCCGACAATGTGGGCGGCCGCTTCAGCGTATTGACGCCGGTGGGCCTCCTGCCCATTGCTTGCGCGGGCTTTGACATAGATTTGCTCGTGAAAGGTGCGGCCGATATGGAAAAACATGCGGCCGAAGCGCCTTATGCTGAGAACATCGCGGAGCAATATGCAGCCGTGCGCAATTTGCTCTACGCCGGCGGGAAAAAGATTGAGGTGCTGGCCAATTTCCAACCAAAACTGCACTTCATGAATGAGTGGTGGAAGCAACTCTACGGGGAGAGTGAGGGTAAGGAACTGAAAGGTATCTTCCCGGCAGCCGTAGATTTTACGACCGATTTGCACTCTATGGGCCAATGGTTGCAAGAGGGTGAGCGCACAATCTTTGAAACGGTGATCTCTGTGGAACAGAGTGAGCACGAACTCCGCTTCCCGCACGACGAAGAGAACCTCGATGGTCTCAATTTCTTGGCGGGTAAGCGCATAGATGAGGTGAACAGGATGGCAGAATTGGGCACGCAGATTGCTCACGTAGATGGCGGCGTACCGAATATTCGCATCGTCCTCCCGCGTTTGGATGCTTATTATTTGGGACAACTCATTTACTTCTTTGAATTGGGTTGCGGCATCAGTGGAAACGTACTCGGCGTGAACCCATTCAATCAACCGGGCGTGGAAGCTTATAAGAAGAATATGTTTGCTTTGCTATCTAAACCCGGTTATGAGGCGGAAAGCGAAGCAATCCGCGAACGACTGAAAAAAGAAGCTTAACAGCATCGCTGATGATCGACTTCCGGCATCGCCGGAGGTCGACATCGCGGCGAAACGCAAGGCGATGCTGCTCAAGTAAGCATGATGAACGATTATATACAAGCTATACAAAACTATCTGAAAGATCACGGCTTCGAGCAATTGGCTCCGGAGGCCGTGCTTTTTGATATGGATGGCGTACTCTTTGATTCGATGCGCCTCCACAACGAATCTTGGCAGGCGACGGCGGCGGCTTACAACTTGAAAATGCTGCCCGATGAGCCGTATACGCTGGAGGGTTGCACCTCGACGCTGATGATTAACACGCTGATGGAGCGCACGCATCAACGACAAGCGACGCCGGAGGAATTGGAAACGATTTATACGGAAAAACGCCGGCGCTTCAATGCGCTGCCGCGGCCGAAAAGAATGCCCGGCGCGGCGGAAATGCTGGAAAAAGTGGGCCGCGATGGTCTGCAACGGGTGGTCGTAACGGGGAGTGGACAACACTCGCTGCTCGAACGCTTACAAACGGCTTTCCCAAACGTGTTTCGCACCGATTTAATCGTATCCAGCAAGGATTATACGCAAGGGAAACCGGCGCCGGACCCTTACTTGTGCGGCCTCAAGCGTACTTCGCTTCGCCCGAATCAGGCCTTGGTGGTGGAAAATGCGCCCTTGGGCGTCGAAGCGGCCGTCAAAGCGGGCATTTTTACCATTGCTGTCAACACGGGACCGCTGCCGGATGAGGCTTTGCGGGAGAGAGGGGCGAACTTACTCTTTCCTTCTATGCAGGCTTTGGCGACGCATTGGGAGGAAATCCGCGCGGCCATTGCGGCTTGTGCGCCCACGAAATAGAAAATACGCGCTGGGGCGATGCTTACAAGCAACGGCTTCGCTAAAAGCGCGACACACATTATATATATAACGCTGTCCGACGCACCACGCCAAAATAGGCTGCGCGCCGGTGGGCGTTCGTTTAATTTTATCCTGACGTGAAGCTTTCAGATCTGCTTTCGCTCTACGCTGTACGCCCGCAATTGGCGGCGATGGAAGACATTGCCCGACGCAAAAACGCCCCTGCTACTTTCTGCGAGGGACTTCACGCGTCGGCAGCGGCAATGGTTTTTGCGGCACTTCAAGTGCGCTTGCACGCAAACTTGAAAAACAATTGCCCAACCCTGCTCTTCGTGGCCGACGATGAGGAGACGGCGGGCTATTTCTACCACGACTTAATTCAACTCTTGGGCGAAGCCGACGTTTTCTTTTATCCGTCAATGTTTAAGCGGGCTGTAAAATACGGACAACGCGATGCGGCCAATGATATTCTGCGCACGGAGGTGCTGGATCGCTTAGCTTCGCAAAATCCGGCGGGCACTTGCATCGTCACTTTTCCGGCTGCGTTGGCTACACGTGTGGCGGCGAAAGCGGATATGGCGGCGAAGACAATCGTCATCGAGGAGGAGGGCCACTACGACCTAACTACATTGGAAGAGCGCTTGCTGGAATTTGGTTTCAAACGCAAGGATTATGTCTACGAACCGGGAGATTTTGCCGTCCGCGGTAGTATTCTCGACGTCTATTCTTTTGCTTCCGAATTTCCTTTCCGCATCGACTTCTTCGGAGACGACGTCGATTCGATTCGTTCCTTTGTGGTGCAGACGCAATTATCAAAGGAACGGCTACAGGCGGTGACGATCGTACCTGACGTTGGCGCTGCCGGCGGCGACAACGTAGCTTTCACGGATTATTTACCGGAAAGCAGTCTCGTGATTACGCGTGAACCGGAATATATTCGCGATGTCATCAACAACATCTACGATGAAGGCTTCACACGTGAGGCGGCGATGAGCGGAGAATGGGCGGCTTACGAAGGAGAACGCGATACGGACTTGCCCCAAACGGATCTGCCGACGCCGCAAGCGGAACCGGACAAGGCCAAACTACTGGTTAAGGGCGACGAAATCTATGATCGGTTGCGCGCATTCCCAAACTTCTTGCTGGCGCAAGGAACTACGCCCGCTGCAGCCAAGATTCAATTTCACACAACTCCACAACCGATCTTCCACAAAAACTTCGACTTGGTCCAACGCGCATTCTCGGATTATTTGGATCAAAACTACACCATTTATATTACGGCCGACAGTCGCAAACAACAGCAACGCTTGGCCGATATCCTTGCCGAAAAAGGCGGCAACTCCACTTTCACGCCCGTTGATCAAACTTTGCACGCCGGTTTTTCCGACGAAGACTTGCGCATCTGTTGCTTTACGGATCACCAGATCTTTGATCGCTATCACAAATACAGCCTGCGCAGCGACCACGCCAGAGATGCGAAGATGGCGCTCACACTTAACGAACTCTTGCAGTTTCATCCGGGCGACTATATCGTACACTTGGATCACGGCGTTGGGCGTTTTGCGGGTTTAGTTCGCGTTCCGGCCGCCGACGGATCGCAGCAAGAGATGATAAAACTCACGTATCAGCACGACGACATCGTACTTGTTTCGATCCACGCCTTGCATAAGTTGAGCAAATACAAGGGGCGCGAAGGCACGCCGCCACATTTGAGTCGCTTGGGTACGGGAGCGTGGGAGAAGATGAAGGATCGGACGAAGAAAAAGATTAAAGACATTGCGCGCAACCTTATCAAACTTTACTCGCAACGCAAGGAAGAGAAAGGATATGCCTTCAGCGCCGACTCATTTCTGCAACAGGAACTCGAAGCGAGCTTTACTTACGAAGACACGCCCGATCAGTTGAAGGTAACGCAAGAAGTAAAGGCCGACATGGAAAGCTTGCGGCCGATGGATCGCTTAGTTTGTGGCGACGTAGGCTTTGGTAAGACGGAGATAGCCGTGCGCGCCGCCTTGAAAGCCGCTGTCGACAACAAACAAGTCGCCGTTCTCGTCCCGACAACCGTACTTGCCTTGCAACATTATCGCACCTTCGCCGAACGGCTTAAAGGTTTCCCCGTGCGAGTGGCCTATCTCTCACGCGCCAAGTCGGCTAAGGAGACCAAAAGTATCTTACACGATTTAGCAGAAGGGCATATCAACATCATAGTAGGCACCCACAAGTTAATAAGTAAGACCGTACGCTTCCAAGATCTCGGTTTGCTGATCATAGATGAAGAGCAGAAGTTCGGTGTAGCCGTGAAGGAGCGCCTAAGGGAGCTAAAAGTAAATGTCGACACACTGACAATGTCGGCCACGCCCATTCCCCGCACGCTGCAATTCTCACTGATGGGCGCCCGCGACCTGTCGGTGATTCAGACGCCCCCACCTAATCGGCGCCCCATCCAAACGGAAATCCACACATTCAATCATGAGATCATCGCCGAAGCGGTTAATTTTGAAATGAGTCGCAACGGGCAAGTCTTTATTGTGACCAATCGCGTCGCATCCTTGGGCGGCTTGAAGGCTTTGGTAGAAAAATACGTGCCGGATGCCCGCGTTGTGGTCGGCCACGGGCAAATGGCGCCCGCCGAATTAGAGAAAATCATTCTCGACTTCGTCAATTACGATTACGACGTACTGATTTCGACGACCATTGTCGAGAACGGTATCGACATCCCCAACGCCAACACGATTTTAATCGACGCTGCGCACACCTTCGGCCTATCTGATCTCCACCAGATGCGCGGCCGCGTCGGGCGGTCTTCGAAAAAAGCGTTCTGCTACCTGCTCGCGCCGCCCTTGAGCGTACTTAAAGACGACGCGCGTCGACGTTTGCAAGCCATCGAAGAGTTTAGCGATCTCGGATCCGGCATTCACATCGCCATGCAAGACTTAGATATTCGAGGAGCCGGTAATCTGCTCGGCGCAGAGCAAAGCGGCTTCATCGCAGATCTGGGTTATGAAACCTATCAGAAGATATTAGCGGAGGCCGTGAGCGAACTTAAAAGCGAGGAGTTTGCAGATTTGTATGCCGATAGTTTGAAAAAAACGAACCTGACGGGCGATTTCTTTGTTGACGAGTGCAATGTGGAATGCGACCTCCACGCCTTTTTCCCGGAAACCTACGTGCCGGGCGCAACGGAGCGCATGATGCTATACCGCGAGTTGGACGGACTGACCACCGATGACCAATTGGCAGCCTTTAGGAAGCGTATGGAAGACCGTTTCGGCAAACTTCCGCCTGAAGGGGATGAACTTTTAGCCATCGTACCTTTGCGTCGCAGCGGCCGGAAGTTGGGTGCGGAAAAGATCACACTGAAACAGCGACGCATGACGCTGTATTTCATCTCCAAAACCGACAGTCCTTTTTATAAGAGTGCCACGTTCGACCGACTCATCTCTTTTGCAACGACCAATTTCCGCCGCTGCGAACTCAAAGAGTCGGGCGGCAAGCGGCGTATGATTATAAAAGACATCGGTAGCGTAGGCCAAGCGCTAAAGCTGCTCCAATCCTTAACGGGCAATTAGCGACTATTCGAATCTTCCGACCAATATAAAGCAGCGAGTAATGGTACTATCACGCACCTTTACTCGCTTTCTTTTTCGTTCCCATCGCTCACGACTTGGCAAGGCCTATTCTTGCAAGGTCTGCAACGCATCTTCAAAATGTTCGCTCCGCCTATAGCCATTCTTCACCTTATTAAAAGCGAACTCGCACAGCAGTTGGCGTTCGACCAATCCGATAATATCGTTCTTCGCCGTTGTAGGACTGACGCGAAACTTACTTTGAACATACTTGACCGTAATGATCTCTTTCGGGTTATCGATAAATAATTGGATAAGCTGTGCTTGTCGCTCGTTTATCCCACCCAGCTTCAAGAAAGCATTGGCTGCTCGCTTCTCCTTCTGTTTCTTGAGTAAGTAGCTTTGCAATTGCTTAAACGATAAGTCCAATACGCGCAGATTATAAGCTACAAAATAGCCTATATCATTGTCGTCTGCTTCTGTGTAGAGAAAAGATTTCTCATAAGCCTTCTTAGATTTGGCGATCACCCGCGAGATAGAGAGAAACTCTGTCAGCCAATAACCCTGCTTCAACAAGAACCAATAGAACAAAGCACGCGCCGTCCGCCCATTACCATCAACAAAGGGGTGCATATAGGTCAACATAAAATGGATGATAATCCCACGAATGATCGGATGAATAAAGACTTTCGGCTTGTCATCGTTGAAAAATTGGCACAGATCTTCGACAAACGAAGGGATTTCGGTGTGAGATGGAGGGCGATGCACTATGTCGTGCGTAATGCCGTCTGCAACTACGACCTCATCGTTCGCACGAAAGCGACCCGCTGCTTGCGGATCGTCCAGCGTATGTTCAGTCATCAATTGATGAATGTGCAGTAAGCGCTCAGGCGTAAGCGGCATTTTTTGATTTTCTACGACAAACTGAATCGTCCGGTAGTTGTTGACGATCATTTGTTGCGACTTATCTTTCGGACTTATCGCTTTTCGAAGCATATCTTTGGCTACGCGGCGCGTAGTGACCGCTCCTTCCATCTGACTGGAAAAGATTGCTTCCTCCATCAACGAACTTACGAGATAGCGCTCTTTATCTTCAGCCGGCAAAAGCTCATCTGCGCCCCAAGAACCGCCAAAATTCATATCAAACGCGTGGCACATGCGCTGCATAGCATTCGTGATATGGAGGCGGATGTCGTACTTAGGCCAAACGTTAATCCTATTGCTGCTGCGCGAGGCTTTAAGAGCAGTCCACAACTGTTTGTGGGTATAGCCCTCAGGGAGCTGTTTGTATTTCACAACATCCCAATAGGCATACGTTTCGTTAAGTTCTTCTATCAGCACAGCCAAAGTTTGGTCCGATTGGTTCAAAACGGCCTTCAGCAGATCCTCTTGTTTAATCTTCGGGGGAGATTCTATGGCACTCATAACAGAACTTATATTTACTGCTGCAAAGTTACTAATTCTTTCCAATGTTTGCAAGATTGGAAAGAATTGGAAAGTTTTAGCCCTTCATTTAGACTTACGATCACACCTTCCTTATTTCAAAAACGGCCAACAAGCGAGAAGAACTTCAAGTGTGTTTCCCCGTGCAAGCAAGCCACAAATGGCCCTATCATAACCATCAAACGAAGCGCAAAGGGCGGACTTGCTTTTTCAAAGCGTTGCACCGGCGGAAAGTTTCAATCGACCGGGCGATCGTTTGGTGGCAGCAAACGATGGTTTGGTCGGAGCAAACAATAGTTTGGCGGCAGCAAACGATAGTTTGGTGGGAGCAAACAATGAGAAAGGGAAAGTAAAACAACAAGAAACAGACGCGCATCTGTTTGAGAATCAAAGATCAGAACCCGCAAAGAGGGCGGCCGCTTGGGGCGTCTGTACTTCGGCGGCGGCAATAGCGACGGTGGGGACGAAAAAGCAGCAATGCGAGGCAGATTTCCTCACATTGCTGCAATCTATAGGGTGCTTGATGAATCGTAGCGGGCCGCCGGAAAGCGGCGGGCGGTCAGCTGCTATAAAAATGCCTTACTTGACGGTCAGCGTAAAGCTCGGGGCGAAAGCATTATACTCCGGAGCATACTGGCTCTGGGCACGAACGAGGCCGGAACGGAATGTACCAAGGCGCATAGCGCGACCTTCGATCGTGAAGGTAGACTTACCTTTCGGGAATTTGCGATAGAAGTACTCGTCGCTCGCATCGCGCACAGCGTGATATGCGCCGCTCTCCCAGTCGTATCCACTCAAGGCGGTCAGAGGTTCGAGACCGGCGGGGCGAGATGCTTTCACGGAGACGAAATCTAAGTCGCGGTCAGCACTAATGGTGATGACCTGACGCAGCGTTGCGCCCGCGTCGACCGTACTGCCATCGGCAAGCGGCTGCCACGCTTCGCCCTTCTTTATTTCCCAACGGCGCGCGATGGAGAGTCCGTTGCTCGCCGAGCGAATCTCATCGAGCGGTAAAGTATACTGCACATAGACGCTACCCCAGGCGAGGCCGTCGCCACTCTTGCGGAGTACGATATGATCGGCCGCCAGTTGCTTTTCGTCCGTAAAACTTTGGCGATCGTAGCCTACAGTCTCTTGCCCCATTTGCTGACTCTTCGCATTTACTTCCAGCACTTCCTCGCCGCGCTTCAGCGTGAAGTAGAGCGGATTGGGCTTGAAGCCCTGAACCGTCTGACTCTCGCCGTTCGGACGCAAGAGGGCGTAGAGCGCATCCACCGTGGCGCGGGAGTTGGGCCAGAGTTGGGCACGCTTAGATTGGAGCAACCAAAGCCGCATAGCCTGCAGCGTGTCGCTCGTTGCGGGGCGGGTCATATCCAGCGCCTCAATGGCAGCCGTTTGTGTAGGTATCTTATACATAAACCAACTATCACTCGCGCGATCTGTATCGAAATAGCGCCCTAATGAGGGCTGCTCAACCGTATGCTGAATCAAACTCTCCAAATCGCGGGCTACGGCTTTCTTATTTTCATACAAAGCCATCACCAATATTTTGAGTGCTTTCTGATACATCGAACCTTTGTAAGTAGCTTTCAAAGCCTTGAGCAATTTTTTCTCGTTGGCTTCCGGCTTGATGCCGAGTTTGTGAGCCAAATACAAATAGCGCAGCGTGGTCGTCTCGTTGGCATAATTTTGCAGCCAGGCCTTGGTGAGCGGCGCCGACTTCGGGTGGAGCGCCGTATCGACTTTCTCCGCCAAGAAGTTGAAGCCCTCTTCCAGCATTTTGTCGGCGTCGTCGCTACCCGTCATCACTTTGGCGCGCATCAAGAGGTAGAGGATGTTAGTCGTCTCGTAGACGTCGCTAACCTTAGCGCCATACCAGCCCCATCCACCATCGGGCAAGCGCAGCGCTTCGAGTTTGTCGATAGCACTCATCTTGCGAGCGTCGATTGCGTCGGGATTGAAGAGGAGTGCCATTGCCGCAGCGTGAGTGGCCTCCTGCTCGGCCGCATTCACCCATGGAGTCTCGGCGATCAAAACTTGCTTGAGTTCGGGATTGCGCTGCAGGACGGCGGCCCAATCATTGGTCTGCGCTTCGGGCTTCGTCAGTTGCTGCATTTCGGGGTGGCTGTTGGCAATGTACGTGGCGAGCGACACGGCATAGTAGCGCATCGCCTGCTGATAAGCCGTCTCGCCCGTATTATCGAAGAGTGCCGGCAGCGCGGAAGCTGCGTACCACGTGGGATTGGAACTGATTTCAACCGTCAGGCGCTTGTCGGCCGCTTGGGGAGACTTGCTCCACAGCGAATCGATGGCCAGCGTCATCGTGCCGGCTTTCGTCATTGAGAAAGGCAAGGTGCGCGTCACTTCTTCGCGATCGCTGAGCACGGGGAGGTATTGCTGCTCGCCGTCGCTAAACTTCGCGCCAACAGCTTCCATCCGAACGGTCAATACGGGAGCTTTGGTCGTCACGTCGTAAGGGAAAGTGATCGTCATTTCCTTTTCAAAGTCGAACATAACTTCATATTGTCGAACGATTTCACCACTGCGGGCGTCGGTTAATGTGCATCGCACGACACCTTCTGCATACTGCGGAAGCAGATTGCGAAGCGTAGCACTCAGCACGGCGTGGTCACCTTGACGAACAAAGCGCGGCAGGTTGGATTGCAGCATAAAGTCTTTCACAGCTACGATGGTCGTATCCATACGCCCGTTGTCCATCTCCGCATCGTGAGCCAAGGAGAGGAAACGCCAGCGCGTGAGACTCTCGGGCAAGGTGAAGCTCAACGACACTTCGCCCTTGGCGTCGGTGCGCAAAGCCGGGTGGAAGAAGGCTGTTTCATTGAAATTCTTTCTCACACTATTGGTGGGCTTGGCTACGGACTTTTCTTTCTTGGAGCTTTCCTTTGTGGCCGCGAAACCGCGAACAACAACTTCTTGTAACGCATTTGAGGACTCTTCTGACGACTCTAAATCCACAGAATCTGCGGCACGCATTGGCGAATCCTCAAGAGAAAGCTCTGAAATTTCCGACTTTCGCGAACTATAAAGCATTATTCGACGCCTTGGATTGTAGTAAGGCTCATAAGAATCGTCTCTGTACAAATCAACATCTTCTAATACGTCGATTAAATCCTCATCCCACTTGGAAAAACTCAAGTCCTCCTCATTTTTTAAGTCGATGTCGGCGCTCCAAGATAAGGAGATGATGCTGTTACGAGGCCCATAAATACTCGTATATGAGCTTCTGCGGTTGAAATAGACAGACTTGGAAAGATTAAAGTAGGAAATATCGTCGAGCGAAGCGTCGTAAAGCGTCGCCAAAACAGAACTCGGCACCGGCCGGCCGTCAGGACGCGTCACGCGAAGGCGCCATTCTTCTTTTTGTCCCGGCTTTAGGCGGTCGCGGAAGCTACTCCAGCGCATCAAAAGGCGCTTGTCGGGTTGCGGCCGCTCGACTTTAAAGAAATCCGATTCGACTTTGCCGTCGCTATACAAGATTACGGTGAACGTAGCTCCATCTCCGTAAGCCTCTTTATAGGCAAAGGGGAGGTGAACAATGGAACTATCGAGCACGAAATAGCGCTTTTCGATGATGGTATCAGGCGTGGAGGTCAGGCAATAAAGTGTGGCGTTGCGCACACCCGTTCCTACGTAAAGGTCAACGCGAGATTTGTCGCCGGGAGTGGCGTTGTAGGCCCACAGCATCGCATTTGAAGGCGACTTTTTATCGTTGGTGGAGAACAAAAGCAAGTGTTTGTAAATCGTATCCGCACCCTCGACAAACGTCTCCACGATATATTTTCCGGATTTCAAGCCGGCGAACGCGGCAGGTTTGAATGCCTTCTCCGTGTATAAAGTATCCTGCGCCACAATCTTGCCGCCGATCTTCGAGCCATCGTCTAAGCGCACGATATATCGGCCTGAGGCGAGCGAAATCTTGTTTCCGTAACCCAAACGATGCACTCTTATCTCCGGCAGTCGCTCTTTGCAGATGATAGAAGGCCAACTTGCTTCCGTCCGGTAGCGCTTTGTGCCGGCCGAAATATAGGTTTGATCCGAGCGCGTCTCACCATCGGGCGCCACAATCGAAGCTGAGACCGACACAGTCAAGGTCGACATCGCCAGCGAATTGATTGGGGCTTCCTGAACCTCATCCGCATCATCATCAAGCCCAGATTCGTCAGATATAAACACGTCCTCGTCGCCCGAAACTACGGAATCGACCACGCAATCCTCATCCTCCAGAGAGGCAATATCATCATCATCCTCTTCGTCCGCATCCTTGTGCGGCGGCGGCAGGAGTTTGACGGCGATGGAGAAGTTTCCCTCGTCGTCCGTCTCGGTTGTGCCTTCCGTAGTCTTTTGCTGATCCGAATAGTACCCATTCAGCGCGACCGTATAATTGACTTTCGATTTCCGAAGCGGCACGCCGGAATACGTAGTTGCCTTTCCGGTGAATTTAACTTCGTCTCCAATTTGATAAGCATCCTTCGGCGTGTCCAGTTGCACTTGGAAAGTGGGGCGCTTATACTCTTCTACGTGGAATGAAGTACTGCCTCGCCATTTGTTGTACACAGCTTGGATCGAGAAAGTTCCGGGCAGGCACACCTCCGGCAAGGTAAAAGTTCCTCCCGCCGCACCCAGCTCGTCCGACTTCAAGCGTAGCGAATCGACCATCCGACCATTGGCATCATACAACTTGAAAAGGAAGGGCAAACCTGCCTCTACGCCGATCGAATCTCCATTTTGCGTATAAGCCGTAAGGCCAAACTGCACCTTTTGGCCCGGTCTATAAATGCCGCGGTCCGTATAGACGCGCACTTCATACTGTTTTCTTAGTTTCGATGTCCTGGAAAAATACCCACTAGAGTAGTCTAAATCGGGTGAAAAGGCGTCATTGCCTACCGTCAAATAAGAATAATTGCCATATTCGCGTCGAGGTAGCTCAAAGAAGTAGCCCGTTTGATCAGGCTTAGCCGTAGTCGCGAGTTTGTAAGTATCATTATCTCTATTCCAACTATACGTTTTGAGCGTCCCGCCTCGTAACGGTGCGCCCGTTTTTCTATCTATCGCGATGACGCCGGCCTTCCCATTGGCTGCACTAAGGCAAATCGAAGCCACACGCGACACATACAGCGACGTAATGTCATCATCTAATTGCAACAAGTAAATCCCCGGTTCGTCGAGCTTAAAGAAGAGCGAATCTTTATACCAAGTATAAGCCACATCGTGCTTCAACGGCTTGTTAAGCGTCTGCAAGAGTTGCCCGGTCTTCGCTATTTTGAGAAGGTCATCCCGTCCTCTGTTTGAAAACAACTGATCTGTCGTCAAGTTCGTGCGATACACTTTTACTTCCGCTTGCTTCAAATTGCGTGAAAGTACATTTAGGCGAATTTCCTCTCCCGGATAATAGACGCCTTTATTCGTGCTAAACCTCACTTCGGCGCGATTTTTACGAATCAAGAAGTTGCTTAATTCTCCCGAAAGTTCACTTTTTCCATATCGCGTCAAGCCCTCCTTCGCCAAATTGATGAGCGGCGTCAAGTCTCTCTCATATTCATCTGTGGTGGGCGCATTGATGATGGCGATGTACGTAAGTACGTTCAAGGGCAAATCGCGAAATTCCTCCTTCACCCGCATCAGCGTTGCATAGCGGGCGCTTCTAAGCGCATTATCGTTGGGATAAGGCGCCGCCTTTATACTATCGAGCGTAGCGAGCAGGGCTGCGTTTCGATTACCTTGCTGCCGATAATAACGAATCACCTGATGGCGCAGATTAGCTCTGGCCGCCGTAGAGCGATAAGCCTGCTTCCAAGCTCCGTCGGCCATAAAGACGCTGAGCAAGTCGTGATTATAATACTTACTGCCCTCTTCTATATCAAACAGCGCTTGATAATCCTTCGTCGTGGCCCGTGCGAGTAGCGCCGGATCTTGCATCGCCTTTCTAAGGAGCGCTACGCCGCGCTTGTAGTGAAGCGTATCGTAGTCGTGCATCGAATATAAGCGCCCCAAAAGCGCCTGCAAGATGACGAGCGACGTAGGATTTTTCGTTTTCTTCATCACCGCCTCCAAGCGCGCCACTTCCGGCAGCAGGGAGTCGGGCGAGATTTCTTCTTGCACTTGTAGCGTGAAGATCATGGAGCGGATGAGCTGCCCGTCGTTCTTTTCATTTGCAGCTTTGCGCCCGATAGTTTGTAAAATGGATAAGGCTGTTTTAGGCTTATCATCGTCAAAAGCATCCTCGTATTTGCTCCACAATTTTTCGTACGATTGTGCAGCTGCGCTAAGCACGACAAACAGCCCAACGCATAGTAATAGGTACCTCTTCATTTTGATAATGGTTTTATTCTTGCCAACAAAGGTGCATACAATTTTTTACACTCACTCGACGATAGTCTATAAATTTAGCTAAACCATAGTAAAATTCGACAAGATAAGCACGTATGGACTTCCGGAAGCAGACTTTTCAAGCGAAAGAGCCCTTTTCGCCGATTTTCAGGAGTCGTTTGGCGCACGCAATGGCGCATAGTCGAATTGTTTGCTGCCGGCAAACTATCGTTTGCTCCCACCAAACCATAATTTGCTCCCACCAAACGATAGTTTGGCGGCAGCAAACAATAAACAAATGGACACAGACAAGGTACAAAACAAAAGAAGCGGGCGAAGATATCACATCTCCGTCCGCTCAAAAGTAGCTCATCGTTTATTCAAAGACAGATCTTCTGCACCGTATCACCCGCTTGGATGACGTAAGTGCCGCTCGGAAGCGTCGTCGTATAAGCATTAGTCGTCGTATTTACGAGTTTTTGGCCCGATAGGTGCGAGATGCTCACCGCCACGGGGCTTGCTGCCGCAATAGAAACCGAACGGCCGCTAACCTTAATCAGCGGTGCGCCGGAAATGGTAGGAACGGAGGCTACATTATCACTGAGATAATAAGCCCATCCCTTGCCGGAAGCAGCCAATTGATAGCCCTCGGGGACGCTCGTCGGGGCTTGCTCGCCGATGCGGCAGATCAGCGTACCCTTATCGCCTTGCGCGTGAGCCTCATAGTAACGATCGTGAACCGTCACTTCGACATCGCTCTCATTCGTCAAGCCGGCCGCATGGCGGGCTGCAATCTGGGAGCGGATGGCTTTACCATACTGCGGCCAATGCTTCCAGAAGACGCACGGAATGCCGGGCGAAGAGAAGAGAAACGCGTAGGCCTGCGCCACATTTCCCGTAAAGCGATTGTCATCGCGATCCGTATCATGATTATCTACGAAGGTGACCGCGTAAGATCGGGTAGACTTGTGATGAATCAAGCCGGCGGGGCGCCAGGTCTTGCCGTCCTCCTGCCAAGTCATCTTGCTGAAATCGGCTTTTGCGAGTCCGTTGTTGAGGGCATCATACTTCATAGGGAAATCAAAGGCCGTCGAGTTGTAACCCGTAGCCTCGATCCAGGCTTTACATTTGTCGTAAGAGCCATCCCAATACTCGCCTACGGAGAGATAGGGCTGCGAAGCCGTATTATAGTTGCCGACAAAGCTGCCTGCAAAGCCCTTGACGAAATCGTAGCGCCACGAATCGTAGCCAAAGTCGGCCTTGAGCCATCTGAGGTAGGCCTCTACGTCTTGCCGAACATAGGGATTCGCGTGGTCGAGATCGCGCGCGCCACCCCAGTTTTCGCCCGTATCAGCTGCACCCGTAGCCTTGCCGCGCCAATCGCCCGCATTGGGGTCGGTGTTCATCTCGTCCGTATTGCAGATGTGCTCAGCCGTGAGTTGGAAGCGGCCGAAAGCACCAAAGTTGTCCTCGGAAAAATCGCCCCACCCCGTGAAACCGGCTCGATGATTGATGACGATGTCTGCGATAACGTGGACGCCGGCTTGGCGGAAAGCAGCCGTCAGCCGTTTCAGGTCGGCCGGGCTTCCCCAGCAGGATTGCTGATTGCTCCACTGCTGCGGATGGTAGCCGACATTGAGGCCACCGGTCTTGTTGTCGCCTTCGCCGGTAGCAGAGGGCGGCAACCAAATCATTGTGAAACTTTTGCTAATATCGCTCACCTCGGGCAGCAATTGCGTCCAACCCGTGAGGCTTTGCGAGTTCCAATAAAAGCCCTGCAACATAATGTCCTGCGAATGGCGGGGCACTTGGGCATATAAGGCGCCTGCGCCTAAGAAAAGGGCGAGGACGGAAGAAAATATACGTTTCATATCTATACAAAATAAACAATCACGAATGCGTAGTCGGCCCTAAAGGGCTTCCGATAAGACGGAACGACTGCCACATTCGTGATGCCTGCGTAAAATTGGATTATTGTATGCGACCTGTATTGTCAGAGAAATTCAGATATACACGCTCGCCGGCATTTGCAGAAACTCGCGTTTGGTCGCCGCCCGTTCCGCGATATTCAATCTTACCGCCAAGGATGATGAACTCCATCTTCCACCAATCGATCGTAGACTTAGGCTGCACGTGGATGCGCACTTCGCCTGCGGCAGTGAGCGCGGGAGAAACAAACTCACCCGTGCGAGTCGCCGGAATGGTGAAACGGTTGGCCGGGAGAGCGCCTGTCCAGCCGCCTACCGTGTTGCCGATGAGGTAAACCTCGGGGCGGAAGACTTCGACAGCCTTGGTGTCGGCATTGACGTAGAGCAAATACCAGCCGGCTGCGCCAAACTTGAGGTTGCCTCCATCAACGTGAACACCGGAAGCCGCATTGTCGGCTGCTACGACGCCGGGGAAATCATTGCCCCAACCTGCTTGCGGCGCAAACTTGATCTGCTCGCCGGCATCGGCGTAGATGATCTTCCAATATTCGTCGCTCTGACCGTTGACGGGGACGAGCTTGGACCAATCGGAAGGAGCTGCGCCCCAATTATAATGACTGCCGGTCATATACAATTCGGAGATCAAACCCTTCACGGTATAGCGGAAGTTGACTGCGTCGAAAGTAATCACATACTTGCCGGTCTTCTCCAAAAGCATCGTCTGCGGGTTGTTCCATACGACAAAGTCTTCTGTAGCCGTGCTACCATTGGTCGCACATCCGAGCGACTGATCAATATCTTGATCATCGACAGCTTTCTGCCCGAAGATGCGCCAGTAACAATTGTCGGCGGCAACGGTAATCGTAGCTTCGTAGATGCCATTGCCCTTGTCGTCCATCTTTACAGCTTGGTCATACTTCCAATTGTTGAAGTCGCCAAGCAGGTAATAGTTGGCCTCGCGCGCCGGTGTGGCTGCCGGCGTGTAATTGACTTGGATGTCGTTGGTTTGTACGACAAGCGCCTGCCCCACTTTATCCTTAGCGGCAGCATTCATACGCATAGTGAGTGTACGCTGAACGGAAGCCTTGCTATTAAAGGCTACCTGAGCAACAGAGTCGAGGGCGGCCTTGGTCACGTAGATATTCTTTTCCTTGGAGAAGAAGGGAACTTCGTAAGTGCCGTTGACGATGAGCTTTTCAAAGACTACGTCGGTCAAAGCTTGATCGCTGGCGCCGAGATATACCGCTACGTTGAGCGTATCGCCGGCTTGGTCCTTGACGATATCCTTATCTGTGCCGTTGCCCAATTGAGCTGTAACGGCGGCAATAGCACCTTGCTGCGCGTTGGATTGCGGTTGAGCCCAGTCTTTGAAATCTTCGTTGCAAGCAGAGAAGATTCCGGCCGACAAGAGCAAACCTACCATCAAAAATATATGCTTCATCTTGTGTTGTTTTATTGTAAGCGGCAAAGACGGAAGCGCTCAAAGCGTTAGCAACCGCCGCCTTCGCGGCTGAGTTTGTTAATTGGCCACGCTGCCTTCGCCCGTGGTGAAGTTGAGATGAATCTGCTGGCCTACCTTACCTTGAATTGAGTAAGCGGCTCCCTTATCTTTACTCCAGCCATCGGGAAGATCGGCGTCGCGATAGAAGATCGTCTTGCCATCGAGCAAGGTAAGTTCAGTGCGCCACCAGTCGGTTGTCGTCTTGATCGCGATGCGGACTTCGCCCGCTGCGCTGAGAGCCGGCGAAACGAAGTCGCCATTTTCCGTAGCCGGAACAGTGAAGAGGAAGTTGTTGTTCCACTCCCACGTACCTCCGTTGGTAGCTCCGAAGAGGTAAACTTCGGCGGGGAGGAAATGGAGTGTGTAGTCTACTTTATTGCCATTGACAGCGGTTTCTACGACAACCGTGTACCAACCTGCGTTGGAGACCTTGATATTGGCACCTTGGTTAGCGGCATCAGCGGATACGAGGTTTGAACCCGTTTGATCGTCGATCGTCAATTGGCCAAAGCCTTTATCTCTACCGGCCCAAGCATTGTCGGGGTTAACCTTAAACTCTGCGTTGGCAGAGAAATAAACCACGCCGTAGAAGTAGCCGGCCTTACCGTAAGCCGGGTTGAGCATAACCCACTTGCTCCAATTGTCGGCAGCAGGGAAACTTCCGGTGATGTACATCTTTTCGGGCAAAGTAGCCGTGACTTGCGGTGCGTAAGGCAACACTTGCGGAAGGCGAATCGTATTTGAGAGAGATTTACCCAAGTTTTCGTTACCGTAAATATTGGCACGCAAACGAATGAAGACGGGTAAGGCTGTTGTTGGCGTAACGCTGCCGGCCAACTTCAGGATGGCATCATTCAATTCGGAAGCCGGTACATTCATACGAGCACTGGTATGCGTCGTAGGCAAGGCTATGAAGCTGGCAGAATCGCCTGTGAGCGATACTTCTACGGTATAAACAGTAGAAGCCGGGAAACCGTAGGCAGGCTGCGAGGTCGTTAGTTCGACATATTGCGCGTGCTTGAGGTCATACACGTTGTTGGCTGCAAAGGGCGGCTCATTGAGCACGAAAGATGCAGCATCTTGTAAATGCGGATTGCTGCCCGTATCTTCGCTGCAAGCAGCAAAGAAGGGTAAAGTCAAAGCGACGAGCAGCAGGGAAAATATATGTTTCATTGTTGTTGCTATTTATATAATGTCTGCCGCGGTTTAGTAGCCGGGATTCTGACTGATGTGGTCTTGCTCTTCAAACGGAATGGGGTAAAGATTATACTGCGCGTTGACAGCATTGCCTTTATAGGTGCCGCCTTTCCAATCCCACATATATTTACCTGAAGTAAAGAAGCCAAAACGAACGAGATCGCTGCGGCGACGGCCTTCGAAGTAGAACTCGCGTGACCATTCGTCGCAAAGAATCTTATCGTCGACTTGCGTGAGCGGCTGCGCGTTGGCACGACTGCGGATCACGTTGATGTCGTTCAAGACCAAAGCGGGCGCTACACCGAGACGGTAGTTGGCCTCTGCACGCGTAAGGTAAGCCTCTGCGACGCGGAAGAGCGGAACGTCCGTATCGGGGAATTTTGAATCGTTGGGGCGGCCGCCTGTTGCGTAAACGTTGGACCATTTCAAGATGGAGAGACCGGCCGTAAAGGATGTGATGGGAGAAGTCTGGGTGGTGCGGACGTCTTTCAAAACGCCGTCTTTCATTTCTCCACCTCCATAGAACATCGCACGGTCATCGCGAGCTGCTGCACGAATGGCCCGGACATTAGCTTCACCGTTGTCGCTTTCATTTGTTGCCAAAGGCACATCGGAAAGCTGCTTGAAGAACTTAAGAACCATAGCTTCGCGAGCACGGTTACACGTCCAAGCTTCGGTAGTGCCACAAGCGGGCGTACCATTGCCGCGCGTGGAAGCAATTGCGTATTCAGAGCCACTATAGCTTTGTGTCTTTTTACCGTCGCAGCGGATCGGGAAGATGATTTCCTGACGCGCCAGTTGGTTTTCACCATTGTCGCCCATAAAGAGTTGCTCGTAAGCCGTATAACCATTGAGCGATTGCGTATTGAGCCTATAGCCGCTCTCATTGATCACCTTATCGGAATAGTCTTTTGCGGCTTGCCATTGGGGTGTTCCGGTATAGACGCCTGCATTCAAATAGAGGCGAGCCAATAACATCCATGCAGCAGCTTTATCCGCACGACCGTAAGCTGCAGCACCGGGCTCGGAGAGTTGATCCGTAGCAGAGCCATCGCTGATAGCCTTCAATTCTGCCGTAATATAATCGAAGACGTCTTTGCGGCTCTTCTCGACGGGAATGTCTGTGTTATAATGTTCCTTAAACGGAGCCTTACCAAAGAGATCAATGAAGTAATAATAATGGAGTGCACGGAGGAAACGCACCTCTGCGCGTTGCTTCAAGGTCTCTGCGTCAGTCTTACCCTCTGTATTGTCGAGGAAGAAGTTGCAAAGCGTGATGTTAAACTCCAAACGGTAATAAGTCAAATTATTGAGCCCGTGAGAGGAATTCCAGTTAAGATTCGTGAAGTCTGAAATACCCGGGTCGCTTTGCCACGTCCAAACCGTCTCGTCGGAAGGTAACTCGTTAGCCTCGAAGACGCGGCGATAAAGCGAGGAATTTCCTTCGTCAAACTGCGCCATATCGGGTTCCCCCTTTGTAGCATCACCTGCTGGACCTTTAATACCTGTAAGTATTAAATTACCATATATCTTTGCCAACGTTCCCATTTGGTTGAACGTTGTATTGGTTTGCGGATCTTTAATCGATTGATTCAGATCGTTGACGCAAGACGTCGTCGAAACGGAAAGCGCCAGCAGAAGAGCCGCAGAAGTTATTTTGTTTATGAATTTTAGTTTCATAATGCGTATGTTTTTGTTTGTTAGAACTGCAAGCTTACGCCGAGCATATAAGTTGTAGGACGAGGATAGAAATTATTATCTACGCCGTTACCGGAATCGATTTCCGGATCAAGTCCTTTGTACTTCGTAATCACAAATGGATTTTGAACGGTAGCGTAAACACGGCCGCTGATGCCACCATACTTGCCGGCCTTAAAGAGATCGCGGAAGGTATAGCCAAGCGTAATGTTGTCGAAGCGCAAGAAGCTGGCGTTGCGTACGAAATAGTCGCTCATATAATAATCTGTCTTGCCCGTGAAGCCAAGATCGACTGCCTCTTTCGTAACATTGGAATAGGCACCATTGGAATAGATACCGGCCCAAGTAACGTTAGCCTTATTGCTCAAGAAGTCATAGTAGAGGTAGTTATTCAAACTAGCGCGCATCGTAAAGCTGAAGTCCCAATTCTTATACAAGAACTTGTTAGTCATACCCATCGTCACGTCAGCTGTTGGCTTTTTGTAGACGTACTTATCATCTTCATTGATGATGCCGTCGCCATTGCGGTCTACGAAGACACCTTCCAAGGGGCGGCCATTATTGTCATACACTTGCTGATAAACGTAGAAGCTATTTGCGGGGCGGCCGACGATATTGGCTTGTACTTTATTACCCAAGCCGCGCGAGATGCTGTTGCCCGCTTTAATAATAGTATTGTCGCCTGTAAGCTTAGTAATCTTATTGCTATTCCACGTTGCGTTGTAAGTAACTTGCCACGTGAAGTCGTTGGTAACAACCGGACGCGCATCAATAGAAAATTCGAGACCCGTATTACGGAGCGAACCGATGTTCTTCGTTACATAATTGCTAAAGTTAGTACCTGCCGGCACCTGAACTGTAGAAATCAAGTCGTTCGTCTGGCGATAATAGTAATCTACGGCGGCAGAGAGACGTCCATTGAGGAGAGAGAAGTCCACACCGGCGTTCCACGTCGTCGTACGTTCCCACTTCAAGTCAGGATTATAAGCCTCCGGGCGATAGATTGTGAAGTATTCATCTCCGAAAGGATATTGCGCATAACTGTTACCTTGAACATAACGTGGTAAATAGTAGAAATCATAACCGATATTCTGCTGACCGGTAATACCCCAACCGAGGCGGAGCTTCAATTCATCAAGCCAGCTCACATCTTTCAAGAAATCTTCCTGCTTAAGTTTCCAGCCCAACGCCAAAGATGGGAACGTGCCCCAACGATGTTTTTTCGCAAAACGTGAAGAACCGTCCCAACGCATCGTGAAAGTCATGAGGTAACGATCCAAAAGCGAATAGTTCAAGCGGCCGAAATAAGAAACGAGCGAGTTGCGATAAATGTGCATTGTCTCTTTGCGGTAAGCCGGGTTATAGGGATTGGGTTTATCTAATTTCGTTCCCGTTGCATCATACCAATCAGAGCCACTACCCTCACTGAATATACGGCGATGGAAGTGTTGTTCCTCAGCACCGGCCATCACATCGATCATATGCTGATCAAACGTATGTATATATTGCGCATAGATATTGCCTTGTAAGTTGTATTTATAAGATTTCGCATACCCATCCCAACCATAATAGTTGTTGCTAAAAGAGTAAGGAGAGATCGTTGTGTTCTGCAAACCTTCTGAATAGTCACCACCGAGGTTGGCGTGGATGTGAATATCCGGGAAGAAGTGAAGCTTATAGTCTGCCTCTACGTTACCAATAAACGTATTAGCATTTGAGCGGTCGTTCTTTAAGTTGAGCAGCGCCACGGGGTTCTGCGGCGTATTCATATTTGTCGTTGCCGTCCAACCGGGATTGTTGTAGGCAGATGTAGGATCCATCTTTTGGTAATAACCTCCCGTGAAGTTAACGTTATCCGGATTCGACGAGTACACAGGGCGCGTCGGGTCGATGCCGGTTGCTGCGCCAAACACGCCACCATCAGCATAGCGATTCTTGGCATTCATATACTTAGCCGTCAAATTAATTTGCAAGTGCTCCTCAAAGAAACTCGGCGACAAGTTTAAGGCTGCCGTGAAGCGCTCAAAATTAGAAGTCTTTACGATACCATTATCATTCGTATAGCCCAAGCTGACACGATAAGGGAAGTTTCCGAAACCGCCACTGATACTCAAGTTATGATCTGTACCCAAAGCCGTGCGATAGATTTGTTTTTGCCAATCTGTATTGTCTGTACCGAGTGTAGGCATCAAAGCTGCCGTAGGGTCAGCAGGGTTTGCGGCAAGATATGCTTTGCGGGCAAAAGCGCGATACTCATCGCCGTTAAGCAAGTCGTAGGTCTTACGCGTCGTACCAAAGGATACGTGTCCATTATACGTAACGCGCGGCGCCGATTGTTTGCTACCTTTTTTCGTTGTAATGATAATGACGCCATTACTTGCGCGGCTACCGTAGATAGCAGTTGCACTGGCATCTTTCAACACCGTATAGCTGGCAATATCTTCCGGGTTAACCATCGCCAATGCATTGGATAGGCCCTGTACACCTTCATTGTCCATTGCCAAACCGTCGATAACGATCAGCGGGTCGTTAGAAGCGTTGAGCGAAGAGCCACCACGGATGCGGATCTTTGCACCTGCACCCGGTTGGCCGCCTTCCGACGCCACATTAACGCCGGCTACTTTACCGACCAACATATCCTGTGCGCTCGTTGTCAAACCTTTGGTGAGTGCGTCGGGTTTCAGAGCGGTCACGGAACCGGTTGCGTCCGACTTCTTCACCTTTGCGTAGCCGACTACCAGAGCTTCGGTCAAGTCGTTGTTTTCTTCCAAGACGATTTTCAGGTTTTCCTCCGCCTTAACCGTCACGGTTTTATAACCGATATAGGAAACGCGAAGCGTAGCACCCTTTTGCGTCTGCAAAGTAAAGTTACCGTTGTCATCTGTATTGGTTGACGCCTTCGTTGTCGTCGACGCCACCGTAGCAAAGACCACCGGAACGCCCTGAGTGTCTTGAACGTGTCCCTTCACCGTTATGGTCTGTGCCAAGGCGGAGAAGGAAACGAAGATTCCTGCCAGCAAGAGCAAAAATCTTTGGCTTAATTGCTTTCTCATTTGTCTGTGTTTATGATTTGTTTATTTATATGTGTGTGCAATAGGATGAGTTCTTGCAACGATAGAGCGCCGTTGCAGGCTGCGTCGGTGCAAGAACATACTACAGTGCCGCAACAGCATATGCTAAGCATCCGCTGTTGCGGCACTACTATATATATTTATTTACGGATGATACTGATTGCGAAGCCACCACCGCTTGCAGCGCGAAGCGAGAGTTTAGTTTTGTTCGTTACGACCATCTTTTTAATCGTGTAAGCCTTCGGGTTTTTATCCCAGCTCGCATCTTTGGCATCGGCGTAGATGGTTGCTTCATATTTTGCCCCGGGTGTGAGGAAGTCGAAGTTGAGTTTAGATGTATGGCCGTTCTCATCTGCCGTACAACCTACGAACCAGTTGTCCGTGCCTTTGGCTTTACGGGCAATAGTAACGTAATCACCTGGTTCTGCTTCGAGATACAAACTCTTATCCCAGTCTAACGCCACATCTTTAATAAACTGGAAGGCATCCATGTGGGCTTGATAATGTTCGGGAATGTCGGCTGCCATCTGCAACGGACTATACATCGTCACGTAGAGGGCCAATTGGCGTGCCAAGGTCGAGCGTACTCTTGATCCGTTGTTCGGATTCATCTTGGAAAGGTCCATCTCGAAAATACCGGGTGTGTAGTCCATCGGACCGCCTATGAGTCGGGTGAAAGGAAGAATAGTCGTGTGATCAACAGGGTTGCCACCGAAAGCCTCATATTCCGTTCCGCGCGCACTTTCGTTGCCGATCAAGTTAGGATATGTGCGGCAAATACCCGTAGGACGCGTTGCCTCGTGCGCATTAACCATCAATTTATAATCAGCAGCCTTCGTCAGGCAATAGAGGTAGTGATTATTTATCCACTGATCGTAGTGGTGATCTCCGCGGGGCAGCATGTTGCCCACATAGCCGCTCTTTACGGCAGGATAACCATTGTCTACCATAAATTGATACGCCTTATCAAGATGGCGCTCATAGTTGCGCGTCGACGCAGACGTTTCGTGGTGCATAATCATCTTTATACCTTTTGAGGCAGCGTAAGCATGAATGCCTTTAACGTCAAAATCAGGATACGGCGTCACGAAATCGAAAACGGAGTCTTTTTCGTGGCCAAACCAGTCTTCCCAGCCTTCGTTCCAGCCTTCTACGAGGACGGCGTCGAAGCCGTGTTCGGCTGCGAAATCAATGTAGCGCTTCACGTTGGCTGTGTTTGCACTGTGTCTTCCGTTGGGTTTTGTTTTCGCATAATCGGTTTCGCCGAGTCTTACGGTCTGTAAGTCGTCGGTATAAGCCCACGTACCTTTATTGGTAATCATATCCCACCAAACGCCGATATATTTTGTCGGTTTAATCCAGCTCGTATCTTTTATTTTGCACGGCTCGTTGAGATTGAGCGTCATACGGGAAGCCAGGATGTCAGCACCTTTGTCGCCAACGATAATCGTTCGCCACGGCGATACGCAGGGCGTCTGCATATAGCCTTTATCTCCGCGTGCGTCGGGCGTGAGCCAGCTTTCGAAGGTCATCGTCTTGTCGTCCAAGTTGAGGTGCATTGTCGAGTAGTCAATGCAAGCAGCTTCGTGCAAGTTGATATAGAGGCCGTCGGCCGTTTTTAGCATCAACGCCGTCTGTACGCCGGTCGGCGAGAACGGGGTTTGCGAAGAATTAGGAGTGATGGCGGCCTTCATTTTGCCGCGTATTTCAGACAGTTTTGACGTAACGGTTTCATACTCCTGCGTATCGTAGTCGCCCGGAAGCCACCAAGCCGTGTGGTCGCCCGCCATAGCAAACTGCGAGCGCTCTTCTTTGATGGTGAAGTAGGTCAAATTCTTCTGCGAGGGGAACTCGTAACGGAAGCCGAGTCCGTCATCAAACAATCTGAAGCGGATAATAATATAGCGATCATTTTTCGGCTGTTCGAGCGTTACAGCCATTTCGTTATAATGATTGCGAATGCTGCTTTCTTCACCCCAAACGGGTTGCCAAGTTTCGTCGAAAGCGGAGGTTTCGGTCTTAGTCAAGCGGAAGCCCGTCATTAAATCGGCTTTCTGATCCAAAGTACCGGCGTCTTTGCGCTGCTTAAACTCGAAGTCGACCGCAGCATTGGGATCCTCGCGTTTGAGTTCGAGGCCCAACATCGAGGGGCGAACAACGGTTCTCCCTTTGTAGGTTAACGAATATACGGGGCGTCCCGCGGCGTTCAAACTAAACGTCATCTTAAAATTGCCATTGGGTGAGGCCAACTCTTGCGCGTGCAAGCCGAGTGCGGTTGCAACGAAGAGGAACAAGACAGAAAGGAACTTTTTCATTATAATCTGATTGTTTGGTTTTTGTTTTGCAAAAATACAACGCTTAACAATCACTTGCAGACAATATAAGAAAACATGTAGGTCTTTAGAAAAAAGAATTTTCTATAATCTTTTATATGACAGCTATTTATATTTTTTCAAGCATCCTATTTATGTAGATTCCATGTAAATTTATTTGCAAAGTAAATTTTACAAAAGGGCGTTGTAATTTCACCAAAACCCTCTTTTTGCTTATTCTAAAATAGCAATTTTGCCCTTGTGAAAAACTTCATTTCTTCGTTATTTGAAGCCGTTTGAAGTTGACAAACGAACAGTCCAAACGTCTTCGGATAGATCTATCTTCTCCAAGCGGAGCGATGAATCGCTATTGCGCACGACAAGTAATGCAACGCGGATATTGCGATTTAGGCCATCTTTACGCAAACTACAAACGGGATAAGGCTATCATTTTCAACAAGCAACGCGCATAGGCGATTCGTTTGCTGCCACCAAACGATGGTTTGCTGCCGGCAAACGATGGTTTGGCGCGAGCATACGATAGTTTGCTGCCGGCAAACAATAATTGCTTGCGTAGGCGGCGCAGTGAAATGGGGTATCAATAGCTGTTTAATCAGCCGCCGTGAAAGGGATTTTTGCATTTTACGCGGGCTTTTGGAGATGGGCCCACTTCTTTAAGGCTTTTTAGGGGAATAAAAAGGGAGAATAATCCGGTTATTACAGTCGGAAGGGATGATAGATTTAGACTTTTGAACAGCCATTAAGATTTAAATGGTTCACTTCCGAAATTACGCATATTGAAGTAGGCGAAAAATAGGCTAATCTGCGATGAAATGGGCAAAAATATGCATTTTCAGTCTCAAAAGAGGGAGGAAATATTGGCCCACCTTAAAGCCGTCAAAGCGGTCTGAGCGCTGCTCGGTTCGTGGTGTGAGAAGAAGAACGCGGGGCACGAGAAAATTTAATTTGGGAAAGCGTTTGTTCTACGAATAACGGGCTTTTTATGTAAATTTGCAAACACTACCAACTTAGTTTAGCGCTTGGCCGGCTTCTTTACTTGCCTTGTGCGCTTCTAAATCAATATGTCTAACATACTTAATTTTACATTATGCATTCAAAACTTTTACATCTCTCTGCCGGATTGGTGCTGAGCGCAGCTTTTTGCACGCCGGCCCTCGCGGATCAAAGCAAGCCTAAAGGCTACTCTACGGATCAGCCCAAAATAGTACTTACTACGGGCGAAGATCTCGATGAGTGGACATTTATCATCAATGCTGACGAAGAGGAAATGGGCAATGTTTGGGTCGACTTGAACAATAACGGAACCTGCGACGAAGACGAGCCGGTCACGGACTTCGGTGGGCAAATCGATTTTACGTGCGTGGATAAAAAGATTACGATCTACGGAAATATTACGGGGCTCAACTGCGCGCAAAATGATTTGACGTCGATTGATATTTCAGGCGCACCGCAGCTTCTTAAACTCTTGGCGGGCCGCAACCAATTGAAGAAAATCGATCTCAGTCACAACGCAAACTTGCAAGAGCTTTATCTCTACAAGAATCAGATCACGACACTGGATCCTACGCCCTGCCAGTTTCTGCTCGAACTTGACGTGGATGAAAACAAACTGAATGAAATAAATCTGAGCAACTGCCCGAATTTGACTAAATTCTCTTGCACGCGCAATGCGATTAAGACGCTCGACCTTTCATCGCAGAGGAATCTGCGCATACTCTATTGCGGCGGAAACAACTTGACCTCGCTCGACCTCTCTAAATGCGAGGAGCTGCGGGAGGCTACGTGCGCCAACAACTTGCTGGAGAACATTTCGATTGCTGCAAACAAGAAGTTGAAGGAGTTCTACTGCGCAGCAAATAAATTCACAACGTTGGATGTTTCACAAAACACAAAAATCGAACTGCTCGACTGCCGTGATAATCAACTGACGTCGCTGGATGTCTCAAATCTCTATGAGCTACATACGCTGGCCTGCGGCTATAACCGCTTGAACACGCTGACTTTCCCGATCGAAAAGGATGGCAAACACGCAGGACTGATCAATCTTTACGCTCAAAGCAACGCGCTTTCTCACTTGGCGCTGGAGCGCACACCGGATATGAAGGTGCTTTATGTGATGGAGAATAATTTTAGTGAGTTGGAGTTGGAACTGATCCCGCAATTGACGCTGTTTAGCTGTTCATCGAACCCGATTAAAGAACTTTCAACGGGGGCAAACAGTATGCTGAAAACGCTGGGCGCAGCTAATGCACAACTAAAGTCGTTGGATTTGAGTTCGAACAGGGCGCTGATGGTTTTGCAATGCTACGGCAACGAAATAAACGGGGAAGCAATGACGGCTATGATTGCTTCGCTGCCTGCACGTAGCGCGATGGAACCGGGCGAAGCTTTCGTTGTGAACACGCCGAAAGGGGATAAGAACGTCATTCGCCAAGCTGATGTGGAAGCAGCCAAGAAGATTCATTGGCAAATCTTTAACTTCCTCGACGGCGTTAACGAAGGACGCAACCCATATGAGGGGGTAGAGGTTGGCATTCAGACGCCGGAAGTCGTTAACCCGTCATTGTCGCTGATGTCTTCCGGCCGCGCACTCTATATTAAAATGGAAGGCAAGGCTACACAAGACCAGCTTTACGTCATTGACGCTGCGGGGCGCACGGTCTTGACACAGAAATTGGATAAAGGCTCTAACGTCGTGGCATTACCGAATTTGGCGAGCGGCGTTTACGTAGCACGTATCGGACAATGGAACCGGAAGTTTAGCATTCAATAAGTTTCTTGATACTTTTCAAATACGCAGCGACTCTTACGCAAAAAGAGTCGCTGCGTTTTCTATTGGCCGCTTCCGCAAACGGAATTGGCAAAACAAAATCCCGCCACGCGGCGCGCTTGCAACCGATGGCGGGATAAATATTGTGTGATTGAAAATCTTATTATTTGTGCAAAGGCACTAAGGATGCCGGCTCCGTACTCGGATCTCGATCCTTGAGCAGTTCGAGCCAATGCTTATAGGCTATTTTATCCGACTTGGCAGGATAGCGGATGATGATATGGTCGTTCTCTTTCTGATGTTCTATGTTGAGCAACAGCTTTCTGAACACGACATTGCTAACCCAAGTATACGGCATCTGCTTATCGGTAGAGAAGGATGAGGTATAGTTTTCAATACCTTTATGCTCAAACAAATTATGTAAAGCAAAAGCGGCCTTACCATAAGCGATCCACGAGTTCATATTGGGCATCGGAGAAACAACTATGTACTGGAGGCGATTTTCTTCGGTACGCATATGATACAAAATATGCTCTGAAGGCGAGACAGTGGCACACTGCGCTTCAGCCATCGCAACTTCGAGGCCGTCAGCCGAATTAGCCGCGCCGGCGGCTTGCCGCCGGCGGCGGGCACGTATGAGCAAAGTAACGCCGTATTGGAGCAAGCAAAACACAATTATGTCGCCCAAGAAAATAAGGTTAATATTGAGCTTGTAAGCTGCACCTACGTTGATCAAGATAAAGAATACGTCGAACGTAAGCAGAAGAACGAGCGTCGAGCGCTGACTTAAACCGAGCGCCAACAGCTTGTGGTGGATGTGGGTCTTATCCGGCTTGAACGGGTGTCGACCGTGGAGCATCCGCAACACCATTACGCGGATGGCATCCAAACCCGGAATGAGCAGAACCGCCCAGCCCATAATAAAAGGTGTAGCATCGGTGACGCCGGCGGAGCTTGGCATCACAAAAATCACGCCCAGCAAGCCCAGAATAAAGCCTACGACTTGACTGCCGCAATCGCCCATAAAGATCTTGTTGTGCCGCTCCACTTTGCCAAAGACATTGTAATAGAAGAACGGAACCAGAGCGCCCAGCAACGCAAACGCGATGCCCGCACCTGCCACTACGCCCTGCCCGGCAAACTGCACGCCGAAGAAGAACAAGGCCACCATACTCAAACCTGAAGCCAAGCCGTCGATACCGTCGATTAAATTGATGGCATTTATAATATAGACGATCAAGAGCACGGTTAGCGGCTGCCCGATAAAGGGCGAAATCTCATAAACCCCGAAGAGCCCATAAAGATTATTGATCCACAGATCTGAAAGTACGATCAATAGGGCGCAAATCGTTTGAACTAAAAACTTCAGCTTGTAATTTACGCCGTTCAAATCGTCAGCTATGCCCTCTATATACAATAATATGAGGGCGCAAAGTCCGAGCGTCGGCGGCTTAGCGGCCAAGATGTCAACCTCACGATTGTCGGTGACGCCCTGCAAGATGGTTCCCAAGCCGTAAAGGAGCGTATAAGCAAAGATCAATGCAGGCGTAAAGGCGATGCCGCCCAAACGCGGAACGATACCGGTGTGAACTTTCCGCTCGTTGACCGTATCGAAAAGTTTCCGGCGAAAGGATATGAGTATGATGCGTGGGATCATCAGCGCCGAAACTAAGGCACTGGCGACGAAGCTCATTAATATGGCGAATAGCGTCATTGTATGCTTTTACTTTGCTTTAAGAACAATCGCGTCGCGGCGGACTATCAAAGATGTAAATGCAGCCTTTGGTCGGTAGAACAGCGTTTAAACTTCGATCCCGACAATTTGAGGCGTCGCTGTCAAGGGATTGCGAGCAGCCCTTCTTGCTTTCATAAGCCTGAAGCGAAGGTTTCAATGCAGAATCTCGCCCTGCGAGCGGCCTTTCTTCAGGTATGTTGCTTGGGTCTCTCCTTTATGTAACGCACCAATTGCACAAAAATTGCGGTATGCTCTTATTTTTATTTCCTTTTTTTGTTCTTTTTTTACGCTGCGCCGCGTTGCATTTGCTCAACGGCGTTCAGCAGCGGACGGCATCGGAGTAGAATCACGGTCGATGCAGGCAAAGCCGTTGCGCAGCAAAATTTCATCGCGCCAGACCTCAATTTTCTCCGCGATGTCTACCGGCCGATTCGGCGCATCAAGCAGCGCATCGAGCTGCATTGAAACCTGTCGACTCAGGCGAGCAATCAGTTCCCTTCCAGCGGCATCCGTGAGCATCAAATCTTGGCGAAAAGCCGCTAAGCGCTCCCATAGATAGCACAAAATCTCAAGCGCCGCGCCCCAATCGGCTTGCGCCTGCCACTCCTGCGCCGTTTCGATCCAGCGCGCCCCGCTACCGGCGAGCAGCAAGCGGTCAGTCGACGTCTGCGGCTTGAAAAGCGTTCGCTCCACAGCCGTTTGCAACTCCGTCAGACCCTCTTCAGAAGCCGCCGCACTTTCATCCTGTTCAGCGCGTCGCATACGAATATAATCCGCTACGTTTTCAAACGATTCGCGATGGATTCCGCCGACAGCAATCGTCAGATCTCCGACGCGCATAACCAGTTTTCGATCGCGGTCTATCCGAATAATGTAGCCCTCCAAGCCTGCCATTGGACCGGAAGTTATACGAACGAGCTGACTACCGGCGTAATGCTCAAACGGATGAAGCAGAAAACGGATGCGCGTAGCGTCAAGTTCGGCGATCTTCATAAAGGGTTGCATCACGGCGTGCGGAATTCGGGCCACGCAGCGCGTAGCATAATCGCGCGTCAAGTGCAGTTCCGGCAAGCGTTCTTTGAAGTAGGCTTCGATAGCCTTTACTTCGCCTTGAATAAATATGAGTCCGCTGATCGTCGGGCGCAAATGCTTGCACACTTTGTCGTGATTACGAATATAATTGCACGATTGATGCACAAACGTAGGAAAGAAATTGTCCGCTTTCAGCTTTTGTATAATGTGCTTGAGGCGCGCATTGTGCGTAAAGAAGTAACTCCAATCAGCATCAAGGGCCGGTCTTGATTCAGCACGGGCCATCTGCTTTTGCACCCGACGCAAGTTCGTCGCCGCAGGGCCTTCTATTGTATTGTCTTCTTTATGTTCCGTCATTTTTCAACGCAATGCAGCGGCACACGCGCCAGACTGCTCCAGAATATTGCGTGCAAATATAAAGAAAACCATCCTACATTTTTATATAAAGTAGTAAAAAACGCGGCCTTAGTCGTAGCGTTTTTTAATATTGGCAGACTGTAAACCTATAAAGGCACAAAGGCAAAGATCGGAAGACTTGCCGACTGCAAGGGCGAAGCGTTGGCGGAAGCTACCGTTGGGAAACGCACTGAGAGCGCCAAGTGCTGCGGGACTGTAGCCTTTTCAAAACGGCCTTAAGAGGGCGATGGGAGGCGGCTTGCGGCCATTTACAGAACAATACCTTCAAGACGATCAATAGGCTCTTTTTCGCATTTCGCCCATACTTAGCGTACAACTTACGATAACAACCTCAGAGAATCCTCGGAAGGGCTGCGCATAGATCAGCATAGGTCTTCTCAAAATCACGCGTATACCACGGATCAGCCACATCACGATTTTCGCCGATCAGCGTCATCAATAGGCTTATCTTGTCCGCTTTATCTTCTATGCCTATCATAGGAAGCCGGCGAAGGTTGTTTCTATCCATCACGAAAATCCGGTCAAAATAATCATAGTCGGCTTGCGTCATTTGCCGCGCCGCTCTATGCTCGAACGGGACGCCATGATTGCGCAGGCAATGCTTAGCCGGAGGATACATATCGTTACCTATTTCCTCTGTCGACGTAGCTACACTATCTATCTCAAACTCCCGCTCTCTTCCGGCGTCTTTTGCCAGCTTCTTCATCAGAAATTCAGCCATCGGACTTCGGCATATATTGCCATGACATACAAAGAGAATCTTCTGCTGCTTCATATCTTATTTTTCGGGCAAAGATAAGCATTTGCTTTGAATGAAACTCAAATGCCTCGCGCTTATACCCAAGCGCTTTAATCGATTGTCTGCGCCACCCATTACCGCAGGAGAAAGAGGCAGACTTATATGCTGTTTCGATTGATTCGCACACAATCAAGCTACTTTGCCTAAATCGACCTAAGGCAGGCGATTTTCACAAACTTGCGGCCAAAGACGAAGGGGCAGGCCTGCGTTGCGCTCGCTAAGGTAGCGATATGTTTTTGGTTTGCTGCCGCCAAACGATGGTTTGCTCAAGCCAAACGATGATTTGCTGCCACCAAACGATGGTTTGCTGCCGCCAAACGAAATAATTACCCCTCTGCTCAACCTCTCGGCGCGGCCAATGCCTTCCAAAAACGGTCCGCGCCCTACGTTAGCCCCACCGGAAGGAGTAGCGAAAGCAGCCAAATGTCTGACAAACGGACGCGCTGCGGCCTCGCTCCACGCCTACACACGTTTCCCGCTGACAGATGCTGAAAAAAGTAGCCACGAAAAAAAGAATAATTGCGCGATGAAATGGGCCATTTTCAATACTTCTTTATACATTTGCAAGCTATACAGGGGCTTGCGATCAATACTTCTCGGCCGCTGTATGGGCTAAACACAATAAAAAAACACAATGTATACCTTCAGAAACAACACGCCGCGCGCCACAAAGCGCGCAGAGGGGACAGCCAAAAGGCTCCGGCTACTACTCTGCTGTAGCTTAGCGCTCTTAGGCGGCCTGCTGGTGAATGCTCGCGCGCAGCAGGGGCCAACTACACCAAGCAAAACTTACAGCGTGGGCGATAAAATCCCGGCTTTTTCCGTTCAGATGAGCAATGGGCTGACGCTGACCGATGCTGATCTCAAAGGAAAGGTTTCGATCTTGGTATTTTTCAATACGGGATGCCCAGATTGTCGCCGCGAATTGCCCCACTTGCAAAAAATGAGTGAGCGCTTTCCTGACGTAACCTTTATCTGTATCTCTCGTGCAGAAACGGAAGAGTCGATCAAATCCTTTTGGGCGGCTAAGCAACTGACACTTCCTTACTCCGCACAGCCTGATCGGCAATTGTATGATGCGTTTGGGGCGAAAGGTTTACCAAAGCTCTATTTGGTGAATAAGGACCACGTCATCTGCTGCACCTATTCCGATCGATTGAGTAAGCGAGTTTTAGTTCGTCAAATCAAGAAATTGCTCTATGAACAATAATCATTTCAACCTGAAAATTCGCCTTATCTTGATGAATTTTCTGGAGTTCGCCGTTTGGGGAGCTTACCTGACGGCTATGGGGCGCTACTTAGGCAACATCGGACTCAGCACTGAGATTGCGTGGTTCTACTCTATCCAAGGCGTAGTCTCGATTTTTATGCCGGCTTTAATAGGCATGATCGCCGACCGCTTTGTGCCGGCGCAGCGACTTTTGGGCATTTGTCATTTATTGGCGGGCACGCTGCTTATTGCGGCCGCACTCTATCAGCAGAGTACGCCGACGTGGAGCTTCGGCATCTTCTTTACGCTCTATACTTTGAGCTTGGCTTTCTACATGCCGACGCTGGCGCTCTCCAACTCCGTTGCGTATACGATATTAACGCGTGCCGGTATGGATACGGTGAAGGATTTTCCGCCCATACGCGTCTTTGGTACGATTGGTTTCATCTGCGCAATGTGGTTTGTCGACCTCGCCGGAATCCAAGCCGACTATCGTCAGTTTGTTGCTTCAGGTGTGCTCAGCTTAGTGCTCTTTGCTTACGCCTTCACGCTACCCGCTTGCCCCATCATCAAAGACGGGCGCAAAAAAAGCTTTGCTGAAGCCTTCGGCCTCAACGCTTTTGCCCTCTTTAAGCGCAAGGATATGGCGCTGTTCTTAATCTTCTCGATGCTATTGGGCGTCAGCTTGCAGATTACGAATAGCTTTGCGAACCCTTTCATAAGCAGCTTCGCGGCAATGCCGGAATACGCCGAGACATTCGGGGTGCAACACACAAATATCATTATCTCGATCTCGCAAATCAGCGAAACGTGCTGCATTTTGCTGATTCCGTTCTTCCTAAAGCGCTTCGGCATCAAAAAAGTAATGATCATCGCGATGGCAGCTTGGGTCTTCCGCTTCGGCTTATTTGGCCTGGGCAATCCGGGGTCAGGACTTTGGATGTTCATTCTCTCAATGTTGGTCTACGGCGTCGCGTTCGACTTCTTCAACATCAGCGGTTCGCTCTACATTGATCGGGCTACGGACGACAGCATTCGCTCTGCCGCACAAGGATTGTTTATGTTAATGACCAATGGTATAGGCGCAACGGTCGGCACATTGGGCGCGCAATGGCTGATCAACAAGATGACGCACCCCATATCGCACAATGGAAACATTTATACCGTAGGCGATTGGCCGACGTGCTGGTTTATTTTCGCAGGCTACGCACTTTGTGTCCTCGTTCTCTTTACGCTTATGTTCAAGGAGCGGACAAAATCAACCGCTTAATCGAGTCTAAACAAACAAAATCAGAGTCCTTGTGCAAAAAAAATCATTTTTTTAGCGCAAGGGCTTTGTTAGTTCTACGAAAATTCCTACCTTTGCATCCGCAAAACAAAAGCATGCACTGCTAGCTCAGTTGGTAGAGCAACTGACTCTTAATCAGTGGGTCCAGGGTTCGAATCCCTGGCGGTGTACGAAAGAGGTTTATCTGACGAGGATAGACCTCTTTTATTTTTCCTTTGATTTTCGACTTCTTTTATCGTCTTTGGATCGCGCCAAATGCCATTCCAACTCCGCCTAAGTTGATCCGCCGCTTACGGGATTCCGACCCAAACAATTTTTTCTCCAACCGCAGCTCACCCCAACCCTACACAGCGATGCTTTAGTCGCTCCGGAAGCCACATAAATTCGATGAGGCGTCACCGTCATCGTGACCGGCGCGCCCCAAATCTCATCCGCACAAACCGCTCCTCCACCCTGCCGCCGCCCAACCACACCTACACGCCGCAACGACACATTATTATATAATAGCGTCCTAATTCGATGATAAAAAACGAGAAAAAAGGCGATGCAGCACCAACTAAAAAGCAATTTTAGCGCCGTAAAAACACCCCGCCAAACGACTTGCACCGCCCAAAGTCAACCTCGCGCCGTCTTAGAACAGAGAAAAAAGCCTTATGTCGTAAAAAAAAGAGTCAAAAGATTTGGCAAGTAAAAACTTTGCCCTATCTTTGCACCCGCAATTGAGCCCCAATGAGGCAAAAGTTGCTCGGTTGGCCTATTCGTCTATCGGTTAGGACGAGAGATTTTCATTCTCTAAAGAGCAGTTCGACTCTGCTATAGGCTACAAATAAGAAAATAAAGAAACAATGGCAAATCACAAATCCTCCCTCAAAAGAATTCGTCAGACGGAGACACGCAGATTGCACAACAGATATTACGCTAAGACAATGCGCAACGCCGTTCGTAAACTTCGCGCAATGACTGACAAAACTGAAGCTACGGCTTTCTTGCCGAAGGTTCAGACGATGCTTGACAAGTTGGCTAAGAACAACATTATTCACAAGAATAAGGCTGCCAACATTAAGTCTAGCGTAACTTTACACGTGAACAGCTTAGGCTGATCCTTATCAGCACGCAAACACATAGCCGAACTTCGCGAAGAGGTTCGGTTTTTTTGTTTTTATAGGTCTATTCTACGCGCGTTTGAAGGTATTTGCTTGAAATGCGCGCAGGCGGTGCTTAAACTTTCCAATAATGGAAGTTTCCACTGACAAGTTTGAAGCATATTTTCCTTTGAGCTACTTTGCTACAGATATAGCCGCACCTCATCATTGCTTATAAATTATCGGGGAGGAATCGCTTCTCTGCAAGCATCTTCGTAATAGAAGGCATCATATATGGATTGTTGAACGAAAGAATGTAGCGGCGACTATTTTCCTTTTCCGGAATAAGCAAGCCATCTTTTATAATCGACTGCACCTTACGAGATACTGACATGCTACTTTTTACCTGAAAGACAGATTTCAGATCCCCGCTCGCAACCACTTGCCGCTTAGCCACGATGTGTAATGCTTCAGCCGTCTCCGATGTCAATCGGCCACTCTTCCTTGCATCTTTAATGGCCGGAATTATGATTGCCTCGAACAAATATTCACTTCCAAAACTCGGCTCAAAAAGTTTCAATACACATGTTCCCATGACCTACAACATTTTACACGTACAAAAACACACATTTTACACGACTTGCACAAAACTCTCTGATTATAAGCAGATAACAACAATTCGATAGCCACCCACATTTTACATACAGACAAACAAACATTTAACATGAAGGCCCGCAGGACGGACATTTTCGCCGAAAGCTTTGCGGCGGACGTGTGCGCTCACGAGCGAAAGTACTTTTTATCGTGAGCGCAAAGGTTTCATCTCACGAGAAAAAAGGTTTGTTCTCACGATAAAAAACGTTGAAGACGGATTTTAGTGGTCAAATAGTAGTATTTGAAGTATAGATTTCTTAAGTATAAATCGTTAAAAATAAGCGAGATGGAAGGCGAAACAAAAGCTCGCAAGAGAGCAAAAAGTATTCGTGGTGCAAGTATTATTCAGAAACTTTACGCCGCAGGACGGAAGAATATAGAATGCGGTATGTAGAAAATATTACACAAAATTTCGTGGTGTATGGTGTGTGAAGAAGAGTACCACAATAGGGTCGGAAAGATGAGTAAGTGGGATTTTAGGCGCAATAATTGCGAAAGTATCTTTCGGAATCAGCAGGTGAAAATGTACACTTTGCAATCGGCAACGTAGAATTAATGCTACAAAGCGCGAAAAGTCTGACATTGTACACAGAAATGTGGGGGAAATTAACATAATATGTGGCTATTTTTCTAATATAAACGTAGTTTACGACTGCAATTTTGTACTTTTGCGGAGTTTTTTGAGGAGGGTGGACAACCGACGCTTGACTTACGCGCTCGGTATCATTTGGAAAAGTACCCCTACCCAACTTTAAGAGATATTGATAAAATCATATTGAAATGAGAGTTAGATTTTTAAAAGCAGCATTCGCGGCCTTGTGCCTTTTTTGCGCAACTCCGGCTGCCGCTCAGTTTAACATTGGTAAAGCAGCATCAGGCGCAGTAAAAGCAGGTCGAGCCTTGACCCTTTCCGATGCTGATATGGCCAACTATGTAAGGGAATACATCAAGTGGATGGACGAACACAATCAAGTTTGTCCGGAAGATAATCCTTACACGATCCGCTTGCGGAAGTTGACAGAGGGCTTGACGAGCGTAGAAGGCATCCCCCTCAACTTCAAAGTATATTACGTGACAGACGTAAATGCGTTTGCTTGCCCCGATGGCAGCATCCGCGTATTTTCATCTTTGATGGACGTGATGTCAGACGACCAATTGCGCGGGGTGATTGGGCATGAGATCGGCCACATTGCACACAAAGATTCCAAGAAGCGTTTCCGCACGGCGCTACTCACGTCGGCTTTGAAAGATGGTATAGCTTCGACAGGTGGAAGAGCGAGCGCGCTGAGCGAATCGCAACTCGGCGACCTCGGTCAAGCCTTACTTAATGCTTCTTATTCAAAGAAGCAGGAGAGCAAAGCTGATGAGTATGGTTACGAATTCTTGAAAGAGAACGGCAAAAACCCTTGGGCTATCGCTCTTTCCTTTGAGCGCCTGAAGCAATTGGAGGAGGAAGCCGGCTACAAGCAAGACAGCAAGTGGCAGAAGATGTTCTCATCTCACCCTGACCTTGACAAGCGCATTAAAAAGATGAGTCGCATGGCCAAGAACGATGGTTTTGAGAGACCGACTCAAGTAATTCCGCCGAAGCCGGTGATCGTAAAGAAAGAAGAACCGGTTGTGAATACGCAGACGACTGTTCAACAAACTGAAAAGCCGCAACAGCGCCCCCACGTTCGCGCTACGAGCAAGAAGCGCACACACGCTAAGCGCACTCAAGCGCGTCCGGCTAACAAGAAATCGACTCCTGCGAAACGTCGTATATATACCAAGAAGACGAGTAGATAAGTAAACAACTCTTGGATTTAGACAATTATAGCACAAAGCGAAGACTCACGGGTCTTCGCTTTGTTGTATGTAATAAGAAGTAGGATAAAGGCGCGAATTTGTAGGGAAATAATCGTAAATTCGCTGGTCGGAATAATGCGGAAAAGGGATTGAGACCATTTTAGATGAAGACTCACTCGCCGCAGGCGAAGGTTTAAGAAGCGGCTTTAGCGCACCGGTCTTGGGGAAGAAGACTTCGGAAGCAAGACGTGAGGCACGGGCGGCGCGAGAAGGCCTTTTGCTGTAACGTAGACGACAATAGAAATATGCTGATCAAATCGCGCGGCATTGTACTGCACACTTTAAAATATAACGATGCGGGCTGCATCGTGGATATCCTGACACGCGAAGAGGGCTTTCAATCTTTCTTCGTCCGCATCTCGCGCGGGAAACGCGGAGGCTTGAAGTCGGCATTTTTTCAACCACTTACGGCCGTCGATATTGAATGGAATCATAAGTCTACATCGAACCTGCAAACGCTGCGGAGCGTTAGTCCGCACCCGATGACGGGCTTGGAGTGCCCCGAAAAAATCACGCTGGCGCTGTTTCTTGCCGAATTTTTACGCACGGCTTTGCGGAGCGAACCTATTGCAGCTCCGCTGTTCGACTATACTTGGGATTCGATCGAGTGGCTCAACCTGAGTGAGCAGCATTTCAGTAATTTTCACCTCGTTTTCCTCTTGCGCATGACGCATTTCTTGGGTTTCTACCCCAATCTTGAAAACTACGCCGATGGTATGTTTTTCGATTTGGAAAATAGTTCGTTTGTAGCGCATCAACCCTTGCATTCGCATTATCTCGACCCAACTGACGCAGCCTTTCTCCCGACTTTGATGCGTATGCAGCCGGCCACGATGCATTTATTTAAGTTTTCCGGTGCTCGGCGCACGCGCTTGCTGCGCTTCATCGTGAGTTATTATCAACTACATCTGCCGGCTTTTGGCGAATTAAAGTCGCTAAATGTTTTGGAGGCCGTCTTTCAGGATTAGAATCTGCACTTGATGCGTGAGGAGTCTTGCTTTAAGTGCTTAAAACAGACTGCTGCGCGCCACAACGCATAATTTGTGCGCCGCCAAAGCAGCGGGCATACTCCATATATAATATAGCGCCATCCGCTCCTTGATTCTTTTGGAGCGGATGGCGTAATTCGTTTGCAGCTCAAGCGGATGTTAGTCTTCCGGAAAGGGCAATTGAGGGCCGCGATCGGGTAAAAGGTGAAACGAACGGCGATGATAAGGCGTCAGGCCGTGTTGCTCAATCCCGCGGCGGTGTTCTCGCGTAGGATAACCTGCATTATGATCCCAGCCATACCAAGGATACTGCTCGTGCAAACGGCGCATCTCGTCGTCGCGAAAGGTTTTGGCCAAAATACTTGCGGCTGCGATGGACAAATATTTAGCATCGCCTTTTACAATCGTGGCAAAAGGCGTCGCACCATAAGGCTTAAATCGATTGCCATCGACCAAAATAAAGGCGGGCCGCACTTTTAAGCCATCTAAAGCGCGATGCATCGCCAAAATGGAGGCGTTTAGGATGTTGATTTCATCAATTTCGGACGCCGAAACCGTCCCTACTGCCCACGCAACGGCATCTCGTAGAATCTCATCGCGCAAGCGGTAACGCCGAGCGGGCGAAAGTTGCTTCGAATCGTTGAGCTGCGCATTCGCATACCCCTCCGGCAACACCACGGCTGCGGCATAGACGCTGCCGGCCAAGCATCCGCGCCCGGCTTCATCGCATCCGGCTTCCGGCCGTTGCGTACTGTAATGCGCTAAAAGCATACTTTAGATCACGACAGCCGTACCGCTGGCCGTAACCATCAACATAGAGCCGTTTGAACCCACAGTTTCGTAGTCCAAATCAATGCCTATGACGGCGTTAGCGCCCATTGCGGTTGCACGCTCTTGCAATTCTTGCAGCGCAGTGTCCTTTGCTTTTTTCAAAACCTCTTCGTAAGAGGACGAGCGCCCGCCGAAGAAGTCGCGAAGTCCGGCCATAATATCGCGGAAGACGTTCGCGCCGATAATCGTTTCAGATGCGACAATGCCAAGATACTGCTTGACGGGATAACCTTCGATTGTAGGAGTTGTTGTAAGTATCATAATGATTTAAAACATTGTTACGACGCGCTCAAGTCCGGTGACTAAGGCGTCAATTTCTTCCTTTGTTGAATACAGGCCAAAAGATGCGCGACACATACCCTCGACACCATAACGCTGCATCAAAGGTTGCGCACAATGGTGTCCGGTTCGGATGGCGATACCCAAACGATCGAGCAACGTGCCCAAGTCTAAATGATGTATTTCTCCGACATTGAAAGCCACGACTGCGTCTTTTTCCGCCGTAGTGCCATATAAAGTCATTCCGGGTATGGTGCGCATTTTCTCCATCGCGTAAACCGTGAGCTCACGTTCGTGTTGCGCGATATTAGCTAAGCCTAAATGCGTCACATAATCCAAAGCTACGCCGAGCGCGTGCGAACCTACGTAATCAGGTGTACCGGCTTCAAACTTATAAGGCAAACGCTCGTAAGTTGTATGCTCAAACGTGACGCGCGCAATCATTTCTCCGCCGCCTTGGTACGGAGGCATTTTTTCCAGCAAGACTTCGCGGCCGTACAAGACGCCGATGCCGGTCGGCCCGTACACTTTATGACCGGAAAAAACATAGAAATCGCAATCTAAATCCTGCACATCGACGGCAAAATGCGGCGCACTCTGCGCCCCATCCACCAACATCAAGGCGCCGTGGGCGTGAGCTATTTCCGCCATGCGCTTGATGGGGTTCACCGTGCCCAAGACGTTGCTCACGTGCATCACGCTGACAAGTCGCGTCTTCGGCGTAAAGAGCGCTTCATACGCATCCATATCCAAGGCGCCCGCATCGTCGGTGATCGGGATCACTTTTAATTTTATTCCGATCCTATCTCGCAGCAACTGCCAAGGCACAATATTGGAGTGATGCTCCATTTCGGAAACGATTACCTCGTCGCCGGCCTTCAAGAAAGCTTGCCCGTAGGCCGTCGCCACAAGATTGATGCTCTCCGTAGTGCCGCGCGTGAAAATAATCTCCGACGTACTGCCCGCATTGATAAAGCGGCGCACCGTCTCGCGTGCATTTTCGTGGAGCGTTGTCGCTTCCTGCGACAAGAAGTGTACGCCACGGTGCACGTTGGCATTGACGGAGCAATACTCCTCCGCGATAGCGTCGATCACGGCCTTAGGTTTCTGCGTCGTAGCCGCGTTATCGAGATAGACCAACGGGCGTCCGTAAACCTCACGCGCCAGAATCGGAAAATCTTGTCTGATTGCTTGAATATCGTACATCGCTTTTGTTTTCCTATTTTCTACAATAATCAACCATTCGGCAACCTTTGCAATGAATAGAGTTGCCGCGGAAGCGCTGCTCTATCAAATACGAGAGACGATCTCGCAATGTTTCCATCTTAATGCGCTGCAATACGTCGTTAATAAAGGCGTGTTGGAGCAAGAGGCTCGCTTCTTTTTCGGGCACGCCCCGTTGCTGCATATAGAACAAGGCGTTTGCATCGAGTTTGCCCACGGTTGAGCCGTGGTTACATTTGACATCGTCAGCATAGATCTCGAGCATCGGTTGCGCAAAAGCCCGTGCGTGCTGACTGACGCAAAGATTATCGTTCGTCTGTTGTGATTGCGTATGCTGCGCGCCGGATTCCACGAGCACTTTCCCCGCAAAGGCGCCGACAGCATGGTCATCGAGTACATATTTGTAAAGCATATCGCTCGTACAACCCTCGCCGACGTGGTCAATCAGCAGATTATTGTCGACGCGCTCCTTACCATCAGCCACGACGGCCCCGTAGGTGTTCACTTCGGCCTGTTCGCCATTGAGGCGGACGTTGACCGTATTGCGCGAGACGCCATTGTGGAGCGTCATACCGCTGTAAGTCACCTTACTCCTCGAAGCCTGTTCGATATAGACGTTGCAGAAGCGCGTGTTGACAAAGTCTGTTTCCTCCACGGCGTATATATCAAGTGTAGCACCTTGGGCGGCAAAGACTTCAACCACTTCCGTCGTCAGGTAATGGCGTCCTTCGAGTGCGTGGTCGCAGAAGAGTACCGTAGCCTTTGCGTTTTCTTCGAGCACGATCAAGACGCGCCGATTCGACATAAAGTCTATCGTCGAAGCCGACACGTTAACGATCTGCACTGCCTGCGCAGCCTCCACGCCCGACGGAATATAAATCAGCAAACCATCTTGTGCGAGGAGCGTATTCAGCGTTGTCACGCCATCATAGCTTCTTCCGGCCGCCTGATGATAGAATTTTTCGAGCAATTCGGGGCGTTTGGCCGCCACGTTCACCAAAGAATCGACGATGATGCCTTGCGGCAAAGCAGCCGAGTCGTGAGAAGCGGGCGCTACGGTATCATTAACCACATAATAATTCCACGCTCCAAGATGCTCCACCGTGCAGCGGTAAGTCTCATACGGATCTATTTTCAAGGGAATCCGTTTAAGATTCAAGCCGAAGTCGGGCGCGAAAGCCGCCTCCACATCTGTATATTTATAGCGCTCCGTCTTCGCCGTCGGCAGACCTTTTGCCGTCAGCAAGGCCGCCGCTTCTTCGCGTCGGTTATTCATCGGGGCGCACGAGCCGGCGCAGATCAGCGCCTTCTGCTGCTCGTAGAGCGACAAGTATTGTTTTTCGCTCGCCATAATCAAGCCTCCTTCAGACTTTCAAGTATCCATTCGAAGCCGCGGTCTTCAATCTCATAACCCAACTCGGCCGTACCGTCGCGCACGATGCGTCCGCCGACAAGCACGTGCACAAAATCGGGGCGCAAGTAGTCAAGCATACGTTGGTAGTGCGTGATCACAAGCGCGCTGGTTTTCGGCGAGCGCAGTTTGTTAAAGCCCTCGGCCACGATGCGTAGCGCGTCGACGTCCAAGCCCGAGTCGGTCTCGTCGAGAATGGAGAATGTAGGCGCTAAAACGGCCATTTGAAAAATCTCGTTGCGTTTGCGCTCTCCGCCGCTAAAGCCTTCGTTGACGCCGCGACTCATAAAATGAGCATCCAATCCGACAAACTGCCGCTTTTCGCGCAGCAATTTTAGAAATTCTGCGGCCGGCATCGGCTCAAGTCCCTGATAGGCACGCTTAGCGTTGACCGCCGCACGCAGAAAGTTGGTCATAGATACGCCGGGAATCTCCGTGGGTGCTTGAAAACTCATAAACACGCCTTCGTGGGCGCGATCTTCGGGCGAAAGTTCCAAGAGATTTTTGCCGTTAAACGTCACACTGCCGGCCGTCACCTCATATTTCGGGTGGCCCACCAAGACATTGCTGAGCGTACTCTTACCGGAGCCGTTCGGGCCCATCAATACGTGCACCTCGCCATCGTTAATGGTGAGATTCACGCCCTTTAATATTTCTTTGCCCTCCACTGCTGCGTGGAGATCTTTTATTTCGAGCATAGTTGAAGTTGTTTTTTATTCTAATACGAGGCGCTATCTGCCTCGTTGTGTATGCTTTTTCGTTGTCTCTTATTGATACCGACTATTTAAGTCGTACTTCTTGGCGGCCCACTCGACGATTGCCACAGCCGAGACGCCACCTATCTTATGCAAAGATAGTGCAAACCGAGCGCCATGAAAGCAATTTCAATGGCCGAGGTGCCGCCTATCTTATGCAAAATTAGATAATTCCATCAGAACAACAAAGATTTTTTACCACGTAGCGCCGACTAACTTTCCGCCCCACCCATTTAGTGACAACATCACCCCGACATTTGGCCATTCAATCGCAATTCGAGGCCGTCCGAGTAGGAGGATTATTGACGACTATCTCAACCCCAAACGCGGTAGATCGTCCACCCGCCGCCAAGGGTCGGCACGGCACGAAGAGGGTAGCCACAGCGCATCCTTCCGCTGCGCTCCGCCCTTCATTTTCTCCATTTTAAGTGCGCCCAACCGGCTGTTTTTCTGGGCCTCGTTTGGAAACTTTTTTGGTTTGCTCCCACCAAACGATAGTTTGCTCCCACCAAACGATGGTTTGCTGCCGCCAAACAATGGTTTGCTCCCGGCAAACGAAACGCAGAAGCCCTGTTCGGCCTAAAAAAGCAAGCACGGCAAGGCTGTTGCGCAAAACAAAAATCAAACATTTCCTATGATAACGCTCACGCTTTCAGACCGACACCGCCGCCGGTTCGACGTCAATTCGCCGGCGCCGCAAAGGCCGACAGCTTACTTCAGACTAAATAGACCCGACATAAAGCACTGTGGTGCCAAAAGCGCGAAAGGGAAAAATACGTACAGATCGGCCGCGCATTGTATGAAGATTTTGTATCTTCGCGGCAAATACGTATTTTAAGAAAGATGAAGCGAACTATTCTCATCGTACTACTCACGCTGCTGTATGTGGGGACGTCGCGGGCACAAAGCGGCATCCGCTACGGCTACATCCACTACAACGCATTGCTACGCGAACTGCCGGAGTATGCAGAAGCGGAGGCGCAATACAAAGCCTTGCGCAAAAAATATGCTGCCGAGACCGAGTACAACGAAATGTCGTTTAAGCGACTCTTTGCCGAATACTTGCAGGGGCAAAAGGAGTTTACGCAAAACATTCTCTTGAAGCGCCAACGCGATCTTCAAGAGGAGATGGAAAAGAGTTTGGCTTTCCGCCAAGCGGCCGACAGCCTCTTGGCGAAAGCGCAGATCGACTTGCGCGCACCGGCTTATCGGCGACTCAATAGTGTGTTGCAAGCCGTTGGCAATGAGCGCGGCTACGAACTCATCATTAACTTGGATGAGCGCAACTTCCCCTTCTTTAATCCGCGCTACGCTGAAGATGCTACGCCTTACGTGCGTGAACGACTAAAACATTGAGCGTATGAGCGCCCAACCCATTCCGATCACGGCTCCGATAGGTGTCTTCGACTCCGGCTACGGGGGGATGACCATCTTGCGACAGTTTAAGCGTCTGCTGCCCCAATATGATTATCTGTATTTGGGCGATAACGCACGCGCTCCTTATGGTTCTCACTCGTTTGAGGTGATCTACCAATATACGCTTGAGGCGGTCGAAGCGCTCTTTAAGCGCGGCTGCCCATTGGTCATATTGGCCTGCAACACGGCTTCGGCCAAAGCGCTCCGCACTTTGCAGCAGAACGACCTGCCTGCACGCTATCCGGACCGCCGCGTACTGGGTGTGATCCGCCCCACGGTCGAAACCGTGGCGGGCTTGACGCAATCGCACCACATCGGACTCTTGGGGACGGTCGGCACAATCAGCTCGGGCAGTTATACGATGGAGTTTGCCAAGATTGATCCTTCGGCGAAACTAACGGGAATGGCCTGCCCCATGTGGGTACCCTTGGTCGAAAATTATGAGTTCGACTCGCCCGGAGCCGATTACTTCGTGCAAAAACGCTTGGACGCACTCTTCAAAAGCGACTCGCAGATCGACACACTCATACTGGGCTGCACGCATTACCCACTCCTTTTGGACAAAATCCGCAAATACACGCCGCCAGGTGTGAAAATCGTAGAGCAAGGGGCGTATGTGGCAGAGAAATTGCAAGACTATCTTCAACGCCATCCTGAGATGGAAACGCGCCTGAGCCGCCAAGGCTGCAGCAAATATTTAACGACGGAGAGCGTAGATAAGTTTGACGAAGCGGCGCATTTGTTTATGAACGAAAAAATCGTCGATGTCTCCAAGATAAGTTTGCCGGAAGCGGGTGCGTAAGCCGCCAAAACTTCTACCGGCAAGAACCTATCGAGGCGCAGCGAAAGGGTAAAGCTCAAGAATCCGTCCTGCACCGCCCCACACAATATATATATAGACCTCATCAAGCCTTAGGGCATCTCTTCTAATGAATCCACTTCAGCAAACCCCGCCCATCACAAAAAATCTGTTGATCATCAATAGCATTGTCTTGCTCGCGCAATACGTATTGCAACAGCGGGGCATCGCAGACTTGTCGCAGCTATTCGGCCTCCATTTTATCTTGGCGGACGACTTTAGGCCGTGGCAGCTCGTCACGTATATGTTTCTCCACGACGGACTGTCGCACTTATTCTTCAATATGTTCGCGCTCTGGATGTTTGGCATGGTGATCGAACGCACGCTGGGCTTCAAGCGCTTCTTGATCTACTATTTTGTCTGCGGCATCGGCGCCGGCCTTTGTCAGGAAGCGTGGCAGCTGGGCCAATACTACATCGAAGGACTCCAAAACCACACCATCATAGATACGGGCATGGCGGTCATACCTATGAGTGCCTACCTCAACACGTGGACTACGATCGGCGCTTCCGGCGCTTGCTACGGCGTGCTCCTTGCGTTTGGCGTGCTCTATCCGAACGAGCGAATTATGCTCTTGATTCCGCCCATCCCGCTCAAGGCTAAATATATGGTGGTGGGCTATGCAGCGATCGAACTTGTAGCGGCTTTTGCCACGAATGGGAATATCGCGCATTTTGCACACCTCGGAGGCATGCTTTTTGGCTGGCTACTCTTGATTATCTGGCGCAAAAAGAGCGGCGGACGGCGCAGTAATTTCTCGGGCTGGGAAAATTATACCCCCAAAAAGCCCTCGCGCTGGCAGCAGTGGCGCGAAAAACGCAAAAGAAATAGTATACAGCCCAACGCGCACAAGACTAAGACGTCGACAAATGCGGACCACAATTATAATATGCAAAAGAAAGCAGACGAGGAACGCATCGACAGAATCTTAGATAAGGTGAAAAAATCGGGCTATGCAAGTTTGACGGACGAAGAGCGCGACGAACTCTTCCGCAACAGCCAACAATAAACGCGGCAATGGGAAACAAACAGCGAGCAAAGGCCGGCTGGGCTGAAGTAGCCGCGTGGATCTGCGTCTTACTCTTGTGGGCGAGTGCGGCTTCGGCCTACATTGATCCGCGCATCTTTGGTTTTGCGGCCGTTATGGGGCTTGCCTTTCCCGTCTTCTTGGGACTCGTCGGCTTGATCACCGTTGTTTTGCTCTTCTTTGCGCGCCAAAAGATTTGGATTCCCTTAGTTGGTCTCGCCGTTTGCTTTGGTGCGGTGCGCCGCTATTGTCCTTTTAATTTTAAGTCCACACCGCCGAAAACGGCTATCAAGGTAATATCTTACAACACCTTGTTCTTGGGCGGCCCGTGCGAAGATCCGACGACGGGAGAAAACAACGTGGCATTGTATCTTGAGCTCCAAAAAGCGGATATCGCGTGCTTGCAGGAAGTACCCTCGTTCGACGGCTACTACGAACAGCACGTGTTTCCCGTAATGAAACACGCGAAATACCACGACGGAATTCTGTTTAACGGCGTCTTTATTGCGATGTTCTCACATTACCCCATCGTTCGCCACGAATTGGTCTGCCAAGACGAAGGCAATGGCTCGGTGGCTTTCTGGACGGTCAGAGCGCCCGGCGATACGATTTTGGTCATCAATAATCACCTCAAATCCATCGGACTTTCAAGACAAGATCGCGAAGAGTTCAAAGAGATGGTGCATGCTCCCGAATCTAAAATTTCTCGGCAGGGCTCTAAGACGATTCTCTCCAAGATAACGCACGCCGCAGCCGCACGGGCAGGAATGGCCGATAAAGTGGCGGCCTTCATAGCTCGACATCGCGGCACGCCAATGATAGTTTGCGGCGACTTCAACGATACTTCGATCTCCTACGCCTATCGCCGCGTGGGTAAAGATCTGACCGACGCTTACGTAAGTACGGGCAGAGGCTTCGGCCGCTCGTTTAATCGCGACGCTATCTTTGTGCGCATCGACCAAATGTTCTGCTCTGAAGAATTTACGCCCTATGCGGCTTACGTCGACAGCCGAATGAAATGCTCAGACCATTATCCTATCGTCGCCTATTTCGATCCAACGAAAAAATAAGTCAGACCACGGACAACATAGACTTAAACAAAGTTGCGCCCGACAAGTCCTGCGCCGCCAATTGTCAACCATCGCCCCGGCGCAGACCGACAAAGCCGCAGCAGCGTCATATTTCCGCCGCTGACAAAGCAAAAGAAGCCTGCAAAATGTCAGTTTTGTAGGCTGAGGGAACAAACAAAAGCGCGTCTTTCCTTTGCTTTTAATCCCCCAAACACTATCTTTGCCACCAATTTCTCTCAACAATACTCACGAAAGGTTAATACCGCAAGCTCAAAATAGGAGATTGCGAGCACCCAACGGCCACAAGACGCCCTATGCTCAAAATAGGATGAATGCTTTTTTTGAAATACAAAAAAAACGCGCAAGACTGCTTCCCATCGAAGTTGTCACGCTGGGCTATACGCTTTTCACGGCGCTGCTGATCTTCTATTTCTGGCCGCAAATGGAAGCACCTTGGCGCCTCTTGATGGGCCGCGCAATGATCGTCATCGCCTTGGGCGGCATCTGGGGTTTGAATTACGCCGCGCCGTGCGAAGCCACGCGCATCTTGCGCAATATTTTCCCGCTCACGATCTTGGGTTATTGGTATTCGGACACCTACGAATTCAACCGCCTCTTTGATAATCTCGATTACATCTTTGCTGCAGCCGATTACGACTGGTTTGGCAGCCAACCGAGTTTGGTTTTCCGCCAACTTTTACCCGGAAAGGGCTGGAGCGAACTGTTTCATTTCGGCTATTTCTCCTATTTTCCGATGATCGTAACCACGACTTTACTTCCCTATTTTGTAAAGCGTGACACGTTCGAGCGCTACGCGTTCGTCATCATCGCCTCCTTTTTCCTCTACTACGTGGTTTTTCTTTTCCTGCCCGTAGCCGGACCGCAGTATTACTTTCATGCCGTCGGTCTCGACAAGATCCACGCCGGCATTTTCCCACAACTCCACGACTATTTCCGATACCATACGGAACTACACGCCGTTGGCTGTCCGGAAGGCCTTTTCCAAGATCTGGTAGAACTCACTCAAAGCAGCGGAGAACGCCCCACGGCGGCCTTTCCCTCCTCCCACGTGGGCATCAGCACGCTATTGATGATCATTCTCTTCAAGACACATCGCAAGACGGCTTGGACTTTTCTCCCCGTATATCTATTATTGTGTTGCTCTACCGTTTATATTGAAGCCCACTACTTGGTAGACGTCTTCGGCGGTTTGATTTCCGGCGTCCTCTTCTACGTAATTACGAATAAAATATACACACTTATAAACACCCACAAAATCCAAAGCTTATGAAACGTGTACTTCTAATGGCTTTATCTGCCATTCCTACGCTACTCTTTGCTCAGGGAGGCATTACCTCTGCCATGCTCCGCCAGTTTAAGGCCGACAACGCACCGACAGCCAATACAAAAGTTTTGCGCAACGCATTAGCACAAAACAACATCAACGACTTGGCCTTAGTAGCCGATAATCCGGACGCCAACGACACATATTTCTCTCACGAAGTCAAGTCAAAAGGCATTACAAATCAACGCTCAAGCGGCCGTTGCTGGCTCTTTACGGGGCTTAACGTTATGCGTGCCGATGCCATCAACCGCTTCCAGATGGGTAGCTTCCAATTTTCACAGGCTTACAACTTTTTCTTCGATCAATTGGAGAAGTCTAACCTCTTCCTGCAAGCCGTAATCGACAACGCGAAGCAACCTATCGACAACCAACTCAATACGTGGCTCTTCGAACATCCGCTTTCCGACGGTGGCACCTTCTCCGGCGTGCAGGATGTCGTTACAAAATACGGTGTAGTCCCGGCCGACGTTTTCCCCGAAAGCTTCAACGCCAACAATACGTCAAAAATGTCTGAGCTCATCCAATTGCGCCTTCGCGAAGACGGCCTCGAACTGCGCAAAATGGTAGCCAAAGGCGCAAAAGCAGCCGACATCGAAAAGCGCAAGACGCAGATGCTCAGCACCGTATACCGCATACTGACCATCTGCCTTGGCACACCGCCCGAGAAGTTTACCTGGACGCTTCGCACGGCCGATGGTAAAGCCGTTGAGACCAAGACGTACACGCCGCAGGAGTTTTATCAGGCTTTCGTAGGCAAGGATCTGAAAAACAGCTATGTGATGGTGATGAACGACCCCACGCATCCTTACTATAAGACCTATACAATTGACATGGACCGCCACTCTTACGATGGCAAAAACTGGACGTACATCAACCTGCCTATGAATGAAATCAAGGCTATGGCGATCGCAAGCATCAAAGACTCAGCCATGATGTACATGAGTTGCGACGTAGGCAAACTCTACAACCGTAAGAGTCCCGTACTCTCTATGAACAACTACGACTACGAATCATTGCTCGGCACGAAGTTTACAATGGACAAAGCAGATCGCATCCGCACACACGCAAGTGCTTCCAGCCACGCGATGACGTTAATGGCAGTCGACTTAGACGCCAACGGCAAGCCGAAGAAGTGGATGGTTGAAAACAGCTGGGGCGAAGATAGCGGCTTCCGCGGCCACTTAATTATGACCGACGAATGGTTTGACAATTACCTCTTCCGCCTCGTGGTCGACAAGAAGTATGTCCCCGCAGCTACGCTCAAACTCTTGGATCAGAAACCCACGCAACTTCCGGCTTGGGATCCGCTCTTCAAGACCGAAGAATAAGCTGAGGCCCCACAGGGCATCAACTACAAACATATTGGTGGCCTTTCATCCATAGCAGACACCTCAATCAGCCGATTAGGTCTGCACGATGAGCCAACACCATTAGCGTATAGTAGTTTAAAAAAAGTGAGCATAAAGCTCTAATTATAGATTGTTGTATTGAATTCTATGCGCTATCGGCCTCCCTCCAAACGAGGGAGGCCTTCTTTTATCCCCACGCCAAAGCCCATTGCTCCCCGCACGACGCCGCCCCACGTCCGCAACAGGCGCCCCCATTTTCGCCTCCACCCTTCAAAAAATAGCGCCGAGGACGCCCCAATCAGCAAAGCGCCAAACCCGAAGAAGCAAAGTCCAAGCGCCAAGCGCAGCACTTACGCTCGTGATAAAAAAGGTTTCACCTCACGATAAAAAGTACTTCATCTCACGAGCGCAAACCTTTATTCTCGTGAGCGCAAACTCCGCAAACACGTCAGGCACACTTTTTGGCCAACCCAAACGCCTTATTATCAAGCGTAAAAGGAGCAAAAGCCAAAAGCCCTGTATCGCCAAACGGCCGCTCCGCGTGTGCCGATACCGCACCGACCGCCATACCCCAACCGAGCGCGCCCCTCAGCCCTTTCCTAAAAAATTTCATCGGCCATCATCGCTTCCCCTTTTTTGAGTATTGCCAATGACCGGCCAAATTCGGGAAACGCCAAAAAGCCGCCCATCCGTAGAACAAAAAAACCGCATTTCGCCTTTCCCGGCATGGCGGCAAATTGACACCATTAAAGCCCCTTTCAGTCCGAAACTTCGCCTTCTAAACGACCAAAAAGCAGACTGGAAGCGGACTATCCTCATAATTGAGTATTGAAACCCACAAAAATGGATAGAATAAAAGCCTTTTTGTTTGGCACATATTTGGGGTTTAGCTTATCTTTGCAGAGCATTCGAAATTCCTCATTTATGGGGATATGACGTTTGCGAACCACTTCGAGCAAATCAAATCAAACAAAATAACAATTTAATCAAAAACTTATGTGGTTATACAATTCATCCATCGGACGGAAGGTTGTGATGTCAGTATCCGGCATTGCGCTTATCTTGTTCCTGACGTTCCACGCTTGCATGAACGTTGTGGCACTCTTTTCAACAGATGCCTACAATGAGATCTGCGAGTTTCTCGGCTCGAACTGGTATGCCGTAGCCGGAACGGTTGCGCTCATCGGCTTAATTGCCATACACTTTATCTACGCGGTCATCTTGACACTTCAGAACCGCAAGGCACGTGGCAACAACCGCTACGCTGTCACGGCAACTCCGGACAAGGTTGACTGGAACTCGCGCAATATGTTTGTGTTGGGCGTAATCATCGTATTGGGCCTTCTCCTCCACTTGTTCAACTTCTGGTACAACATGATGTTTGCTGAGTTTGCAAACGGCGGAATGGCTTTCGTAGGAAACTACTCTGCAACTGACGGAGCCGGCTTGATGAGCTACACGTTTAAGAATCCGGTCTTCACGGTTCTTTACATCCTTTGGTTTGCCGCTATCTGGTTTCACCTCACGCACGGCTTTTGGAGCGCCATGCAGACGCTCGGCCTCGACGGAAAGATTTGGTTCAACCGTTGGAGAGTGATCGGCAATGTTTATGTAACGATCGTAATGCTCTGCTTCGTAGCCGTGGCTATCCACTTCGCTTTCTGTGGCGGCGCGTGCTAAGTGAGCGTTTTTTTAGCTTTATCAAACACACAAGGAAATAATTATGGCAACTATAGATTCTAAAATCCCTGAGGGAATTGTCTCTCAGAAATGGACCAACTATAAAGCGCACCAAAAATTAGTAAACCCGGCCAATAAGCGAAAGCTGGACATTATCGTCGTCGGAACAGGACTTGCCGGCGCAAGTGCGGCCGCTTCGTTGGGCGAAATGGGCTTTAAGGTGCTCAACTTCTGCATCCAAGACTCACCGCGCCGCGCACACTCTATCGCAGCTCAGGGCGGTATCAATGCAGCTAAGAACTACCAAAACGACGGCGACTCTGTTTATCGTCTTTTCTACGATACGGTGAAGGGCGGCGACTATCGTGCTCGCGAAGCAAACGTATATCGCCTCGCTGAAGTCAGCGCAAGCATCATCGATCAGTGCGTTGCGCAAGGCGTTCCCTTTGCTCGTGAGTACGGCGGCTTATTGGCTAACCGCTCTTTCGGTGGTGTGCAGGTAAGTCGTACGTTCTACGCAAAAGGACAAACGGGCCAGCAACTGCTGCTCGGTGCTTACTCAGCACTTATGTGCCAAGTAAACACCGGAAACGTAAAACTTTATACGCGCTATGAGATGCTCGACGTGGTAATCGTTGACGGACGTGCACGCGGTATCATAGCTCGTAACCTCGTAACAGGCAAATTGGAGCGCTTCGCTGCACACTGCGTCGTATTAGGCACAGGTGGCTACGGAAACGCTTACTTCCTCTCTACGAATGCAATGGGTTGCAACTGCTCTGCAGCTATTGCGGCTTACCGCAAGGGCGCTTACTTCGCTAACCCCGCCTTCGTACAGATTCACCCCACGTGTATTCCTGTTCACGGCGACAAGCAAAGTAAGCTGACGCTGATGTCGGAGTCGCTACGTAACGACGGCCGCATCTGGGTTCCTAAGAAGATAGAAGATGCGAAGAAGCTGCAAGCCGGCGAACTTGAAGGACGCGACATTCCGGAAGAGGATCGCGACTACTACCTCGAGCGCCGCTACCCGGCTTTCGGTAACCTCGTTCCCCGCGACGTGGCAAGCCGCGCTGCTAAAGAGCGCTGCGATGCAGGCTTCGGCGTAAACAACACGGGCCTTGCCGTATTCCTCGATTTCTCTGAGGCTATCAACCGCTTGGGCCGCAACGTTGTAGAAGCACGCTACGGTAACCTCTTCGATATGTACGAAGAAATTACTGACGTGAGTCCTTATGACAACCCGATGATGATCTACCCGGCTATTCACTACACGATGGGCGGACTTTGGGTTGACTATGAACTCTCTACGAACATTCCGGGCCTATTCGCAATCGGCGAGTGCAACTTCTCTGACCACGGTGCAAACCGCTTAGGTGCATCTGCATTGATGCAAGGTTTGGCTGACGGCTATTTCGTATTGCCTTACACGATTCAAAACTACTTGAGCGACCAGATCACCATAGGACACTTCTCTGCCGATGCACCTGAATATATCGCAGCTGAGAAGGAAGTGCAAGATCGCATCGATCATATCCTCAACATTAATGGTAAGCGCTCTGTGGACAGCCTCCACAAAGAACTTGGCCACGTGATGTGGGAATACGTAGGTATGGCACGCTCTAAGGAAGGCCTTGAAAAGGCACTCGTACTGATGGACGAGATCCGCAAAGAGTTTGAAACAAACCTCTTCGTGCCTCACATTGAAGGCGTGAACATCGAATTGGAGAAAGCTTTGCGCTTGAACGACTTCATCACGATGGGCAAGTTGGTAGCTATCGATGCTATCCACCGCGAAGAAAGCTGCGGTGGTCACTTCCGCGTAGAGCATCAGACCGAAGACGGCGAGGCGAAGCGTGACGACCAAAACTGCTTCTACGTGAGCTGCTGGGAATATCAAGGCGAGGACAAGAATCCTGTTAAGTTCGAGGAACCCCTGAAATATGAGGCTATCGAAGTGAAGACCCGCAACTATAAGAGTTAAGCTCGTTTATCAACCAATATTAAAGAACAACGATTTATGGCTAAGAATATAAGTTTTAAGCTGCGCTATTGGAAGCAAAACGGGCCGACAGATGCAGGCCATTTTGACGAGCGCGAAATGAAGGATATCCCCGACGATACGTCATTCCTCGAAATGCTTGACATATTAAATGAGCAGCTTGTCGAAGAAGGCAAGGAGCCGTTTGTATTTGACCACGATTGCCGCGAAGGTATCTGCGGTATGTGCTCTCTCTACATCAACGGTACGCCGCACGGCAAGACGGAGACGGGCGCGACGACCTGCCAACTCTATATGCGTCGTTTCCGCGATGGCGAAACGATAACGGTAGAGCCTTGGCGCTCTGCTGCTTTCCCTGTTATCAAAGACTGTATGGTTGATCGTACGGCATTTGATAAGATACAATCAGCCGGTGGTTACGTCTCTGTGCGCACGGGTGCTCCTCAGGATGCCAACAGCATTCTGATTCCGAAGCAAGATGCAGACGAGGCAATGGATTGTGCTTCTTGCATCGGCTGTGGCGCTTGCGTAGCAGCTTGTAAGAATGGCTCTGCAATGCTCTTCGTTAGTTCACGCGTAAGCCAGTTCGCGTTGCTGCCTCAAGGCCGCCCCGAAGCTGCTCGCCGCGCAAAACTAATGGTGAAGAAGATGGACGAATTAGGCTTTGGCAACTGTACCAATACGCGTGCTTGCGAGGCTGTATGCCCCAAGAACGAATCGATTGCGAACATTGCCCGCCTCAACCGCGAATTCATCAAAGCAAAGTTGGCTGACTAACTAATATAGTTAATACATCATAGAATCCCCTCGCCCGCAGTGCTCCTGCCGGCGAGGGGATTTTTGTAACGCGCTTAGCACGCTTTAAACGCCACGCTACAGTGCGCCTTATATTATATATCATTCAAGTATTCTTCAATGCCCATCTTGCACGCGAACACCAAGGATTTACGCCCTGTTTATCCCTAATAACACTTACTTAGCGACTAAGCCAAACTAAAGCGCCATTTAGGGGCAATCCATAAAGTCTTGCACGCAGATATAGATTTGAACGGACAATGCTAAAAACCCCAAAGCACACAATATATAATAGGCACGCCAGCTTGATCTTTCTGCGCTTTCACGTATGAACATTAGCGCGACTTAAAAGATTGACTTTAGGAGGTGACAGAAGAAGCCTACGGAGCATCGCAAAACTATGCCCCGTAGGCTGAATTATAGTATAGCACCCGTCAGCTAGCGATATTCAGCAAAAATTATGATAGAGATGCGCTGCAACGGACGTTGCTTTGTAGTTGGCAGCCTCGCCAAATTACGTTTTCGCCTACGGTCACATCCGTATTGCTACATCTATCAGCCTTCTCGTGGAAATTGGCGAAGAATATTTTAAGAAATTGCAAGGAACAACTTACGTTACCGACCGTGTCCTTTCATCGGGCGTATCTACGTTATCTTGCAAATCATCTTCGTCCTCATCAAAATCAGATTCGCACGCTTCGGCTGATGAGTCATTAACCTTACGCTTATATTTCGTCGGCGTGAAGCCATAGGTCTTTTTGAAGGCATGGTAGAAGCCTGAATAATGCTCAAAGCCGGAAAGCTCGGCAACCTCGTCAAGGGAAATGTCAGGGCGCGTATCAAGTAGCATCTTCGCACGCTTCATCTTGACTTCCTTAATATAAGAAACCGGCGACATTCCGGTTAGTGCCATCAATTTACGATGGAACTGACGCTTACTCATACATAATCTGTCGGCCAGCACGCTTACTTCAAGTTGCTGTGTATCTAGCAAGGCATAAATGACATCGATCGTCTTTCCAAGGAAGAACTCGTCGGCGGTAGACAAAGTGGGCATGACCACCTCATTAGACTTAATTGCACTAGCATATTTGTTTCTCAGCAAGCTGCGTTGCTCTAAGAGTTTTTCTACTCTCGTGCGCAACTCTTCACTATTAAAAGGCTTCACGAGATAAGCATCGGCGCCGGCTTCCAATCCCTTTATACGATCTTCTTCAGTATTCTTCGCCGTAATGACAATAATCGGGATATGATTGACTATTTCATTCTTTCTGATCGCTCGGCACACGTCGAGACCACCCATCTCAGGCATCATCAAGTCGGTGATGATTAAATCAGGAACGAGTTCCTCAGCTTTCTGCAGACCAATCTTGCCATTTTCAGCATAGTATACGCTATAACGCGAAGCCAATTGTGAGCCAATATAAGCGGCTACATCTTTGTTGTCTTCGATGATAAGTATACGACAATCATTATTATTGCTTTCCACTTTATCAATGAGTGACGCCATCGTATCAGGCATTTTGGGAGCGCCGATAATGGGATGACTATCGACGGCTCGCTTGCTTTCGTGGCGGATGGGCAGACTCAAATGGAACGTTGTCCCCTTTCCGAGTACACTTTCTACGTGGATCTTTCCACCGATAACCTCTACGATGCGATGAACTAAGGCAAGTCCTACGCCCGTACCTACCTGTCCTGTATCTTGCTCAGCTTGATAGAAGGGTTGGAAAATATGGGCAAGCGCCGCGGGGTCTATACCCTTGCCCGTATCAGCCACGCTGATCAATAAGTTTTCGTTATCACGTTCTAGCTTTATCGTAATATGTCCATATTCGGGTGTATACTTAAAGGCATTAGAAAGCAGGTTGTTCATAATCTTATTAAGATAATCGGGTACGAAGTCGGTCTCTAAATCCACACTTGTTACGAAGTGGAGATCCACATTGCAGCATCGGGCATAATCACGATAAGATTCGACGATCATCGTAATGTAGGCAGCAATATTACCACTACGCCAATCAAGATTGCCCACTGATGATTTTATCTTTGAGATATCAAGCAATTGGTTAATCAAATCGAGCAAGCTTTCGCCTTGACGTTCAATCGTGCAAATTTTCGCCTTTGTCTCAGCAGGCAAGTCCTCATCATGCTTTAAGTCACCACTTAAACCGAGAATCACGGTGAGCGGGGTGCGGAATTCATGGGTAATATTCGTAAAGAAGTTCTCCCGCATTTGCGACATTTGCTTTAAGGCAACATGATTTCTTTTACGAATACGCTGCACATAAGACATTAAAATCACGATAGCAAATAAGGAGAGCAAAACAAAGATAAAGACGACATAGCTTACATAGCGCATCGTACGCTCTGACTGCAACTTTAAATCCGCTTCATTAAGCATGCGCTTGCGGTGATTGCGCTCAATGTTCAAACTTATATTTTGTATGCGATTTACGCGGCCTATATTCAACACACTATCTTGCCAAAATTGGGCTTGCTCGTGACAAGAGAGCGCATCTGCATAGCAACCGGATTGCTTGTAGTATTTATAATACTGATCGTAAACTTGTACAAGATGCTCAGGTGACTTAATTCGAGTAGCCATCTCTTTAGCTCGCCCCAACTGCTCCAAAGCCTCAGACGTTTTCCCTAATTTGAAGTAAATACCGGTCAGAGCCAACAACGGACTTAAAGCGTGCCATTCATCTTTGCAAGGCTGCAAAAGACTATAGGCGGTTTCATAATCACGGGCTGCTTGCTCATATTCGCCGGCCTTTTCGTGCAGTGAGCCCAAATAGGTATGACAAAGCGAGATGCCAATAACCTCGTTTGCCGCTTTATTGAATTCCATGGAGCGTAGATAGTAAACGCGCGCCGAATCTAACTTTCCGGATTCCTCAAAGATAGAGCCAATATTTGCGTTGTCAATGGCCTGACCTACGGCACTATTGAGTTTTTTCTCCCCTTTTAGCGCGAGACGCAGAACGCTATCAGCTCGCTCATGGTTGCCAAGACTCATGTAAATATTACCTAGACCATTGAGCGACTTAACGTGGTTTTTCAACGCCAATTTAGAAGTGTCGGAGAATTCTTCGCTCAATTTTAAGGCGCGATAATGGTATTCTTGCGCTACGTCGAGTATACTCATTCGACGATAATCCGTTCCGATATTATTAAGTGAACGCACCCACTCTAGCGTGTCATTAAGCGCTTCTGCTTCTTTAAGCGCCTCCGAATGAGCGCGCACGGCTTCTTCAAAGCGGCTCTCATTACGCAGACGCTTTCCCTTTATGCGCAGAGCTATGATATAGCCTATTTTATTGCCGCTTTCTGCAAAGCGGTGCTGTAGGGTCTCAATAGAGTCGATCGAAGATAAGGCTTCTACTTGTTTTTCTAAAGCTACTCGCTCTTCGTTACTAACACTTGATGATTTCCCCCCGCAGGCGAAAAGGAGCACAATGAGTGCTACAACACCACAGGTATGATAGAGGTGCAGAGAGGACTGCAAAAATTTCGTTTTATTCGCTGCTGAAAAAATGGAACGCAGGAAATTAACATTAGTGAGATCAGGACGGCAACATTGCATTGAGTATTGTCTTTAGATCAATTCGAGTTACGTATTGACTTTTGGTTGATGTAAAAAGGATTGCGTAACTCTTGCAAAAATAATTACAAATTTGATAGTAATGACCCTAAACGCCATAATTTTTCTTAGTATACCAAGTATCATTACGCAAGATAATAGTGAGGAAGATAATTTCGTTGTGGGGAAGAATATACAAAAGCAAGAGCGGTTTGTACTTAAATTGAAAAGTACGCAGTTAAGACTAGTTATTGAGTTACGAAGCTTCACGATGTTGGATTGATCGTGATACACATCGTCTTAACGCCAAGTATGGCTCACCATTAAATAAAGTGCGAAATCTTCGATGAAATGGGGAAAAATCGCGACTTTTTGTAGTACGACACTGGACAAAAACGAGACAAGGCACAACACTTCGGGGAATATAAATAGCAATTGAGGACCATGACGCACAGCGTAATGTGGGCAGTCCGTTTGAACGCAACAGTATCGGAGATTTACGATGCCTTCAAAATCTTTTGACTGAAAATGATCAACCTATAATGCTCCGGTGAATAACGAGGAGTTTGGCTGTAAAAGGCCAACTCCTCGTTTGTGTTTTAGCCTCAAGTTTAGATGAGCAAATCTTATGCTTGTCGTAATAGCGTTTGTGTTTATCATTTGCAAGCCTATGAAGAATACTATTGAATCAGAGGTGTTAAGCACAAAGATACGAAGGAGACACATTCCACTTCTAACGCACGATGAAAATTAAGTAGGATTCGATAAAACGCTTATGAAGCTTATCTCCACTTAAGGATGAAACATCACCCAGCTTTTCACAAAATCACAGATGTTTTTGGCTTACCAAATTGTTTATTACTAATTTTGCATTTGTCCTCCGGCCTTATAAAGGCAGAGATATCCCCTCAAAAAAAAGAAAACGTCGAAAATCGACCGTGAGCACAACCCACAATAAGAGAGAATGGAACATGAAATACCCTTGCGGTTTAAGCCTTTCCCTTTCGACCACAGAGGCATTAACACCATAATATTTTAGAAAAGTACACTACAAACAAAACAAAAAAAACAACCCAACTATTTACTCGCAACGCTTCTAGACGTTGCACAACATGCTACAATTATGACAAACCATTTATTCAGCAGCAGATACATAGCCATCATCGGGCTGTTTATCGCTATGTTTGCCCTGCCTGTTCAGGCGCAAAACATTCTGCTCTCGGAAGACTTTGAAGACGTCATACTCGATGAAAACGAGGGAGAGAGCACACAAACACTACCGAGCGGCTGGACGAAGATCGACGCGGATAAAGATGGACAAAATTGGTTCATCTACTACACCGAACCCGGCGGCGTAGGTCAAGGACACAATGGCGGAAAGTGTGCAACGTCGGCTTCTTTCGACAAAATGACGCAAGCGGGGATCCATCCGGACAATTATCTCGTTTCGCCCGAAGTGAAAGGCGCCGTCCGAGTAACGTTCTATGCTTGCGCACAAGACGAAAGCTATTCGAAAGAGCACTTTGCCATCTGCGCCTCTACGACCGGGATGGAAGCTGCTGACTTCAAGATCATACAAGAATGGACCATCAGCGAACTTCCCTCCTCTGCACCGGGCAAGCGCTTGAAAGATCAGACGGCTTGGAAGCTTTTTGACGTCAACCTGCCTGAGGGAACAAAATACATCGCCTTCCGTCATTATAATAGTACGGACCAATATTGCGTGAACATCGACGATGTAACCGTTTATGGCAATCAGGCAACAACGACCTACGGCTTCAAAGTAGGCGGTATGGAGGTAACTTCGGGCAATGCGCTCAACATCTCTCAAGTGGGCGGTTTCTCTGCGGTAACTAAAGGCAAACTGATTTACGACGATGCCTCTAAAACGCTTACGCTCAAGGACGCAACGATTAAGCTCCCCGCTGAAAGCGAAGCATCGGGATTAGAGTTCTTTGGCAATCAAGCTTACACAATTAAATTGGAAGGCAACAATCAAATCCTGACCACGCGCGGCTGGGCCATTCGCGGGCAAGAAGGCGCGCTTAACGTCAAAGGGCCGGGTAAACTGGTCGTTATTATGTCCGACTCACTCAAGGGCATCAAGACGCAAGGCGATCTGAGCTTTAGCGACAAGTGTAAAGTACTCGGCGCAATGCCTATTATGACCGAGCAAGCCGGCAAAATCTATATCGACGGCGCTTACATCCACGCAAGAAACCGTGATAGCAGCTTTGCTATATCAGCAGAACTCAGCGGCGGCGGCGATTTGGCCGTGCGCAACGCTAAAGCTTACTATCAAGGCAAGGAGGCAAGCATAGGCACTTACGAAGGTAAAAAAGGACAAACGCCTACGCAATTCCGCACCTTCCTTTATAATAACAAGCCCTGCGATGAGATCATCATTCAGGATCTTGGTCCCGATGGCGTCATCTTTGAAGAAGACTTTGAAAGTGTTGCCTTAGATAAGGAGGAAGGGCTCTTCTCTTTTGATATGCCTTATGGTTGGACGACGATTGATGCCGACAAAGATTCAGCTACTTGGGTTACGATTGGCGACGGGCGTAATGGAGGCAACTGCGCGACATCTGCTTCGTGGAAGAACAAAGGACTTACGCCGGACAACTTCTTGATTACGCCGGAACTCTATGGTGCGATGCGCGTCACGTTCTATGCCTGCGCTCAGGATAAGAAAGTCGCTGGCGACCACTTTGCCGTTTGCGCCTCTTCTACAGGACGCGAAAAGGACGACTTTACGATTGTGCAAGAATGGACTACCGGCGAAGAAGCGGCACCTGCACCGGGCGCTCACAGGTTAGATCAAGGCGAATGGAAACTCTACGATGTCAACTTGCCGGCCGGCACAAAATACATTGCCTTCCGCCACTTTAACACGACAGATAAGTTCCGCGTCAATATTGATGATGTAAAAGTCTATGGAAACTTGACGGGCGTAAGCCACGTGAGCAGCGAGGCACCGGTAAGACCGGGCATCTACAGCCTTAGCGGTGTGAAACTCAACGGCAACTTGAATGACCTGCCTAAGGGTATATATATTGTCAACGGCAAAAAGCTGGTGAAGAAATAATCAAATCAATTGATCAGCGGGAAGCGTCGTGATAGGCTCTGTCGGCAATCCAAAGCGTACGACGATCTACCACGATGCTCCCCTCCTCAAAACCTAATGCCCCAACTTCCTCGTAGGCAAGGCGCCCAAAAGCGCTTCAAAAGGGAGGTACATTATATATGAAAACATCACACAGACTAAAGTTAGTCGGACTCCTCTCTTGGTGCATCGCGATGATCGCTCTCTCCACTCCGGCGAAAGCACAGACCGAGTACGACATTTGGATTTGCGGCACGCAAGTCACTTCCGAAAACTGCGGCGACCTTTCAGTGATTGAAGGCGTCAACGGAACGGTAACGTATGATCCTACAACAAAAACCCTAACCCTGCAGCGCGCCACCATCAACATTGGCGAAGAGGGGCAGGCCATCTACTCTGAAGTAAACGACTTAATCTTAAAAGTCATTGACACCAACAACGTGACGACGGTAAAGGCATCTGCGCTTTTCATCACCAAGCCGCTGACCATTACAGGCGGGGGTACGCTTAATGCGAAAAGCCAAGACTTCTGCGCCATCTATGCGTGGGGCACAGATCTTACGATCGACGATTGCACGGTAAATGCCTCAAGCGCTGGATATGGCATCACCGGGGATAGCGGTGAGAGCGAAAAACTCACCATTCGCAATGCCGCCGTAACGGCAGAAGGTGAGCAAGAAGGCGCGATCTGCAATTTTCATTCGCTCACGCTTGAAGGCTGCACGCTTACGCAGCCCGCGGACGCAGCATTCGATGCTTCTCTTAACGGCGTTGCGCTCAATGGAGAATTGGTCAAGCGTGGACTGACGATTGCCAAGGGCACATCTGGCATCCTCCAGCCGACCATCAGCACGACTGCTCCAAAAGGCATCTACACGCTCAACGGCCAAAAGCTTCGCGGCACATTGCGAGACCAAGCCAAAGGATTATATATCGTCAGCGGAAAGAAAGTCGTAAACAAATGAGCAAACAGCAGACGAACAAATTAGAATTCGATTTAACGCGACACCGACATCGCACTACGTTAAGTTGCTGAATAAAAAAAGTAACACAACATAGCTCCGTAAGATCTTCGGAGCTATTATTATATATGTATATAAATCTGATCAACAAGGTGGTAAGCAATAGAAAAAGCAACTAAGTCCGCACGGTCATTAAGAACAGCGGACCAAAGAAGCTTTCTTTTTTCACCCGGTCTTTATCCCGGTTTATTACAAAGGCTTGGGATTTTTTTCCCAAGGTTGCGGACATTTTTCCTCAACCTTGGAATTTTTGTCCGCTAGGTTGGAATTTATACCATCTTATACCACTGACGACAAAACTGCCGCAGCTCACGTAGAGATAAGCACAAGTCGTGAGGTTGCTTCCTTTTGAGGTTTCCAAACAGCAACAACCGCAACGTCATTCGTAAACCCACGTAAAAGCGATGCGAATAAAACAAGAAAAGAACGCAGAATAAATGATTGACTAAGAGATAAAATAACGAACAATCATAAAGAAATAGTAAAATTAAATGAAGAATTGAAAGATTAATTCAAAGAAAACGACTATATTTGCCGTTGTGCACCTTCACCTAACACGTACAACTCATAAGTAACCACTAAGGCCCGTGCCTCCGATACGACCTTGCTCCCAAAAGGAGTTTCAACAGGGAGGTATATATATCATGTGTAAAACACTACTTAAAAGCACCTTCGCTACTGTTGGCGCACTGTTTCTTTCAACCTTTATTCTGCCGCAACAAGTACAAGCACAGAGAGAGTACGAACTCAAACTCTGCGGCAGATATGTAAGCGAAGACAACTGCAACGACCTCTCTATAATTCCCGGCATAACGGGAAAAGTAAAATATGACCCCGAAAGCTATACACTTACACTCGAAAATGCAACCATCCACACCACAGACGAGGAAGAAGACGGCTTCGGCATTTGGAATAAAGTGCGCGGCTTGACGATCTGCCTCATAGGCAACAACACGATTACAACAGAAAACAGCGGCGGCATCATCAATGGCTACGGCATCGACCTCACTTTCGCAGGCAACGGAAAACTGACAGTGACCGGCTCCACCACGGCTAAAAGAGATTATCAATATGGCATTGTCAATCGAGGCACGATCACCGTGAGCGACTGTAATTTGGAAATCAGCGGCGGCGTATATGGTATCTCTTGCGGCTATTGGATGTTTGAGAATTGCACAGTTCGCGCCAAGGGCGGCGGCCACGATCAAGACTCGCACGCTGGTAGCTTTAGCTGGGTATGGGGAGAACTACCAAAGTTTACCGACTGCAAAATCACCGCCCCTACCGGAACACAATGGAAAGACTTCGGCACCGGTAGCGCGATCAATTACACCCTCTCCGATGCCGATGGCAAACCCGTGACCGACTGGGTTGAGATTACGCCTGAAGCATCAAGCATCAACACGCCGTCTATCTACACGGCTGTTAAGCAAGGCATCTACAGCCTTAGCGGCCAAAAACTGAACGGCACGTTGAAAGATCAAGCCAAAGGGTTGTATATCGTCAACGGCAAGAAAGTTGTAAAGCAATAAGCTGCGCCTTAGAAAAGACGTCAAGGCTCCGCAAGGCACCCAAAGGCAAGCGCTTGGCCCTCATCAAGCGGCAACACGCAAAACTAATTCGACGTATTGGCGGAGAATTTTGATATTTTCTCTACCTTTGCGTATTAAAAGTTAACAACAAAGCGAGAAGACGGCCGCTTAGGCCGCTCTTCTCGCCTTAATTCTTTTTTCTACATGACGCAAAAGACCTTCAATCGTACGCTGATCACAGCTGCGCTGCCCTATGCCAATGGCGGGGTCCACATCGGCCATTTGGCCGGCGTCTATATCCCCTCGGATATTTACGCCCGCTATCTGCGCTTGCGCAACAAGCCGGTACTCTTCATCTGCGGATCAGATGAGCACGGCGTACCCATAACCATTCGCGCCCGCCGCGAACATTGCACGCCGCAAGACGTCGTAGATCGCTATCACAAACTGATTAAAGAATCCTTTGAAGCCTTCGGCATCAGCTTCGATATTTATAGTCGGACGACGAGCGCTGTCCACGAAAAGACAGCCACAGAGTTCTTTAGAGCGCTCTACGATAAAGGCGAGTTTATAGAAAAAGAAAGCGAGCAGTACTACGATGAAGAAGCCAAGACATTCTTGGCCGACCGCTACATTACGGGAGAATGCCCCCATTGCCACAAGCCCGGCGCTTACGGCGACCAATGCGAGAGTTGCGGCACGGCGCTTTCGCCCCTCGAACTCATCAATCCGCAATCGGCTATCAGCGGTTCAAAACCCGTTCTGCGCACCACGAAACACTGGTATCTGCCTTTAGACAAGCATCAGCCGTGGTTAGAGAAATGGATCTTAAGCGATCACGCCGATTGGCGCTCCAATGTGACCGGCCAATGCAAGAGTTGGTTTGATATGGGCCTACAACCGCGCGCCGTCAGTCGAGATCTCGATTGGGGTATCCCCGTTCCCGTCGAGGGCGCTGAGGGTAAGGTGCTCTACGTTTGGTTTGACGCACCGATTGGTTACATTTCCAACACACGCGAACTGCTTCCCAACGATTGGGAGACGTGGTGGAAGTCGGACGACACGCGTTTAGTCCACTTTATCGGCAAGGATAACATCGTATTCCATTGTATTGTCTTCCCCGCGATGCTGAAAGCTCACGGCGAGTATATCTTGCCCGACAACGTACCCTCCAACGAATTTCTGAATCTCGAGGACCGCAAGATTTCGACCTCGCGCAATTGGGCCGTATGGTTGCACGAATACCTCTCTGACTTCCCTAACAAGCAGGACGTCTTGCGTTATGTACTCACAGCCAACGCTCCGGAGACGAAGGACAACAACTTTACGTGGAAGGATTTCCAAGCTCGGAACAACAACGAGTTGGTAGCCGTCTACGGAAACTTTGTAAACCGCGCACTCGTATTGACCCACAAATACTACGGTGGGGAAGTGCCGGCCTGCGGAGCGCTCCTGCCCGAAGACGAAGCTACCATTGCTGAGTTTAAGGACGTAAAAGATAAAGTCGAATACTTACTCGATCACTTCCGCTTCCGTGATGCGCAGAAGGAGGCGATGAATCTCGCGCGCATCGGCAACAAATATTTAGCCGATGCTGAGCCTTGGAAGGTCATCAAGACGAATCCGGAGCGCGTAAAGACGATTTTATATATCGCCCTCCAACTCGTGGCCAATCTGGCCACGGCTTTCGCGCCCTTCCTGCCTTTCAGCAGCGAGCGTCTGCGCCGCATGCTCAACCTCCAAACGCTCGATTGGAGCAGACTGGGCCATACGGATCTCCTGCCGGCCGGTCACCAAATTGGCCAGGCCGAACTCCTCTTTGAAAAGATCGAGGATGAAGTCGTGACGGCTCAGGTAGAGAAACTCAAAGCTATGGAAGCGGCCAACGAAGCTGCTGAAAAGAAGGCAGAACCGATTAGTGCGGAAACGACAATCGACGACTTCGCGAAGATGGATCTGCGCGTTGGCACGGTCTTGAGTTGTGAGCGCGTGCCGAAGAGCGACAAACTGCTGCAATTCAAGATTGACGACGGCCTCGGCGGTCGTACAATCGTAAGCGGCATTGCCAATTATTACGAACCGGAGCAATTGGTTGGCAAGCAAGTAGTCTTTATTGCCAACCTCCCACCGCGAAAATTACGCGGCATCGTCAGCGAAGGAATGATTCTAAGCGCTCAAGACTTAGACGGATCGCTCTCCGCTCTCACGACCGACCGTCCCGTAGCACCGGGTTCGCAAGTAGGTTAACGCCGGCGCCGACCGCTATCGGCCACAGCCCCGTGCGGAATGCGCAAGGAGCGGCCATAAAAGGCGCACAAGGGCATCAGCCTTGCGCCCAACCTGCCTTTCAGGGCCTACATACTGATCACGCATCGCCGGATGCGCTCTTGCGTAGGAGAATAAGCTTTTAATAGGCCTATTCTCCTACGTTTTTTTGTGCAAATGCCCCACTCACTCGTCCGCGCTTCGCCGCGCGGTTTCGTTTGGCGGCAGCAAACTATCGTTTGGTGGCAGCAAACCATCGTTTGGTGGGAGCAAACCATCGTTTGGCGGCAGCAAACCATCAGCAAGCAGAAACCAAACAGAGCCATCGACTTTATAATCAGCGCAAATACGCAGCAAATAAGATTGAACATAAAACGCCCGTTTGACGATAAGGGTCAAACGGGCGCAAATAGAATAAGCAATCCTACGCAATTCGGGCGGCGCGAGCTACAGACAACGTGCGGACCGACCGACATCGACACGCGCTAAGCGCAAAAGCCATTGTCTGCTTTAAGCATACGAGTGCATCCCCCCAAGGAAGAAGTTGACGCCGAAATAGGTCATCAGAATCGTAAGAAAAGCCAGCGTCACGAACCAATGATAAGGCAGCGGCCGACGGAAAAGTGGGAGCGTATGGGTATGTACGACGATGCCATAAGTCATAAACGTAATGAGTGCCCACACTTCTTTGGGATCCCAACTCCAATATTGCCCCCAAGAAACGTTGGCCCATATCGCACCGATAAAAATACCAATGCCTAAGGTGGTCAAAGCCGGATAAAGGAAGAGGAGAGAGAGGCGTCGGAGTGCCATAAGCGCCTCATCATCTGCCCCGAAAAGGCGCGAGATGAGTGCCGTCAAGCCGCAAATAAACGTAAGCGAAAGTAGCGCAAACGACATCATTATAATCGAGACGTGCACACTGAGCAAAGGCGAAGCGAGCACGGGCATAAGAGGCGTGATCTGCGGGTCGAGCTGCCCCAGGTGGGCTACCAGCAAGAAGAAACCGGCCAAGAGGAAGCCGAAGGTCAAGACCAACTTATTTTTTAGGCAGACGATGAGCGTCAGCAGTTGGACGAACCAAGCGAGCAGCAGCATCGTCTCATAGCCGTTGGCCATCGGGATCGTTCCGGTTATGATCCAGCGGAGTATTTCGTAATACGTCAGTGTGCCCCAAGCGAGCAAAGACGCCACGAAAAAGAGGCGGGGCAACCACTTGACGACGAAGCGGCGCTGCGTCTGGCGGTGGGTCGTCAAGTAGATGACGTAAAAGAGCGACAAGAAGCCCAGCGTCAGATTAAAGATGAATAGAATGGTTGTAAATGGCCACTTATTGTATTGCAATTCGGCTCTGATCTTCAGCGCTGAAGGCAGGGAGGCGCCGCCGTGGTCTCCTTGGTAGCGCCGCACGGCATCAGTCACACGATTGAGGTGATCCCAATCGCCGGCTTGGGCGTAGGCATTCCATACGGCAAAGGATTGGTCGATGAATTGGTGCTCATCGGCAGGCAATGTTTGGGGCAAACTATCGGCCGGCGCGAACCAAGTGATCTGTTGCCGAGTCGTAACCGGAAAAAACTTGAGCGGAAGTCCGCGCCGCAGGTCCATAATCAACTTGATGTTAGCATCAAGTTCGGCAACGTCCTTATGAAAACCATCGCGATTGCCTTCTGCATATTCGCGCACAGCAGGGCCGAGAATGTAGCCACCTGCAGCGGCATTAAAAAACTGACTTAAAGAGGCATACTTGGGCAAGTTGTAACGCTGACGCACTTCAGCGGCCTTCACACGTATCATCGGCTCAATGGTCCATTGGTTGCCCCAGAAAATCCACCCGGTCAAGACTTGCTCAGCCGTATAGCCGTTGTACGTGCGATTGCCATAGATTTTTGTCGTAAAGTCGAGCGCATAGGTTTGCACCGGACAAATACGGCCATTATACAACATGTCGAGGCAGCCCATGCGATGTGCAGCATCGGCAGGAAGCGCCGGTGCAGCCGCAGAGGAGATTCCGACGGCAAAAAACAAGACCACGGTAGCGCCCCGCAGGAGTCGCCGGAAAGTGCCCTTAGGATCAATCAACAACCAGATGAGAGAAAGGAAAAGCAAGGCGTAGCCGGCATACGTAACCGGAATACCCCAAGGATCGGCATTGATCGTAAGATAAGCACCTTGACCGTCGTCGTCGTAAGCGCTTTGATAGAGGCGCACGTTGCGATACGTGTAAATGCGATTCATAGAGACGCTCCCGCCGACGGAGGACGCTCCATCGAGAATCGTGAAGCGGGAGATGTAATCTTTCGCCGAACCGGTACCGGCATGGTAGAGTACGTCGAAACGATCCAAGCGCAAGCGGAAAGGCAAGGCGCGCTGTTGCTCGCCGGCCGCACCATCGTCTTTCGGGGTAAAGGTGGCGGTAGGCGTATGTAAACGAAGATGTATGGTGCCGCGATAGGCCGTCAGGCTGGTTAAGAGTGCACCGGTAAGGATCAAGACAAAGGAGGCGTGGAGAAGCACCGTGCCCGCACGCCGCGGACCTTGACGGTAATAATAAATAATGGAGACAAAGGTCAGTGCAGCCCAAAGCAGCGAAAACCAGAGTGAGCCGTAAATATATCGGGCGGCATAGGCTGAACCTTGATTGTGCTCCACAAAGGTGGCCACGCCCATCGCTAAAAGGGGCAGGAGATAAAGGAGGAATAGGATTTTCTTCATCTTGAATGTTAGCTAGTTGACAAAGAGCAGCAATGGCTTCACCTGACAAGGCAGGAAAGGACTTATAGATGGCGAAGAAGATAACTGCGCAGCAGAGTTTGAGGGCTTTAAAATTGTGATGTTATGAAGAAATGGCTCGACTCGGCTCGTCCTCTTCAAAACAGGCGAGGCCTTACTTTAACCAAAAGCCTTCGAGCAGGCGAAACGATAAGGAAGAAAACAGCTCGTATGGCGGAGGTCACCTAAGGTGTATCGAAAAGAGACACTTTCGGTATCTTCCTACCATACTCGCTGTTTGTCGTGCTTGCCGGAGGCTCTATAAACGTCCTCTTCGGCAGGGATAAGTCAATTAGATGGCATCAATAAACGCCACAACGGCATCGCGATCGCTCTTCTTGAGCTTATAGAATTTGTCTGTAGCCCATTTGGCCTCGCTCTTTTCAGATACGCCGTGCCACATAATGGCTTCAATGACGTTGCGAGCACGGCAATCGTGCAAGCGGTCGTGAGCGCCGGTCTCTTGATAACTCAAGCCACGACCCCAGAGCGGCGTCGTTCGGCACCAATCGGTGCGAATGTTATTGTCCATATACAGGCGATGCTGGATCATATCGGTATAAGGCCAGATCGTTTGATGGGCATAACGGGGCAAAGCGCCTTGACCGCGCGTGATCGCATCGGTATAATAGTTGTCAGCACCAGTTTTCCAAGAAGGACGGTGGCAGGCGGTACATCCCATTTCGTAGAACAATACTTTGCCGCGCTTCACTTGAGGATCGTAGAGATTACGCGCACCCGGTACGGAGAGACCACGGTGCCATACCATAAAATCGTAATAGTCTTTGTCCGTCATTTCCTCACCGTAAGGCTCTACAAAGTATTTCTCGTAAGTAGCTTTGTCGGAAGGCTTATTCAAACCCAACAAGAGATTGACCAAATAACTGATGCTATCGCGCGAGCCGTCGGCATAATAAGGATGCAACAAAGATGCGGCATCGCTACCATTCTGTTGTATATAATTAATGACGTCTTGGTTTTCTGACATGGCCTTGGCCCACGCCTTGGTCGTATAGAGATAGTGACGATCACTGCGGGTTACGTTGGTAATATTCCACATCGCATTGGCACCAGGACCATCTTGCAAACTACCACGCGTCAAGGCATACGTAAAACGCTTGATGCGCTTTGTGCCGTCAGCCAGGGAGTACCACGCCGTAGCGGCCCAGTCGTTAGCGGCAGCATTCCACATCGCGGGATTGAGCTGGGCGTGCTGTGCCTCCTTAGCGTATTGTGCTTTCAGCGAATCGTCATCGATAGCGTCAAGGAGCGCCGCACCATAAATACCAATAGTCGACTCTAAACGCACGGCATAATCTTTCGGCTTCGGATTCGTGTTAAACGCCGTCACGGGTATCTTCACTTCGGGATAGATCAAGTCGTAAGTCTCGCCATCGGGAAATTTATTACCGTGGCTATCTTGCTTGTGCTTCCACGTTATGGAGATCTGCGCTTCGTCTACGGGAGGCAGGAAGGGCTTCATCGCCTTCGTCTGCGGCATACCTGTTACCTCCGTAATGTATTGATTCTTCTTATAAGCTTGTCCGTTGCCGTCTACGCCATCCTTGTCGTGATAGATAACCAGCAGATAGCCATTGCCCATCGTGTTGGCCAAGTAGGTTTCTTGGCGGCTACCGTGTCCATAACCAGGGTGGCAGTAAAGACAGCCGCTACGCACCCACGCCGGGCCTAAGCCTTTGCGAGGACGGGTGTTGAGCGTGAAATCTTTTTCAAAGAAAGTTTCGCCGTGTTTAAACGTCTGATAAAGGCCGTTCTGCTCCACAAAAGGAGAGGGATTGGAATAGCAGCCTTCTTCGTGACTTGTTGTACCCAGTTCACCACCCGGTTTCCACTCTGCGGCAGAAAATACGTCGTTAGCCTCACCTTCTTCACCTTGGGGGTTCACGATCCGATCATCCGAACAAGCAACAAAAGACATAGCTACGGCGCTTGCAAGGATGGCTCTGTACATTAAATTGTGATATTCCATAATTTCGTTTTTCTATTGTGAAATGACGCTTAACGCCCGTCAGGCGAGGAGAGAGGCGCGCTTTGTCGCAAACCGGCATACATTATATATAGTAGTGCCGAAAACTTTGACGGTAACGCGCTGTTGTGGCCACGACCCGCTGTTGCGGCGATTGGCGGCAACAGCGGGTTCGCGCTCATTTCAGATATCTGTTTTATTTCGTGTTCTTTTGAATAACATCATTAGCTTCGCTCAAAGCATCGCTCAACTCCTGACAAGCATCAATAGCGACTTTACACTTCGGACTTTGATAGTTCTTTACAAACGGCGCGGGTATGTCTTTAATCGCCGCAATCGCTCCCTGAATAGCTTTCTCCACACGCTCGCCCACGGCCTTATCATATTTTTGGAAATAAGCGTGGAAGGAAACAGCTTGGTTGCGCTTGCTCGGCACACCGCCATACCATACATTCTCTACGCTATGGATATTGTTTTGGAAATCGTTCAGCGAATTCCAGCTATACGGAGATTCAATGTAGCTAACGTCCTTACCGGAGAAGGGGTTATTGATTTTCGTGTTACCTACTTCATCGGCAATGCCACCTGCACTATTATCGCCGCTCAGCACAGCACTGGCTGCCAACTTCACACTTTGATAAACGCTACCTGTACCGCCGGCATTGATCATACTATAACCATACGACTTACCCAGGTCGGTCACGTAAGCCTTTCCTAATTCGTCTAATACATCGAAGTGGGCTTTTGGAGCATTTTCATTCCAAGCGCACTCCAATTGATATACGCTATTGCGCAAGTCTTCCGCAACGGCTTTCGCAAACATCAATTCGCGCTCGCCTTTTACGTTAGTGAAATCAAGTCCATCGCGATTCCAAGAATCATACGTATTCAATTCTGACGCCAAGCGGTTCTTTCCATCGCGGAAGAGGATAAACTCTATGCCGTGGAAGCCAATCAAACTCTGGTCATAGTTTGATGCCGTCGCAATAGCCTGCCCGCTACTCAAAAGGTTGTGCAAGGCCGTCAAGTCGAGGGGCCAAGAATCGATGTGCGGGTCGATGCTAAAGTGAGATGCAGCGCCCAGCAAGAAAGCCTCGCTCTTCTCATAGCCTGCACGAGCGTGCAAGAAAATCTCACAAGCCTTGTCTACTTGGCTCTGCGTGATGCTACCGGGTTGCATAGCGGTAAGCGCATCGAGCAGTTGGGTGCAACTGTCAGCCAAGTTGGCATAAGTTGGGTTGATTGTATTTTCAACATCACCCTTCAAAATCTTTTGCAGAAAGACGTCGCCTTCGCTCAATTTGGGCGCATCTGTTCCATTTTCGCTACAACTTGCGAATGTCAAGCAGGCCGCTCCGAAAAGAAGTGCCACGCTTGCTTTAAATAAATTCTTCATTTGATTATGGCTTTTAATGTAATTGATTTTTACTCCGATTGAAGATACTCACCCTCGCCTATTTCGTAGCCTTTAAAGGAAGAAGCCCTCATAAGCCACGCCGAGCGATACGGACGGCTCATTATTATATTGGCGTTTCAGGAAGCGTTGCGAATATTCTGCCTTGATCACGATTTGAGGCACAGGATAGTAATTCAAGCCCACCGCCATGCGATGTTTCTCCGTATAAGGAAACTTAGGTTGCATCGCAGTCGGTATATAAGAATTGTAGTATTCATAATGCGCAAAAGCATAGAGCTTTTGATTGTCGGCGCGTAGCTTTTCTATTTGCGAGAAGATGTTATAGCCCACCTCTAAACCGCAAGCGATCGCCGCTTTGCCCACATAGTCGCGATTAAAGGGCGACGTCTTCGTCTGGCGGCCCGGTAGCAGGCGCACTTCGTTGGCATCACCAAGGTGTCCGTAGTCAAAATTACCACGCGCAATCCAGTTATGAGCATCATACGTAAAGTCCAGCGACCCCAAACACAAAGCGCCTTTCAGCTTCGACGCTTTTCCGTTGGCATCGCGCCCAAGTGTATTGTCGATAGAGTGGCCGTAATAGGCACTAAGTCCTATGCGCAAACCGGGGATGCTATAATTGTCTACGCGCAACGCAATCGCATATTTGTTAGCCACGGCAAATTCCATCGCCGAGCCGGCACCTTTTTGTATCCACTTATCCCGGCTAAAGCTCATCGCGTCCAAGCCCGGAAGCAATTGCAGCTCGTAGCGCCAAGTACCCAAAAAGCCCCACAAACTCACACCCGTTTGATGCCAAGTACAAGGCAGTATGGTCGCCTCACCCTCCGGCCGATAAACCGTAAAGTAATGGAGCGGCTCGTGATCGGCATTCGTCAGACCGAAAGGCACAACGATATGCCCCATACGCAGATTGAGCCAGCGTCCAAAACGCTTTTGAATCCAAAACTGCTCAAGCTCTACTTCGCCACCTTTCTCTACTTCTTGCTCCCATTCGCCCGATTCTTCGTATTCTTTTTCAAAAGAAACGCCCGTGCCGGTATGTTCAAATTCGATCTCGCTACCCATCGTCCAGCCTTTTCCGAAGTCATAGTTGAGATAGATTACAGCGTGAGGAATATCAAAGCGCCCATGACTTGGATCATTCTTATATTTCCCCGCGTTAGAATAGCGATACACATTGTCGCTAAAAAACTCACGCGTATAAGCGGCTTCACCATAACCACCTACGCTGAAGCGATTACCTCGCACATGTTCTGCAACACTGTCTGATGCAGCCACTTGTGCCGCCGCAGGCGCCGCGCAGGCCACAGCAGCAAAAAAAACGTTGCGTAAAATTTTTATCATATCTAAATGGATTATAACACGATCTGATAATTAGTTGCAAAGTTACACGCACCTTTCTAGCCCATCAATACCTAAAAGTAGGTAAATTCTAACTTTATATTCAAATACGAATGCAAACCAATTGCTCGTATCGTTTTTTTTGTCGAATTTTGCTGTTCAAACTTAGGGACATACATGAAGAGCCAGAAAATCTATGAGCCGAACGACAAGATGTTTTCTCTCATCAGAGACAACTACAACATCCTGCAAAGCCTCGGAAGCTTTGGTATTAAAATCGGTTTCGGAGACCGCACGGTCTACGAAGTCTGCCAAAGACAAGGCGTAGATACGTATACCTTCCTTGCAGTTGTTAATTTGGTCATCAATGATTACCTCGGCGTAAAGATCGATGAGCATATTTCTATGCCCACCTTGCTACATTATCTCAAGGCGAGCCATCAATATTATCTCGGATTCCAATTGCCCACCATTCGGCGCGAACTGGAAGCGGCTTTGGAGGCGGAAGACAATTTGGCCAAGTTGATTCTCAAACTCTACGACAATTACTCGGCCGAGATTCATCGGCATATGAAGTATGAGGAGAAGGAATTGTTTCCGTATGTAACGGCTTTGCTCGAAGGCGACTTATCAAAGAACTTCGACATCGACACTTTCTCGCAACATCATAGTCAAGTGGACCGCAAACTTCGCGAATTGAAGGACATTATCATCAAATATCTACCCACCGATGATATGCACAACAATCGCTTGATGGCCACGCTCTACGACATCTACAACAACGAGGAGTGGTTGCGTCAACATTCCAAGGTCGAGGATATGATCTTTATTCCCGCGATCAAATTCTTGGAGAAATCAAAGCGCAAAAACGTACTCACAGAGAAGATTTCTTCGCTCGTAAGCAATAAGGAGGAGGAATTAAGTGCGCGCGAACGCGACGTCATCATCAGCATCGTGCAGGGCATGTCCAACAAGGAAATTGCTGAGCATTTGTGTATCTCGACAAATACCGTCATTACGCACCGACGCAACATCGCTCGAAAATTGCAGATCCATACGCCGGCCGGTCTGACTATTTATGCCATCGTCAACGGCTTGGTCGACATCTCCTCGATTCAGGCTTAAGATCTTTTGCGCAATATATATACATTTCCCTGACGCGCTACACGCCCTTCAGCCACCAGTTCGCTCAAGACGCGTGAGAGCGATGGACGCTGCACACCCATCCGCAGGGCAGCGGCTTGCACATTCTCAAGCCGACCACTCGTTTGCAGATATTTTAGCACGCGTGAGCGCAAACTTTGCAAGGCAAATTCATCTACCTTTTTGGCTAAAAACAAACTACGATCGGAAACGATGCGCAGAAAGTTGCGCAACACCTCCGGTGAGCGCTGCATAAAGGTCAAAAAGGCATCGCGATTGATCACCAAGATCTCGCAGGGCGTTTTCGCCATCACGGTTACGGGAAACGTATTCACCGAAGCGTAAATAAAAGCAGGCGCCAAAATATCCGTAGCGTGCAATTCGTCCATCTTCAGTTCTTTTCCTTCAGGGTTCACCATAAAGGCTTCAGCCACGCCCGACGCAATCAAACTAACCGATCGGCACGCTTCACCGCGGCGAGCTATGATATCGCCGGCGGCGTAATGGCGCATGTTATTGGGTGCAACGGATAAAAAATCGCGGAGTTCTTCAGCGGAAGTGCCAAGGAAAAGGGAACTTTCCAAAATATCTGAAACGTCTATCATACCTGCTTTTGTCTTATTTCTTTGCTTTCATCTCGCTGCGTAGCCGCTGCTCTGGCGGCCGCGTAGGATCATCGACAAAGTTACGGATTACGGCCGATTCGTCACAATCTTCGATGAAAATAATCACGCCTTCCGCCCTTGTCGAGCATCCCCCTTTTTAGGTAATTTTTACTTGTGCCGCAAAGAAAAATATTGCCCGCTTGCGCCCATTGAGGTAAAATCGGCGCAAGCGGGCTCGCATAAATAAATGCTTTATTGCTATTTATTTTATCCAAACGTCCGTCCCCATAGCATACACTTTTTCAGAATAAACGCGGCATGCCATCCTATACCCCTTCGAAGGGCCTAAGGCGGAGACTTTATAGCCAATCTTTCCCTTCTTCATCGTAATCCTTTCTACCATACACCAGTTGTAAATGACCAACTTGCGAATATTGCCATCTTTCTCAAATTCTGCTTCCCCTAAGTCTTTCGAATAGACGCCTGCCGTCTGCGTCACTTCGGTTAGAAGCTTTTCGCCTTTGTAGATACCCACGCTTTTCATATGAAACGTTTTATACCCACGGGCGTAAAACGTATCCGGCTGCATCCCTTCTTGGATCATGATCGTATCGCCACCTTTATTGGTCAAAATATATTTATCTGCATCTATATCACGACATGCACCCAAACACGCAATAATGAGTAAGGAGAGTAGACTTGCGGATGCGAACAATAATTTTCTCATAGATTTTAGTTTTGAAATGGTTCAAGTTTTATCAATTGCAAAGTTAGAAAAAAAGAAATTGAAAAACTATTTCACAAAATAATTTTGCAACGCCCCTATTTTTCGGGCTACCGCTTGCTTTTCTCCACCCTCAGCGCCCTATTTCGAACATCGGCAGGACAGACATTTTAGTTTTTCATCGTGATAAAAAAGGTTTGCGCTCGTGATGAAAAGAGCTTCATCTCACGATAAAAAAGGTCTACGCTCACGAGCGTAAACATACCAAGCCAAGTATCGCGACCTAAAAAAGCAGTGGTAGGGCGTGATTGCTCCAACTTTTCGCACTAAAATTTCCCATCATCGGGCGACGCAAAAGCCACGCGGGCATTTTGATTACAACGAAGGTTGCGGAGAAACGAAGCGCTCGAGATAGTCGAATAAGATAAAGAGAAGAAAACCCGTGAGGGCCAGCATCACAATTGCACCATACATCGCCGTATAGTCCATACGCATCCACAGATCTACGATTAAGTAACCCACGCCTGCATCGGTGCCGTAAGTTTCCGTGACAAACAAGACGGAAATGGCAGTGCCCAGCGCTACGCGCACAGAGGAAAAGAGCGTGGGGGCAATGGCCGGAAGGAGTACGTGGCGCAAAAGTTGGCGTCGATTACCGCGGAGGGAAACGATAACGGCCACGTAGCGCTGCGGAACGGCAGCAAGGGCATCGCGGATATTGACCATCAATTGGAAAACAAGGACCAAGACGAGCATCGTCACCTTGGAGGCGTTGCCCAGTCCGCACAGGACCATGATAATAGGCAACAAAATAAGTTTTGGTACAGGGTAGACAAAATATAAAAGGCCATCGAGCACGTAGCGGAAGGACTTGAAAAAATACATGCCCACTGCGCCGGCCAGCGCTAACAATACGGAGAGGGCCAAACCCATAGCTAAGCGCAGCAAACTCTCGGCTAAATGATGGAAAAGGGACGCCTCGCCGATGAGCGTGGGCAGCTGTTGATAAACGGCCCAAGGGGTGGGAAGCAGATCGCTCCGCAGGGCTTCGGCGCCGAAGATCCATAGGAGGTGCAGCGTAAGAAAGCCGACGAGAAAGCGCCGCAATTGATGGCCGGTGCGACGCGTGCGGCCGCGCAACAGACGGGGGCTAAACATCTTCTAAGGTATATTGAAAATCGGGCAACAACGTGAGCCGCTTATGGGCCGCCAATCGGCGCGGCAGCGCGTGGTGCGTCACCATCACGGTCGTCACGGGATATTGTTCGCGCAAAGCGAGCAGGAGTTCGAAGGCCTCGGCCGCTTTATCAGCATCGAGCGCAGAAAATGGTTCATCGAGCAAAAGGAGTTGGGCTTCCTGACAAAAAGCACGGGCCAAGGCGGCGCGCTGGCGCTGTCCGCCGCTTAGCGTTTGCGGGTAGCGAGTGCAAAGATCAGTCAGTTGGAGCGTCTCTATAATATGTCGTTGCGCCGCTTCCGAGCGCATGCGTCCGCCAAGCAGCCCGGGCAGCGCAATGTTAGCGCCAACGGTCTTCCAAGGCAGGAGTCCGTAACCCTGCTGCACGTAGGCGGTAGCGAGATGCTTATCATTGGCGGCGCATCCACCGATGGTGATGCTTCCCGCTGCGGCGGGCAGCAGGCCGGCCAAGGCATTGAGCAGCGTAGACTTGCCGATGCCGGACGCACCATTGATTTGCAGAAATTCGCCCTGTGCCAGCGTGAAAGAAAGATGGGCTATGATCGGCGCATCTTCAGCCGGCCGACCGCCGGACGGCGGCCGATTGATTCGCAAATCGGAGACGGTGAGAAAGGATGCGGGCGAAGACATGGATGCGTGCGGCGAAGACGTGGATTAGGGCAAGGCCGGCATCGGCACGATGAGCTGTTGGGGCGTCAAATCCTTCTTCAAGGCCTTCTTTTGCTTGAGCCAAGCGATGGCAGCTTGAAGTTCCTCAGCCTTAGGCGGCGTTGCCGGCGTATAATCGGGGACGGGGATGTGCGCAGCCAACTTCTCGGGCGCGCCGGCATAGTCTTTGATCCAACGCGCCAAGGTTTTTGTATCTGCATCGCGCAACTTTTTCACGGCTAAATTATAGCCCTGTAAAAGCAAAGCCAAGGCTTTATTGTTGCCCTCTTGAGCCAGTTCGCGCTTCACCAAGAGTCCTGTTGCCTCCCAGTGATGGGCGGAAGAAACATCGCGTCGGCCGCAACGCCCGGAGGCTTCTGCCATCGTCGCAAAAGGCTCGGGGAGAACAGCGGAGCCGATTTTTCCTTGCAGCAAGAGTTCTAAGCGCAGCGGAATCTTTTGCACCTCGACACGATGTACGACGGCGCCTTTCGCAACTGCGGGCTGCGTAAAACGATCCGTGAGAAAATCGACCACGGTATTGCTGGAGACGCCGAAAGATGAGGGAAAGGCTTCCGAAGTTGCGCCGTAGGCCATCCAACTAAAGTCTCCGTCGAGTTTCATGACGAGTCCGGCGTCCAAACCTCCGGCTACCTGCAACGCAGCGCCGGTATAGTCGGTCACCGTTCCGTCCAATTTGCCGGCTTGGAGTGCCGCATCGCGATCATTGGCAGAGAAAAAGTGGACGATTTCCAACTTTAGGCCGAGCGAATCATAGATGCCGGTCTCCTGGGCCACAGCAAAGGGCAGAAAATCCATAGAACTCATCGCGCCAATCGTGAGCGAGGGCGATGAAGTGGCGTCCTGCGATTTCTTTTTCGGCGCACAGGCCGCAAAAATCAAGACTAAAAGGAGCAAAGGAAAGGATTTGCCAAGCCGCAAAAGGCACTGCGGGAAACCAAAGCCGGAGCGCATCGACGCGGCATCTGTATTTCTTGTCATCATAGCTTATTGGGGTTTATTCACGATGGGCAAATGTACGAAGAAATTCGAAGAAACGACCGCATCAGCGGGCCTAAGTACACTCAAGCCCGACGCAAGCGCAAGCTATTGGCGACTACGCTCACCGAACTCAAGGCCATCGCGGCGGCGGCCAAACTCGGCGAAAGCGAAAGTCCGAAGGTCGGAATCAGAACGCCCGCTGCGAGCGGAATCAGACAGAGATTGTAGATAAAAGCCCAAAACAAATTTTCCCGAATCACGCGAACGATGCGCCGAGATAGGCGAATGGCGGCCGGAATTTGCGACAAATCACTGCGAATAATCGTCATTTGTGCGACGTCCATCGCGACATCGCTGCCGCGCCCCATAGCTATGCTTAAATCGGCCGCAGCCAAGGCCGCCGAATCGTTGATGCCGTCGCCGACCATCGCGACACGGTGACCAGCCGCCTGAAGTTGCTTCACGTAAGTTGCCTTGTCGGCTGGCAAAACCCCGCCGCGGAAAGTTTCAATCCCCAAGCGCTGCGCCAAAGCCGCGGCCGCGCGCTCGCTATCGCCCGTCAAGAGATGCACCGTCAAGCCTTCGCGGCGAAAAGCCTTGACCGCTGCGGCCGACGTAGGCTTGATGCGATCCGCAATGGCAAGCACGGCGATCACGCGCTCCGCATCGGCGAAATAAATCACGGTATACTCGGCTGAAAAGCTCGTTGCCGGCAGCACCAAGTTCAATTCCTCCATCCATTTTCGGTTACCGGCGCGATAAGTTTGTCCCCGATAGACGCCCTCAACGCCCATTCCCGTCCGACTTTGAAAGACTTCGATCTCAGCAGCTTCGACGTCGGCAAAATGACGCACGACAGCGTCGGCCAAAGGATGCTCCGATTTTTGCTCTAAGCCGACGAGGATGCGCATTTGTTCCGCTGTCAGCGCCCCTTGTACCGCTTCGACGTCCGGACGTCCCTCAGTAATCGTACCGGTCTTGTCCAAAACGATCGTATCTATGCTCTTCGCGCGCTCCAAAGCCTCAGCATCTTTCACGAGAATGCCTTTCTCGGCCGCGCGCCCAATGCCGACCATCAGCGCAGTAGGCGTAGCTAAACCCAAAGCGCAAGGGCAGGCCACGACAAGCACGGTTACGGCGCTCAAAAGGGCGCGCGTCAGCGCACTGTCGCCGGGTATATTATCGAAAAGCAGCCAGGCAAAAAAGGAAATCAAAGCAATGAGCATCACGGTTGGGACAAAGACGCCCGCTACCTTGTCTACGAGTCGGCGAATGGGCGCTTTGCTGTTCTGCGCTTCCTGCACTAAGGCGATAATGCGGGCAAGTATCGTCGCATTGCCCACACTTTCGGCGCGAAAGTTAAAGCTTCCTTTTTGATTGATCGTACCTTCAAAGACCTTACTGCCCACTTGCTTTTCCACCGGTACGGGTTCGCCGCTCAAAAGACTTTCATCGACATACGAACTACCGGCCGTAATCGTCCCATCTACGGGCACTTTTTCGCCGGGGCGCACGACGAGGACGTCACCGCTCCGCACTTCGGCGATTTTAACGGTCTCCTGCTTTCCGTCAGCTTTTAAGCGGATCGTTTCCTGCGGTCGCAGTCCCATCAGTTTGCGAAGCGAAGCGGCCGTCCCATATTTGGCGCGCGCCTCGAGTAAGCGCCCGATCAAGATAAAGGTGATCACGCCGCAGGAAGAATCGAAATAGAGGTGGGCATCGCGGCCTAAAACTTCGGGAAACAAGAGATTGAAGACACTAAAACTATAACTGATGCCCGTACTCAAGGCTACAAGCGTATCCATATCGGCAGCGCCCTGACGAGCTTGCCGCAAAGCGTTGCGAAAGAATTGTCGGCCGGCCACGAAGACCACGGGCGTGGCGAGCAACCACAAAACCCAACCGCGCCAAGCACCGCCGTCGGTCATCGAAAGGTAAGTGACGATCACACTGAGCAAGACGGCGATCACGGCATTTCGCCTTGCCGTGTGATACGCACTCCGCTGACGCGTCTCTGCATCAGCGTCGTTTTGTTGAGTGATGATAAGGCGGTAGCCGGCCTGATCTATGGCCGCCGCCAACTGCTCTGCGTTCGTCGCTTTCGGATCATATTTTATCTGCACCTCCGCACTGGCAAAATTGCACACAGCTGCCGCCACGCCGGGCTGCTTATTGAGTACCTTTTCCGCCCGCAGCGCGCAGTTGGCACAATGCAGGCCTTCTATGGGGAAACGTTTGGTTATCATCGTCTTTATCTTTATTTTATATACGGCAAAATTACGGGCTCAATTGCTGTTATGCCTTATGTTTTCTGCTGAATATTTTTAAGTATTTGCAGAATTGAGAAGCGCTGCGCGTACAAGTTCAGGTGCGCCTCTCGCCCATTGCTCACTCCAAACGCTACCTTACACGCCTCACGCCCAAGTGTAAAAACCACGAATAGTCGTCAGGGCAGAGGCACATTTGGACATTCGCAACTCCTATGGGCGTCCGAAGGGTGCGATAAGAGGCGAGGCGCTACCCTATCCGCTATGGGCGCAAACGACAGTGCGAACGAAACTCGGAGCATTGCGCACTAAGTGAGCTTAACAGGGCACAAAGAAAAGACTTGCGCACCGATCATCTCGCGATGGTCAGCACACAAGCCTAAAGAATGCGTTTGAGGTATGCTAAACTTAACTTTCCTCCGTTGTATCAGCCTCCTGGACCGTAAAAGTCATTTGATGCGGTGTACCCAAATGGGTTCTCACAATCGGCTCGAGCGTTTTCTCGTAGTGAGGTTTTTCCGTGCGGGCTTCACCGTGAGATGCCGATGTCATCAGTAGTCCTGTAGGGAGGTCAACTTGGCGCAAATGCGGCGCCTGATAAGGTTTAAGCATAAGTCTGTTATTTGTTATCTATAGATTTTCTTACCGCCTACGATCTGCAATCCCTTTGCCGAGCCGTCAGTGCGACGCCCGTTGAGGTCATAACGCGGTTGGCCTTTTCCATCTCGATCGTTGCGCACCGGACCGCAGATGCCCGTGAGCACACCGTTGATATCCAACTTCAATTCGCCGATGGCCTTCGTGGATGTGAAGTAGGTGCGGAAGGGCGAAACAACGTTGGTCGTCATTTTCGTAAACGTCATATTGTCGAAACTATAAGCTACCTCACCGGCATCCAACGAAGTTTCAGCATAGACACCGGTTTGCGTAAACGGATCCGACTTTAAGCTGTAAGCAACTTGCGGTGTAGCCTTCACAGATACGTTGGTGAGGCGGTCAAACGGATGATTGTCGAACGTTTGCAAGAGGTAGGGCGTATGAGCCGTAGCGTGGGCCGTCTCATTAAAGTTGAGCAAGTAATCATTACCTGCCGTGTTGGTAGCTGTAGCAAAGCCGGCTACCTTCATATTGCTTGTCGGCACGTCAAAGTCGAAGGGCAGGATGAAAGTCGTAGAGAGCGTGTTGGCCCCGGTATCGAATACGCGGTCGTAAGTGACGCTTTCGGCCGTGAAATCTTGCGGAACATAGAGCGGAGCAGCATCTTGCAACGCGAAGCGCGCCGTTGTGCCGTTGACGATAAAGTTGTCGCCTCGCAGAGTCGTCGTTGTCGGCAAATAATACAAGGTGTTGTTAACTGCCGGCTGGCCTTGGCGCAAATCATCAGCCGTCACATCCGCGCTTATCGCTACTCCGGTCAAGTCGAGATAACTCATTGGGAGGTTGTAAACGCCGGCTGCATCGCTCCAAGTATTGTTGAGCGCCAAGAAGCGTGCGGCATACTTCGTCAGAAGGCCTTTTGTCACCTTAAGATTTGTATAACATTTGCGCTGATTATTTGTAGTATCTGCCTGCGTAGGTGCAAGAACGAGCGAAACAAAGTCGACGTGGATGCGCTTAAACATAGCCGCCAGCGTAGGATTAGCCTCCGTCAGGATGTCAATGCCGCCTTCGATTTGGTGCTGATCAGCATTGAGCAGGTGCAAAGCCACCTTTACGGGTAAATGACCCAGACTCCATCCCATACTGTTCTTATCCATTGAACCATCGGCTTGGAAGGCTGTGAGGCGAAGGGTGCGCTGTGCGGTCAAAGTATCGTTGTGCAAAGGGATGTCGGCCACGTGGATGTCGCCGACAGGGATACCGGCAAAGCTAAACTGCTTCAAATCTAAATTGTACGTACCGTTGCTATTCTTTGTGACGAGCACGGCTGCATTATTTAGAGGAAGAGGCACCGCGATGTCGTTGTCGGCCGTCAGAGAGACAGAGAGACTGCCCGGATAGTCGCCGCTCTTCGCATCGGCTACGGCGTCGGTAAACTTAAACGTGTAGTCGGTAGTTTTGCTACCATCAGTTACTTTCAGCGTAATACACTTCTGCGCGTTATCATAGAAAGCGGGTTCAGCAAATTTCCCAAAGGTCGTCTCTAAAGAATCGTTGACCATCTTAAAGCCTTCGGCCGGTGTCCCTTCAATCACGATGCCCGGCGCATAAGCGTAAGGCAGCGTGTATTCCTTTACGTCCGGCGTAAAGGCAGCAAAGGTCTCACCATTGATTTTCACGCCGGCAAGCGTCGGCTTTGCAGCCTCGCCAAATTGGATCTGATAGCTATGCACATTATCGGGAGAGACGCTGACGTCATTGCCCTTTACGGTGATGGTCAAAATGCGCGTGGCTTGGTTGTATGTCGTATCAATGCTTGCGCCAACTCCATCGGCCGCAAGCACAAGAGCGGCCGGCTCGTAAGTTTCAGTCGACAAATCTACCTGCGCACTGACCGGAACGGCAGCCCCCTTATAAGCAATGGATTTAAGCCGGGAGTTGTAGATGAATTGCACGTCATCTATCGAAAATTCATCGTTGTAGGAAGCGCCCGGCGTTTCGTTGGTTGTAAACGAAGCGAGCATATACATTTTCGCTGCGGTCGTGCCCGTATACGTAAAACCTCCGGCGTAACGCGTCCATTCATCGGTTACAGTAGAATAGATCGTCGTCTCGGCAATCAAGTATTTGGCTTTGTTTTCTTCCGTCTCGTGGGGATCTTTGTAATCAATGTCGCCGTGCAAAACCGCGTGGCAGCGACCTGTATAAGTATCATTGCCGTCCCGTCCGCGCTTAAACTTTGCGTAAAAGACCAAGGAGTCGGGGCGTCCGGCGAACAGACAATGGTTCGCTTTAGCGCGATCCGTATAATTATAGTTGGCTGCGTTGGCGGGCGTACTGCTACCCATATTTATACAGCCCGTAGTCAAATTGCCATTGGCTTTTGTGCCCCAAATACTGCTTGATTTGAGCAAGACAGCATTACCTGTGCGGCCCGTAGTCTTGACCGTATTCTTTTTAGAACTACTCTTAGCCATGCTTCCTAAAAAGCCCAAACCGGAAGTATTAGCTGATACGAAACTGTACCAACCATCGCCCGGTTCATTGGCGTCTTTCCACGTTTCAAAGCCGGAGTTATTCACTTGAAAAGCCCCCGTTTGCGCACTTAAAGTGAAGGCCAAGGCGGCAAAAAAACTTGTCAGTAAAAAATGTCTCATTAATTTCGTTTTACTTTTCTTGGGCGCAAAGGTAATATATCTCAGGATAAACTATTTGGGCATAGTTGTTTTTTACCCACAAAAAAACAAAAGAATCTTTAGTTTTCTGCTTGCCGTCCGCCTGAAAGTCGTCCGAAACCCTAGCATTAGGCGCACTTCTTACGTGAAACGATACAGCAACGCATAAATTTATATTTTGGGCTTTGTCGGGGCCTACGGCGACAAAAAAGGAGGGCGCGGGACGACAGAGCAACTAAATTCCGAACGCTTTATTTTGCACCTAATTGCCCATTGCCTACTTTTGCACCTTATGAAGCACTTCTTAGAAAATATAGCAACAGGCCTCATCCTCCTCCTCTCGAAGTTGCCGCTACGTCTGCTTTATATATTGTCCGATTTTGCTTATTACATTGTGCGCTACATCGTAGGTTACCGGCGCGGTGTCATACAACGCAATATTGCTGCCTCATTTCCGGAAAAGACCGCTAAAGAAAGAGAGCACATCATCAGCGATTTCTATCATTTCTTTTGCGATTATGCCGTCGAAACCATACGCTTGCTCTCGATACCGGCATCAGAAATGCGCCGTCGTATGGTCTTTGAGGGCGTTGAAGAGATGCAGGAAGTGGTGGGCGAACGCCAATTTGCCTTTGTCTACCTCGGACACTTCTGCAATTGGGAGTGGATTTCCAGTTTGGGACTTTGGATGCCTGAAACTTGGCGCTGCGCCCAGCTCTATCGGCCTTTGGAAAATAAAATGTTTGACCGCATATTCTTGCGTTTGCGGTCGCGCTTCGGAGCAGAAAACATTCCGAAGAATGCTGTCTTGCGCCGCATTGCCGGTTTCAAGCGGGAAGATAAGAAGATGGTGATCGGATTTATATCTGATCAATCGCCGCGTCCCGTTAACATACACGATTGGGTCGACTTTCTACATCAAGATACGCCAGTCTTTACCGGCACGGAGCGCATTGCGAAAAGTGTGGATGCCGCCGTATTCTTTGCTGATATACAGCGCGAAGGCCGTGGGCGTTATCGCTGTCGGTTTCAAAAAATGTCGGACAATGTGTGCACAATCCCTGACTACGAGTTGACTGAAGCTTATATGCGGTTACTTGAAGAGAACATTCGCCGCCAACCGGCCTTTTGGTTGTGGAGCCATAAGCGCTGGAAGCATCGGAGGAATGAAGGTTAGGCGGAGAAAATCAAGAAGTTATTTGGTCAACTCCAATCCTTTACCTAACTTTGCACCGCCTTTTTCAAAAGAGGCACAATATCTTTATTTATTCTTTAATATCACTATGTACTTAGATTCAGCTAAGAAACAAGAGATCTTTGGCAAGTACGGAAAGTCTAATTCGGACACGGGTTCAGTAGAGAGCCAAGTGGCTTTATTTTCCTACCGTATTGCCCATTTGACGGAACATGTGAAGGCCAACCGTAAGGATCATACGACAGAAAGAGCCCTCGTTAAGATGGTAGGTAAGCGCCGCGCGTTGCTTAACTACGTAAAGCACCGCGACATTGAGCGCTATCGTGCTTTGATTAAGGCGCTCGGCCTCCGCAAGTAAGTTGCAGCCGGCGATGTTGCGCTTCTTTACGCGTACAAAGCCTGCCTGCAAATACTTATTGATTGACAAAATCCCCGCAACGCTCCAAGTGTTGCGGGGATTTTTGCGATTCTACCACTATACAGCATAAATGGAAAGCGAGTTGGAAATAATCACTTTCTTATATGCAAAGAACTGTCCATAGGCGGCGCAAAACTTTCCTATAAGAAAGAAAAAATTGTCTTAGGAGAGAATTTTTCCGATCATAGGAGACAATTTTTTCGATCACCTAAGAAAGTTTCAACACTTTCCTAAGCAAATTTCACCGCTCCCCTAAGCGCGACTTTTCCCTGACCTATTCCGAGAAATTTCAGTACTCACACTCTGATTACAAGGGACGCGATAGCGATGTTTTTATCGCATTTAGAGGTCTTTTCTTATGTCAAACTCACGTTAGATTAACGAAAGCTCCTGCCTATTAAGCGCACCACCTGAACGCAAACATCGGCGTCGATACAGAATGTTCGACGCCGATGAAAGTAGTTTTCTTAATGTTCCCACAGCGGCGGGCCGCCTATATATAATAATGTATAGCCCTTATGGTTTCCACGTAGCCGGCGATTGACGCCAAGCATTTAAGAGTGGCAAATGGCGCTCTTCAATGTAACCCGTCTGCAAGGCTACTTGAATAACAGCCTCGTAATCGGTCAAAGTTGTCAAATCTACTTGGGCCTGCGCAAAGGCTTCTTTGGCCACATCAAAGCCATACGTGTAAGAAGCAACCATTCCGACCACCTCGCAACCAAAGTCGCGCAAAGCAGCGACAGCCTTTAAGCTACTCCCACCCGTAGAAATCAGATCTTCTACGACGATGACCTTAGCGCCTTTCTTTACTTCTCCTTCGATCAGGTTCTGCATGCCGTGGTCCTTTGCCTTTGAACGCACATAGCAAAAAGGCAGACCGAGCAAGTCGGCTACCAACGCGCCTTGCGCAATAGCTCCCGTTGCCACACCGGCCACAGCCTCCGCTTGCGGATAGCGCTCTGCAATGACGCGCGCAAGCTCAAGCTTCACAAAACTGCGTAAATCAGGAAAGGATAGCGTCTTGCGGTTGTCACAATAAAAAGGAGAAAGCCAACCGCTGGCCCAAGTAAATGGCTGCTCAGGCTGCAACTTGATTGCCTTCACTGCCAAGAGTTTTTCGGCAAGGAGATGTTTTACAGTTTCCATAAAAAGATATGTATTTGACTATTGGTTGCGAAGTTACGAAGAAAGCGCGTAAAGTGAAGCGCCTCAGCAAGCATAAATAAAGCGATCTTTACCAAATTCGTCTTTGCGGCAAACAATCTGCTGATAACCGGCAGCACGAAAGGCGTCGGCCGTGGCTTGCCGCAGAGCGGCATTGATTTCTACGAAGACCTCTTCAGCACCCAATTGTGCCAAGGCTTTATAATAGCGCAAAGGGTCATCATCAGGCACGAACAAGGCTTGTGCCGGCTCAAAATCGACGACGTGGGCGGCCATCTCTGCTCGTTCCTTTTCGCAAATATAGGGCGGATTGCTCACCACAACCGTAGCGGGCTTCGGCGGCGCAGTAAACAAATCTTGCACCTCAAACTGCACATCAGCGCCCAAGCATTCGGCATTTTTGCGGGCCACGTCGATAGCCTCAGGCGAAATATCCCAAGCGTGCACCGTGGCTTCCGGACGGCGAAGCTTCAAGCTAATGGCTATGCAACCTGAACCTGTGCCTACGTCTAAGAAATGCTGCCCGCGCGCCGCTTCAGCAGCCCAGTGCACGAGTTCTTCCGTCTCCGGCCGGGGAATGAGTACGGCGGGCGAGACGTAAAATGGTCGGCCATCAAAACAGGTCGCCCCTAAAACATACTGCACCGGCTCTCCTGCGCCCAAGCGACGAAGCATAAAGGCGGCTCTTTCTTGTTCTGCCGTGGATAATTGGCTAACTTTGTCCGCATAAATGTCCGTTTTGCGCCAACCAAAGGCTTCTTCGCAAACCAGAAAAGCAATGGCCTGCGCCTCGCGCGCTTCATAATGAGCAGCAAGGACGGCGAGCAACTGGCGATAAAAATCTTTCACGCTGCAAAAGTAATGGAAATAAAAGATATATACATGCATCGGTGCCTCCGCTTGGCGGAAAATGGGCGCTTGTCGGCACCTCCCAACCCGATGGTCGGGGCGGTCATCGTCTATAAGGATCGCATCATCGGCGAGGGTTATCACGCAAAGTGTGGCCAAGCGCATGCGGAAGTTAACGCTATAGCGTCAGTGCGCCCGGATGATCGTCCGCATTTGCAGGACAGCACGCTCTACGTCAGTCTTGAGCCTTGCGCGCATTATGGCCGCACACCGCCTTGCGCCCGCTTGATTCTCAATACGGGCATACCGCGCGTCGTTGTAGGCTGCGAAGATCCCTTTGATAAAGTGGAGGGCCGCGGCATTACGATGCTCCGCGATGGGGGTGTACAAGTGACGGTCGGCGTACTGGAGCAGGAATGTCGCGAACTCAATCGGCATTTCTTTACTTTCCATACGAAGCACCGCCCCTATATTACGCTGAAATGGGCTTCTTCGGCCGATGGTTTTGTTGACAACTGGCGCGAAGATGAAGCAGCTGCACCCGTCAAGTTGTCGAACGCACATAGTCTGATGGACGTACACCGCCTGCGCGCTTATCATCAAGCCATTTTGGTGGGACACGGCACGCTGAAAGCTGATCGCCCGCAACTCAATGTGCGCGATTGGGTAGGCTCAAATCCGCAACGCTTAGTCTTGGGGCACGTGGGCGAAGATGAGTTGCCGGCAGGTTTTACGGCTTATGCTGATGTGGCAACGTTGCTACAATCGCTCACAGAGCAGGGCGTTCAGAGTTTGTTGGTTGAAGGCGGTCCTCAAACGCAGCGCGCCTTTATCGAGCGCGGGCTTTGGGATGAAGCCATCGAGGAATTCTCGCCACTTACTTTAGGTAGCGGTGTGCCCGCTCCGCGCCTACCGGTCGGCATTCCTCGAAAAGTTACGACGCACTGGGGACACACGCTGACGACTTGGCGCAATAGTTGATTGGAGCGTAAATGTTCTGTTTGCTATGCAAGTCTGAACACGACAACCGACTTCGCAAGCAATTAAACAGCGAGAGCAATACCGCAAATGGAACTAAACGAAGCGATAGCGCAAGCCATGTATAGAATAAAAGGAGAAAAAAATAAGCGCTGAGGGTAGTCGTCAGCTATAATCGCTAATTAGCCTTTCCCTTTGTTCATTACAAAATAGGACAACCCTAATGACGGATTTGATGTTATTTTACGATGACCTTCTTGCCATCAATGATATAAATGCCGGGAGGCAGTTCGCCCGCCTCGTGCGCATCTCTTACTTTCACACCATTGATTGAATATACAGCGCCGGCCTCTTGTTGAGGAGCAGCAATAGCGTTGATTCTCGTCGTTGTATTTCGATCTATGAGTCGGACGTTGCGTAGATAATATCCATTGCCGGCAATTTGCAGACCATTTTCGCGCAACATCTTGACGTGCTCAGCCTTGAGTTCGATTCGATAGGGCATCTCCTCGCGTGAAGCAGACAGGTCTATACTATTATTGAACTGCGGCAAAAAGATTTTTCCTTTCGGACTTACATCACGCACGACAAACTCCAATTGCCAGCCTTCACGCACTTTATCGAACATCAGTTTTGGTATGATGACCTTGGCTTCATCTATGTGCTTAAAACCATTCCAAAGGCTACTCTCCTTTATCTCGTGCACGAGGGAGAAGATGCGAATGTTATCACCTTTTACATAGCACCCGTCTTTCTTTAATGCCTCCAGCATATGGTCGTCGGTAACATAGAAGGTGACTTGTGCATCATTTCTCGCAACGTGAGGCTTAAGCGCAACGATGCTCGCCCCTTGCTTGCTGCATATATCTAAAGATGACGGCCCCACACCACGACGCTCGTTAGCAGAAAGCGTATCGATGTCGAGGATGAGTTTGTCGCCTACTTTCAATTTATCCAAGCGGCTGGTCGGTATTTTGAACATACCTTTTGTTTGTCGCTGATCGTCGGCTGCAGGCTGAGAGCCTATCCAGATTAGTCGGTTAGCTCGTTTATAGACGCGCAACCAGTCAATATCCATCACATAATTCTTGGGTACTTTGTTGATATCGTTATTATACTGCGGATCTTCTTCCGGATAAAGCACACCACCGCCCTTGTTCTTTTCGCTGTCATCATGCTTACCGCCAATCTGGCCCGTGATGGCCACATCCCACACGCGTTCAATGCCAAACTTCATATTCTCCTTTTTCAAGAGGGCATTGTAGCGATAGGGATACTTATCTTTCATCGGCTTCTTATCTCTTGGATCAATGACATTATCGGCCGTCTTGTGCTCTATGGTACGGAAGACGGACCTTACTCGGCCGTCTAATAAGAACGTTACGGCCAAATGGCGAGAGGAGTCGCCCGGCTCAGGATCAATCTGCGCCCCATAGACGTGGAAGTCATCCGAAGGATTAAACGAGATGGGCTTTATACGGTCTGTATATGCATTATGATTATAGCCATTTACGAATACATACTGCTGCTTCTTTTTGTCATAGACCATACCTAAGTTGTAGTCTAAGCCGTGAATAGACTGGTGCACATATCGACTCGCATTGCCGGAGTTGTATCCATGTTTACCTGCGAAGGTGCGGGCATCATCGTTTACGAAGAATTCTTCCAAATCGATCTCAAACAGACTCGAGCCATTGCTATGACGAAGCCACAGGGACATCCAAGTGCCAATGCAGAAAGGAATCTTCGCTTTTATCTCAATTCGCGAGTAAAGCGGATAATAGTTGCCGCCCCCATCTGCATCTCGACCGGAAAGTGCTCCCGACCACCATCCTTGCTTCGTATAGCCATGCTTAGGCGGGATAGGGTCGCGCATCTTCACGCTATAATCGGTATTCGACGGATCGCCATCTTCCTTACGAAGCCCCGTACGTATAGCTTCGCGCGTGGCACGTATCGTAGCCAAGCCATTGCGCACCGTGACCATTTGGTCGCGATATGTCTGCGCCATGCCTTGATCTTTGTTGTTGCCATAGGTATCAAAACTATACTGCTTTGTTTTATCGCCATAGATCCCCCACAGCTTCCGGTTGATCGAGGTTCCATTAAACTCATCTCCTCCGTAATAGCGCCAGCCTGTCAAGGGAGGGATTCCGACTTGATTCTCTTGTGCGGACAGTTTGAGCAAAGCCAAACTTAAGGCACACATCGTGATGACAGCTTTTCTCATATACCTTTATTTTTATATTTGTGCAGTTGCCAACTACACGGATTATGTAAATACTTGAAAGCGGCCCTTCTGCAACAAAATGCTTCGATAACGCTAAAACCTCTGCCGCCGGCAAAGGTGAGCCAAGGATAAAACCGACCTTCACCTGCAAAAATACAGGATTCTCTCAAAACCAACATATGGAAAAATACTGACGAGCGCGAAAGAAGCGTAAACTACCGCAAATGTCTTTACCGTTTGTTTTTGAATATAAAATTGACGCGTTTATTGGTTAATATTCTTTCCAAAAGCATATCGAGAAACGCGCCAGATGCGGACAATAGAAGCCATCTCAATCAGCCTCCTTACAAAAAGCACAAAGCAACTTCGGCGCACGAAGCATGCTTGCGCCGACAAAGCCTTTGGCGAACAAGCGCTATTATATATATATATATGAGAAGGCCTCAGGAGGTAAGGGTTGTCACTCCTGAGGCCTTTTTAAAACAACGTATTCCTATTGTAGATCTTCCGCTTAGTCTATCTGCGGATCTTTGCAAATTGGCGATATCTTTAAAAAGCCGTAGCAGAGGCCGTAAAGCCAAAAATGATGCCCGGCAAGATTCGAACTAATCTGCGGAATATAAGATACATACATGGCCATCGCTGTTGCCGTTGCCACCCAACCGAGGATAGATAAAGATTTTTCTTGCGTCATTATTAGTTCTATGTTTAGTTCTTATCGGTGGCAAAGACAACACGTTCGCCAGCTTTAAGCAAACTTTTATTAGGAGAACTATTTAATGACTGACGAATTGGCAAGTAAGCCCGACATATAATATGCAAAGTCCTATTTCCAAGCAATAAAGCTACCCTATCCCCCACCGGTTTGGAGGCAATGCTTCCATACTACATCCTCGCACCGGCTATAAGCTACGACGAGCCCAACACATTATACATGAATCGCATTTGAGGCATTCTTCTTATAGATCGTATCATGAAATAGATAGTCTCCATACCTTTTATTCTGATATTTAACCATAACCAGTGGTAACAACCACTTTAGGGCATATAGAACAGCCCAAACAAACAGAGTAGTAAGCGTTACATTCCTCAAATGATTAAACCAAAGTTCATAGAGAATCCATCCGCTTAAAGTAAGACTGAAAACAGTGGCTAAAGTAGCAGATACCAGATTGGTCTTAATGGTCGGATGATAACATTTGGCTACATATAAAGCCCATAAGGAAATATTGTAAATACAAACCGGTTTATATTTTTCCCTGTATATCACCAATGTTCTGCGATTATATAAAAAATAGTTTCCGGGGCGAGCGTGAGGCCACTCATTGATCCAAACGTGGCTGACAGCAACAACATCAGCCCAAGGTATAGACAGATCTATCTTTCTCAAATAAAAACCTTCTTTGCTGATGTAAAACTTCCAATTTAGAAAAGAAAAAACAGCAACAAGCGCAAAGGCTGCAATTATAATATACGTCAACTCTTCCCATCCTATGATTAGCTTATCGCTCCATAGTCTTATTTCCAATGCCCCACTGCCTGAGATCACATAGAAAACCAGGCCGGAAAATAAGACGATGGAGAATATATACCGATAAAAGATGCTATGAAATCTTATTCTGCTTTTCATATCTAACGCGTTTCTCTTTCGCTCACAACGCCACAACAGCTCGCTCTACTTTATTTTGCACAAAACCTTGCCAGCCCCCTTAACCTTACAAGCAAAAAAGGAAAAAGTCAAGACAACAAGGCAAAGGTAGCATTTGCAAATTAATAAAGATAACTATTTAACAAGGAAAAGCATAAAGTTCAACGCTCGTATAAACTATACCACATACAATAAGGCTTCATAGTTGAGGTGATATAGAAAGTGACAACAGGATAGTTCCCCAAAAAGCACTAAAAGTACAAAACTATATTTTAATTAGTCATTTCACCAAACACTCCATTTATTACGTATATTTGCATCATCAACGTTTATACCAAGAAAATCCTATTTTAACGGCAATAACATTGAACTCATTTTAGAAATTAATATATGAAAGGCGACGCACAACCGCTGATAAAGTTCTTTGATGGAGCAGATAAACGATTTATCATCCCTTTGTATCAGCGCAATTATGATTGGAAAGAAGAGAATTGCGAACAGCTATTTCAAGACTTAAAAAAGCTGCATCAAAGTGACCGTAAAAGCCATTTCTTTGGGAGTATTGTTTCACGCATTCAGCCTGGTACAGAAGACAGACTAATCATTGATGGACAACAACGCATTACAACCGTATCGTTGTTATTAATAGCAATGATAAATGCTGAAAAAGAAGGACTGATAAAATCAGCAGATACAAAACTTGCAAAGAAAATCCACAAGTGTTATTTGGTAGACGAGTATCAAGAAGATGAGCGTAAGGTAAAGCTAAAACCAATCAAGAAGGACCGGAAAGCTTTTGATGCATTATTTGAGAGTTCTAAAGAACAACATATAAAAGAATCGAACGTTACTCGCAACTATGATTTTCTCTATGATAAAATCACCCGTTCCGGATTAACGCTTGATGAGCTCTTTGACGCGATCAAAAGACTTGAAGTCATAAACATACGCCTTGATGAAGACGATGACCCGCAGTTGATTTTTGAGAGTTTAAACTCTACAGGTCTTAACCTAAGCGAAGCGGACAAAATACGAAACTATCTATTGATGTCATTGTCGCCGGCTGAGCAAGATGAACTATATACTCGTTTTTGGAATCCGATTGAGGAGTTTACCAAATATGACCCGTCTTCATTTGTTCGCGATTATCTTACTATGAAGCGAGGGGAGATAGGGCGAATTGATAAAACATACCACATCTTTAAAGACTATACTGAAAAGAGAAATATTGACAGAGCAAGTCTCTTGGAGGAAATGCATCACTATGCAAAGATATATAGTCAAATAGATAATGCAAGAATAGGCACTAAGAGATTGAATGAAAAGTTGAATGGCAAATTGAATCAACTACGCACCTTAGATTCAAGCATTGCCTATCCATTCTTTATGGCATTCTTTGATTATGCTTACTCCGTTGACCTAGAAGAGACAGAAATTTATCGTGTGCTTGATGTCATTGAGACATATTGGGCACGGCGAATAATCTGCAACTCGCCATCCAACGCTCATAGCAAATTGTTTGCAACACTTCATAGAGAAGTAAAGAATCTGATTGACAAAGCAAGTGATGGTTCAAAGCCTTCATATATAGATGTATTGATCTACGTTCTACTCAAGAAAAAACATTCTTATGCATTCCCTCCTGACGAAGAAGTAAAAAGGGACTTTAAAACTCGACAAGTTTATAAGATGCCTACTAAGACTCGCATGTTTATCTTGGAACGCTTGGAAAACCAAGACGACAATAAAGAGAGTCATGAGGTTGTAAAAAAACTTTCAGAGAAGAAAGTATCCATTGAGCATATCATGCCTCAAACGCTATCAGATAAATGGAAGAAAGAACTGGGCGCCGATTGGGAACGAATACACGAGCAATATCTGCATACCATGGCAAACTTAACGCTCACGGGATACAATTCGCAATATAGCAATCTTCCTTTTATAGAAAAAAGAGAGATGGAGAATGGTTTTAAAGATAGCGCATTCCGTCTGAATATCTATCTGAGATCTTGCAACCAATGGACAGAGGAAGAACTAAAGACACGGCAGGATACACTCCTAAATGTATTTATGCGCCTTTGGCCTATGCCAACTACGACATTTGAACCTTTAAAACGTGAGGCAGAATCAGCTTCTCTCGACGATGAAGATTCTGAATTTATCGGCAAAAAATTACAAGCATTTACATTTAGAGGCATTAGACACACTGTAAACACTTGGAAAGAAATGCTTATACAAGTATGTGGATATATCCTCATTGATAACCGTTCAATCATAGAGACGCTTTGTGCGAATGAAAAACCTGGTTTCTCAACAAGCCCTGAAGAGAGGAGACACGAGCTCGCTCCGAAATTGTATGTTAGGACAGATAATAACACTGCTACTAAGATAAACATTCTACAAGGATTGTTCAAAGAGTGTAATATTCCTGCTTCAGAACTTATCTTTGAATTTAGATCGAATGCAGATGGTGAGCAAGAGGAGTTATAGCAGAGCCAATTAATCTATACATAGTGGTAGTGTCCCAAGCGCGCAAAGTTGGTTATTCTAAGCGGCCAGCGTTTTCGAGGGCTGACAATGCATAGATTCGCATAAAAAAACGGACTGACTCTTTAAAGAGTCAGTCCGTAATAGATTAAAGGTCCCTTACAAAACAGCTACTTCACAAGGTATTTGCGACCATTGATAATGTAGATGCCCGGGCGCAGGTTGAGAAGACTTTCAGATTTCTTGCGAACCAAGATTCCATCCAGCGTATATACATTGTAGGCTACGGTTTCGTTGCGTCCGATGGTCTCAATATTGTTTATGACCTGAACAGTAACCGGATCAGATTCCGAACCATCGAGATATACAGCAGTGATACTATAGCTATGGGTAGCATCAACGTTGCTAAGCACATCCGTGAAGCTCGTTTCGGAAGTATTGCCTCGATAAACCTTATCGCAATAGATATTGTAGCTTGAAAGGATATTGCCGGTTTCATAGCTTACGTCGTCAATCATAAAGATTGAGGCTTGGTCTTTCGAAGTATTCTGATGAATGGCAAAGTAGCGAGTTCCTGCGGGTAACTTAACACTGATTTCTGTCCAATTAGCAGATTCCTGCACGTGCGTTTCGCCAATCTTCTCGAAGTTCAAAGTATCAGTATCAATTGATGACGCCAACACGTCGAAGGTCTCACGTCCTGTGGTTTGTGACTTAACGTTGTTTACCCAGAAGTGAATGGTCTGCTCCTTGCCTGAAAGCAATGGACTAATCAACCAGTTGTCGGCTTTCACATAGTCTGTTCCGTTCCTATTAAATTGGTAAATAGCAACGGCTGCACGCTTACCAGAATGAGGAGCCAAACCTTGCCCGCCACCAAAGACGTCGCTTGGCTGCCAGTTCATAAAGGCAAATTCTTCGTCTTGATGCGGATAAGAACCCTTCTCCGAAAGTGCACCGGCACAACCGTGGTCGGCATCGATCGTTGTCCAATCGCCAAAGGTAGTAGACCAAGCATCGTAGCTTTCAAAGTCGTCTTTGACGATGTTCGCTTCAATGTAGGGCGCCTTCCAAGTGAGCTGAACCTTATTATCTCCTGCTGACTCAGCCTTAAGATCGGTTGGAGCGGCAAGTTTCGCGGCGATCAATTTTACAGATGCATTTGCCGCGTTATTATTGCCTTCAAGATCGTTAGCCATTTCTACTCTGGCCACAATATTCATATTCTGCGACTCGTCCAAAGAGGTCGTCTTCACAGCTACGGGGATTCTCGCTTGTTGCATCAGCATCAAGTCTTGATCAATCGTAAAAGTGTAGACCTCCTTATTGTTGGCCGTTACGATCAACTTCGCGCCGCGGATATTATCCAGCCCCCTATTAGTCACTCTGACGTCAAGATTGATAGATTGACCTTTCTTGACGCTCTCTACCGTCGTCATCGAGATAGAAGCATCTCTTTGAAGAGGATCCATCACGTTGATGTTATCAAAATAGATCGGCGTCGCCTCAAGAGAAGCGTTGGCCGTACCGCGGATTCGTACACGGAAGTAATCTTGTCCGAGAAGCTCTGACGGCAGATCAAGTATTACGTGATTCCATTTGCCCTCTCCCGCAGCAGCCGTAGAGAAGTCGCACGACCAAAAGTTAACCGATGAGCCATCTTTCTTCACCAACTCTATGCCCAACGAAGCCTTTGCGCCGGGTTGTGCGTAATAGTCGAAAAGAAGTTTTGGCGCTTTTGCACCCTGCAAACTTATCTTACCCGTAACAATAGCAGCTGTTCCCGGATTTACCGGACGGAACACAATAGCGCCACCATCATTATCAATCGTCTTATCGTTGACGATATCCCAAGTAATCTCCTTATTAGGCCGCTCGATAGCAAAGAATTGGCCTTCGAGTGTAAGGTCTTTGAAACTGTTATGGAATGGGAGCAGGTAAGGCGCGCCGACTACGATAGCCCCTACACCGTAAAGGCTAGAGCCCATCGCCGTATTTGCGTTTACGGCCCACTGCTTATAGTCTTGAATTCCCTCGTTGTTCTGGAGTCCGTTTACAACGAATTCCGTACCGCCTTGCACTGAGCCAATCATCTCACCCACAGCGCCGGCGTCGGTTACATTATATATATCATAACGCACTTCTGATGGAAGAATAACGCCACCATTAGCGCCCTTCACAGGTTGCCACGTTATTTTTGCCGATGTTGTCTGGTCAATGACGTGCACAGAAGGCACTTCAGGTTTATCAATACCAACATAAAGCTTCACCAAAGCGCGTTCGCCCGGTTCATTGCCATTAAACGCCACTACAGAATATTCGCCAAGTCCACGCTTTGCCTTGTCATCAGTTGCGGTAATAACTGTCCCAACAGACGGATTTGTGATCGTCTTTATAATATAATTGCCCTTGCGTATTTCTACTCTCGAAATCGAAGACAACGCAGCTCCGCCAACAGTCTTGGTCGGCGTCGTGAACGTAAAGTTTACTTTGAGCGCCCCTGTTGGGTCTGCCGTAGCTTTCAGATTCGTCACAGCCGCAGGTCTAGCATCCTCAGCGGATTCTACTGAGAGCGAATCCATATAAAGGAAGTACGTCTCTGCATCAGAAATAGCGTGGAATCCGAAGTAATAATCGCCATCTGTCGTCGGCGTAAACGTGTTGCCAAATCGCTGATATGCAATAGATGCAATATCGGTAGGCGCAACAAGCTCGTTGGTCATATTAGCCACCTTATTGCCATTACCCCATTTTACTTCTATGCGCTCCGGGTAATTAGCGAGACCCGCACGCGCACTGAAGCTCAGCTTGTAGCTCTTACCGCCCTTGAGATGAATAGGAGGCGTAATGAGCCAATCATTACCATTGATGCTGCTATGCTTATAGAAGAAGCAGTTTGTGCTACCGCTTAGCCACTTCCACGTAGTACCATCGTAGTTAGCATCAACAATCGTGTAAAGTTCAGCATCTGATTCTGTCAGGAAATCATCAAAGAACGGCGCCTTGAAGGCTGTGCCTACTGACTGCCCGTTACTTAAAGCATATTCACTTTCATGCTTTTCATTCTTTACGCGAATAGCATAAGAATACTTTTTCAGGAGGTCTGAAGGAATCGTCTCTGTATAGGTTGTCGTAGTATGATCAGCAGCGACAAGTGTCGTATCGCCATCGGCCACTTTATAGATATCATACTTCAGCGTACCCAGGAAGCCATTATGAACACCTACGGTAGGCGCATTCCACGTAAGCGTAGCCAGATTAGCTGCATCAATCTTTAGTTTTACGTTCTTCGCGGGCAATGGAGTATCATAGCCTACAAAAATCTCTTTCTTTACTTTCGGACTTGGCCCTACATCATTACTTACCGTCACGGCTATCTTATTCATGCCTTCCGGAAGCGTCACCATAGCCTCACACATTTCGCCGGCCTCCACCGTGCCCGACGCTACGTCTTGCCTATTGCTGGTTATCTTATAGTTGAGCATACCGTTAAGCGACTTTCCGGCGAAGGTCTCATCGGGAGCGCGAAACTTAACCTTACCCGTTAGCGATGCGCCTACAAACTCGCAAGAGAGGCTTCTCACCTTATCCGGTGCGCCATCGGCAGCCTTGGGTGCCGGTATCGTCAGGGCCATTACATTCGTACTACCCATACCGCCAATTTGCGTTACGTGTCCATCCGTTAAGTCTACGGTATACAACATAGATAAACCCGTTGAGTCGACTGAAGCCCAATAGAACTCATCGGTACGCGGATCAATTTCTCCACTTTGGAAATAAGCGTTGCCATTGTGTCGAGCTACTTGCACGCCGGTTGAACCGATAAGGGTTTCCAAACCATTGATGCGGTCGATGTGATAGAGATTACCATCGGTAGCCACGCCAAAAGCCTCGCCTTCGCTCGTTACGCCCATCGCCACATATTGGTGCTCCGACGGCCCAATGGTCGTTCTCGTCATCGTTTGATAATCGATCACACCAAACTCTCTGCTCGTCAAGTCGGCATTATAAAACTGTCCAAACACTTCTCCCGTTCGCGGGTCGTTGGCCGTTTCTGTGGCGATAACGCGATAGTCTCTCAACACTTCCGGCTCACCGATCATTTCCCAAGTACGCGTATCCCAAGCGATATGAACGACAAGAATGATACCCCAGCCGGAATAAGTTGTGTCAAGATAAATGCCGTGCAACTGTTCTGCGTCCTCTACAAGGCCGCTTCCGGCATTGAAATATCCTTTATCATAACCGCCTAAAGGATTAAATTTAATGTTTTGTGTGGGGTTGAACCAGCAAATACCGACGAAGTTGTTTGAAAGGATGTTGGCCCACAACTCCAAGTTGGGTAGCACCTCCAGGCGCCCTTTATCAAACTTCGGCGTCGGCAGCGTCCGCCCGTCAATCACCTCGCGCAGCAAAGAGACCTTTTGCCGAGGTAGCATCATCTGGTTCAACAATGGGAAAGGCTTAGGTTCTTTGAACTTCACGTCCGCCTTTTTCCCTCCCGGTAGCGCCTTTTCAAATTGGAACGGCACTTCCGTTTTCGGCCTAGTCTGTGCCGACATCGACAAAGCCATTGTACAAGCAAAGGCTAAAGCGGCAAGAAAGTAGTTAGTTTTTCTCATGTTGTGTTAGGATTAAATTGTAAAATAGGATATTTTTAGCGACCCACAACAAAGGTCTCTATTTGCGATTGCTTAGACTAAGCAGAGAGATGAATCTTGCCAAGCACTTCGATTTATATAAACAACAGAAGCAGCCGGTGCAAACAACTTAGCCTTTCCCATAACGATGAATAAATTAAAGAGTTTTTCTATGCCCACAAAGATATAGCATTTACTATTAAGCAACAAAATTTATCAACAAAATGTTTTACAATTCTTGAAAAACATAACAAACGACAACAAAACCACCCATAAATTTCTACACGTCTAATTGCCCAACAGTCTCCTCATCCTTTCGCGGGCGTAGCCGGATAATAGTTCATCCTGAAAACCTTCGTGTATTTTTTGTTCAACAAAGAAAGACAATTGATTCGTTTCGCAAACAATCGGGCCTTTTACATTCGTAAAGATTTAGGGCGGACAGTCGTCAATTAGCCATATATCTTTCTCCCCTACAAAAGAATGGACCGAGACATCTACAGCTAAAGCTGTGCATAAGATATAATAGGGTATCATTTTTCCGCTCATATATAAATACGACCCAATCACCTTCTTTTTGTCCTTTCAAGCTTTCCGCGGCGGGCATTTGCTTATTTTTGAAAGACCAACCCTATGGGGGTGTCGATTTTACTATACTCCGAGGCAGCGTTGACGTTGCACGTCAACGCTGCCCTACCAAAGGACTAACCCCGATGGGGTTATTGGTGGACGAAACTATGCGG
>ERZ773180.12-NODE-12-length-200800-cov-7.569210_pt1 | contig 200800 bp, 171 predicted proteins | sample MGYA00511080_ERZ773180 | MGnify/ENA primary metagenome ERZ773180 (study PRJEB29015, sample SAMEA2738175) | human oral metagenome | biome: human oral; feature: human-associated habitat; material: saliva | place: China | collected 2178 ... | reverse complement strand
TCTATATATCACTCCTGTTCAGTTAATATTATGCAACCCAGGTAGCTTTGGCCCAGCCTCCCGTCAATGACGGTCTGCACCAGGTTGTTGCAGGGCCTTGTCGGGTCGAGGACGTACTCGGTCATGCTCGTCGCCCCGTCAGCCTCTTGCCTCTGCGTCGCGCGCCTGTGAAGCATGCCGTCATACGTGTATTTCGCCACGCTGCCGTCCGCCATGCGCGCGCACGAGAGGCGACCCAAGGCGTCGTACTCGTACGTCGCCTCCGCCTCACGCCCCACGATGCCCTCCGAGACCAGGTTGCCGCGTTCGTCGTAGCGGTAGCTGCGCTCGCCCTCGTCGCTCCAGGAGCACACGAGCTGGTCGAGCGCGTTGTAGGCGTAGCCGGTCACGCCCTCCGTCCCGTCCGTCAGCTGCACGCGATTGCCAAAGGCGTCGTACTCGTAGGAGCGCACGGCCTGGCCGTTCCGCGTCACACACGTCAGTCGGTTGAGCTCGTCGTAGCCGTACGCATACTCACCCGAGAGCTCGGGCATGCCACGGCGCGTCGCGCGCACGACGCTCTTGTTGTCGCAGAGGTCGTACGCATACGAGAGCTCGTCCAGAGGGCCTGTGGCGTCATAGCTTGCAAGATGGGTGAGACGCCCGCGCGCGTCATGGCCAAGGCGCACTCCCGTTCCGTTGGAGTAGCCGCGTGCGGACAGGTTGTCGCTCTCGTCGTATTCGTATGTGGCGTCAAGGCCATTCGCATGCAGGCCGACAAGCCTCAGGGCGTCGTCGTAGTCGTAGGACGTCCGCATGCCGCCGGGATAGGTGATGTCGCGGAGCTCGTCTGCCCTGCCCCAGCCGTAGCGCATCTCGCGGCCGGCATGGTCGCATGTGCGAGTCACGTTGCCTGCCGCGTTGTACTCGTAGGTCGTCGTGCCCAGCCAGTCGCGCAGCTCTACGAGACGTGAGAGGCGATCGTATCCCATATGGACCTCGCGGCCATCCGCGAAGGTGACGTCGTTCGCCCTGCCTGCCGCGTCGAACCCGAACGAGGTGACGTAGCCGTCTGCGTCGGTGCGCGAGACGAGGCGGCCCATGGCGTCATAGGACATCCGCTCACGGTTGCCCAGGGCATCCGTGACGGTGGTCACGCGACCGAGCGCGTCGCGCCCGTAGGTGGTCGTGCGCGGGGAGACGTCCCCATCTAGGCTGGGCACACCCAGGCGACAGACGCGCGTCAGGCCGCCCCGAGCGTCATAGTCATAGCGCGTCACCGCCCCGGAGGCCTCCACGACCTCCCTCAGCTCGCCGCCTGGCGTGTAGGCGTACGAGGTGACGTTGCCCCTCCCGTCGGTCTTGGAGACCCTGTTGCCGATCGCGTCATAGCGGTAGGACTTCGACTGCCCCTGATTGTTGGAGATGTCAGTGACCCGGCCCATGGAATCGTAGGCATAGCGCAGCTCGTAGCCGCTTTGGCTCGTCTTGGTGACGACGTTGAGCGCCGCATCGTAGCCAAAGGCGAGGGACATGCCATCAGGGTTCACGATCCGGTGCAGCAAGCCTCCAGGAAGGTAGTCGTAGCTCGTGACCCTCCCGGCCGCGTCCGTCACACGGGAGAGGGCACCGAGCGACGTATGCTCGTAGCCCGTCGTGCGACCCATGGCGTCGGTGCTGGACGTGAGCCTGCAGGCAGCGTCGTACCCCCACCAGAGGAGGTTCTCCATCGGGTCCACCTCGTGGACGAGGTTTCCCATGGCATCATACTGGTAATACGTCACGCTGCCCGCGCCGTCACGCACGGAGCGCATGCGGTCGAGCTGGTCGTATGTGGCACGCAGGATCGTACCGTCGGGCAGGAGCACCCTCGTGCGGTTGCCGTTGAGGTCGTACCTGAAGCTTGTCGAGGCGCCAAGCGCATCGGTCGCCTTGGTCACGTTTCCCGCGGCGTCGTACTCGAACATGGTCGCCGCTCCGGTGGCGTCAACGTCTTTTACCAAGCGCCCGGCGAGATCATACTCGCGTCGGCTCTCGTTGCCGTCCTTGTCCACGAAGCGAACGGGTCGTCCCATGCAGTCGTACTCGTACGATACGGGCACGCCATCGTAGTCGACCATGCGCACGAGCAGGCCCGTGCCGTCGTACTCATAGGTGCGGCGGTTGCCCTCGGCGTTAGTCATGGCCGTGACGTTTCCGAGCGAATCATGCTCGTACGACGTCCTGTTGCCGTTGGCATCCACCCATGCCGCAAGCATGCCACACTCGTCGAACTCGCGGCGCTCCGTGGCACCCTGTGGCCCCGTGGCTGCGGTCACCAGGCCCAGCGCGTCGTGCTCGAAGAGCGTCACGGAGCCATCCGCGCGTGACGCTCAGGAGATCTCCTGACTCGTCGTGCAGGAAGCGCGTCTCGTTCCCGACCGCGTCTATGGTCTTGGTGATTCGTCCCAGGTCGTCATACTCGTTGCGAAAGACCGTCGTGCCGTTCACGGCGGCACGAACCGGCTTGTTGAGCACGTTGTACTCGTACGTGGTGCGCTCGCCAACCGGATTGCTGACGCAGACGAGGTTGCCCACCGCATCAAACTGGTAGCTGCTTGTAAGGCCGCGCGGATTGACGACACGGGTCTTGAGGTTCTTCTCGTTGTAGCTCGTGCGCTCCACCGCGTCGCCAGTGCGCACCTCGACCGTACGGAACAGCCCGTCGTGGACGTACGTCGACTCGTTGCCGAGCTGGTCGGTCACGACGACCTGCATGAGGCCGTCGTCATAGGCGTACGAGATCACCCCGCCGTCGGCAAACTCCTGCCGCGTGACGCGACCCCTCTCATCGAACGTGTTGCGAAGCTCGGTAATGCCACGTGCGTTCGTCACGGAGGCAAGATGTCCGCCGGAATCATACGAGAACGACGTCGCTATGTCGGACTCCGTCCTGATGCCGGCCACCCTACCCTCCTTGAAGGAGAAATCGAGATGACGGCCCGTATCGTCATGGGCCTGCACCATACGCCCTGCCGCATCGTAGGCGAAATGGATGGCCGGCCCACGGGTGCTGCGAGCGCACGCGAGCAGTCCGCAGTCATCGTATTCGAGGAGCGCTCCACGTCCGAGGCGATCAAGGATGGAAAGGCAGCTCCCCTCGGCGTCGAAGCGATAGCTGATGCCGGCCGCCGACACGTAGACGTACCCGTCGTCCTCGCACGAAAGCGCATCAGCCCTGCCCAGCAGGTGGGCAAACCCCCGCTCGGGCGTACCGAGGAATATCTCGGCATGCCCGTCCTCCATGCTGACGACCGCCCGATTGAGCTCCACGGCGAGCGAGACGGCGAAGGGGTGCGTCCAGCCCATCCCCAGCGGCGACGTCCCGCGACCATGGGAGTTGTAGAACAGGCGCAGAGACATGCGAGGTCTGCTGTCAAACGCAAGGTAGTCATAGGCATAGATGAAGTTGCCCGTCGCAAGGTTGACCGGGTCGCCCCGTACGCGCAGCAGTCCCCGCCCTCGCCCATCAGTGCCATAACGACGGCGGCCATGAGGCCTCCGGACGATGCGACGGCACCCAGCCTCTGCGCAGCATCCGCATACTTGCCGACAAGGTCGAGCGTCACCCAAGAGAGGTCCGCGCCAGACAGGTCATATGTGCCGGACGCGGGGCTGTAGCACACCGCCTGCATGGCTGCCGAGGCCTCGCCGAGCACGTCCATCTCTGTCGACGAGGAGGAATAGATTGACGAATCGGATGCATACGCAAGTGCCTTATCGAGCTGCTGCTGGAAGCGTGCAACGGAGTCTTGGTTGCCTTGCATCACCTGGATTGCGTAGTTGCACGCATCGGGATTCTGCTCGCCGTTGCTGTTGATCCAGCGACTTAGCTCGTCGTTCACGCGCTGGAGGCTAACGATGCGGTTGGCCAGCTCATCGGTATCTATGACGCCAGAGCCATCGGTCTCGAGTTCGGCCAAACGCTCGAGGTCAACCTGCATGTCCGCAGCATACGCATCGAGGAAGACGGACTGTTGCATGAGGGCGGGTATCTTGACCCGGCGGAGGTACTCGAACATGCTTCGGTAGGCAGCACTGTCACATACGCCAGGCTCGGTGGAGAGGCCGTTGAGCCTGTCTATCTGCGACTGGCACTCTTGTGCCTGCTGGCCTACCAGCTGACGATTTCCGCCGACTGTCTCCTTGAGTGCCGTGACGTTGATAAGCATCGGCATCACCCCTAAGAATCACCGAGGTGGCATCCCTACCTTATGTTGGACGGACAGGCGTCGGCCACTTGGAGCCAGTGTAGCACCCGTCACAGTGTGCTACCGTTCGCGAAACATGCATAGAAACATGCACACGTTTTGAAATCACATGCACGCCGTCGGCATTTGCCCAGGTCACGAAACGCCCCGTGCACACGTTTTGAAATCGTGTGCACGGGGCGCAGCTGTCACAGGCCACGGCCCAACGCCCTAGGATTCGCCTCCGGCATTGCCCTCGACATCGCCCCCGGCATCGCTCCCGGCACTGTGCTCGGTGTCGTCGAGCTTGAGGGTCCTGAGTGCGGCGAATGGGTTGCCCTCGAGGCGCTCCTGCGCGCGGCGCTCCTCGATCTGAGCAGCATGGCCGCAGTCGACCTCGTTGAGGTTCTCGCCGCAGACGGGGCAGAGGCCCTTGCAGTCCTCGCGGCAGAGCACGACGAAGGGGGTGTCCATCAGCAGCGCGGACTCGAGCGCGTCCGTGAGGTCGATGCTGTGGTCCGCGCCGACGAGCGCATAGTCCACCTCGTCCTCCTCCCCTGCAGCCGCCCCGCCCTCGGGGCTGTCGGGGGCCTTGAAGAGGAAGTACTCGTCCACCTCGCCCGCGACGTCGAACTCTGCCGTGCCCAGGCAGCGGTCGCAGGTGCCCACGACATGGCCCTGGAGGATGCCGGTCGCGAGGATGCCCTCGCCCGCGTTGGTGAGGACCAGGTCGTAGTCGAGGCCCAAAGGGAGCGAGAAGCGGTGTCCGCCCAGCTCGTAGCCCCTCTCGTCCAGGTGGCCCGCCAGGGCGAGGGTGTCACCCGCGCCCTCGAGACGCTCGTCGAGTATGGCCACCACGCTCTGCAAGGTACCTACCAGGGGACGTTGTTGGTCTGGTTGCGCGGCCCGGAGTTCTCGTCCAGCGTCTGGCGCACGCGGCTGACGGAGTTGGTCAGCGACTTGAGGTTGTCCTCGAGGTGCGCCAGGACGGTGTCCGCGTACTCCTCGGCGTTGTAGCGCGTGTCGCGCTCGTACTGCGCGGCCTTGTCGCGGATGTCGTCGGCCTGCTGCTGGGCGAGGCGCACGACCTCCTGGTCACCCGCGAGGATCATGGCCTGCTGCTGGGCGTCGGCGATGATGGAGTCGGCCTGCAGCTGGGCGTGCTCGAGCGTCTCCGCCTCCTCCTTGACGATGCGCCGCGCATCGGCGAACTCCTGGGGGAAGACGCGACGGATCTCGTCGAGGATCTCGTATATGTCCTGGGCGTCGACGATCTTCTTGCCCGCACCGCTGGCAAACGGGCTCTTTCCCTCGCTCACTATCTGCTCGAGCTCGCCGATCAGGCTCTCGATCTCCTCACCCGGCTGCATACGGGTCTCCTTTCGCTACAACGTGCGACCTGCTGCCGCCCTCCCGTGTGCCTCAGGCCGCATCGCAGCCATGTTAGCAGATTGCGTGCAGCTACATGCCAAAGCGCTCCCGGAGCCGCTCACTCACCACGTTTGGCACCAGGAACGACACGTCCGCGCCCAGGGAGGCCATCTCACGGACGATCGAGGACGACACGTAGCCGTACTCGGGGCTGCTCATGACGAAGATCGACTCCAGGTCGGGAGCCATATGGCTGTTGAGGTCCGCCTGCTGCAGCTCGTACTCGAAGTCGGTCATGGCGCGCAGGCCCTTGACCACGCCCCGCGCGCCGACCTCGTGGCAGAAGTCCACCAGAAGCCCCGAGAACGGGCTCACGTCGACGGCGTCCGCGAGCGCGAGTTCGTCGAGCGCCTCCTCGATCATGCAGACGCGCTCCTCGAGCGAGAAGACGGGGCCCGTGCCGTGCTTGGTCGCAGAGGCGGCGACCCCCACCGTCACGCGCGGGAACATCCTATGGGCGCGCTTGACGACGTCGAGGTGGCCATAGGTCACCGGGTCGAAGGTGCCGGGTATGACGACGTGGTCGACCTTGGTGTCACTCATCGGTTCCTCCCCTGCCAAGCAGCGTGACCGTCGTGATGCCATGCGTCCTCTCCTTGACGGTCCGCATCCTCGCAAGCGGGAGGGACGCGCGCCTCCTGTCATGCTCGTACAGCACGAGGGCCCCTGGCGCGAGAAGCCCGTGCGCGTCGAGGTCCTCGACCATGCGCGCCACGGCGGATGCCTCGAGTGCGTAGGGTGGGTCGAGGACGACCAGCGCAAAGGGTCCCCCGGCGAGGGTACCCTTGCGCGCGAGGGAGAGCGCGTCGGCACACACGACGCGGGCCTCCTCGGGAGAGGCGCCTACGGATTCGCAGTTGCGGCGCACGCGCGCGGCGGCTCGGCGATCGCGCTCCACGAAGGTGCAGCGCAGGGCCCCGCGCGAAAGCAGCTCGAGGCCGACGGCCCCCGAACCGGCGAAGGCGTCGAGCACAGAGACGTCCGAGAGGTCCAGGCAAAACGCGCTCAGCAGCATGGATGCGATGGACTCCCTCAGGCGGTCGGTGGTGGGCCGCGTCACGTCGCGACCCTGCGGTGCCTCAAGGGGATGCGACCGCCATCTTCCCCCCACGATCCTCATGCCTGCTCGACCTCCTCGAAATAGGCTCCAAAGCGATGCGTCACCTCGTATGCGAGCGGGGCGAGCCGATCCGAGGAGAGCGTGGGGTCCTCCTCGGCGATCCTGCGCGCGTCCTCGTGCGCCCACTCGACGAGGTCGGCGTCGGCGACGAGGTCGCTTGCCTTGAGCGTGGGGCCACCGCTCTGACGATACCCCAGGACTTCCCCCTCATGGCGCAGCCTGAGGTCAAGCTCGGCGAGCTCGAGGCCGTCGGAGGTGGCCTCGAGCGCGGCGAGCCTCCTGCGCGCGGGCGTGCCCTTGCGCGCGGCGCAGGAGAGGTACACGACGCCCGGGCTGTCCCCGCGACCCACGCGACCCCGCAGCTGGTGGAGCGTGGCCAGGCCGAAGCGGTCCGCGTCGAACACCAGCATCACTGTGGCGTTGGGCACGTCCACGCCCACCTCGATGACCGTGGTCGAGACGAGCACGTCGGTGCGGCCCGCACGGAACCTCTCCATGGCCTCGTCCTTCTCCTGGGAACCCATGCGCCCGGTCAGAAGGTCCAGGCTGAGCCCCAAGAGCGCCGTGCGGGAGAGGTCCGAGGCGACCTGGGTGGCGGCATGGGCGCCCGTGGCGCCGGAGCGCTCCCGCTCGGGCACGTCGTCCAGCTCGGAGCCGTCGTCGCGCTCGTCCACGAGCGGACAGACCACGTACGCCTGGTGCCCCACCGCCACCGCCTCGCGGATGGCCCCGAAGGCAAGGTCCAGGCTCTCGGGGGCAATGCAATGCGTCTCGATGCTTGCGCCCGGACAGGGTCGATGACGGATGCGTGAGCACGACATGTCGCCGTATACGGAGAGCGCGAGCGTACGCGGGATAGGGGTGGCCGTCATGGCCAGGAGGTCCGCCGCCGCGCCCTTGCGGCGCAGCCTCGTGCGCTGTCCCACTCCGAAGCGATGCTGCTCGTCGATCACGACGAGCGTGAGGCGGGAGAAGTCCATGTCGTCCGAGAGGACCGCCGTCGTGCCGAAGACTACCGTCACCGTACCGTCCGCGACGCCGTGCGCGAGGGCGGCCCGCTCCTCGGGGGCGGTCGCCCCCGTGACCAGTCCCCAGCTGATGCCCGCTGCGTCCAGCAGCGGTCCGAGCCTCTCGGCATACTGGCGCGCCAGCACGGAGGTGGGCGCCATCATGGCCGCCTGCGTGGCGCTGTCGGCAACGGCGGCCAGGGCCAGGGCCGCCACGACGGTCTTGCCCGTGCCGACGTCTCCCAGGAGCAGACGGCCCATCACCCGCGGTGCCGCCATGTCGGCCAGGATGTCATCCGCCGCCTGGCGCTGCTCGTCGGTCAGGGCAAAGGGAAGCTGTTCGAGAAGTGAGCGCATCCTGGGTCCGGAGGTCACATGGCAGGTGGGCTCTATGCCACGAAGCTCGATGCGCTGTCGCGCGACGAGGGCGAGCTGGAGGCAGAGCAGCTCGTCGTAGGCGAGGCGTCTGCGAGCGCCGTCCCTCTCGGCGAGGGTTCGCGGGAAGTGGATGGCACGCAGCGCCCGTGCCTCGCCCATGAGCCTGTGCCCTGTAAGGAGCTGAGAGGGCATGAAGTCGCAGACGTCACCGGCATCTGCCAGGGCCGCCGAGACGATGCGACGCATCCAGGGCACCGTGATGCCCTCGGCCACGGGATGGACGGGCAGGATGCGCGCGAAGTCCGCGCTGTCGTCCTCGGGACCCAGAACCTCGAGGAGGGGGGCCCTCATCTGCTTGAAGCCGTACCCGAAGGTCACCTTGCCCGAGAGGGCGATGCGGTCCCCTTCCTTGACCTGCTCGGCAATCCACGGTTGGCGGAAGAAGCTCACTTGCATGACGCCCGTGGCGTCCAGGGCGAAGATCTCGACCACCTGCATGCGCGGCCGGGGGCGCTTGAGCTGGACCCTGTCTGCCACGGCCACGACGGTGGCCTCGTCCCCCACGTCTGCGCGCGCGATGTCCGTGACGCAACTGAAGTCCAGGTAGCGATGGGGCATATGGTGCAGGAGCGCGCCGACGGTCGGGACGCCCACGCGCAGGAGGGCGTCGCGGCGTGCGCCCGAGACGTACCTCAGGCGTGCGACGTCGTCATCGAGCGAGACGGTCCTGCTCAGGCGCTCGCCGACCTCTGCGATTGTGGGGACGCTGCCCACAGCCCGAAAAGCCGTCCGGCTATTCGATAGAGAAGACGACCGGATAGAGGGGCTGCTCGCCGCGGTGCGCGTCGACCTCGAGGTCAGGCTGGGCCTCCTCGATGGCGGACAGCAGGTGCTGGAAGGCATCGTCGTCGAGGTCGGAGCCAGCGAGGATGGTGAGGGTGTCACCCTCCTCCTCAGCCTGCATGCGGTTGATGACCTCGATGGTGACCTGCTCCACGTCACTGCCGACGACCTCGATGGACCCACCCTCGATGCCCATGACGTCACCGGAGTGGATGGGCGTGCCGTCTGCGGCGGCGGAGTCGCGCACGGCGGTAGTGATCTCGCCGTCGCGGATCTGGGCGATGGCATCGCTCATCTCGTCCACGTTGGCGTCGAGCTCCCCCTCGGGATCGGCGGCGAACATGGCCGCGAACGCCTGCAGGACGGTCTTGGTCGGGACGACGGCGGCGCGGACGCCTTCGCAGGCGCTGACGGCGGCCTCGGCGGCCATGCGGATGTTGCCGTTGTTGGGCAGGACGATGACGCCCTCCGCGTTGCATTCCTTGATGGCCCCCAGGATGTCCGCCGTGGAGGGGTTCATGGTCTGTCCACCGGACACGATGACGTCGACACCGAGCGATCGCAGGATGTCGGCCTGACCGCTGCCTGCGGCGACGGCGACGAAGCCCAGCGGCTTGCGTGGGCCGGAAGCGGCCTGCTTGTCCTCGCGGATGGACTCGGTGCGCTCCTGCGCCTCGAGGTCCATGTTGTGGACGAACACGTTGAAGATCTGGCCGCGGTGCAGCATGTGGCGCAGCACACGGTCCGGCCGGTTGGTGTGGACGTGGATCTTGTAGTCGGGATTGGAGCCAACCAGGAGCTCGCAGTCGCCCATGGAGGAGAGGTACTTGAGGTTGGCGGACTCGTCGAAGTCGGGGCTGTCCGCGTGGAAGAGGAACTCGGTGCAGTAGCGGAACTCGGAGCCCTCCCAGTCCTCGTTGATCTCGATGTCGACGACACCTGCGACCTGGGCCTTGGCACCCTCGGAGTCGACGGTGGTCCTGAAGTCGGAGACTTCGCCGGCCTTGCCGTTGTAGGCGTTCACGAAGGCCTCGATGAAGGTGGCCAGGCCGAAGGCGCCGGAGTCCACGACGCCGTTCTCCCTGAGGACGGGCAGGAGGTCCGGCGTGCGGGCCACGGACTCATAGGCCTCGACCACGATGGCGTCGAGGGTCTCCTGAGGGGTTGCCTTGGCCCTCTCCATCTGGTCCGCCTTGGTCGATACGTCCCTGAGGACGGTGAGGATGGTGCCCTCGACCGGCTTGCGGACGGCCTTGAAGGCGACCTTCACGCCGTTGCGCAGCGCCGAGGCGATGTCTGCCGTGGTGGCCTGGGCGCCCTTGGAGGAGGCGAGGCCCTCGGCAACGCCGCGCAGGATCTGGCTGGTGATGACACCCGAGTTGCCGCGCGCGCCCATGAGGGAGCCATGGGTGATGGCCTTGGCGATGTCATCCATGGATGCTCCCTGGGGAAGCGCCTCGATCTCCTTGACGACGGTGCCCAGGGTCAGCGACATGTTGGTGCCGGTGTCGCCGTCGGGGACGGGGAAGACGTTGAGCTTGTTGATCTCGTCGGCCTTGTCCGCGACGACCTGGGCGGCCACGGGGAAGCAGTTACGAACGACGTTGGCAATCATGATTTGGTGGACCTCGGTTCCTTACGGGGTTGTGGGCGGGGACGCCGGGCGGGCGCCTAGTGGGTACGCATGCCCTCGACGTGGACGAGAACCTCCACGTCGTCGAGCTCGGCGATCTGCCTCAGGATGAACTTGACGGAACTCACGAGGTTGCCGGAGACGGATGACATGTTGACCCCCTGCTCGACCACTACATGCAGGTCAACGACCACGTGGTCGCCCTCGGCCGTGACGCCGATGCCCTTGCGCAGGCGATAGGTCGGCAGCAGGCGTGCGACGCCCTCCTGCTGGTCCGTGACGGCCATGCCCACAACGCCGTAACACTCGAGAGCGGCGTAGCCAGCCAGGTCGGCGATGCAGTCGTTCGACACCTTGAGGGTTCCGGGAACGGCATGTGCCATGTCTTCTCCTCTCGTAGGCCGCGCGAGGCGACCGGAGCATGAACCCTTGCCATTGTAGCGCACACCCCACGATGGGCGGCACGCCACCACCCCTCCAGAACTCCCCACCAAACCACCACAGGAAGGGCCGCATATTGCTTGCGCACGCGAGGGCCTGTGCTATATTTACACGGCACTTTGGAAATTTCGGCGCCCTTGCGCCACCATTGGAGGTCGTAAACATGTCGAAGGTCTGTGATATCTGCGGTAAGCACGCCGTTGCTGGTCGCTCAATCAGCCACTCCCACCGCACCGTCACCCGCAAGTTCAAGCCCAACATCCAGCGCGTCACCGTCTTCGAGAACGGCAGGGCTGTCAAGAAGAACGTCTGCACCCGTTGCCTCAAGAGCGGCAAGGTCGCGCGTTCCGCCGAGCAGGCGTAGCTGCGGCGTGACCCGGCGTGGCTGCGCCGCAGCTGAGCGCCACCCGTTAGCACGCATACCATGAACTCGCGAGGGGCCCTTCGGGGCCTCTTTTTTGGCTCTGCAGGCTGCGCCAACAACCTATGCCAACAGGAACGCCGCAACTGCGCCGGCATGGCACTCGACGCTGGCCGTCGCGGACGTGACCACGTTCGAGATTCCCTCATCCCCCAGAAGGGGCAGCTCACGATGATCCAGCTCCCACTTGAAGCCCCGCTCGGAGAGCATGGTCCCCTCTGCCACGGGAATGGCCGAGAAGAGCGTCCCCTCGACCCCGGCGGCTGGCACGTGGGCCCCACCCAGCTCCCAGCACGCAGTGCCAGAGGGGCTGAGCAGTCGGCACTCGAAGCCGTCCTCCACGATGCGCGGCGAGGCGTCAGCGTTCCGCGCGAGCTGACCCACGACGGCAAGGGCGTGGTCGGGCCTGCCGCCCGTGACGCCGGTCAGCGTGAGCTCCAGCCGCGCGTTGCGTCGAGCGGCCTCATGGCGGGCGCAGGAGATGGCGAGGGCGAGGTCGGTCGCGTACTTCTCGGAGGGAAACTCTATGTCCGCACGGGCGACCGAGCGGGCCCACGCAGCCGATTCGCCCGTTGCCGAGTCGGCGTCGCCGCAGAAGACGTCGGGGGCGATGCCACAGGAGCGCAGCGCGTCGGCCCCGGCGTCGGCGGCGATGACGTAGTCGGTACTGGCGGCCAGGGAGCGGAGCAGCGCCGAAGACGGGCGCTCGGGCGAGGCGCCCACGACGAGGACGCGAAGCGGCGCGAGGCGAGAGTGGGCCGAGGGGGACGCTTGCGGCGGACGGGCGTAGTCGTCCAGCAGGGCGAGCGATAGCTCGTGGTAGCTGTGGACCAGTATGTCAGCGTAGCGCTCGCAGGCCGCAAGGTCGCGGTCCCCGTGTGGGCTGAACAGGCAGACGGTGTTGGCGCCGACCGATCGGGCCGTCCGCATCCCGAACGGGGCGTCCTCGAAGACCCAGGTGTCAGCCGGGTCGGTGCCCAGGTAGTCCAGGACCAGCTCCCAGATGTCCGGGTAGTCCTTGCTGCGTATGGGGCCTCCCGTGGAGAAGACCCGCTCGAAGTAGCCGTCGACCCCCTGCGCCGATAGCGCGACGGAGAGCTCCTCCGGAGCCGTCGACGACGCGACGACCATGCGGACGCCCGCAGACGCCAGCTCGTCCAGAAACGCCCGGCAGCCCGGCAGCAGGCTAACCCGGCTGCGATACCCCTCGCGGACCATATCGACCAGCTCGCGCACCAGCTCCTCGCCCTCGGCCTCAACGCCCCACTCGTCGTGGAAGGCATGGCACATCTCGACCATGGGAAGCGACTCGGTGCGGACGAACGCCTCCTCGGCGTCGGCGACATGGTGGCGGCGCAGCAGTTCGACCGTCACGTCATGCCACAGGGGCATGGAGTCGACCAGCGTTCCGTCACAGTCGAAGATGGCGGCCTTGATGGGCATGAGGGCTCCTTGGTGACGCGGGCACGGCACAAGCAGATTCCATGATAACAGCCATATGGGGACGAGTGCGGCGTCCGGAGGTGCATGCGTTGGGTACAGTAGGTGACGTGGCCGCGAGGCCATGTTTCATGTTCAAGGCACCTACGGAGGGAAAATGGCTCGTTACGACTACAAGTGTGGCTCCTGCGGGGAGGTCTTCGAGGTCGAGCATCCCATGAGCACACACCCCAAGGTCACCTGCCCCAAGTGCGGCAAGAGGGCAGAGCGTGCGTTTTCGCCTTCTGGCATCGTGTTCTCTGGCTCGGGCTTCTACAACACCGACCAACGCGGAAAGAGGGAATAGGTCCTCTCGCTCGTGCCCGGCACACCGTTTCCGAGGCACCGCTTCCCCGCTCTACTCCCCTTTGCGCACGAGCCGTGCGCAGAAGTGCGCGTCATGCGAGCCCGGAAGCTGCCGGGCCACGAAGAAGCCCTCGGCACTCATGGATTCTGCGACCAGCCGCGCGGCCGTGGCCCCGGCATTCGACAGACCTGGTGCCGAGGCCACGGGAACGACCGAGAAGCCCTGGCCCGCCGGGCTGGCAAGGAAGGCCCTGACCACGGACTCGTCCTCCGACACGAGGGGCGAGCAGGTCGAGTAGACGAGGCTGCCCCCGAGAGCGACGCGGGAGGAAGCCGCCGACAGGATCTGCAGTTGCAGGGTGGGTAGCGTGCCCAGGGCGGCAGTCGAATCAAGCGACCAGGCGATCTCCGGATGGCGGCGCAGCGTGCCCGCGCCCGAGCAGGGGGCATCCACGAACACGCACCCGAAGGCACGGCGCAGCTCTGCGGGGATGTCGTCGTCGGACAGGCGCCGCGCGTCGAGGGAGAGGCTGCGGCAGTGGTCGGAAAGCCCCGCGCGTGCAAGGCGCTCTCTGGCGAGGCGCAGCTTTCCGGTCTCAAGTTCGACCGAGACGATGTCTGCCGACGCTCCCCCGCGCAGGGCTGCGCCCTGCAGGAGGATGGTCTTGGTGGCACGGCCCTGCCCCACCTCGAGCAGGGACCCCCCTGGGGCGGGTGCCGCGATCAGCGCGACGAGTTGGGAGGCGAGGTCCGCCGGAACGGCGCGCACGCCTCCCACCAGGTCCGAACGGGCGAGGCCAGAGGGGTGGGCGAGCTCGAAGGACGCAGGCAGGCCCGTCGGCAGCGGCCCAAGGCCGGCGGCGGACAGCAGGGCCCGCGTGACCGTGGCGTCCTCGCGGGCGGCGTTGCCCACAACGTAGACGGGAGCGGGATCGGCGAGCGAGAGGGCGAGCTGGCGGGCGAAGCTCTCGCCGCGCGATGCCACGAGGGCGCGGACCAGCCAGATGGGCAGGGCGGCCGTAAGCGCAAGGTCCTCCAGGGAGCAGTCGTCCGCTACCACGCGCGCACGGGCCGCGGCGGCGGACGGTGCGTCCCTTTCGGCCACGCGACGGAGGACGGCATTGGCGAGGGCGGCCGCGCGGCGGCTGGCCAGGCGCACCAGCTCGACCCCTTGGCTCACGGCAGCCGAGGGGGGCGTATCCAGGTACATGAGCTCGAAGGAGGCCAGGCGCAGGGCGTCTCGGACCTTGGGCTCGAGGTGGGAGTGCGGACGGAGGTGGGAGTCGATGGCGGCGTCGAGCGCACCACGGGACGCCACCACGCCCAGGACCAGGCGCGTCGCAAGCGCACGGTCGCGTTCGTCGAGGGCAGACAGCGCATCGGAGGAGCGCAGGAGCTCGCGGGAGCGGCCGTCTCGCACGCGCTGGTCGCGCAGGAGCCGCACGGCAACGCGACGGGCGGGCGTGATGGCCGCCACGCTATGCCCGGTCCCAGCCGCAATCGCCATGCAGGCCCTGGGCCCAGGCAGAGGCGTCCATCTCGCGCCTGCCGTCGGGCTTCACGCGCAAAAGCTCGAGGGCGCCGTCCGAGCAGCCCAGAAACACCCGCCCCTTGCGCGCCACGACCTGTCCGGGCGCGACGTCGCCCACATCGCTCGCGGTTTCGCCCGCCACGCGGGCGGACAGCGCCCGCAACCCGCACCCACCCACGGAGAGGCGCGCCGGGGCGGTGGCACCGGATGCCTGCACGCAACGGCGGTTGGCGAGGGCAGTGGCGGCAGGGTCGAGGCCCATCTCCTGCTTCGCGATCTTCTTTGCGTAACTGGCCTCAGAGTCGTCCTGCTCCACCCAGACGGCGATGCCGGCCTCCATGTCCGCGAGCGCACCGAGAAGCTCGCGCGCACCAAGGGACGCAAGCTCGCCCATGAGCTCCTCGCAGCCCCTCTCGCCCACCTCGACCGAGGCCTGGCGGCAATAGGCGCCGGCGTCGAGCTCGTGGACGACCCGCATGATCGATATGCCCGCGCGCTCGTCGCCCGCGAGGATGGCGCGCTGGACGGGCGCGGCACCCCGCCAGCGCGGCAGGAGTGACCCATGGACGTTCACGCAGCCCAAGGGGGCTGCGGACAGGAGCTCGTCAGGCAAGATGCAGCCAAAGGCCGCGACGCAGATCACGTCGGGCGCGAGGGCACGGATGCGAGCGAGGAGCTCGTCGGTGATGCGCGTGGCCTCGACCACGGGAAGTCCCAGCGCAAGGGCCTTCTCCTTCACGGGCGAGGGCACAAGCCGCCGGCCTCGACCGCGCACCGCATCCGGGCGGGTCACCACGAGCGCGACCTCGTGAGCGGCGGCGAGGGCCTGCAGCGGGGGGACGGCGAAGTCCGGCGTCCCCATGAAGACGATGCGCATGCGTACCCCCTACTCGGTCGAGGTGTCGCCGGGAAAGGCGCCTGCGGCCTTGGCCTCCTGGTAGTCGCGCATGGCCGCGACGCGGCGGGCGGGGCTGAGGTGGTCGAGCATGGTGATGCCATGCAGGTGGTCGATCTCGTGCTGCAGGCAGACGGCAAGCAGGTTGTTGCGGGCCTCGTAGCGCATGAGGTCGCCGTCGAGGTCGAGGGCCTCCACCACCACATGGCTGGGACGGCTCACCTGGACGGTGATGCCCGGGAAGGAGAGGCAGCCCTCGGAACCGACCACCTCGTCGCCGTCCGCGACGACGACCCTGGGGTTGACGAGGACGTAGGGGCTCCTCTTCCCGTCCGCGTAGTCAACGTCGATGACGACCAGCTGGACGAGCTCGCCCACCTGAGGCGCGGCAAGACCGACGCCCTCGGTGGCGTACATGTCCTCGAGCATGCGCTTGGCAAGCAGGCGCACCTTGTTGTCGATCTTCTCGATGGGGGCGCACTCGGTCCTCAGGCGCTCGTCCGGCGCGGTGACAATTTCCTCAAAGGCGCTCATGGCATCTCCTCGCATGCGCGCCCGCCGCAAAGGGGCTCGGCCGCGGGCGCGCGTCGTTGCCTTCTGTCATCGTTTCACGACGTAAAGGGTACCCCAGCGCACGTTTTGTCCTTGCGGCGCACCCCCCTCTCTACCGAGACCCCACGAGCGGGTCACAGGAGACGGGCAATGGGGTCCTGCGGCGGTGCGGCCGAAGTGGGAGCAGGGACTACATCATGTCGTAGGCGTCGACGTCAATGGCCACGCTCACGCCCTTCGGCGGAGCGGCGGCGCCCACGCAGGACGCGAGCAGCGTCCCCAGCTCCGCCTCGGAGGGGGCCTTCACCAGGACATGCCTGCGCACACGATCCTTGACGCGCGCCCTGAGGCAGTCGACGGGCCCCAGAACCTCCCAGGCCGCGCTCGCCCCGGCGGTACGGCGGCGCAGCTCCGTCGCGATGGCGTCCATGCAGCGACGGACGGCGGCGCCGTCCGTCCCCCATGCGATCACGTTGGCCAGGCGCGCGAAGGGCGGGTAGCCTCCCTCGCGTCGGTCGGCGAGCTCGGCGTCGACGAAGAGGGAGCGGTCGTGCCTGAGCACCGCTTGGATGGCGGGATGGGCGGACCAGTAGGTCTGGATAATGACCCGCCCCTTCGCCCCGCCGCGTCCGGCACGACCCGCAACCTGCTCGAGGAGGTCGTAGGTGCGCTCTGCGGCACGGAAGTCCGGTAGCTTGAGCGTGGTGTCCGCGTTGACGACGCCCACGAGCGTGACCTCGGGGAAGTCCAGCCCCTTCGCGATCATCTGCGTGCCCACGAGGACCGCGCACTCCGCGCCGTCGAAGGCTTCCAGCAGGCGCTGGTGGTCGCCCTTGCCCCGGGTGGTGTCCGCGTCCATGCGAACGATGCTGGCCCGCTCGCCCACCAGCATCCCGAGCTCGTCCTCGACGCGCTGGGTCCCCACCCCGAACGCTGCCATGTAGCGGCTCCCGCAGTTGGGGCAGCGCGTCGACGGGTCCGGGTAGGCGAGGGCGGGCCACGAGCGGCCACAGGAGTGGCACATGAGGACGTGTCCGCGCTCATGGTAGGTGAGCGCACAGGAGCAGTGCGGGCATTCGGGCACGGCACCGCACTCCCTGCACATCAGGAAGTTGGCAAAGCCCCTGCGGTTCAGAAGCAGGACGGCCTTCTCCCGACGCTCCACCACCCCCTCGATCGCCGTGACGAGGGGGGTCGAGAAGATGGAGTGGTTGCCGCTGGCGAACTGCTGCGTCATGTCGACCACCTCGACCGTGGGCAGCTGGGCGCAGCCCGGGCGCTCGGGCATCTGGACGCGCCGCCAACTGACGCCACCCCAACGGCCGGCCTGGCAACGGGCCTGAGCTTCGAGCGAGGGGGTTGCCGAACCCAGCACCAGGGCGCCATGGCGCATGGCGGCGATGCGGGCGGCGACCTCGCGCGCATGGTAGCGGGGCTGCGACTCCTGCTTGTAGGCCCACTCGTGCTCCTCGTCGATGATCACGAGACCGACGTCGCGAAGGGGCGCGAAGAGCGCCGAGCGTGCGCCCACCACCACCCGAGCGCGGCCGGAGCGAACGAGGTCCCACTGGTCGAAGCGCTCGCCAACCGAGAGGCGCGAGTGCAGGATGGCGACGTCGTCACCGAAGCGCGAGCGGAAGCGCCCCACGGTCTGTGCCGTGAGGGAGATCTCGGGCACCAGCACGAGCGCGCCGGTCCCCTCGGCCAGGGACTCCTCTATGGCGTCGAGGTAGACCTCCGTCTTGCCGGAACCCGTCACGCCATCGACCACGACGACGTCCCCCCTGCCTCTCCTGCGCGCGGAGGAGATGGCGGCAAGGGCCTCGCGTTGGCCGGTAGTGAGGCGCTCGGGTCGCGGGGCACGCGCACTCGAGAGGCTCGTCCCCTTCTGGCCTCCCCGCACACGGCGGCGCGCGTCGAGGCGCACGACGCCACGACGCTCGAGCGCCGAGAGGGCGCCCGTGACCGGGCCGAGGGTCGCCTTGAGCTCGGACACGCGCGCGGGACCCTGGGCAAGCGCTTCGAGGAGCTGGCGTTGGCGGACGGCGTTGGCGCGAGGCGCGAAGGCAGGCCCCCCCTCGACGAGGGACGCCCAACGCTCGTCGACGGGGCCGCTCTGTTCGCAGACGAGCTCCCAGGGGTCATCCTCGCCCGCACGGCTGACCCGCACGGTCTGCCCGGGCGCAAGGAAGGGACGCACGGCATCCGCCGGCGCACAGGCGTACTCGCGCGCCATCCACAGGGCAACCCCACCCGAGATCTCGTCGAAGGCGGACGCTGCCAGGACGCGCTCGATGGGACGCAGGCGGGCGGCGTCGACGCCCGGGGCCGGCTCGTCCGACACCGACAGCACATAGCCCACCGCGGCGCGGTGCGAGAACGTCACGAGCACGGTCGAGCCAACCGTAGCGGTCATGTCGAGCGAGGGTGGTATCAGATAGTCGAAGGGGCGGTCGAGCGTCCGTGCGGGGATGTCGACGACGACGGAGGCATAGGCCACGTGCGCCCCCGCTATGCCCCGAGGGCTCGGACGGCGGCCTTGAGTTCCTCGGTGCAATCCGTGCGCTCCCAGGTGAAGTCCGGGTCCTCGCGACCAAAGTGGCCATAGGCTGCCGTCTTTGCGTATATGGGGCGGCGTAGGCGCAAATCGCGGATGATGGCGCCGGGACGAAGGTCGAAGACCCCCTCGACGGCGCGCTCGATGACCTCGTCGGCGACAGTGCCCGTCCCCTGGGTGTCGACCATGACCGACAGGGGCTCGCTGACTCCAATGGCGTAGGCGAGCTCGATCTCGCACCTGTGGGCCAGCCCTGCGGCGACGACGTTCTTGGCCACCCAACGTGCGGCGTAGGCGGCGGAGCGGTCGACCTTGGTGGGGTCCTTTCCGCTGAAGGCGCCGCCTCCGTGGCGGCCCATGCCGCCGTAGGTGTCGACGATTATCTTGCGCCCCGTGAGGCCAGTGTCGCCCATGGGGCCACCCACGACGAAGCGGCCGGTGGGGTTGACGTAGATTCTCGCGGCATCCCAGCCGATGCCCTCGGCTTCGAGGACGGGCCTGATGACGTGCTCTATCATGTCCTCGCGAATCTGGTTCAGCGCGACGTCCGCGGCGTGCTGGGTGGAGACGACGACGGCCGTGACCTCGACGGGACGGTCGTCCTCGTAGCGCACGGTCACCTGGGTCTTCCCGTCTGGGCGCAGATAGGCCAGCGAGCCGTCCTTGCGGACCTCGGCAAGGCGCTGGGCCATGCGCTGGGCAAGGTAGAGGGGCATGGGCATGAGCACGTCCGTCTCGTCTGCGGCATAGCCAAACATCATGCCCTGGTCGCCGGCCCCGATGCGGTCGACCTCGTCCGTGTCGTCCGCACGGGCGAAGGTGCCGTCGACGCCTTGGGCGATGTCGGGTGACTGCTCGTGGATCATGTTGATGACGCCGCAGGTATCGCAGTCGAAGCCGTACTTGGCACGATCGTAGCCGATGTGGCGCAGCGTCTCGCGCACGATGGACTGCACGTCGACGTAGGCCTGGGTGCGGACCTCCCCCATGACGACGATGGTACCGGTCGTCGCGAAGGTCTCGCATGCGACGCGGACGTCGGAGAGCTTGGCGGGCACGCCCGTCGGCGAGACGTAGCCGTCGCGTTCGAGCTTGGCCTCCTTGGCCAGGATGGCGTCAAGGACGGCATCGGAGATCTGGTCGCATATCTTGTCGGGGTGACCCTCGGTCACGCTCTCCGAGGTGAACAGGTAGCTCTTGTGGGCCATGGTGGCTCCTCCCTGGCGCGCCGGCGCCGACGTGGGGCCGAAAGAGGAAAGGCCCCCTTGGATCCAAGGGGGCCTCCGTGTCGCGAACACGCCCTCCCCCGTCTTCCAGGCCGTGCGGCCTGCCGAGACTTGGCACCATGCCTGTGGGCGGCGGTTGCCGGAGCTTCAAAGGGCTCGGTCCCTCAGCTCTACGCATCCCTGGGGATGCCTCTTGACGAGCAGTCCCTACGTACCCATTCCAGACGTCGCATAAACATGCCGCCGCCCAGGATGGCCCTACCCCCGTGCATGCCCACCGGGGAGCCCCACGCCACCCATCGTGAGGTCGAACAGCGACTCCGCGAGGGCGTCCTTGTCGGCGAGGCGGTTCGTGCCGGCCGACACCAGGGAGGTCACCAAAAAGCCGCCGGTGACGTACGAGGCCGCCAGCTCGGAGTCCACCTGGGGGGCAACCATGCCCTCGGCCTTGGCACGTTCGAGCTGGGCGGCGATGATCGTGATCGTGCGAGACAGCTTGCCGCTGACGTCGGGAAGGACGGCGTCCTTGGTGCCGGCGAGCTCGCGCGTCATGGCGAGCGCCAGCGGGCTCCCCGTGCGCAGCCGACGACCGAACTCCGCGCAGAGGCCCGAGAGCGCGTCACGGGCCGTCGCGGCCTCCGAGACGAGCTTCTCCATGGAGGCCAGCAGGTCGTCGCTCTCCGCCGAGAAGATGGCCTGGATCAGCTCGTCTTTGTCCGCAAAGTAATAGTAGAGAGCACCCTTGGACATGCGGCAGCGCGACGAGACCTCGCTCATCTGGAAGTCGGTGCCGCCGTGCTCGATCATGAGCTCGCCGGCCGCAGTCATGATGCGATCGCGCGTCGCCTGTCCCTTGCGAGTCTTCGAGGGCCCATGGAGGCGCACATGCTGTCGGACGAGCCGAGTCTCGAGGGCCGCGTGGGCGACCTTGCGCGCCGAACGGACTTCCCCCACGATCTCTGTGGTGGCCTGCTTGGCAGCTGACTCTCTCACGAGGCTCACGTCCCAACCCTTCACTGTGCGACGACCCGTCGCAATGATAGCACCCATTCAAAATATGTCGACCTTGATTCGAAATCAGCATTCACTCTATACGAGCAGGATTACGCCTGTCTTCATCACGCATATACCATGTCTCCATCCTCCGTTTTTCACATACGCGTCAGATTTTTTTGAACTTCATTCAAAATGGGCCGACTTGGGATATAGTCTCGTGGTCACAGCTTCGGTGACCCTGGTCAGGACCCAAGGAGGCACCTCCGTGCGCACGGTACTCAAGATTTTCCGCCGGGACGTGAGACGCCTGGCGGGCAACCCCGTCGCCATCGTCATCACCCTTGGCGTCGCCCTCATACCCTCCCTCTATGCCTGGTTCAACATCGTGGCGAACTGGGACCCGTACGAGAACACGAGCACGGTGCCCGTCGCCGTCGTGAACGAGGACGAGGGGGCGGAGGTCGCAGGCCTGGGACCCATCAACGCGGGCGACATGATCGTTGGGGAGCTCAAGGAGAATGGCCAGCTGGGCTGGACCTTCGTGGGCGAACAGGAGGCCCTCGATGGCGTCAGGGCGGCAGACTACTACGCCGCCTTCGTCATACCGCCCGACTTCACGGCATCCCTCGCCGACGTGCTCGACGGCGACGTGCGCAAGGGCGACATAGCGTACTACGTGAACGAGAAGGCGAATGCCGTCGCGCCCAAGGTCACCGACACCGGCGCGACCACCCTGGAGGCCCAGGTCAACGAGGGGTTCGTCGGCACCGTCAGCAAGACCGTGTCCGAGAAGGTCATATCCAAGGCCACCGGCGTGCTGGGCGATGCGGACTCCTCGTTGGACGGCGCCCTCGGCGACGTGCGCGACGTGCAGACATCCCTCGACAGGCTGTGCTCCCTCCTGGACGACGCTGACAAGACCGTGGCCGAGGCGCGCACGTCCGTCGCGAGCGCACGGCAGACCCTCTCCGACCTCTCCCAAAGCAGCGGCAAGGTCGCAGGGAGCCTGCGCGACGCGCTGGACGGGCTCGGACAGACCCGCAGCGACGCCAACGCCCTCGCCACGCGGCTCTCGGGTGCGCTCGCAAGCGGATCGGGCACGCTCTCCGGCCTGTCCTCCCAGGCAAACTACGACATAGGGAAGGCTGCGGGGACCATAGGATTCGCCCAGGGGAAGGTGGACTCCTCGATAGCCTCCTCTCGCGCCGCCCTCGCCGAGGCCCAGCAGGTCCAGCAGCAGATCTCCGACGTGCGGCATGAGCTCGTCGATAACGTGCTGCCCTTCGTGTCGGACCCCGCGCTCGCAGCGAGGATCCAAGACGTCGCGGCCGCCCTCGACGACGTGGACGGGCTCCTCTCAAAGCTCCGGAGCGACCAGGGTTCGCGACTTGACCGGGCGCAGGGCGTCTCGGACGGCATCAAGGCCGGCAGCTCCGCCATCGAGGGGCTGTCCGGCTCGGTCGACGGTGCCATCCAGGACGGTGCCGCCACGCTCTCGTCCGCCCAGAGCACGCTCCTGACCACCACCCTGCCCCAGATGTCCGGCGCACTCGACGACTTCGCCGGGGCCGGTGAGCGCCTGGCAAGCTCGGCGGACGGGCTTGCCCCGCTGCTCTCCCAGGCAGACGGCGTCATGGTCCAGCTAGATGTTACGCTCGACCAGGCGACCGGGACCCTCTCTTCCACCAAGGACAGCGTCTCGGCCGCGGGCAGGACGCTCGGGACGCTTGCAGGCGACCTCTCCGCCATACAGAGCTCCGCAGCGTTCGGGGACCTCGAGAGGCTCGTGGGCACAGACGCCCAGAGCATCGGCGACTTCATGGCCTCCCCCGTCGAGCTGCGGAGCCAGAGCTTCTTCCCCGTCGCCAACTACGGCTCCGGCGTGGCGCCGTTCTACACCAACCTCGCGCTCTGGGTGGGCGGCTTCGTCCTGGTCGCCATATATAAGCTGGAGGTGGACCGCGAGGGGGTCGGCGAGTACAAGCCCTGGCAGGGCTACTTCGGGCGCGGCACGCTCCTCGTCTGCATCGGCCTCTTGCAGGCCGTCATCTGCTGCGTGGGAGATCTCGCACTCGGCGTGCAGTGCCAGAGCCCCGTTGCCTTCGTCCTCGCGGGCCTTGTGGCCTCCTTCGTCTACGTCAACCTCATCTATGCGCTCTCCGTCGCGTTCAAGCACATAGGCAAGGCCCTGGGGGTCCTGCTCGTCGTGCTGCAGATCCCCGGGTCCGCAGGGACCTACCCCATCGAGATGATGCCCGGCTTCTTCCGCGCCCTGCACCCGTGGCTCCCCTTCACCTACGGCATCAACGCCATGCGCGAGTCGATTGCCGGCTTCTATGGCGACTACTACGCCGCCAACCTGGTCGTGCTTCTCGTCTACCTGATCCCATCCCTGCTCATCGGCGTCAGCGCGCGTAAGCACCTGCTCAACATCAACGCCCTCTTCGACCGCAGGCTCACCGAAACCGACCTGCTGATAGCGGAGCGTGTGGGCATGGACGAGGCGCAGTTCAAGCTCACGACCATCATCAAGGCGCTCACCAACTCGGAGGAGTATCGCGAGGCGTTCCAGGCGCGGGTGGCGAGCTTCGAGCTCAGGTACCCCATACTCGTGAGGAGGGGCTTCGTGGCCCTGATGGTCGTTCCCCTCGCCCTGCTGCTGCTCCTGTTCGTCGTCGAGGCCAAGATGGCGATCCTGGCCCTCTGGATCGTCTCGCTGGTCGTCATCTGTACGTTCCTGATCGTGGTCGAGTACCTCCACAGTCGCGTGCGCGACAAGACGGGGCTGGCGGACAAGTCGACGGACGAGCTCTACGAGATGCTTGGGGACAGCCTCAGGCAGGAGGTCTTCGCCTTCGCCCCGATCGAGGTCATGCTCCACGAGAGGGGCCACGTGCTCGGCAGGATAGGACACCCGGCACGCAACGGGGAGCGGAAGGGGGGCGAGGGGGATGAGTAGGGTCTGGAGCTTCATCCGGCGCGACGCGCGCAACGTCTGCAGAAACGTCATCAGCCTGGTCGTCTGCGTGGGCATGGTCGTCATACCGTCGTTCTACGCCTGGTTCAACATCGCCGGCAGCTGGGACCCCTATGGCAACACGAGGAACCTCAAGGTCGCACTTGCCTGCTCTGACGCCGGCTACTCCGGCAGGCTGGTCCCCGTGCGCGTCAACATAGGCGAGAGCGTCGTGTCGAAGCTGCGCGCGAGCGACAAGATCGGCTACACGGTCACGTCCGAGGACGACGCCGTCGAGGGCGTCAGGAGCGGGGAGTACTATGCCGCCATCGTGATCCCGAAGGACTTCAGCGCCGACATGATGACCGTGCTCTCGTCCGACCCGCACCGCCCGCAGGTGCTCTTCTATGGCAACGAGAAGGAGAACGCCATCGCGTCGATCGTCACGAGCAAGGCCTCGAGCTCCGTTCGGCAGACCATCGACGAGACCTTCGCGGACGCCGTCTTCGAGGTGGGTGCCTCGACCCTCTCGGACCTGGATGACTACCTGGACGACGACCAGCTCGCGTCCGTCGCGCGCCAGCTGGACAGCGCCATCGCCGACAGTGCCGGGGCCCTGCGCTCAACGGGCGCCGCAATGAGGGGCTACGCCACGCTCGTTTCGTCCACCCGAACCCTGCTGGGAGACTCGTCGAGGCTGATCGACACCTCGCTCTCGTCGGCGCTCGATGCGAACCTGGCTCTGGGCGACGCCGCCAGCGGCGTGCGTGGGCTGGGCGGAGCCCTGGACGGCGCCACCGCATCCGTCAACGATGCCATCCGGACGGGCGAGGGGGGCATCGACTCCGTCTCGGACGCCATCGACAAGGCCTTCGAGGTTGCCGACGGGCAGAGCGACAAGCTCGTGGACAGCCTTGCCGACGTCAAGACGATCTCGGACGAGCGTGCACAGGGGCTTCGCGACGCAGCCCAGCAAACGCGCGCGACGCACGACGCCCTCGTTGCGGCCCTGGACGCCGTTACCGACCAGGGGTCGCCACTCTACCTGGCGCTCAAGCGGGCGGAGCAGGCGACGGGTGACCTTGCCTCGAGCCTGGAGTCCGCCACGCAACGCGCCGACGAGCTCTCGAGCGGCATATCGGGGGTCATGGACCAGATATCCCAGGGCAAGGCCGACGCCACGCAGGCGCGCCAGGAGCTGGGCGCACTCGTCGGCAAGGCGCGCACCGACCTGGCCCAGGTCCAGACGGACTACGAGGCGACGCTCAAGGGCAGGCTCTCCAACCTCGCCGACTCCATAGACGGCGCGGCGCGGGACGTCTCGGACGTCGGAGGGGATCTCAGGCAGACGCTGGGGTCGCTCGACGCCGCTGCGGGGTCTGCCGACAGCAGCCTCGCCGGAATCGAGGACACCCTGGGCGATGCCGCCGACAGGCTCGACGTCTCGGCAGGTAGGCTCGACGACCTGAGGGCGCGCGTCTCCCAGGCGCTCGCGTCCGATGACGTCGGTCAGGTCAGGGCCATTCTCTCGGCAGATGCCGGCGACCTCGCGTCGTTCATCTCATCGCCCGTGAACGTCAGCAGAAACGCCGTCTTCCCCGTCGCCAACAACGGGTCTGCCATGGCGCCGTTCTACAGCACGCTCGCCATCTGGATCGGAGGCGTCGTGCTCTGCGCGCTCGTGCGCATCGCGCCCTCCGGGGAGGCGCTCAGGGAGACGGGTGCGAGGCCGCGCCACGCCTACTTCGGCCGTCTCGCGTTCTTCCTGGTCATAGGCCTCATGCAGTCGTCGCTCGTGCTTTTGGGCGACCTGTTCTTCCTCAGGATCCAGTGCGTCCACCCGTGGCTGTTCCTGCTCGCGGGCTGGTTCGCGTCCATCGTGTTCGTCAACATCGTCTACGCGCTGACGGCATCGTTTGGCGACGTGGGCAAGGCCATCGCGGTCGTCCTGATGGTCATCCAGGTGGCGGGATCCGGCGGAACCTTCCCCCTCCAGATGCTGCCCCCCTTCTTCCAGGTGCTCTACCCGTTCCTGCCGTTCGTCCACGCCGAGTCGGCGCTACGCGCCGCGATAGCCGGCCTCTGGGGTGCGGACTTCTGGCTCTCGATGGGCGCCCTGGCGCTCTTCCTGGTGCCGTCGCTGCTTCTCGGCCTCGTGCTGCGCAAGCCCGTCGTACGCATGAACGAGTGGGTCGAGCGAAGCCTCGAGAGGACCTCCTTCATGTAGGCGACGCAAGTACCGCGAGGATGCAGGTCATCGAGGGGCCCCTCCGCAAAAACCATGACCGCTGGGAGGAGGGAGGGGCAGCGTCTATACTGGGACCGTTCAGCACAGGCCACGAATCGAGAGGCACAATCTTGAGCTCCGAAGACACCAGGCCCGTCCGTGTTCGCTTCGCGCCCTCCCCCACGGGCAAGCTGCACGTGGGGGGCGCCCGCACCGCCATCTACAACTGGGCCTTCGCCCGCGCGCACAAGGGCACGTTCATCCTGAGGATCGACGACACCGACCCCACCCGCTCGACCGAGGAGAACACCCAGGTCATCCTGCGGGCCATGCGCTGGCTGGGGCTTGATTGGGACGAGGGCCCCGATGTGGGTGGCCCCTGCGGCCCCTACAAGCAGACGGACCGCCTGGACACCTACCGTGACGCGGCACAGAGGCTCGTCTCGGAGGGCAGGGCCTACTACTGCTTCTGCTCGGCCGAGAAGCTTGCCGCAGACAGGAAGGCTGCCGAGGAGCGCCATGATCCCTTCCAGGGCTACCAGCGCAGCTGCCGAGGCATCGACCCCGCCGAGGCGCAGCGGCGCGTTGACGCCGGCGAGCCCTACACCATCCGCATCAAGGTCCCCGACGGCCGCGGCGACGTCGCCATCCACGACGCCGTGCATGGCGACGTGATCTTCAACGCCCGGGAGCTTGACGACTTCATCATCTTCCGTTCCGACGGCACGCCCACCTACAACTTCGCCACGGTGGTAGATGACGCTGACATGGGCATCACCCACGTCATCCGCGGGGACGACCACCTGTCCAACACGCCGCGCCAGGTGATGGTCTACGAGGCCCTGGGGGCGCCGACCCCCGTCTTCGCGCACATCTCCATGATCCTGGGGCCAGACGGCAAGAAGCTCTCCAAGCGCCATGGGGCCACCTCCGTGGAGGAGTACCGCGACGCCGGCTACCTCCCGGACGCCTTCGTGAACTACCTGGCGCTCCTGGGCTGGGCGCTGGATGGCGAGACCACCATCATTCCTCGCGACGTCCTGGCCCACGAGTTCTCTCTCGACCACGTGTCCAAGAACCCCGCCACCTTCGACCCCAAGAAGCTCGACTGGATCCAGGGCCAGTACATCCAGGCCATGGACACGGAGCGCTTCGTGTTCGACGTGCTCATGCCCGAGCTTGTGGAGGCGGGCCTCGAGCGCGAGGCCGACCCCACCCACCCCAAGGCATGGTACCTGCTGTTGGCCGACATCCTGAAGCCGCGCACCACGCTCGCGGGCGATGTGGTGGAGAAGTCCCGCTTCCTCTACGAGGGCGACGAGGTCACCTTCGACGAGAGGAGCGTGGAGAAAAACCTCAGGGGGGACTACGCCCCCGCCGCCCTTGAGGCTGCCTCCAGGGCGCTGTCAGGGGTGGGCGAGGGCTCGTGGCACGCCGCTTCCATAGACGCCGCGCTTGAGCCTCTGCCCGAGGCCCTCGGCACTAACAAGCGCAAGTTCTACGGTGCCGTGCGCGTGGCCGTGTGCGGCAACCAGGTCTCTCCCCCGCTCGGCGAGTCGCTCGAGCTCCTGGGGCGCGAGACGACGCTCGCGCGGCTCGAGCGCGCGCTGCCGCTCGCGCAGTAGGGTAGGAACGACGCGGGACCCGCACGGGAGGGCGCTTGCGCGCAGGGAGGACGGCCTGACGTCGGCGGGCCGCCTGTGGCGCCGTCGACCCAGCGCTTGTGCCCGTACCCTTCCCCGTCCCTCGCGTTCCTCTCGATGCCGTGCCTATTCCGACGGTATCGAGCGGTGGTCATAGACGCCCACCATCCGGATTATGTGCTTCCTCTCTCGCTTGAAGTACACGACCAGAACATCGTCACCATGGACATGGAGCTCGAAGTGCTGTCCGTCGTTGTACGGGGATAGCTCGAGGCGATGCTCGTTCCAGCCCGTCTCCTGGACCTCTCCGCTCTGCGCAAGCTCGGCGATTGCCTCGCGAATCGTCTTGATGATCTCGACGTACTCCTGCCTGGGGTACTTGTCTCGGAATGGCCTGACCGTCTCCCAGAACGCGGCGCTTGCCTTTACCGTCCAGCTCATATGGCCGCCTCGTCGGCTGTCACGCCCAGCATTTCCAACACGTCTTGGGGCATGGTCGTCGCGTCGAAGGAGTCATCCGGAATGAGTCCGTACTCCTTGGCTTCCTCGCGGAGCATCGCGATCCTCACCTCGTCGGAGTACTCCTGCCCCCCGCGTCCGAGAAACAGCCCGTCGAAAGGGCTTGAGCCTGTGTTGGCGACCTGCGTCAAGACCTTGCATGCATTTTCATTGAGGTGACCTGGGCAAAGGAGGGACTCTTGAAGCACTTCCCGTCCAGCAACGCAAGCGCCGCCGTCACGTCGTTGGAGAAGACGACGCTGCGCGTTCGTCGCCACGAAGCCCCGCTGCCCCTCGTCGACCTCCAGCCCTCAGCAGAGACGTCCAGTGATTCGATTTGTCTGCCATGTCCTTCTCGCCGCAATATGCAATATGAATCTGCGAGCGCCCCCCTCAATCACGTTTGATTGCCAGCCAAGATACCATTACGTCGAGACGTGCGTACGAGCTGGTGGCTTGTGGGGCGTAGAACGGCACGGCCCACATCCGCCAAGCCCCGGTTGAGGTATAGGAGCAACACGAGGCGGCAGGCGGTCCCCCGCATGCCGTATCATCAGCTCGCATGAGACGAGAAGGCGCGACGTGCGGCGAGCCGGGCGCGCCAGCCAAACCCAAGGAGCGCGCAGCCATGATGACGACGTCCGCCTTCGAGATACTCGGCCCCATCATGGTGGGACCGTCGTCCTCCCATACCGCAGGAGCCCTGCGCATCGCCCTCGTGGCCCGCTCGCTGGCACCAAAGGGCCTCAGGAACGTCGAATTCTCGCTCTACAACTCCTTCTCGCACACCTACCGGGGCCACGGCAGCGATCGCGCCCTGGTGGCAGGCATGCTGGGGCTCGCGCCAGATGACGCGCGCGTGCGGGACTCCTTCGCGCTCGCCCGCAAGGCGGGCCTCAAGTTCTCGTTCGTCGAGGCGGGGGACGATGCGGGCCGACACCCCAACACGGTCAGGATCGTCATGCGCTCCGACTCCGGCGAGGAGATCTCCCTCGTGGGCGAGTCCGTCGGGGGCGGACGCATACGCATCGGCGCCATAAACGGCGTCCGCGTCGAGATCAGCGGGGACTATCCCACCCTCTTCGTCACGCACCTCGACCGACCCGGCGTCCTGGCGTCGCTCACGGGTGCCCTGTCGGCCTCGTCGTCAAACATCGCCACCATGCGCACCTACCGCGAACGCAGGGGCGGGAGCGCCCACACCGTCTTCGAGCTCGATGATGGCATAGACCCCGGCCTGCTGTCCGGCCTCTCGGCGGCCCCCAACGTCGTCTCCGCACGCGTGGTCGACATACCGGGATCGTCGCACGTCTCTCCCGAGACGCACCTGCGACTGGGCTTCAATGACGGCGCCGAGCTGCTCGCTCTCTGCAGGCGCGGGCGAACCTCCATAGGGGGGGTCATGCGGAGGCGCGAGGAGGAGCTCGGGCCCCGCGAGGACGTCGACGCGCGCATGGCGCATGTCCTCGAGGTCATGCGAGACGAGGCGACGGGACCCATCGAGAGGCCCGAGCGCTCGCTCGGAGGGCTCATCGGGGGCCAGGCGAGATCCCTCCTCGACAGGGGCGAGGAGCTCGCCGGGGCCCTGTTGGGTCCCACCCTCACCAAGGCGGCGGCCTACGCCATGGCAACCCTCGAGCGCTCCGCGACCATGGGCGTCATCGTCGCGGCACCGACCGCCGGCTCGGCGGGCGTGGTGCCCGGAGCCGTGCTCGCCGTGTCGGATTTCCTCGGCAGCACGGACGAGGAGATACGCCGCGCGCTCTGGAACGCCTGCGCCATCGGGGCCGTCGTCGCGCGCAACGCATCCGTGGCAGGCGCGGAGGGAGGCTGTCAGGCGGAGGTGGGAAGCGCCGCCGCCATGGCCGCGAGTGCCGTAGCCGAGCTCATGGGGGCCACCCCCGAGGTCTGCCTCTCGGCAGCATCGACGGCCATCGCCAACCTGCTGGGCCTGGTCTGCGACCCCGTGCGCGGGCTCGTCGAGTACCCCTGCCAGAACCGCAACGCCATCGGTGTCGCAAACGCCCTCGTCGCCGCCCAGCTAGCCCTCTCGGGCGTGCTCGATCCCCTGCCCTTCGACGAGGTGGTCGCCGCCATGAAGTCGGTCGGGGACGCCCTGCCTCAGTCGCTGCGCGAGACGGCCCTCGGGGGGCTCGCCGCCACGGCCTCGGCACGGACGGCCACATCGAGGTGCGCCTCCTGCGGGCTCTGTGGGTAGGGCCCTGTCGTCAAACCCTCAGCGGGGGCCATGCCCTCCCTTCCGTTCGCGCAGCCTGCGCGCCACGACGCCCCCTGAAAGCGAGGCCCCCGTCGGCCCGAGGCGGCCCGCACCCCTGCGGTGGCCCGAAAGGAGGAGGCGGAGGCGGCTGACGCGGCCGTAGATGCTCGGTCGCCCACCAGGAGAGCGCAGGCCCAGCAGGGGTGCCGCCAAAAGCGTGGGTCCAAAGAAGGTGGCGATGCGCCAGACGAGGAAGCCCGCAGAAGACGCGCTGCCGAACATGTGGCCGAAGAACATCAGGAAGCCACCCTCGGCGCCACCCGTGCCCCCCGGCAGCGGCACGGCCGAGGCCACCATCTGGACCATGGACCCAGCCGCCAGGCACTCCAGGAAGTCCGCCTCGATGCCAAAGGCGCCTAGCACAAACCAGGGGATCATGTAGAGGCTCGCGAGCTGGGCCATGGTCACCAGGAGGGTGAGGCCCATGGAGGGCAGGTCGCTTGCAGCGCGCCTGAACGCGTTCGAGAACTCCATGACCTGGACGTTGACCATCTCATCCCAGCGGGCGCTCTCCCTGAGCCAACCATGGCGGTCGGCCAGGGCGATGGCCCCGTTTCCGACGCGCATGACGAAGCGGGGGCAGAGGCATACCACGAAGATGCCCGCGAGCTCGAGGAAGTGGACGCCGAAGACCACGAGGTTCAGCAGGAAGATGTCACCATATGCCTCGAGGAAGTAGCCCGCCTTCGCGACGAGCATCACGGCGGCGAAGAGGACGACGCCGAGCTGGAACATGATGAAGCGCGTGAACTGGGTGGCCGAAGCCTCCCCCACGTCAAGGCCCGTCCGCGTGAGACGATAGATCTGCGCGGGCACGGCGCCGGCCATCATGGGGGTCAGGTTGCCGAAGAAGACCCCGGACGCCTCGACGCTCATGAGGTCGCGGACGCCGACAGGCGAGTCGTGGTCGAGGTAGACCGCGATCACGTATGCCAGGACGCCGAACACCCAGTAGGAGGCGAAGCAGAGGCACGCCCTCAGGACCCATCCGGCATCGACCGACGAGAGGGCGTCCGCAAAGGTCCCCATCTGGCCGGAAATGGTGAGATAGGCCAGGTAGGCTCCCACGACGGCCGAGAGGAAGAGCGCCCCCCGGCGGGCCTGCGCCCTGCTCTCCTGGTTATCGGTGACGCCTGCGGCGGCCGAGGCGTCGGTCACGTGAGGGGCGGAGACCGTAACGCGAACGGCGCCGACAGGCCTTCTTGGACCGACGGCCCCGTCGAAGCCGTCGTCTCCCCTCATACCTGACGCTCTCCCAGCCATGGGCCTCCCCGTCGACATCCGACCCCAAACGCCACCTGACGCGTCGCCCGCACAAAAGGCCCGACATCATCCTCGGGCGTCGGGGACGCGTTCGCGACAAAGCACATCTATGGTACCCGTCAACTCGCACGGCGAGCCCACCGCACACCACTTGTGAAGACTTTCTCACCGATGGTGTGCCGTCCAAAATTCCCGTTGCAACGTCCCTGCTTTTCCCGTATAGTTTCTTCCTGCGCTGAAGCGCGGGCAATCTGAATTGGGACGTCGTCTAACGGTAGGACAACGGATTCTGGTTCCGTCAGTGGGAGTTCGATTCTCTCCGTCCCAGCCATGTTGCCTTTGGAAACAGAACGGCCCGTTCGTCTAGCGGTTCAGGACGCCGCCCTCTCAAGGCGGAGATCACCAGTTCGAATCTGGTACGGGCTACCACATGTGCGGCGGGTCGTCGGCAGGCGGCCCGCTTCTTTATATGCGCGAGCCGATGGACGCGAGAAGCGCCCGGCGCTCGTTGGGGACGTCCCCGTTCACGACCGAGGAGAGCATCTCGTTCAGGATGATGCCCACGGCAGGCCCCGGGCTGATGCCCAGACACGCTATGACGTCCGCCCCACTGACGTCGAGGTCCCTCAGGCGCCACGCGCCGCCACGCGCGACCTCCTCGCGCACGGCAGCGGACATTCGGTCGAGGTCGATGGCGTACTTGGCCGCCGAGGACACCTTCGATGCCGCGTCGGCGCGCTTGAGGTCGAGCAGCGCGAAGGTGAGCTCGAGCGCGCGGCCGGGGCAGGCGTTCTCGAACTTGAGGAGCGTGCGCCGGATGGAACGCCCCGTCGGCTTGACGACATGGTCGTGGAGGCGGACGAGGACCCTCACGGGAGCCACCAGGTCGCCTGGCAGCGCGAGGCGCCTCATGATCGCAGCCGCCATGTCCGCCCCGACCTTGGGATGCCCGTAGAAGTGACCACGCCCCGTCTCGTCGATGGTGAAGGTCTGCGGCTTGGCGACGTCGTGCAGGAGGGCGGCCCAGCGAAGCTCGCTCGAGGCCATGCCCCCCGTGAACTCCTCGACGGCATGGCAGACGTGGGCCGTGTGCGTCAGCACGTCGAAGGCGTGATAGGGACTACGCTGGTCGAAGCCGACCATGGCGGCGACCTCGGGGATGGCGGCGGAGAGGACCTCCGTCTCATGCGTGAGGGCCCAGCCCATGCGTCCGGTCCCCACGATCCCATCGAGCTCCTGGCCTATGCGCTCGCGCGCGATGTCGCCGAGGCCGCGAGCGCAGGCGACGAGCGCCTCCTGGGTATGCGGCTCCACCACGAAGCCCAGGCGACAGGCGAATCGCACGGCCCGCAGGACCCTGAGGGCGTCCTCCTCGAAGCGCCGTCGGGGGACGCCGACCGCACGGATGACGCCCGTGGCGAGGTCCTCTCGGCCCCCAAAGGGATCGAGGAGCCCGCGGGCGGGGTGATAGGCCATGGCGTTCACGGTGAGGTCGCGGCGGGCGAGGTCGTCGCGGATGTCATCCACGAAGAGGACCTCGTCCGGATGGCGATGGTCGCTGTAGGATCCCTCCACGCGATACGTGGTCGTCTCGACGGCCCTGCCGTCCACGACGGCGGTCACGGTACCATGAGCAACACCCGTCTCGTGGACCTCGATGCCAGCCGCGCGCAGGACGCGGGCGGCGGCCTCCCATGGGGCTGACGTGGTCACGTCCACGTCGTGGCTGGGGGTGCCCAGCAGGGCGTCACGAACCCACCCCCCGACGACCCACGCCTCGAAGCCGGCACTCTCCAGTGCAAAGACGACGCGCAGCGCGTAGCCGGGAACCTCGAGGCCTATGCCGTCACGTGTGCTCAAGCAGGTACCTCTTACGCTCGCGAGGGAGGGCTGACGAGGTGGGCCACGGAAGGACACGACCGCCACGCGTCACCCACCGAAGATCTTGTGACCAGTATAACGGGAGTCTCCGGTAAGTAAGCCGAGCGAAACGTGCGACGCCGGAGATGCTATCCTCGTCTCTGTTGACAACTCCGAACCAGAAAGGCGTACCGATGGATGAGATGAGGAGCGTCACCGCCGATGACCTCGCGATTGCGAGGGAGGCGTTTCTCGGCGATCGCGCGAACGTCGTCGCGAAGAACGCCACGACCTCGATGGGCCTGCGCAGGGCCGCCCGCGTGCCCGAGGGCGTGGCGGCCAACGCCCTGCAGTTCGACGTCGAGGTCAAGCAGGGGGAGCGCACGAACCAGGAGCGCTCGGGCCGCTGCTGGATGTTCGCAAGCCTGAACACGATGCGTTACCGCACCATCAAGAAGTTCAACCTCAAGACCTTCGAGCTCTCCCAGGCCTATCCCCTCTTCTTCGATAAGCTCGAGAAGAGCAACTGGTTCTTGGAGAACGTCCTGGACACGCTCGAGGAGCCTCTCGACGGGCGCCTGATGGCCCATCTCCTCGCCGACCCCATTGGCGACGGCGGGCAGTGGGACATGTTCAAGAGCCTGGTGCGCAAGTATGGCGTCGTGCCCAAGGAGGCCATGCCCGAGACCGCCTGCTCCAGGAACACCCACGACATGGACGCATGCCTCACCCGCTACCTGCGCGGTGCGGCAAAGAGGCTGCGCGAGACCGCGGACGCCGAAGCGACGACGAACGACCTCCTCGCCATGAAGAAGGAGATGATGGGTGACGTGTGGCATCTGCTCGTCACCTGCCTAGGCGAACCTCCCGCACGCTTCGGCGTCCGTCTGCGCGACAAAGACGACAAGGTGGTGCTCTCGGGAGAGTTCACGCCCCAGGAGTTCTTTGGGCGGGCCGTGGACATGGAGCTCGATGACTTCGTGTCCCTCATCAGCGCACCCACCGCAGACAAGCCCTACTACAGGAGCTTCACGGTGAGCCGGCTGGGCAACGTGTGGGAGGACGGCACCGTACGCCACCTCAACCTCCCCATCGACGAGCTCAAGCGAGTCGCCATCGCCCAGCTTAAGGACGACCTGCCCGTATGGTTTGGCTGCGATGTGGACCAGAGCTACCTGCGCGACGAGGGCATCATGGACACCGCCGCCATCGACGTCGACGCGCTCATGGGCTTTCCCGTAAGCGGTGCCCTCGACAGGGCGGAGCGGCTCGACTTCGGCGAGTCGCTCATGACCCACGCCATGGTCCTTGAGGGCGTGCGCATGGACGCCGAAGGCAGGCCTGCCATGTGGAAGGTGGAGAACAGCTGGGGCAAGGACCACGGCCGTGACGGTTTTGACACCCTCTCCGACGCGTGGTTCGACGAGTACGTGTACCAGGTGGTCGTGGACAGGAAGTACCTGACGGAGGACGAGCGCGCCGCCTACGAGGCCACCCCCGTCGAGCTCGCGCCGTGGGATCCCATGGGATCCCTTGCACGCTAGCCTGCCGCCCGCTCGCCCCTTGGAACCGCCTGGACCCACCGGGCCGTGGCGCCAGGGGCATGGGGTGATCCCTTATTCCTTACGAGAGAGGACCTTTCCAAGCATGACGGACGGAAACATCAGCTGCTCCTGGGCCGACGGCCTCACCCGCGACTTCCCCAAGGAGCGTGCCAACCGCGTGGCCCGCAACTCCGTGACGTCCATGGATGTCATGGCCGCAGCCCGCGACATCTCGAAGATGCGCGCCTACACCGACACCTACGGCATCGCCATCCCCAAGACTGGCGACATCACCAACCAGCGCCAGTCCGGCCGCTGCTGGATGTTCTCGGCCTTCAACGCGCTGCGCCAGGAGACCATCAAGTTCCTGGACGTGGACAGCTTTGAGTTTAGCCAGGCCTTTGGCATGTTCTATGACAAGCTCGAGAAGGCCAACTCGACTTTGGAGTACATCATCCAGACGGCCGACCTGCCCGTCGACTCCCGAGAGGTCCAGGAGCTGCTCCGGAACGGCATGGGCGATGGCGGCTTCTATCCCTTCGCCATGAGCATCGTCAGGAAGTGGGGCCTGGTTCCCAAGGACGCCATGCCCGAGACCGCCTGCTCCAGGAACTCCGAGCAGATGGACTCCCAGCTCGAGCGCCTCGTGCGCAAGGCTGCGCGTGCCCTGCGCGCACAGGCGGACCAGGGCGCGACCGTCGAGCAGCTCCACAAGACCAAGGAGGAGTTCGTCCTGCAGGTGCACCAGATCCTGTGCGTCTGCCTGGGCGAGCCGCCTGTGACCTTTGACCTCGAGCTCAAGGTGGGCAAGGACTGCAAGGCCGATGCCTCGAGACTCTCCCCCATCGAGCCCACCCCGAAGAAGGGGGCCGAGAAGGACGGGGGCGACGAGAAGCCCGCGCAGATCCTGCGCGACTTTGGCCTGACCCCTCGCGAGTTCGCGGAGCGCTATGTCCCCGTGGACCCCAACGGCTACGTGCAGCTGGTCTCCATTCCCGGCAGCAAGATGCCGTATGGCAAGGTCTATCGCATCAAGCGCATCGACTCCGTCCTGGGCGGCATCAAGGTGCGCTGCCTCAACGTGGCCCCCGAGTACCTTGAGGACGCGTCGGTGGCCTCGCTGCGCGACGGCAACCCCCTGGCCATGGCCTGTGACGTCATGCAGCAGTTCCCCCGCCGCATAGAGGACTTCAAGTACGTGCTCTCGACAGATGCCGTGGACGTCGACGGCCTCTTTGGCATTGACCTGTCGATGGGGCGCACCGACATGATCGACCTATGTGAGACCTGCCTCACCCATGCCATGACCTTCCAAGGCGTGGAGCTTGGCCAAGACGGCCGTCCCCGCGCCTGGCGCGTGGAGAACAGCTGGGGCAAGGACGCCGGCAAGGACGGCTACCTCATCATGAGCAACGACTGGTTCCGCCTGTATGGCGGCGAGGTGGACGTCAGGCGCAGCTACGTGCCCAACGATTTGCTCGAGATATGGGACGACGAGAGCAAGGACGTCGAGGTGGAGCCCTGGAGCGGCATGGGTGTGGCGCTGGGCGTGGGCAGGCGCGACTAGGAACCGGGACACCCCCGCCATTCTCCGCCCCGAAGGTCCCCCTGCTCTAGCACGGCGGTGACGCGAGGACTGCGGGCGCCCGGAATCCCATGGTCTCCGGGCGCCCGCATGTTGGCTTACCCTGCAGGAGGGAGTGACGCATGACCATCAAAAATGTGGTGTTCGACATGGGGCAGGTGCTTCTGCGCTTCGATGGCATGATGCTCTCGAGCGCCTTTACCAACGACGAGGGGGACGCCAGGCTCCTGAACGCCGCCCTCTTTGCACATCCCAGCTGGTCCTTGCTCGATGCCGGCGCCATAGACGAGGGGACCATGGAGCGCGTGGCGGCGGCTCGGCTGCCCGAGCGGCTGCACCCCAACCTGCATCGGGCCCTTGCGGAGTGGGACCTCCACCAGCCCGCGATCACCGGCACCAACAGGCTTGCGGAGCGCATCCATGCGGCGGGCCTTGGAGTCTACCTGCTCTCCAATGCGGGCCTGCGCTTCGAGCGGACCCACGCGCGCATACCATGCTGGGACATCATGGATGGTTGGGTGGTCTCGGCCTACGAGGGGCTCATGAAGCCCGATCCCCGTATCTACCAGCTGCTCTGTGACCGCTATGGACTCAAGCCCGCCGAATGCCTCTTTGTGGACGACAATCGGGACAACGTCGCGGGTGCCATGGTCGCCGGTATGGAGGCGCATCTGTTTGTGGGCGCCGACGCGCTTGGGCATGAGCTCATGCAGAGGGGCACGGAGGTGTAGGCGCCCCGAGGGGCGTTCCATCGGGGTCGCTCGCGAAAGGCCCGGCCGTCAGAACTCCCCGAAGACCGGCTCGCCGACCAGGCAGAGGTCCTCTCCTTGCGCCAGCTCCCGCAGGGACGCGACGAAGCGTTCCTGCGTGCCCGCAAGAAAGACGCAGTTCATTTGCACGTCCTCTGAGAAGAGGGTGTCCCTCACCTTGCCGCCGCAGTCGACAACCATGCGCTCGACCCTGCCATACGCGCTGTACGGGATGGTCGCGGTCACCCTCGCGACAAGATCCATGCGCACCATGTGGCCTGTGCTTTGGGCGGCCTGCACGGCCTTCTGGGCAGCGGCCGTATAGGCCCGTGCAAGGCCCCCGGACCCCAGGAGCGTGCCCCCGAAATAGCGGGTGGTCACACAGCAGATGTCTGCCAGACCCGCACCGCGCAGCACCTCGAGAGTGGGCATGCCGGAGGTCCGCTGGGGCTCCCCGTCGTCCGAGCAGCGCGCGCGGCCATCCGCAAGTATCCAGGCGGGCACGTTATGGCGGGCATCATGGTGACGTGCGCGCACCCTGGCTATGAAGGCGTTGGCCTCGGCCTCGCTTGAGACATGTCTCAGTTGGGCGATGAAGCGGCTGCGACGATCCTCCACCTCGCCCGTCTCCTCGATGCCCTCGCCAAGGGTGAGATATGCCTCCCCCGCCATCGCGCGCACCATCCCTTGTCCACCCGCATGCCCGACGTGCCTTCGCACATACCCCTGCACCCATATGGTACAATGCCGTCCGCGAAGTGGGCCAGACGATCGCGGGGCTCAAGGCCTGCAAGAGGCCGTGAGCCATGAGGAAAGTCCGGGCTCCACAGGGCAGGAAGCAGGCTAACGGCCTGGCGGGGTGACCCGACGGAAAGCGCCGCAGAAAAGAAGACTCCCGCTGCTCGCTTGGGCGAGTGAGGGAAAAGCTGAAACGGTGGTGTAAGAGACCACCAGCGTCTGGGCGACCAGGCGGCTTGGCAAGCCCCTTCCGGAGCAAACGCAAATAGGAGCGCCATGGTGTTGCCCGCACCGCGCTCGGGTTGCGCGCTAGAGGGCGTCGGCAACGGCGCTCGTAGACAAATGATCGTCCTCGACAGAACCCGGCTCACCGGCCCACTTCGCGACCTGGTCCTCCAGGGCCCTGAGGCCCCGTGCATCGGGCTTCCATGGCCTTAGCCCACCAGCGCCTGCGGCTACAGTTGTGCCCACTGCGTCAACCGCACGGGTGCCACCTGCCAGCGGGCCAGCCGGCACGCTATGCCGGCAGCCAGACAGAAGAAGGACCCCGCCACACGGCAGGGTCCTCGGGACGTCCGCTGGCCTAGGCCACCCGATGGACGGACGGGATGACGGCCCTGGGACCGCGACGGCCTTGGGACCGCCTTAGTCCAAGTCGCTGAAGTCCGCAGGGGCGGTGCTGCTGACCGGAGCGTACGGCGCGGCGTCAGTCTCTGCCACAGCAGAGGCGGGCTGAACGGCAGGAGCGGCGTAGCTCTCGGTGTGCGCTGCGGCGGAGCCATTCGGGGCCGTGAGGACCTTCTCGGGGAAGACGGAGTCGGCATCGTCCATGAAGTGCTGCAGGAGCCTCTTGTATTCTGCGCGGAAGTCCTCGCGGGACTGCTTCAGGCGATCGATCTCGTCGAGCTCGTTCTGCTTCTCGGCCAGGGCCTGGCGAATGACCTCGCGGGCCTTCTGGTCGGCCTCGTTGCGGATGTTCTCCGCATTGGTGCGGGCGTCCGCGACGAGCTTGTCCGCACTCTGCTGGGCGACGATGAGAACCTGGGAGATCTGGCGCTCGGAGGCGCTGAAGTCGGCGGCGGGCGCCGCAGCGGGCGCGACCTCGACGGGCGTGGCGGCACTCTGCTCCTTGAGCTGGACGACCTGGGCCTGCGCGGCGGCGAGCTGCTGCTCGGAGTTGTTCAGGCGGCCCTTGAGGTCGGCGATCTTCTGCAGCATCGCGTCAACCTCTGCGGAGAGCTGGTCGAGGAAGGCATCGACCTCCTCGGTGTTGTAGCCGTGCTTCTTGTCCTCGGAGAATGTCATCTGTTCGATGTCTGCTGGTGTGATAGCCATCTTGTTCCCTTTCGACCATGTCTGTTGTGCTACGTCAGCAGCGCGGTTTCCGCTTGCCTCAGTATAGCCGTTGCCTAGAGAATTATCCTCTCGACCAGTTGAAGCGCCAAGAGCGCGACCACCGGCGAGAAGTCCAACCCACCCATAGGTGGCACGAAGCGCCTGAAGATACCGAGATAGGGCTCGACCAGGCGCCGAAGCACCGCCTGGATGTCTGCGACGACACCATCCCGGCCAATGCGAAACCAGGAGAGGGCCACCTCGACGATGATCAGAATCTGGTAGAAGTCGAGGAGCCGATAGAGCACATACGAAAGGTTTGCCATGCGTCACTCCCCCGCCAGCTCGCGAGTGCGCGCGATCGCCGCGTCGGCCGCATCCGCCGCACCACGCACGAGGACCGGTTCCATGACCCTGAGGCCTGCGGCCGTGGTGCCCCCTGGCGAGGTCACCCGCTCCATGTAGGAGCGTGGGTGATCGCCCGACTCGAGGAGCTGGCGCGCCACCCCACCCATGGTCGCAAGCACCATCGCGCGGCAGTCTGCCGCCTTGAGGCCATGCTCGACGCCGCAGCGCGTGAGCGCATCGACCATGAGGGCGACGTAGGCGGGGCCGCAGCCCACGATTGCGCCCTCCGCGTCGAGCTGGTCCTCGCTCATGACGCGGGCGGTGCCGAGCGCCTCGAAGACCGACGTCGCAAGCGTGAGGTCCGCCTGCGTGGAGCGCGTCCCCGCACACAGGGCCGTGGCACCCGACAGGACCTGGACGGGCAGGTTGGGCATGGCCCTCACGACCCGCACCCCGGGAAGCGAGGCCTCGAGGGCCCGGATGGTGACGCCCGCTGCGATCGAGATGACGCAGCACCCTAAGAGAAGGTCCGCAAGGGAACCCATGACATCAGGAAGGACCTGGGGCTTGACGGCGAGGACCACCGCGTCAGGCCCCTCCCTCAGCATCAGTGCGCTGTCCCTGAAGGTACGGATGCCCAACCTCGCGAGCGGCTCGAGCGCTGGTGCCCCGGGGTTCGCCGCCATCACCCGCGCGGGATCAGACGCGCCGGAGCGGACCAGGCCCGCAGCGATGGCGGACCCCATGGAGCCCGCGCCTATGACGGCAATGGTGGCATCGATCCTCTCGGCCATGACCGCTACCTCTGCAGGGTGCCGTCTGAGACGAGCTTGTCGAGGTCGGCCTGGGAAAGCTGCAGGCCAGCCGGCATGACGACGAAGACGCGGTCGCCAAGCTCGTCCACCTGACCGCCGATGCCGCAGGCAAGGCCGAAGCAGAAGTCAAGGATGCGCTTGGCCGTCTCGATGTTGGTGTTCCTGAATGCCAGGACGACGGGCTGGTTGGTGCGAACGCGACGCACGACCATCTGGACGTCGTCGTAGGAGACGGGCTTCAGCACGTACGGGGGGAGCTGCCCGGAGCTGACGCGCGGGGTGGGCTTGAGACCCATGTCTGCCGGCGTACGGCCGTCGGTGGTGTTGCCCAGGACCGACGAGCCCCTGCCGCCTGCATAGGGTACGGCGCCCGAGGGCATCTGGGTGGTGTCGTCGGCATAGTCGTCATAGCCCCTCTGGACGCCCGGGGCGAGCGTCGTGCGCGGCGCGTACTCCGGGCGCGGCGCATATTCGGGACGTGGCGCATAGCCGGACGTGGCCTCGCGCTGGCGGCCCTGGGGCGCATGCCCCGCGCCCTGGGCCCCAGGGCCCACAGGGCGACCGGAGCGGGTGTAGACAGAGACGCTCTCGGCCTCGGGTCGACGCGTGTTGCCCAGAAGCCCGCTGGTCTCCTCGCGGCGCGACTGCTGCTGGGGTTGGTCGGGCTCGTCCTCGTAGTAGTCGTCCTCGTAGTCGTCATAATAGTCGTCGTCGGGCGCACGGAACTTGTCCCTGAGGTTGTCGAGGAAGCTCATCTTGGTTTCCGCCTTCCTGGCCGGGCGCCACGCCCGGATCCGTCGATCGCATTCTGTGGTGGTGCGGCTAGCCCATTGCGTAGCTGGGATCGAAAACGGTTCTCCCGAGCCTGACCAACGTCGAACCCTCCTCCACCGCCGACTCGAAGTCATCGCTCATCCCGCAGGAGAGCACGTCGAGCGGCAGGCCGTGGGAGCCACGCAGGGCGTCGCGCAGCTCGCGCAGGCCCGAGAAGGTCCGCCGCGCCGCATCGGGGTCGTCGCGGGGTGCCATGGTCATGAGGCCCCGCACGTCGATGCCCGGCAGGGAGAGGAGCGCGTCGAGGGCGGTCGTGGCCCCGTCGGGCGTGAATCCTGACTTGGACTCCTCGCCAGAGACGTTCACCTCGAGAAGCACGCGGGAGCGGATGCCTCGGGCGACGGAGCGCTTCGAGATCGCCTCCGCGAGATGCGTCGAGGAGACGGAATGGATGAGCGAGACGTTGCCGATGACCATGTTGACCTTGTTGGTCTGCAGGTTGCCTATCATGTCGAAGCGCACGTCGGCGAGCTTGGGCGACGCGGCGCAGGCGGAGAGCTTGCGCTTGAGCTCCTGGGGGCGGTTCTCCCCGAACGCGCGGTAGCCCGCCTCCCATGCGAGGGCGACCTCATCGATGCCGACGGTCTTCGAGACTCCCAGCAGCAGCACGTCATCTGCGCGACGACCCGAGCGGACGCAGGCGGCAGCCAGGCGCTCCAGGATCTCCGCCCTCCTCCCCCTCAGGAAGTCGAGGTATGTGCCGCGCTCTTCTTCGTTCATGGTAACTGACGCCTCTTGTCCTCTCCCGTCATCGTGCGCATGTCATCTGTCCGACATCACAACCAGCGCGCCGTGCCTGCCACAGCTGCCGCCTGTGGCCCTGTACGAGAAGAACCGACCCGTCTCGCGCGACGTCGACGCGTGCGTCCCCGCGATCATGTCCGCCGGGACGCCCTCTTCGACCAGGGTCCGCACTATGCAGGCCTCGAGGTCGAGCAGGCGCTCCCCCGCTTGTGCAGCCGGGCCGAACTCGTCGACGAAGCGCCCCATGAGCCCGGCGGAGACCTCGTAGTCCTCTCCGGCGATGTGCGGACCGACGTAGGCCCTGACCTCCTGGGGCGCATGCCCCGTCTCGGTCGCCAGGGTGGCAAGCGCCTTGGCCGAGATGCGCGCGATGGTCCCGCGCCAGCCGGAGTGGATCACGGCGAAGCCTCCCTCGGCCACGAGCACCACGGGCACGCAGTCCGCGTAGCAGAGCAGGACGGGGACGCCCGCCGCCGTGCAGACCACGGCGTCCGCGCCCTCGCCCGCCTCGTTTCGGACCGAGGCGAGCTCCGCGGCCTCCGACGAGGTGACGACCACGACATGGTCCCCATGGACCTGCCGGGGATTGACCAGCCGACCGGAGAGCCCCTCGGCGCCGAGCGCGGCGAGTGCCCGGAGGCGGTTCTCGGCAACGGCGGCGGGGTCGTCACCGCAGGCGTCACCGAGGTTGAGTGAGGAGAAGTCGCCCGTCGAGACCCCACCATGGCGCTCCGTGAACGCAAGCGAGACCCCATGGGGGCACGTGGCGTCACCCAGGAAGGTCACGCCACGTCGCGCGCGTCTCGTGAGGCTCGGACCGGACATCGCAGGCGCCCGGGTGCTAGATGCTGCTGTGCTTCAGGAACTCGGGGATGTCGAATTCCTTGTCGTTGCTGGAGGGCGACGGACGGCTGGGGGCCGGTGCGGGCGTGGGGGTCCTGGCGGGGCCGCCCTGTGCACGGCCGCCGCGTCCGTTGCCCAGGCTGAGCGACGGCAGGGACTGCTGGACGTTGGAGTCCTTGAAGCCGGTGGCGATGACGGTGACGCGGACCTGGTCCCCGAGGGACTCGTCGACCACGGTGCCGAAGATGATGTTGGCGTCGGGGTCGACGTTCTGGGCGACGAGGTCGGCCGCGTCGTTGATCTCCTGGATGCCGAGGTCCTTGTTGCCGGCGATGGAGAGCAGGACGCGGGTGGCGCCGTCGATGGAATCCTCGAGCAGGCGGCTGGAGATGGCCTCCTCGGCAGCATCGGAGGCGCGGTTGTCGCCCGAGGCGATGCCCACGCCCATCATGGCGGTGCCGGCACCACGCATGATGGTGCAGACGTCGGCGAAGTCGAGGTTGATCAGGCCCGGGACGGTGATGAGGTCCGTGATGCCCTGGGTACCCTGGCACAGGACGTCATCGGCCATGCGGAAGGCCTCGAGCAGGGAGGTCTTCTTCTCGGAGAGGTCAAGCAGGCGATCGTTGGGGATGACGATGAGCGCATCGACGTTCTCGGAGAGGGTCTGGATGCCGTCGAGGGCCTTCTGGGAGCGCGGGCGGCCTTCGAAGGAGAAGGGCTTGGTGACGACGCCGACGGTCAGGGCGCCCACGTCGTTCTTGGCGATGTCCGCGACCACGGGTGCGGCACCGGTGCCGGTGCCGCCACCCTCGCCAGCCGTGATGAAGACCATGTCCGCACCTGCGAGCGCCTGCTTGAGCTCGTCGTGGGAGTCCTCGGCCGCCTCCGCACCGACCTCGGGGTTGGCACCTGCGCCCAGGCCCCTGGTGATGTCCCCCCCGATATGGACCTTGATGTCCGCGTCAGAGATGGCGAGCGCCTGGGCATCGGTGTTGACTGCCACGAACTCAACGCCGCGGATGCCCTCCTCGATCATGCGGTCGACGGCGTTGTTGCCGCCGCCTCCCACGCCTACGACCTTGATGACGGCCATGTAGTTGCTGGGGATGTCTGCATCGATCATGGTTCCTCCTCGCTTGGCGACGGGCTGCTTGACGTCAGCCGTCCTGCCGACGGGTGTCGTTGCGCCGCCGCTGCCGGCGTGACGCACGTAACCGTTCCCTACGTTGGTGCCTTGGCTCTTCTTCTCGCTCATGTGCCTGTCCCGCGTCTTCGCTGCCCCTGGAACTTGCCAGCAGTAGGTCATAAACCCTAAACCTCAGGTAGAACCCTATGCCTTACTTAAAGCGCGCTATGTTTGCACACTCGGCGGAACTAAGTCAACACATTTGTACAATCCATGAAATGACGAGGTGGGGACACTTGCCGCACACATCGCAAAGCCTCAAGTCAAGGCTCAGGCTTGAGGGTATTGGACGATCAGCTGTACTCGGTCCCCGCCGTGCCACTCCCCTGCTGCACGTTGTCGGAGTTCACCATGCGGTAGGACGGCTTGGAGGGAACGCGCACGTTGATGTAGGTCACCTTTCCGGAATACTTTGCGAGTATCTCCGTGATGACGCTCTCCTTCGCCTCGATGCTCGTTGCCGCGCCCAGGGAGACCTCCACGCCGGAGCTCAGGGTGCACGAGATGCTGTCGAGCGTGCTGGCGTTGTAGCTCACAATCTGCGACGAGAGCCCGGGCCCGAACTGCTCGCGGTAGGCCTCCACCGCCTTGAGCGTCTCGTCGGTGGCCACGGAGCCTGCGACCGGGCTGACGGTCGAGGGAACGTCGGTGATCAGGAGCGCGCCCATCTCCTGCGCCTTTCGAAGCGCCGCCTCGGAGAAGGACTCGTTTTCGCCGGGAGACAGGGAGAGCGGCTCGATCCAGACGTTGCCGTCACCCAGACACCAGGCGACATTGCCCGCGCTCATCACGACGATGCTGTCGACGGTGCGCTCCGTAACGCTGATCCTGAGCCTGTCGGGAAACTCGCGCTCGAAGGAGACGGAGTCCACCCAGGGGTTCTTCTGGAGGTTCTTGGTGACCTGCTCCTCGTCAAGGCTCAACAGCGTCGTCCCAGACTGGACGTTGGCGAGCTTGGCGATGTTGTCCGAGCTGATGTGCTCCGTCGCCTCGGCATCGATGCTCGATATGGTAAACAGCGGAGTATAGGAAAGGACGAGGAAGCCGACGAGTCCCACGATGAGGAGGGCCGCGACCACGATGCCGGCCACGATGGCCCTGCGAATGGTCGCGCCTGAGCCGGCGTGCTCGACACCCGAGCGACAGGGGGCGGCGGATGCGGTCGATGCGACGACCGTGCCTCTCCGCGAGGCGGGGGCACGTCCCTGCGACACCGAACGGGGCGCCGTCCCCGCACGGGCGGCGCTCGTCGCGCGCATGGCGCTCGATGGCCTCCTCTCCCGGCTGCGCACGGGGGCGGCCCCAGGGGTCCGCACCGATGTGCGTCTCGTGCCGCGACGGCCTGGCTTTCTGTCCGCCATCACGCCACCGCTACCCTCTGAACCCCAGGCACTTGACCTCGGGACGGAGGTCCACGCCATGGTTCTGGGCGACTACGTCGTGCACCTGGCCCATGACCGCCAGCACATCCGAGGCCTTGGCGCCGCCCATGTTCACGATGAAGTTGGCGTGCTGGTCGGAGACCTGCGCGCCACCGACCGCGTAGCCCTTCAGCCCACACGACTCGATGAGGCGACCCGCGGACGCATCGCCAGGGTCCCTGAACACGGAGCCGCAGGAGGGCCTGCCCATGGGTTGGGTCGCGCGGCGCCGTGCGAGACGGCGCTCCATCTCCTCGGCGATCCCCGCCTTGGCTGCGGGCGTCAGGGCGAGGGTCACCTCGAGGATGATCTCGTCTGCCGGGATGGAGGACCATCTATAGCCCCACTCGATGTCGGGGCCGGCATAGCGGCACATGCCCCCTCCGGGACGCAGCGCGACGAGGCTCTGGACGCGCGGGCCGACCCACTCGTGCCGGGTGCCGGCGTCCATCGAGACGGCGCCGCCTACGCTGCCGGGTATACCGACGCAGAACTCGAGGCCGGAGAGCCCATGGGAGAGCGTCTCGCTCACGAGCTTGGAGAGGTTGGCCCCCGCACCAGTCGTGACGCAGCCGTCCTCGGAGAAGGTGATGCGGGAGAACTCGCGACCGAGCTTGATGACGCAGCCGTCGTAGCCCTCGTCCGAGACGAGCACGTTGGAACCGCGACCCAGGATGACCCACTCGACCCCCTCGCGCCTGAGGACGGAGAGGGTGCGCACCAGGGACGAGTAGCTGTTGACCGTCGCGAAGAGCGCCGCCGGGCCACCGATGCGGTAGGTGGTCCGGTGCGAGAGGCGCTCGTCGCGCAGGAGGTCGGCGTCGACGGCGCCGGAAAGCGCCATGTATGCGTTGAAGACGCTCAAGTCAGTCCTCTGCGCCCTCCTCGTCCAGGGCCTCCCTCGCCTCGATGAAGGCGGGGCCTATGGCGGTCACGTCACCGGCGCCCTGCGTGATGAGCAGGTCACCGGGACGGCAGACGTCACAGAGGTGCCGCACGAGGTCCTTGCGATTGGCGATGAAGCTCACGTCGTCGACGCCACCGGCCTGGGCGACCCCGCCCGAGACGGTCTTGCCCGTCACACCGGGGATGGGCGTCTCGCCTGCAGGGAAGATCTCGGTCACGACCAGGACGTCCGCGTTGTCGAAGGCATGGGCGAACTGGTCCTGGAGCGACTGCGTGCGGCTGTAGCGATGCGGCTGAAACACGCACACGATGCGCTTGAAGTCGAGGTCGCGCGCTGCGGCGAGCGTGGCCCTTATCTCGGTGGGATGATGGCCGTAGTCGTCCACGACCGTGACGCCATCGACGTCCCCCACGTGGGTGAAGCGGCGATGGGCTCCCTGGAAGGCGCTCAGGGCGTCGGCGGCGCGGGGGAGGTCGCAGCCCAACGCATCCGCCACTGCGATGGCGGCGGTCGCGTTGGCCATGTTGTGACGACCCGGGTTGGACTTGATGACCACCCTCACGCTGTCTCCCGAAGGGGTCTCCACCGAGAAGCTGCTGGCAAGCCTGTGGTGGGAATCCTCGGGAATGCAGACGTAGTCGCAGGCCCCGTCGAAGCCGTACGAGACCACGCGACGTCCCGTGGAGCGCGCGAGCTCCACGTAGTGCGGCACGTCACCGTTGATGACGATGGTGCCCGCGTCACCGACGAGGTCCATGAACTGGCAGAAGGTCCTCTCGATGTTCTTGAGGGTCCCATAGTGGTCGAGGTGGTCCTCCTCGATGTTGGTCACCACGACGACGTCGGGGTTGAGGTAGAGGAAGGAGCCGTCCGACTCGTCCGCCTCGCAGACGAAGTAGCCGCCCCGGCCGTTGCGGCCGTTGGTGCCATACTCCTCCACGATGCCGCCGATGAGAAACGACGGGTCCATGCCCAGGTGGTCGATCATCGTCGCAACCATCGAGGACGTGGTCGTCTTGCCATGGGTCCCGGCGACGGCGATGGTCGTGGCGTCACTTGAGAGATACGAGAGCATCTTGGCACGGGGCCAGACGGGGATGCCCAACTCGCGGGCGCGAATGACCTCGGGATTGGTCTCGGGGATGGCCGAGGAGATGACGACGACGTCGGGGGACGTCGCGTCGATGGTGGACGACAGGTGGCCGACGTGGACCTCGATGCCCGCGGACTCCAGGTCGCGCACGTAGCGCGAGGACTTGAGGTCCGAGCCGGTCACCTTGCAGCCACGCTCGTGGAGGACGAGGGCGATGCCGCTCATGCCGGCGCCACCGATGCCGATGAAGTGCGCGGCCGAGATGGGCTGCGCGTTGGAGTCAGACATAGGAACCTCTCTCTTCCCGTGCAGGGCAGGGCACCCGCATGCGACTGCGGGCACCCCACCACTCTACCCGAACGGATGCCCTACGCGCCGATGGATGCGGCACTCTCCACTTGGTCTGCGAGCGCGCTGGCGGCCTTGTCCTGGGCGAGGCCGCGTGCCGCCGAGCGCATGGCACTCCGGCGGTCACCGTCGTCGATGAGGCCCAGCAGCTCTGCGGGGAAGGCGTCCCCATCTATGTCGTCATCGGCAAACAGCAGCGCCGCGCCGGCGTCGACGAGGTAGCGCGCATTGGTCGTCTGGTGGTCGGCGGTCGCGAAGGGGTACGGAACCAGCACGCTGGGCACGGCAAGGGCGGCAATCTCGGCGATGGAGGAGGCCCCGGCGCGCGAGAGCACCAGGTCTGCGGCAGCGAGCGCCGAGCCCATGTCATCGATGTAGGGGCGCAGCGACCAGCGGGAGCGCTGCTCGTCGGTGAGGGCCAGCCCGGCGGCGACGGAGTCGTAGTCCTTCGCGCCGGTGGAGTGGACGATGTGGAGGTTCCTGCGGGAGAGGAGGTCATCCTTGAGGCGGGTGACGCACTCGTTGAGGTGACGGGCCCCCAGGCTGCCGCCGAAGACCAAGAGCAGCGTGGCGTCGTCGGGGATGCCAAGCGCCTGGCGCCCCTCCCGCCTCGTGGCGCCCGTGACGCACCTGCGCACGGGATTGCCCGTGACGACGATCTGCGTGCTTGCCCCCACGCGGCCGCGAAATGCATCTATCGCGACGGGGAGGGAGACGCAGACGGTCCTCGCCTTGTCCGCGGAGGCCCTGTTGGCGAGACCCGGCACAGAGTTCTGCTCATGGATGACCGTCGGGATGTTCTGCCGGGCGCACCAGTTGATGAGCGGCAGCTCTATGTAGGCGCCAAAGCCGACGGCGACGTCAGGGGCGCCCTCGTCGGCAAAGCGCGCCCCCAGCGCCCTCTGGGCCCGGCGCATGCGCCACAGCGCCGAGGCGAGCGTCCAGGGTCGCGAGCGGTCAAAGCCCGTCACGTCGATGGGGTCGAAGCGAAAGCCCGCCTGCGGCACGAGCTTGGCCTCGAGACGCGTCGACTGCCCGAAGAAGCGGACCTCGTGCCCACGTTCCTCCAGCTCCTCTGCGAGCGCGAGCGCCGGGTTGATGTGTCCCGCCGTGCCTCCCGCCGCTATGGCGACCTTCAGCTTCCTATCTGTCACGTCTGTCACCCCTTCGCGTGCGCCCGTTGCGGTCGACACCTCTGACCTCGGGCCTGTCCCTGTTGGTCCTGAGCCGCTCCGATGCGGAGGGCCCCAGGTCTATCCTCTTGCGCCCCCGCGCGTCGGTCGTCACGCGCGCCCCCGCGTGACGCTCGGCGAAGTCCCGCTCCGCCCGCCTGCCCTCGGGACTGTCGGAGCGGGGGGCGCCCCTGCCGCCGCCAAGGACGGTGAACGCCCTCCTCCCCTGCCGGGACGTGACGGAGCCGTCCTCGGGGGCGAAGGGGTCGGACGCGCGCGCCGAGCGAGGCGTGGCATCGCCCACGACGCCCTCGGCCAGGCTTCCGGGACGCGCAGACACGGCAAAGTCCCTGCGGCGCTCGTCGTGCTCGGTCAGGGGGAGACGCGACTGTCGGGAGACGGAGTATACCAGGCCCACCAGCATGAGGCTCGAGATGATCGAGGAGCCGCCGTAGGAGAGGAACGGGATCGGCTTGCCCGAGAGCGGGAAGTTGCCGATGACGCCGCTCACGTTAAGGAGCATCTGGATGACGAGCAGGGACACCGACCCGCAGGCGATCAGCCTGCCGCAGAGGTCGGGGGCGAAGCGCGCGATCTGGAAGCCCGCGTAGAGCATGACGGCGAACGCGACGAGCACGCCGACGGTACCCACGAGCCCACACTCCTCGCCGATGACGGCGAGGATGAAGTCGTTGTAGGCCATGGGCAGGTACGAGTACTTCTGGCGGCCCATGCCGATTCCAACGCCGAAGATCCCGCCCGAGCCAAAGGCGTAGAAGCCCTGGATGAGCTGGTAGCCGGTGCCATACTCGTCCTCCCAGGGATCGAGCATGGTGGTGATGCGCGAGCGGGAGTAGGCGTCCTTGAACGACAGGGCCACCATCACCGCCACGGCGGCGGCCAGGACGGCGACGCACCACTTGGCTGGCACCCCCGCGAAGTATGCCATGGCCACGAGCGTGACGCCGCAGATCATGACCGTGCCCTTGTCGGGCTGCAGCAGAACGAGGACGAACGGGACGAGGACAGCGCCCACGAACAGGGGCACTATCTCGCGAAGGCTGGCCCCCTCATCGTAGCGCGACAGCAGTGTGGCGCCAACGAGCACGACCGTGATCTTGGCGAACTCGGACGGCTGCAGGGAGAAGGGTCCTATGGCGATCCAGCGGGTGGCGCCATAGGCATCCGCGCCGGCTATGGGAAGAAACACCAGGATGAGAAGGACGTAAGTCACGGCGACGATGCCCGTGAGGACCCGCGTCGTCAGAACGTGGTAGTCCGTGCGCCCCAGGATGGCGGCGAACACGACGCCGAAGGCGGCGAAGACCAGCTGGCGCGTGACGTAGTAGGTGGGGTTGTTGCCCATGTCATCCGAGATGAGCGATGTGATGGACGAGGCGGAGAAGATCATGAGCGAGCCGAAGGCGAGCAACACGAAGACCGAGGCAAGGAACACGAGCCGAGGGCGCATGAAGCGCGCCGGGACGCCCAGGATGAGGCTCTCCCGATGCCGGCTACGCCGCTCGCTGCGAGCGGCCCGTGTCGCGTTGGTCCCCTCCATGGGCTACCTCACCCCGCCGTTCGCAGAGAGGTCGGCCACGAGGCCCTTGAACAGGCGGCCACGCTCTCCCATGTCGTGGAACTCGTCGAAGGACGAGCAGGCGGGCGACAGCAGCACGACGTCACCCGGCCTTGCCGCGCCCACGGCCGCGAGGAAGGCCTCCCTCAGATGTGGGGCACGGATGACCTGCGTGGGACCGCCTGCCTCGCGCACGGCGCGTGCGATCCTCTCGCCCGCAGCGCCGAAGCACACGGCGGCCTTGCAGCGCTCGTTGACGGCGCGAGCCAGGGAGCCGAGGTCCGTCCCTTTGTCGTGGCCGCCCAAGAGCACGACGATGCGGCCGCGGTCGAAGGCGGTGAGCGCCTTCTCGACGGAATCGGTGTTGGTCGCCTTGGAGTCGTTCACGAAGCGGACGCCGGCAAACTCGCCGACCGGCTCGATGCGGTGCTCGATGGGATGAAAGCCCTCGAGGGCGCGACGAACCGCCTCGACCGAAGCGCCGAGGAAGAGGGCCATCGACGAGGCTGCCAGCATGTTCTGCGCGTTGTGCTCCCCCCTGAGGGGGAGGTTGGCCATGGGCGCGACGCGACGCTCGCCGCCATCGAGGCGCACGGTGAGCCAGCCGTCTCGGACGAAGGCGGCCTCGCCTGAGACGGGCTCCTCACGGACGCCCACATGGAGCGTGCGCACGCCACGGGCCTCCAGGCGACCGATGACGTCACGACAGTAGCCATCCTCCTGCGAGACGACGGCGAGATCGTCGCCCGAGAGGTTCTGGAAGATGCGTTCCTTCGCCGCCGCGTAGCTCTCGAGGCTGCCATGCCACTCGAGGTGGTCAGGCGTGACGTTGAGGAGGGCGGCGCAGCGCGGGTGCAAGAGGCGTGAGGTGGCGAGCTGGAAGCTGGAGAGCTCGGCCACGAACCACGCGCCATCGCGGCGCCGGACCAGCTCGTCGGTGCAGAGCCTCCCGATGTTGCCGACGGAGACGGCATCTGTGCCCGCCGAGCGCAGCATCGCGGTGACGAGGGAGGTGGTGGTGGTCTTGCCGTTGGTGCCCGTGATGGCGACCCAGCGATCGGGGCTCTCGCGCCATGCGAACTCGGGCTCCCCGATGACCTCAGTGGAGCAGGCGCGGGCGGCCGAGAAGAACGCCGAGCGCTCGGGGATGCCTGGGGAGGCCACGGCCAGGTCGAAGCGCCCCCGCACGTCCTCGCTGCCAAGCACGACGCGAACGCCCCTTTCGGCCAGCGAGCGGGCGGGCTCTCCCTCGCCCGAGGAGGCGCCGCCATAGAGCGTGAGCGAGCTCACGCGCTGGGGCATGAGGCCCGCGAGGTAGGACGCGACGGCGAATCCGGTCTTCCCCAGACCCAGGACGCAGACGTCGCCCAGGCGGGCGCCAAGGGATGTGGCGGAGCTCATGGAACCTCCTAGCCCAGCTGGAAGTACAGGGCGAATCCCAGGGCTGCGAAGGCGGCCGAGACGATCCAGAAGCGAATGACGACCTTGGTCTCGCTCCAGCCCCTCTTCTCGAAGTGATGGTGGATCGGCGCCATGAGGAATACGCGCTTGCCGGTAGCCTTGAAACTCACGACCTGGATGATGACCGAGAGGGCCTCGCAGATGAAGAGGCCGCCCATGATGAGCGAGGTGACCTCGGTCTTGGTGAGGACCGCGAGCGCGGCGAAGGCGGCGCCCAGGGCGAGCGAGCCCGTGTCGCCCATGAAGATGGATGCGGGGTAGCAGTTGTGCCAGAGGAAGCCCAGGCAGGCTCCGGCGATGGCCGCCGCGAACACGGCGAGGTCGATCTCGTCGTAGCTGAAGGCGACCATGGCCATGGCCAGCATCACGACGAGCGAGCAGCCGCTCGACAGGCCGTCGAGGCCGTCGGTCAGGTTGACGGCGTTGGAGAGGCCGGCCATCAGCAGGAAGACGAAGGCGACGTAGAGCCAGGGCACCTGAACCACGGTACCGTCGATGTTGAAGGTCGAACTGAGAACGCCAAGGTCGAGGGTGAAGCCGCCCGGGAACGAGATCACGGGCTCTATGCCGCAGGCGTTGGTGGCGACGAGGCAGAACGAGACGGAGATGAGGATGAGGCCGACCATCTTCTGGGAGGGCGTGAGCCCGAGCGAGCGCCTGTGCGCCACGGACTCGATGTCGTCCAACAGGCCGAGCGACCCGGTCGCGAGCATGGCGAGGACCGCAAGGACGAGCTTGGCGGTCCAGGTTACCTGCAGCAGGCAGGTGACGAGCACGCCGGCGAGCATGACGAGGCCGCCCATGGTGGGCGTGCCCTGCTTGACGAGGTGACGCTGGGGGCCGTCCGCCCTGATCTGCTGGCCGAGGCCCTCGTGGCGCATGAGCCTGATGAAGAGCGGCATGAGGGCGGCCGTGATGACGGCGGAGATGCCTATGGCAAGGAACACCTGATAAGTAGGGTAGTTTGGATTGCCAAGCATTACGCGAGGACTCCCTTCACGAAACGGTCGAGGCCTGAGGCGCGGGACGCCTTGGCAAGGACGAGGTCATCCTCGCCCAGCACGGGCGCGATGAGGTCGAGGGCGGCCTGGACGTCATCCACGCGCTCCATCCGATCCTCGGAGAATCCCATCGTGAGGGCCGCCTCGGCCATGGCCGCCGCATCATGGGTTCCCACAAGGACGAGCAGGTCGAGCGGCTTGGCCGCCGCATAGGCGCCAATGTAACCGTGGAGGCGCGGCGCCTCGTCGCCCAGCTCGCCTACCTCACCCAGGACGGCCACGCGCCGTCCCGTGCAGGCCATGGAGCAAAGGACGTCGAGGGCGGCTGCCACGGAGCTGGGTGAGGCGTTGTACGAGTCGTCTATCATGCGAGGCCTTCCGGGGGCCGTGACGACCTCGAGGCGCATGTGCGTCTGGGGCATGCGGGCTATGCGGTCGAGCGCGTCGTGGCGGTCGACGCCCAGGCGGTCGCAGATCGCCATGGCGAGAAGGACGTCGCTCACGACGTGGCGTCCGGGCATACCCAGAGTGCAGGGCTCGCTCCAGCCGTCGGCAAAGGAGAGCTCGAAGCGGGGAAGCCCCCCGTCGTCGAGGGTGATGCCCCCGGCGCGGACGTCGTCGCACGGGCGGCCGCCGACATGGAGCACCTCGACGCCCGCAGGCGCAGCGTACTCGTCCTCTATCAGCGCGGCGAAGTCGTTGTCGCTCGTGAGGGCGAGACAGGGGCGTACGGCGCCCTGGGCCGAGGAGCTCGGCCGCATGCCCCCCACGATCTCCGCCTTGGCGCGGGCGATGCTCTCGCGCGAGCCCAGAAGGCCGATGTGGCTGGTGCCGACGTTGGTGATGAGGGCGACGGTCGGACGGGCGCAGGCAGCGAGGCGCGAGAGCTCGCCGGCGTGGTTCATGCCCATCTCCGCGACGACGACCTCATCGGAGGGGTCGGCCGAGAGGAGCGTGAGGGGCAGCCCGATGAGGTTGTTGAAGTTGCCGGCGGTGGCGTGCACCCGGAAGCGCGCGCGAAGCCCCGCGGCGAGCATGTCCTTGGTCGTGGTCTTGCCCACGGAGCCCGTCACGCCGACGACGGTCCACTGGGGGTTGAGGCGTCGCCACGCCCCCGCAAGGCGCAGGAGGAACTCCTCGCCGTCATCCCCCTCGGCGCGCAGCAGGGCACAGCCGTGGCGCTCGGCCGCCTCGGCGCAGCCCTTTGGGGCGGGACCGGTCAGCACGACGGTCGCCGCGCGCGCGAGCGCCTCGGACGCGAAGGCGTTGCCGTCGACGCGCTCCCCCGCAAACGCGACGAAGGCGACGCCTTCCGCCGCCTGGCGCGAGTCGAGCGTCACCGAGCGGACGACGCCGTCGCAAGGCCCGGCGACACGCGACGCCCCCGTCGCCTCAAGAATGTCTCGAACTGACATGCTCAGCATGTGTTCCTCCAAGTGGTTGGGATGCGTCACGAGCTGGGCTGCACGCCCATGTCGGACAGCGCCTCACCCATGATAGTCGAGAAGAGGGGCGCGGCCGAGGAGGTGGCCAGATAGGGCGTTCCGTTGAGTCCCACATAGACAAGGACCTCGGGGTCGTCCGCCGGGGCGAAGCCGATCAGGGAGCTGACGTAGCTGTAGGCCACGTAAGAGCCGCTCTCCCCGGCCTGCTCGCCCGTGCCGGTCTTGCCCGCAATGTCATAGCCGGCGACCTGGGCCCGCCTTGCCGTTCCCTCCTCGACGACCGTCCTCATGTAGTCGGTCACCCTGTCGCAGGTCTCCTTCGAGACGGACGCGCCCTTCGAGGGCCAGTCGACGCGCTGCCCCCCCTTGCTCACGAGGAAGTGGGGGGTGATGAGGGAGCCGTCGTTTGCGATGGAGCCGATGGCCTGCACCATCTGGACGAGGGGTATGGCGAGCGACTGGCCGAAGGACATCGACCCCAGTGACGCGCCGTCGTACTCGATGCGGGACTTCACCAGCCCGTCCACCTCGCCCGGGTAGTCGATGCCCGTCTTCTGGCCTATCTGGAAGCCGCTGACGCCCTGGGCGAAGGCGTCCGCGCCGATGCGCGTCTGGGCGACGGTGGCGATGCCGACGTTCGACGAGCGTCGCAGGATCTCCCGGAGGTCCATGTCCATGGTGTAGTCGCGCGAGTCATCGTCGCGAACCGTGTCGTCCCCCACCTCGACCGACGCGGGGACGGAGAAGACGTCGTCGTCACGGACGGAGCCCGACTCGAGGCCGATGGCCTCGGTCAGTATCTTGAAGATGGAGCCGGGCTCGAACGAGGACGAGACGGGCTTGAGGTTGAGGGCGCCCTCCTCGATGACGGAGGTGTCCGTGATGTCGAACAGCGGGGTCGAGCACGCGGCGAGGATCTCGCCCGTGGCGGGGTCGCTCACCATGACCGACCCGGAATCGGCATCGTAGTCGTCCACGCCCTGTCTGATGGTCTTCTCGGCGACCTCCTGGATCCCGATGTCGAGCGAGATGACGATGTCGGTGCCGTTCTGGGCCTCGGTCGTGGTCGTCGACGCACCGGCGATGGGCGTCCCACCGCTGCCGGTCTCGAAGATGACCTCGCCGTTGGTCCCCTTGAGAATGTCGTTGTAGTAGAGCTCGAGACCCGAGAGCCCGTCGCCGTCGGTGCCAACGATGCCCAGGACCTGCCCCCCCACGTTGCCGTAGGGATAGACGCGCTTGGTGTCGTCGAGGTAGTAGACTCCCTTGACCCCACGCTCCTTGAGACGGTCTTTGATGCTCGCGGCATCGTTGGTGTTGACCTGGCGTCTGATGTAGGAGAAGGTCGAGTTGCCCGTGAGGGAGTCCACGTAGCTCGAGGCGTCACCTCCCAGCACGTCCGCCATGATCGCGGCGGCGCCGTTGGGGTCGTTGACCTCCCGGGGATTGCAGTAGATGGTCTTGCAGTCCTGGCTCATGGCCAGGACGTTGCCGTTGCGGTCGTATATCGTGCCGCGCTTCGCCTGGACCACCACGACGTTCTGCCTGCGCGCGGCGGCGGCGGAGCGCAGGCTGTTGGCATCAACGACCTGGAGCCACACGAGCTTGGAGGCGCAGAGCAGCATGACGACGCCCATGAGGGCCATCACGGCGAGGGCCGCGGCGTCGAAGTCGGGTGCCATGCCGCGTCGTCGTGGGCCCAGACGGCGGCGAGGCGCCTCGTCATACGAAGCGCCCGGCACGTAATCCCGCTGGTAGCGGCTATGTTCGTCTTGGTGTCTCACGGCCTAAGAGTCTACAGCGTCACGGCGTTGGATCCGGCCTCTTGCACACCCTGCGCATCATCTGCAGAAGCCTTCTGGGCCTCCTTCCACGCCGCGACCCCACCATCAGACGAATCGACTGCGGCGTCGGCGTCCTGCTGGGCCCATGACTGCTGGCCAGACGCCTGCGCCGCATCCCCGATGGTCACGCTGTCGGTCGATGTCGGGTAGACCATGCCGTAGTTCTGGGTGGCAATGCGGTCGATGCGCGTCGAGCTGGAGAGCACCGAGCGCTCTATCTTGAGGTCGCCGTTCAGAGCGCGCGCGTCGTCGATGCCCTCCTCGAGCGCCACGTTCTGCTGGAGGATGCCAACCGTCGCGGATGTGAGGAGCACGCGACAGGCGCCAAGGGCCACGAATAGCGACGCGACGGCGACGAAGGCCCTGAGGCGCTGCACGAAGGCGCGCGAGACCCCCTCGCGCGCGCGGGCGTCGAGCCCGCCGCCTTCGACGACCTCGAAGGGTGCGCGCCCGAGATCTTGCCGAGGGTGCCTCCCCTCGACGACGTCGAGGTCAAAGGCCTCGGAACCCCAATAGCCCATCGTGCTTCCTCTCTAGGCGACAGGCACGGGGCCTGTCGTAGGTGGTGTGTTGGTAGTGCGTTTAAGCTGCATTCGGGTACGTTGTGCTTCGTTTGTGCCGCTATGCCCACGGCCTCGCGGCCGGATGAGCCGATCCCTTCGCCCTACGCACCCACCTCGGTGACGTCGAGCTTGACCGCCACGCGCATGAGCGCGCTTCTCGCCCGGGGGTTGCGCGCGACCTCGGCGTCGGACGCGACGAGGGGACGTCTCGTCCTGACATCGACTATCGGCACGTGACCGCAGGCGCACACCGGAAGGTCCGGCGGGCAGACGCAACCCTGCGAGAGTTCCGTGAAGACGTGCTTTACGATGCGGTCCTCGAGCGAGTGGTAGGAGATGACGCAGATCCTGCCGCCCGTGTTGGCCCAGCGGACGGCCGCCCTCAGGCCCTGGTCCAACGCATCGAGCTCGTGGTTCACCTCGATGCGCAGGGCCTGGAAGGTCTTGCGCGCGGGGTGGCCCCCGTGCCTGCGTCCTGCCGCCGGAATGGCCGCCTTTATGACCTCGACCAATTGGAGAGTGGTCTCGATCGGGGCCCTCTCGCGCGTGCGCACGATCTGTCGCGCGATGCGGGTGGCGTTCCTCTCGTCCCCGTATACGCGGAGGATCCGGGCGAGGTCTGCTTCGTTGTAGCTGTTGGTGACCTCTGCTGCGGTTAGGGTGTTGTCACCCGGACCCATGCGCATGTCGAGTGGGGCGTCCTCGTGGTAGGAGAAGCCCCTTTCTGGGATGTCGAGCTGGGGGGACGAGACTCCGATGTCGAAGAGGAAGCAGTCGACGCCGGGTACCTCCGCCTGGACCAGGAGGTCGTCAAGGGAGGCGAAGTTGCCCTTGAGGAAGCGTCTCCTCGCCGTGGGCAGCTCGCGCTCGAAGCGTGCGGAGGCGGCGTCGAGGGCCATGTCGTCCTGGTCGATGCCGAGCGAGAGCCCATCGGGCTGGATGCGCCTGGCCATCTCGAGCGTGTGGCCGGCCCCTCCCAGGGTGCAGTCGCAGACGGTCTCGCCCGGCCGGGGGTCGAGCTCGGCGATGACCTCGTCGATCATCACGGGTACGTGCCGATATTCGCTTGTCAAGCCGCCCACTCCCCTCGCCTAGCCGAACATCAGGTCCTCGAGGTCGTCGTCTGCCATCTCGCGGTCGAAGCGGTCGGCATCCCAGATCTCGAAGTGGTCGCCTGCCCCGACGACGGCGACCGCACGCTCGATGGAGCGCTTGGCGAGCTTCGTGGCGTCGAGCTTCCCGAGGGCCAGGCGGCCGGCCGAGTCAAGGTCGAGCGTGACCGTCGAGGCGAGAAGCTTCATCTGAAGCCTGACGTCCTTGGGGTTACGCGGATTGGGCTTGCCATCCTCGAAGAAGCTGGCGACCCAGGCCTGGTGGCTCTCGGGAGTGAAGCCATAGAGCGCGTCACCAACGGGGACGAGGCAGACCTGCTCGTCAAACTGCCTGCGGAAGGGGGCCGGAAGGGTCACGCGCTGCTTGGCATCCAAGTTGTGCCTGTAGGTGCCTGTCAGGTACATGTCCCCCCTCTCTTCCTCAGGGAGCCCCCCGTTGAAAACGTGAGTCCAACTATAGGGTCAAATCCCCCACTTCGCAACACTTAGCGACTTTTTCCGACACATCGAAGTTCCACTCCTCCCTGGCCGCCTCAGCCGAGAAGAAAGCACCCCAGATGTTGTGAGAACGTCCGTTCCTCACCACAAACGTCAAGGGGCGTCCGACTGACCAGATGTGTTCGAGTTGTGGATGCGCTTGGGGGCGAGCGGGAACCTGCGGGCGCTCCGTCAGCGCGAATGCCGCCTGTCCGCCCGGGGATGCGCCGCGAGATAGGCCATGCGCACATGCGTCCGGTCCACGTGGGTGTAGAGCTGAGTGGTGGAGATGCTCGCGTGGCCCAGGAGCTCCTGGACCGCCCGCAGGTCCATGCCGCCCTCGAGCAAGTGCGTCGCATAGCTGTGACGCAGGCTGTGGGGATGCAGCCCCTCGATGCCCGTCAGGCGACCGTAGCGCTCGACGATGCCGAACACGGCCTGACGCGAGATCTTGGTGCCACGCGAACCCAAGAACACCGCAGGGCAGATGCGGGGCGGCTTCAGCAGGAGGGGACGCCAGTCTTCGAGGTAGCTTCCCAAAGCCCGTGCCGCGGTGCCCAGGATCGGGACGACGCGCTCCTTGGATCCCTTGCCCAGGATGCGCAGGACCTCATCGTCCAGGAGCACGTCGCGCAGCTCGAGGCTGCAGAGCTCGGAGACGCGCAGGCCGCAGCCATAGAGCACCTCGAGGATCGCCTTGTCACGGTAGAAGCGTGCGGCGCCGCTGTCGTCCGTCCCGCCGTCGGCCAGCACACGGGGAGCCGGTCGGCACGCATCCTGGAAGGGTTCGTCCAGCAGGCGGAACACCTGCTCGTGCGAGAGCGTGTCAGGTAGGTGGAGCGCCTTCCTGGGCAAGGGGAGGTCGGCTGTCGGGTGGTTCTCCGTGATCTGCTCGGACACCATGAAGCGGTGGAACCCCTTGATGGCGGCAACGCTGCGCTGCACCGAGGAGGGGCTGAGCTCCCCCTCGGCCAGGGTCTCGAGATAGGCCTCTATGTCATGCCGGCTGACGGCATCGGGGTCGTCCGCGCCCCTCCCCCTGAGATGGGCGACGTAGCGGCCCAGGTCCCGACCATAGGCCTCGAGCGTGTTCGGGGAACTGCCCCTCTCGATGGCGAGATAGTTCAGGTACTCGTCCTTTGCCCTGGTCAGATCCACCGAAGCGTCCTCCGTAAGGGCCTGCTACGCGTCGAGCGCGGGGCTGATGTCGCGGCGGGCGCAACCGTCATGGCGCGCGATGGAGGCACGGACGAACTCGCGGAAGAGCGGGGCCGGGTTGGTCGGGCGGCTCTTGAACTCGGGGTGCGCCTGGGACGCGACGAACCAGGGGTGGACGTCCTCGGGGAGCTCGACCATCTCGACGAGGCGCTCGTCGGGCGAGAGGCCGCCGATGACGAGCCCGGCCTCGGTGAGCTGCTTGCGGAAGGCGTTGTTGACCTCGAAGCGGTGGCGGTGACGCTCGTAGACGAGGCCCTCGCCGTAGGCCTCGAGCGCCAGCGGACCCGTGACCTTGCAGGGATAGGCGCCCAGGCGCATGGTGCCGCCCTTGTCAGTCACGTCCTCCTGGTCGGGCATGAGGTCTATGACCGGAAAGTCGCAGTCGGGCACGAACTCGGAGGAGTTGGCGCCAGGCATGCTGCAGACGTTGCGGGCGAACTCGCTGACGGCGACCTGCAGTCCCAGGCAGATGCCCAGGTACGGGATCTTCTGGGTGCGGGCACGGGTGGCCGAGAGGATCTTGCCCTCGACGCCGCGCTGTCCGAAGCCGCCCGGGACGAGAATGCCGTCGGCATCTCCCAGGACCTCGTCGACGTTGCCCTCGCAGAGCTCCTCGCCGTCCACGAGGGTGATGCTGACGTGGCGGCCATAGTAGACGCCCGAGTGGTGCAGCGCCTCGATGACGGAGAGGTAGGCATCGGGAAGCTGGACGTACTTGCCGACGACCTTGATCTCGACGGCGTCGTCCTGGTCGTTGGCTGCGTGCAGGGCGTCGGTGAAGGATGTCCACTCCCCCAGGTGGCTCTCGCGCGGATCGAGCCCGAGCTTCTGGCAGACCTTCACGTCAAAGCCCTGGGCGGCGAGATGGGCGGGCACGTCGTAGATCGAGGGGCAGTCGGAGTTCTCGAACACGCAGTCCTCGTCCACGTCGCAGAAGTGGGCGATCTTGGCGCGGATGGAGGCGTCGACCTCGTGGTCCGAGCGACACACGATGAAGTCCGGCTGGATGCCCATGGAGCGCAGCTCCTTGACGGAGTGCTGCGTCGGCTTGGTCTTGACCTCGTGGGCGGCAGCGATGTAGGGGACGAGGGAGCAGTGGATGACCAGGGTCTCCCCCGGCCCCTTGTCCTTGCGGAACTGGCGGATGGCCTCGACGAAGGACTGGCCCTCGATGTCGCCGATGGTGCCACCCAGCTCGGTGATCACAACATCGGCCTGGGTCTGCTCCTCGATGCGCAGGAAGCGGCTCTTGATCTCGTTGGTGACGTGCGGGATGACCTGCACGGTGCCGCCCAGGAAGTCACCCGCGCGCTCGCGCGAGATCAGGCTCTGGTAGATGAGGCCCGTGGTGAAGTTCGAGTTGCGCGTGAGGTTCTCGTCTATGAAGCGCTCGTAGTGGCCCAGGTCGAGGTCGGTCTCCTTGCCGTCCTCGGTGACGAAGACCTCGCCATGCTGAAACGGGCTCATGGTGCCGGGATCGACGTTGAGGTACGGGTCGGCCTTCTGCATCATGACCTTATAGCCGCGTGACTTCAGCAGGCGGCCGAGCGAGGCGGCCGTGATGCCCTTGCCGAGGGACGATACGACGCCGCCGGTCACGAAAATGTGTTTTGTCATGCGTGAGCCTTCCCGTAACGAGTCCGTGTGACTTCTCTACGGGACTCAATCATACGACCATCCTCATGCGTTCACATTTCGCCTACCGAATTTTTTGCGAGGCCGCTGCGGCGAGCATCTCGCGCGCGTGGTCGAGGGAGGTCTGCGTCTGGTCTCCCGAGAGCATGCGTGCGACCTCCTCCACGCGCTCGTCGCCGGAGATCTCCTCGATGGTCGTCTCGGGCACGGCGTCCCCCACCTTCGAGACCAGGTAGTGACGGTCCCCCACGACCGCGACCTGGGCGAGGTGCGTGACCACGATGACCTGGTGGCTTTGCGCGAGGTGCGAGAGGACCTGGGCGAGAGCCACGGCGGTCGCCCCGCCCACGCCGGCATCCACCTCGTCGAAGACGAGCGTGTCGATGCCATCCGCATCGCCGAGGACCACCTTGCAGGCAAGCATCACGCGGGACGCCTCGCCACCCGACGCGATGCGCCTGAGCGGGCGCGCCGTGAGGCCTGCGGCGGGACGATACATGAGCTCGACGCGACTGGGTCCCTGGCTCGACCACTGGGCCCGATCGAGGCGCTCCTGGCACACCTCCAGCTCGGCGGTTCCCATCTCGAGAAACGCCATCTGCTCGGTGACGGCGCGGGCGAGCCGGGGGGCGCTGTCCGCGCGCGCGGCGTCGAGGGCGTCGGCGGAGCGGGCGAGGTCCCGCTCCGCAGCGTCGAGGGCCTCCTGCGCCTGGCGGACGAGCCCCTCCCCATCGCGGGCCGCGTCGACGAGCTCCGCAGCCCGCCGGCGGTGGTCGAGGACGTCCTGGATGCGCGGGCCCCAGCTGCGCAGGAGCCCCTGGATCTGGGACATGCGCGCCTGCAGGCGGTCCAGGGTCTCGGGGTCGAAGTCGACGGAGTCCTCGTAGCGGCGCAGGTCGCCCGCGACGTCCTCGATGTCGATGAGCGAGCTCTCGAGCCGGTCGGCAAGGGCGGAGAGCCGCGTGTCGTACGATGCCGCCCCTCGCAGCAGGGCGATGGCTGACGAGAGCGCATCGGAGACTCCCTCGTCGCCCGAGAGGCCGTCGCGCGCGCCCCCTGCGGCGCGCAGCAGCGCCTCGGCATGCTCGGCCCGCGGGAGCGTCTCCTCGAGCTCCTCGTACTCACCCTCCCGCAGGCCCACCTCGTCGATGCGACGCAGGACGAAGGAAGCCTCGTCGAAGCGCTCGTCGGCACCGCGGCTCATCTCGCGGACGCGCTCGAGCTCTGCGGCGGCGGCCCGGGCGTGGGCAAGGCAGTCCTGGTAGGCCGCGAGCGGTACGGATGCGGCCTCGCCCGCCCAGGCGTCCAGGAGCTCGACGTGCGAGGCGACCTGCATCAGGCGCTGGTGCTCGTGCTGGCCGCAGAGGTCTATCGTCGAGCCCACGCCTTGGGCCAGCTCGCGCACGGAGGCCATGCGCCCATCGATCTCGACGCGCCCGCGGCCTTCGGCCTCGACCCTGCGTCGCACCACCACGCCCTCGGCATCCGACGCGGAGAGGAAGACGCGGCCCTCGACAACCAGCCCATCGGCACCCTCTCGCACGGCACTCGCGTCAGAGCGCTCGCCCATCAGGAGTTGTATGGACGAGAGGAGCGCGGACTTGCCCGCCCCCGTCTCCCCCGTCAGCACGGTGAGTCCTGGCGCGGGGGCTATGGTCGCGTCACGGATGAGGGCGACGTCCTGCACGTGCAGCTCGTCGAGCATGGCTAGGCTTGCCCGTAGAAGACGCGCGAGACGGACTCGTAGAAGCTCTTGGAGCTGTGGTCCAGGAGGATGAGGTCGCCACGGCCGCGACGCACGGTGGCCCGCAGGCCCTTGCAATCGCCCAGGATGGGCTGGCCGTCGGCGAAGAACAGCCGCTGGACGTCGCGCTCGGGGTTGATCTTGATCTCGACGACGTCCGAGGGGGCCGTCAGGAAGGCGCGCGCCATGATGGTATGCGGCGCGACGGGCACGCACACCATGCCGGCGAACCCGGGGGTGACGATGGGCCCTCCGGCAGCGAGGGCATAGCCCGTCGAGCCGGTCGCGGTGGCCACCACGAAGCCGTCCCCACGGAGGCGATCGATGTGATGGCCCGAGACCTCGACGTCGAAGACGATCATGTCCCCCTTGGCCCCATGGCCGAGGGAGAGGTCGTTCAGGGCGAAGCGGCGCTCCGTGACCAGCGTGCCGTCGCTCGCCTCGGCCTCCAGCTCGACGTCGAGCGTGGCCCGACGCGACGCGTGCATGCCCCCATCGAGCGCGTCGTCCACGGAGGCAAGGAGCTCATCCGGGCCACCGCAGGTCAGAAAGCCGAGATGGCCGTACGAGATGCCCATGACGGGGATCTCCGCATAGCCGACGATGCGTGCCGCACGCAGCAGCGTGCCGTCACCGCCCAGCGACACGACCAGGCCGACATCGGCGGCGTCGACGATGCGGTCGGGATAGCGCTTCTTGTCGTGGGCCCACCGTACCTCGACCCCCCTGCCCTCGAGGTGCTCTGCCAGAGCGCCTGCGCCCTCGACCGCCTCGGGCCGGGAGTAGTTGGGGACGAGAAGGACCTTCACGAACATCACTCCCTCGGGAGAGGCTTGCCGTTGTGGGAAGAGTGTATCACCACGCCCGCGCGACCACCTCCGCGAGGTCGAGGTCACGGCCTTGCCCCCCACGCTCCCCCAAGAGCAGGAACTCGCGGTTGCCCTTGTGCCCCGTGATGGGGCTGGGACAGGCGGCGACGGGGCCGAGCCCATGGCCCCGGAAGGCGGTGGCGACCGATTCGAGCGAGGCGAGCCACACGGCAGGGTCGCTCACCACGCCGCCCTCCCCCACCTCGTCACGGGCTGCCTCGAACTGGGGCTTGACGAGCGTCAGGAAGCGCCCGTCAGGTCGCAGGAGCTCAAGGACCGCCGGAAGCACCGTGCGGACCGACGTGAAGGAGACGTCGCACACCGCAAGGCCCATGGTCGAGCGGGTCTCGTCGTCGGGAAGGTCGACCACGTTGGTGCGCTCGCGAAGCGTCACGCGAGGGTCCCTGCGCAGACGCCAGTCGAACTGCGCGTATCCCACGTCAACGGCCAGCACGCTCTTGGCACCATGCCTGAGCAGGCAGTCCGTGAAGCCCCCCGTGGAGCAGCCCACATCCAGGCAGGAAAGCCCCCGAGGGTCCACGTGGAACGCCGCGAGGGCGTGCTCGAGCTTGAGGGCCCCACGTCCCACATAGGGAAGATGACCCCTGACGTGCAGGGCCAACCCAGGCCTCACCTGCTCTCCCGGTGAGGTGAGGCGACGACCGCTCGTGGATACGTCTCCGGCCATGACCGCGCGGAGCGCCTCGTCGGCCGAGGCAAAGAGCCCCTGGTCGACGAGCTCCTCGTCCAGGCGGTGACGACGCACCATGCTAGGCGTCTTCGCCTTGGGTCGTATCGAGGATGGCTGGCATCGGCTTCGCCGCCGCGGCGCCGCCGGCGTCCGGACCGGTCGACTCGAGGCGCAACCTCGCCTCCTCCTCGGGCGTGAAGTCGACCGCGTCGACCAGGCCAACTCCCCTGGAGCCGATGGCCACGGCCTCGTCGTAGAGGTCGAGGGAGCGCTCGAGCGAGATGCCCTTGTCGCGGACGAGGTCGACGATCTCGTCGAGCCTGTCATTGACCTGCTGGAACGTCTTGTATGCGGAGGTGTCGGGCTTGGCCATGCGCTAATCCCCCACCTGCTCGGGCTCCGCGCAGGCGGCCTCCTCGGCCAGCTGGGCGCGGGCGGAGGAGATGACGTCCTCGCCCAGCTCGAGCCGGGCGGCGACGCGGCCGAGCAGGCCGTTGACGAAGCGTGAGGACTCAGCGGTGCCGTACGCCTTCGCAAGCTCCACGCACTCGTCGATCGCGATGGGCGTGGCGACCTCGTCGACCTCGAGCATCTCGTAGAGGGCGAGGCGCAGGAGGTTGCGGTCCACGGACGGCATGCGCGAGATGCTCCAGTTGGAGGAGGTGACCGCGATGATGGCGTCGAGGTCGGTGCGCATGTCGTCGACACCGCGGGCGAGCGACTCGCCGAACGGGTCGAGCGGCCCCTGGGTGAGCGCGTAGTCACCCTCGAGGACCTCGAACACGCTGCGGCCGGTCGCCTCTGCCTGGAAGAGGAGCTGCAGGGCCTGACTACGGGCAAGCGTGCGCCCGCCGAAGTGTGACGTTTCGGACACCCGGGTTACTCCTTGGGAAAGACGAGGCTGTCGATGCAGACGTCGACGGCACCGACCTCGACGCCGATCTGCTCGCTGACGGCATCGGAGACGGCGCCGCGTACGGCTGCAGCGAGCTTGGTGAAGGGGTAGCCGTAGAAGACGGCGAGGTGGACGACGACCCTAAGCTTTCCGTCCTCGACACGGGACTCGACGGCCGCCTCGGGGGAGACGGAACGGCTCGTGAAGACGGAGACGAGGCTGGAGGCGATGTCGTTGCCGCCGACGCGCACGACGCCCTCGACCTCCTCGACCGCCATCGTGACGACCTGCGAGACGACTCGCCGGGAAACGCCTATGCCAGAGATGAACAGTTCGGTTTCGCCCATGGGTATCCTTTCGCGACGGTGCGGACGCACCTGGACAAACGTGACACGAGCGTGACGATTGCACCGATTATAGGCCTTGGAAGGAAGCGGTGGCCTATAGAAGGGCCCGCGTGGCACCGGAAGCGCAACGTGGGTCTCCGACACATGTGGCCGCGCACTAGGCGTGCTAGACGCGCTAGACGCGCGAGACGAACTTGCCGGTGCGGGTGTCGACCTTGACGACCTCGCCCTCGTTGAGGTACATGGGGACCTGGATGGTCGCGCCGGTCTCGATGGTGGCGGGCTTGGTGCCGCCCTGGACCGTGTCGCCCTTGAAGCCTGGGTCGGTCTGAGTGATGGCGACCTCGATGAACATGGGGGGGTTCACGTCCAGAAGCTCGGCATCGGCATAGAGGAGCTGGCAGTTGTCGTTCTCCTTGAGCCACTGCTCGTTGTCGCCGATGAAGTCGGCGGAAACGGGGATCTGCTCGAAGGTCTCGTTGTCCATGAAGTAGTAGGCGGCGCCATCGTTGTAGAGGTACTGCATCTCACGGGTGATGAGCTGGACGTTCTCGAACTTGGTGCCGGCGTTGCAGGTCTGGTCGATGGTACGGCCGTTCTGCAGGTTCTTGATCTTGTAGCGGACGAACGCGCCGCCCTTACCAGGCTTGACGTGCTGGAACTCGACGATGGTGAAGTACTTGCCGTCGATCTTGAGGCCCATGCCGTTCTTGAAGTCAGCAGTAGAGATGGTTGCCACGAGAAGCTCGCTTTCTATTGGTTGCCCCATCGGGGCACGAGACATGCGTCCGCATTGTACAGCAGCAAAATCGCCCTCCACCTGCCGGGAAGGGCGATTCACATACAGCACAGCGTTGCAGGTGAGCGGCACGTGCATCGCCCTGCGCGTGACGTGGGCCACGGCATGGCCCGATGCGCCAGATTCGATGCGTTGGGCTTGTCGGCCTTCCCCCAGACCGTCAGAAGCGGGCACCGACGCCGGAAGTGCGTACCGTCGTTTCGAACGCCCTCGAACGCCTGATATGCCGGAAGTGCGTACCGACGCCAGAAGTGTGTACCGATGCTCACTTCTGGCGAAACTGCCAGGCTGTCTACCTGCGAATGCTTTGAGCGACTTGCATCTTTTGGGCTCACAATCTCCGCCGGGACCCAAAAAAGTACACACTTCCGGCTCGGGTACACACTTCCGGCAGACGTGCCGCGCACCAGGGGCGCGCCGCCCCGCGCACACAGCGCCGTGCCCCGCGCACAGCGCAGCCCCGCACACAGCCCGCCCGCGCGCGCAGGGTCTAGCGCTTGAAGGGCGAGGCGAGCACGTGACCTATGCGCGCAAGTCCGGCCCCAACCACCTCGATGAAGCTCGCCGACCTGACCATGCGCTCGGCACCCACGTACTCGCGCACCGCCCGCAACGTCGCCTTGTTGTCGCGCGTCGAGAAGGTGAAGTGGCCGCTTTCCCTCGTGAAGATGGCAAAGCGCGTGACCCTCTTGCCAAAGACCACCGACGCGCTGACGTGGTCCACCTCGTCCCAGGGGATCTGGATGTAATCCTGCGGGTTCTTCTCGTTGTAGAACTCGAAGGCCCTGTCGCCCACCAGGACGTCCCCATACGTGGAGAGTCCCTGCAGGGAGGTAGCCTTGCAGTTGTAGTCGACTTTCGTGTTCTGTGACTGGGCCATGCGCTCCCCCAACGTGACGGCTTCCATGTGATGAGCCGCACCCCAGGGCGGGGCGCGGCTCGAAAGGCCATGCGGCTCTCGACCTCTGGTGCCTACGGCTTACATGAAGCCCAGAAGACGGCCGACGACGCCAAGGGCGAACAGGCCCAGGATGATGGCGATTGGCGAGACCTTCTTCTTGAGGAGCCAGCAGCAGAACAGCGTGAGGCACACGGCGGCGAGGCCGGGGATCAGCTGGTCGAGGTTCTGCTGGAGCGTGGTCACCTTGGTCGCGTCCAGGCCGGCGGCGCCCAGGGAGGAGTACTGCGTGAGCGCCTCCTTGATGCCCTCGGCACCGGAAGGCAGGTTGGTCCAGTCGATGTAGGCACCCGCCTGCTGCGGGATCTGGGAGACGATCGGGGTGAACGAGATGGAGACCCAACGCTCGACGAGTGCGCCGATGATGAACATGCCGAGGATGGAAGCGCCCTCGGTGATCTTGCCGAGCAGGCCACCGGAGAGGTCCTTGGTGATGGAGGTGCCGACCTTGTAGCCAAACTCCTGCGTGTACCACAGGAAGGCGAGACGGATGACGTTCCAGAGCACGAAGAACAGGATCGGGCCGACGATGGAGCCGCCCAGCGCGAGGGACGCGCCGAGGGCGCCGAGGATCGGGCGGACGGTGAACCAGAACACGGGGTCGCCGACGCCGGCAAGCGGTCCCATCATGCCGACCTTGACGCCCTGGATGGCAACGTCGTCGATGGGGGCACCGTTAGCGCGCTCCTCCTCCATCGCCAGCGTGACGCCGATGACGGGTGCGGAGACGTACGGGTGGGTGTTGTAGAACTCGAGGTGGCGCTTGAGCGCCTCCTTCTGGTCCTCGGGATCCTTGTAGAGCTCCTTGATGGCGGGAATCATGGAGTAGCACCATCCGCCGTTCTGCATGCGCTCGTAGTTCCAGGAGCCCTGCAGGTACTGGTGACGGTTGCAGACTGCACGACGCGTCTTCTCGGAAAGCTTGATCTGATCTGCCATGGTATTCACACTCCTTTGCGGCCTAGTAGGTATCCAGGATGTCGCCCAGCGGGTCCCCGGAGCCACCGGCGCCGTTGCCGTTCGAGGCAAGCTCCTTGAGGCCGAGGTAGATGAGGGCGAGGCACACGCCGATGACGCCGAGCGCGATGAGCGTGAGGCTCTTGAGGGCAGCAAGCACGAAGCCCAGGGCGAAGAACGGCCAGACCTCCTTGGTCGCCATCATGTTGATGACCATGGCGTAGCCGACTGCGGCGACCATGCCGCCGCCGACGGCCATGCCGCCGGAGAGCCAGGCTGGCATGGCGGAGAGGGCGGAGGTCACTGCCTCGGAGGGCACGAAGCAGAGGGCCGCGGCCGGAATGGCGATACGCAGGCCCTGCATGGCGATGGCGGCAACCTGCCAGCGCTCGATGCCGGCCATGTCGCCCCGCTCGGCGCAGGCGTCCATGGCATGCACGATGGCGGTGGCGATCGTGCGGCAGACCATGGTCAGGAAGAGACCTGCCACGGACAGGGGGATGGCAAGCGCGATGGAGGTGCTGACGGCGGTCTGGGGATCGCCGCCACTGCCCAGCGCCAGGACCATCAGGATGGACGAGGCGACGGAGGCCAGGGCCGCGTCCGGCGCCACGGCAGCGCCGATGTTGGCCCAGCCGAGGGCGATCATCTGCAGGGAGCCACCCAGGAGGATGCCCTCCGCGGGATGTCCGGTAACGATACCGATAAGGGTGCATGCAACGAGGGGCTGGTGGAACTGCCACTCGTCGAGGATGCCCTCCATGCCCGCGAAGAACGCGACGATGATGATGAGCACGACAGAGATCGGTGACATTGTTCCCTCCTTTTCCTATCTCGGGGCTACTGAGCTGCGAGCTCTTCCTTAGCCTTCTTGATCAGTGAGTCGAAGTTCTCGGCCTTGTCGGCGGGGACCTTGCGGACGTCGAACGTCACGCCTTCTGCCTTGATCTTCTCGAGCGTGTCGACGTCGTCCTGGTCCATGGCGAGCGCCTGGGTGACGACGACCTTGCCGACCGAGTGCGCCATGGAGCCGAGGTTGAGCTCCTTCACGGGCACGCCGCCCTCGATGGCGCGCAGGGCGTCCTGCGGGGTCTCGAACAGGAGCATCGCCTTCGTGTCACCAAAGCGCACGTCATGTGCGACCTCGATGATCTTGGAGACGGGCACGACGTGCACCTTGACTCCTGGAGGGGCCGCCTGGACGATCATGGTCTTGCGCAGCTCGTCGCCGGCGACGCCGTCGGAGCAGACGATGATGCGGTCGGGTCCGGTCATCTTGGTCCAGGTCGTGGCGACCTGGCCGTGCAGGAGACGCGTGTCGACACGGGCGAGGACGACCTTGAGCTGGCCGTCGCCGAGGACGGTACCTTCGGGAATCGCTGCCGTGCGCGACGCGGGAACGGCGGGCGCGGGGGCCGCGGCCTCCGCAGGCTGGAGCGACTCGGGCTTGACCTTCACGCCATCCTTGGCCTCGGGGTAGATCTCCTGTGCCACGGCGGCCGCAGTGTCAGCGCCAAGGCGCGACCCATAGGCGGAGACAAGCATCGGCAGGCTCAGGCCGGTGACGGCGACCCAATCCTGCTTGCCCTCCTCCTCGAGGATGCGTGAAATCTGGTTGAACGGGGTGCCACCCCACAGGTCGACGAGGAACAGGACGTGTTCCTGGTCGTCGAAGGTGGCCACGGCATCGAGCAGCTTCTGGTGCATGTCGTCGGGACCCATGTCGGGGGTGAGCACGACTGCCGCAACGTTCTCCTGCGGCCCGAAAATCATGCCGCCCGACTCCATGATGCCTTCGGCGAACTTGCCATGGCTTGCCAGGACGATACTGACCATTCAACTTCCTCCTAACTCTCTCTCGCTAGCTCCTACAGGACCGGAGTGACCGAACCGGCCTACACGTTTACTGCGCAGGTCCTACACGGACGCTCCACAACTCCATAAGTATAGGCGTCTTACGAAGCTTTAATCAAGAGTCGCGTTGGATGTGTCCCCACGGGACGGGCCCTCTTCGTGGTCCCCCAACACGACAGAACCCGGAATGAAAGTTCATTCCGGGTTCAAAGTCAGGGGCTCGGCTTACCTGCGACCATCGCGCGAGCGCACGCCCGATCCTTTAAGACCGTTCCCGCTAGTCGCGCATGCGCTTCGCATATGCCCAGGCAAGGCCGATGAGCGACACGCCCGCAAGCGCCAGGATGCCGGGAAGCTCCGGTCCCTCACCGGTCGCAGGCAGCACTCTCCCCTGATGCCTTGGGGAGCGAGGCTTGGAGTCCGGGGAGGGAGGCACGGGCGAAGGATCCGCCTTGGGCGTGTGGGCGTTGGTGATGACGAAATTGCCCGAAGCCTGCTCTTTGACCGAAGAGGTATAGCCGTCGGGCACCGAGGCCTCTTCCACCGTGTAGGAGACCTTGTGCCCTCCCTGGTACTCGGCAAGCCCCGTCCAGGTCGACGTCCAACCGTTGGCGGAGGAGAGCTCGACCGCGCCTCCCTGCGCCACGCCGTCGGCATAGAGCTGCGCCATGACGCTTGCCGGACGGATTCCGTCCTTGTCATTGCCGTCGTCCCAGGTCTTGGAGACGGTGACATCGACCGTGCCCGGTACATGCGTGTTGGTGATATCGAAGCCGGCGACGGTGGTCGTATATCCCTCAACCGCATCTTCGGTGACCGTGTAGTCAATGGCCTGACCGGCCTTGTTCTTGGTCATGCCGGTGAAGCTGTAGGCCCATCCGTCGGCTTCCGTCACCTGCTTCTCGGCGACCTTCTGCCCATCGGCGAGAAGGTTCACGGTGATGCTTTGCGGACGCATGCCATCCTGATTGTCGGCATCGTCCCACGTCTTGGTGCCTGAGATGTCCGTTGTCTCGAGAACATGCGTGTTGGTGATGGTGAAGCCGTTCGTGGCATCCCCTGCGGTGGCCGAGGTGTATCCGGCAGGAACATCCGTTTCCTCTACCGTGTAGGCGATGTCCGCACCTGCCTCTTTTTCATTGAGATTCGTCCAGGTATGAGTCCAGCCGCTCGCCGCATCCACGGCAACCGGTGCTCCCAGGGCAACCCCGTTGGCATAGAGCTGCAGCTGGACGGATGTCGGGCGGATTCCGTCGGCATCCGCACCGTCGTCCCATGCCTTGGTAGCGGTGACCGAGGTCTTACCTGGCGTGTGAGAGTTGGTGATGTCGTAGCCGTTGATCACGGTCGCATAGTCGGCAACGGCGTTTTCCGTGATTCGATAGCTGAACTCGTGTCCGTCCACCGAATCGTACTGAGCGAGACCCGAGAAGCTATAGGCCCACGTGCCCGAAGCATCGGGCGTGACCGTCTTGGAATCGATCGGCGTGCCGTCCCGGAGCAAGTTGACGGTAATGGAGGCAGGGCGCGCGCCGTCGCGGTCGTTGTCGTCGTCCCAGGTCTTCACGCCTGAGACATCAACCTTGGCCTTCTGGTTGTACATGGTGATGACTTGCCCGGAACCCTGGCTCGTCACCGTGACCGCCTCGGAGTTTGCCGAGGTCGTATGATTGGCATCGTTGGGATACGCCTCGTCGACAGCCACGTGGGGATACCCGTTGGCGTGCGAGACCTCCACGAAGCGGTACATCGTGCCACCGGTGAGGCCTTTAACCTGGATGGCGCCATTTGAATCGGGTGTGAGAGTGCCGTCAGGGTTGAGGGAGCCTACGTCGAGCATGGAAGCATCCACTGCGACGTCTGTCCAGCTCGTTCCGCCATCATCCGAGGACTGGAGTTTGAAGGAGAAGCCGGTGGAGAGAGCCGCACCGCTTTCCTTGTCGGTCTTGAGCATCTTGACAGTCAGAGGATCTGCCGGCGCATCGATGACGGCGCTCGAGGGAGTCAAGGTGGCCGTCGCGGACGACGTAAACGAACCCTGATCGCTTGTCATTTCAACGGTGCCCGTCTTATCGGTCGACGTGTTTACAACCGGATGGACGACCCGAATACGTACAGAAATATTCTGCAGAGCCTTCCCTGCATATATCTGATTGATCTTTTCGATTGTTGCGGGAGACATGCCTCCAAAAATTTCTGAGTATTTACTTTTCAGAATGTTTCCCACGCCGCCCGCATCTGCGACACCAGGGATGTCGTCATATGTAGGCCCGGCAGGATCGTTCATGTCCCACCATTTCAACATGAAGGTATAGCTGCCATCGCGGTTGTCATACATGCAGTACTGGCCATTCTGCAAAGCAGCTTTGACCTCGCTCTTGCTTTTTGTTCCTTGGTCAACCTTAGTAAGCAAAGTGCTTGTAGGGAGGGCCTGTCCATACCATCCGGATACCACTTTCCCCTGATCGTCAATTCCTGTAAATTCCGACCAACTCTTGATTATCTCTGGCTCGATTGTGCAATCGGTAAAGGTGCTTTCCTCATACACTCCGGTGAATGAATTAGGATTGTAGGCTCCATTGTGCTCCAGCATATAAGGCATATAAAAACCCTGGTTGTCTACAAAAGCCTTATCGTTGTGTATTTTTATATCCCAGGTCACACTATGATTAGTGGTTGAATCAACTAGGGAGCCGATTGATTGATCTGTTGTCCCAATAGTCTTGGTAATAACGTAGTATTTCTCATAGGCGGCATAGAGCGTGTCTTTTCCGAGTACGCCTTCAGCAAGAGCACGTTCACCCAACGTCATCGAGCGTCCTAAATCCTCGCGATACTGCAACATCTCACCTGTCTGAAGCGTTATCTCGAATTTTTTAATACTGTGGTTTTTGAGGTAGTCCCCGCTGAACTTGAGCACAAATTTACCGTTGGTGTACTCGAACGTGCCTAGCTGGTTATTGTTGCCGTCAAGTAAGGGACGGGAAGCGAAATTCAGGCCTCGTCCAACCGATGCTGGAATCGTCAACGTATCCCCATCTTGGATGGCGTCGCTGCCGTCATAAGCAACTTTCGCTTCGAGCTTGAGCGACGAGACCTTCTGGCCCTCGCAAATCGCATTGCTGAACGCAGTCGGATCCGTCTTGGGCGAAGCTTCCGAGCTCAGAGAATACTCGATCTCCGCATCGCCATGCGTGGTGTCGATGATCTTGAAAGACTGGATGGTCACGTCATCCAAGCTGAGCTCTTGGGCAAGGGCGCTTCGCGTGTCCAGCCCCACCAAGAGGGCCAGGGTGGCCAGCAGCGTCACCGCCAGCATGGCCACCCTGGCCCTTCTTATCCTTCCGACCACTGTCGATACCGATTCCATAGGCAGCCCCTTTTGTAGAGTTATTACGTCATGTATAGCGATACCACAGAAGGGGGGGGGACAAGGGTCTTTTCAGGAAGCGCCAGCAGACGGTTGGATCGAGGCGTAGCGGGCTGACCGGCGACCTCGTCCTCATGTCGCGCATAGCGTTCGCGAACCCACCCGAACGTGCCACGGGCGACCTTCGACAAAGCGGGCGCTGATGAGCAGCGCTTTCTACATATCAGCAGCCGACGACGCGCAGCTCGTGGGACGCATGGGTGAAGGGTCGGTAGCCCTCCTCGCTCACCAGCCCGCAGTCCTCCAGGCGGATGCCGAACTTTCCCGGCAGGTAGATGCCTGGCTCGATGGTGACGACCGACCCTGCGGGAATCTCCTTGTCGTACAGGCGCCCGAAGCCCGGGAGCTCGTGGATCTCCAGCCCGACGCCGTGGCCCAGCCCGTGCTTGAAGTAGTCGCCATAGCCGGCGTCCGAGATGACGTCGACGGCGATCTGATGGATGTCCCGGCCGATGCAGCCGGCTTTGGCAGCTGCGGCGCAGGCCTCGTGGGCCTTGCGGACCACCTCGTAGACATGGCGCTGCTCCTGCGAGGGCTCGCCCACGCACACGGTGCGGGTCATGTCGGAGTGGTAGTCGCGATAGCCGGCCCCGTAGTCCATCACGATGAGGTCGCCCCTCTGGACGACGGTCTCTCCCGGCTGCGCGTGGGGGTTGGCGCCATTGGCACCCGTCGCGATGATGGAGGGGAACGACAGGGCGTCGGCACCGTTGGCGAACATGTAGCTCTCGAGCTCCAGGCGGATCTGCTGCTCGGTCAGTCCTGGACGGATGTAGCCGCAGATGTGCTCGAAGGCGGCGTCGGTGATGCCCTGCGCATGACGCATGAGCTCGATCTCCTCGGAATCCTTCACGATGCGCAGGGTGGCCACGTCGCCATGCAGGCGTGGCATCAGGCACGCAACGGAGGCGCTGGAGCAGGCCGCGTTGAAGGCATCGAAGAAGGCCAGGTCACAACTGTCCTCCACCGCAACCACCCGAGAGCGTGTCTCCACGACGCGCTCGGCCGCCCAGTTGGCGGGATCGATGACGTCCATGTCGATCTGCCAGCAGGTGTCCTCGCCCAGGCGGTCCTGGAAGGTGCCGAAGTAGCGCGAGTCGGTGTGCAGCCAGAGCCTGTCCCCCGTGACGAAGGCCGTGTGGGCGACCTCGTCGTCGAAGGTGCGTTCGGCGCCGGTGAGCCAGCGAAGGTCGGCGTTGTTGCGCAGGACGGCGGCATCATAGCCCCTCTCGGCCATGAGGCTCCTCAGCCTCTCGACGCGCCGTGCGCAGGCATCTGCCTCTGCCATGTGAACTCCTTTCGTCGTATGGGTTGCGCCATCAGGCGCCGGTTGCGTGGGCCTGGCACCAGGCCCCGGCGTGCTCCGCCAGAAGCCCGTCGTCCACGGTCGTCATGCGCACGCGCCCAAGTGCGTTGGGGACCGCCAGCAGGAAGCGGTTGGTGCGCAGGAAGCGCTCCTCCTTGAGCGCGGCCACCAGCCGATCGGGTTCGACGTCACAGCAGGCGTAGCCCAAGCCCAGCATGTCCAGGAGTTCGTCCTGGGCGAGGACGTCGTCGACGGGCAGCCTGCCCAGCCCTGCCGATATGCGCGCGGCGAAGCGCAGCGCCTCTGCCATCAGGATCGACTCCCTGACGGAGCCCTGCGTGAGGCGGCCGAGGGCCCGCGTGAAGGTCTGCCCGTACTCCAGGGACTGACGGATGGCCAGGGCCGTGGAGGTGGCCAGGTGGCCGCGGGACTTGAGCGCCGAGACGGCAGCCTCCCCCACGAGGTCCACGTCGCCGCCCATGACGTCGGATGCCTTGTCCCAGAGCGTCGAGAAGGACTTCTCCGACTCTGCGACGGCCGTCGCGACCATCAGGGCACGGGCGCAGGCCGCATGCTCGCCGTCGGTCGAGAGGTCCATGACCTCGGGGTCGCAGATGAGGTAGCGGGTCGCGGCGCGCAGGCCCGCCATCTGGCTTCTGCCCGCGACGTCGAGGGCACGGGGGGTGCAGGGGACCTCGACCATGGCGCGCAGGTCCAGGGGCACCGAGACGAGCGGTACTCCCCCGCACCAGGCCGCGGCCGCATGCGCGCAGAGCGAGAGCGCGTCGACGTCACCGATGGCGCAGACGAGGTCATCGGAGGTGATGTGGGCGCCCGCGAGGCCATGGAGCAGGTCCGAGAGCGCGGGGAGCGTGCGGGCGGGCGCCTGGGAGGGACAGGCGAGAGGATGCACGAGGAAGCCGGCGTCCGTCAGCTGGCGGCGGACGCGCTCGGCAAGGCCCTCCCCCACCCCTGCGGCCACGACGAGGGCGGCGTCCTGGGGGCGCCCGACGGCGGACTTCAGGATGGGCCCCATCTGCTCGACCGCGCCGGGGCCGAAGCGCGCGTCACAGGAGCCCCCGGGGACGGCGACCCACTGCCTCACCAGGGGCTGCGGCCCCGTCTCGGCGCCGTTTCCCAGCTCTTCGCTCATAGCAGGCCCTTCTCCCACAGCAGCTGGCCCGCCTCGGCGGCCACCTGCTCGAACGTCTTGTCCCTGATGTCGATCCGCAGGTCGCACTCGCGCTCGTAGAGCGGGCGGCGCAGGCGGTAGAGCCTGCTGGCACAGGCCTCGTCCACGAAGTCCGGACGCAGCTCGGGGTGCTGGATCTGCCTGAGCGAGTCCGAGAGCGCCCCGTCGAGGAAGACGATGGATCCCATCCGGTGCATGAGGGCGCAGCTCTCCTCGCCCTCGACGATGCCACCGCCACAGCTTACGAGCAGGGACTTGCGCTGCGCGAGCTTGCGCAGTTCCCTGGCCTCGTAGCGACGAAAGGACGCCTCCCCCTCCTCGGAGAAGATCTCGCACACGGTCTTCCCGACGGAACGCTCGACCATGCGGTCCACGTCCACGTAGCCGCGATGGAACAGGCGGCCGAGGTTGCGCGCGAGGGTCGACTTCCCCGCGCCGAGGAAGCCAACGAAGAAGATATGGTCGCATCCCTCGTGGATGACGTATCCGCCGCTTTTCTCAACCATCGACAACCCAAGAGCCAGACCTAGTGGACCGACCCATAGTAGCGCATGTGCGCTACCTCTCGCCCTCGAAGCGGTGCGCGCCCAGGACGCGGCGCTCGAGGAGGCGCAGCGGCCTGGCATACCAGAGGTCGCGGCGCGTCTGGGGGCGCACCAGGATCGCGCGGACGTCGGCGAGCCTCGCGGCCAGGACGTCCGTGAAGACCTGGTCGCCCACGAGGACGGCCTCCCCGCGCGAGACGCCCATCTTCCTCAGGGCCACCCAGACGGAGAAGGGGGCGGGCTTGAAGGCGCACGCCACGGCCTGCGAGCCCAGGAGGCGTGCGGAGCGCGTGACCTCACGCACGTGGATGTTGTTCGACACCACGCAGGTCGAGATGCCCGCCGCGTGGACCTCGGCAATCCAGTCGAGCACCTCCTGCGGCGCCTGGGAGGAGCCGAGGGGAACGCAGGTGTTGTCACGGTCGAGAAGGACGCAGCGCACACCGGCGGAGACGAGGTCCGTCACGGGGATCAGCGCGACGCGCGCGACGTAGCGCTCTGCCGCAAGCGCACCCACGGCCTCAGGCCCCCGTGGAGTTCGCGATGGCGCTCTGGTGGTCCTCGTAGCTCTCCGAGAAGATGTGCTCGCTGTCCGTGATCCAGAAGTAGTAGTAGCCGGTGTCGGCGGGATTGAGCGCCGCCTGGACTGAGGCGAGGCTGGGCGCGCAGATGGGCGTGGGCGTCAGCCCCTTGTGGAGGTAGGTGTTGTAGGGGCTGTCCGTCTTGAGGTCATCCGCCGTGACCGCAGCCCCCGTGACGTAGCCCATGGTCGCATCGCTCTGGAGCGCCATGTCCGCCTTCATGCGGTTGTACATGACCGAGGCGATCTTGTAGCGGTCGTCGTCGTTGAGCGCCTCCTTCTCGATGATGGAGGCGAGCTTGAGGATGTCGTAGTCGCTCATGCTGACGCCGTAGCGATCCCGGATGGAGGCCTTGGCGCTCCCGAGGTCGAGCGAGAGGACGTTGGCACGGTACTGGTCGAGCATGGCCCTGATGACGGTATCGGCCGTGACCTCTCCGCCGCCCAGGTCATAGGTGCTGGGATAGAGGAACCCCTCCAGGGAGTCGTCCTGCGCGTCCGCGAGGAAGGGGTAGTCGCCCGCGTAGTTAGAGGCCTTGGCCTGGGCGAGGAACTCCTCCGAGGATATCCCCAGCGCGTCCTGGACGACTGCGGCCGTCCTTGTGAGCGTGAGGCCCTCTGCCACCGTCACCCGCGACGACGAGGAGTTGGGGCCCGAGACGAGCGTGCGCACGAGCTCCCTGACGTTCCCTCCCGTGATGAGGTCGTAGGTGCCGCTCTTCATGGAGGACTCGGCACCCTGTGCCTGGACCTCCTTGAGGAAGGCCGCCTGGTCGCCGATGATGCCCGCGTCCTGCAGGATCTGGGCGACTGCGGAGGCTCCGGAACCCTCGGGGATGTTGACGGTCACCTGACGGCCGGCCGGCACGGGCTCGGTGCCAGAGCCAGAGGGCGGCAGCAGGCGAGGGGCGAGCGCTATGGCGGCGACGGCGAGAAGGGCCACGACGGCGAGGGAGCCGAGGGCGAGGGGCAGAGCGCCTCGGCGGCGGCGCGGGAGCGCATGGCCGCCACGGGAGTGCGACCCGCCCGCATGCGCGGAGGCGCGACGGGTCATCTGTGCGGTACGCGAGGAGACGCCGCCCTTGACCGCGCTGTGCCTGACAACCCCGGACGCCTTGCTCCCCTGACGTGCCCCGTAGGGGGTGGGGCGCGAGTTTCCCCTCGTGCTTCTCTCGTCCATGTCTATGCCTTTCTGGCGTCAAGCCATGCCTGCAGGAAGAGCGAGGCTGCGACCATGTCGACGCGGCCACGCATGTCCCTCTCGCTGTAGCCCTCCTCGCGCAGGATGCGCTTCGCCTCTTGGGAGGAGAGCCGCTCGTCGGCGAACTCCAGCGGAAGGTCGCAGGACGTCGCGATCCGGCGCGCCTGTCCCATCACCCTGTCGGCCTGGGGGCCATCCTCGCCCGCCATGGTCAGCGGCCTTCCGCAGACCAGCACATCGGGCTCGTAGTCCTCCAGGATGCGACGGAACGTGCGCGAGCAGGAGAGGACCTCCTGTGCCGGCAGCACCCTCACGGGCGAGGCGACGGCGCCGCTGGCATCGCTCGCCGCAATGCCCACCCGCACCTCCCCTATGTCAAGGGCCAAGGCCCTCACCAGGCCGCCTACGCCCCCAGGAGGCGCCCGGCCTCCTCGAGTGCGGCACCGATGCCGGAGGGATCCGAGCCCCCCGCCTGCGCCATGGCCGGCTTGCCGCCGCCCCTGCCTCCGACCAGGCCGGCGACGGAGCGGATGATGTCTCCGGCCGAGAAGCCCGCAGAGACGGCGCCATCGGTGCCTGCGGCAAGGAGGCCAACCTTGCCGTCGGACTCCGAGGCGAGCACGCAGGCGCAGTCGACGCCAAGGCGGTCGCGGACGCTGTCCCAGGCGCTCCTGAGCTCCTTGCCCGAGACGCCATCCAGGCGGGCGAGCACGAGGCGGTAGGCACCCCGGTCGATGGCGGAGGCAATGGCGTCGGCGACGGCGTTCGACGAGCCCCCCGTAAGGGCGGCCCTGAGCTTGTGCTCGGTCTCGGCCTTCTCGGCCTTGAGCTGCTCGACGCGCGCCGCCACGTCGGAGGGGCGGCACCTGAGGCCGGCGGCGACCTGGTCGATCTGGGCAAGGCGCTCGTCCAGGTACTCGATGGCCCCCATGGAGGTGACGGCCTCGAGGCGGCGCACGTTCGAGCCGACCGAGCCCTCTGAGACGATCTTGAACAGGCCGAGCTCGGCGGTGTTGCGGGCGTGGGTCCCTCCGCAGAGCTCGCGGGAGAACGGCTCGTCGGAGGCGCCGGTCGACACGACGCGAACGACGTCGCCGTACTTCTCGCCAAAGAGCGCGACGGCGCCCGACGCCTTGGCCTCCTCGATCCCCATGACCGTGGTCACGACGGGCTCGGCCGCAAAGATCTCGGCGTTGACCATGCCCTCCACGCGGGCCATCTCCTCGGCGCTCATGGCCTCGAAGTGCGTGAAGTCGAAGCGCAGGCGGCTGGGGCCCACGAGCGAACCCGCCTGGCTCACGTGATCTCCCAGCACGCGCTTGAGCGCGGCGTCGAGCAGATGGGTTGCGGTGTGGTTGCGACGGATGAGCTCGCGGCGACCATGGTCGATGACCGCGCGAACGCTCTCGCCGACGCGCAGCTCACCGGCGGTGACCTCGCCGACGTGAGAGACGAGCCCGCCGTCGCGGTGCTTGGCATCGCTCACCGCAAGCGTGGCGTCCTCGCACACGAGCTTGCCGCTGTCACCCTGCTGGCCGCCCATCTCACCGTAGAAGCTCGTGCGATCGAGCACGACCTCGACGTGCTCGCCCCTGCAGGCAACATCGACCTCGGAGCCATCCCTGACGATGGCCAGCACGCGCGCTCCCTCGACGGTGTCCTCGTCGTACCCGCAGAATTCGGTTTCGCCAAGCCTATCCGAGAGGGAGACCCAGACGTTGTTGGAGGCCCCCCAGGCATCGCGGTTGGCTGCCTGCCGGGCACGCTCCCTCTGCTTCGCCATGGCACCGTCGAAGGCGGCCATGTCGACCTCATGGCCAGCGGCTGCGGCGATCTCGCGCGTCAGGTCGATGGGGAAGCCGTAGGTGTCGTGCAGCCTGAAGGCGACCTCGCCCGAGAGGGCCTCGCCCGCGTCCAGGCGCCCCAGGGCGGCGGTGAGGTTGCCCTCGCCCGCGTCCAGCGTCGCGCCAAAGCGCTCCTCCTCGGCGGAGATGATGCCGTCGATGAGGGCCTGGTTCTCGACGAGCTGGGGATAGACGTCGGCCATGAGGCGGGTGACCTCATGGGCGTAGGTTGGGAGGAAGCTGCCGTGGACGCCCATCAGGCGGCCGTGGTAGACGGCGCGGCGCAGCAGGCGGCGCAGGACGTAGCCGCGGCCCTCGTTGGAGGGCAGTATGCCGTCACCGATCATGAAGGTGACGGCGCGGGAGTGGTCCGCGAGGATGCGCAGCGAGGTGTCCGTCGCGGCGCCCTCGCGATAGCGCACGCCCGCGAGCTGCTCGCCCACGCCGATCAGCGTGCGCAGGACGTCACCCTCGTAGTTGGAGCCCTCGTGCTGCATGATGGCGGCGATGCGCTCGAGGCCCATGCCCGTGTCGATGTTGCGGTGCGGCAGCTCCGGCATGGAGCCGTCCTCCTGGCGGTCGTACTGGGTGAAGACCAGGTTCCAGAACTCGAGGTAGCGCTCGCCGTCGTCGCCGGGCCTCTCCCCCTCGAAGGCGGGTCCCTGGTCGAAGTAGATCTCGGAGCAGGGGCCGCAGGGGCCTGTGGGACCGGCGGCCCAGAAGTTGTCCCCCTCGCCCAGACGCGAGATGTGGTCGTAGGCGACACCCTGCGCATGCCAGAGTTCGATCGCCTCGTCGTCGTCCTCGAAGACGGTCATGTAGAGACGGTCCTTCGGGAGGCCCAGGTGCTCGGCTGCGGTGATGAACTCCCAGGCCCAGGCTATGGCATCCGCCTTGGTGTAGCCGCCGAAGGAGAAGTTGCCCAGCATCTCGAAGAACGAGAGGTGGCGCGAGTCGCCGATGTTGTCGATGTCGTTGGTGCGCAGGCACTTCTGGCATGAGGTCGCGCCGATCTCGCGCATGGTCTTGGTACCCTGGTAGTACTCCTTGAACTGGTTCATGCCGGCATTGGTGAGCAGAAGCGACGGGTCCTCGGGGACGAGCGACGAGGACGGGTAGAGCCTGCAGCCCTTGGACTCGAAGAACCTGAGGTAGTCCTCACGGATCTCTGCGGTGGTCATGGTCTTGTAGTCGGTGCTCATGGTTCTCCTTGATTGGCAGCGCCTTCGCGGACGCGTTTTCGACCTACCAATGATACGTGTGGGCACCGCCCTTTGGGCCAGCAATCGACTAGGGACGGCCGTTCTCCCCATTGTGTGCATCTGCGTCCGCGCCCGGACGCGAGCCGGGCCGGGGGGCTCGCGCTCTGGCACGCCCCTCGCGGCCCGCGACGGCGAGCACGCGCTCGGCGAGGGTCCGGCGGACGGGCGAGGGACGGGCGGCGGGGACGGAATGGGGCGCATCCTCGCGATCGACGAGCAGGGTGTTCTCGAAGAACGCATCGTCGTCGAGGGCATCGTAGGCAGGCAGGATCTTGCCCTCCCCGTCGTGAAACGGCGTGCTCCTGAAGAGGGCCCCATCATAGGAGACCAGCTGGCGGCCGCTCCTGCTCTCGAAGTAGTACACGAAGACGCTCCTGATGGCCGCCGTCAGGGGTATGGCCAGGATCATGCCCAGGGTGCCGCCCAAGGCGCTGCCCACCATGATGCCCAAGAGAGAGAGCGCCGGGTGGACCTTCACGGCAGACTGCATCACCAGCGGGGAGATGACGTTGTCCACCACGTTGGTGGCAATGACGGCGACCATGAGCGTCTCGATGGCAAGCAGCGGACCCACGAAGAGCGCGAGCGACGTCGCCATGGCCGCCGAGACCCACGGCCCGATGACAGGGACGAAGTGCAGGACACCGGCAAGGGTGGCCATGAGGCCCGCATAGGGGTTGCCGATGAGCGAGAAGCCCACGAAGCTAAGGATGCCGTCCAGGAGCGAGGTGATGACGATGCCGCGCATGTAGCCGCCCATCGAGCGGCTCATGACACAGAGCATGACGGAGAGGCTGCGCTCGTGGTCGGGCCCCGCAACGATGCGGAACTCCCGGGCGATGCGCGGGTAGTCCTTCGCGAACCAGTAGCCCAGAACCAGGCCCAGAAACAACGTGACCGTGTTGCTGAACAGTGACATGACGTTGTCCATGAGGCCGCTCGAGAGCTTCTCGAGCAGATCGGACGAGGCACTGATGCCCAGGTTCGAGGCCGCATTGACCATCTGGTCGAGGTTCTGCTGGACCTCCGAGGTCTTGGAGCTGCCGTAAGCGTCCCAGAACGACGCGATCGCGCCGCGTGCCTGCGAGACGTAGCTGGGCACCTGCTGCAGCACCTCTATGGCCTCACGCACGAAGGGCGGGAAGAGGAGGACGAGCAGCACGATCAGGGCAGCAACCATGACCAGGAGGGCGGCGAGGGCCGCAAGGCCCCTCGGGACACCATGCCTCTCGAGCCCGTTGGTCATGGGGCTGCATATGAAACCGAAGAGGGCGCCGACGAGCAGGAGCTCGACGGCGCCCCAGATCTTGCCGAGCGCAAGGGTCGCCAGGACGAACACGACGGCACAGCCAATTGCGGCCCAAGCCTTGATGCCGACGGACTTTGCCCGGCTCAGGGAGGACGCGGCCCTCTCGTCTGCCGTGAGCCCCCCGCTCCGCCTTGCGTCACCTGACACCACAGGACCCCTCCCCTTCCGGCACGCCTAGCGCATGAGCCCCTCGGGATCGATCTTCTCCTGGACCTTCTGGAGCGTACGGCGCAGCAGACGTGAGACCTGGACCTGCGAGATGCCAAGCCTGCGGGCGATCTCCACCTGGGTCAGCCCCTCGATGAAACGCATGCGGATGATCTCCTGCTCGCGGGGCGAGAAGTCCCGGACCGTCTCCTCGATGACCATGCGGTCGTCCGAGGCGGCAAGGTCCTCGTCCACCGTCGCGTAATGGTCTATGACCGAGGGCGCGTCATCGTCCGCCCCGGGCCCGGTGCCCTCGAGCGGCACGGAGCTGTAGGCGCTCGAGGACTCCATGGCCTCGAGGACCTCGTCGACCGTGGTGTCCAGCGCGGCGGCGATCTCCTCGACCGAGGGGCTCCTCTGGAGGTCCTTGGTGAGTTCGTCGGTCACCTGGTTCACCTTGGCGGAAAGCTCCTGCAGGCGCCGGGGGACGCGAACGGACCAGCCCTTGTCGCGGAAGTGGCGCTTGATCTCGCCCATGATCGTGGGCGTCGCGAAGGTGGTGAACTCCAGGCCACGCTCGGGGTCGAAGCGATCGATGGCCTTGATGAGGCCTATCGTGCCCACCTGGACCAGATCGTCAAGCGGCTCGCCGCGGTTCTTGAACTTGGATGCCAGGAAGCGGACTAGGTTGAGGTGGCTCATGACGAGCTGCTCGCGGGCATCCTCGTCACCCTCGACCTTGTACCTGCGAAAGAGCTCGCGGGTGCGCTCCTTGTCCCAGGCGAGCTTGCCGCGCGGGGTCCGGGTCGGGAGGCGCCTGCGCCGGGGCGTCCCGACCTCGCGCTCGCTACTCGGCATCGGCGGCGCCCATCCGCTTCACGAGGAGCAGCTTCCCCTCGTCGGTGATGCCATGCTCGTCGCACACGGCGGAGAGGAGCAGCTCCGTCAGGTCCAGGCCCTCCCCCGCCTCGGAGGGGTCGCCCCCGGGGGAGCCCAGGGAGAAGAGCATCTCGATGCGGTCATCGGCGAGGGAGAACGCCACGTCACAGTTGCCGGGACCCGTGGCGCAGCTGTAGACGAAGCCCTCCTCGGCCGCCATGCGAACGTCCTCGACCTCGTCCACGTTCATGCCGCACACGACGGCCAGGTTCGATGCCATCATCCGGACGGCACGCGCAAAGTCCGCCTCGGCGGGAACGCTGAGGGAGACGATCTTCTCCTGCATGTTGCTCCTAACTTATGAGGTCTCGTGTCTCTGGGGCGCTACTCGCCGACGGGGCCGCTACCATCCGGGACGCCGCCGTCGGCGGAGGTGTCGACAGCGGCAGCCGCGGTGTCTGCCTTCACCTCTCCGTAGGTGACGTAGCCGCCAGCCGGCCCCGACGCGTGCGCTCCGCCGCCCTGCGGCTGCGGCGCGCCCTCGATCTGGGCGGTGGGGATGGGTCTGGTGCCAGCAAGCCTGGTGACGATGCCCGTGGCCGCACTGGCCGCGGTGTTCGCGACGGAGGTGACGGCATCGGTCACGCCGGCGGCAGTGCCCGACACGGTGGCGACGTCGGCCAGGATGTCCCTGGCGGCCTCGAGGCTCGCTGACGCCTCGCCCACGACGCCATCGACCTTGGTGACGAGCGGGTCGACCTGCTTGACGGCGGGCTGGAGGTCGTCCATCGCCCCATCGAGCTTCGCGATGACGGGCTGGACCTGCTCAATGGTGTCGTTGGCCGAGCGCGCGACCTCCTCGACGGCGGCGCGTGCACGGCGCAGCGTGAGGGCGAGCTCTACCACAGCCCAGATGCCGACGATGGCAAGGACGATGAGGACTGCGTCCATCGGTGTGAGGTTCATGGTGCCTGCCCTTCCGCTTGTCGCGAACGTGCCCGTCAAGGCTCCCGTGCGCAGGCTCGGTGCCTGTGCGCCATTCTACCCATTCGCAGGCCGCCGCCCCACCTTGTTTGGATCGCCGTCGCCTTGGTCGCCGCCAAGCTCGAGGCGGTCGCGGCCCGCCTGCTCGAGCCTCCAGGCCTCCCACCCGCGCGGCCCTGGGTGGAAGAAGGCGCCCGGCTCGAGCCCCTCGGGCAGGTAGCGCTGCGCAACCCAGCCACCAGGAAAGTCATGCGGGTAGAGGTAGGGACCGTAGCCCTCGGAGCCCGGACGGTGACGGTCACGCAGGTGGCTGGGCACTTCCCGCAGAGGGCCCTGCCTCACCTCGGCGAGCGCGGCGTCGATGCCCGCCTCGGCGGCGTTCGACTTGGGCGCGAGGGCCACGTAGAGGGCCGCCTGCGCGAGGTTGATGCGGCACTCCGGGTATCCGATGACCTCGGCCGCCCGAAAGGCTGCCTCCGCCACAAGCAGCGCCTGCGGGTCGGCGTTGCCCACGTCCTCCGAAGCCTGGATGAAGATGCGCCGGGCGATGAACTTGGGGTCCTCCCCCGCGTCGATCATGCGTGCAAGCCAGTACAGCACGGCATCAGGGTCGCTGCCCCGCATCGACTTGATGAACGCGGAGATGACATCGTAGTGCACGTCACCCGACTTGTCGTACGAGAGCCCGCGACGGGGGTTGGCCTCGAGGACGTGCCGGGACGTGATGCGCACGGGGCTCTCGCGCGTTGCCTGGGCGACGTCACCCGCCGGGGCCGCCATCTGGCTCGCCAGCTCGAGCGAGGTGAGGGCGGCGCGACCGTCGCCGCCCGAGAGCGTCACGATCTCCTCGATGGCCTCGTCGTCGAGCTCGAAGGCGCCGTTCAGGCCAAACTCGTCGTCTACGGCCCGGCGCACGAGGAGACGGACGGCCTCGTCGTCGAGGGGCGTGAGCTCCACCACGCGCGAGCGGCTTATCAGGGCCGAGTTGACCTCGAAGTAGGGGTTCTCGGTGGTGGCCCCCACCAACACTACGGTGCGGTCCTCAACGGCATGCAGGAGGGCGTCCTGCTGCGTGCGGTTGAAGCGATGGATCTCGTCGACGAAGAGTATGGTGCGCCGACCCGACGCCAGCAGGCGGGACCCCGCCGCGTCGATCTCGCGACGCAGGTCCCTGACCGTACCTGTCACGGCGGAGACCTCGACGAACTCGGCATGCGTGGTGTTCGCGATGATGCGCGCCAGCGTGGTCTTGCCCGTGCCGGCCGGCCCATAGAGCAAGACCGAGGACAGCGTGTCGTGCTCTATGGCGCGTCTGAGCCACGAGCCCTCGCCCACCGCCTGTCGCTGTCCCACGAAGCCGTCGAGGGTCTGCGGCCGCACGCGCGCGGCGAGCGGGGCGTTCACCTTGCGCTGATAGCGCTCGACGTTGGAGAACAAGGTGTCCATCACACGCGCACCGCTCCCGCACGCCCGCAGGCGTCCGTCCCCTCGAAGTAGCTGCGCGCCGGGAAGAGGCCGCGCGCCTGGGGAAGGAGCCGCTCGCAGGTGGCGACGAAGTAATCGTCTGTCATGGAGCTGATGAAGTCGCACACGCACTGGTCGGGATCGCTCTCCCAGTCGTAGCTGCGCCCATAGTACGAGAGGTGGCACACGAGGGGCTGTATGTGGTGACGGAAGATGGCGCTGTCCTCGCTCCCTTCCCGCAGGGCGTCCAGCTCGTGTTCGTAGACGACCGAGAAGAGCTCCTGCACAGGTCCGGCGAAGTCGCTGTTGACCTCGGACGAGCGGTATATCTTCTCGTAGTTCTCCCGCTTGGCACGCCTGAGCTCGGCAAAGCCCTCCTCGCTCATGGCGACGTTCGTCCTGCCGACGCTGTTCTCCACCACGTCCGCGACGAAGGCAGAGAGCGCCCAGGCGTTGTACGCGCCGCCGAGGCCGTCATCGAAGGCTGACTCATCCACCAGACCGGCGCGGATGGCGTCCTGGCGATCCTTCCCCACATAGGCGATGATGTCCGAGACCCTCACGACACAACCCTCGAGCGTCATGGGCCGCAGGCGCCCTATGGCCTCCTCGCCCGACTCCCAGCAGCCCTTGACCACGCGGTCGAAGGTGTCGAAGCCGTTGAGGCCGCTCGTCTCGAACACCTGCTGCTCGAACTCGCCGTTGTGGCAGATGACGCCGTCGAGCGTCTGGAGGCTGAGGTTCCTGCCGTAGATGACGTCCAGGACCCGGACGCTCTGGACGTTGTGGAAGAACCAACGGCCCGTGCGCTCGTGGAAGACCTCGTTGAGGAAGCGCTCGCCCGCATGGCCGAAGGGCGTGTGGCCCACGTCATGCCCCAGGGCGATGGCCTCGATCAGGTCGAGGTTGAGTCCCAGCGCACGACCGATGTCGCGTGCCACGCGACCCACCAGCTGCTCGTGCAGGCCCCGTCGGGTGATGTCGTCGTCGGGGCGAAACGAGAACACCTGGGTCTTGCCATTGAGGCGGTTGTAGGCCGGCATGTGCAGGATCTTCTCGCCGTCGCGCACGAAGGCGGGGCGCAGGATGGTGTCGCGATCGCGCTCCGAGGCGTCGCGGCGCAGGGCGGAGACGTCTCGGCAGGCGTAGTGCACGAGCCCGCCCGACTCACGCAGCTCGCGGATGCGCTCGCTGCAGGCGCGAGACACGCTCCCCGTGAGGGTGGGCGCCATCCTGTTGACAATCGAAGTCATGCGAACCTCTCTCACTCTGGCCTTCTCGCCCGATACCCTAACGCATCCACCGGACAGTAATGCGCGGGCGGCCAGGTCTGTGCGCTACTCGTGAACGAGGGGCCCGGCGTCGGGAGCCGACTGGCCAGGGCCCAGGCCATCTGCCGGTCGGCTGAGGAAGCACTGCTCGTTGGCGGCAAGCACCCTCATGCCCAGCTTGCGCTGGAGCCTGATCGAGGCGGAGTCGTCAGGCTCCACCTCGGCCCAGGGAACGTCCCCGCGGGCGAGGGCCTCGTTGATCTTGGTGGCCTCGAGGGCATATGCCCATCCCTTCCGCCGCTGCCCCGGCAGGACCTCGAGCATGCCGATGGAACCCTCCGGGCGCTCGCCCACGAAGCCCACGAGCCTGCCGCCCTCGAAGCCACCCAGGATGCGTCCGGCACGCAGCAGGGCCAGCACCTCGTCCTCCCTGCGATACTCGGGATGGCGGTAGTTCGCGCAGACGGTCAGGAAGTGGCTCTCGTCCAGGGGGCGCATCTCCCTTTGGCCATCGACCTCGACGGGAGTGCGCCTCTCGTAGAGGCAGCTGTGGTAGGGGGTGAGGCGGGTCAGTGCGTGGGTGAGCTCGATGTCCCGCACCAGTGCGGGTTCGAGCACGTCCACCACGGTCGGCTCCATGAGCGCGGCGATGACCGCACGTCCCAGGTCATGGTCGCCCGCCCAGAACATCTGGACGCCATCGTCAAGGCGCAGCAGCACGCAGCCCCTCTGGGCAAAGACCACCACTCCCAGGCCCCGGCGCAGCGCCTCGGACAAGGGCAGGGTCCGCCGGGGGGCACCCGTGAGCGCCTCAAGGGCGGTGGCGCGACGCTCCCCCTCGGACATGCGGCCCATGGACACGATGGCACCCAGGCGATCGGCCACCTGGCGATGGCCATCGGGACCAGGATGCTCGAAGCCGTCGGCCATGAGCGAGGAGCGCGCGTCCAGGAGGCGCCCCCCGTCCACGAGCTCCATCTGGTCGTGCGGGGCCACGTGCGCCGCGATGAAGGACGGCAGCTGGCGGTAGCAGCTCATGGCATGCGAGGGATGGGCGAGCTCGTCATGCCAGAGCGGCGTGAGCGCGTAGGTGGGGACCTCTGGCCAGATGCGCGAGACCTCGAGCAGGTAGGCACGGACGTCACGCGTGACGGGGCGCGCCCGGCAGGGCTCGTAGCGGTAGTTCGCCCCCAGGCAGACCACGATGGCCTGGGGGTGGAGGGACTGGGCGATGCCATAAGTCGTCCCTGGTTGGAACACCTGACCTCCGATGCCCTGGTTGACAAGGTCGAGACCAAGCCTCTGGGAGAGCAGGGACGCCCAGGTGAGGGCAGGGTCGTCCGCCACGAACCCCTGGGCGATGGAGTCTCCCAGGACAAGGAGCTCGCCGGTGCGCTCGACGGGCGTGATGAAGCTGCCGTTGCCCACCACATCGCGCACGACGCACCCCCTCAGACAGGGCAGCCACACGCGCACGTGATGCGTCTCCCCCATGCCGGGCAGCCGCATGAGGCCATCCTCGGGGGCCCTGTCGGGATCATCGAGCGAGAAGGGCAGGTAGTCGTCCCCCTCGTCCGGCAGGCGCGCGAAAAGGTGGCGCCCGTCCACGTCGACCGAGACCCCGTCATGCGGGCGCACCGTCCCGTCGGTGTCGACGCCGTCCAGCACGGCCCGTGTGCCCGCGGGCTCCGGGTCCAGCACGACCTCGAGCGCAATCTCGGACGAGTCGGTCTCGAACTCGAGAGAGACGCCTGCGGTCGTGCGTGCCATCTGGCGAAACAGTCCCGGGTGCCAGGCCTGGCAGCTCCCCAGGGCACGGAGCTGGTCGGCCGAGAAGCGCCAGGGGCGCACCCAGCCGTCGCGCTCCTCCGCGATGTGCAACGCCCCGTGAAGGAGCGGCGCCGCATCCACCTGCAACAACAGGGGGCTGCCGTCGGCAGCCCTTGTGTGATCACGAAGCCTCATCGACGTCTTCTCCGTTTTTGTTGCGTCTCTGTCGCTCGGCCCCCTCATTCTACACGGACCCCACCCTACTCGCCCTCGCCGATCCCCTCGTAGAACTCCTCGCCGTCATCCAGCCTGAGCATCAGCAGGCGACCAAAGCCCGCGCCCCCCGCGGCACCGCAGTCGATGTCCCAGCGGTCCGCGACGCCGCCCGTGCGCTCGCAGGCACCGACGCGCACCATGCGGCAGAGCCCGTCCTCGTCTCGGGCGGGGCGGTCGGGGCGGTCGGCCATGCCCTCGAGATAGGGCGTGGGCGTGTGGCCCGCGATGACGATGGGGCCATTGCCGTTCGCGTCCACGAGGCCCGTAGGCCTCTCCCAGAAGTCCTCGCGGATCCAGAGCAGGTCCTCGGTGGACTGGGAGGCCATCAGGGCCTCGAGCTTGTCCTCGGTCCATTCCGCACGCGGGAGGAGGCCGCCGGAACGGATGCCGGCGTGCGCCATCACGAAGGGGCGTCCCTCGGTAAGCGCATAGGCGTAGGTCGGCAGCGAGGCGACCCAGTCCAGGAGCTCCATGCGCTCCCCCTCGCCAAGCCCAGCCAGACCCGCAGAGGTCGTGGCACCGCCGTTCATCTCCCAGTTCATGAGGTTCACGGGATCATCGGGATCTTCGAAGTAGGTGAGCATGAGATCCTCGTGGTTGCCCATGAGGACCGTGGCACCCGATAGGTCACGGCAGGCCCTGAGTACGCCGACGGGGTCGGGGCCACGGTCGATCATGTCGCCGAGCATGAAGACGGCGTCATCCGCAGACGGCGAGACGCGCTCGAGCAGGCGCTCGAGCGGGACCCTGTGACCGTGAACGTCAGAGAAGGCGTACGTTGACATGACGGATGCCTCCAGACGGTCGCTTGCAAGGAATCTCGTGCGTGGGACCCCTCCAGTCTAGCGGGAAACGCGCCTGTGCGCCAAGGCAGCACGGGTCGTGCGCAGCTTCCGTGCGCGGGACGCGCCCGCCTCGACGGCACGCCCCTCATGCCCGCCTGCGGCGCGACGGGTCTGCGCGAGGCGAATCTCGCGCACCATCTGGCGCATCGTGAGCTCGAAGCGCCCCTTCCCGAGGTGGCACTCCCACACGGTGATGACCGTCCAGCCCCCTTCCACGAGCAACCTGCGGTCGCGTTCGTCGCGCAGGACGTTACGGCGAAACTTCGCCTCCCAGAACGCGACGTTGCTCTTGGGAAGGGGCAGCGCGCAGTAGGGGCAGCGGTGCCAGAAGCAGCCGTTCACGAAGATGGCCACCTTCCGGCCGGGATAGCAGATGTCTGGCCGGCCGGGAGCCTTCTTCCAGTGAAGGCGATACCCGCCCAGGCCTGCGGCGCGAAGGGCGGAGCGCACCTTGAGCTCGGGCTTGGTATCCTTGCTCTTGTTCGCCTGCATCACATGGTGCGTGGCAGGGCTCACCCGCTGTTCCCGGGCACCGGGAGGCGAGGGGCTACTCGTCACGCGACGGCTCCGGGGGCGCCTCCTGCCCGTCTGGGTCGGTCGGCTGGCCGGAGAAGTTGAGGTTTTTCGTCAGATCCTCGGCGGCAGCCTCCCCGAACTCCGTCGAGAAGAACGCGTCCACCGCAGCCGGGACGCGACCTCCGGCACAATCGTAGATATCCCAGAAGGAGTCCGCGCCCACCTCCCCCGTGAAGGGGTTCTCCCAGGAGAGATGCCCCTCGTTGGCAAAGGGCGAGTGATCGTCTGCCCGGTCGCGGTGCGCCATGGCACAGTAGAGTGAGTAGCGCCGGTGGCCGAAGCTGCGCTCGACCGTGCCCAGGAGGCGCGCCTTGCCCTGGCGCGGGCTCCAGAACAGACGCTGCACCTGGCGAAACGCTTTCATCGCATGCGTGTAGCAGTCAAGCTCGAGCGTGCGGCTGTAGGTCCAGAGGCACATGTAGAAGTAGAGCTTGTCGATGGTCGAGAGCACCCTGTCGGAGGCGTGGAGAACCTCGCGATACGGCCTGTACGTGGCGACGGTCTGGTGTGCCTTGGAGAAGAGCACCATCTCGTCCAGGTCGCGTTCGATCTCGGCATGGACCTCGGTGGCGTCGGAACGGTCGAGGCCGTCGATGCCGGCATCGCAGATGGCGTACTGGTTGGCGTACACCAGGGGATGCACGGAGCTGTCAAGCAGGTAATGACAGAGGAAGCCTGCGGCGTAGGCCTCCCCCACCGAGCGCTCGCTGCGCGCCAGCATGGTGAGGGCGTCACGCAGCGAGGCGAGCAGACGCGCCGGGCGCACGTGGTGCATGAGGTCGCCCACGCGGTTGGAGGGGTCGACGCGCGGGTCCGCCACCAGGTAGAACAGGGGGTCAGGACCTTGGTTTCCCAACAGGAAGGCATCGTGCTCGTCCAGGGTCACCAGCCCCAGGCGATCGGCGACCACCGGATAGGCGTCCCGCCCGAAGAAGTCGTGCGTCAGGATTGCTGGCATGAGGCACCTCCCCCAGCGCAGGCCCTTGCGGCAGGCCCGCGCCAATACGGATCGCGTTTGTCATCCCCCTAGGGTAGCGCAGCGGCGGCACCACCGTGGGGAGAAAGGGTGCGCGCTCCTCTCGGCCGAAGCCACCCCTGACCGATGCGTAGACGCCGCTTGCCCTCCCCCGACCGGCCGTCACGTACAATCGTCCTGTCGTCCAAGGGAGAGGGGCCCACATGGCACGGACAAGTCTGACCAAGGTCGAGAAGAGCTGGATCATGTACGACGTGGGCAACTCCGCCCTTGTGCTTCTGGCCACCAGCGTCATACCCATCTACTTCAAGTCGCTCGCAGACGGCCCGGCCCTCGTGGCATGGAGCTATGGCGAGACCATAGCCTCGCTGGTCATCGCCCTGCTGATGCCCGTCTTGGGCTCCATCGCCGACATGCAGGGCATGAAGAAGAAGTTCGTCGTCGGCACCGTCGCGACGGGCGTCGTGGCCACGGTGGCGATGGGCCTTCCCGCCAGCGCGATGGCGTTTCTGGTGATCTACGTCGTCTCGTCCGTCATGCTGAACTCGTCAATCGTGTTCTACGACGCGCTTTTGGTGGACGCCACCACGGACGAGCGCATGGACGAGGTCTCCAGCCAGGGCTACGCCTGGGGTTACATCGGCAGCGTGGTGCCGTTCATCGCCTGCCTGGCCGTGGTTCTCATGCACGAGAGGCTGGGCCTGACCCTGCAGGCGGCCATGCAGATCTCCTTCGCGATCACGGCCGCATGGTGGGTCGCCTTCACGATCCCCCTGCTCAGAAACGTGGAGCAGACGCACTTCAAGCCCCTGGAGGACCATGCGCTCTCCAAGGCGATCACGGGCGTCGGGGCGACGCTTGTGCGCATCTGGCGCGACGAGACCCTGCGCAACTACCTCATCGCCTACTTCTTCTACATCGATGGCGTGCACACCATCATCAAGCTTTCCACAAGCTATGGCTCTGACCTTGGCATCGAGGGGACTCAGCTGGTCCTGGCGCTGCTCGTGACCCAATTCGTGGCCTTCCCCTCGGCCATCGCCTATGGCAAGCTGGGCACGCGCCTCGGCACCAAGCGCATGCTCCTGGTCGGCATCGCGGGCTACACCTTCATCACCTGCTTCGCGGCCTTCTTCCTGAGGAGCGCTGCGGAGTTCTGGTTCCTGGCGATCATGGTGGGCCTGTTCCAGGGTGGCATCCAGGCCCTCAGCCGCTCCGAGTTCGGCAAGCTCTGTCCCAAGGAGCACGCCAACGAGTACTTTGGCTTCTTCGACATCTTCGGCAAGTACGCGGCCATCATGGGCACGTTCATCGTGGGCACCATGACCGCGCTCACGGGCAATGGCTCGCTAGGCGTGTTCTCGATCGTCATCCTCTTCGTCGTGGGCTTCGTGATGATGCTGAAGGTACCCGAGCGGCGGGCCGCGACTGCGGGAGCTGGTGGCGCGGAGTAGGCACGTTTCACAGAAGTCGCCCAGACGATATGGGCAGGGCATCGCTGCCGAAAGCCGCTACGCCCGGGGCAGCGCGTCCTCGGGGATGGAGAGCCTGCCGTGGTTGCGCGCCAGCGACTCGAGCACCTTCGCTACGGAGTCATCAGCCGCGTCACCGATGTGATAGCGCGCCGTCGCGCGTGCGGAGTCGGTGCCGTTCGAGACCGCGAACGAATTGGGGACCGCCCTCATCATCGCCAGGTCGTTCTCGCTGTCACCGAAGAACACGACCTCCTCGCGCGCGATGCCCAGGTACTCCTCCAGGATCGGGAGCGCGCTCGCCTTGGTCCAACCGTGTGGGAGCACGTCGAAGAACGTCGGCGACGGACGCACGAAGTCGAACTGCGGGCAGAGGGCGCTCAGCTCGTCGCGCAAGGCACCCATCTCGGAGGTGGCCCCGAAGTGCATGTAGCCGACGGTCGCGATGGGCGCGTCGGGCACCTCGGACGTGACGTGGGCGCCAAACGCGATCTCGTATTGGGCCACGGCACGCTCGAACTCCGCCTCGGTCACGCCGACGACCTGGCGGTCGACGGTCTTGATCCCATTCTCGTCAACGCTCGGGACATACACCACGACGCAGCCGTCGTGCGAGCGGGCATACTCGACCAGGCGGACTATGCCGGCATGGTCCACCGAGATGTCCTTCACGCGCTTGCCGTCCACGTTGATCATCTTTCCGTTGGCCATGATGCCCGTGGCATAGCAGCTGGCATGCCCATGGAAGAAGCTTCGCAGATCGACCGGCTCACGCCCGCTTGCGGGCCCAAACTCGATGCCGGCGTCGCGCAGCTCGGCTATGGCGCTCATCGTACGCGTGGAGATGCTCGTATGCCCAAACGGCAGCAGCGTGCCGTCAATGTCGCAAAGAACCAGTTTGATCAAGGTCCCCACCGTTCAGTCGAGCCGATAATACGTGGAGAAGACGCCCTATCCACCAGGCAGTCTACAGCGAATGCCTACGCTGTTTCGCCCTTACACAAAAGCAGACGATTCCTCCGCGAACGCCGCTCGGCGGACCATACGCGCGCATGCGTCGGTGCCCCATGGGCCACAGGCAGCTCGCAAGAGCTGTTGCCGAACGGCCGCAGCCGCTCACGACCTCCTCGACCTGCCCCGACGTCGCTGTGATATCCTCCATCCCACCAAGGCCCGAGAGCTTCTGACAAGCGGTAGCCAGAACGGCAGATGGCCCCTACCACACGAAGATGGAGACCATGGACGGCCAGCGGCACGCATACGAGAGCAACGCGGCAGCGCTTGTCGAGCACGCCCGCACGGCCATCTGCTCGCAGCGCGAGGGCTGCCACTCCGCGGTTGCCGCGATCGCCGCCCTCGAACCCCACGCAAGCGAGGTCTCGGCCACAGACGCCGTCGACCTTCTCGAGCGAGCCTGCGTCTTTGGCACGCCAAGGCTCGTCGATGACGTCTGGGAGTGCTTCGACGGGGACTTCGCCTTCACGGGCTGGGCCCTTGCCCTGGCCCTGCGCTGTGGTCGCGAGGACGTGGCCCGCACCCTTCTCGGTCATGGCGTCGACCTGCTGGGGCAGGTGCGCAGGCCACGCAAGCTTCGCGCCCTGCTGCCGCACGAGGGGACCTTCACCCGCTTCGACCTGGTGCGAGAGAGCCCCACGCTCTTCCTCAACAACATGGACCCCACGGTGGGCACCGAGGTCTTCGAGGGCTTCAGCGGCACCGAGCAGCTTGCGGGGTCGGCCTACAGCGCTCCCACAGACATCGGACGGACCTGCGACGTCATCGCACGTCTCGCAGGCGACGGACTCTTTGACGCCACGGTGTTCGACGACCTCTTCCGAGCCGCCGTCGTGAAGGCGTGGCACGCGCTGCGCCATGCGGGAAGCCAGGACCCCGAGCTGGCAGAGACCTGCCTTGGCCTTGCCGCCCGCCTGCTTGAGCTGCATCGAGAGCGCGGGATGGGGGACCGCACCATCGACCTCATCCTGGGAAACCTCGTCGTGCCGCATGCCAGCCGCCGCGTGGTCGCGTTCGTATGCGAAGCCACTCCCTCGGTCTTCCTGGGGCGGCTCTGCGCCCTCGGCTGGCTGCAGGACGACATCGATCTCGTGCGCGCGATGGTCCCCCACCTCTCGGGCGGCATGCCCGAGCAGAGCGGGACGCTCCTGCGCATCCTTGCCGCCGCAGGGGCGATGAGCGAGCTGCAGGCAGTCATCGGCTGGACCGGTGCCACAGAGCCCCAAGCCCTCCGCGCGGCCATCGACGCCGCGTCCGAGGCCGGTCATGCCGAGGTCGCCACCTGGCTGTTCGTCCAGCTTCAGGGCGCAGGGGCGAAGGCGGGCCTGCGGGCATCGGCAGGCGGGCGGGTGCCGGTGGGCGCACGGGGGGCCAGGCCTTCCGCCCAGGCGCCCGAGCCCGCACCCACACCGACAGCCGCGCCAGCGGGGGCAAAGACGGCTGCCCCCCTGCCACATGCGGCTCGACGCATGGGGCGAGGTGCGGACACCATCCCGAGCGGCCCTTCGATCGAAGGGGACCGCACGTCAGAGCGCGAGGACCTCGCGCGCAGGATAGTCGAGCTCACCCGTGGGGCCGTTGTTGCCGAAAACCCCTTCCTCGCCTCGTCGATCGGCCTGCTGCGCCTTGAGCCCACCACGGCTGCGGCGGGCGGGATCCCCTTCCGCACTGACGGCCGCACGCTCTCCTATGACATCGATGCCGTCATCGATGGCTTTCATGCGCAGCGCGAGCCACTCGCACACGACTTCGTCCACACCCTCGTCCACTGCATCCTCCTGCATCCCTTCGTGGGGCCCACCATCGACCGCTCCGCCTGGAGCCTTGCGGCCGACATCGTCTCCGAGTCGCTCGTGGCCGAGATCGTCGGGAGGCGCGGCGGACGGCGTGGCGACAGCATAGACGCCGTGCTCGACCATCTCGCCGACGACCTCGGCCCCACCATGACCACCGAGAGGCTCTACCACGCGCTCGTTCGGGGCGGCTATGCCAGCATGCGTGCGCCCTGGGCATCGCTCTTCCATGTGGACGACCACGACCCCTGGTATCCCACGGCTTCTGAGGGGAACCCCGCGACGGGCCGACCCCGCGCATCCGAAGGGGGGCCGTCCTCCCACGGGGCTGGCCAAGGCGGCGAAACGCGCTCCGGCGGCGAAGCCGCAGGCGACCAGCAGAAAAGTTGCCGACCCGAGGGTGGCGGCGACGGTTCCGGGAGCGACCGGGTGGAAGGAGGCCAGCGGGACGGTGGCCAGACGGGCGACGGGAACACCGGGCCCTCCATGAACGAGGCGGAGCAGGCCGGGGCGGCACGAGCGGAGGCGGAGCGTCGCTGGGAACAGGCCGCCAAGTCCCTGCGCGTCGATCTGGAGACCCTCTCGCGCAAGCGTGGCGAGCGGCTTCAGCGCCTCATGCACGAGCTCGAGGTCTCGCCCCACGAGCGGGTGGACTATCGCGAGTTCCTCCGTCAGTTTGCCGTCCAGTCCGAGGAGATGCGCCTCTCGGACGACGAGTTCGACTATGTCTTCTACACCTACGGCCTCGCGCTCTACGGCGACCTGCCGCTCATCGAGCCGCTCGAATACCGAAACGAGCGCAGGATACGCGACTTCGCCATCGTGATCGACACCTCGAGCTCGGTCTCGGGCAAGGTGGTCCAGCAGTTCGTCGACACCACCTTCGACGTGCTCACCAGCGAGTCCAGCTTCTTCCAGAAGGTCAACATCCACATCATCCAGGCAGACCTGCGCGTGCAGAGCGACACTAAGATCACCTCGCTCGCCGAGCTCGATCGCTGGAGGCGCAACATCAGGCTCTACGGCCTTGGCGGCACCGACTTCCGACCTGCCTTCCGCTACGTGGGCGAGCTTCTCTCGGATGGGGAGTTCGACGACCTCTCGGGCCTCATATACTTCACGGACGGCTGGGGCATCTACCCCGAGCGCATGCCCCCCTACAAGACGACCTTCGTGTTCTACGACGAGGACCACCGTCCCGAGCTCGTGCCCGCCTGGGCCCTGCAGATAACGCTGCATCCAGGCGAGTTCGAGTCGATGTCGGTGTACTAGGCGCCGCCGCAGCCCGCCAGGAGCCATCGTGCGGGCCAGGGCGGATGCCGCTACGGCACCCACGTCGGGCACCGCTGCGCTACCATCGTCTCGACCAGGACCACAAGGAGCCATCATGAACATCCGTGCGGCAACCGAGCAGATCGAGGGTACCGTTCGCGCGTACCTCTCCAAGGACGGGCATGGCCTCTATCGCATCCCCACCCCAATGCAGCGTCCCATCATCATGATGGGACCCCCCGGTGTGGGGAAGACGGCCGTCGTCAGGCAGGTCGCGGAGGGGCTGGGCATCAACTTCGTCTCATATTCCATCACGCATCACACGCGCCAGAGCGCCCTGGGGCTCCCCTACATCGCCGAGGACGAATTCGGCGGTCGCAGCTACAAGGTCAGCCGCTATACCATGAGCGAGATCATCGCCGCCACCTACGACGCCATCGAGGGGTCGGGCGTGCGCGAGGGCATACTCTTCCTCGATGAGGTCAACTGCGCCTCGGAGACGCTGGCCCCGGCCATGCTGCAGTTCCTGCAGTACAAGACCTTCGGCCAGCACCGTCTGCCCGTCGGCTGGGTCATCGTCACGGCCGGCAACCCACCGGAGTACAACCGCTCGGCCCGTGATTTCGATCCCGCGATGATGGACCGCATGAAGCGCATCGACGTGGAGCCCGACCTCGGCGTCTGGATGGACTACGCCACGGCCCATGACATGCACCCAGCCATCACCACCTATCTCGCCAGCAAGCCCAAAAACTTCTACAAGGTGCGCGCCAGCGTCAACGGGGCTCGCATGGTCACGGCGCGCGGCTGGGAGGACCTCAGTCGCATGATCATCGCCTACGGTCACGAGGGCATCGGCGTCGATGGGGAGCTTGTCTCCCAGTATCTCCAGGATGCCGAAATCGCGGAGGACTTCTCGCTCTACCTGGACCTCTTCCGCAAGTACCAGGACGACTACAAGGTGGCCGACATCCTCGCCGGCGCACACTCCCCCGCCATAGCCGCGCGCGCGACGGCGGCACCCTTCGACGAGCGCATCGCCCTGATAAACCTCCTGCTCGACGCGCTTCTCACCGAAGCACATGCGTCCGAGACCGCAGAGCGGGCGCTCGACGCGGCCACCGACGAGGTAGACGGCGTTCGCGACCAGCTCGAGGGCAAGGCGGATCCCATGGCCACGCTCAGCCGCATCTCGGCACAGGCGGCGGGCGAGCTTGAGACGTCCAAGGCCAAGGGAGCCACGGACACTTCCTCACAGCTCATTCTGGCCGAGAAGGCCGAGCTCCTCGACCGCATCCGCGCCACGGCAGCCCGCTGGGCCATGGACCCCGCCCTGAGGGCCGAGAGAGGCGTTCTGTCCGTGGTGCAAGGCGTCCTCTCGGAGGCTGCCGAGACGGTCGGTGGGCAGGCGGCGCTTGCAAGCTCCCACCTGGACCAGGCGCTCGACTTCCTGGATGCGTGCTTTGGAGACGGCCAGGAGCTCGTCATCTTCACGACGCGCCTTGCCGTCGATCCCGCGTTCATGCGCTTCGTCGCCGATCACGGATCTTCCAGCTTCGCCGAGCACGGCCACAACCTGATGTTCCATGAGCGAGGGCTCGACCTCCTGGAGGAGGTCGACGCACTGAGGGGGACGGCGAGTGGGGCGCGGATCGGCCATCATGTACGCAGGGTCTAGACGTCGCGGCGGAGGAACGAGGGACGGTAGATATCCACACATATCCGTCAAAAATGTTGCATCCGACTTTGCCAGTTCGCTCGCGTCCTGTTTTCGCACTAAGGCTACGGTGGGAGCCGGGGCGGCCCTTCCGGCGACGCCGCCCCACGCCCTGGCGTACTGTCATTCCTGCGCGAGCGTGCGCCCCACGTGCTCGACCTTGCCGTTCTGCCAGGCAGCCCCCTCGACCACCCTTGCTTCTGCCTGCCTGGCTCTTACATGCTAGGCCGACTCGTGGCCCCTCGCTCCTCATGCGCCCCGTGTGCCTCACGCCTCTCGCGCTCTTCGCGGCGAATGTCGGCGCCGCGACGGTTGTCGCCCTCAAGCTCCTGAATGGGTGCCACATCCTGGGTGGTCTCGAGAGCGCCGAGGTAGTTGCCCTCGCTGTCGCGGACGGCGAAGTAGCGGATGTAGAGGAACGCGTCACCCCTGTGGATCCAGAACTCGTAGGAGTCGCGCGCGCCGCTGCGGAAGTCATCGAAGACCTGACGCACCATGGCCTGGCTCTTGGGTGGGTGGCAGTCGTAGACGTCGCGGCCCAGACAGCTCATCGGACGCGGGAACGCACGTGTCTCGCCGTGGCTGAAGTAGCGGGTCTTGTCATCCTTGTCGACGAAGGTGATGTCCAGTGGGATGGTGTTGAGCACCGCCTCCAGCTCGGCAGCCGTGAAAGAACCCGTGGAGAGGTGAACCTTGCCGTCCTCAGACGCCATCGCGCGATCGGCTGCGGAGCCCGTGGCCGCAGCGACCGAACCGCGGCCGGTGGCGCCACTGGAACCCGCGGAGGCCACGCCACCGGCGGTGCCGTCCGCTGCGCCAGCACCCGCAAGGTCAGTCTCCTGAACCGCGGCCTCGGCAAGCTCCATCATCGAGGGGCGCCACGCAGGCGGCTGGTCGATGAGGACGAAGCCGTACTCGTCGGAGTCATCGTGGACGCGCTGCCACTCGCGCGCATTGAGCTTCTCGAGCGCCAGCGGAAGGAGGATCTGCTCCTCCTTGGTGATCATGGACTCGAGGGCGTCGGCCGCAGAGGCCAGCTCGCGCGCAACAGACTGGAGGTTGCTGGCGGTCGGGCTTTGGCGCGCGCCCTGTGCGAGCGAGAGCGCGGTGGCGAGACCGGCACGAACCTCGTCGTCCTTGCCCCACATGACCTTGGAGGGGCCATGGACGCCATGCCTCTCGAGGAAGGGAAAGACCAGCTCCTCCTTGCGCTTGTAATGCACGGAGACCTTCTGGAGCCGCTCGATGTCAGACGTCAGGGCTGCGGCAAGCTCGGGGCTCTGCGATCCGTCGGCCAACTGGTCCGCGCGCTCGATGTCCGGGCGGACCGAATCGGCGAGCAGGCGCTCGAATGCGCGGTTCTCTTGGCGGAAGGACCAGACGGGGTGACCTGGCACGTCGGAGGGCTCGGCCTTGGCGCTGGGCGCACAGGCCACGTGGCCGTCGAACAGCGTGGCGTGGACGTCGCAGAGCCGTTGGACCTCCTCGACGGGGACGCCGCCATTGATGAGGGCCTGCTCGGCCTGGGCGATCTCCGTCGCGTCGACGTCCTGGAAGTTGGCCTTGAAGACGTCCTTCACCTCGTCGACCGAAGCCCCGCCGCTGAGCTGGGCCAGCATGTGCTGGAGGATTCGCTGGCGCTCCTCGGGCGTGGACGCTACCGGAACGCTCTGGGCGGCGCCGGCGGCGGGCGTGACGCCGGCGACGGCGGCCGTCGCGTCTGCGGCGCCCGCAACAGGCCCATCCGAGAGAGGTGTGGCAACGGGCTCGACACCCGCACCGATGACCTCAAAGCCCTCGTTACGGAGACGATTGACGACGAGGTCGAGGTCGATGCCCTTGACCTTGCATCCCTTGGGGATGGTCATCATGCGGCCCATGGTCTGCAGGCGACCCGGCTTGGTGATCTCGTCGAAGCCAAGGTTGGCCATGGTGGTCTTGAGCCTGGGGTGGTCCCTGCAGAGGTCGTGCACGCTTCTGTCGAGGTCGATGGTCTTGTCGGACATGGGGTTCCTCCGTTTCCGCGCGAGGGGTGTGCCTTTGTTTGCCTCGTCAATGCTACCGCAGAGACCGCGTTTGATTTGTTGCATAAGCGACACTTTTTGAGACAAGGCGTTCCCCCGACAGAATCTGCATGGATGCTGACGCGTCAGTCCACGCTCTTGAGTGACTCCACCATGTCGACTCGGTCCAGCTTGCGACGCATGATGAGGAGCACCAGCAGCGTGAACGCCAACGTGAGGGCGAAGGCGTAGACAAAGCTCGGCGCGTGGATGGTGCGTCCGAACATGACGTAGTCCACCTCGGCCGTCGTGATGACGAAGTTCTCCAACCAGATGCCCAGAAGCATGCCAAAGGCGTCACCGATCACGGCGAGGAGCGCGACCTCGCGGAAGACGTAGGCGTAGACCTCTCCGCGCGTGAAGCCCAGCACCTTGAGGCTCGCGATCTCGCGGATGCGCTCCTCCACGTTGATGTTGGTCAGGTTGTACAGGACGATGAACGCAAGGGCCGCCGCAGACACGATCAGCACCACCACGATGAGGTCTACGACGGAGAGCATGTCGCGGTAGGTCGCTATGGTCTCGGTCGAGAAGATGACGGTGGAGACGTCGGTCATGTCATGCAGCCGCTCGGAGATGCGTTGGCGAAGCCCCTCGTCACACGTGGTCGAAGCATAGACGGTACCGAAGACGGGTGTGGAGGGATCAACCTCGCTCCAGGCCTCCCTTCCCATGTAGACCAGGTTGCCCACGTAGTTCTCGACCACGCCCGTCACCGTGAGCTCGTGCCCGGAGCCACGGGGATTGCCTACGTCATCCTGGTCGAAGAGCACGATCTTGTCGCCCGGGCCCACGCCGTAGAGGGACGCGAGCTTCTCGGTCAGCAGGACCGAATCGTCTCCGAAGGCCGCCTCCGCGCCCGACACGCGGTCCCTGAGCGTGACGGCACGTGAGATCTCCTGTGAGTCCTGTGGAACCACGACCGTCACGCCCGTGGTTCCGGTCGCCGCGCCCGACGTTGTGCCCGCGATGCCCGAGGCCTGCATGTTCTCCATCTGGACACGCACGATGCCGTTCACGCCGCCCGCCGACTCCAGGTAGGACACGACATCCGAGACATCCAGCTCGTTGGCACTGCCAGAGAGCCCTATCGTGGTGTCGTAGTGCACGATGGGACCAAACTGGCGGTCGATGATGTCCCAGATGGAGTCGTGCAGGCCGAAGCCCACCAGCAGGAGTGCCGTGCAGCCCGAGATGCCGATCACGGTCATCAGGAAGCGGCGCTTGTAGCGGAAGAGGTTGCGAAACGTCACCTTCCAGTTGAAGGAGAGGCGCCGCCAGAGGGCGCCGATGCGCTCCAGGAGGATGCGCTTGCCGGCCTTGGGGGCACGCGGAAGCATGAGGGTCGCAGGCGCCTCGCGCAGGGTCGACACCACGGCGAACCAGGTTGCCAGCAGCGTGACGCCCACACCCAGCCCACCCGCCGAGAACGCGATGGACGCGTCGACGGGAAGCGGGAGCGCCATCCTTGGCACGGCATAGATGATGGAGTACGACGACATGATGATGTGGGGCAGGGCCTGCGTCAGCACGGCGATGCCCACCACGGCACCGACGCCTGCGGCGAGCGCGGCGTAGGACAGGTACTTGGAGGCGATGCGCGCGGTTCCGTAGCCCAGCGCCTTGTACGTGCCTATCTGGATGCGGTCGTCCTCGATCATGCGCGTCATGGTGGTGAGCGCCACAAGGGCTGCCACCAGAAAGAAGATGAACGGGAACACCTGCGCTATGTGGTCTATGCGCTCGGAGTCGGCATGATAGGTCGCCGCGCCTTCGCTCTGCGAGCGGTCCAGCACGTAGAGGTCCGGCCTCTCGATCCCGTCGATCTCCGCTTGGGCGTCCTGAATCTGCCGCCAGGCCTCGCCGAAGCGCTCGTCCGCCTCCGCGCGACCCTCCTCGTAGCGGGCCAGTCCCTCCTGGTAGCGCTCCCTCGCCTCGGACAGCTCCCGTCGAGAGGAGCGGAGCCTCGCGGCGGCGGCATCCAGCTGCGCCCGGGCATCCTCCAACTGTGTGTCCGCAGCCGCCCTCTGCCCATCGAGCCGGTCCCGCCCCGCATCGAGCTGGTCCTGCCCCGCATCGAGCCGCTGGCTCGCGGCGACCAGCTGGTCGGCCCGGTCCAGGGCGTCCGCCGCCTGTCCCTGGGCGGCCCGCAGCCCACCCAGCTGGTCTCGCGTCGCGTCCAGCTGGGCCTGAAGCTGGGCCTGGGCTGCCACGTCACCCTGCTCCTGGGCTGTCGCGAGGGCGGCCTCCAGTTGCTCCAGGGCGTCCTCGGCCTGCGTCACGCCGGCGGCCGCCTGCTCGAGCTGCGCCGCCAGCACGGAGCGTGCCTCCGCAAGGCTGGTGGCGCCCGTGGCAGCGAGGAGCTGCCCTACGCCGACCTCCCATGACGCGCGTTCCTGGTCGAGCTGTGCCCGAGCCTGGTCGAGCTGCCCCTGTGCCTGGGACAGCCGCTCCTCGGCAGCGTCCTTCTCGCCCTGGTAGCGGGCCAGTCCCTCCTGGTAGAGGGCCTCGCCTGCCACGAGCTGGGCTTCTCCGTCGTCGATCTCAGCCTGGGCATCATCTAGCCGGGCCTTCGACGCATCCAGCTCCCCGTAGGTCTCCGCATGCCGGCTCTCATACTGGGCGACCTTCTCGTCCAAGGTCCTCTGGGCCGACGCCTTGAGGTCGTCCTGGCGCGCTGCCGCCAGCTCCTGCTCCCTGTGTTCGATGGCACCCTTCGTCCGGCCCACGAGGTCGAAGTACGCGTCCGACTCGCTCGCGAGCGCATCGGCCCCGGTGACCTTGAGGTAGGCCTCCGTGTAGGCGGCATCCTCCTTGAACGCCGAGGAGCTGACGTAGAGGTACTGCTCTATCTTTCCCGACCCCAGCGAGGTGGAGCCCAGGTTGCCCGTGTAGGGGTAGTTTGACGAGCTCACAGTCCCCACGACGGTGAAGCGGCGTACCTCGAGCAGCTCGTCGAGCTGGTCCGTCCCATAGAGGACCTCGATGGCGTCACCCACCCCTACGCCCCCATCGCCGGTGGCATCGGCGGAGACCACGCACTCGTCAGCCGCCGACGGCCAACGGCCCTCGCGCAGCAACGGGCGGTTGAGGTAGTCCTTGTCGGCGGAGGAGACGGCGGTGCCGTCGGCAACCGTCACGCTCCTCTCGGCGGCCTCGGTGTCCACCGTCGAGATGCGTACGGCCACCTGCTCGCCCGAAAAGCGCGCCATCGCATCCACCGTACGAGAAGGCGCCAATGCCCCCACGCCGCCCACGGACGAGAGGCGACGCAGGTCGTCGTCCCCAAAGCCCAAAGTCGAGATCACACGCAGGTCCCACAGGTTGGTCCCGTCGTAGTAGCGGTCTGCCGCCAGGCGCATGTCCGGCCCGCTTGCCTGCAGCCCCGCGTAGAAGCCGCAGCCCAAGGCCACGATCCCCATGATCGCCAGGAAGCGTCCGAGCGAGCCCCGGACGCTGCGGAGGACCTCACACGCGAAGGCGGAGCGCATCGCGAACATGGGCTACCACTCGACGTCGAGCGCGTCGGCGGGACGGGCGTTGGTCTCGATGAGCTGGGCACGCCCCTCTCGCACGTGGATGACGCGATCCGCTATCTGGGTGAAGGCCAGGTTGTGCGTCACGATCGCAACGGTGCGGCCGCTCTCTCGGCTGCTGTCCTGCAGGAGGCGCAGTATCTGCTTGCCCGTCCTGTAGTCGAGAGCCCCCGTGGGCTCGTCGCAGAGCAGGAGCTTGGGGTTCTTCGCCAGGGCGCGCGCGATGGCGACGCGCTGCTGCTCCCCACCCGAGAGCTGCGCGGGGAAGTTGTCCATGCGCCCCGCCAGGCCGACCTGGTCGAGCACCTCGGCGGCGGGGAGCGGATCCTGGCAGATCTGACTGGCGAGCTCCACGTTCTCGAGTGCGGTGAGATTCTGGACCAGGTTGTAGAACTGGAAGACGAACCCGATGTCGTGACGACGGTACTGGGTCAGCTCGCGCCCCCCCATCGCGCTCACGAGCGCACCATCCAGGCGGATGTCGCCACTCGTGCACGAGTCCATGCCGCCCAGCATGTTGAGGACCGTGGTCTTGCCCGCGCCGGACGGTCCCACGATGACCACGAGCTCGCCACGCTCTATGGCGAAGCTCATGCCGTCGACGGCATGGACCTCGACGTCACCCATCTGATAGGTCTTGCGAACGTCGGCGAACTCGACGAAGGGCATGGAACACCACCTAGCTGAGAGGAACGCTTCCACCCCCATTGTGCCACCAACGTCGACCGCGCGGGCAGGCGCGCCGCTCGGCGCCTCGCCCAAGGGGCCGCGCGTGGGCGAGGCGGCAACCAGTTCGGGGGACCGCCCCGACAACCAGTTCGGGGGCCCTTAGATTTCGAAGAGCGAGAGCGACCCCACGATGTAGTTGCGTCCGGTCATGAGCGGATGGCCGCACTCGTCGAGGAAGTTGGTACGCTCGTAGAGGATGGGCTCCCCGGCACCGACCGAGAGCTCGCCCACCATCTCGCCACTTGCGCGCATCGCCTCGATGGTATGGAGGCTCGTCGCACCGGCAACGTGACCACTCCGCCGCCTCACGAGGTCGAAGAGGGACACGTCGTTGAGGTCCTCCGCCAGCAGGAAGGCAAACTCCTCGGTCGCGGGAAAGAAGTTGTTCTCGAGCATCACGGGCACGCCGTCGGCCGTCCGCACGCGCCGCACGCTGATGATGGAACTCCCCTCGGCAAGGCCCAGCGCCTCGAGCTCCGCGGGCCGCGCCTCGATGGTCTCGACGCTCACGACACGCGCACCGGGCTCGCGGCCGTCATCGCGGCAGACGTCCGTGAAGCTCTTGTTCGAGCTGGGCTGCCAGATCTTGCGCGCGAGCTTAGGCGGGTTCACGTAGGTGCCCTTGCCCTGCTTCTTGGTCAGATGCCCGGAGGCCGCCAGCTCCTCGACGGCACGGCGCACCGTGATGCGGCTGACCGAGTAGATGGCCGAGAGCTCCGCCTCCGAGGGGATCTTGTGGTTGGGGGCATAGACACCGGCGTCTATCGCCTTCTTGAGGTCATCCATCACCTGCTGGTAGAGCGGGATGAGAGACTTCTCCGACAGCTTCATACGCGCAAGCCTTCCCAACGCGGCACAGTCCCTGCGCCTTGGCGCCCAGGTCATCGGTGCCCAGACTGCTGGCGCCCGGGTCGTCGATGGCCGAGCCGTTGTGATGCACAGGTCACTGGATTCCAGGTCGGAGCAAGTGTAGCACGGGGCACGCCGGGGGCAGGCCGTCCGGACCGACGGGGGAGCCTCCCCCTCTCGACCGAACTTCGCGCATCGAACGAGTCTCGCGCCTCGATCGTCCCCCGTGGGTCATCCGGATCTCGCACATCCTTCCCCGCTGCCCACTCTGCGGAATCGTATGGATGGGAGAAGAACTCGTGTGAGTGAATATCGAAAGCCTGCTCACAAAAGTCCCCCTCCGACCCGTTGGGAACCGAAAACGGACGCGAGGAGAGTTTCTGTGGAAAGTTTTTAACGTTCTGGATTGAGCCACGCAGCGCCGCGGAGAGCGAGGGCGACAGACAAGGCCCCAGCATCCGAAACCACAGGGGGTTCTGACCGAAACTACCGCACATCCTCGTCTTGCATCGAGCCCTTGCCATCACGTCGCGCGTCACGACGAAGTCCGATCCCCGTGTACAGGAGGGCCACGCCGACGAGCGCCGCGACGGTCCAGGCAACCGTGGCAGCCCAGCCAGACTCTGCCGAGTTGACGAGCCCCACGAATGACACCACGGTCACACAGAGGCCTGCCAATGTGAAGGGCCATGCCGATCGAGCCGAACCGGAGGAACCCCTGCCCACATCCCTTGTCAAAACTGCCCCCTGTTGTCACCTGGCACACGATCCCATACGGGGAAGTATGCCCCTTGAGGCATCTATGGCCGCCAACGCTGCCAAAGACTGCTCAAGAAACCCACCGCTGGGGACCGTCCCCGAGGGGCGCCGCGCTTTGGACTGCTCGCCACGCCAGTCATGTCAGAGCCGCTCGAGCTCACGGATGGCATCAAAGCGCAGCGGCCGTCCCACGAGGTGCAGGAGGGAGTCCGAGGCGGACACCTTGGTCACGCAGCCCACGGTCTCCTCGTAGTGGTCGTCCACATAATGCGTAACGCGCACCATGTCTCCGGGGGCGAGGGCGGCCATTTCACGCGAGAGCTCTTCCATCTGGTTCTCGGTCAGATCGGCGCGGGGCTGCACGAGCTGTGCCCGCTCGCGCTCGCGCAGGGCCTGCCGAAAGCCCCTGAGCGGCTCGAACGGGATGAATATCTTCGCCCGTTCGCTTACGGGCATGTGCGGCCGCGGCGTCCCTGACCCGCTGGAACCTGCGCCCGGCCGAGCTGTGCCTTCGCTACATCCCACTGCGGCTACTCCCCACTGCGATGGCCCCCTATCTGCGCGTTCCTTTCGCGAGCCGTGGCGTCGGGAAGCAGGTCAATGCCTCTGAGCAGCGCGTTTCTACCAAACTTGTGTCGCACCGCCCCAATGGTGTCCTGACGGCGGCGCTCGCGCGCCTGCTCGGCGGCATCCGAGAAGAGGCTGCCCTGCAGACCTGGGGCATCCTCCTCCATAACGCCACCCAGGGTCACGTTCAGGCGATGGATGGGTCGCGTGCCAAGGGCGACGCGGGAAAACAGTGGTTCGAGCTCGGCCATGATGGCCGCGCGGGAGTTGGTGGGAGCCACGAAGGACGCGCCACCGGACTCCATGAACTCGCCCCGGCTCGCCCGTCGCCCATGCTCGCCCGCCCGCCCCTCGGACGTGTTGGCAACGCGCGAGAGGTCCGCCTTCTCCCGGGCCGTCGCACGATAGCCGATGCCGATGGCCAGCGACGACGCCAGGCGCCCCTGGTCGACCAGCTCCTGTATCAGGGCGTCGCACATCTCCTTTGCCACGAGCAGGCCACCCTCGTAGGCGTAGTCACGACCCAGCACCTGGCTGTTCGCGATCGAGTGGGAACGCGGGCGATACGCCTTGATGTCCGCGATGGTCACGGGCTCCCGACCCCAGGCGTGGTCTATCAGGATCTCCGCATCGACGCCGAAGACGCGAAAGAGCGGATCCTGTGGGTACAGGGCCAGCTGGCCCATCGTAAGGATGCCCAGCTCGGCCAGGCGCCGGGCCGTGCCCGCCCCCACGCGCCAGAAGTCCGTGATGGGACGATGGCACCAGAGCGTCTCCTTGTAGCGGTCCTCGTCCAGCTCCCCGAAGAAGCCGGGGCTGTGCTTGGCCGTGATGTCGAGCGCGACCTTGGCCAGGTAGAGGTTGGGCCCTAGGCCGCAGGTCGCCGGGACGCCCGTGGATGCGACCACGTCCTGCCGTATGCGCTCCCCCAGCTCACGGGCATCGCAGCCATAGAGGTCGAGATAGCCCGTCACGTCCATGAACGCCTCGTCGATGGAGTAGACGTGTATGTCGTCTGCAGCGACATAGCGCAGGTACACGCCGTAGATGTCCGCCGAGCGCTCGATGTAGGCCCTCATGCGGGGGACCGCGACGACAGTATGCCGGAGCAGGCCGTCGGGGATCTCGAACAGGCGGCAGCGGTTGCGGACGCCCTTCCCCTTGAGCGAGGGCGACACCGCCAGGCAGATGGTCTTCTTGGTGCGCGACAGGTCGGCAACCACGAGGTCCGTGGTCATGGGATCGAGCCCCCGCTCCACGCACTCGACCGAGGCGTAGAAGCTCTTGAGGTCTATGACCAGGTACTGTCGCGGCCTTGCCGCGGGTGCTGGCCTTGCCGCAGGCACCGCCGCATCCTAGCGGGTATAGACGATCTGGTCCCCGCAGGCCCGCACGGCATCGCCACCCAGGATGCGGCGGACCAGGGTCAGGCCCAGCTCGATGCAGGTACCCAGTCCCTGGCTGGTGACGAGGTTGCCGTCCTCCACGACGGCGTCTTGCGACACGGTGGCGCCATGGTCTGCCAGCACGCCCTGGAAGCCAGGGTTGGCGGTGGCGCGCCTGCCCTCGAGCAGGCCAAGTTCGGCCAGGATGGAGGGTGCGGCACACACGGCGGCCACGGTCCTGCCGGACGCGACGAAGGAGCTTGCGGCCTCGCAGAGTGGCTTGCAGGCACGCAGGTTCTTGGTTCCCGGCATGCCACCTGGCAAGAACAGCAGGTCGTAGGAATCGAAGCTGAAGTCCTCGTCCGTCAGGGAACGGTCGCAAACCACAGTCGCCTCATGGCTCGAGACGACGGCGAGGTTGTCCGTGATGGACACCTTGTCGCAGGGGATGCCGGAGCGGTACAGCAGGTCGCATACGACCAGCGCCTCGCACTCCTCGAGACCGTCGGCGAAGAAGGCTGCGACGCGCGTTGTGGTGGCTTGCTTGAACATGGCGCTCTCCCATCCGTCCGTGCCGCAGGCAAGGCGGCGCGCTTCCCTTGACTAGATGCAGAACAAGTGTACTACATCAGACGATCACGGGCGAGCCAAACTCCTCCCGCTCTCGGTCTTCTCCCTCGACCACGGGAAGGCTGCCCGACACGGTCGCCGATGGCGCTGACCGGCCACGGTTCACCTGGTATTCACAGGATTTTCAGTTTGCGGAGAAGAACCTGCATCCCTCTCGCCCACACGCCCCCAACGAGGGATAATGGGTGTCGAAGCCACGGCCGCCGCGCCAGGCCGCACCCGCCACCACAAGGAGGCCACCATGGGTCAGCTGCTCCTGATGTTCGTGCTCGCACTGCTCCCGATCATCTGGTTGGTCATCGCGCTTTGCGTGCTTGGGCTGGAGGCCCACCGGGCCAGCCTGGGCGCCCTCGCCACCTGCGCCATACTGGCGGCTGCGGTGTGGGGGATGCCGGTCCCCGACCTCGCGACGGCCGCGCTCGAGGGCGTCCTCATGGCCCTGTGGCCCATAGTCATCGTCATCGTCGCTGCGGTGTTCACCTACAACCTCACCGTGCACACCGGGGCCATGGAGACGATCAAGGGGATGCTGACCTCGGTATCCGCCGACCGACGCGTGCTGGTCCTGCTCATAGGCTGGTGCTTTGGCGGCTTCCTCGAGGGCATGGCGGGCTTCGGCACCGCCGTCGCCATTCCCGCCTCCATGCTCATGGCGCTGGGCTTCGACCCCCTGCTCGCCATCCTCTCGTGCCTGCTCGCCAATGGCGTCCCCACGATGTTCGGCTCCATCGGGATTCCCACCACCACGCTCGCAAGCATCACGGGGCTCGATCCAGTGCGCCTGGCCGTCACCCAGGCCCTACAGGTGGCCCCATTCGTAATCGTCACGCCCATACTCATGGTCATGCTGGTGGGAGGTGGCGCTAGGGCGCTCAGGGGGGTCCTGCCCATCACGCTGGCCGCTGGCATCTCCGTCTCGCTGTCCGAGGTCGTGGCAGCTCAGTTCGTCGGAGCCGACCTCCCCATGGTCGTCGCCGCCGTGGTGTCGCTCGGCGTCACCTTCCTCATCGCGCTCAGGTCCAACGCAGAGGTGCCTGCCGCATATGCCCTCGCAGGAGGGGACGAGACGGGCGGCGAGGCAGCCCCCGCAAACGGCAGCGCAGGCGTCGGTGAGGCCCTCAGGGCGTGGTGCCCCTTCCTCCTGATCTTTATGGTGCTGGTGCTGACCTCGAAGCTCGTCCCCTTCGTCCACGAGCCGCTTTCCGCCCTCAGGAGCACGGTCAACGTCTATTCCGGCGACCCCGAGGCCACCCTGACCTTCTCCTGGGTCAACACCCCCGGCGTGCTGATCCTGGCCTGCGGCTTCGTGGGAGGGCTGGTGCAGGGCTGCCCGCCTGCGGACATGGCTCGCGTGCTGGTGGCGACGATCCGACAGATGTCCAAGACCATCGCCACGATGCTCTGCGTCCTGGCCTGTGCCAAGGTCATGGGCTACTCGGGCATGATCGCCAGCGTCGCCGCCTTCTTCGTCGGCACCCTGGGCACCCTCTACCCGCTCGTCGCGCCCATCCTGGGGGCCCTCGGGACCTTCGTCACGGGGTCGGGCACCTCCTCCGAGGTGCTCTTTGGCACCGTCCAGGAGCAGGCCGCCGCATCGATCGATGCCGACCCCTATTGGCTGTGCGCGGCCAACTCCCTCGGCGTGTCCGCCGGCAAGATGCTCTCGCCCCAGAACATCGCCATCGGCACCGCCGCCTGTGGCCTGATCGGCAAGGACGGCGAGGTCATGGGCAGGATCGCCCGGTACGCCTTCGGATTCGTCGCCGCCATGGCGCTTTTCGTGTACGCAGGCGTACTGCTGGGGGCCTAGATCCCTACAGCCTTTCGGCCATCCCCCTGACCAGAAGCTCGGTCCTCTCCCAGCCGATGCAGGCGTCCGTGATCGACTTGCCGAAGACGCCTCCGCCCACGGGCTGGGCACCGTCCTCGAGGTAGGACTCGACCATGAAGCCACGGAAGAGGCCTGCGATGCTCGTGGAGCGCCTCACGCTGTCGAGCACCTCGTTCACGATGCGGGTCTGCTCCAGTGGGCGCTTGCCCGAGTTGTCATGGTTGCAGTCGATGACCACTGCGGGGCTCTCGTACATGTCGCGTGCGTAGCGCTCTGCAAGGCGCTCCAGGTACTCGTAGTGGTAGTTGGGGTAGTTGATGCCGTCGAGCCCTTGATAGCCACGCAGGAGCGCATGGGCGAGGGCGTTGCCCGTGGTGGCGACCTCCCAGTTGCGGAAGATGAAGGTCTGCGGCGCCTGCGCGGCGTAGATGGAGTTGAGCATGACCGCAGTCGAGCCGCCGGTGGGGTTCTTCATGCCCACGGGTACGGGAATGCCGCTCGCCACCAGACGATGCCCCTGGTTCTCCACGGAACGCGCTCCCACGGCGACGTAGGAGAGGATGTCGACCAGGTACTGGTAGTTCTCGGGATAGAGCATCTCGTCCGCCGTGAACATGCCGGACTCCTCCACCACCCGCAGGTGCATGTGACGTATGGCGCGGACGCCCTCGAGCAGGTCGGGGGCACCCTCGGGATCGGGGTTGTGCAGCAGCCCCTTGTAGCCGGTGCCCCTGGTGCGCGGCTTGTTGGTATAGACGCGCGGGATGATCACGAGCTTCTCCGCGACTTCCTCCTGCAACCTCGCGAGACGAATCACGTAGTCGAGGACGGCGTCCTCGCGGTCGGCTGAGCAGGGTCCGATGACCAGCAGGCGCTTTGTGCTTTCACCCCTGATGATGCGGGCGACCTCTGCGTCGAAGGAGGCCTTGGAGGAGGTCGCGCCCGCGGGGAGCGGCATCTCCTCGCGTATCTCCTTGGGAATGGGTAGCTTCCTCTTGAACTCCATGGCCATGCCGTTGCCCCCGTCTTGTGTCGCAGGCCGACAGAGCGGCCAATCTGCGCGTCGATCGTATCGTGGTGCGTTGCGATTATGCCATGTGCGCGCGAGGGGACTGATGGCGGCGGGTAAAATGTGACGCGGAAAGCAAACGCGTGACAGCGTCACGTCCATGCGAAACGGAGGCACCCATGCCCTGCACGACCCTGCTCGTCGGCAAGGGGGCGAGCTACGACGGCTCGACCATCATAGCCCGCAACGAGGACTCCCCCAACGGCGAGTTCACCCCCAAGAGGTTCGTCGTGGTCCAGCCCGCCGACCAGCCACGCCACTACCGCTCCGTCCTGAGTCACGTCGAGATCGACCTGCCGGACGACCCCCAGCGCTACAGCTCGGTCCCCGATGCCCTGGGCAAGGACGGCATCTGGGCCGAGGCGGGCGTGAACGAGAGCAACGTGGCCATGTCGGCCACGGAGACCCTCACCACCAACGAGCGCGTGCTGGGGGCAGATCCCCTGGTCGAGCTGGTTGCTGCCGAGGGGGCGCCCGACGAGGGGGGATATCGCCCCGAACGGGCCGGCGGTATCGGCGAGGAGGACATGCTCACCCTGGTCCTGCCTTACATCGGCTCCGCGCGCGAGGGCGTCCTGCGCCTGGGCGCGCTGCTCGAGGGGTTCGGCACCTACGAGATGAACGGCATCGCCTTCAGCGACGTGGACGAGATCTGGTGGCTCGAGACCGTGGGAGGCCACCATTGGATCGCTCGCCGCATCCCCGACGACTCCTACGTCGTGATGCCCAACCAGCTGGGCATCGACTCCTTCGACCTGGACGACGCTCTGGGCGAGGGTCGCGATCACCTGTGCTCCGCCGACCTGGCCGAATGGATGGCGCGCCATCACCTCTGTCTTGACCCGGACTTCGGTGCAGGTGCCGAGGAGGGTGGGCGAGACGCGCACGCCAGGCGCGTCTTCAACCCGCGCGCCGCCTTCGGCAGCCACAGCGACGCCGACCACGTCTACAACACCCCACGTGCCTGGGCCGTCCACCGCTTCCTGAGGGGCACGCTGGAGTTCGGCTATGACGGGGAGGGCTGGGGACCAGAGGACGACGACCTCCCCTGGGATGCGACGCCTAAGCGCAAGGTGACCATCGAGGACGTGAAGTACGCCCTGTCCCTGCATTACCAGGGCACGCCGTTCGACCCCTATGGCAGCGCTGGCACGCCCGCGACGCGCGGTGCCTACCGCCCCATCGGCATCAACCGCAACGGACAGCTCGCCGCAATCCAGCTGCGTCCCTACGCGCCCGAGTCCTGCCGCGCCATACAGTGGATGACCTATGGCTCCAACGCCTTCAACGCCCTGGCCCCGTTCTACGCCAACGTCGACCGCACGCCCGAGTACCTGGCCAACACCACGGGGACCGTCACGACCGAGAGCTTCTACTGGGCGAATCGCCTCATAGCCGCGCTGGCGGATGCCCACTTCGGCGCCTGCGCCGCCCACATCGAGCGCTACCAGGAGGCCGTGGGCGCGCGCGGCCACGCATCCGTCGCCAAGTGGGACGCCCTCGTGAGCGAGGGGAGCCTGGGCCACGAGGGCGCGGCCGAGCTTTTGGGCCAGGCAAACGACGAGGTCGCATCCATGCTGCGCGGGCAGACCGATGACGTGCTGGGTAAGGTGCTCCTCACGGCGAGCCTGGGTATGCGCAACGGCTTCGCCCGCAGTGACGGCTGAGCAGATGGGACCATGTCCGCATGCGGACTGTGAGAGCGGGAGGCGAGCTCGGTGAACGGTACACGACCACGCAAAGACGCAAACAGGGTGGCCCGGCGCTACTCGACCGGCGAGGAGATTGCCAACTCGGTCTCGCACGGCATCGGCGCGCTGCTGTCGATCGCGGCGCTCGTGCTCCTCATCGTGCGCGCAGTCCAGCATGGGGGCGGTATGCACCTGCTGGCCGCGCTCATGATGGGCGTCACCCTGGTCCTGGAGTTCACGTTCTCGACGCTCTACCACGCACTTACCCCAAGGGGAGCCAAGAGCGTGTTTCGCATCCTGGACCACAGCGCCATCTACCTGCTGATCGCAGGGAGCTACGCCCCGTTCGCCTTCGTCGCGCTCGCGGACTGCGGCGGCATACCTCTGGGAGTGGCGGTGTGGGTCGTCGCTGTCCTAGGCGTTGTGGGCGAGGCATTCTTACGCGAGCGGCAGCCCAAGTGGGCGTCGGCCCTCGTCTACCTGGGACTGGGCTGGGCCGTCGCGTTTAAGCTTGCCGACATCCACCGCCTCTTGCCCACGCCGGCGTTTGCGCTCCTTCTGGCGGGGGGCATCTGCTACACCGTGGGCTGCGGCTTCTACGTGACCAAGAAGGTCCCCTACCTGCATTTCGTATGGCACCTCTTCGTCCTGGCCGGAGCAACCTGCATAACGCTGTCCGCCCTCATCTTCGTCGTCTGACAAGGGCGAGCGGATGAGGGACCCATGCTGGCCGGGAGACCCGAAACCCGTGCCTATGCCAGCTGGATTCCCATGAGCCAGCCCCAGCGTGGGGTGACCGTGGTACCGTAGTAGCTGATCCAGCTGTTGACGCTCTGGGTGTTGATGGAGCCTATGTTCTCCATGATCATGCCGCCGCCGATGTATATGCCTATGTGACCATAGATGCGGCCGGCGGAGGTGTGGCTGTGCGTGGAGACGGCAACGATCATGCCCGGCTGCAGCGCCGAGCGATCCGAGCTGTAGCACCAGGCGTTGTACATGTCATTGGCATTGCCCGACGCATAGCCGTACCCCGCATTGGAGAAGACCCGCGAGACCCACATGGCGCACAGGCCCGCGCCTGGCGAGGGCGTCGAGTAGCAGGCGTTGATGACCCGCTGCTGGGAGCCCGTGGTGGAGCCGCCACTGGGGAGGTCGCCCGTGACGTTGGGCGAGCCGCCGCCCGGGTTTGAGTTGGTGTTGGGATTCGAGCGCGAGCTTGAGCTGGCCGCCGCTGCGGCTGCGGCGGCTTCCTGGGCGGCGCGTTCCTTGGCCATGGCCTCGAGCTCGGCGTCACGCTGGGCCATAAGGTCCTTGACCTGCTGAGAGAGGCCGTTGAGCGTACGCGTGGCCTCGTCCTGCTTGGCCTGCATGTCGCTGAGCTGCTGTACCTGGGTCGCATTCAGGGCCTCGAGATCACCCTTCTGGGACTCGAGCTCCTCCTTCTTGGTCTCCAGCTCGGCCTTGATGGACTTGACGTCCTCGATCATCTGCTTGTCGTTCTCGGAGATCTTGTCGAGGTAGTAGATGTTGGAGGAGAGCTCCTCGAACGACGTGGACGAGAAGAGCACGCTCAGGAATCCGTCGGCACCAGACTTGTACGCGGACGAGACGCGCTTGGAGAGCTGCTCCTTCTTCTCGTCCAGCTCGTCCTGCTTCTTGTCGATGTCGCCCTGGGTGTTGTCGATCTGGTCCTGGACGCCCTCGATCTCGTCCTTGGTCCTGCTGTTCTCCTCCGAGAGGGCCTCGTAGTCTGCGGCGATCTGGTCGAGCTGGGCCTGGACCTTGTCGAGCTGCGACTGCGCCGCGGCAAGGTCGCTCTCGGTATCCGCGAGGGCATGCTTTGCGGGGCTCATGGCGGCCGCAGCACCCGCCGCGATGAAGAGCCGGAGCGCGTCACGACGCGTGAGGTTCCTGTGAGTCAAGTTCTGTCCCCTTGTTCGATATTGGCTACGAATGATGACATTCGAACGCTGGTGAGCAGGTTTTGAAGTGGGCAGTTCCCGATATACTACCCGCCCCCCTCAGCCTAGCACTAGCATTCCTCAACTTCCACACGCGCCTGAATGGTGCGTGCGGCCGCTTGGACAGCGTGTGCCATGGGGCGGGAGGGCGTCTTCAGCTTCGTTCTACCTCCCCTCCAGTTAACGTGCAGCCTCATGACCTGCGGATGTTAACTGCTTCTTAAGTTAGCCAAGCAACCGGGGCCGGCGGTACAACTGCCTAGACGGTCGCACCTTCCACCAGATGAGCGACCGCGACGAGAGGAGCGATCATGACGGCAGCAGGAAGCAACGGCCAGACTCGCCAGGACGACCAGGTTCGTCGGGATGGACAGGTTCGCTGGAACGACCCTGTTCGTCGAGCCGGCATAGCGGTTGTGACGGGAGCCCTCGCGCTTTCGCTCATCCCCTCGGGTGCTATCGCGGCGGAGAGCAGCACGCCGCCAGCCATGCCCGGCATCGGAACGGGATCGGACAGTCAAGGTGGCGGGCCAGGCGGCGCCCAAGGTGGCGGACCAGGCGGCATGCCTGGCCGTGGCGCCGACACCATGGCCTTCGACTACAGCGGCAGCTACTCGGGTGTGCTTGCTGCCGACGGTGAGTCCGTCAGCTCGGACGACGAGTCCATCTCGGCGACGGAGGCCGACCAGAACGCGGCGCTCGCACAGAACGGGGGCACGCTCACCATCACCAACGGGAGCCTGGACAAGTCGGGCGACGACACCAACGGGGACAACTGCAACTTCTACGGGCTGAACTCCATCCTGCTCGGCGTGGGGACGAACTCGCAGGCCAACGTATCCTCCACCAGCCTCAGCGCCAGCTCAGAGGGATCAAACGCCATCTTTGCGACCGATGGCGCAACCGTCTACGCAAACAACGACACCATAACTACCAGCGCAGGAAACTCCCGCGGACTTGACGCCACCTATGGCGGAACGATCGTCGCCAACGAGATGGACATCTCGACACGGGGAGACCACAGCGCCTCCGTCGCGACTGACCGCGGCGGCGGGGACATCTCGCTCACGAACTCGACGCTCCAGACGGCCGGGTTAGGCTCCCCCCTGCTCTACTCGACCGGGGACATCGAGGTCAGCAACGTCACCGGAACTGCCACGGGCAGCCAGATCGCCGGCATGGAAGGCCTCAACACCATCCTGGTCAACGACTCGACCCTCGAGTCGACGATCACCGGAAAGACCGCCTCCGACCCCATCGCCGATGGGATCATCATCTACCAGTCCACCTCGGGAGACGCCGAATCCACAACGGGAGAGAGTGCCACGTTCCAGGCTGCGGACTCGACGCTCAAGAGCGCCATCACCTCCGGATCGATGTTCTACCTCACCAACACCTCGGCGGACATAGTCCTGTCCGACACCACGCTCGACTTCGACTCGAGCGCGGCGAACCTCCTGCAGGCGGAGGGCAACGACTCCAACGGCTGGGGCACGGCCGGCTCCAACGGCGCGACGGTCACCCTCACTGGCATCAGCCAGACGCTGAGGGGCACCATCTCCGCCGACACCATCAGCTCCGTCACGGCATACCTGACCGAAGGCACCACGTGGACGGGTGCAGCAACGATCACGCAGAATGCGAGCGCGACCACCACGACCGACGCTCCCATCAGCGTGAACATCGATGCGACGTCCAAGTGGGCCGTCTCGGCGGACTCGACGGTCTCCAACCTCACCGTGGCCGAAGGCGGACAGGTGGTCGATTCGGGCGGCAGCGCCGTGACGGTCATGGACGCGTCCGGTAACACCCTCGTGAAGGGCACCTCCGACGTCACCGTCACGGTCGAGGGCAGCTACTCCACCAGCTACGACGCCTCAGGCGCAGGCTCCCTCGCAACCGAGGCCGGCGACCGTTCCGACTTTGACGGCCAGTACGGGACCGACACCAGCTTCTCCATGGGAGACGACAGTGGGCAGGCCTCCTCGTCCGAGGCGGGCAGCAACGCCACCAGTGACAGCTCGGATTCCGCCCAGGGCAGCTCGTGGTGGGATGGCATCGTCAGCTTCTTCAAGGGATTGCTTGGCATCGGCTAGCGTTCATGGCCCTCCGAGGGAAAGGCCCAGGTACCGGCTGACCGCCTGCTGACCAAAAAGCTGCGCAAGCCAGCAGGCAAGCGCTATCGACGGCCCCCAGGGGAAGGTCCCTGCGGGGCCGCTCGACGTCTCGCTGCCATCCGACGTCCGAGCGTCGGTCGGTACCTGCATGTCCGACGTGAACCCATTGGCTGTAGAGCCTGCGTCCGACGCGGAGTCGCCGCCCGACGCAGCATGTCCTCCGCGCAGCCAGCCCAAAGCGCCCCTCCCAAGCACTTCCGCCAGGTATCCCGCAATGCCCAGGAGGCATGCCATGACCAAGGCCAGCAGGAACTGCCGCCATCCGAGGCAGAAGGCGACGGCCGAAAGCAGCTTCACGTCACCCCCGCCGACGCTCTCGTGGCCGAGGAGGGCGTCCATGCCGACGGCGAGGGCGACGAGGGTCCCCAAGACGGCCAGGGAGCAGGCCAGCGCAGGCACAAGGACGTCCCAAGCCGTCTGGCCTGATGGCATAAGGCCCATATGCTCGGCGACGAGGACGCGAACGACATGCAGCACGACCAGGGCCGCGACGCAACCATTGGGGATGATGCGCAGGTCGAGGTCCGTGAGCGAAGTCACCAGCAGGACGTCCGCGAGGCCAAGCGACCCTGCTGCCTCAGGGGTGACGCCATAGCGTGCCACGATGGTCATGGACGCAACGACGTACGTTAGGCAGGCCACCGGATGCCGCACGCCTGGTGGGCGGTCGTCCGGTCCCGGCGCCGTGCCGCATCCACATGCTCGCCCTCCCAGCTCACGTCCTGCCAGACGCCGTGCACAACGGTCGAGAAGAACGGCCTTGAGCAGCATAAGGGCGGCCACGGCCGCATAGACGGGAAGCGACATGTGTCCCTACCTCCGCACGCAGGTGCGCCAGCCTTCGGCGCAACGGCCCAGCAAGCCACAGGATTGTATGCGGACACGAGGCGCGAAGGCGTGGCCGTTGGCCGAATGGGAGGGGTTTCTCTGCACCAATCTTGCGGCAAGCCCCGCGCAAAGCCATCTGCCAGAGCGTGACCCAACATCATTCGGCAGGAAGGCCATGCGTGACCCGACACCCTAGCGCTAGACGAGAAGCAGCTCCAGCACGAACACGATGGCGCAGCAGCCAACGGCCACCTGAAAGAGGGACGCACCAGACCACGCAGCCGCAATGCCCGCAACGAGCGCGACCGCTCCCGCGACAGGCGAGTTGGTGGACTCGACGATGGCCGGGAAGGTCATCACCGCAAGGGTGACGTAGGGCACGTAGAAGAGGAACGACCGCACGAAGCGATTGGTGATCTGCCCCCTGATGAGGGTGAGGGGAAGCACGCGGATGAGCAGCGTGACAGCCGCCATGACCGCGATGTAGAGGTACGGGCTAGGCGGCATCGACAGCCCCCTGGGCATCGAGGACGGGGCCCGTGGTCTGGGGGGTGACGTCTGCCGCGGCCTCGGCGCCTCCCTCGGCTCCAGCGGCGCCTTCGGAGACTGTGGCATCATCGCCTTCGGCAACCGGGAAGAGCAGCGCCGCGAGCGACGACAGGGCGACCGTCAGCACGATGGTGCGCGTGCCACCCGACCAGGCGGAGACCAAGGGCGCCCAGGTGAAAGCCCAGCTGGCAAGGAAGCTGAGGAGGACGAACGCGCCGACTGCACGGTTCCTGCGCGCAGGCGGCACGATGATGGCAAGGAACATGCCGAACAGCGCCACGGAAAGGGCGCTGACGACGCGCGGGGGCATGATGTTGCCCACGACGATCCCCAGTGCCGTGCCGCCCGCCCAACAGGGCAGCGCGGGAATCATCGCCCCGTAGCTGTAGTAGGGATCGACGAAGCCGTCGCGGGCGACCGCGATGCCAAAGATCTCGTCCGTCAGGTCGAAGCCCACCAGGATGCGGTGGATGGCAGGCGTGCCGGGGGCGAAGCGCTGTGACAGCGCGCAGCTCATGAGCAGGTAGCGGGCGTTGGCGACGAGCGTGACGACCGCCATCTCGAGCAGGGTCCCGCCGGCTGCCATGAGGGTGAAGGCGGCATACTCGCCTGCCGAGGCGTTGTTGAGCAGGCTTGCGAGGAGCCCCTGCAGCGGATCCAGCCCTACGTTGCGCGCTGCGATGCCAAGCGAGAACGAGACGGCCAGATACCCCAGGCCGATGGGTATGCCGTCACGCACACCATCGCGCAGTGCCTGCCCATGCCGGGCAGAGAAGCCCCTGAGGTCTCCCATCGGTCGCCGTCCCCCCTCGTCTGCCTTCGACTCCCGCCAGCCCTTGATACCATGCTGGAGTACCATTAGTAAAACGCATGTTTCTTATCAACACATAAGTGATTCTTCTCAATAAACTAAAGAAGAGCTAGATGCCCTGCGGAAGGATGGCACTGGTGCGATGCGGATGAGAATCTCCAGATATGCAATATTCCTCCGTGTGGTCGAGTCCGAGAGCTTCACGCGGGCGGCACAGCAGATGGGCTATAGCCAAAGCGCGGTAAGCCAAGCCGTCAAGGCGCTCGAGGGCGAGTTGGGCTGCACTTTGCTCGAACGCCGGAAGGGCGAGGCGGCGCTCACGAAGGACGGACGCCAATACCTCCCCTACCTGCGCGCAATTGCGCTGGACGAGGAGGCGCTCCTCGCACGTCAGCGCGAGATGGAGGGCCTTGAGAACGCAACCGTCACGATCGGTACCTTCACGAGCGTCAGCCGCAACCTGCTGCCTCCGCTGATGCAGGAGTTTCGCACGCGATACCCAGACGTTCGTTTCGTCCTTCGCCAGGGCGAGTACACCTCCATCGCAGACTGGCTGCACTCCGGAGCATGTGACCTGGGCTTCACGAACCAGACGAGCGCCTCTGCCGCAGGGCTCGAGGTTGTGCCGCTCTTTCGAGACCAGATGATGGCCGTGCTTCCCGAGAGTCATCCCCTCGCCGAGGGGGATGCGAGGGGTCCCGTCGCAGACGTTCCCGTCATCGCAAGCGCGAAGGCAAGAACGACGGGCGCGTCGGGGATGGCGGGGACGGTGCGGGCGGCAGCGGGCACAGCGGATGCGGTGACGCTGGCACAGCTGGCGGACCAGACGCTTATCCAGCTGGACGAAGGCGAGCAGTCCGTGGCCATGGACGCCTTCTCCCATGCAGGGCTGCATCCACAGGTGAGCTACGAGGTGACGGACGACTACTCCATCCTGGCGATGGTCAGGCGCGGGCTGGGCGTCTCGATCCTGTACGAGCTCATGCTGAGTGGCTTTGGCCAGGGCGTCGTGGTGCGCCCCATAGCGGAGCGGCCCGAAAGGACGATATCCATAGCCTGCAAGCGCAGCGAGACGCTTCCGATAGCCGCCCGACGCTTCTCGCAGTTCATCGTAGAGCGGCTGAGGACGGAGCCCTAGATGTCCCTCAGGCTGATCATCTCGCCCGCCAAGAGGATGCGTCCCGTCGAAGGGCCGCCGTTCGCGCAAACGGAGCCGCAGTTCCTCTCGGATGCGGTGTCTCTGGCGCGTCAGCTGCGCTCCCTGAGCTACGTGGAGCTTAGGGAGCTGTGGGGGTGCAGCGAACGGCTGGCCGCGGAGAATGCCCGTCGGGTGCGAACGCTCGCTGAGGACATGGCTGCGGACACAGGCACCCTCACGGCTGCGGTCATGGCCTACGATGGCATCCAATACCAGCACCTACGTGCATCCGTGATGGACGAGCGTCAGCTGTCGTGGTTGGGCGAGCACCTGCGGATCGCCAGCGGGCTCTACGGTCTGCTGCGACCGTTCGACGGCGTGGTCCCCTATCGCCTGGAGATGCAGGCCGGGCTCGCCGTCGACGGTGCTCGGAACCTGTACCAGTACTGGGGCGGTCGCCCCTACGACGCCCTGTGCTCCGGGCGCGACGTGGACACCATCGTGAACCTGGCATCGGTCGAGTACGCAAGGGCCATGTTGCCCCAACATGCCAGGGGCGCGCCACCTCACGCCCAGGGTACGGGGCCACGGGTGGTGACCTGCCTGTTTGGGGACATCAGGACGAGCGGCGACAGGTTGGTGCAACGCGCGACCGAAGCCAAGGCCACCCGGGGCACGTTCGTGCGCTGGTGCGCGGAGAGGGGCGTGGACTCCGTCGTCGAGATGCGCGACTTCGACGAGCGCGGCTACGTGCTGGACGAGAGGCGCTCGGACGACACGACGCTCGCGTTCACCCGAGCCCACAGCATCCACGCCCTCAGCGGTTCTCTATGCGCCCGACGTTCTTGATCAGGATCGAGACGTTGCCGTCGGCGTCGGCCGTGAACTCGATGTAGTTTGAGTCGGCCGCATACTCCGAGGGAAACGTGATCTCTATGCCCGTGTCCGTCTTGATCTTATGGCTCTTCGCCAGTCGGTTGGCGACGCCGCGCCGTACGGGCACCTCCTCGGGCAGCTTCCTCTCATGCGCGACGCGCTCGTAGTGTTCCTGCACCTCGGGCTGGCCCTCGAACACCTGGCGACCGACCTCCTCGGGAGAGAAGGACTCGTCGCGCTCGGCGGTGGCCGCGACGCAGGCCTTGGCGTGGGCCACGGCGCAGGCGGCGTTCAGGCCATGCTCCTCGGCGACACCCTCCACGATGTCCTCGACCGCTTCGACGAGCTCCCTGCTGGATGCCTGTGAGCTGCATTGCAGCAGGCGCTCCGGGATGATCTCGACCTCCCGACCGCCAATCGCGCGTGGTTTGTCGCGAAAGTCGATGGCAGCTGTGGCCAAGTCGACCAGCAGGTAGGAATCGACCTTCTGTGACGGGTTGGGAAGCGTGGCGTCCTGGCTCAGGATGTCGTTGGCAGCAGCGCCCGTCGCATCGTTGCCCAGGTCGTGCACGAAGGCCTGCCTGCGCGGCAGGACCGCCATCCCAAAGAGGCGCTGGGAGAGGTCCTCGGAACCAACCGCTGCCGGATCGTCCGACACAGCTGCCGCCACCACACCATCGGCCAGGACCGCCGCCCGAGCCCTCATGTCCTTGGTGTCCGTGAAGTCGCAGACCAGTAGGTCGCATTCCACGAGGTCATCGCACATCCGCAGCTGCTCCCACATGAACTGGGCCAGCTGCTGCGAGAGCTCCACGAAGCCCACGCGACCGGCAAAGTACTCGGCCAGGCCGGCGCCAAACGAGCTGTCCTCGGCAAACGTCCCATGCCGGCTCTCGGCGCTCGAGGCGATTTTGCGCATATGACGCTGCACGTAGGACTTCACGGGACGACTGCCCAGGTCGAGCTCCCGATCGCTGGGATACGACGTCCCGCTCTCGAAGTCGAAGGCATGCAGTATGGCGTGGCTCACTCGCATCATGGACGATCACCGTCTGGGAATAGTGGCTCCGGCGCCGGCAGGGTGCCCTTGGCCCGAACAGGATAGCGCACGGACGAGCGGGCGCTGGCGCCAGTTTCCCCGAGCACCGTCTGCCCCGCCTCCGTCGAGGTCCGTGGGCACCGGATGGAACGCATGTGGGAACATACGTCGATTCATACGCCATAGGCACCCTTGGCATTCTATATTATGCATCATATGTTTGAATTAATGCTATTAGCATGCTGTTTGTGCCGTTACCGCTTACCGAACATCCCATCCGCTCAAAGCACGTTGTCAGCCTATAACGAGTATATGAACTCTCTATCTGGTCTGATGGTGCTACCTTTCATATGTCTAATAAAATGGAACGAAGTTTGGATAGGACATGCGCATTCTCTTTTGCGTCGGGGAAAGCGCCCCCGCCAGTGCAGCGCTTGTGGAGGGTTCGTTCGAGGGCTTTGGCGAGAGCGCCCGCATCCTCTGGGAGCAAGGGACCATCCCCCTGGGGGAGCTCCTCTCTGTCAGGCTCGTCGAGGTCGGGCACCGCAGCATGGCTCGAGTCACCACGAGCCGCAGCACGACCGTACACCTATGCGTGCCGCGGACGTTCCCCATGACTGGGACGTCCATCACGATAGACAACGCCCCCGCGACGGAGCGCCTCGCCCTCCAGCTGCGGGAGAACGTTCGAGGTGGCGTCGCAGGGATCTGAGGACGACCGGGCCTCATGCCATCGAGGACCTGCAACGACGGGACGTGCCCCAAAACCTGCCGAACGCCCTCTCCGCATCCCCGGCCTTCTCCGGCATCGCGCCGCACGGGCCGGGGCGCAACGCTACCTTGCGGCGTGGCGGACGACAAGCAGAGGGTCCCCGACCTTGACCAGCGGACGACCTCCAATGAGGGTACCGCTCTCGTAGACGCCCTCGACCCCGTCGAAGTCGGAGTAGTTGGTGACCACGCAGGTCACGACGTCATCATAGCCCGACTCGGCGATCTCCTCGCGGTCGAAGACCAGAAGCGGCGTGCCCGCGACAACCTCCTGCCCCTCCTCGACCAGTCGCTCGAACCCCCTGCCGTCCATGTCGACCGTGCCCAGGCCCACGTGGATGAGAAGCTCGACGCCGACGTCCATGGTCATGCCGATCATGTGGTTGGTTACGGCCGTGACGCTCACGCAGCCAGAGACCGGCGCATAGACGACGCCATCGACGGGCATGACGCCACAGCCCCGACCAAACAGCCCGCCCGAGATGACCTCGTCGTTGACCTCCTCCAGGCTCACGACCATGCCTGTGACGGGCGCATGCACGGTGTTGGGGAGGACATCGAAGGTCGCAGGCCTAGGCCTGGCAAGCTCTCCGTCAGCCGAGAAGAACGTGTCCTTGATCCTGTCGAGGAGTCCCATGTCTCATCCCTTCGATGTTGGTGGTCGTTCTGACCGCCGCATCCACACAATCTTAGCCAGCAGATGACGTAATAGCAATTTTACAGCCAGCATCAGCGCAAAACCATCGGTGAGCGACAAGACGTCTTAGACCTCATGCATCCTGGGTCCACGCGTCTCGGAACCCGCCCGTCCCGGCCTTGCGGGTCTCAGGTCTCGCGCGTCCCGACCCCGCGGGTCAGCCCCCTAGAGGCGACGTCCGTAGAGGTAGATGACGCGATCGCCCGTGTCACCGGAGGCACCGCCCTTCCTCTGGATGCAGCTAAGCCCCCGATGCTCGAAGAACTCCAGGTCATAGTCCTCCCGCAGCACCACAAAGCAACCATGGGCGTCCTCGGAGCACAGGGCCAGGACCATGTCCTCGAAGAGCCGCGTCCCTATGCCCTCGTGCATGTGGCGTGGGTCGACCACCAGGAGGTTGACCTCGGACTCCGCGTTGGTGTAGCCAAACGAGATGAAGACGTCGGCCGTGGTATACATCCGAAGCCTGCTGAAGAGGGTCTCCTCTACCTCGATACCGCCGATCTTGGCGCGCTTGCGGGCGATGGTCATGAGCTCGTCGAAGCGTACGCTCCACACCTCGTTCGTCGTGCTGGATCCACCTTGGGAGAGCCCGCCGAAGCATGCCCCCACGACCACGCCGTCCTTGGTCGCGACGGTGGCGATCTGGGAGCGTCTGAGGGCCCCGGCCGTCATGACGCGACCAAAGATCATGCGATCGTAGACACCCTCGACGCCCGTGCACCAGATGCGGACACAGATGTCGACGACGGCATCGAAGTCCGCGTCCTCAAATGGGCGGTGGATGACGCCCGACGTAGCCTGCGGCATGCTGGTCTCCCCACATGTGCCTTCCCCGAGCCAACGCCATCCAGTCTAGCGCGAAGCTGCCCGTTTGGCCAAAGACGCACGCCGCCGCAGACCTCTCGCTGGTGACGTATCATCATTGCCTGACGCACCTGGCCGGGGACGGCCAGAGACAGGCCATCCGCAAGGACGAGGGAGATTACGGTGCAGACCGGCTTTGACAACGACCGCTACATCGAGATGCAGGCAAGCCACATCCGCGAGCGCATCGCTCAGTTTGGTGGCAAGCTCTACCTGGAGTTTGGCGGCAAGCTCTTCGACGACTACCATGCCAGTCGCGTCCTGCCCGGATTCGAGCCGGACTCGAAGGCGCGCATGCTCGCCCAGCTCGCCGACCAGGCCGAGGTCGTCTTCGCGATCTGTGCCAACGACATCGAGCGGAACCGCCGCCGCTCGGACATCGGCGTCACCTACGACGAGGACGTCCTGCGGCTGATGGATGTCTTTCGCAGCATGGGCCTCGCCATCGGAGGCGTGGTCATCACGCGCTTCAGCGGCCAGCCCAAGGCCGAGGCCTACCAGGCGCACCTCGAGCAGCTGGGGATCCCGGTCTATCGCCACTACCCCATCGAGGGCTATCCCACCAGCGTCGACCTCATCGTCTCGGACGAGGGCTTCGGCAAGAACGAGTACGTCAAGACCGAGCGCCCCCTCGTCGTGGTGACGGCACCCGGCCCAGGCTCGGGCAAGCTCGCCGTGTGCCTGTCACAGCTCTACAACGAGCATCTCCGCGGCACCGAGGCAGGCTATGCCAAGTTCGAGACCTTCCCCGTCTGGAACCTACCCCTCAAGCACCCCGTGAACGTGGCCTACGAGGCCGCCACGACCGACCTCGACGACGACAACGTGATCGACCCCTTCCACCTCGAGGCCTACGGCGAGGTGACGGTCAACTACAATCGCGACGTCGACACCTTCCCCGTGCTCAGGGCCATGATGGAGAAGATCTTTGGTCGGAGCGCCTACCAGTCCCCCACCGACATGGGCGTCAACATGGTGGGCAACTGCATCAGCGACGACGCCGTCTGCCAGGAGGCGGGCAAGAGCGAGGTCGTCCGACGCTTCTACACCATGTCCGAGAGGATAGCGCGCACGGGGCAGGGCGAGGACGAGCTCGACAAGCTCCGCCTCCTCATGCGAGAGGTCGGCGTGGACGAGAACCACGACCCCGCGCACGTCGCGGCGCTTCTCAAGGAGGAGGTCACGGGCCTGCCTGCCGCGGCCATGGTCCTGCCCGACGGGTCCCTCGTCACCGGCAAGACCAGCGAGCTGCTGGGTGCCGCCTCGTCGCTCCTGCTCAACGCCCTCAAGCGTGTCGCGGGGGTCGCGAAGAGGACCTATGTCGTCTCCGACGAGGCGCTTGCCCCCATCAGCCACCTCAAGACCGCGCACCTGCACAGCCGCAACCCCCGCCTCCACACGGACGAGACGCTCATCGCCCTCTCGATCAGCTCGGCCACCAATCCCGAGGCCGAACGCGTCATCTCGGCGACGAGCGAGCTCAAGGGCTGCGACGCGTACTTCTCGGTCATCATCTCGCCTACCGACGAGGCCATCTACCGGAAGCTGGGTATCAACGTCTGCTGCGAGCCCAAGTTCGAGCGCAGGACCTTCTACCACAGGTAGCACGACGAGCACGACTGAGGCGCGCGCCTGCACGGCCAAGCACCCATGCGGCGGGTGGGTGGGCAACGGGGAGCGGCGGCGCGACGGGACAGCCATGTGGCGGCGCGGCGGGGTTCTCACATTGTGGCGCGTGCACCTGTCTTGAAATCGTGTGCACGCGCGCAACAAAAGCCCAGCTCACGATCAGGTGCGTGCACCTGTTTTGAAATCGTGTGCATGGACCCGGCCCGCACATGCCCAACCTGCACAGGCCCAACCTGCACGGGCCCAACCTGCACAGGCCCAACCTGCACGGGCCCGGCGAGCGCGCGAGTCCAACCGGCATGCAGACTCGATAAGCATACGAGGCCACATGGCCTACGTTCGCACGCCAAAACCACGCGCTCACGGAATTCGCATCAAAAATGGTGTGTGCATATCCGTCCTTTTCGTCACTGTCCGTCACTTTAGAGCGCATGGCATGCGCTACCTGCAGCGAGACAAGTGAGATGCGCTCGTCGGCACCTGCAGTACGTACCCGCAGAGCGTCACCCAACGCCCCGCGGCCGCATAGGATGTAGGCCGTCAGTGCAACGTTACAGGATACTGGCATCTAACTTGCCAGGCGCCACATCGTTCTCGGCCCTATGATCCGGGCCATGGACATCATCTTCTCTCATGCCACAGCTCTCGCCATCATACGATCTTGGCGCTCGAGCGGTGAGGTGCCCACCTGCCCGCAGACCCATCCCCTCCCGTCCGTTCCGTCCCTTACCGAGAAAGTGACGGTCGATGCCCTCTCCGAACTGCTCGCAGCCGCATCCGTAAGGCCCGAGGCACTCATACGCGGCGAACACAGACTCGACGTCCTTTGCTCAAGGGAAGGGACGCGGCCTCACGGCAGGTATGTCTGTGAGCATGTCGCTCCACACGACCTGAAAGGCTATCGACAGCTGTGGATGAAGGGCGGCTCCCGCATGTCGAGCGTCGGCCTCACGCTCTCACAGCTCGCCACGTCACTTCCTCTCTGCGAGTTGCTTGACGTTGCAAACGAGCTGGAAGGCGGCTACTCGCGAGACCCCGTACGTCCCGTCTTGGGTGCCGCAAGGTTTGACATCAGCCCTTTTATCTCGAAGGATGAGGTGCTATGGGAACTATTCCGACTTCCGCGGGGACGCACGACCGAAAGGGCGAGGACAGCGGTGGCCCTATCGTGTCCGAACGCATGGTCGCCGCGCGAGGGCATCCTGGCGACAATGCTCGTCCTACCTTGCCATGAAGGTGGGTACGACCTGGGTCCGATCACCCTCAACCAAAGACTGACAGCCGACAGTCCCGCAATCACCTCATTGCGTTCGCGCGTCCCAGATATCTCCTTCCACCAGGCACCCATTGGACTGAACTATGACGGAAGAGAGCATCTTGCGCTGTCACTCCTGGAGCGGACGGCCATGGAGGTCGGGCTGCATCCTGGCGACGGAAGCGCCTTTCAAGAGCTGCGATCGGTGCGTGGCGCTATCCGAAGGAAGTACGTCGACGACCGGCGGCGCGATCGGGACCTCGCCACGATGGGACTGGAGACGATGGTCGTGACGAGCGAGGACATGGACGATATATGCTCCCTCGACCTGCTCATGCTACAAGTCATCGCTCGCATCGAACACCATGTTGGCATCCATCTCTGGGAGCAGCGAACCTGCATCGACGACCCCAGGTGCACGACACGAAGACAAGAGGTGCTCGCGCACCTGTTGGACAACCACACCTAGGGTCGGCTGATGGATCTCAGGATTCGTGGACCCCAAGCTAGCGATACGCGAATTCGCACTGTGACGAATTCACTCCGTGACGGGCTCACATTGTCACGTGTGCGCACCATGGTGCGATGGCGCGTGCACCTGTTTTGAAATCGTGTGCACGCGAGCGACAAAAGCCCAGCTCACGATCAGGCGCGTGCACCTGTTTTGAAATCGTGTGCACGCGCGCGACAAAAGCTGATAGGCAAACGCACCCCGCGCGGGTCCGATGACGGACTTGCGGGCCTAGGCGGCCTCGTGGGCCCGACGGACTTGCAAGCCCGCGAGGCACGCGGGGTCCGCCAGCCGCACGTCACCCAACCCTACAGCGCGTGGACGTCATCTGCGGAGAAACGAATGGACGCCTTGTCTCCCACCTCGTAGGCCTTCTTGTTCTTGGGGTTGAACTCGGTGATCTTGATCAGGTGCCTACCGCAACGCACCTGGTAGTTCTGGTAGTGACCCATGAAGCGCGACAGCGTGACCGTGCACGGGAGCACGCCCTCGTCCGCCACGTGGACGGACTCGGGACGCAGCACCAGCGTGATGTCATCGCCTGCGGCCTTGCCGTTGAGGTCGGCGACCTCGACCGGGCTGCCCTCGATCGTCGCCACGCCGCCTTTGCCATCGACGCTCGCAACTGTGCCGCGCAGGAAGTTGGACTCGCCGATGAAGTCCGCCACGAACTCGTCGACCGGGTGATAGTAGACGGTCTGTGGGTCGCCGATCTGGTCAACGAGGCCCTTCTTCATGACGATGATGCTGTCGGAAAGTGCCATGGCCTCGGACTGGTCGTGCGTGACGTAGATGGCCGTGATGCCCGCCTCCTGCTGGATGCGGCGGATCTCGCTGCGCATGTCCACACGCAGCTTGGCATCCAAGTTGGAGAGCGGCTCGTCGAAGAGCAGGACGCCTGGCTCGATGACCAGGGCGCGCGCCAGGGCGACGCGCTGCTGCTGGCCACCCGAGAGCTGGTTGGTCATGCGATCCTCCATGCCCTCGAGGCCGACGAGGCCGAGGATGTTGGTGACCTTCTCCCTGATCGTGACGGCATCCATCTTGCGGAGCTTCAGTCCGTAGGCCACGTTGTCGAAGATGTTGTAGTGCGGCAGCAGGGCATAGGACTGGAAGACCATGGCGGTGTCGCGCTTGTTGGGCGTGAGCTCGTTGATGGGCTCGTTCGCCAGGTAGATCTCGCCCTCGTCGGGACTCTCGAAGCCCGCGATCATGCGCAGGATGGTGGTCTTGCCGCAGCCGGAGGGGCCCAGCAGGGTCACGAACTCCCCCGGTTCGATGCCGATGTTGGCGTCATGGACGGCATAGAAGTCCCTGCCGGTCTTGGGGTCCTGGTAGATCTTGGACACATGCTCGAGGAGCACGCCCTTCTTCTCCTTGGCCATCGCTTAGCCCTCCTCTTCCGTTTTGATCTTGGCGCTGGTGCCGAAGTGCTTGATGGCGAGGTTCATCAGAAGCACCGCACCGTAGGTGATGACGATGAGGACCGTGGCGAACGCGCAGGCGACACCATAGGCCCCCTTCTCGGCGAACTCGTTGATCTGCACCGTGATGAGCAGGAACTGCGGTGTGACGAGCAGGATGATTGCCGAGATGGCCGTGATGGAGCGCACGAAGGCGGTCACGAGGCCCGAGAGGAACGAGTCCTTGATGAGCGGCAGGGTCACGGTCATGAACACCTGCAGCGAGTTGGCGCCCATGTCATAGGCTGACTCCTCGATGGACTTGTCGATCTGGCGCAGGGCCGAGATGCCCGATCGGGTGCCCGTGGGCAGCGAGCGCACGATGAAGACGATGACGAGGATGGCGCCCGTTCCGTAGAGTCCCTGCAGAAGCCCGGTGTGGAAGATTCCACCCGAGAAGCCGCGGATGTAGCCCACGCCCAAGACGGTCCCCGGCACCGCCATGGCCAGCATGGAGACGGCCTCGATGAAGCCCTTGGAGCGGAAGTCCCGCTTGACCACCAGGTAGGAGATGATCATGGAGAGCAGCGCGGTGATGGGGGCCGAGACGAACGACAGGACGAAGGAGTCGCGGAAGGCCTGGAAGCCGTGGTGCATGGTGAACATCTGCTGGAACCACTTCGTGGTGAGGCTGAAGTCATAGCCCCAGGTCTTGAACAGGGCGCCGAAGGGCACGCAGACGTACATCATCACGACGAACAGGGCGATGGCGGCGCAGAGCACGGAGAGCGGCACGCGCACGGAGGCATCCGTCACGAGCATGCGGGCGCGACTTGCCTTGCCCGTGAGCGTCGCAGTGGAGCGGGCCTCGAGCACGTACTTCTGCACGACGAACATGGCCAGCGTGATGAAGAGAAGCACGACGGCCATGGCAGCGGCGCCCTGCTTGTCGTAGGCGCCGGTTATCTGCAGGTAGATGGAGGTCGCGAGGGTGTCATACGAACCTCCTATGAGCATGGGGTTGGCGAAGTCGGCGATGGACTCGATGAAGGTGACCAGGAAGGCGTTTCCCAGGCCGGGAAGGATCAGTGGCAGGGTGACCGAGGTGAAGACCTTCCAACGGGAGGCGCCCATGTCGCGAGCGGCCTCCTCGAGCGAGGGGTCGATGTTCTTGAGGAGGCCCTTGAACATCATGTAGCACACGGGGAAGAACGTGAGCGTCTGGACCAAGGCGATGCCCCAGAAGCCGTAGACGTTGTTGTCATAGATGCCCAGGAGGTAGCGGGTGATGATGCCCGCCTTGCCAAAGAGCATGATGACCGAGAGGGACAGCACGAAGGGCGGCGAGACCACGGGCAGCACGGACACGACCTTGAAGAGGCCGCCGAGCAGCCTGGTCTTGAGCTGCACGTACTCCTCGACATAGGCAAAGAGGAGGCCGATGAGGGCCGCAAGGATGCCCACGAGGAAGCCCACCTTGAGCGTGTTGGTGATTGCCGTGTCGAAGGCCGGCATGGCCAGCACACGCTTGAACACGTCGAGCGTGAGGCCACTCTCCCCCACGACGCTGTCCACCATGAGGATGGCCAGCGGGTACAGGATGAACAGCGTCAGAAACGCGACGAGCACGGCTATCGTGGTGACCATGATGGGGTCTGCCATGAGCTTCTTGCGGTCGAGCCGCACGCTCTGGTTCTTCGCCATTGCTCCCCTCCTTGAGTCGTCTGCCAACGGTGCGTCTCTCACGGCAAGCCGGGTGGATGGCGAGACCCATCCACCCGGCGCTGATGCCATACGGGACGACGCGGTCTGGGAGCTGGGCGCTACTCGGTCTGGAAGCGGCTGGCGTCACCGGTGTTGGCGCCCGCGCTGGAGAGCGCGCTCATGATGTCGCTCACGTAGGCCTCGGTGTTCTCCTTCGCGTCGGCGAAGTCGTACTTCATGACGTTGTCGGGGTCGAGACCGTACTCGGTGGCAACCTCGGGCTGCTTGGCGTTGTCGATGACCAGGAACTGGTAGGCGCCGACCTCCTGGGCGCGCTCGACGCACTCGGGCGAGAGGGCGTACTCGACCCAGAGCTTGGCCGCGTTCTCGTGCTTGGCCCCCTTGAAGATGGCCGTTGCGCCGACCTCGAAGGAGGCCCCGGAGGACGGGACGACCATGCCGATGTTGCCGTAGCCGTTGTCCACTATCTGGTAGATGGCGTCGTGCAGGAAGCCGATGCCGATCGTGCACTCGCCGGTGCCCACGTTCTTGGACGGGCCCGAACCGGACTTGGTGTAGACCTGGATGTTCTTGTCTAGGTCGACGAGATACTTGATGCCGTCGTCGTGGCCATACTTCTGGATGACGGTGTTCAGCACCAGCTTCGCCGTACCTGCGGTGTTGTAGTTGGACATCCAGATGAGGCCCTTGTACTTCTCGTCCAGGAGGTCGGGCCAGTCCTTCGGCGCGTCCAGGCCCTTGCGCTCGAGCTCGTCCTTGTTGTAGAAGAAGCCCAGGATGCCCTTGTAGATGCCGTACCAGTTGCCGTCGGCGTCCTTGTAGGCGTCACTGATGAGGTGGGAGGCGTTGTTGGCCGCATAGGGCTCGAGGAGTCCCTTGGTGACGGCGACGTTGTAGGGGTCGGTCGTGCCACCGAACCAGACGTCGCCGGAGGGGTTGCCGTTCTCCTCCTCGATCTTGGACTCGACCTCACCGGTGGAGAGACGCTGGTACTGGGTCTCGATGCCAAAGAGCTTCTGGAAGTTCTCGCAACAGGCGGCCACGTGGGCCTCCTCGCAGGAGCCGTAGACCACGAGCGCGCCGTCCTCCTTCGCAGCCTTCACCAGGTCCTCGGAGGCAATGGACGAGGTGGCGTCCGACGTTGTCGCGGAGCCGGCGTCAGAGCCGGAGCCACCGCAGGCGACCAGGCCCAGCCCTGCGGCTGCGACGGCGGACGCTCCCAGGAAGTTGCGACGCGTGAGATTGCTGTTCATGTCTCTCTCCTCCATCTTTGTGCGGCCCATGCCGCATTGAAAGGTTACCGCAGGGTGTACATAAGCACCAAAGCTATGCCAACGCCAACGGGACGTGCGAACTATTCGCCGAACGGTCGAGATCAGCGCTCGTCGTTGACGGCGCCCCCACGCCTGCGGTAGACGAAGTACGCCGCACCCGCGACGACGAGGACCGCCACCACGACGAGCGCGGGGTTCGAGAGGGGCGATGGGGATGCGACGAAGTCGCCGCCCAGGCGCTTGGAGTATATCGCGGCGCTGAGGTAGCGGTAGTCGTCCTGCTGATGGGCCTTGTTCGTGAGCGTGTTGGCAAACAGTGCGATGCTCTTGCCGTCCTTCTCGTAGTCGATGGCCTGGACTTGGTTCTTGTACCGCTCGAGGTACTCTCGGGTCATGAAGCCCTCGACCGGCTCGGCATCGGTGGTCTTGACCAGGACCTTGGCGCCGTCGGGGACGTCGGTGATGTAGCCGCCGCCAAAGCCGTACATCAGCGTGTCGCCACTGTTCTTGTACGTTGCCGTGACGAGGTCGTCCTCGGGAAACTCCACGCTGTCAAGTGCGTCGAAGCCCCACCAGTCGCCGTCGCCGGGCACGAAGTCCAGGCCGTCCGCCAGGCCATAGTCCTGGACGAACTGGAGGGCATCGGCGGTGTAGGCCACGTAGGGCGTGCCGGACTCGACCTTCGCGGCCACCGCGTCGGCGTTGATGGGGCTCTGGCTGCCGACGATGACGTCGGCCTTGCCCAGGTCGTCGGTCACCGTGAAGCCAAGCTGGTCCTCGAGGGCGAAGCGGTCCCAGTTGCCGTTCGTGTTGAGCCGGTTCTCGTAGTCCCTCATGCCGACCTCGTTGCCCTCGGCGTCCACGACGTAGGGGTCGAAGGCCTTTGGCACGTAGACCTTGATGTCGCCGTCGATGGACTTCGCGGCGGGGGCGGCATCGGTTGCCCTGGCGTCCAGGACGAAGTCGTCCTTGACGGAATCGTAGTCTGCAGACGAGACGAGGTAGCTTCCCGCGTCGTCGCCCTCGCTGATCAGGCCCACGCCCCGACCTTCGGACAGGAGCCTGTTGGTTGCCCTGACCGCATCGAGGCCGTTGTTCTTGATGACGGCGAGGCTGCCCTCCCCCTCGGTGACGCTCTTCTGATGGGGCGCCTCGTCCACCTGGGAGAGGCCTGCCTCCCCAAAGGCGCCCGGGGTGCGGACCGTGTCCATGTCGTAGCCGCGGAACTCGGAGAAATTGGTCACGGGCTCGGAGTAGAGGGATCCCATCGTCCAGTCGCTGATCACGAGGTTGGGATAGAGGGCGCAGTTGGCCATGTTGCGCTTCGCCTGGTGCATGTCCACGACGGCGGTGCCCGCCGGGTAGGTCACGCCGCCCACCGTGACCTCGGAGCTCGTCTGCTCGACCCTCACACCGTTGTGGATGAGGAAGTCGATGGACTCGCACGCGGCGGCACGGTTCTTCTGCAGCGACGGGTCGAGGGGTATCACGTAGTACTCGGGGAAGAAGTTGTGGTTCTCGTTGTCCCGGGGGCGGAAGACGTCCGCCTCGGCACCCGCCTCGTCCGCCTGGTTCACGTAGTAGGGGCGGACGGTGTCCGCGTCGATGTTCTCGACCCCGCGGCGGAAGCGCTCCAGCTGGTTGTTGAACATGCGATCCTTGTTCTGTGCCACGAAGTCGGCGTTTCCGATGAAGCCGTACTCCAGGGCGCGCACGGCGTCGGAGGTTCCGTAGGGCGCTTCGACGGTATAGGCATTGGTACCGTGCATCATCGCGTACTGGGGCGTGTAGCTCGTCGACATGTCATCGAAGGGCATCTCCCAGAAGCGCGTGCCGTCCCCCTGCAGCTTGAGATAGTCACGCATCGGCATCTGGACGCTGTTGATCGTCTCGTTGCTCGCGATCGAGGAGGCCATGAACGCCTCTCCCTGTGCGAGCGCGGTGTCGACGAAGAGGTCGTACTCGTTGTTGGGGTCATGCGTGGGGGAGCAGGGCTCGACCTGGTACTGCTGATAGTAGCCATGCGCCTCGTGGAGCGAGAGGGGGTCCCACTGCGCGATGAGGCCAGACATGGCCTGGGTCTCGGGCTGCGTCTGGTAGGTGTTGTCGCGGTTGAGGTCGAAGCCGTTGGCGTTGGTGCGGACGTTATCGGTGCGGGCGTCCACGTTCTCGGAGGGCACGAGGATGAAGAACATGTCATCGAGGGCAACGGAGGGGACGAAGGTCTTGTCCTCCACGTTGTAGTAGCGGGACAGCTCGTCCTCGCTCAGGTCCGAGGAGGCGGTGTCGGTGTCCGGGCCGTCGTAGTTGGTGCCCCTGCCCGAGCCCCCGTTGCCACGAAGATAGCCAATGCCCGTGACATCGTCCTTGATGAGGTCGGACCATACCGTCCTGTCATGGTCCATCTCAGTCGCAAGCTCGCTCTTCCCCTCGTCGGTGAGGCTGGCTGCCCTGCGATAGCCAAGGGGCTGGTTGCGCACCAGGTCACGCGCGAACGCCATCACGCTGTCGGGCGCGACTATCTCGTCGGCATGCACGTTGCTGTAGACCACGGGGACCTTGTAGTCGAGACTGCCGGAGGCGAGCTCGGCCTGGACGGACGCGGGATCTGACTCCATGCGTCCCTTGAGTTCCTGATAGCGGTCGAGGTCCGCCTTCTCCTTGGCCACGAAGAGCGCCCTCATCGCACGGCCGTCGACCGTCGTGCCGAACTGGCGTACCTCGGCATACAGGCCGTTGTCGATGGCCTGCTGGGCGAGTTCGGGCAGTTCGGCATCGATCTCCTCCTGGGTCGAGAACTCGTCGTAGGGGCGCAGCTGCAGGTCGGTGGAACCCACCTCGCCGCCATCGATCGCGCAGGCAAGCCGATAGGTGCCGACATAGTCATACAGAGATGAGCGGACGGACTCGCGCGCACGGACGTCGATGCCGTCGATCCCCTCGTAGAGCAGGTGGTTCTTGAATCCCAGCACTATCGAGGGAACGCCATCCACCTCCTTGGCCTCGACGCTCACGTCGTAGAAGAGGTCCCGCGAGGGCAGGGTACCCGAGCCCTCCTCGCCCAGGCCGTTACCCAACTCGGCGGGACCGTTCTCCGTCGCAACGGTCTTCCAGTCGGAAAGAGGGCCGCCCATGAACTGGTTGGGGTAGGCGCCGGTGCCGAACTGCCCCTGCGTACGGGTGAGCGACCAGCCCACCTTGCCCTCCGAGACGAGCTCGGCAAGCTCGTCCAGGCTCTTTCCCCCAACGGGAACGCTCGCCTGGAACTGGCGCTCCTCGAGCAGGGAGACCATGGGCACCGACGTGCCGTCGTAGGCTTCGTCCGTGCGCGTGAGGCTTACCGGACCCTGCTGTGCCGCGACGTCCTGCTGGCCCTGGGACGCCGGCGCATACGCCAGGACGGACGTGGGCGCCGCCGCCTGAGAGAGACTGACGGCGAGCACGAGGCCGGCGAGCACGGCGCCCGTCGTCTTGCGAATGGAAACCATGCGCTCCTCCTTGTACCGAGAACGACAGGAACACAGGCCAACCATGGTCCCAGCCCACCGTGCCCTGCCGGGGCGACCCAGGGTTGGCCCGCTCGATGACGAGGAAGAATGTATCAGCTGGCGTTAGGGTTTATTTCAGGATTGTTTCACACGTAGGCGAACGCCACGCTTTGCTCGGTAGAAGTCGGCACAACGGGGCGAGGCCGCACATCCCATGCATCAGCGCCCACCATCGCCTGCCCGCGCCCGGTCTCCGGCAGACGCCCTACCGCCTGCTGAAGAAGGCCACGCCGATGGCACCGGGGCCCGCATGCGTACCCACGGTCGATCCGATCATCACAACGGGGAGGTCGTCGACCTGGGACTCCCATAGGCTCCGGCTGTCTCGGATGTACTTCTGCAGCAGAGACGAGCTGAGGCCGCTGTAGCCCAGGGCGATGGGCAGGTCGTAGTCTGCGCCGCCCACACGGTCGATCTGTTCGTTCAGGAGGTTTCGGCCGTTCTTGGAGCCACGGGCCTTGCCCAGCACCACGACCTCGCCCGACTCGACCGCGATGACCGGCTTGATGGAGAGCATCGTGCCCAGGGAGGCCGAAAGCCCCGAGACGCGGCCACCCTTTCGCAGGTACTCGAGGGTGTCGAGCAGGGCTATGAGACGGATGGAGCCCTTGCGGGCCTCAACCTCGGAGACGACCTCGCTCGCAGTGGCACCAGACGCCGCCAGACGGAGTGCGTACTCCACGAGGATGCGCTCGCCCAGGCACACGCTCAGGCTGTCGACCACACGGACGCGCTCGCCAAAGGCGGCCGCGGCGGCGCAGGCGCTTTGGTACGTGCCGGAGAGCTTGGACGAGAGCGTGATGATGACGGCCTCGTCATCCGGTGCCAGCACCTGTTCCAGAAGGCTCGAGAACCCATATGGCGTGACCTGTCCCGTCGTGGGCAGGCCTTCGGACTCGACCAGCATCTCGTAGAAGCGCTCGCCCGTGAGGTCCACGCCGTCGCGATAGGTCCTGTCGCCAAATGCGATGGAGAGCGGTGCGACGGAGAGTCCCTCGAACTCGCCCTGTCTGATGTCGGACGCGGAGTCCGTGATGATGCGTAGTGCCATGTGACGCTCCTTGTCTGTGGTCGTTTGGGAGGTCGTGCCTCGAACATGGGGCTCACGCATGACGTGAGACGTCTATCTTCTCCAGATTGGCCTGGATGGTTGCCAGTGCACCATACATCGTCGAACGGTCGGACTCGCTCAGGCCCTCGGTCGCACGTGCGACGATGTCATCGATAGCCTGAGAGCACTCGCCCATCACGGATTGCCCGCGCGCGGTCAGGCGAAGGGGCACGCGATATTTGGTCGCAGCGTCCCTCGCAGCGCTCACGTACCCGCCTACCTCGAGCCCTGCGATCGTGCGCGACACCGCTGCGCGGTCGACGCCGATGGAACGCGCCAGATCAGCCGAGGTCATGCCCTCCGGATGGCGCTCCAGAAAGTACAAGGCCATCACATCGGTACCCTTTAGGCCAAAGCGGCCCATCTCGGCGGCCTTGATGCGCATGATCTCCTTGTACAGTGCGGAGACCGCGCTGACGAAGCTCTCGAAGCGGCTGACCACCGGCCTTCCCTCCCCCAGCGTTGGGACGGGCCCAACGACACATGCCCCTAGTCGCACATGTTGACTCGTCATCATAATAGCTTACAGTGTTGATTTGTCAACAACTATACGGGAGAACCATCAAGGGGCAGCTTTGGTCTACAATCGGTCCGTGCGATTGCGCGGGCTATGCCAACCGTCGCGGGCCAGGCAGTGGGTACGGACCAGAGACACAGGTCGCAGGCTCAGTCCAAGGCAGTCGCCCACACAGGAGCAACCCTCCCTCATCACAAGCGAAACAGGGGTCCCTTTGTCAGACGAGTCCAAGCGCGAGAGCGCGCACATGTCACCGCAGCCCAACTCACCCGCAAGCTCCCCAGCGAGAAGGGCCATCGTCGGGATCGCAGCCGCCTTCGCCGTCCTGGTCGCCATCTACGGGGGCGGAGCCCTGCACTTCTCGTCCCATTTCGTGCCGGGAACCACAGTCAACGGCGAGCCCGTCGCTAACATGACGGCCGACGTGCTCTCCGCCCACGTGTCAGACAGGGTCTCGCGCTACGCCCTCACCCTCACGGGAGACGGCCTCGAGCTTGGCGTCAAGGCCAGCGACATCACCCTCTCCGTGCAGGGGGACGCCTACGCCCAGGCAGCCATGAGCCAGGTCAGGGGCTATGCGTGGCCCCTCGACCTCGTCATGCCCAAAGACATCCGGGTTGGCGAGGGCGTCAGCTTCGACGACGCGGCCCTCTCGGAGATCGTGGGGTCGGCCGTCGACGCCTTCAACGCCAGCGCAGCGCCGCCAACCAACTCCGTCTCCACCTATGACGCGAGCTCCGGGCAGTTCAGGATCTCCGATGCCGCCGTGGGGACCGCCATCGACCGTGAACGCGCCGTCGAGGCCGCGCGTCAGGCTGCGGGCGCGCTGAGACCCACCGCCGCCATCGACGAGGGCGCCCTCGCCCAGCCTGCGGTCACGGCAGACAACGCACAGCTGGTCTCGGCCAATGACCTGGCCAACCGGATGCTTGCGCTCGACATCCCCATCACCAGGGGTGGGGTCGAGGTGACCCACGTCACGGGTGGCGTCATCTGCGGCTGGGTCAGCGTCGCGGAGGACTTCAGCGTCAACGTGGACCAGACGGCCATCGTCCAGTGGGCCAATGACACGTTGGCCGCGCAGGTGGCCTCGTCGGACGAGGAGCATGACTACGCCATCGACGCCGACGCGGTCGCGGGGGCCCTCGCCCAACGGATCACCGAGCTCGACGCAGGCGCTCTCGAGGCGTCCGTCACCGTGACCGAGACGCGACCCCCCGAGAGCGAGGGCGCCGCCAGCAGGGGACGCCACGTCGACGTCAACCTGTCCACGCAGTACGCCCGCTTCTACGACACGGACGGGAGCGTCATCTGGCGCTCCTACCTCGTCTCGGGCAACACCAGCATGGGACGCGGGACGCCCACGGGCACCTTCGCCCTCAATGCCAAGCGCACAGACGAGATGCTCATCGGTGCCGACGAGAACCACGACGGGCAGCCCGACTACAAGAGCCACGTGAACTACTGGATGCCCTTCGTCGGCAACTCGGTGGGCCTCCACGACGCCACCTGGCGCAGTCGCTTTGGCGGCACCATCTACGCATGGAACGGCAGCCATGGCTGCGTGAACCTGCCCTACGATGACGCCGAGCGGCTCTACGAGCTCATCAACGTGGGGGACACCGTCTACGTCCACTGGTAGGACCACGCACATCGGTCGAGACGCGTCACAGGCCCTCGTCGCCATCCCGCCGGTCCAGCCATCTACCCCAGGAACAGCTCCAGGACGAAGGCGCAGGCGCCGCCCAAGAGCATCGTCGCCGGCAGCGTGACGAACCACGCCGAGACGATCTTGCGCGCCACGCCCCAACGCACCGAGCTCACGCGGCGGGCTGACCCGGCGCCCATGATAGAGGTCGTGATGACCTGCGTGGTCGAAACGGGCGCACCCAGGGCGGTCATGCACTCGATGGCGATGGCCGAGGACGTCTCGGACACGAAGCCCAGGACCGGCTCGAGCCTGGTGACGCCATCGCCCACGGTACGCATGATGCGCTGGCCCCCGATCGAGGTGCCCAGCGCCATCGTGGTGGCGCAGAACAGCTTGACCCACAGCGGCACGCCGGCGGCGGGGTCGGCCAGACCGGAGCCCACCAGGGCCAGCGTGATGATGCCCATCGTCTTCTGCGCGTCGTTATTGCCATGGCTGTACGCCATGAACGCGGACGAGAAGATCTGGGCCTTGTGGAAGAGGGCGTTGGCGTTGTGGGGCTTCCAGTTGGCAAACGCCTCGAACACGACACGCATGATGCAGAAGCCCAGGGCCATGCCGATGAGCGGCGAGGTGAACAGCGGGATGACGACCTTGCGCAGGACGCCCTCCCACATGACGTGCTCCGTACCACCCGTGAACACGATGGTGGCACCGATGAGCGAACCGATGAGCGCATGCGATGACGAGCTGGGGATCGAGCGCCACCAGGTGAAGAGGTCCCAGACGACGGCCCCCACAAGCGCCGCGAGGATGACGTAGAGGTCGAGCTGGATGTCCACGAGACCCTTGGAGATGGTCAGGGCGACCTTCTCGCTCGTGAGGGCGCCCACGAAGTTCATCGTCGCGGACATGAGGATGGCCGCCCGAACGGGAAGCGCGCGGGTGTAGACCGTGGTCGCGATGGCGTTCGCCGTGTCATGGAAGCCGTTGATGAACTCAAAGGAGAAGGCCGCGACGAACACGGCGACGAGGAGGCCGCTCACCATGGGCTAGGCGTTCTTCACGATGACGGCCAGCACCGCGCTTGCAACCGCCTTGCAGGCGTCCAGGGTGTCCTCCATCTTGTCCAGGAGGCTCTTCCACTTGACCGTCTCGATGGGATCGCCCTTCTCGCGGAAGACGTTGCCCAGGGCGCCGCGATAGACCTTGTCGCCACGGTCCTCGATGTCGGCGGTCTCGATGAGCGCCTCCACGACCGAGGGGTCCCTCTTGTAGTTCGAGAAGTTCTCGAACGCATCATTCAGGCGGCGGATGGCGCGCAGCGTGAGCCTCGAGAGCTCGATGGCCTCGGGACGGACCCGGTCGATGTCGTAGAGCCCCAGGCGCGCAGAAACGCCCTCGAGCCCATCGACGATCTCGTCGAGCTCACCAGTGATCTCGGTGATGTCCTCGCGGTCGAACGGGGTGATGAACGACTGGTAGAGCGTGGTCATTATGTCGCGCACCAAGTCGTCGCACTGGACCTCGATCTCCTTGATCCTCGCGATCTTTGCCCCCGCACCCTGTGGGTAGGTGTTAAAGAGCCCGTCGAAGAGCTCTCCCGCATCGACCATCCGTGCGCTGAACTCCCGGAACTTCTGGAAGAACAGGTCCTCCTTGCGGCTGACTCGACTCATGTGCGCGAAGCCTTTCGATAGGGGATCGGTCGTCCCGGCGAGACGGAAACGTCGAAGTGACGAATGCCAAGGCGTCTGCATGGTAGCAGTTTCTTGGAGCCGGCGCCCTCAGCCGACGAAGGCTCCTCGCTCGGGCATGGGCGCACGCGCGAGCTCGCGGGCGGCACGCACGGCAAGGGGCGCGTACACCGCGATGACGACCGCGTAGAACACGATGGTCGGAAGTGCGTCGGAACCTGCGGAGACATAGGCGGTGGTGTCGGGCTCGCCGAACACGCCGTTGGGGACGAACATGATCAGGAAGTCATCGAGGCCGTGGAGCAGGGCGACGCCGACCACGCTTTGCGTCCTCGCCACCACGACGCACAGGGCGAACGAGTACAGGGCGGTCTGGGTGACCTTGAGCACTGCCTGGGCAAGCTGCAGGGCGTCTGCGAGGTCGACCGACGCCCAGCTGATGTGCAGCACTCCGAAGACGAGAGAGACGACGCCCGCCGCAACCGCCACGCCCCAGCGCCTGCGACCGAGGACGGCGAGCAGGGCGTTGAGGAGGAGGCCACGGCACATGAGCTCCTCGAAGAGGCCGATGCCCAGGCAGAGCAGGGCCTCGTAGCCCACGCCCCAGGCCCAGTCCTCGGCGACGGCCTCACCCGCCTCCGCATACGAGAAGAGCTGCATGGCCATCATCACGACCGATGCCACGATGAACGGCCAGATGACATGCCAGGCATACCCCAGCCCCGCACGGTCGGCGCACAGCAGCCGCGCACCACCAGCCAGGATGCAGGCGAGGCCAAAGCAGAGCGCACCCGCCCACTCATAGACGAGGTTCTCGTCAAGGCCCCAGCCCTCGGCCCAGGCCAGCGCGAAGGACGTCGCCACGAAGGCGAGCGCGAAGAGCGCCAGGGAAAGGACGAGCTTGAGGACGGGGCGAGGCGCGTCGCGTCGGGGGGACGCGCCCAGGGCAGGCACCGCCAGATGCTTGGCGACATTGGTGCTCATGTGCGTGCCGCCAGCTCCGCCAGGGCCGCCGACACGCGCCTGCGCGCGTACCTGCCCGCCGCGATGGCCTCGCATGCCTCCTGCCGTGGGTCACTTGACATACGCTCACGCTCCCGGATGCGGATTCCCGCCGCAGGGGAATCACCTTCCGCACCAGTGTAGTCGAGGGCGCAGGGAAACGCCTTCGGTCGCGACCTCCCACGACACGAACACGCCCGCAGGCATGCGAGGGCACGTCCCCCGGGTGGTCAGAGCGCGCAGGACCAGCGCACGTTCTCGTTGTCCAGCTCGCCCGCACGGTCAACGACGTCGCTCGCGGCCAGATGCAGGCCCTCCCAGCAGCGGTGCTCGCGCACGATGCTCGCGGGGACGCCCGCGACGGTGACGCCATCGGGGACGTCATGGACCACCACGGCACCAGCCCCCACCTTGACGTCGTCGCCGACCCTGATGTCGCCCAGGATGACGGCACGGGCACCGACGATGACGTCGTTTCCTAGCGTCGGGTGGCGCCTGCCGCCGTGCTTGCCGGTCATGCCCAGCGTCACGCCCTGGTAGACCATGCAGTCGTCCCCGATGGTGGCGGTGGAGCCTATCACGACGCCCATGCCGTGATCGATCACGAAGCGCCGTCCGATGGTTGCGGCAGGGTGAATCTCGACCCCAAGGCGTCGTCGGGAGCGCTGTGAGAGGAAGGTCGCCAGGGCACGGGCGCCGTGGACCCAAAGCCAGTGCTGACGGCGATAGGCCCACACGGCGTGCAGGCCCGTCGCGAAGAGGACGACATGCAGGCCCGAGTCCGCGCTGGGGTCGCGCTCGAGGACCGCGCGCACGTCCTCCCGGACGCGCCCGAAGAACCCGGCCCTTCCCCTCCGCGACGGCACGGCCCCTGCGACGGCGCCCGCGTTGCTCTCGCCCATCTCCACGCCCCTCCCCTTCCACGGAGTTCCCGATGCCTCGGGTCCGACCCCGCCCGTCCTGCCAACGACGCCTGGTACGCGAGCGCCCTACAGCCCCATCGACAGGTAGCGCTCGCCCGTGTCCGGAAGGATGGCCACGATGGTCCTGCTCGCAAGGTCGTCGCGCTGGGCCAAACACCGGGCCGCCGTGACGGCGGCACCGGAGCTGATGCCAACGAGCAGGCCGAAGTCGTCCGCAAGGCGCTTCTTGGTCGCAATGGCATCGTCGGACGCCACGGGTGCGACCTCGTCCACGACGGAGGCGTCGTAGGTCTTCGGAACGAACCCCGCGCCGATGCCCTGGATGCGGTGGGCCCCGGCGGGCTTCCCAGCCAGGACCTGGCTCTCGGCGGGCTCGACGGCGACGGAGAGGACGGTCGGCTTCTTCTCCTTCAGGAACCTCGCCGCACCCGAGATGGTGCCGCCGGTGCCGACGCCGGCTACGATGACGTCGACCGAACCCTCGGTGTCGGCCCAGATCTCGGGGCCCGTGGTCTCGTAGTGGGCGCGGGGGTTGGCGGGGTTCGAGAACTGGCCGGCCACGATGGAGCCGGGCGTGGCGTCACGCAGCTCGCCCGCACGGGCGACGGCACCCCTCATGCCCTCGACGCCTGGCGTGAGGACGATCTGTGCCCCGTAGGATGCGGCCAGCTTTCGGCGCTCGACCGACATGGTCTCGGGCATGACGAGGATCATCCGATAGCCTCGTGCGGCCGCCAGCATCGCAAGGCCCACGCCCGTGTTGCCGCTCGTGGGTTCGATGACGGTGCCTCCCGGCTTGAGGCTGCCATCAGCCTCGGCGGCATCCAGCATGGCCTTGGCAATGCGATCCTTGATGGAGCCGCCGGGGTTGGTGGCCTCGTACTTCGCGAGTATGCGGGCCTTCCCGTCGACGAGGGCCGAAAGGTCCACGAGCGGGGTGGCGCCGATGAGCGATTCGATCCTGGCTGCGTATCTCATGGTGGTTCCTCTCCTCGGGATGACTCTCTGCGGATGACATGCGAGTCGTGTGACGATCGAGGTGCGACGCCAACGCCAAGGCAGCCGAGAAAAAACGGGCCGCCTGGTGGCGTCCCGTCTGACCATACACATATGAAGCTCCTGGGCTTCCGCCGTGGGTGCGCCGCGTCAGCGACAGCCACCCCCGCGACTGGTCAAGGGGGACGTCTGGCTCTGGCAACAACACGCGCGCGCGTTCGTCCGAAGCGTCAGCACCCTTGCGTCCCTCCCCTCGCCACACCATGGAACCCCACGGGCCCCGTGACCTTATCCCCAGTCGTTGGGTAGGAACTTAGAGCAGGCAGACGCCTCCTGTCAACCCAGACGGCGAGAAACATTGTTACGTTGTCGTTTCTGATCTCCTACGGGCCTATCGCAGGGGTCAATGGCTCCGGCGGGCGGAACGGACGTCCGGAGCCCGGACAAGCGCATGCCGACAGAACTAGAATGGGGACATGCGTTCCAACGCGCCATCCCCCGGCGCCGGCCCAAGGAGACGACATGCTGAGAATCGGACTGCTCACGAGCGGCGGCGACTGCCAGGCACTCAACGCGACCATGCGCGCCATCGTCAAGACCGTCCTGCGGAACGCGGGCGAAGGCGTCGGCATCGTCGGCTTTCTCGACGGCTACCAGGGCCTCATCTACGACCGCTACCTGACGCTCACCCCTGGCGACTTCAGCGGCATCCTCACGCGCGGAGGCACCATCCTGGGCACCAGCCGCACGCCCTTCAAGCGCCTCGACATCCCCGAGGAGGACGGCATCGACAAGGTCTCCGCCATGAGGGCGACCTATGGGGCGCACAAGTTGGACTGCCTCTTCATGCTGGGCGGCAATGGCTCCACGAAGACGGCGAACCGCCTGAGCGAGGAGGGCCTCAACGTCATCGCCCTGCCCAAGACGATCGACAACGACACCTGGGGCACCGACATGACCTTCGGCTTCCCCAGCGCCATCGACGTGGCGACCCGCTGCATCGACGACATCCACACCACGGCCAGCTCGCATGGCCGCGTGTTCGTGATCGAGATCATGGGGCACAAGGTCGGCTGGATACCCCTGCACGCCGGTGTCGCGGGCGGCGCCGACGTCATCCTCATCCCCGAGATCCCCTACGACATGGGCAACGTCGTGAGGGCGATCGAGCGCAGGGACCAGGACGGAGGGCGCTTCGCCATCGTCGTCGTGGCCGAGGGGGCCATCTCCAGGGAGGAGGCGGCCATGAAGAAGAAGGCCTACAAGGCCAAGGTCGCCCAGCGCGTCAAGCCCTCCGTCGCCTATGACATCGCCGAGGAGATCGCCCAGCGCACGGGCCGCGAGATCCGCGTCACCGTACCCGGTCACACCCAGCGCGGCGGAGCGCCCGACGCTGCGGACCGCATCTTCGCGACGCAGTGCGGCGTCGAGGCTGCGCTCGGCATGCTCGAGGGCAGCTATGGCTTCATGGTCGCCCAGGTGGGCGGCAGGATGCGCCGCGTGCCCCTGTCCGAGGTCGCCGGCAGGCTCAAGTATGTAGACCCCCAGTGCGACCTGGTGCGCGAGGCAAAGATGCTGGGCATCAGCTTCGGTGACGAATAGCGGTGAGACGCGTGCGCCCGTGGTCTCTGGCGAAGGCCTGCACGGGAACGCCCCCGTCCGCGCACAGCGCCGCAAAGGTCGCGCGACTGAACGCGTCGGTGGTGTAGGCCTGGTTGGCCGCCTCCTTGATGACCGGGCCACCGTTGATCCGATCCAGCACGTCATGCAGGAACGTGGACAGCGCGCCCTGCTTGGTGTTGGAGCCGACCTCCTCGTTGTCGAAGATGGCGCACACCGAGACGTCGTCGTCATTCTCGGAGGCGAGGAACGCCTTGAGGGAGCCTGCCGAGAAGAGCGGGCACAGGTCCACCTGTCGGTTGAACTTGTAGCCGTCGTTCGCGTCTCGGTTCATGTGGATGGCGAGGCCCGGGATTGGCAGGGACGAGCGACAGGAGCCTGCGCGTACGGGTACAAGGACTCCAATGCGCTAAACGTCCGCAGGCCACGAGCAAGGAGCCCATCATGCAAGCACGGTTCGTCCACCGCTGCACCCACGTCAACGACCTCGAGGCCACGAGGGAGTTCTACGAGAAGGCACTTGGGCTTGTCGTAGACCACGTCTCCGGACCTGCCGACGGGTCGTGGTCCAACACCTTCATGAACGACCCCGCCACCGGCTTCCAGCTCGAGCTCACCTGGAATCGTGGCCATACGGAGCCCTATGACAACGGTGGCATGGACACGCACATCGCCTTCGAGGTCGACGACTTCGACGCCTATCATGAGCTGCATCGGCAGATGGGCTGCATCCAGAAGGAGAATCCCGCGATGGGCCTCTACTTCATCGTGGACCCCGACGGGCAGCGCATCGAGATCCTGCCCCAGGGCTAGCCGAGGGAAGCGCGTCACGGCCCCAGGGGCTACACTGGACAGCATCAAACGACGACCCCGCAGCCAGGCCCCACAAGCCAAGCGACTCAGCAAGGACAGGCAAGGACACCAAGATGAACCTCCCCCAAGCGCTCGAGCACGCACACGCCTTTGCGTTCCCGGGTTTTTTGACCGACGACAATGCCCTCGACGAGGAGCGTCGCAAGAACGAGGAGGCCATCAGCGTCCTCATGTCCGCGTGGAGAGACGCCCCCTCGGGACAGGAGCCCTGCTCATTTGGCCTGATCCTCGCTCTCGCGGACAACAACCGCCAGATCGTGGACTCCTATGGCATAGACCGCCTGCGCAACGCCAATGGGCTGAACCTCCAGCGCAAGCTGCCTGACGAGGACCTGGTGCGCGGGGTGGCGCGCATGCAGCACCGCAGCGAGGCCAAGGTCGCCGCATCGGCGGGCCCCATGCTCAACGACCTGGGCATCGCCTACACCGAGGCGACGGTCTCGGGTACCGTCATGGGCATCGACCTGGAGACCACGAGCCGCGACCCCGACCGCGGCTACATCATCAACCTGGGGTTCGAGTTCATGGACCTCGCCCCCAAGGCGAAGCCGCACGACGGGCACGCCGCCTACTTCGGCCTGCCCGACATCTACCGCGAGCGAGGCGTGCCCCTGGCGAACATCCACCACATCACCTGGGACGACCTTGCGGGAAAAACGCCGTTTCGCCAGGCAAGGCGTGAGCAGGAGGCGCTCCTCGCGGCGTTCAGGGCATTTCCCATCATGGCGCACAACGCCTCGTTCGAGGACTCCTGGCTGACCCTGCACCTCGAGGGGTACGCCGAGGCGCGCAAGGCGGGCCAGGTCGTCGTGATCGACTCACGCGACATATGCCGCCGCATCGACCCGGATTACAAGACGCTCCCCCACGACTCCCGCCCTGCGGCACTTGAGAGCTGGGCGCGCCGCCGTGGCACGCTCAAGGCAGGCGAGAAGGAACGTCACCTGGGGCTCGAGGATGTCGACCTCATGTTCAGGACCGTCCAAGCGGAGTTCCGCGAGCGCAACATGTTCTCCGCGACATAACGTCATGCACGGTGCGCGCCAGGGAACGTCGCGACATGGTGTCAGCACGTTCGGCACAGGCGGGGCATATGCGACTAAGGCCAGCCAGCTGCTGCCCCCATCGCGCGCACGCGACACGGGACAGCAGCTGACGTCCGCCACTATGGATGAACGCCTAACCTACTCCTGGGCCTGCCAGGCCCTTGCCTCCTCCTGGGAGATGGGCTTGAGGTCTGCGCCCTGGGCGTAGGGGGAGTCCTCGCCGCCCTGCCCCACCAGGAAGTAGAAGCCGCCACGGTTCTGGTAGAGGGTCTCCTCATACCCCGTGGGGTCACCATAGCTGCCAAAGTCACGGTGCCCGAGCTCGGTCGACTTCTCAGTGTCGTACACGTGCTTCTTGCCCTTGAAGGTCTTGGTCTTGCGCATATCCGGCCCGTCCTTTCGAACTCCTGTCGCACGAGCGACCGACAGATACGTCACAGCCACACGCAGGCCGCGCGACTGCCTTTCTCTGCGAGATTGTAGCAAACTGACCCTAATCTGTGGATTAGATGAAATATTCCGTTCACCAACGGTTGCCGAGGGACGCGGACTACATCAGTTCCGTGACGTTCTTGGCAAACTGGATGGGATCGTCGACTGGCAGCCCCTCCACCAGCAATGCCTGATCATAGAGGATGGAGCCGTAGAGCTTGAGGCGGTCCTTGTCGCCCGCCTCCTCGGCCGCAACGAGCTTGCCGAAGATCGGGTGTGCCGCATTGAGCTGCAGCACGCGCCGGGCCTTGGGGGCTTTGGTCGCGTCGGGGCCCTGGCTGATGACGCGCTCCATCTCGAGGGAGACGGGACCGTCCGCCGCAATCGTGGCAGGGGCATCACCCAGGCCGGCGGCAACGCGCACGTCGGTAACCCTCTCCCCCAGGGACTCCTTGAGGTCGCCGACGAGTCCCTTGTGCTCGTCCGTGGCCTTCTCGGCCTCCTTCTTCTCGTCCTCGGTGGCGAGGTCGAGGTCGGTTGCGGAGACGTTGGTCAGCGCCAGGTCGCGCTCGTCCGCGCCCTTGTGCTCGGAATCACCGGCGACGGCCGCCTGATGGTAGCTTCGCATGGCCTGGAACATGAACTCGTCCACGTCCTGGGTGCACAGCAGCACGTCATAGCCATGATCAAGGGCACTCCTGACCTGCGGAAGACGTTCGAGGCGCTCGCGCGAATCGCCAGCGGCATAGTAGATCTTGTCCTGGCCCTCGCCCATGGCCTCGGCATATTCCCTGAGCGTGACCATCTTCCCCTCGCGAGCGGACCAGAAGAGCAGCAGGTCACCCAGTTCGGATGCCTTCGAGCCAAAGGAGTTGTAGATGCCAAACTTGATGCCACGGCCGAAGTTCTCGAAGAGCTTGACGTAGGCCTCGCGGTCGTTGTCACGCATGCCCTCCAGCTCGGAGTGGACCTTTTTCTCGACACGGCGTGCGATGGCACGCAGCTGCGAGTTCTGCTGCAGGGTCTCGCGGCTGATGTTGAGCGTGACGTCCGGCGAGTCGACGATGCCACGGACGAAGTTGTAGTAGTCCGGCAGCAGGTCAGCGCACTTCTCCTGGATGAGGACGTTGGACGTGTAGAGCGCCAGGCCCTTCTCGTAATCCTTGCTGTACAGGTCAAAGGGCGGTTCGCTGGGGATGAAGAGCAGGGCATCGTAGCTGAGGGCGCCCTCGGCATGGAAGCTGATCGTGCGGGCAGGGTCACTCCAGTCGTGGAAGGTCGACTGGTAGAACTCGTTGTAGTCCTTCTGCTCGACCTCGCTCGCACGCTTCTTCCAGATGGGCGTCATGGAGTTGATGGTCTCGAGCTCCTCGTAGTCCTCGTACTGGGGCTTGTAGTCGTCGCCGGCGTCCTCGGGCTTTGGTAGCTCGCGGCTCTTGGTGACCATCATCTGGATCGGATGGCGCACGTAGTTGGAGTACCTCCGCACCAGCTCCTTCAGGCCCCACTCGGAAAGGAAGCGGTCCGTGTTCTCCTCGTCTGTGGACTCACGCAGGTACAGCACAACGTCAGTGCCATGGTCATCCGCCCCGTCGCGCTCGCCGGCAGCCGCCTGGCCGATGGTGTAGCCCTTCACGCCGTCCGACTCCCAGGCAGAGGCCTCGTCACTCCCCAGCGCACGGCTCACGACACGCACGCGGTCCGCGACCATGAAGGCGGAGTAGAAGCCCACGCCAAACTGTCCGATGATGTCGACGTCCTCCCCCTGGCGCTCCGCGTTCGCCTCCTTGAACTGCTCTGAACCGGAGTGGGCGATGGTGCCCAGGTTGCGGTCAAGCTCCTCCTGGGTCATGCCGATGCCGTTGTCGCTCACGGTGATGGTGCGAGCGTCCCTGTCGAAGGAGAGGCGAATGGCAAGCGAGGCCTGGTCGACCTTGAGGTCGGGGTCGGTCAGACTCGCGAAGCTCAGCTTGTCGATTGCGTCCGACGCGTTGGAGATGAGCTCGCGCAGGAAGATTTCCCTGTTGGTGTAGATCGAGTTGATCATGAGGTCGAGGAGCTTCTTGCTCTCCGTCTTGAACTGCTTCATCGCTCTGGGACTCCCTCTCTCGTAGCCGGCACGACAAACGCCCGCGGAGCGCGAGGGCCGCAGGCGTCATCTTGAATGACAGCTATCGTTCTACCCGAGAAGGACAGACCTATTCGCCTGGCAGGAGAAAACCTCATGCGCTGACGCTTAGATATGGTGCGGGTCACCCTCTGAGACGCAGCGGACCAACCGCCCACGCACGTAGGGCCGGCCATCCGACCCCACGTCCCGCCAGATTCCGGATCCCATGCAAGAGGAGCGAACGGCCCCATTGCCGCCCGCCCCTCATCCTCTTTGGTTCTTGGTTCTGGGAGCCCTTAAACTCCTTGAAGGCCGCCTTCATAGAAGGGGCAGGTAGGTCAGTAGACAAACAGTCAGACGCCAAAAGCACGTAAAACCAACAGCCCCAACACTCAGCGCCTCACCGGGTGGCGCTCCAGCTCCTGCACGCCGACACCTTGCCTGCCGTCTGTCTGCCTTCGCCTGACTCTGTGGCGCCTGTGCCACTCACGGGGCCTCTGTCTCTATGGCCCACTACATGAGACGGGACGCGATGCCGGACGCGGGACGCTCGCACGCTATATCTTCGCTGTTCACTGGCACCACCTCCTAGGTCGGCCGCTTCGCTCTCACGGCCCCTTCTCCTACCTGCATCCTACCCGGGATTGGCAAGCCCATACAGACGAGACGGTCGCTCCCTCGAGCGGTCGAAAAGGAACTGCGAGCGCAGGCATGCGTGCGACGTGCATGGCATTCGCGACTACATGCATGGCGGCGCGCGCATGAAGCCGATCAGATGAAGCAGGAGCAGGCCTCACCACAGCGAGTGAACCGTGCTGATTGAGGAGGTCCTCATCCGCCAGGTGACGGCACAGGGGAAGACATGTGACAGCCAGATGGAAAGCCTTAGGTAGGACCACTTAGTTGCAGTGCGAATCCTCGACCCTCGCATGGTGAGCCTCCGGAGCAGAAATCTCGAATGGAAACGTACCCGCCCTGTTGAACGCCGCGATGAACATGCGGATGGCGTTTGAGGGCGTCGTTCCGATCTGCTCCGTAGCTTCGAAGAACCTGTCCTTCTCGGCGGGGAGGACCTTTGCGACGACAGGCGTCATCTTGTCCTTCACGGCGTTCCCTTCGTGCTGCACTCTGCTGTGTTGGTATTACTTTGTAAGACTACGTTATACCCTGAGGACATGGTAGCAGAACAAGGGGCCCATAAGGTCGGAGGACTGCAGAAAGTCGTGTGTGATGGTCCCGATGCGCAAGGCTGCCGGGCAGGTGGCCGGCAGCCCTCCTAGACGAGGGCGTCTTCGGGTAGCCTTACCTGACGGTACGTAATCCCGCAGCGGTCGAAGACCGACTTCGAGACGCGGTTGCCCTCGGTTCCGTCGTACTTGTCATCCAGGTAGATGACCTCACCCACACCGGCCTGCACCAGCGTCTTGGCACATTCCTGGCAGGGGAACAGGGTGACGTAGACCTTCGCCCCCTGCATGTCCTTGAGCGAGCCCCGATAGTTGAGGATGGCGTTGGCCTCGGCATGGATCACATAGTTGTGCTTATCGAACAGGGGGTCCTCGGACGTGCCCCAGGGGAACTCATCGTCATCGAGCCCTGAGGGCGTGCCGTTGTAGCCGACCGACAGAATTCGGTCGTTGGTGTCAGCGATACAGGCCCCCACCTGCGTCTTGGGGTCCTTGCTCCTAAGGCTTGCCGCGATGGCGACGCGCATGAAGAACTCGTCCCACGAGATGACGTCTGACCTTTTGCCGGGCATGGCGAACTCCTTGGCTGACAGGGTGACGACCGGCAGTGCCACACCGTCGGGCGCCCCACACGAACGTCCCCCATGATAGCCAAATGATTGCAGGGACTCATATCCTCAGGCGGCACAAAGCGTCCGGATGCGCGCGTGCACGGGCGTACGGATGCACGGCAAAGACAGTTGCGCTAGGCTGGGAGCTTGTCCGCTGACGCCGGCACCCAGGGAGAGGGCACGCCACATGAGGCCAATCATCGCAGTCACGGCTCGCTTCGAGGCGAAGCTCGAGGGGCTCTGCATCCAGCACAACTACTATGAGGCCCTGACGACCTGCGGTAGCCTGCCGATCATGCTCCCCCTGACGGACGATGCGGACGAGATAGCGCGACTGCTCGACGGGGTGGACGGCGTCCTGTTGCCTGGCGGGCTCGACATCGACGCGCACTGCTACGGGGAGGAGCCCCGCCCCACGACCGAGAGCCCCTACCTCCCTCTCGACCGCCACCAGATGGCGCTCGTGCCACAGGTCCTCGCTCGAGACCTGCCGATGCTGGGCATCTGTCGTGGCATGCAGGCCATCAACGTCGCCCTGGGCGGAACGCTCTGGCAGGACCTCTGCTCGCAGCGTGCGCACACGCACGACCACCGCATCGAGAAGGACACGGACAGGCCGGCCCACACTGTCGACGTCGTTTCGGGCACACCTCTTGCCGAGCTTCTGAACACGGACGAGATGGGCGTGAACAGCATCCACCACCAGGCCGTACGTAAGCTCGGCAGGGGTCTCGAGCCCATGGCGTACTCGGATGACGGACTGGTCGAGGCCGTCTGGATGCCCAAGCGCCGCTTCGTGCGTGCGGTGCAGTGGCACCCCGAGCAGATGTGGCACGCCGACCAGAGGCAGCGCGCCATCATCCAGCAGTTCGTCGACGCATGCCGGGGGTAGTCCCCCGGCATAGTGCGGGTCAACGGGCCCGGGATGACCGCTGATTCAAATCCCTGGGCCTAAGCCCTTTTTGAAAACAGGTCATGCCTACGAGGCATAGCCCAAGCGCAAGAACGGGCTACTCTCGTGAGCGAGAGGCTACGGAAGCAGAGAAGTGCCTTCAGCATACGGTTATGCTGCCTTTTGCAGTGGAGTGCGACAGCGTGCCGCATGCCCCTTCCCTACTGCCGATAGTAGCTCAGGAAGTCCGCGAGGTTGGACATGGCTCCGCGCAGCGTCTCAAGGCGTGGCAGATAGACGATGCGGAAGTAGCCCGGCGTCTGCCAGTTGAAGCCCTTCCCGTGGACGACGAGCACGTGCTTCTGACGCAAGAGGTCAAGGGCCATGCGCTCGTCGTCCTGGATGCTGAACTTGGCGGGATCGAGCCGCGGGAAGATGTAGAACGCCGCGTCGGGCTTCACCACGCTCACGCCGTCGATCTCCTTGAGCGCACTGTAGACGAACTCGCGCTGCTCGAAGACGCGACCGCCGGGAACGATGTAGTCCTTGACGGACTGGTGCCCGCCCAGGGCGGTCTGGACGATGGACTGCGCCGGCACGTTCGAGCACAGGCGCATGTTGGAGAGCATGTTGATGCCCACCATGAGGTCACGGCCCAGGTCCTTGTTGCCCGATATCGACATCCAGCCAATGCGGTAGCCCGCGATCATGTGAGACTTGGAGAGCCCGTTGAACGTGATGCAGAACAGGTCCGGCGCCAGGCTCGCGATGGAGACGTGCTCCTTGCCATCCATGACCAGGCGGTCGTAGATCTCGTCCGAAAGGACTATGAGCTGATGCTCGCGGGCGATCCCGACGATCTCCTGCAGGACCTCGCGTGGGTACAGGACGCCCGTGGGGTTGTTGGGATTGATGATGACGATGGCCTTGGTGCGATCCGTGATCTTGGAGCGGATGTCGGCCATGTCGGGAAACCAATGGGCCTGCTCGTCACAGAGGTAGTGGACGGCGGTACCGCCGGCCAGCGAGGCACATGCGGTCCATAGCGGGTAGTCGGGACTGGGGATCAGGATCTCGTCGCCGACGTCGAGAAGGGCGTTCATCGTGAGCTGGATGAGCTCCGACACGCCATTGCCCGTGTAGATGTCATCCATCTGCACGTTTGGGATGCCCTTGATCTGATCGTACTGCATGATGGCCTTGCGCGCGGAGAACAGGCCGCGGCTGGCGGAGTAGCCCTCGCATTCGGTCAGCTGGCGGCGCATGTCGGACACGACCTCGTCCGGCGTGCGGAACCCAAATGGGGCGGGGTTGCCGATGTTGAGCTTGAGGACGTGGACGCCCTCGTCCTCCATACGGTTGGCCTCGTCGACGACGGGGCCGCGTACATCGTACAGGACGTTGTCGAGCTTGGAGGACTTCTTGAACTCCCTCATGCGAGCACCCTTCGTCTGAGTTGCCCCGTGCGTGCTGGGCCTGGCCTTCGCGCCGAGACTGGACTTTGTATCGGCGCCAATCGTGGCGGTACTGCCATTCGGCGCACTGTCACCGACGTCGCTCGACACACCGACGGCAACCGATGCACCAGGGGCACCTGATGCGCCGATCGCCGCCGAGGCCTCCCCCAGAAGCCATTCCTCGCTTACGCCAAGGGCCTGAGCGAGAAACGCGAGGGTCTCCGCCCGCGGCGTGGTCTTCCCACTCACGTACTGGCTGAGCTGCGACTTTCCCAGCTTCTTGCCTTGGTCCTGCGCCAGGTGGACGAGATCGACCTGCTTGAGGCCACGCTCCCCCATCCTTTGCGCAAGGCGCTCCGAGAATGTCTGTTGCGGCATACCCATGCCTCCTAGTTCAAAGTTCAATTTTATTCAATCACCTAAAGTTCAATGCTCCTTAAGTTCAATTTATGAGAACGAGGGTAGCACGGATGTCGAGAAGTTCAAACAGAAAGTTCAGTTACTGACCGTGAAGCGACCAACTCCACGCCCGGCACATACTTCCCTGACGTATCCGTGGCGGCATATGCGCCCGTGAGCTGGAAGACCGCACAATGGGCACAAGGAGGCCAGGGGATCTTGTGGCTCTGATAGATTGTGCGCAACCTATATTGGACACAGTCAACGCAGTGGGCGCCTACCCTGGCAAAGTCCGCTCGTCTTGACAGAACTACCTGTCCCAACATAACAAAGGAAAGGAACCACCGTGGAGAAGAAGAACGTCCTTATCGTCTGCGGGACCCTGCGCAAGAACGGCTACAATCTGCAGCTGGCCAACGTCATCAAGCAGCTCATCGGCAAGCAGGCTGACGTCAGCTACCTTGATTACTCCGAGCTGCCGCCCATGAACCAGGACCTGGAGAGTCCCGAGCCTGCATCCGTTGCCGCCGTACGCGGCGCCGTCCGGGCCGCCGACGGCATCTGGTTCGTCACCCCGCAGTACAACGCATCGTTTCCTGGGCACATCAAGAACCTGATCGACTGGCTGAGCCGCCCTCTGCCCGGCCAGGGTCGCGGCTCCGTCGTGATTACCGGTCGCAAGGTCACTGTCTCGGGTGCTGGCGGACGTACGGCAACCACGGAGATGCGCAGGGAGTTGGGTTCACTGCTAGCCTTCGTGGGTGCCGACGTCATGAGCGAACCCGAGACCGGCATCGCGCTATCCGGCGGGTCCTGGCAGACCGGCAAGCTCAAGCTCTCGGACGATGACAGGTCAGCGCTCTCCGCCCAGGTCGACGCCTTCCTGGAGTTCATCGCATAGGCAAGGCGCCTGCATAGCGGAGCGCACGGCCAGTGGGCGGGGAGCGTGACCAAACAGGACAACTGACATCTGGCGGACAAGGACGTGCGGGTCGTCAGCGGGAAACTGGCCCATACAGACGGAAAAGTAACAAAAGCCCCTGAGGGACTTTTGTTACTTCCATATATTCGTGCAGGTAAATACCCATAAATTACCGAAAGTGCCAAAAGTCCCTCAAGGGCTTTTGGCACTTTCGGACCTAGAGTCCGTTACCAGAGTTCGACGCCTGCCAACCTGGTCAGCGTAAACCACTTTCGGACAGCCCTACCCAAAGGCCACCGACCAACATCTCGCAGCAGCAGCAAAAAGATCGGGACGAGGGCAAGGCCCTCCGTCACGCGCATGACTACTGCAGGTCATAGAGGTAGACGCGGGCAGTGCTGCAGTTGTAGTCGATGACCAGCTGACGGGCGTCGTCGTTGAAGGTCAGGCCTTCCGCCTCTCCGTCCTCCTCGATGTCGCCCAGCGTCAGCTCAAGCGTGGCAGTCGCGCTGCGCCCGCCATCCGCCAGCTCCACACGGTAGACGTGGTCGGGCTCTCCCACACTTGCCGACCCATTGTCAGCCGAAAGGTAGAGAGCCCCGTCGCGGCAGGTGACGCCTTGCACCGCCCGCGGGGCGCCAACCAGTCGCACCTTGCGTCGAAAGTCGCCGAACGCGAGGTCGTACTCGTAAAGGTACTGGCTGCTGATGCCATCCTCCCACGAGCAGAGCCAAAGTGACCCCGTGGCGGGGTCGACCGCGACGCCCGAGCACTCCGTCTGGCCGGATGCGGCACTCACCTGGATGTCTCGCTGCAGCGTCAGTGTGTTGGCATCATAGACCGCTACGGAGAGGTCGGATGCCATGCCATTCTCGAAGTGCTGCGCCGCCGCATAGAGCAGGCCGTCGTAGACGTCGATGTCCCCCAGGTGGTTGGCGGTGCCGCCCACATCCGCAAGAGCATCGTCGCGCTGGTCGATCTGGTCCCAGTCCGTATCGTAGCGCAGGATGGTATTGTTGTTCGTCACCCAGTACGAGCCGTTCGCATACGCGACGCCCTGATGACCGCCCACCTCGTGCATGCCTGCGTACACATAGCCCCGCGTGGGCGTCTCGCGTGCAGGCGAGACGCCACGGACGGACGTGCGGCCCAGCAACGCCAGGGCGAGAAGCGCCCCTGCCACCAGGACCGCGAGCATCTCCACCGCAACGGCGCCACCACCCTTGCTGGCGGCCGTCTGCCATGAGGGCCGCGCGCCCCTTGCCTGACGCTCTCCCCTCGGCCCCTTCCGCTCCGCCTGCCACGAATGTCTCCCACACCACATGGATACGTCACCCCACCAGTGCAAGCGACTTCAGCAGCCACAGCCAGAGCGTCAGCGTCGCGGCGCAGCCAAAGGTGGTCATCATCACCACGGTCGAGGTCAGCGTGCCCTCGTGTCCCATGTTCTTGGCCATGACGAAGCAGCTCACGGTCGAGGCGGAGCCCAGCATCACCAGAAGCGCCACCAGCTGCTGGTCTCGGAAGCCCGCCCACACGGCCAGGGGCATGAAGGCGGCCACCAGCAGCACCAGCTTGATGACGGAGGCGGCGAGCGCGGCTGGGACGTCGCCCTTGGCCCTCTCGGGACAAAACGACGCTCCCATGGCCATGAGCCCCAGCGGCGTCGCCAGGACGCCCACGTTGTGGACGGTGCTAAAGAGCAGCTCAGGGCAGGGCAGGCGCAGGAGCGACCAGGCGAACCCTGCAACGATGCCCAGTATGATGGGGTTGGTGACGATGCCGTGCCCCGCACGGCGCAGGAGCGGCACCGCCCCCGGCCGCCCGCCCCTCTCGCCGGGTGCCGTGAGCGTCAGCACCACCACGGCAACGACGTTGTACAACGGAACGCTGCCCAAGATCATGAGCGATGCCATGCCCGCGTCACCCGTGCCGTATATGTTCTGGATGAAGGCGAGGCCCAGGATGGCCGCCGAGCTTCGGTAACTCACCTGGACGAACTCGCCACGCCGTGCCGCGTCGCGCACGAAGACGAGCGACGCCGCCGCGATCAGCACGATGCTCACGAGCGTCGTGGCAAGGCAAAACAGCACGAAGCGACCGTCCCACGCGCTGGCAAAGTCCTGGCCGGCCAGGTCCATGAACAGCAGCGTCGGCAGGGCGACCCTGAACACGAATGCGTTGAGGTAGTCGGTGAACGGCTCGTCCATGACGCCCGCACGACGCAGGAGCGTGCCAAGCAGCATGGTCAGGAATATGGGCAACGTCGCATTGACGCTGAAGATGAAATCGCTCACGGAGGACTTCCCGGATGGTCGAGGGATTGCGGACGGGACGCGGCCGAGAGGGACGCCCCTCCGCCATTGTGACAGGCGTCCCCGTGCGAGGCGTCATCGCGCACGACGAATTAACCCAATCGCATGCTTGCGGCCTTTACACATGGCTGGCACCCGCGCGAGCGCCAGCCATGTGGATTGGGCGGGCGCGCGGGTGCCAGATACGCCCGTGCGACTGCCCATCCGCACGACTGGTCGTCAGCACAGCCTGCCCAGCGCTGCAAGGCATCGCGTATTGCTACCATGTCTGACGTGAGACCAACCACTGCGGCGCCTTGGGCGGCGCCCACGCATCGGAGAAGGATGTCCTATGGCAGAAAGGCTCAACGTCGCGCTCCTCTTTGGGGGGACCTCGAGCGAGCACGACATCTCGCTTCGCTCCGCCGCCAACGTGATCGACCTCCTCTCGGAACGCGTCGACCTGACGCTCGTCGGTATCACGAGGGGTGGCAGCTGGCTGCTCTATGGGGGTGACGCCGCCGCCATCGCGGACGACTCCTGGCAGGGTCATGACGTCACGCCGGTCTGCGCCGTGCCCGGCGATGGGGGTGGGCTTTTCGCAATCGAGGGTGGGTCGCCCGTCCGGCTGCCCATCGACGTGGTCTTCCCCGTACTCCACGGACAGGGCGGGGAAGACGGCGTGACGCAGGGGCTCCTGGAGTCGTGCCGGCTACCCTACGTGGGCTGTGGCGTGCTCAGCTCGGCCCTCTGCACGGACAAGGACGCCGCCCACCGCATAGTCGCTGCTGCAGGCATCCGCTCACCTCGCTGCGAGGTCGTGCACCCCGGCGACGGGGCCGCGCGCATCGCCGAGGTCGCAGCCGCCTGCGGCTACCCCCTCTTCGTGAAGCCGGCCCGCGGGGGATCCAGCTACGGCGTCAGCAAGGTCGAGGGTCCCGAGCAGCTGGACGAGGCCCTCAGGCTTGCCTTCGGCTATGACGAGAAGGTCGCCGTCGAGGAGGCCATCGTGGGCACCGAGGTGGGCTGTGCCATCATGGGCGATGCCGCGGGCGAGCTCGCGATGGGGCTGGTGGACGAGACGGTCGTCTCGGATGGAGGCTTCTTCCATATCCACCAGGACCACAGCGAGGGTGCGGACGCATCGACGAGAAACTCCTCGACTCGCTGTCCCGCGCTCCTCCCGCCCGAGGTCATGGAGCGCGTGCGCGAGACGGGAACGGCCGTCTGGCGCGCGCTGGGCTGCTCGGGGCTCGCTCGCGTCGACCTCTTCGTGACCGAGAGGGGCGAGGTGGTCTTCAACGAGGTCAACACCATGCCCGGCCTTACCAGCTACTCGCGCTTCCCGGCCATGATGGCCGCAGCGGGTGCCGACATGGGGGAGGTCCTGGAGCGCCTCGTCCGCAGCGCCGCACGGACGGGCGCCCGCTAGAGCGTCTGCTCCGTGCGGCCGATGATGTCATCCTGGGTCGCACGGGACAGCACGTTGAAGAAGGCCGAATAGCCTGCCACGCGCACGATGAGGTCCTTGTGCGCCTCGGGATGCCTCTGTGCGTCGATCAAGGTATCCCGACTCACGACGTTGTACTGGACGTGGTAGCCATGCAGGCGGTTGAAGAAGGTCTGCAGCATCAGCTCGAGCTTTTGCCTGTTCTCCTCGCGGGAGAGCATGGTGGGGGTCAGCTTCTGGTTGAGCAGCACGCCACCCGTGATCTTCTCGGTCGGAAGCTTGGAGACGGACTTGAAGACGGCCGTGGGCCCCTGCTTGTCGCAGTTGTGCGCCGGGCTGCAGCCCTCGGCTAGCGGCTCGCGGGCATGGCGCCCGTCCGGCGTGGCCATGGTTCCCATGCCCTGCCCCACGTTCGCGCTGATGGAACTGGTCCCGGCATAGCGGATGCCCCCTATGGGGCCACGGCCGAAGCGGGTGCTGGGGTACTTTGCGACCTCCTCGATATAGGGCTCGTACGACTCGACTGCCAGGTCGTCGACATAGTCGATGTCGTTGCCGTACTTGGGGGCCTCGTCGATGAGCAGCCGCTGGACACGCTGGCCCTCGGGACTCTGAAAGTCGCCGAGGAGGGCGTCCCACAGCTGCTGGCGACCGATCTTCTCCTCCTCGAAGACGAGCTTCTTGATTGCCGCCAGGGAGTCGGCCATGTTGGCGATGCCCACCTGCAGTCCGCTGATGAAGTCGTAGACGGCGCCGCCCTCCTTGATGGTCTTGCCGCGCGCGATGCAGTCGTCCGTGAGCGCGGAGCAGAGCACGTCGGGCACGTCACGCTCCGAGGCCTTGTCGATGGCGTTCTCCACGATCACGGAGTAGCGGCACATCTCGCGGATGGTCTTGTCCCAGGCCTCGGCGAGCTCCTCGTAGCTCTCCATCTCGGTGAAGTGGCCGTAGTCCTTGGTGAAGCGCTTGCCACTCGTGAGGTCGACCCCCCCGTTCATGGTACAGAGCAGCAGGCGCGGGAAGTTGAGGTAGCTCATGCCGGTGCAGCGGTAGCCCCACTTGCCCGGCACGGCGCACTCCACGCAGCCGATGGCCGAGTAGTCGTAGGCGTCCTCCTCAGACACGCCCCAGCTGATGAAGGAGGGGATGATGACCTCGTCGTTGTTGAGGGCGGGCATGCCAAAGCCAAGCCGCATGACCTCGACGCACTCGTCCAGGAAGCGCCTGTCGATGTTGGCGTGGTAGCGCACGGTGAGGTTGGGTTGGGTGAGGCGGGTCTGTGCCACGGAGCGCAGCACCAGGAAGGAGAGCTCGTTGACGGCATCGCGCCCATCCGTGGTCTGGCCGCCGATGGTGACGTTCTGGTACATGGGCGAGCCAGCCGAGGAGAGCGTGTGTGCCTGGCTGCGGATCTTCTGCACGGTGAGGGTCTTGATCCAGAGGTTGCAGAGAAGCTCGAGCGCCTCGTCCTCGCTTATCCTGCCGCCGTCGAGGTCCGCCTTGTAGTAGGGGTACAGGTACTGGTCGAAGCGGCCGAAGGAGAGCGAGTGGCCGTTTGACTCGATCTGCAGGAGCACCTGGGAGAACCAGACGGCCTGCATGGCCTCGCGGAAGGAGGAGGCGGGCTCGTAGGGCACCTTGGCACAGATGGCGCCCATGCGCTCGAGCTCGGCCCTGCGCGCGGAATCGGACTCGCGGGACGCAAGGTCGACGGCAAGGGCAGAGTAGCGCAGGGAGAAGCGGCGGACCGCGTCGATCACGACGAGCACGGCCTTGTAGAAGGCGTACTTGTCGACGGAGTCGGGATCCGTGAGGTCGAGAGCGGCCTTGGCGCTGCGGGCGCGCTCCTCGTAGCCGCGCAGGCCCTCGCGCAGCATGCGCGCATGGTTGATGGCGAGGTGCGCGTCGCCGGCGTTGAGCTTGCCCTCCATGCCGAAGAGACCCGTCTCCATGAAGACGGAGACCTCGTCGGGGAGAAGCGCCATGCCGCGGTCGCGCAGGGTGTTGTTCTCCCAGAAGGGCGCGATGCCGCGGATGCGCCGCTTGTCCTCGTCGGTGATGTAGAACACGTCGCCGTCGCGCTTCTCGAACGAGTCCAGCTCGTCGAGCACGAAGCCCAGGGTGTACTCGGGGAAGACCGGCGCGTTGCAGTTCTTGGTGGCCTGGTTGCCGGCGAGGAGGGTCTTGTCCTCGATGTAGATGCTCATGTCGTCGAGGATGTGCGCGAGGGCGAGCGCGCGACGCATGACGGGGGGCTGGTCCTGCGTCTGGCGGTAGGACTCGGTGCAGAGCACGGCGCGCTCGGCGTCGACGAACGGCCGCTCGTCGAGGACCTCCTCGCGGAAGGCCCGCATGCGTGCGGTCAATGCCCCGAAGTGCTCCTTGTTCTCCATGGTCGCTACTCCTTTTTAGATTTCGTAACGAATCCTACATACTTACGTTCGTAAGTATAGTATATCGCCGTGTCGAGATTGTCAATGAGACGTGCTTTCGCCCGCACCCATCACACAGCAGTGACATCACACCTGGTGACAGATGGTTGTCCTCCACTCGTGAGTCCCTGGAGAAAGAGCTATACTCGTAAGTAATTACTATTTCGTTCATAATTTTTCGATGTTCAATTTCGTCTGTCAACAACGGAGAGGGAAGGCATGCAGAGCGCGACCGTGTTCAACATCCAGAAGTTCAGCCTGAACGACGGGCCCGGCATACGCACCGTCGTCTTCCTCAAGGGCTGCCCCCTGCGCTGCCTCTGGTGCTCCAACCCCGAGAGCCAGCATCGGGAGCCACAGCTCGAGTGGAAGGCAAGCGCCTGCACGGGCTGCGGCACCTGCGTTGGGTTGTGTCCCCAGGCGAGCGCCATCACCACGGTCGGTAAGCGCCACGTGGACGTGCGCAAGCTGAGGGGCGACTCCCCCGAAGCGGCAGCGGCCATCGAAGCGTGCCCCGCTCGGGCCCTCTCGTGCGTGGGCGAGACCAAAACCGTCGATGAGGTCCTCGAGACCTGCCTGCAGGACAGGTTGTTCTACGAAGATTCGGGCGGGGGCGTCACGCTGTCGGGTGGCGAGGCCCTCACCTGGCCCGAGTTCGACATCGAACTGCTCTCGCGCCTCCACGGCGAGGGCGTGGACACCTGCATCGAGACCGAGGCATATGTGCCCACGGCAACCTTCGAGGCTGTCGCGGAGCACCTGGACCACCTGCTCATCGACCTCAAGCACTGGGACTCCTCCGCCCACGAGCGGGGGACCGGCGGTGGCAACGGGCTCATCCTTGCCAACCTGAGAAGGGCGTTCGACATGGGCAAGGACGTGCTCGTGCGCACGCCCGTCATCCCAGGCTTCAACGATGGCGTCGAGGACGCACGACGCATGGCACGCATCCTGCTGGACGTTGGCACGACGCGCGTGCAGCTCCTCCCCTTTCACAACTTCGGCGAAAGCAAGTATGACCTGCTGGGTTGGGAGTACCACCTACACGGGACGCAAAACCTCCACCCCGAGGACCTGGCGGAGTATGCACGGGCGTACCAGGACGAGGGGGTGGAGGCGTTCTTCTAGGCTGTGGCAGGCCATAGATGGGGTCCGCGAGGCCGTTGGGTGCTACGCCAAATCGATGGCGACCCCCAGCCTGGCGAGGCGACTGCGGTAGTCCTCGGGGATGCCCGCGTCCGTGACGAGGCGCAGGGACTTGCCATCAAGGCGCAAGGGCGACAGGCCGTGGCACCCGAACTTGTCGGACTCCGTGAGGACGACGACCTCCTCGGCGGACTCTGCCATGGCGCGCACGGCCTCCGCGCGCATCTGGTCGCCATTCGTGAAGCCGATGCCATCGGCCCAGCCATCCACCCCGACGAAGAGGCGGTTTACCAGGAACTCGCGGGCACACATGCGTACCAGGGGGCCAACCATCACCTGCGAGTCACGCTGTGCCACGCCGCCCAGAAGGACCGTCTCGACACGAGCGCTGTCACGGATGTAGCCGGCAATGAAGGCGCTGTTGGTGACGATGGTGACGCCCGATTTGACGTCGGCCAACTCCCGTGCGAGAAGGGCACAGCAGCTGCCGCTCTCGATCATTACCGTGGACCCGTCAGGCACGAGGACGGCTGCCTTGCGAGCGATCCGACGCTTCTCCTCGTAATGACGCGCCAGGCGCCCTGCCACGTCGTTGGGGTTGACGAGTAGGGCAAAGCCATGCTCGCGCTGGACGAGACCCTTGCCCTGAAGCGCGTCGAGGTCCTTTCGCATCGTGACGCTGGAGACGCCCAGCCTGTCGGCCAGCGCTGTCACCTCGATTCGTTGCTCTGCGGTCAGTATCTCGAGTATTGCTCCATCACGCTTTGACATGGCTACTCCTGCAAGGGCACGGCCAGACGCGGGGGCACATTCGCTGCACCAGCACCGTCCGTACCGTACCCTGGTTGGGGTTTCGGTTGGGGTTTCGAATACGGTTTCTCTCGCAAGTGTACCGCAAACCGCCTACCAGCTGAGCAGCTCGTAGCCGTCATCGGTAACCACGAGCTGGACCTCCCATTGGGCGGAGGGCGTCCCGTCGGCCGTACGGACGATCCAACCGTTCTCTCGATCTGTCATGATCTCAGGCCCGCCCATGTTGACCATGGGCTCGATGGTGAAGCAGAGCCCCGGCACCAGGATGGGACCCGTTCCCGCCTCGGAGACAAAGCTTACGAAGGGCTCCTCGTGGAACTCCCTGCCGATGCCATGGCCTCCGTACTCGTGCACGACCGAGAATCCCGCGTCGCTGGCGACGCGGTTCACGGCCGCGCCCACGTCGCCCATGTGGCCCCAGGGTCGCACGGCCGCAAGGCCCGCCTGCACGGACTCGCGGCACACGTCCACCAGCCGGCGCCACTCAGGGTCAACGTCGCCGATGTGGTACATGCGACTCGAGTCGCTGAAGTAGCCGCCCTTGATGGTGGACATGTCCACGTTGATGATGTCACCGTCGCACAGCACGTCCTTCTCGTTGGGAAAGCCGTGACAGACCACGTCGTTGATCGAGGTGCATACGCTGAAGGGGTAGCCCTCGAAGTTAAGGTCAGCCGAGACGGCATCGTGTGCGGCCAGGTAGTCGTTGACCCAGCCGTCGATGTCCATGGTCGAGACGCCGGCCTGGATGTGCTCGCCCACGTAGTCGAGAATCCCCCTGTTGACCTCGGCGGAGGCCTTGATGCCCTCGATGTCGGCCGCGCTCTTGTACAGCGCTCGCGGCAGGACCTCCTCGCCCCTGCTCGCAAGCAGCTCGAGGCGCTCGTCGAACGCCCCGTGGCACTTCTTGTACTTCCTGCCGCTACCACACCAGCACGCGTCGTTGCGCCCGGGATTAGTCATGCCGTCGTAGCTCACCAGTCACCTCGCCTCTCGTGGGCAGACCTGCCGCGTGGCAGGGCCCTGCACTCGCATTTGCCATAACCATGGTAGCCCCTGGCTCGCCCGTGGCAAGGTAACCCTTGGCTTACAGCATTTGGGAACAGAAGGTGGCAGAGCCTGCTGCGAGGGCGGCGAGCACAAGGGCAGGGACAGGTGACGGGACCGAGGACAGCGAGACGGGTGACGGGGATGTAGGGCGTGAGCGTGTGGCGCGGCATGCCGCGGCATGTCGTGACGTGAGCGCGAAACGTAGCCTAACGTGTGGCGTAACGTGACGCGACGTGGCATGGCATGGCGTGGACGACAGGGAAAGTTATGTGAGTCCACGTTGACTCGTTTTCACAATTCTTTCTCTGCCATCCGTATCTGGTGTGCTGATGGATGACAGGGCAGGTATTGTGACGGTGCGAAATGTTAGCGCTCACATTTTCTCTCCTGCCATCCAGACGAGAGGCGATTGACGTTACGATCGGGATGTGTGACGAACTTCTGTGAGCATATCTCACACCTCGACTCACAGAAGTTCACCTGCCATCCCACAGCGACCGTAAAGCGGACGGCAGACGAGTTTTTGTGAATCAAATAATATATTAATTCTACCAAGATACGGCCACGTAGGTATTACCATCGGGCAAGTACTTGCCCTACGCGACTGGCCCCATGGACATGCTCTTCACAGGAGTCGACTGAGGAGCGTGCCCTACACAGTGCCTTACAAGTCACTCATGGCTTCTTGTGCTTCGTAAAGATCTTCGCACACCATGTGGCAACATGCTCGGATGGCATCATCGGGCTGAAGGACATCTGGCACCATGATTGGAATAAAGCCACCCGCATGAGCTGCTCGAATGCCGTTGGGACTGTCCTCAAGAACGACAGTGTTCGACGGACTAGCGCAAAGTTCCTGTGCGGCAGCAAGGAATATGTCGGGGTGCGGCTTTGATGGGCATCCGCTATCGCCGCTTATCACGACGTCAAAGCGATCTGCCACACATCCAAACTCCAGCAAGGACGCAACTATCGTGCTGGGTGAAGACGATGCGACCGCCAGGGGGACATCCCTGTCTCCCAGGTAGTCCAGGACCTCATCCAAGCCAGGCTTCTTCGGTGCACCACGCTGGATGAACATCCTTTGCGCAATCTCGTAGTGCTCCTCAAAGGCCAAAACGGCCTGAGGGTTTTGTCCATATGCCTTGCCCACGAGCCGTGCACTGCGCTCCCGGGACACCCCAACACAGGAAAGGAGGAGATCCGGCTTTAGGCTCAGTCCATATTTGGCAAAGGCAGGTGGCCAAGATGCCGCCCAGACGACCTCGGAATCGAACATGAGACCGTCCATGTCAAAGATGACTGCTTCCAAGAGTATCCACCTCCGACTAAGGGGAGAGCTGACCGGAAATCCTCAGATGCTATCCACCACATCCAAGCCCCCTACCCCCTAAACCCTCTGCGGGCAGAAGATGTCCCGATTGGAAATCAACCCTCAGACAGGAAGGCTGTCAGAATCCACTGTCTGATATTCCGCAAGCTCCCCGGGGAAACGGGCGACGAGGTGCTCGAAGGGGCGGCCATCATCAAGATAACCGATCTGCTCTATTTCGAGCAGGGGCGATCCCTCTTCTACGTCCAGAATCTCACTCTCTTTGGAAGTCGCAACGACGGCCCGTAGCGTTTTGTGATAGCTGTCTGGCGTGACCTCATAAGACCCGGCAATCCAGGTACGAATCGTGGTCTCTGCAGCACTCAGACGCATGTCACGGAATATCTCCACTGGATAATAGAGGTACTGAAGGTCAAGCGGCTTGCCCTCATGAAGATGGGACCTAAAGATATAATACGTGAAGCTGTACTCGTGCAAGCCCAGCTCGCGCCTGATGTCCTCGGGCGGCTTCACGACCGTGAACTCGTGCACCAAGCATTCGGGATTTTGGGCAAGGTTTCTATCGATGCCATCGGACAAAGACACCGTGTTGAGGTTCTTGGCGACGGCCTTGGTGGCGGCCTTCTTGACATAGACTCCGGACCCACGCTTGCGTGACACCAGCCCACGCTTCTCGAGCTCATCCATAACCTGCTCGATGGTCGACCTGCTCACATGGTAGTGCTTCGTAAGCGCGACAACCGTCGGAAGCTGATCGTACGCCTTAAGTTCGCCACGATGAATGGAGTCCTCTATTTCCCTGACTATGTCTTTGTATTTGGCCACTAGAGAAATGTCCCATCCCCTTAAAAGGCCCCCAGACGTCCCAAAAAAGGGTCTCGGACGACCGAGACCCTCAAACTCAGCAGGAGGAAGTATATAACTCCACCAGTTCACGCCATCACACAGCAGAGGATAGCGCAAAAACTTCAGGCGGAGGAGCAGGGCTACACGCACCTCTTCACGATATCCATGAGCCTCACGACATCCGCGACGGCGGTGCTGCCAGTCACCTTGTTGATGATGGAGCTATAGATATGGGGGATGACTTTGGGCACACCGGCATCAAGGATAAGGGTCAGGATCTCCTCGAAGTTGTCGAGGGATATTCCACCCGTCGGCTCAAGGATGAACTCATTGCGCGCACAGCATTCAGCAACAGCTCGCAGCTCATCCCTGCACTTGAGTCCGCCCATAGGGAAGAACTTGAGCGAGTTTCCCCCCATCTCCTTGACCATGGCGATGGCGGTATCTGTTGGGACGAGTGCAGGCTCGGGGCAGTCCTTCGAGATCGGGCCGGTAGAGATCCTGATGAGACCCGGATGCCCCGAGGGGGCAACCATAGCGTTGATGTGGCAGTCGTCATTGCCCACATTCGCACGTGTCGCACTAACCTCACAGAACACCTGGTTGAAGTGATTCGCCTTGATGCTCTTTGCCACCTCGGCAACCATGTAGCACTGTTTGGGATTTCCGCCACCAAGGCCAACAGATAGGTTACCGTCAAGCGCCTCCATATACTTCGACATGTCATCTACGCAAGTGGCGACATCAGGGTAGTCGGCAGTGAGAACGCCCACCTCGACATGCCCTTCCGCCGCATCGTAGATTTCCCTAGCATTCCGCAGGCTACCGCCCAAGACGTTGAGACATACGCGGCCCTTGTAATAGTTGATTGCCATCCCTCTATCCTTCCATGATCTCGCGCAAGCGCTTTACGATGAGCTCCCTGTCCCCTTCGACCATGGGCCTCGGATCGAAGTCCAACTGTCCCAGGCCGAGAAACTCCGTACGTGCCCAGATGATGGGGTCACCAGAACGGAGCTGGTCGTTGAGCCCCTCCATAGAAAGGACGCTATCTGCATCCGGATCAAAGGTCACTCGGCATCTATAGATGGCGCGACCGGCTTCGTCACGAATCTTGTGGGCACGAAGGCCATCGATCCGGTTGACCTCTTCCACCATTCGGTCAACCATAGCGACATGGGCCGCGACCTCGACTTCATGATCGCGCTTGTCGTATTGGTCAAGTGCAGCCAGAAGGCCGACTATCTGTTCCTTGCCTACCTTCATGGCACGACCGATGCCCTGGTACTGTCTTTTGACATTCTGCACGATGTCCTCACGTCCCGTGACAAAGCCAGACGTAGTCGCCTCGAGGGCCTTTGCACCACTGTATGTCACGACGTCTGCGCCGAGGGCAACGTACTTGCGGAAGTCCTCCTCTGCGGCACAGTCCATCATGAACGGCAGCCCGTGCTCATGGGCGATGTCACGCATCTCCTCGATGCCCACCATGCCCTTCTGCACGCAGTGGTGACTCTTCACGTACAGGAGGGCCACGGTGTTCTGTGTGATGTTCTCTTCGATATCCTCAGGGTGCACCTCGTTGGCCTGCCCTACCTCCACAGGAATCCCTCCGCCCAGACGAATCATGGTGTCCATGGGAGCCCCGTAGTTGATAGCATGACCCTTCTGGAGCACGACCTCATTGGCAAGGCCAACGGAGTCGGGGAGCCTCATCATGTCGGCGTACCTGCCCCTAGTCACCAACGCAGCCACGGTCAGCGCAATCGCAGCGGAGGCACATGACGTGGGGCAGCTGGCTTCCGCACCCGTATGTTCGGAGATGAGCTCACCTGCCCTGGTCATAAGATCGTCGACAACCACGTAGGACTGGCCGGCCTCCTTGGCGGCTTCGGCAACCTTGTCGCTGAACGTCGAGACCCCTAGCACGGTGACACGCCCAGAGGCGTTAACCACACGCTTTAGCCCAATTCTTTGATAGATACCCATAAGAAGACGCCCCTCTTTGAGAGGGGGCTGGCACCGCCAATCAAAGCAACGAGATGCCAGCCCGTATTACCTTACGAAATCCGGAGCTACAGAATGCCAAGGAAAGCGCAGATAACGGAGACGACAATGACTGCGAGAAGGATCCTGTTGTAACGGGGGCCCTTCTTCTGCATGTAGAAGTAGATACCGAACACGGCAACGAGCGGCAGGACGTTGGGAACCACGGCATCGAGGATCGATTGAATATCGAGCGTGTTGCCGGCGGCCATAGTGAAGGAAAGCGGGGTTGTGATGGAAATGTAGGAGCTGGAGAGTGCCCCCATCATGATAAGACCCAAGACGTTGGCAGCAAAGATGATGGACTTCATCATGCCCGACTGGAGGATACCCGTGATGGATTGACGGCCCAACCTGTATCCATAGTGCGTAATGAGATACTGAATCAGCATGGTGATGCCAGGCCAGAGTATCAGGGGCATGATGCCGCCAAAAGCACTTCCCTGGGTGGCAAATGGAATGAAGATGCCAAAGATGACAGGCATGACAACCGCCCAGACAATGCCATCCCCCATGCCGGCGATGGGACCCATGAGGCCCGTTTTGATCGACGTGATCGCCTCTCCGGGAATCTTTCCCTCGAGAGCCTTCTCCTCTTCCATCGCGAGGGATATGCCTTGGATGACGCCGCCGAGCGTACCCTCGGTGTTGAAGAAGGCGAGGTGACGAGTAAGCGCCTCGGACAGGTCATCCTTGTTGGGGTAGAGCTTCTGGAGAGACGGGGCCATGGCAGCACAGTAGACAAGGGACTGGAGGCGCTCGTACGAGTTGGACTCCTCGCATCCAAAGTAGTAGAGCCAGAAAGACTTGGTCACGTCGGCCTTACTGAGGACACGCCTCTTCTCCCCTCTCGCGTCACCCTTGGACGCGAAGATGCTAGCCCCAGCAGCCTCTGGGAACATGATCATCCGAAGGACAACAGCAATGATAAGGCCGAATATCGCCATGCCCATAACGGGGATGTCAAGGTAGGCAACGGCAAAGTAGCCAAGGAAGAAGAATGGAATGAGCTCCCTCTTGCCAATGACCATGATCGTCAGAGCAAAGCCAAGGGCGGGGAGTATGCCACCCATGACCTCGAAGGAGTGGAGAAGAACGTCCGGGAGCGCTGCGATGAGGGCCTGAGCCCAATCAGCCCCAAAGTAGTCGATGACAGCAACGATCGGGAAGCGAATGGCAAATCCGACAAGCGCAGGAAACAGAAACGCGCAGCGCATGATTCCCGCAACGTTTGCCTCCTCGGCATACTTGTCTGCCAAATGCACCCAAAAGGCATTGGTGGTACGACGAAGCTGATCTACGAAAACGCCAATGACGCCAAAGGGAACGGCGAGAGCGACGGCAAGCTCGGGGGACATGCCCGCCATGACGCCGAGGGGGATCGCGATAGTCCCAGCAAGGGCGGGATCGTTCGGGACATTGCCACCGGGAGTCGAGGTCACGCCAAGATAGACAAGCTGAAGCGCAGCGCCGATCTGCATCGAGAGCGCCATGTTGCCCGTGATGATGCCCACGAAGACAGCGATGGTGGTCGGCTGCAAAAGAGCGCTGGAGATCGTATAGCCGAAGCGCAGGCGTGCGATCCAATAGTACAGACCCATGCAAATTGCGATGCCCAAAGTACCCATAGATACCTCCTGTTGTTTGGGCGAACGAGAGTCATCTGGTCTTTAGCTGCGGTACTTCCTTATGATGTTCCTGAAATTCTGAGGGACATCTTCGGGGATAGTTTGAAAAACTATATCAACGCCTTTGTTTGACAGGCCCTCCAGATCGTCTGCGTCCCTATCGTCCAGCGTGATGTTCTGGAAGATGACCCTCCTCGACGGCCCACCGCCAAGGCCGCCGATCTGTACGGAATCGATGGCCACTCCGTGGTCATAGACCCTCTTGAGAGTCTCTACGCTCGGGAGCAGCAGAAGCACGTTGCCATCGCCATAGGCATCTCTCCTGTACTGCTCCACGGCATCTGCCTCAGTAAGGCACAGCACCTCGATGCCTGCAGGCGCGGACATGAGGTAGATACTCCTCATGAACTCATCGTTCGCAAGCTGGTCGCTTACCACGACGATCTTATTCGCACGTACCTGGTTGACCCACTTGGTCATCACCTGCCCATGGATGAGACGGGAGTCGACGCGTGTAAGGACGATCCTTCCCATTTCTTACCTCCCCTCTTGTTCGGTCATGTTGTCTCTAATGGCTGAAAGCAGGTCCACGCAGGCACTCTGACCTGCGGAGAGCACTGCGTCAGAATCCAGCGTTCCGTCACCCTGCAGCTCAACGCACGCCTCGAGCAGCATGGGCGCATTAAGTCCCGTGAAGACCTTCATCCCAGTCTGATTCCCAATTACAGCCGCCACGTTAGAGGGAGTCCCACCCATCAGATCAACTATGATGAGCGAGTCCAAAGAGATGGAGCTCACGTATGCCTGGACCTTGTCCATGTACTCGGAAAGCGTATCGGTAGGAAGCAGCGGAATCTCATGGACGTAACTCATCGGTCCAAGAATCATCTGGATGCCTTCAACGAGGGACATTCCCCAACCCCCATGGGTGAGAAGAAGGATTTTTGTCGGGCGTTCTCTTTCCATGTAGGTCTCCCGCCTTCGAAGACTTTTATCTGGTGCCTCTTTATTGCTCTCACCAGTGCAAGGTAGTTACTTTTGTAACGCATGTAAAAGTGTACCGATATTATTTTCATTGAAGACTAATCTAATATTGTTATTTAATTTGTTTAAAACTAAGTGTTAAATAACTATTTTTTAATAGATAAATTAAATTGATGTTTAAATTTATATTGAATTAATAATAGCTATCGATATCGGTAGACGGTAGAATCTATTAGTTTAACGGTATGCATTGAAAGTAAATCGATTTATTTTATGCTGAAACTATATCAGAGGGTCCCAGAGATACGGGCGGCAACTGGCCTTCCTACCAGTTCGCCCCCAGACGGGCGAAAGGTCGTCCTCGGACTCGAGACGATCTGTCGCCTAGGCAGAGACCTGTGCTAGTCCTCTCCCCTCCACCACAGTTATCAACAGTGGGGCCAGCGCCTCCAGATGCGCATGCTGCGCGAGGTCTAGTGGGGTCTGACGGGTAGTCCCAGGGCCTACGAGACGAAGAGCCCCCTGACCACGAGCGCAGCCAGCACGAGGCCCACCACAAGCGCCACGAACCCCACGACCACCAGGATGACGGGACGCACGACCTTTGCCTTGACGTTGAAGCGCTTGCCATCGTGGTACCACAGCCATGCGAGGTGCCCAAGGTCGGCCACTGCCAAGACGTCACAGACCAGCGACGCGATGAGGGCGATGAACGCCGGAGAGAGGATTATGGCGCTCGCGACCTCGAACAGCACGAAAACCAGCCCCACCGCAAAGATGAGTGGCCAGAACAGCAGAACGAAGAAGACGGCGCCCATGGTCGCAACCTCCCGTTGTCAGGTTTCTCGGATCGTCAGGTCTCTCGGCCTTGTCCTCGACACTATACCGTAGGCCAAGGTAGTGCGGTCAACCATGCGACATCCGCTATCATTCAGCTTGTCCCAGAAGTCATCCACGAGATGAACGAGGAGGTCCACCCATGGACATCATTCGCTACGCCCTCATCGCGGCGGTGGTGATCGTCGTGCTTGTCATCATCGCCTCGGGTTACGTCAAGGCACCACCTGACCAGGCCTACATCATCTCCGGCGGTGGCAAGCGCCCACGCTACCTCATCGGCAAGTCGGGCATCCGCATCCCCTTCCTGCAGCGCGTGGACCGCCTCTCGCTCAGGATGCTCTCCGTCGACGTCAAGACCACCAAGACCATCCCCACGCTGGACTACATCAACATCATGGTCGACTCCGTGGCCGTGGTGAAGATCTCCAACACCGACGAGGGCCTGGCAAAGGCGGCCGAGAACTTCCTCAACCGCGACTCCGACTACATCAACGCGATGGTGGTCAACGTCCTTGAGGGCAACCTGCGCGAGATCATCGGCGGCATGCGCCTGACCGAGATCATGAACGACCGCAAGACCTTCGCCGCCAAGGTGCAGGAAAACGCGATGACCGACATGCAGCGCATGGGCCTGGACATCGTCTCGTTCAACATACAGAACATCGATGACGACGGCATCGGCGTCATCGAGAACCTGGGCATCGCCAACACGGTCGCCATCCAGCAGAACGCCCAGATCTCCAAGGCCAACGCCGAGAAGGAGATCGCCGTCGCGCAGGCGGAGGCCAACAAGATCGCCAACGACGCCCGCATCGCATCAGAGACCGCCATCGCCGAGCAGAACAACGCCCTCGCCCTGAAGCAAGCCTCGCTCAAGACCGAGGCTGACACCGCAGCCGCCAAGGCGGACGCCGCCAAGGGCATCGAGGCCCAGAGGCAGCAGAAGGCCATCAACACCGAGCAGGTCAACGCCGAGATCGCCAGGGCGGATCGCGAGGCCGAGCTCAAGTCGAAGGAGGTCTCCGTCAGGGAGCAGGAGCTTGACGCCACGGTCAGGAAGCAGGCGGATGCCGACCGCTATGCCGTCGAGCAGCGTGCCCAGGCAGACCTTGCCCAGCGCCAGCGCCAGGCGGAGGCCGAGCTCTATACCGCCCAGAAGAAGGCGGAGCAGATCAAGGCACAGGCTGTGGCGGATGCAGAGGCAACCCGCGTGCGTGGCCAGGGCGAGGCGGATGCAGTGCGTGCCAGGGGCGAGGCAGAGGCAGAGGCGGCAAAGGTCAAGGGCCTGGCCGAGGCTGAGGCGGCGAAGGCCAAGGGCCTGGCCGAGGCCGAGGCCATGGACAAGAAGGCCGAGGCCCTGCGCAAGTACGGCCAGGCGGCCCTGGCTCAGCAGATCATCGGCGTCCTGCCCGACATCATCGCCGCGGCGTCGAAGCCCATCGAGGGGATCGACGCCATCAACATCTACTCGACCGTAGGTGGCGCGGACGGCGAGGGCTCGCCGGCGGCAGGCGTGACCTCCATGGCACCCCAGTCCATCAAGGCGGCGTTCGACATGGTCAAGAGCGTGACCGGCGTCGACCTGGCCGACGTCATGCGCGCCGACACCTACGACGCCAAGGTCAACCGCAACGTGAGCATCGACGGCGCCGCCCTGGGCAAGGTCGCGGACGCCCTGGACCGGCACGGCGAGCGGCCCGCAACGTCACCAGGCGCGTCAGGCGACGTACGGGATACGACGCCGATGACGCGGCAGGCGCAGGGGGTCCGCCCTGCGGACGCTCGGATCGAGAAGGGCGACTGACCGCCTTCCCAAACGGTAGCCAGGTGGCAAGCCCCGGGCAGCGCGCCTGCGAAGCTCGCGTTGCCCGGCGAAGGGGGCGGATCACAAAGGGGACGGATCACATGAGCGGTCCGTCCCCTTCTATATGCGTGACTCACGTGGTGCGTGACTTACGTGGCCACGGCCTCAAGTGCCAGTCGAGGTCTCTCGAGCGCTAGTCGAGAAGTGCCGAGCGCTCCGTAAGGTCGCTCAGGTCTGCGCCCATGTAGAGGTCCAACGGCTTGAGCGCGTCCACCGCTGCGTTACGCGCCTCCTGATAGGCCTCCGCAAGCTCCTTGTCCTGATCCGTCACCAAAAGGCCTGCGATGCCATCGATGGTAGGTACGGCATTCATGGCGGCGATGGCCTCGTCCTTGGTCGCGTTATACGTCTCGGACAACGAGTTGAACGCGCCGGCATCCCTCGATGCCGTGGCCGTCGAGATCTGACCCAGCAGATCGGCCAGGCTCGAGCACTTGTCCACGACGGCCTGGAAGGCAGAGAGGTCGGCGTCGGGAACGGTCTCTTTGGCCGTCTTGACACCATCGGCCAGATCACGTGCACACTGCTGGGCCCGTGCGACCTGGTCCGCAAGCGTCGAGGTGTCGATGGCGTTGATGTCGTTGCTGGCGTTGAGCGTGTCCACGACATCATTGGTGCTGTCCCAGAAGGACATGAGATCGGAATAGTAGCCGACAAGCGCGCGGCTTGCGGCATACGTGTCGCTCATGGCATCCACGACTGCCTTGCCCGTGTCGATCATGTCCCAACGCGCATCTATCGAGGCCTGCAGCGCATCGATCGCGTTCCTGTCGCCGCCATCCAGTGCCCACTCCCGCGACTTTGCCTCGTTAAGTGCGGACTGTGCCTTGTCCAGATAACCACCCGCAGAGGAGAACACGTCCTCGGGGTCCGACGTGCTGCTCAGGGACAGGGAGGCGTAGTCGAGGCCTGTGTAGAGGTCGATCTCCACAAGCTCGCCGTCAGCGGAGACGAGGTCGGACCCCGCCGTCCCGATGCTCAGGCGGGCGGCCTGGGCCGCCTGCCCCCTCAGGGAGAAGAACGTGGCGATGACAACCACGATGACGGCCACTGCGATGGCGATGGCCACGACCTTCTTGTTCGCCCCCCTCTTGGCAGGCTGTGGAGCCTGAGGTGCGCCGGGGGTTGCGACAGGCCGGGGAACGGGGCTTGCGGGGGCAGGCATGGCCTGCGTCCTGGCGGTGGTGGGCGCAGACGGGGATCCGGGATCTGACGGGGCTGCGGGCGCCGCTGGGGACGCGGATGCGGTAGAGGCCGGCACCCCCTCTGGGGGAACGGGGACACCCGAGGCCGTGGCGCCGGCTGGTGGCACCGGCGCGCCCGAGGTCCTTGCACCCTGCACGGGTGCCTCCGGCGCACCCGCACTTGGTGCCGCCTCCGCAGGCGGCACCGGCGCGGATGCTGCGTCAGGGCTGCCGGACAGCGCGGGTTCGGCAGGTCCGCCCACACTGGGCTGAATGGGGTCCTTCTCGTCTTCCGTCGCCATTGCATATCTCCTTAACCGAGGGCGTGAGTGGTTGTCTGCGCGTGCAGCATGGCCCATGCATGGTCTCTCAGGGCATATGCATAATCCTGATACGGCCACGGCCAGAAGCATCATGACACAAGATACGGCCTTCGCGCCATCGGAGTCTGCCGTAAACCCTTCTCATGGAGCCGACCCGGGTGAGCACACTGTCCTCGAGCCCAGACGGCACCGACGGCCTCAGGCGAGATGGAAGTGCTCGAGGCCAGTGGCGACGCCGTCACAGGAGACCGAGTCCGTGACATAGTCCGCAACAGCCTTCACCTTGGGAATCGCATTCCCCATCGCTATGCTTACATCGACCTCGGAGAACAGCGTGAGGTCGTTCTCGGAGTCCCCGAAGCCATACGTCGTGCCAACGTCGTCGCCAAGGCGCTCCGTCACGGCCTCTATGCCGGCCTTCTTTGTGTTGCAGACAAGCCCGACCTCCGAGTTGCCCATCTCCAGCCGGCTCGCGACCAGCAGCGGGCCGATCTCGGGATCAGAAACCAGGCCGTCTGCCGCGGTGGTCCGTATCACCAGCTTGTAGGCGCACCCATCCGAAATCTGCCGGACCGCCTCCGCCATCGTCTCCGGGGTCCCGAGGCGCTTGCCCAAGGCCCCGCCGCGCGCCTCAACCGCACCGTGCGCAGACTCGATCAGCACGCCGTAGCCGCCCGCCACCAGCACCTCGTCGATGCGGTCGAGAAGGTCGGGGGGGATGGGGCAATCCCTCAGGACCTCGGCGCCAAGGGTGACGTAGGCCCCCGCAAGCGCAACCATCCCGCTGAACGGCAGGGCCGCGAGGTCAGGGTGAATGCCCTCGGGGGACCTTCCGGTACACAAGAAGGCGTGGTTGCCACGGGCGACGAGGGCCCTGATCGCTTCGGCGACCCGATCGCTCGGCGTCGGCGAGAGTCCCCTCTCCCACTCTGGCATCGCATCCCGCTTGCTGGGATCCGTCCAGCCAAGCGTCCCGTCGACATCGAAGAACACCGTCGCCTTTCCTGATGATGACATGGGTCCTCTCTCTCTTCGAGTTGTCATTATGGAGGTTAGGGCATGCAACTCAAGACATGCAACTCAAGAAGCGGCCGCCGAGGTCCGCAGATGGAGATGCGGGGCCCTCGGCGGCATGTCAGTTGCTGCGCGATTCGTCGCGCCCTACTCGTTCCCCAGGAGCTTATCGAACCGTTCGCGAACCTGTGTCACGGTAAGGCCGATGATGACCTGCATCGCCTTGCCGTTCTTGGAGACTCCCATGGTGCCGATGGACTTGAAGTCCTTGTCATCCGCCACCTTCGTCTCATCCTTGACATTGACGCGAAGGCGCGTCACGCAGTTGGTGACGTCCACGATGTTGTCAGCCCCACCGAGCAGGTCGAGGATGTTGGCGGCCAGGACCGCCTTCGGGTCGCCCTCGTCAATCGCCGGACGGTCGTCCGGGTCCTCCGAGCTGACAGACTGCGCCATGCCGTGCGCCTTGCGGAACTCCTTCTTCGAGCCGAACTTGATCTCCTCGTCCTCCTCGCGACCGGGGGTCATGAAGTTGAACTTGAGGATGAGGAAGCGGAACACGAAGAAGTAGATTGCGGTGAACGCGAGGCCCACAGGGATGATCATGAGGTAGGTCAGGCCATGCGACGCGCCCAACGGGATGAAGTTGAACGATGACATCTCGATCAGGCCACCCGAGAAGACGCCAACCACTCCCACAAGGTTCATGCACGTCGAGAGCAGGGCCGCCAGCGCGGCATGGACGACGAACAGGGGAGGTGCGACAAAGAGGAAGGTGAACTCGATGGGCTCGGTCACGCCGCAGAGGACGGCGGTGATGGTGATGGGAACCAGCAGCGCAAGGAGCTTCTTGCGGTTTTCCTTCCGTGCGGTCGCGTAGAAGGCCGCCGCTATGCCGGGGACGCCGAAGACCTTCGACCAGCCAGTGGCCGTGATGGCGCCCCAGGGCGCGAGGGACTTGAGGGACTCTGTCGAGGCGGCAAGATCGGGGAGGGCCCTTGCCCAGGCCGCGTAGATGCCGCCGTTGACGGCGACGTTATCGTAGTAGAACGGCGCGTACAGCAGGTGATGGAGGCCGAACGGGATGAGCAGGCGCTCGAGGAAGACGAAGATCGTGACGCCAAGCGTCCCCGCACTCATGATGAGGCCCTGGAACACATGCATGCCGACCTGGACCTTGGGCCAGACGAGGACGGCGGCGATCGCACAGGGAATCATCACGAAGAACGCGACCATATAGACGAACGTGGAACCGGAGAACACGCCGAGCCATTCGGGAAGCTCCGTATCGAAGAACCTATTGTGCAGGGCGATGACGACGCCAGAGATGAGGAGGGCGCCGACCATGCCCATGTCGAGGGTCTTGATGCCACCGATCATGGCCAGGCCAGACGCGTTGCCGACCTCCGCGGTGAAGTCAACGCCCAGCTGCGGGCCCCATGCGCTCAGAATGGCGTTCACGAAGTAGTTGAAGGTGAGGTACGAGACGAGCACCTCCATGCAGCAGCGACCGCTCTGCTTGCGCGCGAGACCAATGGGCAGGGCAATCGCGAACAGGAGAGGAAGCTGGTTGAACACGGTCCAGCCACCCGAGAGCACCACATTCCACACGTTGTACCAAAGGGTTCCCTCTGCAGCGATCGGACCCATGATCACCTCTGTGGTGAACAGGGTTCCCAGCCCCACAACGATGCCCGCGAAGGCGAACAGCAGGACTGGGGTGAACATCGCACCGCCAAACTTCTGGATCTTCTGCATCATTGCTCTGTCCTCTCTCTGTGCAGCCTGATGCGACCCACATGACAAAGAAGTGCTCAGATAACTTGTATGAACAAGTATATCACGTATGGGCGTAGGTTGTTTAAACAAGTTTCCGCTCTTCTGAATCCTGTTCCTCTGGTCCGATTGCGTGAGAACCTGTTGTCTTCATGTAAAGCGTTCCGTGCCTCGACCCCGAGCCCCCCAGTCCGCACGAAACCTATAGAATAAGTGGAGTTTTGAGTTTGCAATCGGCTCTGGCCCCGTGTGCATGACGTGGCCCCGTCGCCATGCTTACCAAAGGGAAGCAAATTCCGATGACAAAGGCACTTTTCGAGGCAATCTACCTGGACCTGGAGAAAAAGATCAAGAACGGGGAATTCCCGTACCAGTCCTTCATACCCTCCGAGAACGATTTGGTGGCTGCCTACTCCTGCTCTAGGAACACTGTCAGGCGCGCCCTGTCCATCCTGGCAGACGAAGGCCTCGTGCAACCCATCCACGGGAAGGGCGTTCGCGTGATCTGGCGCTCGACCGACCGGGACATCATCGGATCTCTGGAAGGCCTCTACTCGTTCGAGGAGTATGCGGAGCGCAACGGCATGGCCCCGCATACCGTAGTGCGGGAGTTCGAGCAGCTCGTATGCGGCTCGGGGCTTTCCAGGTACACGGGCTTTGCAAAGGGGTCCAAGCTCTACCGCGTGGTGAGGACCCGAAGCCTTGATGGCTTCACCTGTCAGGTGGACATCAACTACTTCCTCCGCGAGAGCATCCCCGACCTCACGCCAGAGATTGCGCAGAGCTCCGTCTACAGCTACATCGAAGAGAGGCTCAACACCAAGATCCTCACCAGCAAGCGTCAGATAACGGTCGAACTTGCAAACGAGGATGACTTTGCGTATCTGAACCTCTCCCCCTACAACTGCGTGGCCATCATCGAGAGCCAGACCTTCAGCTCCGAGGGGCTGATGTTCGAGTTCACCCAGGTGCGTCACCACCCAGACGCATTTCGATACTGCGCCGTCTCGAGGCGTTAGCGAAAGGCCCTCAGATCCTCACCTCGACCGTCAGGCGCCGCCCGTCGCAATGGGCGTTCGCGCTGCCACCGTGCGCCTCGGCGACGGCCCTCACCACGGCAAGCCCGATGCCATGCCCACCAGAGTACCTGCGTGACTCATCGGTGCGATAGAACCTCCCGAAGAGCTCGGGATGCGGACCTGCGGCCATCCCTTCGACGTCGTTGCTCACCGCCAGGCGCACATGGCCCACATCACGCTCGCGTGCCGGCGCGCCCACAGCTCGTAAACCGCCCACGCCACCCGTGTCACCCATGCTATCGTCTGCGCCACTTGCGCCAATTGCGTCGCCCATACCGCGCCCCCCCACGGCAGACAGCTCGAAGCGCACGCTCGCGCCCTCGCATGAGTGCTTGAAGGCGTTGTCCAGAAGGATCGAGATGGTCTGCTCGACCATGGAGGCGTCGGCCAGACAATGCACACCCCGGGCGATGTCGCAGCTCATGGGCTTGCCCTGAGCCTGCGAGACGGACTCGAAGTCCTCCGCCAGGCCCAGCGCGACAGTCGAGACGTCCATATCGGTCAGGGAGAGCGAACGGCCCCCCTCGTCGGCCTTCGCCAAGGCGACCAGCTTGTTGGTGAGGTCCTCCAAACGCCTCGTCTGGTTGTGGATGCTCTGCGTCCACTCGCTCTCGCCGGACTCTATCTCGATCACGTCCGTAGCCGAGCCGATGATGGAAATGGGCGTGCGCAGCTCGTGGCTCGCATCGGTCACAAAGCGACGTTGGCGTTCCTGCGTCTCCTCCACCGGCCTCGCCGCCGAGATGGCGAACGGCACCACGATTGCGGCGAAGGCGGCCAGGCCCAGGAGTCCCATGATGACGCTCGCCCTCAAGAACGCATGGAAGTAGTTCAGGTCATCGTAGCAATAGAGGAAGATGACCATGCTTCCCTGGTCCGTGGGCACCACGCGAAAGCGGTAGTCGCCGTCGAAGCCCTCTGTCGCGCCCGAGAGGAACACGTCGCGCGCCTTAGCACGAGCCGCCGGCTCATCCACCGACGCGATGCTGCTGAGGTTGGAGTCGAGCGTCTCCCCGTCGCCATCGAAGGTCACCGTGAAGTAGCGCGCGTCATAGGGGACCTCCTGCAGGGCCTCCCAGGCTATGCCTCGCGGGAGCAGCTGCGAGTCATCGCTCACGTCGAGATTGCCCAGGGCGCCCCCTGCCTCCTCGATCAAATCGACCACGCCGTCCACACGATCACAGAGGTCATGCCAGCTCAGCACGTCCATGCCTACGATGACCATCGCGAGCACCAGCGTCGTCGCGCCCATGGCCGTCGCGACCAGCTTCAGGCGCATCCTGCGGATGGTGCTCGAGGTCTGCCCGCGCAGCAGGGCCGCCAACCGCCCCCTACTCATCCGCGAGCTCCAGACGGTACCCCAGCCCCCGAGCGGCGGCGATGCGCACCCGAGAGCCCACGCGCCGCAGCTTCTTACGCAGGTTGGAGACGTTCACCCACACGGCACTCTGCTCGGTGTCCGAGAGCAGGCCCCACACGTCACGACGGATCTGCTCGACCGTCGTGAGGCCATCGCCGCGCTCCACAAGAAGACGCATGATCCTGAGTTCGGTGGCCGTCAGGGAGACGGAGTCGCCGCCGCAGGTCAGACGCGAGTTCTCCTCGTCCACAGCAAGGTCGCCAAACGAGGGGGGCGAGCGCACCGCCCCCGGGCTCGTCCGGGTGAGCACACGGATGCGGGCCAGCAGCTCCTTGGCCGCGAACGGCTTCACAAGATAGTCATTGGCACCGGCATCGAGCCCGCACACGCGGTCGTCTATCTCGGCACGGGCCGTGAGCAGCAGCACGGGAACCTCGTCCCCCTCCTCGCGCAGGGTGCGGAGCACCGTCAGGCCATCGACCTTGGGCATCATGATGTCCAGGATGACCAGGTCGTAGCCGTTGACGTTCAGCTTGTAGAGGGCATCCTCCCCGTCGGGGGAGGCATCCACCTCGTAGCCTGCGTGCCTGAGAATCGCCACCAGGGCCTGCGAGAGCTCCCTCTCGTCATCCGCGAGCAGCAGCCGTTTCGCTTCCATGCGTACCTCCTGTTTCCCGCAGCTATCGTAGCGCCATCGCAGGGGTTGCACGACGACGGCCCCCGACCAAAGGTTCGCTTTAGGAACGTCCCCTACCTTTGTGGCCACACGACAAAACGCGAGGAGGGGAACATGATGCGGGTAGACACGATGCGGACGAAGATCAACGTCACGGCGGGCTCCGTGGCAGACAGGCACATGGCAGACGGTCTTGCGACGGGCGACGTCGCGGGGGGCGCGTCGTGTGGCGCAGCCAACATGGGATGTGACGAGAGGGGCAACGGCCTGCTCGGCAAGGTCTGGTGGCACGCCATCGCACGCCCCGACACGCCGGCGTTTCGCTCCCTGGGTGAGGAGCCCACCAGCTACTCCCAGCTCTGGGACCTCTCCACGAGGCTCGTCGCGGCCATCTCCACGGCGTGCGACGATCGCTCCCCCATCATGGTCCTGGGCCCCAAGTCCGCCCTCACCGTGGCATCCTTCCTCGCCTGCCTGCGCTCCGGCCACGCCTATGTGCCCATCGATGACGCCACGCCCGCCAAGCGCGTCAATGACATCGCCGAGCAGTTGGCGGCAGGGCGCGCGGACGCCGCACGGCCCACGGTCGTGGTCAGCGCCGACGCGAGCGCCCTCGACGCGGGCATCGACCTGACCGGTGCCATCGATGCCAAGGCCGTCTGCGATCCCACGGCCTGCGACAAGTCCCGCTTCCCTGAGTCCGTGGCGCCCACGGCACCGCAGCTCGCGGAAGGGGAGCGCTCCTCGTGGGTCTCGGGCGAGGAGACGCAGTACATCATCTTCACCTCGGGATCCACCGGACGTCCCAAGGGCATTGAGGTCAGCGCCGGGGACGTCGACAACTTCATGGGGTGGATGGAGACCTTCCCCGTCGTGCGCGACGGCGGCAGGACCTTCCTGGACCAGGCCCCCTACTCCTTCGACCTCTCTGAGTTCGAGCTCGTGGGCGCCCTTGCCACCGGCGGCTGCCTCTACGCCCTCTCGAGAGAGGCGGCGCACGACTACGGCCTGCTCTTCCGCGAACTCGCCGACTCAAGGGCCGACGTCTGGGTCTCGACCCCGCCGTTTGCGGACCTCTGCCTCGTCGACGGCTCGTTCGGTCACGACCTCCTCCCCCAGCTGTGCCTCTTCCTGTTCTGCGGGGACACGCTGACACACCGCACGGCATCGAACCTGCGCGAGCGCTTTCCCCAGGCGCGCGTCGCGAACACCTACGGCCCCACCGAGTCCACGGTCGCCGTCACCTACTGCGAGATAGACGATGGGATGCTCGCCAACCCCTGCGCCCTGCCCGTCGGCAGACCGCGCCCCGGCACCGAGCTCCACGTCATGCGCTCCGCCGCCCCCGAGGGGGCCTTCATCGAAGAGTGCCGGGCCGGGGAGTCCGGCGAGATCGTGATCTCTGGCGACACCGTGGCCAAGGGCTACTTCAACGACGCCGAGAAGAGCGCGTTCGCCTTTGGCGAGGCCACCCTCGCTGACGGCAGGCACGTCCGCACGTTCCGCACGGGTGACATCGGACATCTGGACGAGAGCGGGATGCTGCACTACGAGGGCCGCATGGGCTCGCTCGTGAAGGTCAACGGCTTTCGCATCGAGCTGGGTGACGTCGAGAACCACCTCTCGGCGCTTGCGGGCATCAAGTGCGCCGCCGTCGTGCCCGTCATGCGCGAGGGCCGTGCCAGCGCGCTCAGGGCGTTTGTCGTCCTGGACCACGAGGACGCAGGCGCCAACGAGACGCCCCGTGCCATCCGTGAGCGCCTGGGCCGGTGCATCCCGTCCTACATGGTCCCCCGCTCGGTAAGGCTCCTCGAGAGGATGCCCCTCACCAGCAACGCAAAGATCGATCGCAAGCAGCTGATGGCAAGCTAGGAGCGCAGAGCACCCCATGTCCTTCTACTCCGACACGAGCTTCTTCGTCCTTTTGGTCCCCATCATGTGCGGGGCGGCCTTCCTGGGCCTGCGAGAGAGGCCGCTGGGGCGCTACGGTCTGGTCGTCTCGCTCCTGATGCTGGCCTGCCTCTTCTGCAAGACACCGGTCCAGGCCGCCTACGCAGCATGCTACCTCGCGGTCGCCACAGTCGGCACGCAGTGGCTCCTCCGCGATCCCAGAAGCGGCAGACGCTTTGCCGTCTCGCTCGCCTGCGTGTTGGTTCCCCTGGTGGCCTGCAAGGTGAGCGGGGCCTTCGGCGGGAACCTGTTTGGCTTCGTCGGCATCTCGTATTTGACGTTTCGGGCCGTGCAGGTGCTGATAGAGGCCCACGACGGTCTCATCGGGAGCATGCGTCCCCTGGACTACCTGTACTTCATGGCGTTCTTCCCCACCTTCGTGAGCGGTCCCATCGACCGCAGTCGCCGCTTCCAGAAGGACCTGGACAGGGTCCCCGACTCGGACGAGTACGCAGGCATGCTGGGAAGGGGCATCCTTCTGGTCATGCTCGGCATGGTCTACAAGGTGGTCCTGGCCGCCGTCGCCAAGCGCTACTACATCCCCGTCACCTGGGACAGCGTCCAGGGAGACGGGCTTTGGAAGCTTCTCATCCAGATGAAGGTCTGCTACGCCTACGGTCTCTACCTGTTCTTCGACTTCGCCGGCTACTCGCTCATGGCCCTGGGGGTAAGCTATGCCCTCGGCATCCGCACGCCGCGAAACTTTCGCGCACCCTTCCTGGCCACGAGCGTCACCGACTTCTGGAACCGTTGGCACATCACGCTCTCCACGTGGCTGCGCGACTTCGTGTTCATGCGTCTGGTGCGCACGCTGATGCGCCACAAGGTCGTGAAGGGACGCCTGCGCATCTCGCAACTGGCCCTGGTCACCGACATGCTCGTGATGGGTGCATGGCATGGCCTCACGGCCAACTACCTTCTCTATGGCCTCTATCACGGCATCCTCCTGGCGGCCGAGCAGGGATGGGAGCGGACGGGCTTCTACAAGCGTCACCGCCACCAGACCTGGTACCGCACCTGTTCGTGGCTCGTCACGATGCAGCTCGTGTTCCTGGGCTTCGCCCTGTTCTCCGGACAGGTATCTCTTCTCGTGAAAGGAAACTGACATGTCCACGCCCACGCTCTCGCATGAGGAGCTCACCGACCGCATCCTCGACATGCTCGTAGAGATTGCCGATGACGACGAGGTCCGGGAGCACCTTGACGACGACCTCTTCGAGTATGGCTATCTCGATTCCATGGGTGCCGTCGAGCTGCTCCTCGCCATCGAGGACGAGCTGGGGGTCACGATCGCCCCGACCGAGGTCCCCCGCGAGGAGATGAACACCGCCAACCTCATCGTCTCCCAGGTGGAGAAGCGCCTTGCCTAGCGCACGCGAGGGGACCAGGCCCCAACGCGCCCTCTCGCGCAAGGCATTCCTTGCCGCGACCGCAGGCAGCCTCGTTGCGGTGGGGGCCGGGCTCGTCGCGGCCGACCGGCTGCTGATCCCCCAGCGGCTCGACGAGGTCGCAGACGGTTCGCGCCTCTACGACTACGTGGTGGACGGCACCAAGTTCGACGCCGTGGACTGGACGCTCGCCAACATGTCCGACGTGGGGCGGCTCTCGCTGGGATCGTCGGAGTTCTACATCTCCAAGAATCTCGTGGCGCAGTGCCCGCAGGCCGTCTTCGGCGAGAGCAACTGCGGCATCGACCTGACCTACATCGGGGAGGCCTACGACCAGTCCCTCTGGCAGACCATCGCCGCAGGCGCCTACGCAAGTCGCACCAAGCGGCGGCAGTGCATGGTGTTCCTCTCACCCCAGTGGTTCTTCCGTGGAGGCGACCGTGACAACAGGTTCAGCACCAAGTTCTCCTACGAGCTGTTCCGTGCCTTCTGCCGCAACGGCGACATCCCCGACGAGCTGCACGGCTACGTGCGCAAGCGTGCCGGCGCCTTGGGCGTGGACTCGAGCCTCCTGGCGGCGGCCGACCAGGACGGCCCCCTCGACGCCATCAACGACCTGCAGCTGCACGAGGCCCAGACCGTGAGGCTGCGCACCAAGCTCCCGCAGGTCATAGCGGGTGCGCCCAGCAAGAGCGCCATCCGCATGTCCGGGACTGCCACCGGAGAGCCCGACTGGGACGCACTCATGGAACAGGCCGACCTCGATGGTGCGGCAACCTGCACCAACAACGAGCTGGGCGTCCACGACGACTACTGGGCCAAGAACCATATCTACAAGCCCGAGCTCGACCAGAGCTTCGACCAGGCCGACAGCGAGTATGCCGACTTCGCCTGCACGCTGGATGTCCTGCGCGTGTGCGGCATGGACGTCCTGGTGGTCATGCAGCCGATGCACGGTGCCTGGTACGACTACGTGGGCGTCCCGTCTGACGTGCGCGACGTCTGGTACGATCGGGTGCGACGGATATGCCATGAGCACGAGGCAACCTACGCAGACTTCCACACCTGCGAGTACGAGCGCTACTTCTTCTGTGACACCGTGCACCCCGGATGGCGCGGCTGGGTGCGTATCGAGCGGGCCATCTACCACTACCTCAACGGACGGGACGACGACTTCCTGGGTGGTTGGGGCTTTGGCGACGTGACGGGCGAGGGGCTGACCACCATGCAGAACGCGCAGGTGAACCAATGAGGGTAACGAGTGGGCTACGCGAGACGAGCGTGGAGTTCACGCCGCTTGCGGATGGCAAGAGATGGCTCCTCTCCCAGGGGGAGGGGCACCCGGCCCTGGTAGTGGGCGCCTCTGTCGTTGCGGTCGTCGCGATGGCGCTGCTCCTGGCATGGTTCGTGTTCCTCTCGGGCTTCAACTCCCCCGCCGAGCTGATATACGCCGGCTTCTAGGGAAGGCTAGCTCGCATGTCGCAGGATCCGCGCGACCGTGGCGCGTAGGTCCGGCAGGACCTCCTCCGCGAACCAGGGGTTGTTGCGCATCCAAATCTGGTTGCGTGGGGACGGATGGACCAGCGGGAAGCGCGCGGGCAGGTAGCTGCGGTAATCCTGCACGACTGACGTCAGGCTGACCGACGACTTGAGGCCCAGGTAATGGTGGACCGCGTAGCTCCCGACGAGGACGGTGAGTTCGACCTGGGGCATCATCTGCAGCAGAATGGGATGCCACTTCTCGGCGAAGCCCTTGCGCGGCGGCAGGTCACCCGACTTGCCCGTACCCGGGAAGTAGAAGTCCATGGGGATGATGGCAACCTTGCTTGGATCGTAGAACGTGTCACGGTCCATGCCCAGCCACTCGCGCAGGCGATCGCCGCTCCGGTCGTTCCAGGGAACGCGCGTGTCCTGGGCAACGCGTCCCGGAGCCTGCCCTATGATGACGATCCGCGCGCTCGCGGACGCCGAGTAGAGAGGGTCGATGCCCGCAGTCGTATAGGCCGCGTTCTGCTCGTCGTTTCGAATGTCCTCGAACACCTGGTCAAACATGGCAGGTGCGCTCTTCTCGGGTATGGTTTTCCTTGGCGTGCCCATGGAGTACCTCCGTTCGACGGTTTGTCCATCTCGGTTTGCTGCAACCAGACTGGGGCCTGCGACCAAGTTGGACGCAGGCAAACCGGATGTAACAAATAGTGCCGTTATGTGCGTTTGGGCGAACAGGAAAAGTACCCTCACTGCAGCACAACCGACCCCTCGTGGGACATGGCAACAGCATCAGAGCATCTACCTGCTGCTTCTCAGAAGCTATGTACCCTCTTGGAAAGGAGATCCCCCAGAGAGAGCATGCTTGGCTTCCGAAAACACACATAGCGGCACTATTTGTTACATCCAGCTCTGGGAGGTGCCCGGCACCCGTACCCGCCCATTCTAGGGCTCATCCGAGAGGCACGCGTCCACGTTTGTTCGGTGCGGCCGGGCCCACATGTCAGCCAGCGTCGCGAATCACGTTACGGATGGCCTGCATAGAGAGGTCAACGGCGGCGATCTCGTCCGCACAGCGCTTGAGCTCGGCCTGCATGAGCTCGGGATTCTCGATGGTCTTCTTGTACTTGATCTTGTGCTCGAGGGTCGCCCAGAAGTCCGTGGCGATGGTCCGCAGCTGGATCTCGACGGCGGGCAGCAGCGCAGCGGCGCCCCTGTGGAGTCGCACGATGAGGTGGAGGCTCCTATAGCCGTTCGGTTTGGGGTGGGCGATGTAGTCCTTCTCGTTCAGGACCTCCACCTCGTCGCGGGAGCGGACCCAGGCGGCGGTGGCGTACACGTCGTCCACGAAGGCGCAGTTCACACGTAGGCCCACGATGTCGTTGATGCCCACGGCGAGCGCGTCGTCGAAGGTGGTGCCGCAGGACCCCTTGCGCGCGATCTTCTCCATCAGGCTCGCGGGGGACTTGACTCGCGACGTGTGATAGACCACGGGCTTCAGGTCGTCGGATTCGCTGCGTGAGCGGGAGAACTCCTCGATGAGGTCGTCCATCTGCTGACGCGCGGCAAGGAGCGTCGCATAGCGCTCGCCGTAGTAGGCCTCGGGCGACGGTGCGGCTCCCGGCACGGGCCCTGGCGTGACCTCTGGTGCGATGCCTGGCACGGCGTGCGAGGCTGTCCCTGGCATGCGGCGTATGTCATTCGTCTGGCATTCCGTCATGGGCGGTTCCCCTTCCTCACGGGCAGCGGCATCGACACGGTCATGGTCACCCTGCGATGGTCGGACGAGACGGACGCGCGGGCCCTGCCCCCGTGCGCCTCCGCAACCGCACGGACCATCGCGAGACCGATGCCAAAGCCACCGACGTGGTGGTCGCGCGATCTGTCGGACTGGTAGAAACGGTCGAACCAACGACGGACATCGGCGGGGTCGGCGTCGTCGACCGCGTTGGAGACCGAGACCTCGACTTGGCGCACATGGCGCTCGACGCGCACCGAGATGGCCGCGCCGACGGAAGAGTACTTGAGCGCGTTGTCGAGAAGGGACCCCACCATGCGCGCGAGGTACTGTCGGTTTCCACGGACCCATGCGCCATCCATGCGCCCCAGCTCGAGTTCGTGGCCCTCGAGGAGCGCCCGCGAGCGGAAGGAGGACACCTGCTCGCCGACCAGCTCGCCGACATCCACGACATCATCGCGCGCGATGGCGGCCGACGCGCGGGAGAGGACGATGAGGCTCTCGGTGAGCTCGCTCATGACGGCAACCTGGCGCTTGATGTCGAGCAGCCACTCGTTGTCCTCGCCGATGTCCATGGCCAGGATGTCTGCGTCGGCGGAGATGATCGAGACGGGCGTCCTGAGGTCGTGCCCGGCATCGACCACGAACTGCCGCTGAGCCACCTGCGAGCGGACGATGGGCGCAACGATGCGCCGAGAGAGCAGGGCAAAGACGAGGGTGGTGCCCACCATGACCGCAAGCGATATCCACGAGATGGCGAGCGTGCTGTAGCGTAGGGTGTCACTCTGGCTGGTCCGGTCGAGAAACGCCACGGTCATCGACCCGTCCGAGCCATGTCGGATGCGGTAGCGGTAGCCTTCTATGCTCCCGGAGTCCGGGCCGGCGCGCCGGTAGACCTCCTGGGCAAGGCGCAGGGCCGTGTCCCCGTCCAGCAGGCCGATGCCGTCGAGGTTCACGCCGGTGACGGAACCCGAGGGGTCGATGCTGGCCACGAAGAACTGCGCGCCGAGGATGTCATTGATGCTCGCGCTGCCGGTGGAGGGCAGGCTCACATAGCCGGACGGCACGCTGCCGTCGTAATCGAGGACGATGTCGAGGACGGCGTCGGCCGTCGCGTCGAGCTGCTGCCGCCTGAGGAACGTGGACGAGACGATGATGAAGGCCAGCATGACGAAGAGCGCCGCAGCGACCGACGCGGTGAGCTGTGCCCTAAGCCTGCGCTCCATCTCCATCGGCGCTCACCAACCTCCAACCATCCCCCTCCGCCCCCTCGACGCGCAGAGACGAGCCGAGCGCCTCGAGCTTGGCGTTGAGGAGACGTGCATAGAGCTCCACCGTCCCCGACAGCGCCTCTCCGTCCCAGATGTGATCTACGAGCCAGGACGCGGCAACCGGCGTGCCACCGGCGTTCGCGAGCGCCGCCACCATGGCGGCCTCGTGAGGATCAACCCTCAGCGCCCCCCGCTCGGTCGAGAGCCGTGCCGCATCCGTCTCGATGCAGAGGTCACCACAGCGCACGACGGAGGATGCCCCGGAGCGGGGGCGCGCGGCGGCACGCACGCGTGCCACGAGCTCGCGCGCATCGAAGGGCTTGGAGATGTAGTCGTCCGCCCCGAGGTCGAGGCCGAGGACCCTGTCGTCCACCTGGGTCTTTGCGGTAAGGAGGATGGTGGGGGTGGTGTTGCCCTCGGAGCGCATCGAGCGCAGCACCGCGAGTCCGTCCATCTCCGGCATCATGATGTCAAGGACCGCCACGTCAAAGTAGCCGTTGCACAGCATCTGAAGAGCCTCGGCACCATCGTGCGCCACGTGGACCTCACAGTCCGAGCGGGTCAGTATCGCCGTCGTCGCGCGTGCGAGGCTCGCGTTGTCTTCCGCCAAAAGGACGCGCATGGAACTCCCAACGTCGGGGTACAGGGCAGGGCCAGCTCACGGCGCCCCTGGCCCTGCTTATACCCAAACGGTACGCACGTACCCTACCGCAGCGGGACGCAACGCCGCGACACCACAAGCTTCGGGCGCCATCACGGCGCCATCACGACGACCGCCCGCCGTCAGACACCCCTCACGACGACCGCGGCCTGCGCGGCAGGACGCTGCGCCTGCAGGCACGATAGGTCACGACAAGGTAGGCGGCAAAGGCTGCCAGCACCGTGGCAAGCACGACGCCGTAGTTGACGTTGCCCCCAGGCACCCCCAAGATCTCCAGGATGCCGTCTGCCGCAACGAAGCCGGACAGGTCATGCACGGTCGCCATGGCGGAGGGCACGAGGAAGTACACGCAGACCTGGGCGAGGAGCGCCCGCGAGAGCTCGCGGTCCTCCGCCCCCAGACGTCGCAGCTCGCAGAAGGTGCCACGGCTCTTCGACACCTCGCTCATCTGTTGCAGCGCCAGCACCGCGACGGCCGACACCACGAAGGCCACGCCAAAGAACAGCACGATGTAGACGAGGGTGCCCACCATCGCCTGGAAGTCGGCGTCGCTGACCAGGGCGCTGTCGCCTCGGGGAACGGCACGTATGCCAACGGCCAGGCCCAGGGCGCAGACGCCGACGGCGAGCAGGGCACTCGCGCTGGTGAGCGCGGCACAGCTGCCTGCCACGTGGGCCTCGAGCTGACGCACCACGAAGCAGGTAAGCCCCTTCAGGTACACGCCGCGAGCACGACGGACCGCCGACGAGACGATGGACGCGCCTGCGCGGAGGAGTAGGTAGGTCCCCAGGCAGGCCAGGATGGCCACCGGGATCATGAACGCCATGAACATCTGGGCCGACCACCAGCAGATGCCATACGCGCTCCCCAGGAGCGCCAGCCCCGCCAGCAGCTCGAGCACGACCATGGCCTTCGGGCGCACGTGCGCGGCGTCGGAGACACGGCGCGCCTGCATGAGGTCCAGGAGCGACGTGCGTCTGAGCTCCGCAAGGGAGCCCAGGGCGGAGGCAACCGACACGGCCAGGAAGCTCATGGTCGCAAACCAGGCCCCCTCGGCAGACGCGACGACGACCGGCCTCCACGCGAGGCCAAAGGCCCATGAGGCGAGCGCGGCAAAGGCGGGAGAGAGGGCGACGCCGAGGGAGATGCCCACGACCAGCGCGCCTGCGGCTACCAGGGCGCACTCCATGAGCAGGACGGAGGCGACAGAGCCCCTCCCCATGCCGACGAGCTCCATCATGGCGAGCTCCGCCTTGCGACGACGCACCAGGAAGCGGTTGGCATAGCGTGCCAAGAAGCAGAACACCACCACCGAGAAGACCCCGAGGGGTGCCACGACGTCTGCGGCCTGGGTGAAGACCTCAAGCGACACCGAGCCGGTCCCCAGCGCCAGGAGGTAGTCCCGACATGAGGCATAGGTGTAGAGCAGGCAGGAACAGAACGCGAACGTGGCGAAGTAGACCGAATAGTCATTCAGGTTGCGTCGGACGCCCCCCAGGGCAAGCTTGATTTCGAGCAACATGGGCCCCCTCTCCTAACCCCTGGATCCCAGCCTACGCTGTCCTACAATCCCACGCGCCATGAGGTAGGTGACCATGAGATAGGAGCCATACACGGTCACGAAGGCGATAGCGGTGACGAGCACGGGGACAAGCCAGCTCGCCTTCCCCAGCATGGCCACGACCTTCATGACCTGCGAGAGCGCGACTGCGCTGTGCGCCAGGGCCACCAGAAGCGGCAACAGGAAGAATGCGAGCACCTGCGCGAAGAGCGAACCCATGGCCATGCCGGACGGGCAACCGAGCTCGAAGAGCAGACGATAGCTGGGCGCGGCGTCCGAGGCAGCCGAGAGCTGTTGGATGGCGAGGATGGCGGCACAGGCGATCACGAGCACGAAGCCTATGTAGATGGCCAGGTACGAGATGATGGCGGTTGTCCCACGCGAGCTCTTCTCTATCTCCGTGCGCGTGGAATAGAAAACGGCGCCCACCCCCTCCGGCTCCACGCCCAGGGCTTCCCGGACATCCTCGAAACGCCTGTCCCCCTCCTCGACCGGCACGGAGTAGTTCAGGTTCACGCAGATGGAGCTTGGCGTCACGGAGGCCACGACGTCATCGGGCACGACGCAGAAGCCATAGGAGTAGTCCGAGTTGCGTAGCGTCGCCGCAGCAGACGAGTCAACCGACGACGCGACGGGGACGAGCGTGCGCCCACCCAGCCTGAGCGGTGTTCCCGCAGACATCACGTCATCAAGGAAGTCCCCGAGCGCCTCGCCCGAGGCCGTGCCACATGCCAGCAGGTAGCCACCATCGCCCAGCTGGACCTCCCCCAGGCCGCACGCACGCCGCGCGGCATTGTACTCGGAGGCCGCGACGAGGTAGAGCGAGTCGTCCTGGTAGGTCCCGGGAACCTGCCTGCCCTGTACCAATGCCCCCGAGGCGTCGGACAGCGCACCCAGGGTGAGGGCCCCGCCGCCCTCGACGTCGGCGCCGTCGTAGCGCGAGACCATGACGACCTGCCGGGAGAACGAGGCGAGGTCCACGCCATGGCTCCCCAGGAACGTCTCGGCGTCCTGATGGCGCAAGCCTGCGTCCCTCCCATCCTGTCCCCCATGTGAGCGCTGGTACAGCTCGATCGAGGCATCGTAGGGCGCCCTGCGCGCGACCTCGCCGCTCAGACCTGCACAGATCCCCAGGCCGCCCGACACGCTCGTGATCGCCAGGAAGAGGATGAGGGACACGACGCCCATCGAGACCGACACGGTATTCACCCGGGATGAGAGCTGTCGCACCGTGAACATGTTGAGACCTCGGTAATAGCCTCCCCTGAAGGCCCGAGCCACATGGAACAGGACACCCGACAGAGAGAGAAAGAACACGACCGTGCCCACGAAGACGATTGCCGTCGTCAGGAAGAAGCCGTTGTACTGGTCGGGACTCTCGATGGGCAGGCCGTCACGCAGCAGGCGGGCATACGCCCAGCCGATGAGGCCCACACCCAGCATGACGCCCGCAAGCGTCACGGGAAGGCTGCGAGCCCGCATCCGCTCGTTGGTGCGCGCGGCACCCATGAGTTCGACGAGCCGGACCTTGCGTAGCGTCCGCAGGTTGAAGACGAGCATCGTCAGGAACACCGCGACGAAGCAGCCCAGGGTGAAGAGGGCCGCCATCGAGGAGAAAGTGAAGGCGAAGTTGGTGACCGTGTCGTTGAACAGCGCCGCCGTCATGAAGACGAGCAGCTGTGAGAGCAGCACGCCCGCCGCCAGCCCAACCACGAACGACGCCACCGACGCCAGGAAGGTCTCGAGCACGAGGACGAGGGAAACCTGGGAGCGCGTCATGCCCAGCAACTGGTAGAGGCCAAGCTCGCGCTTGCGGCGCCGAACGAGGTAGTTGTTGGCGTAGACCATGAGAAAGCCCAACACCAGCGCCAGGAACACCGTGACGAACCGCATGATCAGAGCGATTGCCTGGACCATGGAGCGGGTGTCCTCGGAGAGGAACGCCGCCTGGTCGGAGATGGTGTTGAATGCGTAGAACACGGCGACGCCCAGCGAGAGCGTGACGAAGTAGACGGCATAGTCGCGCAACGACTTGCGCACGTTGCCGAGGGCGAGCCTAAAGAACATCTCCCTGTCCTCCCCCGATCGTCGCGACGACGTCCATGATCTGGTCGAAGAAGGCACTACGGACGAGGTCCCCGCGCCTGAGCTCAGTGAAGATCCTCCCATCCTGAATGAAGAGCACGCGGCGGCAGTAGCTCGCCGCGAAGCTGTCGTGGGTGACCATGAGGATGGTCGCGTCGAGCTGCTCGTTCAGGGCATCGAAACGCTCGAGGAGGAGCTTGGAGTTCTTTGAGTCGAGGGCGCCCGTGGGCTCGTCCGCAAGAACGAGCGTGGGACTCGTCACCATGGCGCGGCAGGCGGCGACGCGCTGGCGCTGCCCACCCGAGGCCTGGTAGGGGAACTTGTCGAGAACCTCCACCACACCCAGTGCCTGGGCCATGCGCTCCACGCGCCCATCGACCTGGGCGGGATCCACGTGGGCGATGGTGAGCGGCAGGGCGATGTTCTCACGGCAGGTCAGCGTGTCAAGCAGGTTCGAGTCCTGGAAGATGAACCCCAACTGCTCCCTGCGGAAGGCCGCAAGCTGCTTGGAGCGCATGTGCGTCGCGTCGACGCCATCGATGAGGACGCTCCCCGCCGTCGGGCGGTCGATCGTGGCGATGCAGTTGAGCAAGGTGGTCTTGCCCGAACCCGAGGGACCCATGATGGCGACGTACTCCCCCCTCTCGACAGAGAACGACACGCCGTCGAGCGCCCGCGTGGCGCTGCCCAGCCTCCCGCCGTAGACCTTCTCGACGTTCACGACCTCAAGGGCCTTGTTCATGGCACATACCGCCTTTTCTCGTTGCGATGGGCTTATCGGGGGGAGACCCAGAGCAGCACCAGCATGCCGATGCCCAGGCCAAAGTAGCAGACGGACCACAGGACCCACTGCAGGGGCGTCATGTCCCCGTTGAGGCGCCTCTCGTTCGCCTCCCAGAACCGCTGGGCCGTAGGGTTCATCCTCTTCATGTCTCCTCCTCTGCTTCCGTCGATGGGTGCCCCCCTTGGGGCACGACCCCATCATGGACGCGGGGGGACATGGGTGCCATCGATGTGGCTTACAGATGGGTGACGGTTTCGTAAGATTGGCAAGGGCGCCTGCGGACGGGCAGAGACGGATGCCATGCCGGGGACCGACGTAGGGTCATGCGAGGCGGGCGCCGGAGGGCAGGCATGGGGCACCTACGAGGAGATCTGGTCCACGTAGTGCATGCGGTTCGTGGGGAAGGAGATGCTCACCCGCGTCCACGAGTCGCACTCGGACGCGATGGACACGTGCAGGCCCATCTTGTCGCAGAGCCTCTTGACCAGGAAGAGTCCGATGCCCGTGGACCGCGACGAGGACCGCGAGCGGCCCCTCTCTCCCACGAACCCCTTGTCGAAGACGCGGGGGAGGTCGGCTGCGGGAATGCCCATCCCATTGTCCTCGACCTCGAGCACCACGTGCTCGCTGGCACGCCCCACGTCGTGCCGCGTGGCCCGAAGCGTCAGCACGGCGCCACGGGCACCGGGACCCTCCGTGGGCGCGCGGTACTTCGCGGCATTCTCCACGAGCTGGCCCAGAATGAAGGCAACCCACTTGGCATCCGAGAAGACGACCAGGTCGAGGCCTTGCGCGGACACCGACACGCCCCGGTCGATGAGGCTGCGCGCATGCGTCCGCAGGGCATCACGCACGACCTGGGAAAGGGGCAGCTCTCGGACAACGTAATCCCTGTCGAGGCTGCCCGAGCGTGCGTAGTAGAGGGCCTGTTCCACATATCCGTCTATACGCCCCAGCTCGCGGAGCATGGCCGAGGACAGCGCGCCGGGGTTGTTGTCGGCCATGAGCCGTGCGGCCGCGATGGGAGTCTTCACCTCGTGGACCCATGCCTCAACGAACGTGCGGTAATCGGCCCCCTCCGAACGGACGGCGTCGATGCGGGAGCGGAAGTCCTGCGCGAGGGCGTCAAAGGCCTCCCATGCCAGGCGTCCCTCGAGAAAATGAGGCTCCTCCACCAAGTCAGGCATGGACAGGGGACCTGCGGCCTCCCTGCCTTCGGGCCCCTCGCGCACGATGTGCCTGCCGACGGAACGCCAGAACGAACGACGGGCGAAGTACGACACGAGCAACCTCGCGAGGGCGGATGCCACGAGAATGACCGTCACGAAGGCCAGCACGGAGTCACCCATGCCTGCCCCACGCAGGACGAGCTGCACCGCCAGGATGGAGGCAACCGTCACGAAGAGGGCGGCCACGTGGTCGGCCGCATAGCGGACGAGGCTCATGGGCGCACCGAGTAGCCCTGGCCGCGATGGGTCACGAGGAGTTGGCCACAGCCTATCTTGGAGAGGGTCTGGCGGAGACGGTTCACGTTCACCGTCAGCGTGTTGTCGTCCACGAAGGTGTCGGAGTCCCAAAGCTCGCACATGATGGTCTCGCGGGGGACGATGACGCCGGAATTGCGCATGAGCAGCGAGAGGATGCGCAGCTCGTTCTTGGTGAGCTCCACATCCCGACCGTTCGCTAGGGCACGCGAGCGCGCAACGTCCAGCGACAGCCCACCACAGGTGAGGGTGGACCCGGAAGCGCCGCCCACGCGACGCAGGAGTGCCTCCACATGGGCAAGGAGGACGTAGCTGCTGTAGGGCTTGGAGACGAAGTCGTCCGCGCCAAAGGTCATGCACATGACCTCGTCCATCTCCGTGCTGCGGCTCGTCACCACCATGATGGGCACACCCGAATGGGCGCGCAGCTCGCGGCACACGGTCGTGCCGTCCAGCCCCGGCAGCCCCAGGTCAAGCAGGACGAGGTCGGGCGAGGCCTCCAACACGTCCTCGACCAGGCTGTCGAACACATGAGGGGCGACCACCTCGTAGCCACTCCTACCCAAAAGCTCGCAGAGAGACGAGCGCAGGGGCGCATCGTCCTCGACCACCACTATCCTTGCCATGCGCACGGCCTCCCAATCCGCTCGCGTGAGTCCTCCTCGCCTAGGATACGACAGGGGCGCAGCGGCGTCATGCCGGCAGGACCGCCAGGGCTATGAGCAGCTGGGCGGCGTAGTACACCGAGAGGCTCGCGGCACGCCGGAGCGCCTTCCGTCCTCTTGTGCGCCCCGTGCCGGACGGGCGCGACGTGCCAGTCGGGTCCCCTGCGACGCACGCAGCCTTCACGGAGGATGTGGCTCCAGCGGCCTCTGGGAAGGGAATGTCTCCAGCGGCCTCTGCGGGGGATGCGGCGGCCCCAAAGGCGTTCAGCGCCAGGAGCGAGTCGGACAGCAGGAACAGCAGGGCTCCGACGGCAAAGGAGAGGGCCGGCGGCGACGGCATCGCAACCGCATCCACGACGGCGAAGCCCGCCATAAGGCAGACGGTCAGGAGATAGGCCCCATAGGCACAGCGGCGGTATCCCGTGACCGAGAGCCGTCGGGCCATCCAGCCGAGAAGGACGGCCGTCCCCGTCAGGCCCACGGACAGACCTGCCGCGGGCTGGCTGCAGCGGGGCACGAGGACGGCAAGGTAGGCGACATGACCGAGGAAGAACATCACGGCACCCTGACCGAAGAGGTGACGTCGGCGCGTGAGGACGAAGCGCAGCGCATGGAGCACGTCGCCTGCGGCCCCCAGAAAGAGCCCCAGGCACACGAGGGCAGCAGGGGCCACCGACGCACCCGACTGGGAGTCCCCTTGCGTGCATGCGGCCAGGCCCACCACGCCCAACAGCACGAACGCGGCAGACGCCAGTGCCTTGAGCACGGCGGCGGAAACGTAGGCGTGCCGCAGGTCCGCGCGGATGAAGAGCGCCTGCAGCAGACAGCCCACGATGACGGTCACAATCGCGGCGGGGAGCAGGATGGCCACGACGGGAGCCATGTCAGCGACTGCACTGGGCACGTTCTTCTCCTTGGGTGATCGCTCGTGACGGACATGGGGCGGGGACGGGCGAGTCGTCACCACTTCCAGAGGCGGGTCAGCGACACCGCCGACGGTCCCACGGTAGCACGTCCGCATGGTATCCGCCGGGCGTCGTCGTGTGCTCCGGCAGCCATCGTCGCGGCGATGCTCAAGGGTGCGGAGGAGAGGGCAAGGGAGCTGTGCGCGATGCAGGCAAACCTGTCCGGGAACGACAAGGACGCCCTCGACGCCTACGAGCGCGACTTCATCGGCCGGTTCGCCCACAGCTCGAGCGCCATCGAGGGCAGCGCCCTCTCGCCCATCGAGACCCAGCTCGTCCTCGAAGGCCGGCACGAGGTCGCGAAGCGTCCCCCCTGTGCGGGGAAAACAGGTAGCCCTGCAGCGCATGAGTTCCTCGTCGCCGTCGTCGACCGTCACGGTGGGCAGGTGGTCGACGTCCCTGTCCATGGCCTCGCACGGGCACCAGTCGACGTCCTTGGTGACGGGCTCCACGCCCTCCTCTCGAAGGCGCGGCACGAGGTCGCGAAGCGTCGCCCCGCACGGGACACACCAGCTCGCGTGCCAGATGGTCACGGTGAGCATCCTCGCGGCACCTCCTTGCCGATTCGGGGCATACTCCACGTCGAAGGGGTACACCCACCCAGCTAATTGGGAGGGCAGGGCCCCTTTTCCATTAGCGTCTGAGGAAGAGCGGGCTGGAACCATCCCTGAAGATGTAAATCACGTTCACGGCGTACTTCCTCATCCTGCGTTTGATCTCGTCGACAATCTCCGACTCGTTTCGCGTGCCGCCATACGAGGTCATGACCACCCTTGCCTCGTTGTGGGCGTCGAGCCCGAGCCTCACCCACTTGTGGGTTTGATTACCAGTCAAAACGACACTGCCCCAAAACGATGGCCTGCGTCGCGTTCGCGCTGCTGACGTTTGATTACCAGTCAAAACGACACTGCCCCAAAACTGCCGGGTCGACGTAGTTGCGGTAGACCGGTTTGATTACCAGTCAAAACGACACTGCCCCAAAACCTCGTGGCCGCAGCGGTGACACTGCCAGCGGTTTGA